>Ga0228615_1000001_pt1 | contig 426324 bp, 343 predicted proteins | sample 16DmetaG_FD_190530 | JGI IMG/M metagenome (GOLD analysis project Ga0228615, IMG submission 190530) | Seawater microbial communities from Monterey Bay, California, United States - 16D | ecosystem: Environmental > Aquatic > Marine > Coastal | place: USA: California | collected 2016-10-17
TCTACTGACCTTGGACTGGAGATAGACTGTTTCTCTACTAATTCACGCAGATTACCTTCTCTAATCGCGACTCTAGTTGCTGCAAGTGAGTTTTTCCAAGATTGAATTTGATATTTCATTGAGGAATCTTCATTTATTGATTCCTCGACTTCTCTCGGGCCGTTTTCTGATAAAATAACCCCGAGAGAACTGGCGTGCCTTGATCTCCCTAGATCAAAAATGTCAACACCCATCCATGTTAAAATTGCACAGTTATCTGGGCCACCTATCCCTGGTGTCCAAATTAATGATGAAGGGAAACGCGTTCTGATAATATATAACGCCTCAGATAGTAAGCCTTTTTGATTGGCTAATTGTGGAGCATCAGTTAGGATGATTATTGATGGCACTAGATCTTCATTATTGAGACTTAAATCATGATGTAAAGATTGCCAAGAGACAGGCAATATTTCTTTCCCAATACCAAATTCTCCAGAATTAGATTCGACTAAGCTTGGCGGGAGAACTAATCCTTCACTAGCGACCCATGTATCTAACTGATTGAAGGGCAAAGTAAGATATGTTCTTGTCTTAATAGAAATTTTAGCAGGTAAACTACTAGAATCTCTAGAATATTCAAAAGGTGCCATTGAATATGGTAATTTTTCATCATCATTACCTAGAATAATAGCAGGAGTCCAAGAACTAGGTGAGTTTCGATCACCTAGGCTAAATAAACGCCCAAAACGCTGTCTAGCGACTACGCTTCGAGCTAACGGCCTCTCTTCCATACATAGTGCGGACGAAGCATTTCGCTTGAAGCATTCTAAGAGGAGACCGTGTCCGAAGAGATGTGAGACGTACCGCTGCACTACTGATAACAGTACTATTTATCAGTTCAAGTATTATGTTCGTTAGCGGACAAAATGAAGAAAAAAATATAATTTTTGAAGAAATTATTGTTTTTGAAGGGCCTTTCTGGTACAGTGCATCATGCTTGAAAGTTAGTTGTTCTGGATTAACTCTTGAGATTAATAACAATGGAGATATAATTAGTTTAGAAGATAGCCATGAATTGGAATGGGGTGGAATTCTTGAAGAAGGAGCGATTGTTAGTTTATTTTCAAGTACTGATTTGAGCATTGATGATGTTTTTATTAATATGATTATGGTTAATGATTTTTCTAACATTGAAGATTCAGATTTAATAGATTCAATACCATCACCTGGAAATCCAGGAGATTACCATACATTAATGACCGAAGACAATTGCTTCCTTGGTAACTGTAACTCGTTAATTGAGGGGAATCATAGATATATTGAATTCATAGGAGTCTTAGACAATCATTCTGACAAAGATTCCATACAAATTTTTGGAGAACCAGGTGATATTATTGTAATCTCTGAAATTACTGGTGACAATGACATTAAAATTGAACTGTGGCATCGTAATGAAAGTGTGAAACAATTAGTTTCAAATGACTTAAGCGAACAAGAGAATCTTTTTGAGTACCCAAAAGAAAGCGAATTATGGATTCGTATTATTTCTACAACCGATGAAGAAGTTCAGCCATACAAATTTGAATTATATAGAAATAACCAGACAAATGAATCTGGTAATGGGGAAGAATTACAAATTCCTTGGAATCATGGAGAGCCATTAACCTATCATACTTCTTGGCACTATGAATCATATATTGCTAAATCAGATTCAAATGGAGATTCTATCTTGTTTAGAATGGGTGCTGATATGAAAATATCACTAATTTGTACCGCTACCAATGAGGGCGTTATATTTGAATTATTTTTGATTGACTATTATGGAGATAAAGAGAATATCTCTTTTACAAATGGACTTTGCCCCGATATAATTGAATCTAATGGAAATACATCTTCTTTAGAAATTAGGATTAAATCAAGTGAAACAACTAGGTGGAACCTTTCATTAAATCCATTAAGAGCTATGGATGGAATAAAATTTTCTGATGCACCAGAGTCCAAATGGATAGAGTCACCGGATGAAAGATGGAATGAAGTAGGATTGGATTCTGAGACCTCAGGGAGCCTCCATAGTGGAGATAATATAGATATTTTTTGGATTAAAATTTTAGACGGAAATGGTTCAAAAGTTTATCTTAATGAAGTAATTAAATCCGAAGTAAACTATACCATACAAGAGATTAATCAAAATAACGGTGCACTTGTAAACACATCCAATGGCCAGGTAATTGTTTTACCTTACGGAAACCATTCACTAAGGATAGAAAGAAGAGCTGCTGAAAATGTTGAAATTGATTATATATTTAAATTAGAATATCTTGGAGAATATGAAGCCCCAATTATTGAAGATTACGAAGACCTTTCTTGGATGTTCAATAATTTCTATATCTTGATTGGATTTTTGATGTTAAGTCCTCTAATGATAGTATTATTCTGGAACAGAGGCGTGATTTTACGACTTGGTGATGGTTCCATAGAAATGCAACAGCATGAAAGAAAAAAATTAATTAGAATTAGAGAAAGAATATCTCAACAAAGAAATGAGAATGGCGATTTTCAAGGAATATTGGATTCTGCTTTAATGCAGTTAGGAGAAAGCCCCTGGAGTTCAATAAATCAAATATGGGGTCTTCCTGAACTAAGGCATCTCACTGAACAAATTGAAATTTGTGCTTGGAAAATTTCTGAAGATAGTAAAAATCTTCTTTTGGGGTTGAAAACCTCTGATTGGGCGTGGGAAGTTGCATCAATCAAACTAAATTATCCAGAAGGAAATAAACTATCAATCATTGATGTTTCACCTAATTATCTCTCAAAAGAAGATGAAATATTCATAGATATTTTGCCTAAGAAATCACAAATATTCCTGAGGGTTGCATTAGAGGGGGAATCTGCAAAACTAGCTTTAGAATTATCAGGACTAGTTGAGGGAGAGCCATTGGCTGCGACACCAAATAAAATTATTGAATGGACTTAACCATTGCGTCTTGATCTAGCTTCTTTACGGATTTTCTCTTCGAGATCTTCATTAGAGTAATTCATTTCATCTCTGATGTCAATCAATTTTTTCTTGAAGCTTCTAGTGATTTTTTCAGGCATATCTAATTTTAAAAGTACCATAATTGAACCACGCCCATTACGTGCTCGGTTACTAGGTAAACCACGACCTTTTACAGAAATTGTTTGACTAGGTTTTGAGCCAGGAGGAACTTTAATTTTCAAAATTTCACCATCTAAATGAGGAATTTCTACCGTAGTACCAAGTACCAAATCTGTAAATGTTAAAGGTAATGCCATTAGTAAATCAGCACCATCTCTTTCAAACCATTCATGTTCTTGAACTTCTATCTCAATATACAAATGACCAGGGTCACCGTTTTCCGATTTAGATGATTCCCCATAACCTGACATCCTAAGTCTTTGGCCGTTTTCTATACCTGGAGGGACTGTAAATTGTACTTTTTTAGTCTGATTAACACGGCCTTGCCCTCTACAATTAGAGCAAGGGTTCTGGATAATTCTACCCTCTCCTTTGCATGATGGACAATCAGAAACTACTTGTTGAGTAAATGGCCCTAATCTCTCTATTCTTTGGATACGACCACGCCCATCACAAGCAGGACATTCTCTAACATCATCCATATTTTTTGAACCAATGCCATTGCAATCATTACATGTTTTTAGCACCTCAAATTCTAATGATTCTTCACACCCATTCATTAAAGCTTCAAATGGAATTGAATGACTAACAAGTAAATCAGAACCTCTTTGCCTCTTATTTCTTCTTGGACTGGTGGAACCAAAAATTGAGCTGAAAACACTCTCGAATCCTCCTCCAAACAAATCTTCAACACTAATATTCACGCCTTGGAATCCGCCAGCCCCGAATGGTGAGCCCCCTGGACCGTTATGCCCATAAGCGTCATATTTTCTCTTTTCACTTGGATTTGAGAGAATCGCATACGCTTCTTGTACTTCTTTGAATTTTAATTCTGATTCTGGATCATTAGGATTCTTATCAGGGTGAAATTTTCTCGCTAAACTACGAAATGATTTCTTAATTTCTGATTGACTAGCATCTCTTTTAATGTCTAGAACCTCATAATAATCTCTTTTCACTGACATGAACTCACCTATATTTATTTTATTATCGATTCCCTATAAATTGTTTTATTTTCACGATAAGTATGTCCCACATGAGGTACAATATGGATTATTTGAGTTATTTAGAGTACCGCATTCTTTGCACGAAGCAACTGTTGGTGTTAATTGAGTTTTTGAAGAGATATCCCATTGGTTTTCATCATTTTGATTGTATCCCTTTACTTTAGACTTATTATTGGATTTCTTAATTTCTTTCTTGGCAGCCTTGAGCCTTTTTTTCTCTAATCTCTTGAGAGCGGATTTTTCTAATTTCTTTGATAAAAATGATTTACGGGACTCGGTATTATTTTTTTCAATTATTACTTCATCTATAATTGTACCTATATTTCTATGATGAGTGACTACTTCAATTTCATCATCGATATCGACCTCTTTCTCAAATGATTCTGCATTCAATGAACCTATGTTTCCAGACATTTTAGCTTGTATTAATGCCCCTTTCCGGCCCTTTAGTTGTTCAGAAGATTGTTCTTCGAGTTTTTTAATAGCGATTTCAGATTTATCCCACAACCCTTTATCTTCTTGAGAATATGATTTACGAAGTCTTTTTATCGTTGCGGAGCGATGATATTCATGATCTTCAATTACCCTATACCTTGAAAACATTACCAAACCGACAATAAGTGCAATGGTGTGTATAGAAAATTCGATTATTATATCGTTTGAAATTACTTCGTTGATTCTAGTAAGGCCGAATCTTAATGCCACTATACAAAGTGTTGGTGCCAATAATAACGCTCCGGAGATGGTACTAGAGCGCTCTGCCATGATACACCTCAGCAACTATTCAATTTCAATCATTCGTGTTAGTGGGAGATTATTCATACAGAGAACTCATGACTGTTGGGCTGGACGGACATTCATGGAACCAGTGATTAGAATAACTTCTACGGTCCAACCATATGAAGATGCTGAAAAAATTTTGCATTCGATAAAAATGTTTTTTCCTGATTGTGAAATAAATGAAATACCTGGAAAAGGAGTATTTCCAACGAAAAATAAAGAACAAATAATTCATGGAACTTCATCGACTTTTGATATTTTATTAAATCAAATCAGAATACAAAGAATTTTAGATACAGCCCTTGATGTTATGACGATAAATTCGGATAATAGTTACACCTATTTTTTGATCTCAAGACAAGCTGCCATCTCAGGAAAAGTTTCTTTTGTTGTAGATGAAGGGGCACTTGGGGGTATGATTAAAATTGAAATTTCAGGTGAAGATATCGATATTTGGTTGGAACAACAAACTTGGCACGAAGGAAGGAATGAGTTTCCAAGATTTTCTGGAGATGAATTGGCTATGAGAAGAGATGGTGAACCAACAGAATGGTTTGATAAAAGAGGAAATCCAACAATCAATATCGATGAGGATTAGGAATACCTTCAATAGACCATTTTTCAACTATTGGTAAGTCAGCAGGTAACCAATTTACATCAAACAATTCCTCTTTTGATAACCATTTCATTTCATCATGCTCTAATAACTTAATTCTATCCTCTTCGATAATTCCACAATTCAAAACCATTAATTTCACATATTTATCATCATAGTTAAAAAATTGCTCAGCGATAACTCTTGAGGGTGACACATTTAGAGAAAGTTCTTCTTTTAACTCTCTAGATAATGCAATCTGAGGAGTTTCTCCAAACTCAATTTTGCCTCCAGGAAATTCCCACCATGATGGCCATGATTTTTCTTTGGGGCGGCGACAAGATAAAATTCTATTATTTACATCAAATATTAATCCTGCCACAACTTCCAGATAAGGCTTAGTCATACATTTAATTAAGCGAACAATGATTTCAGTTTGTTTTGAAATATCTAGAATAAACTCAGAAGGCAGATGAATAAAAATAACTTTAATATCATTATATATTGGATTATTATTAATAGTATTTAGTGTATTAAAGTAGGTTTCATTACAAATATATCGTCCAGGATCCTCACTCCATTCTATATGAGATTCTGCTTTAAACTCAGAATTGAGAGGTAATAAATCAGCATTTGTATGGTGCCTTTCTTTCTGATTTTCAATTATTTCACCATTAGATATACAACGCCCAGAATTATCAGGTTGGGACATTTTATACTCGTTGTATGCATATTTTTCAAAACGGATTTTATCGGATTTTGATGAAAATCCTAAATGTATAATTACATCAAAAGTTTCTCCAGATTTAATTCTATTAGCAGTTAAATTACTACCAAATTCATCAACTGATAATAATTCTGTAAAAATTTTGGTTTTTCCGAAATCCATTTGTTTTAATAATGATACTATCTTTTCAGATACGTTGTGTTCGAAATTAGAAAATTTTGGATAGCCTGTGATTAACACACTGGGGGCACCCATGGTAATTTGGATAAGTAGGCGATAGTTGGTGTTTTCCCATACATACAATCGCTATATTCATCATTTAGTTATTCCTAGCACGCTATATGACAGAGGAGCTTGTAGTCAGTATTGCTGAAGACGAAGAGCTAGAAAAAGTAAGTAGATTAGGTGTCATTGGAGTTATTTGGAGTGAACTCAATGGAGGAATTGGACCATGGGGGACTTTGAGACCGTTATTCACTATTATTCTAGCCCTTATACCGTTCCTTTTTTTAGGTCAACATTTTAATCGGCAACACGAGAAAGCAAATGGCTGGTTCTTGATACAGTTGCCATTACTCTTCACTGTGATTTTGTGGTTTCTACTATATGTTTGGTCTATAGGAGATGCATTTTTTGTTTCAAGCAGAATAGTTGCTAAAGCCGAAAATGAATGATTAAAAATTGTCATCTAACTCTAGGGGACTGAATAGATGACCGGGGCTTGTAGATTTCACTAATTGGGTTCTAATTACCCTCTCCCAGTCCCTTAGTAGCATTACCACATTCACAAATGGAATCTCTGAGCCATTGATTATAGTTCTAATAATTGTATCAAATATATCCATGCGGTCTTGATCTATGTTTTGCATCAGTTTATCTAACGGGAAATCCTCTATTTTTGGAGTTTTTACCTCACCTGTAATAGACCATGGATCAGTTATTTCCAGAGGTAAATTTTCTTTCTCAAGAGATGCTTTCTTTTTTAATTCATTAAGAAGAATATTGATGTATTTTGAGATAACTAATGCAGATTCAATTATCGGTAGATTATACTGCTTAACAAAATTAGAGAGATTCTCTTGGAGAAAAAGCAGTTTCTCTTCCATAGAAGCTGCAGGAGATGGCATCTCCCCTTCATTGTCCATGTATCAACCGAAAGTACGATAGCAAATTAATGCAATGAATCTCAGGTAGTAGTTCGATCGTCATATCTTATCGGCGAAGCACTATTTCCACGGACTCCATCTAACATATCATCTTCGATCTCAAAGAAGTCATTTAACCAGTCTCCATCAGTATCCCATTTAGTTGGATCTGTACCATCTGCGATCTGATCTCCATCAATATCTAAAGTCCACCACCCATATGCATATTCACCGAGTCCAATATTAGGGAAATGATACTGATCACCTGCAAATCTCTCATAGGAATCTGCCCATTCACCGCTACAGAGGGTCTCATCGTCAGTTGTATCTAGATACTGATAATCCAAATCATTATCATCAACTATTAAGGCAAAGAGTTGGTCATTATTATTGATTTTATACATTCTGAAATAATTAGATGTCAGGGCAGATGAACCGGAGCATGTACCTAACAAAGACTCTCTTAATTGCCACCATTCTTCTACATAATTTCCTGAACAGTCATTTAATAAAGATTGACGTACTAATGTAGGAGAAGATAATGAAGCATTTACAACCCCATAATATTCTTGGAAATTATTGTAAGGTTGGTAGACACAATTCCCTCCTGAACAGTCCCAACCACCATCATTATCAGCATCTTGGCCTGCATCATTCGCGTCTGTTGCATCATGTGTAAACCATACCCAATTCAGAACTGGTCTAGATATGACATTATTAGAAATCAAAACTGGTTTCAGATTATTCGCTGAAATTTGTTCCCATTGGACTTGAATTTTGAGATATGATGACCAATTGTCATTAGTTTCGTTCCAACCTCTGTAATATTCATAGAAGTCTGGCATCATATCTCCATCTGTATCGTTATCTAAAGGATTAGTACCATATTTGAAAACTTCTCTACCATCACTTAAATTCATATCTTGAATATAGTCTGTGACTTCACCATTATTGAATACTGGTTTCATTACCATAGAGTCATCATCTGAATCAGCATCTAATGGTAATGTCCCATTTTCATATTCCATAATATTGCTAAAGAATAGAGGGGCGAGCCCATTACTAATTTGATCTTCTATATTCGCGGGAGTAAATTGTCTATTTTCCCATTTACCTTGAATCGCAGGGACATCTTCCCATTGCCTGTCATACCAACCATCTTCATCAGGATCATAATTTACATCGAGTGGATTTATTGGGTTCATTGACCATCTGTAGTCATTAACTGGTAAGTACTGACCATATATCGAGAAACAATATTCCCAACCATCAGGCATCCCATCTCTATCAGAATCTGAATCTGTAGGGTCACTAATTCCAGCCAAACTAATATTGAAGTTATCAGGATTAATCTGGTTAATCAATCCAGTTCTCTCGAAAGAAGATATAGATTTCGTAGAGAACGTAACATATAATTGACTCAGAGCTAAGGAATAACTCATAGATTGTTCATCCATGTATGCATTCACAGTATCAGCTCCGTACGATACTAAGCCTGTTCCATTAGGAATGCTATCTATTGCTAATTTTTTGCCATAAATCCTAGACTCAAACTCTGCCAAATTGTCGAAAGATTCGGAGGGAGTAATTATTCCATCTCCATTACAATCATAAGAGTCATCGTCACTATCAAAGAAAATATCAGTATCTGTAAGAAGATTCATCTCCCAACGATTATCTTCGAGATTCCATTCAGTGAACCAATATTCGTAACCATCACTCATTCCATCTCTGTCTGTATCTTCAGTAGTAGGATCTGAAACTCCAAACAATGCTTTCAAAAGAGGTTTTGCAGTTGCCCCGCCTTGCCAATCTGTAAACTGCTGAAGCGCGAGTTGAGCTCTACCTTCTTTGTTGAATAGAATCCTGTATACTCTGTTTTCAGCCTCAGAAGGGTCAAGATATTCTGCTTCTTCCCATAGACGAGGGGCATCAGGAGGAGATAACCCGCCATTAAATGGATTGTTTAGTGTTAAATTAAGTTCAATTTGATCAGAGATACCGTCATTATCTGAGTCGTAATTACCATCATTTGGAACAAGTGGATTTAGGGTCCAAACACCATCTGTTGAATTCCATTTTGTGAAAATTAACTCCATACCGTCAAGTAATCCGTCCGAGTCAGTATCTGGATTATTTGGATCTGCTGTAAAACCCGTAAGATTTATCTGTTCAGGTGACAAAAATGAACCAAAGGAACTGGAGGATTCTGCAGATAACCAAGGATTAGGGAGATACTCTCCTCCAAAGTAAAGTAGATAGAATTGTGGAACTGTAATTAGACTGTCTATCTCTGAAAGATTACTAGAAATTACATTATATTCTTCCCAGTTATTCATTCCATCTCCGTCGGGGTCGCCTATACGGTCATTTTCATTGACTGGATTTAGGGACCAAGCACTATCAAAAAGACTCCATCGGGCATGGAAAAACTCCCAACCATCTGGCATTCCGTCTTGATCAGAATCTGAACTAAGTGGATTACTTGAACCAATATCTATTTCAGAAGTAGCATTGATTAGATTATTATAAGAATTACTGGAATACTTGCCGAATGAACCGCCAGCAAAATCATCCCATGTATCATTGAACAATAATGTAGTGAAATTCTCCGGGAAAGGTATCCCATTGTCAGTACTATCTGAAAAGATAAGTTCTGATTTCAAATGGAACTCCATCCAATTTACGAGTCTCTCTTCAAGTTCTAATATACCGTTATGATTGACATCATATCCGTCACCATCAGGGTTATTTAACGCATCAGAGCCATTCAAAGGATTCAATCCCGCTGCATCAACAGACCAAGAGCAAGAATACCTTGCTTCCCAACCATCAGGTAATGTATCTCCGTCTGAATCAACATTGTTTGGGTCAGTTGCTGTCCAATTTAACGCTGCATCTGAACTTTCACCATGAGAAGGTAATCCTTCATTGATAACTGATTGAAGTAAATTTGACCACTTATATTCACATAGATTAGAAAGTCCGTCGCTATCAGCATCTTCGTCAGCATCGTTAGGATTTCTTGGATCTAATGTCCATAAATTACCTCCATTATAAACATCTCCAACCCATCTTCGATTTTCAATTTCCCATCCATCAGGCATTCCATCTCCATCAGAATCAGTGTCGGTCGGGTCAGTAGGACCATCTGTCCCTCCACCAGCACCAGAACCAAGCCATCCTTCAAGATGGACTGATAACGCTTCAGAACCTACTCCTTCATCACAAATATATTCTTGATTTAAGTAGTGACAGTCAAAGTTAGTAGATTCTGTGAACCAACCCCAATATTCTTCACCATCAGTTAGTCCATCTCCATCAGTATCAATATTTCTTGGATCTGTTCCATTGAAACCATTTTCAGAGTTAGTGATGAATCGGAATTCATCCAAATTAGTCCAACTCCTATCAATTCCCTCACCAAACTCTGAATCGTATAGAATTCCATCCGCGTCAGCATCTCTATCACGGTCATATGGATCAGTTGGATCGAGCCCATGAATAAATTCCCAGCCATCAGGCATCCCATCAAGATCGGAATCAGTAGATTGGGGGTCAATTGGCATGATATTCATGTAATTCCCAGGTGAAATACCTGCAAACAAAATTATTGATTCGGAAGACTCTAAAGTAGTTAATGAACTGACTAACCCTGGAAGGAATGTTTGATTATCTGACATTCCAGTTACTCCCTGATAACCTCCTTCAAGAACCCAAGTCCCATCTTTAGAACCAACAATTACTTGATTGGCAAATGTATGAATTGAATAAACATCATTTGATCCTGATAGCCAATTTTCCTGGTTCCACATCCTCTCAGAATCAAAAGCAGTTAGTGGCATTGATATCAATTTATCAACATCAATCAGATGTAAACCTCCTGATGTGCCAATCCAAGCACCTGTGATTAACTCAAAATTACCGGATGCGTCTTTAGGACCTGCAGGTTGTAGAATATTTACTATAGCCGACTTTGAAACGTTTAGTAAATCTGCTTTTTGAACGAAATTTTCCGCGTTTTCCCTGTTGAATACCCACCAAGGAGTACCTACTGAATCAGAGCCGTCTGTGGTATTCCAAGCCATTAATCCTCCGTCCGTTCCAATTAGGAGTAAGGGGCCACGTCCATCCATTTCCATATGCAAAGCAGTATTTACATTCGCCGCATTATTGGATAAAATCTCAGATATTGATTCAAGATAAATTAGAGAGTTTATTGATTGCCCTGATATCGATGCAGTCCAAACATCTTGTCCCGAGAAAAGCATTAGATCTAGGCTTCCACTACCTGTACTAAGCACAACCATCTCATTGATCGAACCGAAAGAAACGCTAGATTCAGAGTCTTCAAAAGTCGTTGAATCTATTTGTGGGACTCCGTTCTGCATTTCTGCTATTGACATTCCTTGATTAGTTAACAATATTAGATAGTCGCCATCATTATTCGACCAATCCATCATTGAATTCAAAACTAAACCAGATGGTAGATTAATCATTGAAGATACTTCGTTAAAGGGGTCCAGTACTGTAATCCCAAATTCTGAACCTACGAGTAATCTATCTCTCTGATTATCTGAAATGATACTATGAACAGCTGCATCAACTAATTGCGGCGAAGTAGACTGATCGTATGTCGAGAAACTATCGTCAGAGTGAGATAATTCTATACTTCTTAGACCAGGGGTCACAGATACTCCTTGGTCATAAAAAATCATATATTCTTCATAATTGCTAAATGATTCCCCCCAACTAGATGTTGCTACAGAAGTATCAGGAATAATATATCCATCTCTATCGAGATCCCAACCGTCTGAATCTGAATCTAGAATTGCATCACTAGCATTTCTTGGATCAAGGCCATAATGTACTTCCCAGCCATCAGGAATACCATCTCCAGGAACAGCTAAACCTACAGAAATAACTTCTGCCCAAGAATAATAATCAGAATCTGATTCAGTAGGGTCACTACCAAGCCATCCATCTCCGGTTTCCCTCTCTACTGATTTCTGACAGGAGTCAGAATTTAATAGATTAATTTCTCCAAAACACCACAAACCATCTCTCTCAGTTACCCAATTGTCTGGGGTTCCAAAAAGATACTCTTCAGAATTAGTATACTTCTCAGTATCATCTATAATGCCATTTCTATCGACATCAAAACCATCTCCACAACCAAATGTAAAATCGGCACATCTATCAATATCTTCCCACATATCGCTAGAGTCTAAAGGGTCGAACCAAAGACATGTCCATGCATTAGTCGTATTGAGATAACCAAGACCGCCTTCAGTACACATATAAATTTCATACCCATCAGGTAGACCATCACCGTCTGTATCAGCTACTCTCGGGTCTAGCCATTCTCTCATTCCTGAATCAGTTAAATCACCTGGCTTACCCGTTAAAGAAACTCTATCTGTAAAGCATCTGTCTAGCGTATATGGCCAACAATACTCAAGGAGGGCACTAGCACCATCATTGTCATGGTCAGACATATTGTCAGTGCCATTTCTAGAATCAAGTCCGGATACACTAATTATCTCAGTACCTAAATCAATAATTATATCTTCTCCGAACAATATTTCTTCATGGAAATCCGGTATTTTATCTCCGTCTTCATCAGTTACTGGAGGTCCGCCCCCTGCGGCTTCACCTGGGTCGACATTTTCTACCGGGGCTTGTGGCCTAGTTTGAGAAACAAAGGCTAAACTTGACAGAATTAGAACTGTCATTAGAAGTGCTGTCTGTTTACGCCTCATGCTATGACCTCGTCTTAACTACCCTTAGCGACTTTCATGCATTTATGACCATGATGGAGCGTCGTTCGGACAAATGCACATGATTGATACATTCTGGTGGTATCGAAATGGTGTATAAAAACGATATTTTTGTTATTTGAAACAGATTAATTGAAGGACTAAACGTTCGCTCAAGAGATGATTGTTATGGGGTTACAGATTACTCATTTAGGTTCAGGTAGCAGAGGTAATTCTACCTTACTAGAATCTGATAGTTGTAAAGTACTAATTGATTGTGGGTTCTCGTTGAAACAAACTGAAAAGAGGTTGTCAACAATAAAAATTGAACCAAGTTCAATTGATGCTATTTTTATTACTCACCATCATGGAGATCATTCAAAATCTGCGCTGAAAGCATCTCAAAAATGGGGTTCAAATCTATACTGCAATATTGAAACTGCAATAAAAATGGGTTGGAATCCTATATCAGATTGTAGAACATTCGGTAATTTAGAACGAATAAATATTAATGATGAAATAAGTGTTCTTCCAATACCAATCCCACATGATGATGCTGAAAATATTGCTTTGATAGTGAGTAACGGTGATGGGAATAGAGCGGGTTTCGTCACAGATCTAGGAGAGGCGACTGTAGAATTGAAAAGACATTTGAAAGGGTGTTCACATATTTCAATTGAAGCGAATTATGACCATAATAAATTAATGCAGGGGCCCTATCCAGATTCTCTGAAAAGAAGAATTAGTGGCCGAGGTGGGCACTTATCTAATAGCCAAACTGCAGAAATTTTATCTGAAATTATGACTCCAGAACTTAGAACAGTTGTTTTATGTCATCTCTCAGATAAAAATAACGCACCGCACCTCGCTGAAAGTGAGGTATTGATGAGAATTGGTGATGATTTCAAAGGTATGATTTTCATTTCTGAGCAGTCAGGACCAGAATTTAAAATTATGATTGGTGAGGAAAAAATCAGCAGCCGTATTAATGAGGAAATTAGTGACCCATGACTACTCTATGAACAGAGTTTTGTACTTCCTTCATACGATCGTTTGCACCAAGTTCACGGAATACTGAAAGAGCTTTTTGCAGATACTCCATCCTCTGAGAGCGATCGGTCTCAACTTCACCGAGACGGGCAAGTAGCTCCCCCTTCAAGTGACGGAAGTCATTAGCCTCTGCTAGTGCTAATCCTTCTAAATAATGTTCAGAAGCTTCCTCTTTCCTACCCGCGTCGCTTAATACTTGACCTAATAGCATTTCAACTTCAACCGCACTATGAGGGTCCGCCTGTTCAGACATAATCTCTAGAGCACCGGAGTAATGTAACATTGCTAAATCATTATCCTTGATTTTAGCATAATATCTCCCTAATACTGCTCTAGCTCTGGCGTGAAGAGTTTCTTGCCCATTATCCTTAGTTTCTTCATGGGCCAACATTGCGTGATCTCGAGCACGATCGAATTCGCCCATCTCCAAAAATGCAGATGCGAGACGGATTCTTGAATCGCATAATTCTGGATTACTTTCTGACTCTAATAACTCTTCCACGTTACCGTATACTTCTAAGGCGTGCCTATTATCTCTACGACGACGGAAAATATAACCCATATTATTGTAAGAACGAGCTGCAGAAACTGCGTCTCTGGTCTTAATTTGAATTTCTAATGCCTGCCTATGTAATTCTAATGCATCATCCATTGCACCTCTTTTAACTGCAATATCAGCCCTAGAAGATAATAATCTAGCTAATTCCTTATTTTGTTTGTTTTTACGTGCGATAGGAATTGCCGCATCATATTCTTTTTCTGCGGCGTCCCAATGCCCCTGGATCGATAGAATATCTCCTCTAAGTTCTCTTACAATTCCCCACGAGATAGAATCGAAACTTTCCCTGTCCAAAGATCTTAAAATTCCTAGAAGTTCTGTGTGCCCTGATTGTACCAGATTTGGTCCTTCTGAAGAAAGAACTTTTGCTAACTCTTCAATTTGTTCTGAATTATGTAAATGGTGAATAAATTCTATCCTGTCAGTAGGACTTGCCTTACGACCACGATACCAATTGACTGCATTATTATGTAACTCATGACGTAAATTTTGCTCCATTGAGAGTACTAAAAATTCTCTAACTAAATCGTGAACATCGTAATTTTCACTGTCTGCTTGCCTTGCTAGACCTTTCTCAACTAAATCGTCTAAAAGATCGATTGCTGCATCAAGATCGCTCAATGCACTCAGAGGCATTGGTTCACGGAAAACTGCAATAGCACCTAGAAGCCTCTTTTGTGGACCAGATAACCTACTAAAAATTTCTTTCTCAACAAATGTTTCTAATGTAGCGTGAAAAGTCCCCCCTACACTACCTCTATTTATCAATTCTAAAACTAGTGGATGTCCTCTAGAAAGCGAATAAATATGAAGGAATTGAGGAGAATCCATATCTGGCATAGCGGATAGAATCTGTTTACTTGACTCTTTATCTAATCCTTCAAGAGGCATTACTAAAGTGAGAATTTTTCCTTCAGAGTCTTTTTCAGGTACAACCATTCTAAAAGATCTAGAGAACATAATTACACCTACTTGACTGAGGTTAGGAATCCTTGTTGCTATTCCTCTCAAGATAGTAATTAGAGTTTCATCGCCAACTTTATGTAAATCGTCAATTACAATTAAACTTGGAGAATTCTTAAGTCCTTCTATGATTAAGTCAATCGTGACATTGGACTGTGGTATTGGTGTTGCTGCTAAATAATCTGAAAGCCCATTATTACCCATTGTTGCTTGCCATTCCGCAGTAGCCTCAAGAAATGCTCTCGAACCTTCCCAATCTTGGCAGCGATGATATAGCAAATTTCTTTCATGAGTGAATCTCTCAAGAATTTTTCCAGCAAGAGCAGTCTTTCCGATGCCTGCAATTCCTGGAACTAATATTGAAGATGACCTTTTTTCAAGAAGATTAAACATATCGTCAACTTCTTTCTCTCTACCGAAAAATTTTCTAGTTCTTGGTAGGTCATTGAAAGAGGTTACTAGTTGCTTCTCAATATGTTTTGATAAATCTCTCTCAATTAATTCAGCTGAAAGAACCGATAAATCTAAACTACCATTATCATCGATATATCTCAAGATATCTACGTGTCTTAACGGTAAATCAGTTAGCTCAAGAGCATTAATTAGAGTCATGCTTTTTGAACTTCCATCGGGAAATTTCAACCTTACATTTTGAGTACTTACTTTTTCCCAAATTCCATTAGCGACTTTTATCCCGTCGTCAGTAAGAAAATACGCTTTTCGCTTACGGGAAACTCCAGTTACATGTGCCTGCCTTTCAATAAGAAGACCCTGTTCCCTCATACCTGAAATTGCTCTAGGGACATTAGATCTCGCAATTGCTACCGAGTTAGCGATGCCCATCTGCGATAATGCAAATGGCACTTCGACTCTACCTGCATGTTCAACATAGTCTCTGAGGTGTAATAATATCCTCTCTTGGACGCCGGGCCTTGGCACTGCCATGTTACTCATATAGTACAGCAATCTGAATCAATACAAGAAGTTTCGGTGGTGAAGTCTCTGACTCAAGTCATCAAAATTAATAATTTGGGTCTTCAATCCATTCATTTGATTCTTCATCCCAAATCCATCCATCAGTAGATTCTTCAACTTTAGAAGTCATGTTCTCCGTGGATTCAATAGAAGAGATATCATCGTTTTCATCATCACCATCATCTTCAATTTCTACAAAGAAATATACAAAGACAGCCCCTAAGAGAGCCAAGATTACTATTGAAATTATTCCGATCATTAAACTTGATATCCCATCATCTGCAGCCCCTACTGAAATCTGAACACCACTTGAATAGTCCGAACCAACATATCTGAAATCAGGTGTAACTGGGCCTTCATCGAATCGAGAAGATGAGATATCTAGAGACCATGTAGAGTCACTATTTACAACAGTATTATTGGCAGGCACCTTATTAATCAGAGCAGTAACTGTTTTTCCTGGTAATCCTACACCAGAGAATGTTACACTTTCTCCATCTTTAACAACAGTCACATCAGGAACATCAACTTTGAAACTTATTGGTATTACTGTGAAAGTAACATCTAATGAAATTTCTTTAGAACCAAATGGATCAGTCGCTACGAAAATTACATTTTCTAATGTCCATGCATCCATATCGGAGTCGTAGAAGAACATAGAAATTGGATCATAGACAGCGATTCCATCCTGACCAACATTAATTACTAATGCGAAATTATCATCGGAAGTAACTTCAGAATCAAAGACAGATAAAATTAGGTCCTGTCCATTATCGATTTCTGTGAAGAATTGATTAAGATCTATCTCAGCCTTAGTACATCTATCTTGAGATTGGGACTCGATTTCACAGTAAAGAGTTATTTCTTGCATCCAATTTTCTGAATTAAATACAGGTTGATTATTCCCAGCATCTGATGGATTATCAGCAATTATTGAGATTGTAGTAATATCACTGTAATCATATCCGTCATATGATTGAACATCAATCTCATATTCGAAGTCATGTTGTAAAATTGTTGGATCCCAAGTAGTTGACCATGCTCCATTAGTTTCAAAATCAGATACTGATTGTTGGTGAACGATGATATCTCCGTTGAAAATATCTCTGACAGTAATATCTACTCTAGAAACAGAGCCATCATTATCTCTTGCAACACCCTCAATCGTATTATCAGAGACTGAGAGCCTTTCGCCATCCATAGGTGTCAGTAAACTTACGAAAGGTGCTGAATTAGAATTGTCAATAGTCAATGTCATTGTTACTGGTTCGCATTCATCTATAACACTAAGACAAAAATCTGAATCTGATGCCCAAATTGTGAATGTATATTCAGAAACAACTCTTGGTTGACCACTAAAGTCCCATGTCCATGACCAATCAGCACCACCAGTTGTTGGAGTTGTACCTTCGAAGTTAGGCCCGCTAATATAGAAATAAATTTCTCCTACATCTTGACTACAAGAATTAGGACAACCATATTGATCATAAGCAGTTCCCTCGAATGTGACGGTGCCATCTGACCAAGTTGAGCCAGAGCTTGGAGTACTTACACTAATTACAGGAGGAGCCACATTCAACTTAATTGTCCTTGTAATAATTGGACTGTAATCGATTCCATCAAACGATCTAAACTCAAAAGTATAATCAGTTTCTTGATACCCTGACATGTCAAATGAAAAATACCAAGAATTGAATGGGTGATTGAAACGAGTAACGGTCCCTGGTTCAGCCCCACTATCATCAATTGCCAGACCAGCAGAATTCCATTCACTGGTGAAAGGATCTCTTACTTGAACAGAATGGATATATCCTTTTTGATCCCATTGAGCTAATTCATCCGTAGCATAAAATCCAGCTAACTGTCCGTCATGCGCAGAACCAGTAAAATTCACAACTTTCCTGAACGAATGACCTGTTTCTTGAATTACTGATATAGATGGACCTGCATTTACTAAATTAATTACATCTTGATACGTAGTATCTTGAATAACAAAGTCATTTCTATCATAACCAAAGCCAAATTTGTATGCAGTATAGTAATAACGAGAAAGTTCCCTAGTTCCAGCACTATAATCACAATCATCATCGTTATTATCAATCGTTAAATCACCATCATTGTCTATCCCATCCGAACATGAATCTTCATATTCATCGTCTGCAAAACCATCAGGATTATCCCCTCCTGCAAGGCCTCGGAAATCAAGATGCGAGTCTGATGCTAGGGCAAACCAGGGAGTGTATCCATCATCATCTGTGTACAGAGAGTAGAGATCATTTCCTAGAGCATCTTCAATTAACACATTTGCATTATCTACTTTCACCCCATCTACCAAGGTTTGGAACCTCACCATTTCAGCCCTTCTTACTTGAACTGCAAATTGAGTTGGCTGAGACTTAATAAAAATCTTCGAGGTGTCGACATTTGAAAGATTAGCGAATGTAAAGACTGTAGAGTTATTATCCATATTAACTGCTAATGGGAAGTTTCTAGGCGTTAAATTATCACAACTAGAACATTCAGAAATTGGTGTTGGAATTATAGCACCCTGGAATCCATTTGCAGGCCAAGCCTCTTGATCAGGCCAGTCTAGTATTACAGGATACTCACCTGGAGACGCACTTGGAATGAACTCAGATTGAACAGTTACAGAAGATTTAGTAATGTTATAAGCCGTTTCAATACCATTCCAAGTATTCAATGAAAAGAAGCCAAGAGAGCCATATTGTTGTGTATTTGCAAATCCACTATCATAATTTCGGATTACTGCTCCAGTTCCCGGAGTATTAAACAAATTTCTTTGGACATCCATTAATCCACCTATTGCTCTGATACCATCGGCATCTCCGCCTAAGCTAAACTCATTGTCATAGAGTGTTACACCTGAACGGAATACACTCACTGCGGGGCAAGTATATTCGCCACCCCAGTACTTTAAGCTAGAACAGGTCCCTGGTGAATTCACACTCACTGTATTATTCGTAAAATGAAGCCTAGATGCAGCCGGTGCAGGTCCAGAAGTAGATAATTCACCAACTTGAACAGGAGTTTTTGCAGTATCAATAATTGTATTATATTCGGCAATAACATCAAAGGAGCCAGTTAACCAGATTCCATTCCAACCACCTATTGGCCCAATCTCATTATTGTGAATATGAGCCTTACTTGATTGTACAGTAATTCCTGAACGTTCTGCCACTCCTGAAATTTGATTGTTATGTAACTCAGCATCACCGCCGTCATAAACAGTGATTCCAGCACCCTCATCCGTATTTATTTCATTATTCCCTACTTCAAACGTATATGCGACTCCTTGTATCGCTTTGATACCATTGATATCTATTCCATTACAATTCACATTTATATCAGAGTTAGTAATAAGTCCTGAAGAACTGACGAACGCAAATCCATAATCGCCAGTATTTACTGTAGCATCATTAATTTCTATGAATGTTTCTTGAGCCCACAATGTTGGACGGCCCCCATCATTATTTCCACAGCCATTGTCAGTTCCAATAAAGAATGGAGAATTCATCTTAAGAGGAGTGATTGGTGTACCTGAACCATAAATTTGAACTGCTGAACCACCTACTCCACTTTTGTCATCGTTCCCTGCAACATAAGTGCCCCCCTCAAATATTGGTTGAGCAAGTTTAGTTGTTAATACACTACTTGTATTAATATTGCTAAATCTCATTTCAGTTAATGTGGGAGACGCTCCATCAATTACCATAGCACCATATCTCCATCTGTTAATTGAATCAATATAGTAAGGAATTCCCCAAGCATCATCTATTGTGATATGCCTAAAGCCTGTTTCAGATAAATCTATAGAACTTCGAATTAATACTCCCTCGAAGCAAGAAGCATCTTCAACCTGTATTTCCTGAGTACCTTGTTTCATACCTTTACACTCTCCAATTTCACTAGCATTGGAAGGATCAGTCCATCGGAAAGTGATTTTATTTGCCAAGCTTGCATCGCCAGAGGAACCACAAGAACTAGAACCAGCACATAGATTCCCTCTTACATCAAGATATGTCCCATTTGGGAAAATAACAGTGGTCCCTGGTTGAATAATTAACTTAGCACCGGATGCAATCGTAATGTCTCCGGTTAACTGATGAGTTCCTGACCATGTTTCTGAAGTTATAATAGTTCCAGAAGTAGTTTCATTATTAGCCATTACAGGGCTTGCAGGCCCTACTAGAGCGATTAACACGCTAGATAACATGAGAAATACTAGGAAGGAACTTCTTACTCGGCGCTTGGACATGTTTTACCGTATTATGTATCATTTATCAATGCTAGAGTTACATTTGAGACTAATGTATCAACAAAGCGTATTTGTATCAATTTCTAATATTGGAAAAATTATTGCACATTAAAAGTAAAAGAGATTTCCTGAGACCACTTGACTAAGTCCAAAGTGCCGTAACCTGAATGGGAGTTATGATTAGCTGATTCGAAGCTACTCCTATCAGAAGACCTTGCTAATGCATGTTTAACAAGTCTCATTTCATCCTCATCAATATAGCCATCCGAACCTTCAATGGAATCCCTGCATTGTTGAATAATCAATGCCAAAGCTCCTGTAACAAATACTGTGGAATCACTCGTCCCAGAAGAGTAAGCATATGGTGATGACAATGTGCTTGAGGCTGTAGAGAAGATATTAACGCCTGGAGCCACAACTTCTGGTTTTTGATTAGGGAAATCTCTTTCATTTCCCGTTACAGGATCAATTGATGACCCAAAGGCACTGCTGCCCCATACATATCCAGATTTAGATATGGCACCAACCGAAATTACTCCCGGAAGGCTGGAAGGTTGAGATACGTCACTTATGTCTAAATCAAGCCCAGTATTTCCTGCGGCTGCTACAACAAAAATCCCTGAATCTAATGCTTCTTGAACTGCTAGGTTAGTTTGAGAATCAATATTTGAAGTTAAATCACTAGGAGAACCACCAAGGCTCAATGAAATAATATCTACTTTCTGAGTAATTCTACACCACCTAATAGCTTGTGCGACTCGATCGGTTGAACCAGATGTGCCTTCTGAATCCAATGCTAAAGCAACCGACAAACCTACTTCTGGAGCAACCCCTCTAAAAGTACCATTGGATATCAAAATTCCAGCCATTAATGTCCCATGTGAACTTTCACCGACGTCTCTAACTAACTCATGATTACCCCCTACAAAATCTCTGAATCCTAATAATTGTTGATGAGAAAAATCAGGATGACTCATATCAATTCCAGTATCTACAATACAGACATGTACTCCTTGACCAAAATATCCTTCTGATTGTAATTGCCTTATTCCTGTATCTTCATACGCCCATTCGGAGTCAGGAAGAATTGGTATGAGATATGAGTTAACCCATGGCCAACCAGCAATTAACAATAGAGTAAGTATAGAGAAAAAAATAGCACCGGTAGGAGTTTCTGACTTTCTCATGGGACCTAAGGGCCAGCGAAGCTGTTTGGCTTCCTCTTCAGTAAGGCCATAATCATCCCCAGAGTAGCCTAATGCTTGATTATCAATCGCGGTTAAGATACGGTGATCTTCGGGCTCAGGAAGTAAATCAAGATTCTCTAATGACCTCATGAAAAATCATCACCTAAATCATGGGCAAAGATTCAGTATAAGAATCTCTGTTCCTAAAGCCTGCTAATCGTCTCGATATCAGAACGGTGCGCCTGGACGGCGGCCTGAACGACCTTTAGTCAGATAAAGACCAATTATAACTAATCCAATAATTAGGATGTAAGCAATAATATCTGTATTTTCGTCATCATCAACACTTGGTGATCTAACATCTACATTCATGACTCCCAGTTCTACACCATCACTAATGTGCCACGAGTCATCATCAATATTTTCTTCATTAAATCCGGTTGAGTTTATATCAAGCATGATATAATATTGTCCAACTTGAATATCAGATAAATCAAACAAGAAACTGAACTGAGTGGATGATTCAGCGAGTATATCCATTGTAGTTGTAGCATTAACAGAGGTTGGTGAAGTACAAGCTACATTCCTACAAAGTTGAGCATTGAGTTGCACATTTTCAGCATCAACTAATCCACTATTAGATATTGTAGCGATATATGTTATTTGACCACCAGCTTCAGGTTCTCCGCCTCCCAATGCTTGAATTCCTTCAATCTTCAATACAGGTTCAGAACTTCGGACCTTAATTTCAATAGTATCATAATTTGAGTTTCCGGCTTTATCTGTCACTGAAACGTAAATTGAGAACTCTTCATTCGGCATTGCGTCGCTTGGGGAAACAACAGTCACACTATGAGAAGAACTAACGAAACTACCTAGTGTGTGTGAATTTGGACCTGTTCTACTCCAGCCATCGGGCAATTCTGAATCATCAAACTCAAACTCATATTTTTCATCGCCATTCCCAGCATTTGTAAACTCTATTGGTATAGTAATTGATTCTCCTAGAGAGACCCCGTATACTTCAGACATAGGATTAGTAAGTTCGAAACCATGTATTTGAGGGACTCTGACTATCAAATCATGTGTTGTCAGATAACCATCTAAAGTTGAGATACTTATCGTAATCTTATGTCCGTCTTCGAAAGAATGTGCTACAGATTGATTAGGTGCGATAACACGGATGTTCAAATTATCGAAATCAACGCTGTTGTCTAAACCTACTTCAAATTGCGTTGAAGTTGTCCAGTTTCCTGTACCGTTATGGAATTGAACCATCCATTCAGAACTATCAGTTCCAGAAACAATACCTCCGACGGTAAATACATCATATGATTCATGACCGAGGTAATCTATATCGAGAGTGAAATCTACTGGAATAAATCCATTATTTTCATCAACTACTAATGAAACATCACCCATTGACCCAACATAGTTTTCGTGACCTGATGTTTCATTCAGAGTAGTAATTTCAATTTCGTGATTTGAAACTCTATTGAATAATAGGTCGATACTTGTGTTAAGACCTGAATAGACATCAAAGCCTCTTCCTGCAGTAAACTCCATGGTTAATCCTCTTTGCTCTACTTCAAAGTCACCAGAAAATTGAACGTTACCATTAGGAAGTAAAAGATCAAGATTTCCGGTTTCATCCACGCTTTGTATCCATTTCATCCCAAATCCAACATCGACTAATAAATTCGCATCTGAAATTTCTCCTAGATTACGTGAGTTTCCTTCATAATCTAACCATTCTGTTTGAACCTCAAGAATACCTCCACTAGTTAGTGCCATATCTAAATTATTTGAATTACCAGTAACATCAACATCCAATAGACCCATTATTATCAAGTCCTGACTCGGTACGCTAGCACTTACTATCCATAGACCAGGTTCCAGTTCCGTAGACCAGCTTCCAGACCAACTATCATTGATTTCAATTGCTACTGTATCTCTAACTAGACCCTCAGTAGGCATTATCATTAATTCAATATCTTCGACAGGAATGCTGGAAATACCAAGTGCATAAGTAATATTTCCATAAACATCAACTAAACCTGCAACCAATTCCAATTGTACATCATTAGGAGAGTCTGAAACAGATACACTTTCATTAATGCTTTCAAACCCATCATAAATAGTTTCAATTTGCCAGCTTGTATTGTATGGTACAAATAATTCCCATTCCCCCGTATTGTCCGTTGAAATTGAATGTTCATTTGAATCAGATGTAGTTGTAAACGTCATCTGAACATCAGAAATTCCTTCTCCAACATTGGAAGCATTGTTATTATTCAAATCCCAGAAAACTGTTCCAGTTAAAGCAACATAAAGGTTAGCAGATAAATCAACATGGTTTTCACCTACTGAAATAGTAACGGGGTAACTTTCTACAACCCATCTCTTTCCATCTTCAGTGTAGTTAAGAGAGACTAACCAATCTCCCTCTACCAAATCAACTGTAGTTAATCCACTGCTATTTGTCGCCTCGATACTGAAAGAACCTAGGTCACTTGCAGACTCCATTAACAAACTAACTCCTGACAAAGGAGAGTTAGAAGAATCTTCTGAAACGTTGAATGAAATCTCTGCGAGTTGACTAGTAGAGAATGTTAGACTTTCCGAAGAGATGTCAGATGAGACTGAAATTAAATCTCTTAATCCTTCTTTAATATCATTATTTACTACCTCGGCAGTAGCAATCCAATCACCCTGAGGGAAGAAATCAATAATACTTCCATTAGAGTCGGTAGTTCGAGAAAGAACCCAGCCATTTTCAACATTGGTGAATCTAACTAATTGTTCTGACAACTCACCACCACTTTCATTGGTAAATGACATTTCTACTCTCCATTCAGGATCAAATCCAATACTTCTTACAATATCTGTTGAGTCAATTCCTACTCTGACATCAACATCTCCAGTCATTATTCTAGTTCCGAATAGATCTCCGGAGTTAGGATCAGCAATATCTACAGATATCCTGTAAGTCCCTGGCTCTACTGATACTTGGGCAATACCTTCATCAGTCCAATTACTTGAGGTGGAATTGATATGGTAGTCAATTCCATCGACTAAAGATAGTAAACTGAAATCATAAGTTACTGGAGTACCGTTAGACATATTATTGTCTGCAGAATTGTCTAGGAAGAAATCTATAGTTAACATTGAATCATCTGGATAGATTATTACTTCAATAGTGTTATTTTGATTATCTATATCAGTAGTATTGGTTCCTGAAGTAATTTCATCCGACGAAACTGTGAATTCCCATTCACCCTTAGGTAAAACCATAGTAAAGAAACCACTATCATCTGTTTCTGAACGCCATGTGACATCATATTCATCACTTTGTGCTATTACTGTAACAGGCTCCCAACCACCAATCTCTGAATTGAATAGGTTGTTTTCTCTATTTACACTTACGGACCCATCAATTGCTTGCCCTGGACGAGCAACCATCGTAATTTTATCCATATTTTCTTCAACAGTAAACTTCGTTCCATTTACTAACTTCAAATCTACACCTAATTGAGCAATTGCATCAACTTCAGAGCCTACAGGCAAAACAATACTGAATGTACCATCTGATGAAGTTTCAACTGTTGTGCTAAAATCGTCCCAATAGAAATCAATAGATACGAACTCTAATGTTTTATTCGTATCGATAGTATCTGATTTAATATTTTCATCATAATATAGAGTACCATTTACAGTCTGACTTGTATAGAAACTAAATGTATCTGTAAAGTCAGAATTAGCTATAACTTCAATTTCTTCCCATAATTGTTCGGTTGCGGACAATGTGTAGTTTAAAATCCAAGTCCCAGGAGTTAACTCGACATAATAATGACCCGATAAATTATCATATTCCGAATCTACTGGAGATCCTGAACCATTCTTCTGATTGAAGGTTAAATCAAGTCCTTCAACAAGATTATCAGTGCCATTATCTGAATTAATTAGTTGGAATGTAAGATCCGTAGTGAGTGGCATTGGCGAGGGGAGAATAATTGATGATTCCGTGTTAGAATCTACTGTGAACTCCAACGTAGTTTCTGGGAAGTTATCACCATCAATATCTATTGATGCAATGTATGAACCCGGCATAATTGGGCCGAACTCAATCTTAGAACCTGTAAGTAAATCATTTTCATAAGTTAATTCTGGATGAATATTGCACGGCGCGTATTTTACAACTTCACAATCACCAATATTTTCTACATCAGAAGATCCATCAGCGGATTCAAGAAGAACATGAGAATCGAGATAGTTCCCCGATTCGTCTATCAATATTCCTGAAATTAATCCACCATTGATGTCTATATCTGTTGAGGTGCCAGAAAGAGTTTGAGAGATAAAGAATCCATCATCAATTTCTACACGTGTATCGTCACTAAAAATTACTGCAACGTCATAAGAACCAGGAATTGCATTTACTACATGGAATGTACCTGGCTGAACCATTACGCCACTAAATATTCCCGTTCCCGAGAATGAACCAGTTGCGTTGATTGTACCATAACTACTCAAATTTTTATTAGATGTATCAGTTGAAAATACTCCTGAACCAATTAGAGTTGATTGAACTAGCTTTTGTGTAAATGATGCAACTCCATCTGCTGTAAAAAGTCCACTTGCATTTACAATTCCGTCGAGAAGATATTTCCCATCAGATTGCATACACAAACTATTATTTTCAGGCATGGTTTCATTGACATCACAGTCAACAATATTCTCGATATCATCATTGATAATTCCATCAATAATTCCTTTGCCTGCAAACTCACCATCTCCAGTTATGCTATAGTTATTGAATATGGTTTGAGTGTAATTTCCAGTAAAATCAGAAATTGTCGCTATAGTTGATGTAATCACATCACCTTCTCCGGTAAAGGTAACCTCACCAGTACCATCAAATCTCAAATCATCACCCATTATCGAACCATTTGATGTTGAAATCAGATACGGTGATGTCATTATAGAATCCCATGAAGGTGAAAGTTCGATGGTAGCATCTTCAAGCGAGTTACCTGAAAATACTTCTGAACCGGACCAAACCAGTCTTCCTATCGAGGAAGCTGGGCTGACAGAAATAGAAACTGGGATTATCGATTCACCGTTACTGTGACCATCATCCCCAGAAATATTCACTATAGTTTCTGAAAGCCAAGTTGAGCCCGACACATTGCCCAATATACCAGTTATTGGATTTAGAGCACGTACACCAGTGGTTTCAGTCTCGAAAATATCTCCCAAAAGTTGCCCTACATTTGAGGTCATTATTTGAGTTCTTGCTGCTTCAAGATCGGATTCTCCATAAAATGCAGAAACGCGAATCTTACCCGAAGGTGCTAAGAAACTGAAATCACCGTTTGAATCGGCATCTGCAGTTCCTATTGGAATCCAGTAAGTTCTTTGATCCCTGTCAGTAACCTGGCCATCTATTTCTACTTCATCACCACTGAATGCATCTCTTTCAATTAGAAGTCTGGCATTGGGCACTGGACCTATTCCCTCTAGTTCCACTGTCCCTTCAATAGTGGCACCACTGTAATATTTCATGACTTTGACTTGGGTATTAGCACTACCTATACCCAAATTTTCACATTCTGAATCTAATTGGGTACCGTTCTCATCAGTTTCACAGTCTGGAGTATACCAATTTGAAAGAACTAGGTGGTTCATCATAGCACCTGGGAGTGGATATGCATTCTCTAGGTATGAACCAGGGGCCCCAGAGGTGTAGAAATGAGGTGCTGGTTGTTCTGCTTCACCAGGTAAACCTAAGGTAGAGCTTCCATATCCCACATAAATTCTAGCAACCATAGTGTCGAAGAACTCAGGCTGGTGTTGGTAGTCGATATCAACCATTCTAATCATATCATTTACATCTGTTAATGCACCAGATTGTTGGCGGATAACATCGTTTAGATATTCACTTTCATATTCCTCGCCAGTTCTAGGAATAATAGGGCCATCCCCTCTCTGCGTTTGATAAACGGATGAGATGTAATTTTCAGTATCTAAACCAGACAGTGAAGTTGGTGCGTGGAAAATTCCAGTAGTTTGACCTTGGTGATAACCATAGTCTTCGTAATACTGACCACCCAGAGGATAAAGACGATTATCAACTGCGAAATATCTGATTTCGTTATTTCTGGAAATTGTTTCTCCAAGAACGCCTTCATAATCTTGGACTTCATACACAAGTTTAGTTGACATATCATGATATAAATCGTTAATTTCTTCGGAATTGAAGATTTCTAATAGTAAAGCACGGCTTAATGCTAACTTTGCATTAGCTCTGTGCAATCCAGTAGATACATCGTCAAAGTCTTCAATTAAATCAGGAGTATATCTATATCCAGAAATATCATAATACTGGATTATTAATTCACCTTTGTTTGCGCCTTTTTCGTATCTATCTAATTCTGAAACTGAGTTTCTAGCATCATTAAAGCTATCAATTGCTGATTCTTCGTTAGATAATCCATCAACTATTTTCTCTCCATCTTCTAAAATAACCCAAACTTCGGATTCACTAGGTAGACCGTTAGATTCTAAATGGTATCCACGTAATAATTCATATTCACCATCTACCGCTACTACAGACATAGAGCGATCAAGTACTATTTTTAAATCACCCATATCAAGACTCATAATTTTATCAAATTCACTTAATTGTGAATCATCCATATATCCGTCCAAGAGTAAATTTGTTAAATCATCAGTAAATCCTGATTGGGCATTCGACCTTCGATCTCCTTGGGCTAAAGTGGTAATGAATAGGGAAACAGTATCTTCTTGACTAGCAGAAAGTAACATAGCACCGCTATTAGGTATTCCAGACTGGAAGTTGTCTGCTACTGTGGGGTGCTCACCCTGAGCAAGGGCCTGGAAACCATAATCCCACCATGAGACGAAAGCAGGACGTTCAGAAAAGCTGACTTCAGTATCTTGTTCAGATAACCATTCATAAGCCAAATTCCATGATCCTGAATTAAAACCAGGTCCGAATGTCCCCATATACCATAAGTCACTGTTCGCATCATAGTTCTCGCTGTTCAATATTGAAAATCCTAGAACTTCCTGTCTGAAGATATCAGGAGTTATATCATGAATTGTTTGATCTACATCAGACGCTGATTGTTCACCTCGAGGAATTCCTGAATCAATTCCATATGTCATGTGCTGAGAACAAACCAGCATCAATACCATCATCAAAGCAGGAACTCCTGGATGTCTTCTCGATGCTTTCCAGTTGGCCCAGAAACGTGACCTTGGTGTAGAAATACCAGACTTTCTCCATTCTTTTAGGAATCCTGAGAAGTTAGCATAATTCCACATCATAGCGATACCAATGCCTCCAACTACCGAAATTGCTGGAGTTGCGTTGAAAATGAATCTTCCAGCGGACCAAGCCATGTAAATAGCAATTAAAACCCATAGTCCTAGTAGAATATGGCTCTGTTTTTCTTTTCTTGCACCTCTCCATAATAACAATACGGCAACAAATATTGCAATAAGAGAAACTATTGGCCCATAAGAAGCGAATAAAACACCTCTACTAGGTGCCTGAGCCTCTCCAATGGTTCCGAATATTTTATTCTTTGAGAAATAGAATCCTCCGGTGAATAAAACATCCCATCCATCATAGATGTTTGCCTGTTGTAAAACATATAATATAGCCAGAATTGAACCCATTAATACAGCAGTGCTGCATAGAACCAATAACCAAGGTTTATCACGATAGGATGAAGAAACCCAACCCAAAGCTAGCGTAAAGCCAATGATGTAAAACATAGGTTGGAATCCACTAGGGTCGAACAATAAACTCAGTCCAGGCCAGCAATAGAAAGGTAATGGGATTACAAATGCAGTAAGCATCATTTGCAAAGATGCTGCAGTAATTGGAAGGCTGTCCCTTCTACGGAACATATTGAAAAATATCTGAAATGCGAAAGCAATGAATAAAATTCCTGGACCATAAACGAAACCTTTCCAACCTAAAGCAACAACAGCGAAAGATACGCCAGATAAAGTCGCATTGGACATAACTAAAGGATTTGTTGACCACATTTGCCTTATACCTGCAATAATGTAGAGTGGGCTTAGACTTGGTGTTTTGAATAGTCTCTCATTCTTCAGTTCATCCATGGCCTTGACCCAATAGTAAAATGCAATTGCTAAGAACAGCATTGCGAATGCGTCGTGATCGGCAAGTCCGAATGTCGAATGGCCGATATGACCAGGCATTAATGCGATTAACCATGCTGCAACTATTCCTGCCATATTACTATGCAATTTTCTAGCAAGACCAGCAATTGGTAACACGATTAATGCTCCAAAAATTGCAGGTAAAGAGGCTACGCTCCACCACACAGAGGTTTCCAAAGACATTCCAGATAACCAAGAAAGGAAAAGACCTCCAAGTGCTAAAGACCAAGAGAATAGTGGGGGTCTAGGATTGATTGCTACCATCGGGTAAGCTCTATCTGCGTCAATAATCAGATGACTCTTTTGGTATACAACATAATCTACTACACGTTTCATGTACCATGGATCTGACCCTCCTGACATATCCCATAGTCCAGTACCAGAAGCATTCATTGCTGGTAGAACATTCCAACCCGTTCGAACTGCTAAACCAATAATTAGTGCAGAACCTACCAAAATACCGTAAGAGTTTTGATTCCACCATTTACGGAAATCTGAATGTTCTCTGCGAGGAGATATATCTCCAAACATACCACGGCCAGCTACCATCATTGCCCCCACATTAAGCCAGAAAACTAGCAAAAACCAGGTAAACATACTGACATTATCGTCACCATTCAAAGTTGAAAGTGGTAAATCATTTCCAATCTCTTGTAAATGAGCCAAAGTATACATTAACCAATTTAGAGCTACAACTGTACCCAATACGTGCCATCTTTCTGAATTACAAAAAGAAACGAAAAGAACTACTATTGAAGTGAATAATGCCCAAACTGAGCCCAAGTAGTAATGATTGTTATATGAACTAACATCATCAATGGTACTCAGCCAAATTAATGGAATTAAGTTAATTAAAAATATAATTCCAGCAGTGATTAAACCGGCTTGAGGCATTACAGACGGGATTTCTCGGAACCATGGACCTTGCCCAGGATTTGCCCACCTGCCTCTAATTGCTAAAGTAACGAGTATTCCCAATGTGATTGATGCAATCCAGAATGCGAAGAAAACTGAAGCAATAGAGCCTCTAATTAAATCAACTAATTCATCAGGACTTCCACTCCATGAAGATTCGTCAAGAGTATATCTAGTAGCAAAAGAAATTGCTAGATGGAAACCAAGTACCACTGAAAGTAAAATTGATGATTCCTCATTCCAATTATTTTTATCTAAGAAAATAGTGGAAACAAAAACGAAAGCGAAGGTAAATCCTTCCATGGGTACAATTGGAGTAAACTCTGGTGCTAACAAGGAAAATATAATCGCCGATAAGGAACTCAAGATTATAATCAAATTACTTTTTGACGATTGATCCACAACGATTCTACCGATAAACGCAGCAAAAGCAGCGATAACCGGTAGGATCAGAAGGTCAGTATATCCATCGTTCTCAATTCCACCATTAGCGACATAATCGGTCCCAAAGAAAAGTACCATCAAGGTTGCTAGTACAGCAGGGACTGGAAGTAAATTCTTATTTGAAAAACCTCCCTTTGTCGCATCATTATCATCGTTCATTATTCATCACCATGTTGTCGAGCCTGCAGGCTCAGAGTTCCGGCGAAAATTGAGGATGTTATAACCGTTAGTGGGACAACGGTTTTCAGATAAAAATAAATTGTCAGTAAATATTGCCTTCAAAGGCCTTTGTGGGCAATGTCTTTTCTGAAATATGAACCTTCTAATTCTATGTTATCAATTACTTCATATGCGGCTTCAACTGCTAAACCTAAATTAGGCGCTATTCCGGTTGCTGCGAGCACACGACCACCATCAGAAATTAATGAACCTTCATCAGAAATCATAGTACCAGCATAATGGACAAACGCACTGATTTCTCCTTCCTCAATTCTTGTTTCTGTACCTGTGATTACTCTGCCAGTAATTGAATTGGAAGGATAACCTTCTGAGCATAAAACAATGGTTGCCGACGAGTATGGAAATGTAGTGTATTCATATTCAGAAATTTTACCATTTGCACAAGACACCAATAACTCCCCTAAATCGCTTGAGATTAATGGTAACGTCACTTGTGTTTCTGGATCTCCAAAACGGACATTAAATTCTACTACAAAAGGGGCACCATTCTGATCTATCATTAGTCCGATATATAGGCAACCACGATAAGGTACATCCTGATTTCTAAGGAAATGATGCATAGGCTCAACAATTTCTGAAATCGTCCTCTGTTCTACTGCAGGTGTGTAGACGGGAGCGGGGGCATAAGCTCCCATGCCACCTGTATTTGGGCCATTGTCGCCGTCTAGAAGACGTTTATGGTCTTGACTTGCAGGTAAACAAACATAACCTGATTCGTCCATTACTACCAAAATCGATGCTTCTTCACCAAATAAGAATTCTTCAAGAAGTACTTTTCCATCCAACTCAATTCCATCTTTCAGAGAATTAAAGGCTTCATTACGATCAGATGTTACAACTACTCCTTTGCCACCTGCAAGAACATCTCTCTTCACTACCCAAGGTGGTGAATAGATATCTAATGAGTCATTAATTTGGTCAATTTTTTCTATCAAAATCAGACCAGCTGTTGGGACTTTCATCGATTGCATGACCTCCTTTGCATATAGTTTTGAACCTTCTAATTTAGCACCTATTGAATTAGGACCAAAACAAAGAATTTCTTCTTCTGAGAGCCTATCGGACAAGCCAGCAACTAGTGGGTCTTCAGGGCCGACCACTACCAAATCTATATTCAATTTTTTAGCCAAATCAATGATTCCTTCAATATCAATTGAATCTACTTTATGATTAGTCCCTGAAATAGCCGTACCTGCATTCCCAGGGCATGAATGAACATGATTTACAGAGTCCGATTCTGAGAGACGAAGAGCTAGAGCATGCTCTCGACCACCACTACCTACAATGAGTACTTCCATGCCAGCCATGTTCACCCGATGGAGTAAAGGAATTAATGAATTCTAATGCCGTATTGTAAAATAAAACTAGTACGGAACTTCTTTTAAGCCAAATTTATAGCCTAAAATATTGAATGAACGGTGGATTACGGGGGTGATGATCAAAAGGAAAATAATTTCTTCAACTAAATTGGGATGAGTGATAATCTGGCCGTCGAATAGTAAAAAAGCAGTAGCAAATATAGCAATTGCAAAGGGAATTGTATCCAAAAGAGGAGCTTCTGAACTTTCATCCCCTTCTCTTTTCAATCCCCTTCTACGCTTTACAAATGAACCACACATATCTCCTATCATGCAGGAAAAACCAAGTATAAAACCCATTGTAAATGCAGCAAACGATGAACTAAGTTCTCCTCCAAAAAACCAGAACCAATCGCCAGAGTCGGCATAAATTAGTGGATCAATAAATGGTGCATCTGTGCCATTACCATTCCAGATATTATGGGCTAAAATAAATAATATTCCACTTAATATACCCCCTCCTATCAAACCATTCCAAGACTTCCCATCTCCTAATATTCTATGGCCATCCGAATGATTCCTTCCACGATCAATAATAATAACAGGCATTCCCGTTTTATCAGGTATCCATTTACCGAATAACATTGCACCAGTATTAGCTAAATATGCAGAACCATACATCAATAAGACGCACAATACATTTACAAAAAATGATTCAAAGCCATTCGATTGGAAAGGGGGGGAAGAGACATCCACAACCTATCGAAAAGACTTTCGGACATGAAACATTCCCTCATGGCGCCAAAGTATTAATTTCCTATTGGTGATTCGCATCATACATGGTTACGATGCTAAAGACGAGAACTGGTATTACCTCAATGATATTGATTCTAGTTTTTTTCACAGTACCAACTGTTGCGGACAATCATCAAGGAGACATAATAATTGATGAAATTGTTGAATGGACGACTGACCAAGATATTAATCAAAATATTCACATTACTAGTGAAGGTAAGTTAACGATTAGTTCCTCGATAACTTTCTCCTCAACATCTACAATAATCATTGACCAAGGAGGTGAATTGAGATTAATAGAATCCTCAGAATTAATTTCCGAAAAAAAGGCGACTTCGTTGAAAACATTAGGAGCTATTGATGAACAAAATAGATCGAAAATCATTATACCAAACTCTATCCACAATGGAGACATTAATGTCATAATTAACGCTGAAGAGGGGGCATTATTGGACGGCAGTAATGTATACTTAGGAGATATGGGACCTGTATTAATGAGTGGAATGAACTTCTCATTGAATGTTCCTGAATCACAGGGAGATACGGTACTGGGTTTCACCGGATACGGACAGTTCCCGATTATTAAATCAATTATTCTTGAAACAGAATCTGGAAATTATGAATACAAAGCTAATGAATTACCGTATCAGAATATGTTACTTCATGGAGACAATGGACTTACAATAAACTCTGATGGAAAAATTGAGATAATAGAAAACTCAACATTGTACGGTGTAAATATAATTTCGAGCGGTGAGATGATAATAAAGGAAGGAATTATCAGAGATAGTAGCCCAATGATATTAACCAGTGATGATGCTTCATTAATTATTCAAAACAGCGAAATCTCAGGTAGTAGGGACGACCACTATGTACAAGCACAGCCGCTAACAAATATTGTATGGGGTACTTCAGAAGACAATACTGCTGTTTCAATAAAAGGAGATTTAATTGATAGATGGGAACGAATTATTTCAGATCAAGTCATTATTTTAGATTCCGAAGGAGTTTATTTTACTATTACTGGAAACAGTCCCAACGGATTTTTAGAAATCAATAATTATAGCGGCTTTGATGGAAAATCTGTAATCAATACTCTAGGAGATTCTAGAGTAATTGAGATAGGTTGGGCAAATGGAGAGATAACTACAGAAAATGCAGTTATTTCAATTTTAGAATATAGGACTGCTTGGAATACAGAATCTAGTGGAATCAACAATTATGGTCCAGCGAATTTTGAATTGACATGGGAAAAGGAAATAGATTTGACTTCAATTAATGTCCCGAACATAGAGTGGGTTGCTCTTAACGTAAACTTAGATGATTCTACATCAGAGGGAAATTTACAAACCGGAGTATCTCAACAGATATCTGCAGTTTTAGCTAATAGTGGAAGTGCTTCTGCTAATTTATTCTTTGATTGCAATATTACAGAAACAGGAATTTCGGCAGATATTGGAGGGTATCAGAACGTATTCATTGATGCCGGAGAAGAAGTAGAAGTTTTCTTCGATTGGAGAAATAATGAGCCTGGAACATTGAGTCTAACATGTGAGGTATTAACGCCTAGTCAATTGGTTGATTATGAAAACTCACTGGCATTTGGAGGAGGTACTATATCTACAGAACCTATCCTTTGGGAAGAAATTAATGATGAAAGTTTCAATATGATTCCAATTCTTATTGTCATAATAATTATTATGATCTCTGCAGGAGTTTACTTTGTACATAATTTATCAAAAAATGCCCAAGAAACTGCTGAAATTCTAGATAATTATAATAAATCTTCTAAAAATGAAGAAGAAATCTGAATTATATATCCAAGACGACTTGAGCCATCCAACCTGGTCCTTCAAAGGTAGGAATATTTGGTTCTACGCCTGTAACTATTTCGCCCTTGTTTATTTCTCTAAATACTAGTTCATGCAATGTCACTGCCTTGATTTCAATTTCACGGTTTACAAAATCTGACTTAACCCAAGAAACATGTGCAGAGATAGATTTTTCATTGATTTTAACTGCTAAATCAACTAGCCATTGATCTTCAACAGAGCCTCTGTAAAGTATTTCTTCTAGAAATTTGACAAGTCCTCTTTCCAAATCATTATTGTTAGTCATCACTGACCATACTCCATTAAATCTTGTTAAATGATTTAGAGATTCAGGATTCTTATCCTCTAACTGAATTGATTGGAGGCCAAGAACACATTCAGTAATAGCACCCGCAGCAGTAGATGAAAATGCTCTAATTCCAATGTCTGCAGTCGTCGGAAGAATCCACCAAGACATATTTAGCGTCACTCAAATTGATTGCATAATTCACCCTGACTGGGGAAGCTCACAGGATCCTTTGGATTAGTATTCCATTTATTCTCACATTTATTCAGAGAACCATCACCATCAGAATCGATATTTGCATCTGCGGGGTCGAATGGATCAAAGTCGAAGAAATATTCCCATCCTGCCCACATTCCATCACCATCTTGATCTTGATGAAAAACTTCGGAGCCATCGAACCACTGATCACCGTCAGTATCATTCAAAATTGGACTTGTTCCATTTTCCATTTCCTCGAAGTTAGTATAATTTTCAAGATCATCAAAGAACCTTTTTCCATAATCTCCCATTGGATCAATGTGGCACTCTGCATTTTGAGGATCGTCCCAACCCGGACAATAACGGTACAACAGATTTGTACGATTTAACCCGTCTCTATCAAAGTCTTCCTGTCCGTCATCCACGCCGTCTAAATCAGAATCAAACATTGCGGGATCCATCGGCCCTCTTGCACCTAACGCATTCAGTGAGTTGTTGTCTACAATACCCAAGGAAATTGCTTCTCCTGAATAGAACACTTCCCATCCATCTGGAAGTTTATCGCCATCAGTATCGTCATTAACAGGATTAGTATTCCACCTGTCAGGTGCTTCTAGTTGATTCATTAGAGTATCATTGTCAATGTCAAATATATTATCTGTCATAGAACCATAAGCCGGATCTAAAGCCCATCTTCCATCATTAGGAATTACAAAACCTGATAGATTCATTTCATGAAGGAAATATTTCGGGTCCATTACCCCATCACCGTCTCTATCTCCGGATGTAGAGAAACCTTGGACATAATTTGTCCAGACCCAACCGCCCGGTCCTAACCCACATTCAAACATATTATCGCATCCAGGTGGAAGCCAATTAGTAGTACTAATCCATAAACTGTGACTATTAGTATTCTGTTGTATTGAAAATACCTGCATTTCCCATCCATCGGGTTGTCCGTCTTCATCAGTGTCATTAATCAACGGATTGGTAGCTGCTTGCCACGGTCGTGGAATAAATAATACTTCTCCACCGTCATCTAATCCATCACCATCGCTGTCTGCATTATTGCCATGAGTGATGTACTGGTCCTGTCCATCTACCACTTCTTCTCCATCTGCCAATCCATCATTATCTGTATCAAATGAAGAAGCATTAGTAAAATATTGTTCTGTGACATTCCAGTAGAATCCATCCATGGCTTCAGTGAAATCTTCCAAACCATCGCTATCAGTATCTCTATCCGTAGCATTAGTAAACGTTTCATAATATTCAACTGCATCAGAAAGACCATCACTGTCTGTATCAAATACACCAGGGTCACTACGAACTAATACGTCTTTGACGCCATTATCAACAACTCTGATTGTCCAACCAATAACCTCTATACCATCGATTAGCCCATCGTTATCAGTGTCAGCTACGAGAGGATTTGTCGACCTACCGTCAGAAATACCATCTCCATCTCTATCTCTGGCGTTATACTCATCTAAGTTTGTGAATCTTTCATCCTGTTCTACAACAATAGCTAAATTTTGAGTTCTAGTAAGTACCTCATCACCAACATCAACATTAATCTCATAAACCCAGCCTTCGGTTTGTGTTTTCACAGGAATATTTACATAAACACTATTTTGAACAGTTCTGACCCAGAGAATAGTTTTATTGACGGGAACATATTCTCCCAATTCTACAGAAATCAAATGAACAGTGCTCACTCCTACAAGATCGTCATAACGAACACCGCCGTCACCATCTGAATCATACCCATCAAAATCAGGGTCTTCTAAAGCATTGGCGCCATCGTCATTAGGGTGTATTCCATTCAAATGCTCCCAACCATCGGGCATACCATCATTATCAGTATCAGACATTAATGGGCTCGTGAAATTTTCAGGGCCCCATGTGTATGCGACTTCATACTCTTCTACGTTATTTAACCCGTCTTCATCCCTATCACCGTAGGCATCAGTTGCATTGGCAGGATTAAGGAATCTCTTATTTTCTTGATCTAGTGCATAACAATATTCGTACCCATCAGGCATTCCATCGCCATCAGAATCCCAATCTCCGGGGCCGTTGAGGCGCCCATCGCCATCCATATCTTCCTCAAACCAAGTCATATCTCCAGGACCGCTCATGTATTCGTGAAATGGTGACTTTAGTGTCAAGGTACCAAATTGTACCACCCCACAATGGACTGAAAGGTCAATGTTACCAAATGCTATTTCATATCTATCAGCAATCAAGTCACCATCACTATCTTCTTCCAATGGATTAGTATCATATCTTTCTTCAACATAGTTTCTGAGACTATCTGGTTCAGGTTGTTCCAAATCTAATAATGCATCGCAAGAATGGCCGAATTGATTACCCATTTCATCAAATGTACTGGCTCCAATGTCGGCCTTGATTTGTGCCTTGACTTCAGGAGTTAAAATGTAGCAATCCCAATTTCCATCGAGAGGGTCAAGAAGCTTAATTGGTCCTTGAGGAGTCTCTACAGTGTAAGTGTAGAGAGATTCCCAGCGGTCATTTAACCCATCTCCATCAGAATCTTGTAAATTTGGATTTGTACCAAGTGCTGCCTCATCCATATTGATTAGCCCATCTCTATCTGGGTCCCCAAATGGGCCGTTATCAGGATTAGGGAATGTTTCATTTAACTCAGTATTCTCATCGTTCTCATCCGGATTAGTAGTTTGTGGATCAGGTTCAGCGGCTTCACCACTATCTAATGGATCTAAGCCATTATCAATCTCCCATCCATCTTCTAAACCATCATTATCTGTATCGGAGAGTCTCCAATCAGTACCGTAAAGTGTCTGCTCCATTCTATCTGGTAAACCATCACCATCTGTATCTTTACCTTCTATGTGAATTTCATCATCAGAAGTTTCTATGTCTACTGAACCATCTTCCCATCCAGAAACTGTAGCCAAACCGGCTCCAATAATTGTGTAAAATCCTGCTAAAATCAAGGTCGCAGCAATGGCTGCAACGGCATATTGGTTGTGTGTCAAAGCCAATTAATCACCTCGCGCCCCTTAGGGGGCGTACAGTTGACTCTAAGATATGATATAATGTTTCATTACTGATGTGCAGAGATTAATCAAGACAAATCTCGTTCATTGATACTAATCTAATTGTGTTAGAGTTTTTCCCAAAAGAAAAATTACATTTGGCACTGCGTCCATTCGCCCTTTCCCAACAACCGCTCAATACTCCTGAGAATATTGCTGGATGATAACATGAACTGAATGAAATTTCTATTCCACCAAACTCGTCTATCGAACTAACAGAATCTATTTTCCCAAGACCTTGTCTCTCCAAATGACGTTTACTAACATAAGCCCAATCAGTATTTCTAGAAATTAAAATATGGTGTTTTTGATTATAGAATATTTCTCTAATAGTGTCTGAAAATATTGTCCATAATAGACTTCGCTTTTTATCAACACCAACCCAAATAAAAGAATCCTTACGGCCTTCGTGAATCTCTTCCAAATATGGCAGGAAATAGTCTTCAAAACGAAGTATGAGGTCTTGATTAATCATTGCAAATCTCCTACCCATTATTGACCAAAATTTACCTGTTTGAACTTCTAATGAATCCCAAAAATCAAGGCCATCGCTTTGCGATACAATTGGCTTTTCGTAGAACCAAGGTAGAGAAATTTTACTCGGTTGAGGTATTTTCATATCATCCTCTGAAATCATTAAGATTAAGCTTTCAACGTTATTATGATTCCACCTGAATCTATGCCTCCTACCTGTTGCCCTTTCCCAATTAGCTGTAAAAACACCCGAACATAACGGCCCATTAAGCGGATATTTCACAAGGAACCTAGTTTCATCAACATCATCTAATAACTCAAAGTTGCCAATACCTCTTTCTAACCAATCCAATCTTGTGTTTTTCCATCTTTCAGGGTTTCTTCCTTTGGGAAAAGAATTATTCGAAACTATGGAAATCCATTCTTCAGATTCAGACGAAGCATGTGCTAAGCGTCTTCCTAAACTAAGTCCACTGCGTCTTTCAATTCCTGAAAGAAAATCATCAAAAAGAATTGAATCTACCCTCCATACTGGATGGAAAATTCTTTTAGAATCTAAAATCAAACCGCAATTACTAGTGAGCCATCTTTTTTTGATACCTGAAATCAGCGACTCGTCGGAAATTTCTCTACCGAAAAACCTCATATTATCAACTACTCAAGAACCTTTCAATCCTTTGAAATGCTTCTTCAAGTACTGGGATTGGAGGTAAGCAGACCATTCTAAAATGACCCGAACCGAACTCAGGAGAAAAACCTGAACCATGGACAACCAATACATGCTCCTGATGTAAAAGATCTAATACCCACTTTTTATCATCTCTCTGATCTTCAAGATTAGTTAATTTAACAAATAAATAGAAAGCACCTTTTGGGCTCTCACAAGAAAGACCATCTATTTCTTCTATTCTTTTGAGACAATAATTCATTCTTTCCTCTGTCAATTTACGGTGTTTATCAAGCCAGTCTTTAGACTCTATTAGACCTGCTAAATACCCATATTGAGCTGGTGTTGATGCACATAGACGGCTCCTAAGAATTCTCTCCACACCATCTCTAACCAATCTGAGGCGATTATTAGGATCATGCCAAGCCATGTATCCAATCCTCCATCCTGGGGCGAAATACACTTTAGACACACCATTTAGTGTAATTATTGGTACGCTCTTTGAACGAGATGCTACTGAGACAAAATTACCTGAGAAATCTAATCCGTCGTATATTTCATCTGCTATAATTGTACAATTAGGCCATTTCTCAGCGATATTAATTAATTTATCAATCTCACTTCCTGTAGCAATATTCCCAGTAGGGTTGTTTGGATTTATGAGAACTAATAATTTGACTGAATCATTCATCTTGTCACTGATATCATCTAAATCAATCTTCCAATTGTCAGATGATTTTAGCCTATATTCTACTGTCTTAGCACCGTACATCTGTGGGTAAGCCATGTATGGAGGGTAATGAGGACCTGGAGCTAATACTATGTCATTTTCTTCAAGAAATGCTGCAAAAATTACTTGCAATGCCTCAGTAACTCCGTGGGTCACGTATACATCATCAGGACTACAGTTCCAACCCTTAGATAACTCCGATTGAGAAATTGCTTCTCTTAATTCATCTAATCCGTATGATGGCCCATAACCATTGTCTTGCCTGTCTAGAGCATTCTTGTATTTTTCAATCATGTGAACTGGCGTTGGGAGGCCTTCATAAGCTAGTGGATCACCAATATTTAGTCGGATAATATTATGGCCCTGGTTCTCTAATTCGATAGCAGGAACCACTACATCTCTTATCGCATATTCGATTGAAGAAGCGCGATTTGATACCTTGACTGGTTCCGACATAACCTCGGGAAGAGGTGAAGTTTGATGAATCAAACGGATAGAGTGTCAAACATCTAGCATTTTTTTAGCAGCTTCAAGAGCCGCGGGAATCCCCTCTGGATTTGACCCACCCCCTTGGGCAAAGGTTGGTCTTCCACCACCTCCACCATTGATATGAGAGGAAATCGCATTCAAAATTTCCACAGAATTATACTTCTCAGAGGCCTTAGTATTCTCAGTAGTTGCAACAATTATTTTGCCTCCACCATCCTTGCTTCCAATTATTGCTAATGTAGGTTTAGATTCATCTCTTGTCAATTCAGAAAGCATTTTCATTAATTGCTTGGAATCTCCTGAAGATTCCATAATCACATACCTGATTCCATCTTTATGAATTGCTTCATCACCTCCTCCACTTGTTCTTAACCTGACTATTTCTGCTTCTAAATTAGAAATCTTTTTTTGTTGTGATTTCCATTCTTGGAAGAACTTCATTACTGCCTTTGGAAGATCATCAGACTGAACTCCCAAAATCTCAGATGCTTCGCTAAGAATACGCTCTTGTTGCCTCGCATGGTCTCTCGCCGTATCCCCTGCCACGATTTGCAGACGCTCTACTCCGTCTTGGACTTGACTGGAACGAACTATCCTTAATTCCCCAATACTGCCTGCTTCATCATGGTGGGTCCCTCCACAAGCTTGGACGTCAAAATCTCCAATTTTGATAATTCTAATTTCCTGATGTTTTGGAGGGCCTCCCTGATATATGTCAAAACCAAATCTAGAATCCGCTTCAGACCTATCTAGAATTATCTTCTCTACAGTAGGATTTAATTGTACAATATCATTTGCCCTATCTTCAATTTTATCCAGCAAATCTCTTGACATTCTAGAATAATGAGTCAGGTCAATTCTAGCGTACCTTTGTCCTTTGTTAGAACCTGCTTGTCGGATGTGAGGACCCAGAATATCCCTGGCCGCTCCACCAACAATGTGTATAGCAGTGTGGTGATCCATTAATTGTCGTCTTCGAACATTATCTACTTCAGCATTAATTCGCCCATTATTTAGGAATCCATCTGTAAAATGAATGATTACACCTTCCTCTATTTTAGTATCTAACACACTAATCGTTCTCGTTCCATCTTGATGAAAATATCCTTGATCACCTAACTGACCACCCCCTTCTGGATAGAAAAGTGTTCTATCGAGAATTACAAAGTGAGTGGGGGTGGAAATTACTTCATTAGAAAATGAAATCTTATTAGATTTATGATTTATTTCACCACAATGTAGTACTTCAGCAGTGAAATGTGTCTCATTTGTGTCTAAATAATAATCTTGAGAGGTTACTGGGAATACCTCTTTGAGAAAATTATTTTTATCTCTAATTTTTGCTGCATCTTTAGTCATTCTAGCATTTCTATCCGCCATATCTGCAGAAAATCCAACTCTTACAGATAGATTTTCCCAACCTAAATCATTAGAAATAGCCATAACCATATCTGGATTGATCCCTCTTTCTTCAGACAATCTGAATAAAATTGAATCAGGTACTTCGGTTGCATTTTTTGGAAGATTTTGTAAAGCAGTGTTAACAGCAGATTGACCTTTTCTCAACATTTCATAGTAACGTGATTCTTCTAATTCCAACAGTAAAAGTATCCCGTCTTCATTTTGTGTAAAATTTTCTAAGTCTAAATGTGTTTCAATGTGATGCTTTCCAAGTTCTGCTAAAGTCAGATTTAAATTTAAATCCGATTTCATACGACATACTCTTCTGGCAAGCATTCTTGCTAAGTAACCGGCTTTTGTATTACTGGGTATCAATCCGTCCCCCAACATGTTGCACAACGCATGCATGTGGTCAGGTATTGCATAAATAGCAGACAATGGCTCTGTAAGGCGTTTCAAATCAGAAACTGATATCTTGATATCCTGAGCATTCAATCTTTCAATTAATGTGCTGTAGAGTGAATCAACATCAGTCCCTACATCGATATTTAGTATCCCTGCTAATCTGGATAATTCAGATAATAAAGCCGTCGAATCAACATTTAAATTTAAATCGTTCACCATTGATTCAAAGCCAATAGTTTCTTTTAACCAAGATACAGATTCAGGATATATCGCTTCATAAATTGTTGGAGTACCTGCTGCTGCCCAACAGAATCTTTCTAGTCCATAGCCTGTATCAATTATCTGTAAGTCCATCTCTCGGTAACTTAAGCCTTTGATTACAATATCTCCATCCTCATGTTCTTCTAAATTCATGAATACGAGAGTTGCTAATTCCAACCCTCCAACAATTACTTCGAGTGCTGCTCCTGCATTTCCTCCTCCTGACCAAGGATTCTCGACATAAGTAATCTCAATAGGGTTGATTCCAAAGCTATTGACTAGCATGTCATCACAAAATCTAACACATTGGTCAATCCAATATACTACCTCTCCATCATTAGGTCTATTGAAGGCATGATGAGCCATCATTTCGAAAGTCGTCAAGTGCCTTCCTGAACGACCAACTGCTGCAACATCAGTCAACCTTATGCACGGCTGAGAAATACATAATGGATTAGCAGGTGGAGGGACCTGCCCACTAGTCACATGAGGCTGGAAATCAGCAATACTCGCTATAGTTAGGTGTATATCATCTCTCCATCTTGCTATTACTGGATAAGGATCGATTTGGGTGTGACTATTCTCAGAGAAATAATTCAAAAATGAAGACCTCATAGAATCTTTAAGTTCTTTACCCCTCATAGGGAAACCATCAATTATTGGACTTCCTATGAATGTGTATGGATCTTCATGAGTATCTCCAGAAGTTGTTCTGTTTTTATCCCGAGTCCAAAAGTAAAGACCTGTTACTGAACAAGTTCTTCGCGTGTGCCCAGATTCATCCCAAAACGGAATGTGAACATCTCCAAACACCATCTCATGCACAACCTTACATGACTCGGAATAGTTAAACTAACTTTAATACAATTGTTGAAAGACCTGTCCGACCTATTGAAATGTACGATATAATTCGGAAGACTGTGTCAGGGGAGTGGAGAGAACATTTGCAGCCTGATGGCCCCGGAAGAATGCGCATTGGTAAACACGGTTCTATGAAAACAGATGCGATAATGGTTGCAGATTCAGACCATCTAGATGAACATTCAGATGATAGATCACCCAATCAGTTAGTTAATACTGCATCATTAGATGGTATAGTAGGTAATGCTTGGGCTATGGCAGACTGGCATTTTGGATACGGTTTTCCGATTGGAGGAGTTGTTGCAACTGACATCAATTCAGGGAATCAAGGAGGCGCTATTTCACCAGGAGGGGTCGGATTTGACATCAACTGTGGTGTACGATTGTGTGCTCTTGATATCGAATATAGAGATATTAATCATAAATCATTAGCTAGGAAATTAGCGGATTCAATACCTGCTGGAGCAACAAGCAAGGGAGGAGTGGTTTTAGATTCAACAGAAATTGACATGGTACTTTCTGAAGGAGCAAATGCGGCAATTGAGATGGGTTGGGGAGAATCAAGAGATCTTGAGCTTATTGAATCAAATGGAGTTCTGGAAACTAATGAAAGAAATTTAGGTGAAAGGGCAAAAAAAAGAGGGAGCAAATCCATGGGGACATTAGGTTCAGGAAATCATTTCTTAGAGCTACAAGTTGTTGACAGGATTGTTGATGAAAGGGCGGCTAAAGCATTTGGAATTCGAGAAGGGCAAGTCACAGCAATGATACATACTGGATCTAGGGGTTTAGGACATCAAGTTTGTTCCGATCATGTGTCAAATATCGAACAAAATTATACAAAAAAAGATAATATGTGGTTCGCTGAAAAATGGAATATGTCGATACCAGACAGACAATTAGCAGCTGCACCAATATTCAGTAAAGAAGGGCAACAATATTTCGATTCCATGTCAGCAGCCGGTAATTTCGCCTTTGCGAATCGTTCAACCTTAACTCAAAGATTGAGAAATATTCTAAGAGAAGAAATTAGATTGGATAGTGACCTTGAAGTAATCTATGATGTTAGTCACAATATAGCAAAGATAGAAAATCACAAAGTACATGGAGTTTCATGTGAATGCTGTGTTCATAGAAAAGGAGCTACAAGAGCACTTGGTGGAGACCATTCTGAGTTGGCAGGAAAATTTTCTGGTATAGGTCAACCAGTCCTTGTCCCTGGTGACATGGGTACCGCCTCATGGATTTTATCTGGTCCAGAAAGTGGAGGGAATGATGCTTTTTCATCATCATGTCATGGCGCAGGAAGAAAACTTTCCAGAACGGCTGCAAGAAATCAAATTAATTCATCAGAATTAAAAAAGCAACTTGAAAATATTGGAATTAATGTCCATACAAAAACACCGAATGTCCTTTCCGAAGAAGCACCAGATGCATACAAAGATGTTGACGAAGTAATTAGATTGACATGCGAGGCGGGGCTAGCTAGACCTGTAGCCAGAATGAAACCATTTACTGTAATTAAGGGATAATTACTTATTCTGATAATGTATCTCAATTACATCATTATCTAACATCACATAATTTTCAAAATCTTGATTGATTTCTCCATTAACAAACATCAAAATTTCATGATTAGAATCTACCTTATAATCGAGAATCTGTTCTGAATTGAATACCTCACCCCAGATATTGAAAAATGCTCCAATAGGAGCAGATATTTGTCTTGGTGTTTCGATATGCAGTCTTCCTGAATCATCATGGGTATGTATTCCTCGCATTCCATCAGGGCACTTAGAATCCTGAATGCCAATATTATCAGATATATATTGCTCATTACCATTAATTATTATCGATAAACTACTATGAGTGTGACTAATGTCGCTTGAATGGCTTCCAAGACAGGTTTCTTCTATAGCCCAAGATTCATTTTCTATCAAATCTGTATTTCCAGTTGTACTTAAAATAATAAAAATCACAGTAGCAGCAATTGCACCACCGAACATGATTTTCTCAAAATCCATGATAATGCGAATACGGTAGTTCTCTTGAACTATGAGGTCATAGGAGTATCAATGACATTGTTAGGTGATAGCCCAGACTATTGGGAAACAGCGAAAAAAGAACTATCAAATAATGACATAATACTTTCAAGAATAATAAATAAATTTGATGATTTAGAATTAATTTCAAGAGGTGACATTTTTTTCACATTAATTAGATCAATAATAGGTCAACAAATTTCGGTTAAAGCAGCATCTACTGTGTGGTCGAGATTTACTGAAAGAGTTGGAAATATCACCCCTGTGAATATACTATCGGTTGACTTTGAAGAATTGAGAAGTTGTGGATTATCTCAGAGAAAGGCAGAATATGTAATAGGAATCTCTGAATCTTGGCATGAATATAGTTCCTTTGATTGGGGGGGAATGGATGATGAAGAGGTTATTGAAAAATTGATCAAATTAAGAGGTGTAGGGAAATGGACTGCTGAGATGATTTTGATATTTACTCTACTCCGTCCAGATGTATTTCCAATAGGAGATATAGGCATGATTAGAGGTATTGAAAAAACATATAATTCAGGGGTGAAAATGTCTGATGATGAGTTGTACGCTATTTCAGAAAAATGGAAGCCATGGCGTACAGTTGCTTGTTGTTACATGTGGAGAACAGTAGATCCAGAACCAGTAGAATATTAGTTACATGCAATATCCACGTCTTGGCTGATTAGGAATAGTAGGGGCTGCTCCTGACTGAACCCCGTCGGCCTCTTCCATAATGACTGTCAATAGAGTATTGACTAGTACTTTCAAGTCTTCAACTTCGTTTTTTAGTTCTTCCACACTCACAGCGTCGCTAGTCTTATCCATCCCAATCCCATCTAAGGAATTTCTTCCTCAAAAGTAATTAGGTCACTAAATAGCCTATAAAGACAATAGTAAGAAATTACATCAAGATAGGGATTAGCTGGGGTTTTAATTTACCCCAACTAATCCTCTTCTTCTTCGTATTCGTATTCGTATTCGCCATCATCATCATCATCATCATAGTAATAATCTTCATCACCACGAGTCCGCATTACAAGTATTGCAACAAGCGCTACAGCGATAACTGCAACACCAATAACCATGTAAAGGCCAGTGTTTGATTCCGCATCTACCGGTAATGGTTGAACATTAATGCCTGATAAATCGATATTTCTCCCATTATCATTATTCCAGTCCATCTCACCTGTTTCAGGATCTTCCATAATCAATACCAATAGAGGTTGCCCCTCAGACCAAGACTCCCATTGGAATTGTGTATTGACGCTCGAAGACTGCGCACCTAGAATAATTTCAGTGGGGCCATCGGATAAGGTAGTTAGCGCCGGTGACCATTGTCCGCTCTCTGGATTTAACTCGTATAGACCAACTGTGATAGAGCCTTCTCTCTTACCATCATTTTCCCAGAATGTTTGCAGAGTTAACATGTCTCCGACCATTGGAGTAGAGGTTGGATTGATGACTACCCTAGTATATTCTGGATTAAACTTCATAATTCTAAGAGTAGGCATTCTCGGTGCAGATTCACTACCTAGGCCTGTGACAACGTTTCCTGCTCTATCGGTTGAAGTGACCCAGAAAGCAATCTGGTCACCTTGTTCAATTGACATACCGTTAAGTGGTGTAAAGTCAATATAGCCTTGGTAAACATCTTTCGACTCTCCATCATCAATCATAGTTAGTTGTCCCGTATTCTCTGATCCTGCCACAGCAGCACCCGATCTTAGAATTACCCAAGCGACATCTAGAGGCCCTTCAATCATACCAATTTCATCGACCATCGTGACTGTGACAAACACATCATTGATTAAATCTGATTCTAACAAAACTAATGATGAATCAGGATATGTTGATTGATCAAATAGTACCGTTGGAGCTTTACTGTCAACAGTCACAGAGGCATCGGAATTAATATCTGATGAACCAACACCTGGGACATTCAAAACTTCAGTTGAAACAGGCATAGTTGGATTTAGAGGGACTCTTGAAGGTAAAATCATTGAACCATCGAAACTGGCATCTTCATTTACTGAGGTGGACATCTTAATTTCTTGTGTCCCATAAACTACTTTGAATTCAACTTCAAGATTTTCTGGTATATTTACTGCTAATGCACCTGAACCAGAATGATAAACAAATCCACTCATTCGGAATTCATCCCCCTTCCCCAAGTATACCGAAACTCCTTGAGATTCTGCCTGGGGTGGAGTAAGATCTTCTATATTATCTGGGATTGCTACATACTTGTTATCAAGATACCAAGACAATTCTCCAATGTTATTCTGGTATGCTACAGTAGTAAAATCATCAACTATTGATATGCTAGGCTTACAGGAGTTCTGATTATCCTCCCAAGGGAAGTCCCAAGAGACTTCGAATATCATTGAAAGTTGAGTGATATCTGAAGAAATTTGCATTGTCTGCACAGAAAGTGGTGTCACGAAACTAGTTGTATCTGACCAAATAGTTCCTCTCGAAGGATCGTAGCTCATCTTTCCAAGTTCACTTATTCCATCACCACATAGCATTATCGATATATTATCCAATGTATTTAGCCCATTGGCTTCTTCAATTTGCATGGTAAATGTATGTTGTTCACCTGGCAGTAAATACCCTAAATCACGGTCCAGTGTATACCCTGCAGGCTTAATGCTAGTTGGTTCATCAGTTGCTACAACAACAGTTGCCCAAGAGTTAGATGCTCCAGGCCCTCCACCAGTTCCTCCATCTTGGTAACTCAGACCTGCCCAATCAGTACCTTCAACATACATATGAACTGGAGAATTAAAAGTTTGTTGAGAAACATCAATCCCTACAAAATTAACTTGTTGCTGACCAGTCATACCAGGCGTTAATGGCTGTACGATTGACAAGTATTCGTCTTCGCCAGCGACCCCATCTCCATTAACATCATCTACTGAACCTCGCCAGTATCTAAGTGTCAAGATTTCACCTCTAGCCTCAGATTCTTCGACTGTTATGAAAACAGACAAGGGATCCATTGGTTCCCAAACTTTACCATGAGCTGCTTTCAAACCAGATGGAGTGTTTACTTCAAGTGGCCCAGCTACAGGAGGTTCATGATCAACTCGAACATTTACAGATGGCGGAGTTCCAGTAACATCCTCTGCACCAAGTGAATAACCAGTAGGACCTACTGTATTCATCATAGGCGACAGATAAACGTTAGAGAGACCAGTTGGAGAAGAAATTAGACCTGTATACTTCCCGCCTTCTTCAGAAGATAAGAGATAACTTAGACCGGAAATATTCAAACCAACTGTGAAATCACCCGGTTGCGGCCTAACTGCAATAGAGTCTTGGAACTTGACGGTACCTGTGATATTTAATTCACTACCATCAGTCATTGTAAACGGATAGAATGTAGAATACTGATTTGATAGAAGTCTTCCAAATTGATCTCTGACTTCGAATGAATCAATCATCAAATCATTTTCAACCGCATTCTTTCCAGATTCACCACTATGAGATACTGATGGCCATACTGATTCTTCTGAGGCATCGAATGCCTGGGATACCCAACGTATTGAATTAACATCATCCCACATCCAGCTAATATCAAACATCCAGTGTATGGTGACATCATCATAGCCATCATTATGGGTTGTAATTTCTAAGAATGTTGAAGGATTCATTGGAGCAACGGATGAACCAGAAATTTGAGTAAAGGATACCGCATCTGAGCCTTGACCCCACAAACCATCTGCACTATTAGTAACCTCAAACATCAAAACCTCACCATCAGAAGCGGTTCCTCTGAGAGAAATCTTATTCAAATTAGAATTATCAAATAAGTGATGATGCCGAGTAATTATTTCAACTGTCTCACCATTAGGATAAAGTGTATTTGGAACCACGAAATCTCTGTTGGTGACTATATAATCAAACTTTATGTCACCATCAATGGAAACCGATCCCTTATCTGCAGTAATATTTACTGGTATTGATACTTGAGTAGGCGGAGGATCATCTTGAGTCATAGAATCATGATAATCAGATATTGATGTACCTAAACCTGAAACATTTTCAAACATCAAATAGCCTATGCCAATTGTTGAAATAGATACCGTTTGTGCATAATTTGACTCTAAAGTAATGGGGATATCTCGCCATTGCCTTCCTGTGTCTGTATCTGTATGAGATGTAGTTAGAGAGTTAATTCCTGCTATTTGGCTATTATCTAATATGCAATGGAATATATCTGATGAAGAACTAGTCTGACTGGATGACCCTACTGTCAAGGTAACCGGTGACTCGAATTGACCATCTGAATCAGGTGTAACAGAGATTATTCCATTATTGACCGCAGCCAGAGATGGTAATCTAACCATTATTGAAGATGAAGTACCTGAATCTAAGCTTATATTTGTACCTGTTGTATGAGAATCAAAACCATCTGAAACTAGCGATTGCCATCCATAATGGCCGTAATCGGCACCCATTGGGAATGACCAATCTACTGAACCATCATTAAGGATATCAACTGCAGGATTTTCTGCTGGCTCGACGAAATTAGATGAAATAACCATTCTATCAATCCATCCATTAGTGGGTAGGGATACTGATAGAGAGAAACCTGTTTGAGGGAAAGCAAAGGGAATTGATCCTTGAGATGTTTGTCCTAATGTTGCACCGGTGAATGAATATGCAGTCACCATTAAACCACTTGAAAAGTTACCAGACAGTGTTACGCTCTTGATTGGTCTAGATGAATGGATATAATCGGAAGTAATTGTACCTGCAATAGTTGTAGCATTCAGTAATTCATCTACTACCTCGATGCTCGGGCTGAAAGACCACCCATTATAATCAGCACTTGATGCCGCAAGATATCTCTTACCACCTATACTTATTTTAGTTAATTTGGGAGAAACTTCTTCATCGCTTGTATCCATTAGAACCTTAATTCTAACTAATTCATATTCTTCGGAATTGACTCCTGCCAATGAGAATGGGAAGGTGACATTGTCGTAACCAGGCACGACATTATCATTAATGTCGATTAAGCTCCCTGAAATTGAAGTATTCTCTGGGATTGTTGCCTCAATATCTACCCAGCCATAATTGAAAGTATCGATATTGCTCATGTCTACAGTATTACTCAACCAGTATCCAGCAGCTCCATAATTAGCAGTTAGGATACCAAAATTATCAATGTAAGCCCCTTGGCGTTGAACTGAAGTATCTGTAGACAGACGGAATCTGAATCTTAACTCATCACCAGCATAGCTAGATAGAGGCGCCTGTCTATTTTCAAAATTAGTCTGACCGCAATCTCCAGCCATCCATGCATCATGGCCATACATCTGATTGCCAGAATATCCAGGTGAACCATCATACCAACCAGGAATTTGGGGGTCGAAATAATTCCAAGAACCACCATTAACCTGTATTTGAAGACCGACTGCATCCCAACTATTTTCTGTACATATCCACTTATCAAATGTCAGGTATGCTAAGACATCGTTCGGAATATTATATGCCGGAGATGTTAACAATGAGTTCTGATTATTTGCATAGTTACCATTTAGATTTGTGCCATAAACATAAGGGAACGAGGGTTCATCTGTAGGGCCTGCACCCGTACCTAATTGACCATAGTTCCATGCGGATTGTTTTGACCAACCCGGAGCATTAGTAGTGGAAGGGTTTCCAGCAGTAGAATCTTCAAATCCATATACTTCTCTTAAGACTCCACCAGTTAAAATATAGTAATTCCAATCATCATAACCCAGTTGTGTGTTACCGAGGTAGGTGTAATTTAGTTGATAATGAGTCATTGTGTTTAGATTATCTAAATCATCTCTAAACAGTACAGTTCCTGAATCATCAACAACTCGAATATCTTCAAGCGTAAATCCTTCTTGTGTATCAGCTGGATAAGAACCACCATAATTTGTGTAAGAGTCTGTGTCTACTACGAATCTAATGTTAACATTAGCTTGATTTTGATAAGCTGCAGGTATACTGTATTCAACAGTTCTAATTGTATTACTTTGATCACCAAATACCCCATCATAAGACGGATAGCCGGGGATAGCCCCACTGCGATCTTCACAATCAAGTGCAGTAGAGGTAGTTCCTGTTGAAGAAAGATCATACCAAGTCACATTGTTCAATGAAAGTTCAATACAAGCATTATCACTAGTGGAACCCTGTAAATCCCATTCCATATCTATTTCAATTGATGACGTTGAATTAGTACCGCTTAGATCAATTGTTCTTTGAAGGGCCCCTGCTGAATTTGCCACGTAATTACAAGATGAAGATGTTGTAGTCATACATCCATGATGCCAAACTCCAAAGTCAACTCCATCATTATTAAAATCTATATTGTCCAAAAACCAACCAGGTCTTTCATAGGATGCATTTGGAGATGTCCAAATATGGAATCTAAATTGAATCTTAGAAGCATTTTCTATATCTGGGATTGAAGATATGCTTATGTTTTCACTTAGCCATCCACTGTGAATTTCAGAAGCAAAAACTGGAACTGCTCCACTCGGAGCACCGTTAGGGGAGGGTGCTTCTGTGGACATTGTACTAGTATATCCTCCATCAGGAGCGATATAGGTCCAATCATTCCAACTACCTGTATTTACTCTATATTCAACCCACGCTCCATCACCTCCACCAGAAATAGTACTATCCAAATGATACCAGTGATCAAAAGTCATGTAAAGTCCATTATATGATTCAGAATCAGGTAAGTCTACTTGAGGCAATAAGAAAGAACTGTTTGTACCTCGTGGAACTGCAGACCCAGGCATTGTACCCACGGCTACAATACCCTCTGTAGCAGATGATGGAATAGTCCCATACGGCATAGTTTGTTCGCTACCCAGATTAGTCCCATTATGGTTAAATGTTGTAGCCCCCCACATTTCTTGAAGGTTACAGAGATAATTTGTATCAGAAATTTCATTCGCATCTAACATAGAATCTTCGTCAATGTCCATGCCTGCGTTAACGACATAGCCACCTAGCATGCATTGAGATGTTGATCCTATACCAATTGATGTGACAGTGATTTCATAATCAAAGAATCCTCCTAATTCTGCGATAATTGATGCAGAAGTACCACTTGAACTGGGTACTATCGTAGGAGCACTAGTATATCCACTACCTCCGTTGGTTACGGACGCTGCATAGATTGAACCAGTAGTTTCTAATACACTAGAAAGTTGAGAACCGCTTCCGTTGCTACTTGAAACAAATACTGTCATTGTTTGTTGTGAAATATAACCTGAACCGCCATTGTTTAAGGTAATTGAGGTAATTGAGCCGTTACTAGCAATACTTCCAACAGATGCGTTAGCACCTGATCCAATACACCCACGGGAACACACAAAACTAAGGTAATCTCCAATTGCATATCCTGTACCACCATCTGTAATCGAAATACTATTAATTGCACTACTAATAGAATAATTTCCAGAGAATCCGCTGCCAGAACCTCCAGTTGCAGATAATGTACCAGCAGTATAGCCACTACCTCCGCTAGTAACATTTAGTGTTGTAACACTGTCTTCTAGCGCATTAGCACTGCAATACATCAAAGTTTCAGTTATTTCTCCGGGTGACAGAGACCCATCAAAATTGTTGTCATATCCATGATCCACCCATGCACCTGAAAGGTTGTTACATTCTGATGTATTTGTAGAGGAAGAAACCGAATAAACATGTTCCCATCCTGGAGAATAAGTATAAATGCCATTCATAGATACATCGATGTCACCTACATCAAAATTACTAATATTTGACCGAGTACCATCGTCAAGTAAAGTGATTTGTTCAATGTCTTCAATGAAATTAGTACCGAAAAATTTACCAGAATCTAAATCTGCACCTTCCCAGATAATTCCTGGATCCAGGGATGTAGCTGTTTCAGTGTTAGTTATGTGAAGCCAACCATCTTGAACTGTAGCATTCCCTGGGATTCGAAAACCAGTCAGAGTAATACCCTCATCGGGAGGATTTACTGTGCTCGGCCCTGTCCAAGAGGTTGTAGCAGCGGATGTTAGCGGGGCGATTATCATCAATAACACTAGAGCTAGTGCAGTCCTACGGCGGTCAGACATATCTCTATCGTTTGTTTGTTATATTATGAACTTATTTCCGTAAGGTTGATGAAGTACTGAAAAATTGTATACTTTATTCAAAAAATGGAGCCACTGGGGAGAATTGAACTCCCGACCTTCCCATTACCAATGGGATGCTATACCCCTAAGCCACAGTGGCGGCGTTTAATCCAATCACAATTTCGATTTAATCACTACGGAGAGAGATTCAAAATCACAATTGAAAGCAACAGACTCAAAATGTCATCAAGTCTCCGAGGCAATAAAGCCGAGGTCGCATAGCCTGGTATTGCGCATGACTGGAAATCATGTGGGATTTTCCCTCGGGAGTTCAAATCTCCCTCTCGGCGCCATCAGCCCTGCTAATGTTTTCTTCATGTAAAAAACACAGTCGTATATGATGTTTTTAGAATCCTGATAGGGGATTTACTTAATGCAGTATTTGCCGTCGCATACATACAGGGGGCTCCGTTCAATGACTGATGAATCAGAAATTAGGAACCAAGAGCCAATCAGACTTAGCGAAATCACAATGAATTACAAGTTCTCTGAATATAATGAAAGATTGGATTTCTTGGATATAATTATGCAAGAGTCTAAATTTCATCTGAAAATGATTTCAAGAGGTTGGGGGGCATTTGAATATTCGATATTAGGAGTAGGAGTTCTAGCGATATTTTTAGGATCATGGGATTTAGGTATAGGCGAGCTTAAAAGTGGCGGAGATTATAACAGAGTTGGCACCGAAGGCATGTTATTTTTAGAGGATTTATCCCTAATTCTATCTCTTTTATCTATAATTGCATGGATTGGGTTTGTGATTCAGTTGTTTATTCGTTTCCCCATTATGAGAGAAAATCTTGTTTACATGATGATAGGTATGATTGCAGTACAGATAGGCTACATCTACACATATGCCAGCAATCCAAACTTCCCAGAAAATCTAGATATAGGAATGTTAGCACCTATTATTCTAGTGAATTTAATTTTTACATTCCTAGTGATTTTTGTGGTTCACAAAGCAGTCAGTGAGACAAGGGACGTTCATGTGATTGAGAGACATTCACACCCCGACCCTAGAGTAGTCGAAACTGCTTGGAAAGATCATAGTCTAAAATTATGGAGTTTAGGGCTAGGAATCTGGATGATAATGGTCAATATTTTTTCTTGGTCTTCATCAAAATCTATAGCACTGAGACCATTGTCTTCCGAGGCAACAGTTTTCGATTTTCCTTGGCTTTATCTTATCTGTAGTATACTTTCAATTTTCCTATTAATACATATTATATGGTATCCTCAATTCATGCTCGGTGCTGCTGAAGATAGGATTCAATCAGTTAGAGCAAGGGAAGTTTCTGGCGAAATAAGTCAGCAAAAATTAAACGACATGCAAGGTATTTGTCCCATTTGTAAGGAAGAAACCCCCGCTATTCAGAAAGCTAATGGAAAAATTGTCGTACCTTGTCAATATAATTGTGGAGGAGTCGGATCTCCTGGTTCAGTGTGTAATGTATGTGAGATGACATTACCCACGAGATTCGATTGTACCAATTGTAAATCTAATACCACTATTTCAAGTCATTTTAGTAGACAAGACGCGTGGTAATAGGTGCTTAATATCTCATAGTTGGTTGTCAAATGATTCGAGATGATTCACAACAAAATAAAAATCCACAGAGTGATTCAGAGACAGATAAAGAAGTGGTTTTTCTTGACGGGAAAAATGTAATCAATGTGATTAATGCCTCAAAAACTCGAGATGAAGATGTATTCAAATTACTTGTTGGATTCTCTGCAACGTTAATTTCAGGATTTATTTTAGTCGTAATACTTCTATGGCTATTTATCACAATGAATGGTGAAGCATTTGGGTTCAGTCCACCTCAATCACTAATCACTTGGGAAGATGAATATAAAGACATAACCGGTGTTAATGAGATAAATGGATTAGACGGTTCTGGGATCTCATTGTGCATAGTTGATTCCGGAATTGATACTTCACATCCTGATTTAGAAAAAATTAATCTTCTAGGGTGGAATGATGTCATTAATTCTAGTCCAAACCCATATGATGATGACGGTCATGGAACCGCAATGGCCGGAATAATTGTTGCAGATGGAGGGTTGAATGGAATAGCGAAAAATGTTGATTTATATGTTGCAAAAGCAATTAATTCAGATGGTTCAGGTACAGATGATGGGATTGCAGAAGCTGTAGATTGGTGTGTTTCACAAGATAGTGATATTATTTCTTTAAGCCTTGGCGGAGGGCAAGGCATTGGTGGCGATTTATTTACAACTGATTCACTAGAAATTGCAGTTGAAAATGCAATTGGACAGGGAGTATATGTAGTTGCAGCAGCGGGAAATGATGGTGAAGATGATGATGGAGATGTTTCATCACCAGGGTCAGTTGAGAATGTGATTTGCGTTGGAGGTGTCACAAGACTTGGGAACTTATGGTCTGGAAGTTCTGAAGGAGATAACAATGGAAGATTGTGGCCCAATCCTATTCTACCAAGGAATGATCCTGACAAAAAACCAGAGATAATTGCGCCTGGTCTTGAGGTACCGGTGTTAATGACTAATTCAGATTCTTGGTGGGGTTGGTCTAGTGGGACCTCTGCTTCAACAGCATGGGTTTCAGGAGGATTGGCATTATTCCTACAAGAAAATCCAGATTTTCAAAGAAATAGTAATAGTGATGAAACGAAAATTGAAGAAATAAAAATTTTGTTAAGTGAGAATTCACAAATGAAAGATGGACAAAGTCAACATGATGATAATTTTGGATATGGAATATTTAGAATTGATACATTGATACAAGCAGTTAACTCTAGTTCATCAGATACTAAAGAGGATCTAGTAGAAGGAAAAATAAATATTGAAAGAAATATTTTTGATATTTTTCAAGTTGAACGACGTATAACAGCTAGTGTACCACCAGATAATTCTATGAATGCCATTGAATGATTTTCATTGCATTCTCGTATCACTTTCATCCATTGATTAAAAGATTCAACTTTCCTTTGAGCATCATTAGGTTCATCTCCATCTTCGGGAACACCAACATCACCAGTAGGTACTTCTGGCTCTTTGACCAAGATGAAACCACCATGTGAAATTACTTCTAAGGCGGCAATTGTTGCATTAGGTCTCTGATTTTCCGGTAAATCGATGATTATTAAATCAATTGGCTGAGGTAAAGGAGAAGGTTGAGCACTGGAAGGTAGTGCTGCTGTTGCGACTGCCCAAGATGATGTTTCTGCAGTTATTTCTTGCCATGATCTAGTCAAAACCTGTGTCCATTGTTCTGAAGAATGACGGCGGACAAGACGATCAATTATAACTCCAAATTTCCCTGCTGGTTCAACAATTCTAAATGTATCAGGTCTAGGTCTAGGTTCAGAAGGAGGATTAGCAGGATCACCATTCCATAAATCAAGTAGCCAAGCCGCTAAGTGACCTATCCCCCCGCCCACTAGAACTACATTCCTAGCTGGAATCTTAGACGAAATATCTCTGATTTTGACTCTGAAAGCTCGAGTTAAAGGAATTAAATTCATATGCAACATTTGTTGACCAATATTCGCTGCTATCTGAGGTTCCCCTTCGCCATAATCAGAGCCAGAAGATAGTAATTTCTCAAACATTTCACGCTCAGACATTTGAGGTAACCCTACGCCGCCCCCGTCACTCATGACATGGGCTATATTAACTCTAATTTCAATCATCCCATGCAAGGATGGCTTCAATAAAGGAAGTCATTTCGAAGAGACATGGAAGATACGGACATCGATGAAGAAGTATTTGATGCCGCTGTATGTCCTGAATGTACAAAAATGACAGAACATGAGATTCTAAGAAGAAACGTCAAGGGAAATGGAGAAGATTTGTTGGTCAGGTGTGTGATTTGTAGTAACGTACATAATTTACAGTTAAGGCCACCGAAATCAGTATTTATCAAAACTACATTGTCAGATAGAATGAATAGCGAATTGTCATTAATTGAAGCGGATGAAGATGAAGAAATTATCAAAGATGATTACTTCCAACACCATGAACAAACCTATAGAATTACAAGAATAGAAGATTCAACATCTAGAGAATGTATATCTCTTAATGCAGGAGAAATATCTGCAATGTGGGCAGTGAGAGTAGATAGGACGATAGTACCAATCACCATGACAGAAGGTGAAATCAGCGTACCAAGCAGCATAGAATGTGAACCTGACAGAATTTTTTCTTGTGGCGCTATAATGCAAATGAATGGAAAAAGATGGAGAATCAGAGCTCTCCATACAGGTAAGGGAAGAACGCTCAATGGAAAGAGAATCGCCAGTGAGATTAGAAGAATCTACTTACATGTTCCAGATGACCAAAATTAAAATGGTAAAATTTGATCTATCTTCTATTAGTCCAAGGCATGATTATCGTTTTAGTAACATGCCAAGCAATATCTGGATTTTCTCGAATCCTCCTAACCCCATATTCATACCATTTAGTACCGTATGGGACATAAACTCTAGTCAAATGACCATCAGACGCTAATTTCCTCCTGAGGTTGCCTCGTACGCCTAGAAGAAATTGGAATTCATAGCCGGGGCCCTTGCCTGTTCTGCTACCCGCAGAATTATCTCTTGAATCAGTATCAACGGTCATATTCATGTCGCTTAGTTTTTCTAAACTATGATTAATTATGGGAATGTCATGTGAGGCAATGGCAGTATAGCAACCCATTTCTAACATTAAATCTATACATTCATTAGTTGAATCCACTATTTCCTGATATTTAGTATAAGAAATATCTCCGGATTCCAGATAAATACCTTTACAAATTCTAAAGTCTGCAAGAGAACCTAACTTGTTAGAAACCTCTGCGATATCTTCTTTGGTTCTGAAAAGTCTACCTTGTAAGACAGTCCCGATATTTACAAAACCCTTCTTTTGCATTTCTAATACAACATTAATAGTTTCTTGTGTGACTCTATGATCTTCCATATCCAACCTGACAAAAATGTCATTTAGAGCCGCTTTCTTCATAATCTCTTCAATATTTGATAATGCTACCTCTTTGTCTATCAGTAATCCCAAAGCAGTGGGCTTCAAAGAAATATTTGCATTGATTTGATTTGACACAATCAACTCTAAAACTCTAGAATATTCATCTACAAAGTATCTTGCTTCTCCAATATCATTGATTTCCTCTCCTAAAACATCAATTGTAAAACAAGCATCCTCTTTCGACATATTTTTCATTAAATCTATTGCAGATTCGAGGTTTGAACCTGCAACATAACGACCTGCTATACGCTTGACTAAAAATTTGGGAGCGATTGGCATCAAGCCAACAATGATTTTCCCTATCACTCCCATATACGGTCGAAGAGAATGAAAGATTTGATTATTCTCTTTGAGAGATTTGCTTAGCACGTCTTACTTCGACGCCTAAATCATCTAATTTTTGGATAATTGCCGAGCGTTGCCATCCCTTGAATGATTTCCTATCCAGATGAGCAAAAATTTTACTTTGAGGAAAAGAAATTCTTGTAGAATCAACTGCACTCTGAATACACTCAGACCACGGTCCAGAAGGACTCTCAGATTCATTTTTTTGCTCAAAAATCAAGGAATAGTTTGCAATGATATGCCCTAAATTAATTTCTGAATTCAAAATTACTGCTTTATGTCTGGGGGCATAATGGCCTCCTCCAAATCCAATCATTATATCTAAATCAGGGTTAAAATATGCCGATTTGCTTCCAAACATTACTAAAACATCAGAGATTACTTCTGCCCAGCAGTCTGCAACATCTTCTCGACCCCATTCATCTTCTGTTGATCCGATCTCAATATACAATGTAGGTGTTGTTAATATTGGCCCGTGATGAGTAGTTTCTAAAGTTAAATCGAAATCGACATCTAACTTTTTCTTTCTAGCCAAAGTGTCCATTCTCCTAAATAATGATGCGAAATATTTACTTGGAGGCACTAATAATCCATTTTTACCTCCAGAAATTCCCTCTTCTCCATAGGGTAATATTCCCGGAATGCCGATAGCATGCAAAGTCATCGCTGGAGTATTAGAACGTGAAACATGCCTAGACAAAATTAGAACATCATAAACAGAAAGACCTGTTTGTTTTTTGAATTGTAAATCTATATGATCCGCCATAATATGAATTTGGTCTATAACTAGTAGATACACGCTACCACATTCATGAATATAGTAATCTCCTGAAGTTATTGTAAACGGCTTACTCCAACCATCTAAACGCATCATTGCATCATATAGTGTCATCGATGCAGTATCAGATTTAGAAGCAATAAGAAGTACTCCCATATGTCATCCAAGATGGCTTTAATTTTCAACCCTCTGAACCACACCTTGAAACACTCGTCATCATAGGACATAATATGGAAGATTCAGGGATAGGTTTCGCCCCAATCAAAATTGACTCTGGGAAGAACATCCATGTTATTTCCGGTGTCTCTGGTCAATTGCTGAAAGTTGATGACCATCTCAATCGGCTAGGTGAGGTTAGCAAACCATTCCCTGCATTGATTACATCAAGTACAATAGTGAACGAAAAATGGATTGGAGTATGGGTAGAAAGAGACTTAAGACAAGCGAGAATGGCCGCATTTGACATAAATGAAGCCTGGAGTGATGGCGATACAAAAGCAGAATTAAGAAGTAATAAATTAGATTCTGCCCTACATCCATCATCTAGTATTTGGTCACAAATACTTGACTCTGAACCGACAGCATTATCAAATGTAGAAAATTCAATTTGCTTTTCTACGATAAATAGAGGAATATATAGAATAAATGATGAATCAAAAGAAATTTGGAGAGCGGAGATCCCTGAATGGAAAAAAATATCAAAAATAAATTCATTAGATGAAATAATTGGATTCCTAAATACCGAAGAAGGCATAATATTATTCTCAAAGGCAGGGGGATTCGCTGTGATAGATGGAAGTGGTAATATTACCAAAAAGGGCGTATTAAAATTACCAGAGGTAGTTACAGGTGTCGAATACGAAAAAGAGAAAGGATGGTTCATTAAATTGAATGGAAAATATTTTGCAACATTATCTAAATTAACTGACTCTCCAAAAATATACAAAGTTTTAGGCCCGATATATGATGTTAAAAGCATTCAAGAAGATTGGATTTGGACTGGTTGGAGACATGATGGGAAACTAAGTAAGGATGGCTCAATTATTATGGAATCAAGAGAAAATATTGGCATTGGCATCGTTGGCGACAATGTCCTTACAAATGATGGGGTATGGGAAAAAATAAGAATTTAATTATTCTTCTTCATCGTTTGAATTATAGCCACATTTACCACAAGATTTTCGATCTTTATGGATAGCTAAGAATACACCAGGACCACATCCTGGTTCAGGACAGAATTCCGCACGAACTAATTTATCACCATCTATCTTATATTTTGACCACTTAGATTGTGGATTAGGTCCTTCTGCCATTATTCATCTCCTCCTGTATCTTTTTGTGGACGTGCTTTTTCATGCCTGTCAACAATGAATTTTGGTTCTAGTGAAGCTGTTTCTTCCGAATCATATACTAATGCAATTCCAGTAGTTAATGGCCTTCCAAACCTAGTATTTACATTCTTTACAAAAACTAGTTCTTTTTTCGAACCAGGTTCTGCTTTCGCTGCGGCGGTAATCATTTCCGAAAGTGTAGGTGTAGGGAGATTTTCGTGATTCCATTCAAAGGTTAATTCAACACGACCAAGTAGTGGGTTTTCTTTTCTTTCAATTATTTGCATATTTTTTCCTCCTTATCTTATATTTACCTTCAGAGCATAAGCGCCTGGATCCTCTATATTCAGCCTTTTTGCAACTTCAGATCTTTCAGGGTTAAGGATAATTACATAACCTTGCCAATCAGTAGTTACTGGAGCATTAGGGCACCATTTACAATTAACTGGATCCTTTTTATTTTCTGGATCTGGGAGAATACGATTACATTCCCCACAAGCAAATGGTTGCTTAGCCATTTTAATCCTGCTCCTGAATCCAAGAATATGCTCCAAGCCCATCCATTTTACAATTTAATCCGATTTTACTTGCTCGTGGGTCATTCTGATTGATTGCTTTAGAAACTACACGTGAACGAATATAAGAGCCCTCTTCTAAGTATTTACCACTAGAAGAACCCTCAATTCTTTTTATCCCTAAGTTTACGTTAATAGGTTCATCAAGAATTTGAGATTTGTGTAATAATGCCTCCATTGGCCCTATTCTTACGAACGCTCCATATTCTGAAATCTCAGATGCATAACCATCTACAACTTCATTATTTTCCATGTTGAAGAGTAAAGCCTTGAACTTTACTCGTTGATAAATTGCTCCATCTCCGTGAATAATTTTTCCACGACCTAAAGGCTCATGATCGAATGTTAAAACAGTATAATTTTCATCAGGATCAAAACGCCCCTCAAATGCATCATTTGCTAATTCATCGATATGATCGACTAAGTTACGTCCTGCACGGATATACTCTGCAGGTATTCTTATTGTATCTTCGCGTGTGACTATGCTGTACATCTTTTTTCCTCCATTTAACGGACTGCTCCGAGGTTTGTCGGAGGAAGGCAGAAGACCCCCCGTCCCTCATCGGCAAAGCCTCCAGAGGAGAAGTCCGTTGAACCGCCGACTTACCACTCCTGTATAAGCACAACGGATGATTAATGACTTCGGAAAATAGGATTTACCTTACAGACCATAGGTCTGGATGATAGTTTAGTGCGAATGTTCAAGTGGGTATTGAAAGCCATTTAGACCCTGATGCGAGGGTTCACTATGTCAAATCAATCGAACAAAGTTACAATTTGTTTGATTATGACATGTCTTTTAGTATTAATGCCACATTCAGGATTCTTTGCAAATTATGATAATAGTCACGAGGAAATTGAAAATAAATCTGCGGAATCATATTCATTAAACTTTGAAGGAGTATGGATGGGTGCAGAGCAACCTTGGCCTCAATCAGGTAAAACACCAGGCAGAGAATCTACTCCCCCTTCACATTCACCTGATGGTGGTGCAGGGATAGAATCGCCGGAAAATAATTCTGAATTATTATCCATAGTTAATCCTGTAATAAACTGGCAATACAGTAACTATGCGTTCTCAACTGATGCATTAGCAACACCTGTAGCCGACTTATCTGCATCAATAATTTCAGATGAAGAATCTTTGGACAGATGTGGTGGAGATTCACTATTTGTAATAATTATTCAAACTGAAGATGTAGGCGGAGCACCTCATAGTTTTCTGAAAATTATTGAAGGAGAAGATGCAGATCTCGCTTGGGAAGTAGATTTGGGAGAAATTACAGATAGTGGAAGAGATGAAATAAAGGCCTCACCAGTAGTTGTTGATTTGGATTTTGATGGGAAACAAGAAATTATTGTATCTTATGATTTGAGTGGGACCTTATATGTTAAAGCATTCTCTCCAGAATTAATTTGTTCAGTTACAGGTTGGTCTCCTGGTGGGAGTCATGTGACTGAATTATTGTGGACTTATTCGGATTCGACATTAATGATTGGAAGTGATGAGGGACCATACGTAGGAACTACTCGCGGAGGACACAAACCAACCACTCAACCATTGCTAGCAGATTTAGATTTAGATGGCTCCGCTGAATTAGTTCTATCATTGATCGAAAAAAATACTGATAATCCGGTAATCTTAGCTTTGGACATAACTGGGACTTCTGCTACCTCATTGTGGGAAAAAACTTTGGATAAAGGAACCCATCCCTCAGACCCTGTATTTGTTCAAACTGATGAAAATACTGCCTTTATTTTACTAACCTCTGTTCAAAGTTCGACAAGTGCAATGTGGTTATGGAAATTAGATGCTTCAGATGGTGATTCGAATTGGGATGGCAAATCATTAGATAATCTGAACGGATTCGATTCTAATGTCCCACATATCAGACTCCCCGGGCCGGTCATTGCAAATCTTGATTCAGATATTGCCATGGAGTTAGTAGTAACCATCCCATCTGATTTCGACGAAAATGGCGCCGCGTATGGAGCAGAATACTATGGCTTAGAAATCAGCGATGGGACTAAAATTTGGGATTTTGAGGCATCTAACGGATATGCTGATTCTGCACCTATCGTAATTGACACTGATGGTGATGGAGCCCATGACAGAGTTTGCTGGATCACATGGACGGTTTCAGGGATACTGGAAACAAATTTTGATGGATTTGCAGGATGTCATGATGGAACTGATGGTTCTAATCCTCAACAATCATGGAGTATTGAAATATTGGAACCGCAGGGTGCATTTAATGATGGGATAGCTGTATCATCGCCAATTTGGATGGACATAGATAATTCAAATGAACCAGAATTAATTGTCCCTTACGGTACTGAAGTCAGAGCATTTGATGGAGAACTCGGCACTATGGCTGGCGTGAATTCGGATTGGAATAATCCAATTGCAATTAATCATAGAGTTTGGTCGTCACCATCATTAGCAGATATTGATGGAGATGCAACACTAGATTTAATCCTAGGAGATACAGTAATTTCTCATGAGATTGCTGATATCAGACCCCAACTAGATGGTAGAAGTATAGAATTTAGCCCTGTAGCTCCAGATCCAGGCGAAACTGTAACTATCACAGTGTCATTTGAAAATGCAGGGACTGCTGAAACAGATGAAGATTCAGATGTAATTCTATATGCTGATAATGAAATAATAGCACAAGAAAAGTTTGGAAATATGCAACCAGTTGACCCTACAGGTTCGGGTTCTTTATCGACATTCAATGTAGAATGGTCAGGAAATCTTGGCGAGCATGAATTTAAACTAGTTTTAGATCCTTATAGAAATATTACACAATCAAGATATGACAATGATATTCAAATTACCACATTAAATATTGTTAATCCATATAATGCTAGTTTTGAGATACCAACAGAACCTACTGTAGTCACACCGGGTGAGAGTTCATTATTTATGCCAAATATTCGTTCAACTGGAAGACTGGCAGGAGTTTGGAGCCTGTCAGTAGAAGATACAAATTTACCAAATGGATGGGCATGGAGTGATGAAACTTCTGGAGGCATTGAATCTATAGAAATAGGAGTGGGAGAGGTTTGGACTCCAAGTCTGAGAATACATGCACCGAGTGATGCATTGGGTTCCGACTCGGGTTATTTGACGCTATCACTTACCCTAGATGATGATAATAATGTTTCAATTTCTGCACTTGCAGCGGTAGAGGCTAATAGGACAAGAGGACTCTCTATTAGAGGACCAGATGGTACAGCGAATACTCTAGGATATGGATTGACTGGAGAATATGCAGAAGCATGGATACTGATTCATAATCTTGGAAATGCATTAGAAAACCAAATTATTATGTCATGGGATTCAACTACATGGGGCAACGACCTGAAATTATTTGATTTAGAAGGAAATCAAATACCTGCACTTTCATTAGAACCTGATGAGATGATTTATGTCACTGCCAGACTAGATGTTCCCAGTAATGTAAATTTAGGAGATACAGTTAGTACTCCATTAGAAATGTGTGTTAGTCAAGATATATGCCAAACAATTCAGATTTCTTTTACTGCAACTGGCGTAACTACTGGTGTACATCAAAGAACAGTGCCTGGTACAACGCTGTCATGGGATGTTTCGGCTGATATGCCAGTTGGAGAGAATCAACTAGAATGGTCAATGACAGGTGCAGGCTTGGTTATTCCAGGATGGTCTTGGAGCACTACAGGTGACTTGGAAATAATTGATGATTCATTGATACTAACTAGATCCGGTTCATCAAGAGTATACGGCACTATAATTCTTCAACTTCCTATTGAAGCCGCCCCTTCATACCATACATTCTTTGAACAAAGTAGTCAATCTAGTGACCACTTACTGCAGTTTTCACTTGAAGTGTTACAGATTTATCGGGCTGACTTGACTATCACATCACCACTAGAACAACCATACGAAGTTGAAGTAGAAGAAGATGTCCTAATAATGGTAAAACTAGAGAACCCTGGAAATGGATTAGATACTTTCAGATTGAGTTCAGAACTTGTTACAAGCCTGGATAATGATGAAGAATTTGGAGTTACAGTTTCATTCACTAGTAGTTCTGTATCACTAGGTTCCGGAAGTCTGCAAACAATACCTGTAATTGTTAGACTACCTGAAAATACCCCAGCTAATACAGAAATTGAAATTAGATTTATTATGACTTCACAAGGTAACCAAAGTGTCCAAGATACAGAAATTGTCTCTCTTTCAGCGAAGCAAGATCATAGATGGGAAATAAATGGCGAATACCAAGGAAATAGTATCAGAAATAGCACTATTATCACCGCACCAGGTGATGTAGGAGAAGTTACTCTCGAAGCTAAAAATATTGGGAACTTAGAAGATGACATATCTCTTGAGACCTCAATAAATATCATTTATTCCGGTTCAGATAATTCGGAAGGATGGAATGCTTCTGGCACCTCTGTAGAAGGTGTTGAGGTTAATCAAACTGGGAACCCTTCGGTATCTTGGTCTGTACCTAATGGCGCTTGGAATGGAACGTTAATGCAAATTACAGTTAATGCAAATTCTAGAGGTGAAATCATAGATACAATAACTTTCAATATTGAAGTCCCTCACATAAAAGAATGGAGAGCAATTTCAAGTCAAGTTGATTTAGAAATAGACCCAGAGGGTTCCTCAATCGATATAGAAATTTTACAATTAGGCAACTCACCATCAAATGCCTATTCAACGGTATATGTGAATGGTTCAAATGACTGGATTGTTGAAACACCCGATGATTTGCCGGTTTTATCACCGGGTGAAAGCTCATTCATGACATTGAATATCACACCTCCTGAAAATGCTCAGCACGGAAAAACAGTCGAATTACATATCAGACTAAGAGAAGGTATTTCATTATCAGAAACTATAGTTCCATTAAGAGTGGCAGTAATTCATGAATTTGAATTGTCAGGACAAGGGCCGTGGGTTATTTCGGAACAAGGAGGCTTTCCCCATGCAACACTATTGAATGAAGGAAACGCTCCAACTACAATTACAATTAATGTTAGAAGTTTACCATCTGGATGGGAGGTTGTAGGTGAAACAACTACAGTTCTAGCAGTTGGAGAATTGAAAGGATTGCCAATTGAATTAATTCCTGACCCAAATTGGGCAGGTGAGGCATACACGATTAAGATAGAGGCAATTGATGATTTAGGAAATGTCGATGAAATATTACTGGATACCATTAAGCAAGATTATTCTTGGGGTATGTCTCCAATTATTACAATGGTCAGTGGAGATAATACTCTAATGAAAATCCACGGAACTAATTCAGAATCATCAGTTATTGATGGAAGCCAAGGACTATTAAATTGGGATAATAATGGGGGTTGGCTATGGTTAGCATCACAGTCAGTCCAAGACGGAGAAATTACAATCGATTCAAATGAAGGGCTGGTTTACTCATCATACATTTCAGAGAAAGTAAGTAGAATTGGAAACTGTCACTTATCTGGTATTCAAGGAGATATAACCGCTTATTGTAGCATTAACAATGGAACAGGAATATTTGATTACACTTTTTTGCTTATTGATGATAATGGAAAGTTACTTGATTCATACTCCGGCACTTTAGATGAAAATACTTCTCTGGAGATTTTTAATCTAACAGCTACAAGCTGGAATCCAGAACCTGGCAAAAGAAACCTATTACTAAGGGCTCTAGATTCAAGAGGAGTAGAGTTCACAAGTGCAGAGAAAGAATTCGATATTCGGAGAAGTGATTGGAATGTAGGACTTACAGGTATAGAACTAGTAGGAACTGGAAGTAACCAGCAAGTTAAAATTACAACAATCAGAGAAAATCAAAATCTTCTAAATGATGCTGACTGTTTACTAATAGTAACCTCAGAGGCATATGATGAGGAATATGTTATGAACCCCTCGGGAGTTTATTTCTTGCCCAAAATTGATCGCCCAAATTTACCTGATGGGAATGAACTAATAGTGCGATTTAGTTGTGCATTCCCATGGGATGTTGAATCCGATTCTACAGATAATGAACTGAGAATAATATTAGAAGATGGGTCAGATAATAATGATGGAATTGAAGACTTAGAGACTGGAATTGCGGCTGCAGCATTAGTGATTGGACTTTCTGTGGCTTTGGCTTGGCTTGTAAAAAATCATAAAGAAAGAAAAGAAATGATAGAAATTACAGAGAAGGCTATAAAACAGCATTTATCCAACAGTGATAAAAAGAATACAAAAGATAACTTTGTAGAAGAAAGACAAGAAAAGATTGAACAAGATGTTGAAATTGTCGAAAACGTCAATGAAGAGACTTTACGAATTGACGAAAAGGACGAAGACGTTGAAGAAGAATTAGACGAATTCGAGCTCAGACTAAGAAGACTGGGCAAATTATAATAAAAATGGAGTTTTTTTATGGGAGAATATATACCACCATCAGCATTTTACACATTTGACCCTATAATAAATGACCCTATTACGCTAATTGAACCAATTCTCTCATCGATAGGTGGGGACCATGCAGAAATTAAGAAAATAGTACAATATTCCGATGAAATAAATAATCTTGAAGACGGTAAAGAGTCGCCTTACGACCACTCAACAATGTTATTTCTAACCACCATAGATTGGAAAGAAGGTGGAGGGACCCCCGAACCTCTAGATAATGGTATGGCGAGAAATAGAATTGGAAGATTTCCAAGCGATAGTGGAAATGCAATTGAGTATATCTTAGAATTTACCAGTGAAAAAGATGGAGAGATGATTTTTCATGAATTATTGATTAAACTGACTAATGGTTTATCTCCTGAAAATCTAGGAGAAGAAGGATTTGATAGAGGATTTGCAGGTATGGAGTTACTAGGATGGCTTAACCATAAAGAAGTTCAACTTCTTCTAAATTCGATGCAAAGCGGAAAATGGGCTATCAAATCTAATGAAACAATAGATGGAGGAGTTAGAGATTCTCTACGTCATCTACAGTCATTGTTGAAGGCTGCAAATAGAAGAAAATGTGGAATTTTAATGCGAAGACACCATTAATTTAGAATTGTTTTCCAGTTAATCGTGAATACATATCAGCATACAAGGTCGCAGTCTTATCTATTATTTCTTGAGGTAATGCTGGTATTGGGGGTTCATCAGTACCTTCATTTCTAGCCTTATAGAGTTCATCATGATGGCCTGTAGAAAGATAATGCCCTCGTACAAACTCCTTGGAAAGTTGGACAATTTCTCCTTCCTCATATTTCTCAGCATCCCACCAACGATCTTCATCTAAAGTTCCAAATGAATCAACTAAAACAGGTACGCGGTTGATACCTAATGCAAATTCCTTCTTACCATCTACATGTATCAATCCTCTTTTACTTGCTTCTGACTCAATTATTTTATCAACTTCAACAACTATTGAAAGTATTGAATCAAATTCTTCGTCAGTCAGATTTGATATTTCTAAGGCTTCTTTTCTATCCAAGAGCCTATCAAATTTCTCGAACTTAGTTGAAACTTCTAGATAAGGTTCAGGTAATTTGATACCTTGGTGTAAAACGGTACCAGGCTCAAATCCAAATTCTTCTGCAGGAGCATCTCCTCGTTCATATCTTCTCCAACCAGAACCTGCAAGATAATGCCTACAAATTACTTCAAGAGGGACAAACACATTTTCTCTATCTCTAGATATTTCGCCAGGTTCTCTGACAACATCAAAACGACGAGCCCTGACACGGTCTGGAGCATTCATCTCAATAACATGAGTATCACAAATACCTGCCTTCTCAACTAATTCAAACCAGTAACAAGAAGTTCTATTCAGAGACTCACCTTTTCTTGGTATTAGACTAGGGATTATTTGGTCAAATACACTAATTTGGTCAGTATATCTAAATTCAATGATATCAGGGTCCTCTGTACTCCATACTTGCTTGACTTTACCGTGATACAACATCTCGACCATGGCATTGCTCGACGACATTAACCCAATGAATATTACTAATGAATAATCAGCAAAAAATTATCCTATTGAGATTGAATCTCAGTAGCCATAATTGTGTTAGACATTAGCATTGCAATGGTCATAGGACCAACCCCCCCAGGGACTGGTGTGATGTTTTCTGCAATATCAGAAGCACCTGATTCCACATCTCCAACCAATCTATAACCACTCTTCCTAGAAGAGTCCATTATACGATTTATACCTACATCAATTACAGTAGAACCCGGTTTAATCCAATCGGATTTAACAAACTCAGGACTACCTATTGCAGCAACAACCAAATCAGCTCTTCGACAAATTTCAGATAAATTTTCAGTTCGGGAGTGCGCAATTGTTACGGTTGCATCTATTCCTCTTTGAGCAAGAAGAATCGACATGGGCATACCCACGATTCTAGAGCGCCCAATAATCAATGCATTTTTACCGGTAACATCTATATTAGACAATTCTAAAATTTTTATTACTCCAGCAGGTGTACATGGAAGAAGACCCGAGGCATCTCCTTGAACTAACCTACCAAGATTCATTTTGTGAAACCCATCAACATCTTTTTCGGGAGAAATAGCATCGGTTACAAGAGATTCATTAATACCATCAGGGAGAGGACTCTGGACTAAAATTCCATGGACGGAATCATCTGAATTTAATCTGTGAACTGTGTCTAAAATTTCTTGCTCTGAAATACCTTCTTCTAAATCAATTCTAGTACTCTGTATCCCGCACCTTTCACAAGCCATTTCTTTATTTCTGACATATACATGACTTGCTGGATCGTCCCCTACTATTACTACTGCAAGATGAGGAGAGACTCCTTTGCTCTGCAAACTAATGATTCTATTACGTAATTCTTCTTCAATCAAACGACCTATCTTTTTCCCATCTAAGACTGTCGCGGACATAATTGATTCGAAAGGTACCATACACTTCACGTTGACGGAAGAGAACCTACCAAATTGAGAATATTTTGGAGCCCCAGGAGAGATTCGAACTCTCGGCCGTCTGATTACAAATCAGATGCTCTACCAAGCTGAGCTACTGAGGCTTGAATCGCCGAGGACGTTTGACATTTGAACCCTACACCTTGTGAAGATGAAATTATCCGGTGAATTGATGGGTAAAACCATCTACGACAATACATGGAAGGAGGGGGGGGTGATTATCTTCAGCAAAGTCAGGTGAAAATAAATATTGTCATTTCAGGATGGGTATGTATTATACTTGGGAGTTTACTGCTATTTACCTCAGGTGAATCGTCTCTAGTTCTCTCATTTGCTGCCCCCGTTTCAGTATTAGGTCTGATTCTACTAATTCTTGGATTAATGTACAAAGATGAAGCTAGTGCTAGTACTGAAGACATATTATCCTGGGAACCTGATCAAACAGAAATGCCAGATTCTGGAAGAGTAATGTACAGAGTAGATACAACATTAATTGAACCGATTAGAACTTCAATATTATGTGGTAAATGTGCTAATATTTATTGGATAGATGGTACAAAACCGAAAACTTTTGATTGTCCTAATTGTTTAATCACACTTTGGCATGAAGAAGAAGAATGATTTTTTCATTAAGCAAGCATCAAGAGTAAATGCTCTTTCGATGTTTAACGAGGAGACCTATGTCACTAGGCAATAATGAGAAAAAAATGCTTCGTTGCATGCGTTCTAAACAAGAAAATATTTGGACTCTTGAAGAATTATTAGAGATTACACAATGGAACGATCAAGTCCACGTTGCTGGTGCAGGAAAATCTCTCGATGAAAATGAATTTGTTGAAACTATTGAGAAATATATGAAATTCATCACATTAGGTTCTGAAGGCCAGAAGGCTATAGAGAACAATTTGTTGGAGAAGAGAATTTGGGATTGGATTCTCTCACAGAAAGAAGATAATAGGACAATGAATGAATTATTTAAGGCAGGATTTGAAAGGCATGAGGCAGGCCCAGGGATAGGACTTCTGAAATCACTAGGAGTATCAATAGAGAAGGGAATTTTTATCTTTACCAATGAAGAAGAAATTACTAGAAAAATTTCTGAGCGAGTTAGTTTTATTCAAGCATTGTCTTTAGGGAAAATGAGTTTCGAAGAATTAGATAGTGAGTTAGTCAAACATTTTTCTGGACGAAAGAATTTGATTATTATCGAAGAATATACTGTGAGAGAATGGAAGCTTACGGAAAAAGGAATTAACATTCCCGATAAGGATTTAGAAGAAATTGAACTCATTGGAGAGATTACTCCGGAATTTTTACAAAAAGAGGGGTGGGAAAATGCGTCATATAAGGAATTTGATATCAATGCAGATACTCCCATTCCAGTAGGAGGGAGACCTCATCCAATGCAGTCTCTAATTGAGAGAATCCGTTCGGTGTTTTTAGAAATGGGATTCTCCGAAATTGAAGGAGACTATGTTCAATCAGCAGGATGGAATATGGATGCCTTATTCATCCCTCAATCACATCCAGCAAGAACTATGCAAGATACATTCTATCTTGAAGAACCTGAAAAGATAGATATTCCGGATGAGATGTTAGATTTATGGGCTTCAGTCCATGAAAATGGACATGATACTGGAAGTTTAGGGTGGGGGTCGAAATTTGATAAAGAAGAAGCGAAAAAAGGCCTCTTAAGGACTCATACAACTGTAAACACTGTCAGATATATCTCTGAAAATCCTGATAATCCTTCACGAGTATTTGGTATTGGTAGAGTTTTTAGGCAAGAGACAATCGATAGAACACATCTACCAGAGTTTCATCAAATCGAAGGAATAATTCACGAACCAAATGCTAGTTTGCCAATGTTAATCTCAACGTTGAAGACCTTCTATTCAAAAATGGGTTATCCAGATGTTCGTGTAAGGCCAGCATATTTCCCTTACACTGAGCCAAGCGTGGAAGTAGAGGTTTATTGGAGAGGAAAATGGTTGGAACTCGGTGGAGCAGGTATCTTCCGTCCAGAAGTAACAGAACCACTAGGTAGTGAATGGCCGGTTTGTGCTTGGGGTATGGGTCTAGAAAGACTCGCTATGCTAGTCTTGGAATTAGATGATATTCGGGAACTTTACCAGCCTGATTTGGAACGCTTGAGCCGGATGCCAATCCTCTAAAGGAATGTCTGCCTACCGTAGCAAGCATCAACAATGAAATCATAATTAGTCCACTATTAGGAGGAAACTTTAGCCAAGGTATGGCAATTAATCCACCTTCAGAAGACTGTCCCCCAGGAGGTCCACCATCACATCCCTCAGGAGGAGGTCCTATTCCTGGCCCCCAAGTTTCTCCCTGTCCTGCACAAGGATCATCACTATCATCGCCATTTCCATCTGACGAAGGAAGTTCTCCTGCATAACAATTTATGAAGTAGGGGAAACCAATTCCTCCTTCTCCATTAACCATAGTAGTATGGTAATGATACATGCCCTCAGGCCAATCAGGAGTTGCGCTAAATATTCCATTACAAGCATCTAATGTTCCGAGACCTTGTACATAGTCATAATCATCAATTCCTCCAGAGCCATCAGCTCCTTCTTTGAGTCTATATGAAGAGGTCATTTCAACTACCTCTCCATCATCATTCCAGCCGGTATATCCGTATATTGAATACCCATCTAATGCAAACCCTACTATCTTTGAATGTGTACTCAAGGCTCTTTGAGATTCTAAATTGTAGTCATACATTGTTTCTCCATCTTCAGCATGCCAATGTATGCAATTAGAATCTGCATGATAATGGTAAATTCCTCCAGGTCCTGAGTGACCATGGCAAATACCAAGATCGACTGGTTGTTCGCCGTCTTCTTGCTCATAAGCGCCTTCTTCTAGAGCCACTGCATCTCCTCCAGGGCCATCTTCAGGACCATAAATCGCCACGCCGGTTACAGAAAATGCAATTGTACCCCTAATTGGTGCCATAACACAACCATCAGAAGAAACTGAAGGATTACATTCTGGATCATCAGTTGGAGTTAATGGTATTGTGTAGGTATCAGATTGTGCACTCGCACAACAACCTAAAGTTGATTCAAAGTCGTGATTAGGTAGACCGTTTGTACTAATTGTAATATTGTCGTCTTCAATTATAAAACTCAAATCACACACATGGTTATCTTGCTCATCGGTAGTATAATCATCAACAACAGGTACTTGGTCTTCATCACAAAGTAAAATCTTTGACCACCAACCAGAACTACCGGTTTCTGGGTCAGAAATATACTCACAACTACCATCATCTTGCGTAGCATTAGTATCATAATTCATAGCTACTGAATCCATACAACCCATTACAGTTTCTTCATCATATTCACAGGTTCCATCATCATCTGTAGCATTGATATTGTAATTATTCGCTTCTGAATCCATACAACCCATTACAGGCTCATTAACTGTAATAATTATCGTTTCTAAATCTGAGGAATCTTCCCATGTACCACATTCACCTAGAATCGAAAGTGACATATTTGATTCAATTTCAGAAGGCCCCCAAGAAAAGTCTCCATTCTCAGAAAATGGTAAGTTGAGGCTGAACTGATTAACGTCGCCATCTGACCATCCTAAATCACAAGTTCCAAGATCTGGGTGAATTAATGTCCCATTTATTGAAACTATATCGCCACGAATAATATTAATTTCATTGTCATCAATGACTAAGATTGTAGGGTCTTCATAGGGGTAATGAACTAGAAATGTAGATGAAAATCTCGATTCTTGCCCCAGAGAATCTGTTATAATCATCTTTAAAGTATGAGTACCCACATCTAATTCAGATATATCTACAGAGATAATTCCAGTACTATTTGGTGCAATAAGTAACTGCGAACCGTCGATTGTGGCCTCAATCTCTAAAGAAGACATGTCTTCATCATTTACTGATACATAGAGAAGTTCTAGACTACCAATCAATATACTATCTGGAACATCAGATTCAATAATGGGAGCAAGATTAATTCCCTCAGATTCAAAGTCATAAAAAAGTCCACCAACCAGCACACTACCAATCATCAATCCAGCCAAGAAAAGAGACCTAGCGGCGCCATCGTTGTCGTCTTTTGAATTACGCATAACATATTGTGTAATGCAATTGCTATTAAACAATATCAGCAAAAAGTTTCGAAAAGCAGTGAAAGGTTATTTTTTTGATTACTCGGTAGATAATGCCTGAATATCAAGTAAGAATTCTTGAACATCCCAATTTATGCCAGTCCACGCAACTCTTTTTCTTGTCTGTTTATCGAGAATAAATGTCACAGTTGAGTGGCCTACTCCATATTCTCCTAGAGACTGTTCGTGGGGATCGACTGTTTCCGAGGAATTTGTATCATCGATTCCAATCATTATACAGCCAAGCCAATTACCATCGGGTCTTTCATATCCTTCATCACACATACAATGAGCACTTACACCTGAACCCATAATCCATCCTTTTCCATTACAATCAACTCCAGGTAAAAGATGTGAAAGGTTGGAATTACTGGAAACCCATGCTAAATGCGTATTGATATCAATATCAATAGAAGAAATATCCTGAGATTCTGAGAGAGACCATGTTTCGTTCAAATTATCCCAATAATGCAGCAACCAAGAGAAGTTCAGGTTATCGTTGGTGGACCATTCCCCGATATCTCCTTCATTGCCAGTTAGATTGTAAGTAATATTTACATTACTGAATGCATAATTCGCAAAATCATTACCATCATTGTAACACCTATTATTGGATACCTCCCCACGGCAAGGAGTATCTATGACTATAGAGGTATTATCTGGATAAAGAACTGAAAATCTATTCGTAGATTCTTCAGGAGGCTGGCTAGCTTCAATATGCTCATTATCAACTACAATATTCCAACTATTCCAGACATTAACTAGAGTAGATGGTCCCTCTGCAGATAGATGATCCCACTCATATCCATTCGCTTCAGTCCATTGAGAAAATCTTTCCACCGTATCTCGAGCAGGATCAATAGTGACTGATAGTATTACTACATCATCAGAATAATCTCCTAGATTTTCATGTACCCATGCAAGATTAGCAGAAATGGCAAGGCAAATATCTGGACATGAAGTATAAATGAAGGCAACAACAACTACTTTGTCATAATAATCAGAGAGTGTAACCGACTCACCATCCTGATTTAATAATGTAAAATCTGGCGCATCTGGAGGATTTTTATATTCAGTCCCATAGAGATATAAATCATTACTTGATTGTAAACAACCAGAAAAAAATAAACATGATGTAATTAAAATTACAAGTAATTTTTTCATATTTGCACCACTTTATTCATCTAAAAGTAATTTGATATCTTCAAGAACAAGTTCGGCGTTCCAGTCATTATCTGCCCACCAAACACGCTGATTCATTTCTCTATCAACTATTATTGTTCCAGTTGTGTGATCGACCCAATAACTAAGCGGATGATGCATGGTTTGTACTTGACTTGGTTCTTTCTGTGAATCGCTACAGCCTTCATTATCCACAGTTTCACCAGCAGTAGTATTTGCACATGTGTCAAATCCATCTGCTACTCCGTCACCATCTAAGTCTGAGTCATAAGTTGCTAGGCCCACCTCAAAATTCCTCCAAACAGGTTCTATTACCTCTAAATCACCAGTAAGATGAGGCCAATCTAATCCTCTAGCATTAGAATAATTGTTCAAAACTGATGAATTATCGGTCCATGGATCAACCGTCACAGTAAGTATCTGGACCTCTGTACGGTAAAGATCGCCTAGTAATTGAGCGACATAAGCGAGGTTGGCACTTACTACTGGACAGACATCAGGGCATCTAGTGAAAAGGAATGCCACTACAACTACATCTCCTTCATAATCATAGAAATTAAATTCATTCCCTTCTTCATCAGTTAATGTGAAATCTTCTGCTGGCATAGAAGGAAAAATATCTTCTCCATAGAAAATATCTACTTCTTCGTTACCGATACAACCTGAACTGATAAAACATAGAGACATTAAAATTGCAAACAAATTTTTCGACATTCTAGCCACTACTCCTTTTCATCACCATTAGGACGACCCTTTTTTACAGTTCGATTGATTGCTACCGCAGCAAAAAGAACTAGCCCTATCCAAAGGAAAATCATATTTGATTTTGAAGTATTCAAATCATCATTACCGCTATTTCCACTGGGCAATACGAAATTGGGTGTTGTTTCATTGTGAGTATCTAGAATAATTGTGATGTTTACTGTGTGCCAAAGTGAACCATTTGAATATACCATGGCTTGATAATTCCCAGCTGACCAGTTTAGAGGGTCTAACCATAATTGACATTCATCTTCATTTCCAGTACTATTGTACGGTTGAGCTGTGCAAGACCAATTATGAGTAGAATTTTCTGGATTCTCCATCTTAATTGTTCTTTCTAAGTCGATGACTACATTGTTGAAAATTATACTATCATTTTGTGTCACTTGAGCATCATCTGGTTGGATTGAACCATTTCTCATGATAAATTGGAATGTGTTAGCACCGTGTGCATCAACTACTGGATTGATGAATAAAATAATGACAAAAACTACAATTGAAGCATTTTTCATCAAACTCACCTAATTAATTCATTCAGAATCCCATAGTGGTGGATAATCAAATCTTGGATCATAGTCTTCATCAAATTGGACAACATAAACCCCAGTTACCATATCAGAGACGAATACAAATCCTCTAGGGTCATATTGTAATCCCCAATTAAATGGAATCATACATGATGCCCAGCAATCTGCCATATCATAACCCATTTCTGCGGCTGGATCATCAATCCAAGGGGGCCCTGCTGGAAGATAGTAACCAATAGTTTTAGTTTCGGCTAATTCTGAAATTGCTTGGAATCCTCTATCAGGCTCTGGGACTCCATTTTCCCATACTATTTCATCCCAAATATCGCCGTGATCAGTTACCCAAGCGCCAGCGTGATAGTGAGTGTAGTATACGTGGCCTGATGGCCCAGTATCGCCATTATGTGGACTGAAAATGTATCCACCAGGTATCCAATGCTGTGGATGTGAACCATTACCTTTCATCCCCTCTCCAGGAAGCTTCCATTTTGAGACTAAGAAAGGCTCAGCCGGATCTGTGGTATCAATTGTCCATACATAACCTGTATGATTCTCATTAGATCCGTATTCAGGAGCGATATATGTATAATGTCTCCAGTTTACTCCAAAAACTGGGTCTTCAAATCCGGTTCCACAATTAGATGGCCATTCTTCTACTGGATCAAACACACTAATTCCTGAACAAATTAAGTAATCATTTGGAACTGCATAGTGTATGTTATCATTTCCCTGATTAGAATCTAGCCATTCATCAGCATCCATATTTGCATGACCACCACCTTCTGGGCCATACCATCCATCATCTGCAGATGGACAACCCATCCAACGACCAACTTCTGGAGGCCAGTTAATTCCTAAAGGATCGGCAACTTGAGGAGGAGTACTAACATCAACTAATCTCAAACCCGCACCCCAATAAGAAACTGCGAGTAATCTTTGTTGAGTTATAGGGTGTACAAAGTAAACATTATCATGATTAAAGATTGAACCACCACATGTAGTGTAAGGTTCAGGAGTGTACCCACCCCAACGAATAATTTCACGACTGGTATTTTCTTGTTCTTCATTTTGCATAGGATCCCATGCTTGAAAACCTCTAGGGACATAAAATACTTGGGTACCTTTGTAGAAAGTACCACTGCTACCTTCGACCATTTCCGGATAAGGATCCGCTCCAAAGAGGAATAAATGACAATCTGCTTCATCCCAAGCATTACCAGGATCTAAAGCGGGGTCCCAATCGCAATAAATTGCCAAATCTTGATTATGGAATCCTGCTGGTGGATTATTCCATTCTGCAACTTTTACTGGACTTGTTTTATCCCCAACATAAATCACATCCATTCGATTTGCTCCACTGTTAGCATCATCATCGTTTGGAATTGGATCAAGTTCACTATTTGTTAGTTCATGATTAACTAGTACCCAGTTATTATCTTTGGTCACCTTGATATCAATCATTCTAGCTATTTCAGCATAGTAAGTGGAAAGCATTCTAATGTTATTAGGGTCACTAATATCGAGAATCTCAAATTGGTTATAACTTGAAACATAAGCGTAACATCCACCTGTTCCATCGGCATATATTTCACAATCTTCCATGAAATTACCTTCAATTGTTATTTCAGAATTATCTCCAGGTGTTGGACCTATATTCTTGTATTCATCAGAACAAGGACGGCCTGCAACATTATCTAAATCGGCAGGAGGTTTTTCATTTCCATCGCAGTTAAGATTATGATAATCGATTAGTTTTGCATTAGTAGTAGATAATCTATGAGCCAGAAGATCGTTATGAGAATGGTTTTCATCTTCAATTTCTATTACCGGATCGACCCATTCCATGTCAGCATCGTCCTCTGAAGAATCATCGCCAAGCATGGACATACAGCCAGATAAAGGCGTAATTAGCATTAGAAAAACCATTAGAAACATTGGGAAATTAGAAATCCTTGTCATCGCGAAACCTCGTATTAATTAATACACAACAACTTCTACTTGTGAATGCTACGGTTGTGATGTTAGAAATCAACTAATGTGATATGGTTCGTCTATATCTAATTGTACGATATATAATCCCGTTGTAATACATGAAAGATACACGTAGCCATTATGATATTCAGCGGCCCATATAAATGGGGTCCAGCCAAAGTCATAGTACGAACTTGAGAGAGGAGTCCCATCTTGGCCATGAGGCAAATGATATCCAATAGTTGATACTGAATGTACTTCAGATCTATTCAGATTCGGATTTTTTGCTTCTAACATTAAAGTCTCAATATCAACAATCCATAACCCTGCATGATAGCTAGAGAGATATATCCTACCATCCCAGTTTCCACCAAGACTCTGATCAGGCAAGCCTAATGCCGAATTAGTTTCGAAAATTTGTGCATCAGAATTGTGTGGACTGAATAGTAACCATTCTTCTCCTCCGGGGATATGATGTTCCTCAGCAAAAGGAATTTCCCAACTATGAATTATTTTCGGCTTAAATGTCACCTGACCATTCAAAGTTTCATATTCAGTTGTATCAATCAAATAACCTAAACCTGTACCCACTGTTGTCTCCAAAACTTCAGTAGCTAAGAATGTCAAGTGCATTTTACCTGCAGGATAACCTAAGTGTGAAGCATCAACCATTTTATCCATTGGTTCAGCATAATGTATGTACGAGGCTCTTCCACCATTTTCATTTCCAGTGCAACCACAATCTATCTGACCGTCTTCATCAAGATCCGCGAACTCCATCCATTGACCGACTTCCGGGGCACGCCAATTACAGGTTAATTGAGTACCTAATGTAGCTGCACAACCACCAGCAATAAATGCATATTCAATCGGTGAATTTTGTGGATGAGGAACATCGCTTACATCAAAAATTCTTAGTCCTGCTTCCCAATATGCCCCGTATATGTAAGTTCTACCATACCTAGGGTCTTGCTGGTCATCACCGGGCCAAGTTTGAACTGTCATATCATGTATGTAAATCCAACCTCCAAGAGTGTTTTGCCAGTTTACTTCGGCCTCTCCAACCTTCAGGATACGAGGGCTATCACTTGGCCCATCGAAATTAAGATGTGCAATTGTTATTCCTCCACATGCATCTCCTTGACCAATATCGCACTGTTCATAGTCTGGATTTGCTACAAAGATGTACCACTCATTGTCAATCATATGAGTATACAAATTATGTGGACCACTAGGATGATCAGCATCGTACCATGCATCAACATAAGTGGGATTATATTTATCTGAAACATCAATCAGAGTGACTGTCACCTGAGCTGGATCACCCCATTCTCCCACATTAGGATCGGCATTGCCTGGATCAACTAACTGATTTTGTACTATTACGTATTCATCACCATTATATTGTAGATATTTGACATCTAAAACTTGAGTATTTGGGTCCACATAGACTCCAGTAACTGTTGTATTCTCAGGATTTGTAACATCTACTATGTGCAACTCTGACCAACCTGCAATATATGCATAAGTACCTCCATCAGGAGATTCAGCGACCTGAACTTCAGCATTCCCTGGTGCAGTCAGTTGATTGAATGAAACCGGCTGAATGTTATCAGTATACATGATGTGCTGACTAGCATTTCTATGGTCATGCCCTTCGTCTTGCATGAGGGGGTCGAGTATTGAAGAACTCCTATTTACCGATTCTGAAGTCTCATCTGAAAGAAATATTGCTGCGATGCTAGCTGTAAACAAAAAGAAGATTAGAATACCTGCTAAAGCAACTCTACGGTTATCCATGTATAGCGGAAGCAACCAGTCATGTTGAAGTCATCGGAGCGTATCCGATGAAACGTGAGAGCAGAGCGGACAATTGTGATTGGAATATTTTTTGTTCTACTATTGCCATCAATTGCTCATGCACATGACCAAAAAGAGTATAATATTTTAATTACTGAAAATGGTTTAACGCCACCTTTAGTAAATCCTGGAATATTAGTTGAAACAGATACTCTATTTTTCCGAAATATAGATGATAGAGAAAATGTGACACATAAAATTTTAGTTGATGCTGATCAGGATGGCTTATTTGGAGGGATAGACGATTTTGAAACAAGCTGGATTTCAAGCTCTTGTGAACTCAATGAAACCGGTGAAAAAATAAATCCTAATTGCGAACAGCAGGCTCTAATACTCTTGGACCCATCAAATAGGTTATTGCCTGGAAATATTTCAATGATACATCAAATAAAGGAAAATAATGAAACTATAGAAGTTAATTTCTATATAAATTTCGCACCTGATGTTCATGAAGTTGATGATAATCTACCTACAGGAATTACAGATGGAAAAGAACTGATTGAAAAAAGTAGTAAAGAACAGGCTCTAGAGTTCATAATATTTATTTCATTAATTGGTGTATTATTCGTAGGGATTGAATTAATTAAATCAGAAGACGAGTAGAATCTTCAACGGTTGAACTCAAGAACCCCTTGCGGTTCCGATAACTCGTAGGGCGCTTAGCTCAGCTTGGAAGAGCACCTGGTTTGCAACCAGGTGGCCGGGGGTTCAAATCCCCCAGCGTCCACCATTTTATACAGACTTCTATTTACTAAAAATTCATTTCTATGAATATTATTTATCTAAAGATAATTCAATAAAAATGTATTTCCAGAAAGAAATCAAATGAGAAAAATCATTAAACCCTCGATATTATTAGAATTTACCATGGAGTGTGAGCGACTACAATTGTCTTGGGGGATGGGGTTTTTAGATACAGAATATCCTAAGATTGAGACCGGAGAGACCGTACTGATTCGAGGTAGAAGATCCTCAAATGAAATTCTCATCAATCATATGATTTGTGAAGAATTATCCAAGCGACAGCCAGTTTATTGGATAGATGGTGGGATGAGACTAGATCCTTCCTTACTAATTCCTACCCTATTAAAAAAGAATGGAAAGATTACAAATTTAGACTATTTGTACGCAAGCAGAGGATTTACAGCTCACCAAATGCTAGAAATTATCAAACGCCTTGCAAGAGAAAAAGAAAATAAAAAAGGATTACATAGTGGGAGATTGATTATAATCTCAGATTTAGTCAATATGTTCATGGATGAACAAGTTAGTTCATCTGAAGGGAAATCTATGTTAAAAAAATCTTTATCTTACATCAAAGAAATAGCTATGGAATATAACTCAGCAGTAATATTAACCATTGGATCAAAACAAGAATCATTTCTTTCCCATGCCATGAGAGACGTTTTAGAATCTGAAATCAAAGACTCTATTAGTATTATATCTCAATCTAGAGAAATAATGATTCTAGAATCTAAATCAACAGGTATTGTAGTAAACCCATTAATTACACAAAATTACATATCTGATTTACAGGAAGTGGATATCGATAACCAAGTGTCCAAAGTTGTTTGGACACATCCTCTTGAAAGTATATCATCTTCTGAAATACCAAAAGGGGATAAAAGCGCAAAAGTAGCTCGTAGAGCTAAAGTATGATAATATTCAAAGTCAGGCTTTTGCCCTAATATTGAAGAATTTTCTAGCCCAATTTCAGATATTAGTCTGATCCTGTCAGAGGGATTTTTCCTATCTTTTCCAACTACTACAAATCTAATTTTTTGTCCTGGGAACGTCTTATCTCCAATTTTAGCCTCTCTAAGAAGAGCTGCTGCAGTCAGATTCAATACTTTATTCTCACCTATGTTGTATTGAACTCGTCTCGCAATAATAAGTTCTGATATTGGGATCTCATTATTCCTAAGTCTGAGAATTTCTTGATGGAAAATATCTATCGATTTTCTAACACCTTTTTTAGGAAATCCTTCTCTTAATTTCTCAAGAACACTAGTTTGAATTTCTTTAATCCACTTACAAGTCGAATGCTGACGGAGTTCAACACCTCTTATTTTCCAACCTTTTTGCCCATATGCAAAATACTTATTGAGAGAACCAACACCTGTACTTTTATTTGGTACAAAGGCAATCCAATCGTAGATGTCTTCAAGTTCTATTGTGACTCCAGATTTAGATTCTATTCGAGACATAAGATTAGTTATCGATCTATCAAGCTCTTCGCTATTTCTTTGGCGAGAATCTACTAACCAGATAGAATCAACAATTGCATGTAGACACTCCCACCCATCCTCTTCAGCATCGTTCATGGCATCTATTATCATTTTTCTAGACCAAGCACATATAGCCTCATGGCACTCTATTCGGCCAAATCTAGCATTCCTATACCCTGTGTATCCAAAACAAGTTACTAGCAACCATTTCAAAACATTTTGTCTCCTATCCCAACTATCATTCTTAGATTTTACTTGTGATTTGAGAAATTTTCTTCTTTGAATTATTGGTGCCACAACTCTACCTAAAAAACCATATCTCTTGGTGCAAGTATGAATATAAATTTCAGGAACGAGAAGTTGTAGTCTTTTATTCGAATTTTGACGAGATTTAATCTCTTTCGACGCTTTTTCAGGATTGATTGGAAGAAATCCTGTACGAAAATTATCTTTCTTAGATACCTCGCAACATCTACAATTCATAGTCTCGGGACTAATATTTCTAGTCGCAATAATACTCGGGAACAAACTTGCGAAGTCTAACTCATACACCTTTTGGTAAATACCAGGTTTAGGATCGAGGTAGAAGCCTCCTCTATCAGAAATTAACATTTGAGTACCAGTCTTAAAATCTTCAGGCCTATTCTTCTTCCAAGGCACTAATACCTCATCCTCCATTGACTGTTTTATCTGTACAGCAGAGATTATCGACCCAGGAGATAGTCTGGAAACATCTTGAGCAGGTATACAAGACATTTGAGAAAGTTCGCAGATTCCTTCTATACCTCCTTCTTTACCTATGAAAGAAGTACTCATATCGATATGTATTCTACCTTCCAATGCATGATAGGCATCTGACCTAATTATACGTCCGTAGCTTCTCGTTGTAACTGCTCTTCTTCGAACTTTGATGTCGTGCATATTTCTACCAATCTTCAATGATTGACCTTTATCAGAAGCTATCTCCATTAGGGTTGGAAAGTCGTAATTATCTCCCCCAAAAGTTACTATTACATCGGGATCTATTGTATTGACTAACTGCTCTATTTTTTCGATGAAATTATGCTGATTATCTTTGCAATCAAAAGTTACATCAAAACTAATATCATCAGATTTCTTTCCTAAAATACCCATATCTGTTATTGTCACGCCATATATTCCCTCACTCAAATTTATATTTGATTCATTAGTCTTTGCATTGATTTTAATCATTACCAACTTTAGTGGAGGTATATTTGATAGATTCTTATTTACATCCAAGGGTATAATATTGTTGCCAGAAATCCTGATTTTCCCAAAAGGAAATATTTTTTTACCTAATAGAAAACGTTGTGAAGGTTTGGAGTCTACGGAAAAAATCTCATATTTATCCCAATCACCAAGAGCAGAAATAACGTCAGCCACCTGCTTAATTTTCGAGGGTTTTGTAAGAGAAATGCGTAAAACCTCTGAAGGCAGATAATTTTCATGACTTGTCAACCTATGTTCTCTTGAAAAATTCATGTCTCCGTACAACATTTGATATTCTGTTTTTCTAAGTTTAGATTCAAGTTTTTTTAAATCATCTGAGTCCGCTTTGACATGTAAAAAAGAATTCCACCCGATAAAGTGCTTAGTTACCTTGCCACAATCTTCCTTTATCCATAAAACCATTTTTTCAGATATCTCATCTAGATAAGTATCGAGAATCCACCCCTCAACCATTCTTCTCTTCCGCCTCTTCTAATTTTGAAATTCTCAGACTGATATCAACAAGTGCAGCTAGTATAGCCGGTTCAAAAACATCTGAAGCTGGGAGCATTCCACAAGCAGATGAGCGGTTTCTTATAGATTTTAAAATACGATCAAATTCGTTCTTCTCGGATAATCGAAGGACTCTTCTGAAAAGGACCCAAGATTCAATTCTACGCTCTATTCTATCCCTCCAAGTTGACACAGTCCTGCCCATAGCATTGTAGATTATTTCGGCGGTATAATGAACTTTTCATACCATTAACCACGGAATCTAATTTTTGGTAAGTCTTGGTATACTTATTTTAGATTATTTGTATTCTTGCTGTGCTTCTGCAGCGGTTCGCTAGAGGAACGGTGCACATAGTCAGGAAGAATCAAACAGCTTATTTTTTATTCCAACTATTTACTAGTTCAGACACCCAGCGTTTACCACTTAGATATCTACTAATCTTGTCAATGAGTGTCGCCATCTTGAGAAATAAGAGAGGTATTATCCATAGATAATCTAATAATTGCAACCCCGATAATTCCACTCAAAGTGAAAAGAATCATTGCAGAAATACCTGGAGAGGAAATAGCAACTCGTATAATAACAGTAGATAAAACAAAGCCAGTATTCCTTGCTAGATTGCCAAAATCAGTATAGAACCAATATGAGATTAAAAGAATCAATATATCTGCAAGAATCAAAAATGTAAAGAAATCCAAAAAGAATATTTCTCTATTAACTCCTCCTTTGCCTTCTAATACAGACTCAACCCATCCCGACATTGAAGTAAATGTAACTATTAAGAAAACTACTAACATCAATAGTGCAATTATTTGCTTTGAATAAATAAAGGATAATAGTTTTTCAGAATGTATGTTATCCTTTTTTACTTGTTTACTAATCCTGTGATATACCAAAGAGGTATAGAAAAGTACTAAGAAAGCGAAACATTCTACAATTAGAAATCCTAAATCAGCATCTATACCCCATCCTTCTTCAAATTCAATATCTGAAAGTCTTTTCAGAATATCTCTAACAATAAGAAGAGTGGCAATTTCATATTGTTTTCCTACAGAAGAAGAAAATGATTCTGAAATGGTTCGTATTAATTGATATACTTCATAAGCCAATAAGATCGAAAATGGAGTATACAACGAGGATAAAGGAGAATTAAACATCCCCATATTTTCTTCAGAAAGTTTCAATGAATTATTCTGAATTAAAACCCATAGCAAGAGATGACCGAAAAATCCAACAATTGCTAAAATTATAGCCATCTTTCTAATTTTATCATCTGTATCATGTCCCAAAAAGAGTTCATACTGCTCCTTCGTTGAGAATTGCATGAATCATGCTATAACTGTTCACTTTTTATAGTGAGTTAGAGTAAAAAATACAAAATCAGGTATAAACTTTGAATAAGATTCAATTCAATTTTTTAAGATGTAATTCAGAAACTACTCTCCCAGAGGATTCAATCGCTGCACCTACAGTTCCCAGAGGTTGAGCGAAACCATCTCCAATAATCGATACTCTCTTTGTATGGATAATTTCACCTGGTCCTTCGACAGAGTTAGCAAATTTCCAATAATGAGACTGCCAATTTGTGGAGTCAACTCCCAATTTATTAGTAACAAAATGTATAATAGTTTGTGAATCAAATTTGTCACCGTCAAAAATATCATCATTTTTGATTCTGACTTCCAATATCCCTGAATCGCTGGAATGGTAGTATGATTCCCAATTTTCTGGAATGTTATAATTTTTATCTGACGGACCCCAAACAACCCAAATTGAGTCACTTTTTCCAAAAAAATCCAATTCTAATGAAGAACAAACATGAATTGCTTGTTCAATAGGTAAAGCAACTACAACTCTATCATAATGATACTTCGTTAAACTATCTTCATTGTTGACAGTAATTTCCACAAAATCATCTTTTTCATCTAAATTAATCACTTTACATCCAAAATTAACTTCCACTTTTTTATTTAAATGCTTAATTATTTCATTCAGAGGTTCGATTGGGATTAAAGATTTTTCATCCATTTTGACCAAATTCAATCGAATCCATTCTGCAGTATATCTTTCGAGCCATTTCGGTAGAGAGTCAAGAGACTTAGAGCCCACTTGGATTGAATAGTCATTTGTTAATTTTTTTGAAGATAATCTTCCACTAGCTCCTCTTCCTTTGTCCCATATAGTGACTTCATGGCCTAGTTTCTGTAGTAACATAGCCGTAAAACTCCCCGAGATGCCACCTCCAATAATCCCAATTTTCAATTTTTTTCCTAATGTTGATTTTTCAGTCCAATTTCTATATCGTTCTAAATTAATTCTACTTTGATGCGTCTCAGTGGTTCTTTTTCTTACATTTCCCGTAACTATATCAAATGGGTAAAAAGGTCTATCGAATAGTCCAAAACACCACATCACTCCTGCAATAGAGTTAGGATCTCTGCCATCAAGAGCATATCTATTATTAAACATCAAAGATGTATTCATTGCTTTTTTTGGATCTTTTATCCAGTTGGCGAATGCTTTTCCCCAAGTCATTCTGACATTATTATGCATCACTCCATGTCTAATCAGTCCAATTTGCGAACTATCCCATAGGATGTCCCCGGAATCCCCAAACTCTAACAAATAGGGTGACTTTTCATCGTCGGGAAATACTCTTTCCTCCCATGAAATTTTAGCCCATTCTGGCAAATTATTCCAGCTCTTCGGTTGAATTAATTTATGACAATGGTGTTGAGCATGTTCTCTGAATATCAATAATTCATCGAGAAATTTTTCGGCACCTTTACCACCTATTTCAGAAGCTTCTCTGGCAATTTTTGTAACAGCAATCATTCCGTGATGTATGTACGCAGACATCCCGCTAACACCAAATCTATTTGCAGCATTATTTCGTGTTTTATGGTAACTTGTTAAACCGTTTTCACACCACTTTTCCCAATGACTAATGGCTGCTCTGTAACCACCTAGGAAATCTGTTACTGGAACTACTGTAGGATCAATATCGCAAGATGAAAGAATTTCCCTACCACCATCTATCGAAAGTTCTTTTCGAATATCCACCGGTGTAAATGGAGGTTTCCAATTCGGAGGAAGACGGATTATATTCGTATTAATTACGGGCCAATTCAAACTCACTCGCTGACGAAACTTCTTTTTTGTGGCATTTTTGAATCTGAAAGGTCTATCCAAACTTTTTCCAAAAACAGTTCTAGGCAATACACAATTTGAATCAACTTCTATTACTGAATTATGTTCAGTTAAAGATTTAATCCACTTTTTCCAAGGATTTAGATCTACCAAATCAGTCACAACAATTGCCGATTCCAGAGATAGGTCTTTGAGTACAGGTTCTCGATGATTTACTCTAGAAATATGAACCAGAAAATCAACCCCTAATTCTTCAGCACGGTGAGCAATATCTGCTGCTCCTTCCATCAAAAATCTATGATGTCTGTATGAAGCATGAGGATATCGTTCGTCTATACCTTGGTATACTAACAAAGGGAGATTTAGTGAATCAGATATCAAGCGAGCAACATCAAATGTTGGGCACTCGTCAAGTCTTATTGCACCCCTCATCCAATGCAAAACAAATGTTGGATTCTCAACTCTAGGACCCTGATGAAATAAACATCTCTCTGACAGATAGGAAGGTAATACAAAATCAGATAACATAAATGTAACAAATAATTTGTTTTTTTCAAATGTTGTTTTTAATTCTTGATTTGAAAGTAATTTTTTAGAGGTTTAAATCCCCCAGCGCCTACCACTCTCGTAGTGTCCAAACCTATGCCAATTAGGAATAATGGACAGATAAATAAAGCGAGCATTGAAATAATAAAATCCAGAGGAGAATTGTATGAAAAACCCATTTGATACTTTAAGCGAAGTGTCTGTAGACAAACCAAAAACTGTAATTGCAGTAACTATAATAGGTATTCTAGCCTTATCTTCATTTGCTCAATACATAGTTTTTGATAATTCTGAAGATGCTTTTTATCCCGATAATGAAACCACAAATTTACTCTATGAATTAGAAAATACATATACAGTAGATGTAGATTTAATCAGATCAATTGTTAGATTTGAAGTTGGAGATTTGGAAAATGAAGCAACATGGAACCTACTTGCAAATATAGAATCTGATATGTTAACTCATACAGGAGATTTAGAAAATTCAAAAATGATTGATTATCATTATGGATTATTCGGAGGATCACCAAATTCAGGTCCTGCAAGTTCAGTTATTTTCTGGCAACAAATACAGGACCCGATATCTGATACTTGGTCAGAGGCAGTTGAAACTGCATTAATGAATGTGACAATGGCTGAAGATCTGAATCTAAGTTCTGCTATTTCTGAAGCTATGATTGTTATGGCAACTATACCATCTACAGAATATCCTGATTCAGATGATTTAGACAATTGGAATTTTGGAAATCCAGGCGAATGGCAAACTAGAATGGATGCAGGAGAAAATAACGCTGAAAAGATTGGAATTTTGATTGGTATGGTTTCTAGCCTTACTGAAAATAGGAATGAGACACAAAATGCATCAATTGCCCCTCTTCAAGGACAAGCAATGACCAGTTTAGCACCATTAAATGCGCTTCAAGAAATAGACTTGAGGTCCGGAATGATGGGTATGTTCCCTTCAGAATCAAGAGATAATCCATGGTCCGAAGCAAATATAGCATTAGTAACATTAGCAATTGACACAAAACCCTCAGTTCACAATATGGAATTAGATACTGAAGTTTCTCCAATAATAAGTGAAATGTCAGTAGGATTGGAAGAGTCATTACAAGAAACTCATGGAAATACAATTACTGTATTTGGATTCAATAGATTTGCAGAAGAGCAAGCAGGTAATCTCGGTGCTGAAATTGGTATTCTTACCAGTGCATCAATTGTAATTCTCGGAATTATATTGTGGAGACAATTCAGAAGTGTGAGAGATACTAGTATTGTTATTTTCCTAACTCTATTAGCAATTGGAGCGACTTATGGAGTCGCAGGAATACTAAAACTTGAATTTAATGGTGCTATGAATAGTATACCGATATTACTTCTAGCGATAGGGGTTGATTACGGATTACACGTAGTTTTACGTTATCGTGAAGAATTAGCAAATTTAGTTTCAGAAGGAAAGGAAACTATGGCTGATTTTTCTGCAGAAGCAAGGGCTAAGGCGATTAAAACTGGAACTATGCTAACTTCTGCAGCATTAGTTGTTGCAATTTTTACAGATATGGTAGGATTCCTGAGTTTTAGATTATCGGCTCAAAATTTCTTAGTTGTATTTGGTACAGTAATCGCAGTTGGATTATTTTTCATCTACCTACTTTCAATTACTGCTCTACCAGCATTACTAACAATTTTGAAGCCTCAAAAGATTGCCATTGTAAAATCTGTTAAAATTGAAGAAAGTAAATTTTCAATTTGGTCAGGAGAGCAAGCACTCAATCCAATGACTATCATTATCGCTGCTTTACTAATTTCTTTACCGATAGGTGCAGGGATATCCCAACTAGAAATTGGTTTTGATTTCAGAGATCAGTTGGATGAAGAGATCCCGGTTGTAGCTGATTTTCTTGTCTTAAGTGACGATTTTGCTGGCCAGAATACTGCTCCTCTTTATGTTGTGATTAATACAGAAGTATTCAGCGATACTGGAAGAGCTAGTTATCTTGAAGTAATGTCTGTTTTAGATGCAGATACTAGTATTTCTGAGCAAACTGGAGTATGGGAATTACTAGAATTAGAAGCAACTAGAGATGGTGAATTAAGAGCAATATTAGATACTTTAGATACAGATAATCCTGAGTGGTTACAATTACAAAATTGGGTTGATGCTAATCAAGACTTGACTTTCAGATATCTAAGGGCAGATTTCAAACAAACTGTGATTAGTTTCTATGCACCATCTTTAGATTGGCAAGAAACAGTTGATTTCGTCACAGGGTTAGATAATGAATTGAATGAAAATGGAGGTGAATACAAAGTATCTGGAAGAGGATTAATTCTTGCTCAAATAAGTGAAGATGTCGCAATATCTGCAGTAGCATCTACAGGAATAGTCGCAGGAGTAATTTTACTTATGCTTGTTGTAATCAATGTTTCAAGGGAAGAAACTCCACAAAGAGGAATGCTCAAAGGATTCGTAATGTGGCTACCTCTTGCAATAGTTGTTGTTTGGGTGTATGGATTAATGGGTTGGCTCGGATATCAACTAAACTCTCAAACAGTAACAATAGGAGCACTGACTTTGGGATTAGGAGTAGATTATGCAGTTCACTTTGTAACTAGAATGGACGAGGAGATTGAACACAACCCAACAGCAGGAATAGTAAATTGGGTTTCTTTGACCAATGCAACCACAGGAAGGGCCATGATGGCTGCTGCACTAACTACTGCAGGAGGATTTGCAGTACTCAATCTAAGCTCATTATTGCCATTGAGATTATTCGGACAGGCTTTCGTAATTGCGATCCTTTTAGCACTGGCTTCCAGTATTATCTTACTACCATGTCTGATGAGTTTGTTTGGCTTACTTACTAAGGAAGAAAGTACCTCCCCCAAATATACAGATTAATTAACATACTTAGATAATACAAAATTAAAATTAGATATAGTTTTTTAATAAACTATCTAAATATTAAGTACTCCAGCGTCCACTATTTAGATCATGATATAAAATAATTTAAGCAGTTTGATTCAGCCAATCGAGACAGGCTTGGTGCATGCATGATGGAGGATTGAAAAGAAGTTTATCTTCTGGATTAATTATATCAATTAACAGATTGGAACTTGAACCTTCAGATACTTCAACAATTGAACTAGTGGATGCAGGGAGGTAATCTTCTCCTGTACTTGCAAGCGATAGGCGAATTGTATGGCCTGCTTCTATTTGTACATCCATAGCAAAGAACTCCATCTTAGCATTAATTGTGTCAAATATAGGCAGCCATGTTTGTTCCTGATTCCCACCCTCATGATATCTTAAATCCATAATTGCATGTCCAATATGGATGCAATTACCGTCTTCAGAGCAGTCTTCTAATAAAGCATATATTTGTCCTCCGACAGTTGCTGTTGAAACATCGATATGTAATCTAGGAAGACCCGAAATCCAAATATTTTTAGTGAATGCTTCACTCTCATAAATTGGTCCAAAGTTTCCATTTGGAAGTATTGTGGTTGTACCTCCTGCCACATTCATTAGCCCTCCTCCAAGATCCATAGAAATTGTCTCCATATCTTGTGGAGGGTACCTATCTTCAATTCTCCATTGACCTTGATTAGATTGTATTTCTACAAATAATCCAGGCTTATCACCAACTCCTTTGAGATACCAATCAAACCATTCTAGTAGGTCTTGCATCCAGTCGAACCTAACCATTTGTGGATATGCCTCTCTACCTCTACCTTCTCCTGAACGATCAAAATGATAATCCGGTCTATCTGGATAATCATGGTCCCATTGACCAAATAGTCCTTTAGATTCAATTCCTGCATCGATTAACTGATTGATAACTGGAATAGCCATATGAGGGTCTACATTCCAGTCATGCATTCCTTGAATGAGATATACGGAACCTTCATAATTTTGCAGTACTCTATCTAAGAAGTATCTTTCTTCCCAATATGTACCTGCGAATTCTCCACCCCACATATATGCAGCTACTCCAGTACCAGGACCAATGATATAGTCAGGACATAAGTTTCCAATATCTTCTTCGTCACCATCAACACCATATGACCCATAAACTCCATTGTGCATTATTGGGGCTCTAGCTTCGCTACTGCCGTTTTTCCACATCAATTCCATTACTCCAATAAGTCCAGAAATTGGAACAATTGTCTTTAGATATTCATTTCCGAATGTAGCAGCCTGCCATGGAGTAGAACCATCATATGATTTACCAATCATTGAAACTCCGCCATTACTCCAATCTTGTGTCCCTAGCCAAGTAACAGCAGCGTCAACTCCAAGTTGCTCAGCATTACCCATCAAGTCCATACAATGATTTGAACGCCCCGTCCCCATTACAGAAACTTGAGCGAAAGCATATCCATGAGGTAAAATCTGATCAATTATCATCTGACCTAACCATGTTCCTGGGACCTCAATAGAAGGAGTTTCGACACTTACTTCATCGAAATAAGGTCCAAATTCAGCAATAACCGGTACTGTGACTCCTTCTGGTACATTTGGAAGCCAGACAGCAAGACTAACAACACCATTAGGTGCAGAGCCTCCCTCACTCAGAGGGAGTTCAAAATTTACGAAATGGTGAGTTGAACCCCACTCATTTTCTGTTTCGAGTAGTTCATAATCGCCATATTCCATTACAAATCCATTAGCCTGATCTGTGGTGTATGGCCACTCTGATCTTTCCCACACAGGAACTCTATCATAAATTCCTAAATCTTTTTTAATTTCGTCTACAACATCATCAATTATCCAACCCTGTAAAGATACTAATAACATGATTATTGCCATTGATACTGCAATCCCTAGCAACTTAATATTAGAACGAGTTAAATTACTGAATTTATCAGATAGAGGAGTTGACTTATCATCCTCGACAGGTATTCCCTCTATCATAGTAAACTTTCGTATAGAACTGTATTATTCAGACTTATGTATTGTTGATAGTTGAAATATTTTATTTTTTTTAAAAAAAAAGATTTAATTAGAGCCGAGGAAATACAAATGTATTTATGCAGAAAAGTCAAAAGTAAACAGACATTAATGAATGAATTATGACAACGTATGTTAATGAACTCAGGACATATACTTGCAATACTGATTGGTTTTTACGCTTCCTTCGCTGTAACAGTGATGAGTGTGGCACCATTATTAGGATGAATCACACTTACTAACGATCCTAGTATAGGAGAGAGAAATAGTGAATACAGCGATAATTTGGTTTAGAAAAATAATCAGAATACACGACAATCCCATGTTAATATGGGCAGAATCTTCTCAAGAAATAGATTCTGTAATCCCAATTTATATTATTGATGAAAATTGGAGTCTCAATAATGAAAATAGCATAGGTGTAAATCGATTGAATTTTCTTTATGATTCTTTATTAGATTTGGATAAAAATCTCAAAGAAAGATACGGGACAAAATTGCTAGTTTGTTCCGGAGATTCTAGTGAAGTAATTGAATCAATCATGGAAGGAACAGGGCAGGAAGTGAGTACACTATTGACGGATTACTGCTCAGAACCTAAAAGTAGGAACGAGATAGGTAATATAATTGAAAATCTAATCACTAGAGATGTAAATACGAAAGTATTTCCAGCAGTAAGTACCATATTAGATATTGAAAAAATTACTCAAATGAAACATTTCAAAGCACCTAATTCGACTAAAAATATGGAAAAAATATTCGAAGAGAATCTTATAATTAGCCCATCTGGTCACTTGTCGGATGGAGATCTTCCAGAACCTAATAATATTCATTCTGAACCATTGATTGTAGAGTCAATTATTCAGAGTAAAAAATTCTCAAAATTTCATATTTCAGCCGAAGAACTTCAGAAAAAAAATTATCAATTAAGATTAGAAAAAGGATTTGAGAACTCGTATTTTCTTGGAGGAGAAACAGAAGCCTTGAGAAGACTCAAGGAAAAAATAACCGAAAGGCCAGATTTTGTTAATAATTTCAGGAAGCCAGCCACTTATTCTACAAACGATATAGAAAACCCAATGGAACCGACAACCACAGGATTATCACCATACATTAGCAATGGATGTCTATCTGTCAGACTAGTATGGAACGAATGTGCGAAGTTGAGAGATATAAATCAATATACAAAACCTCCAGAATCATTACATGGCCAACTGATGTTTAGAGAGATGTTTTACTTATTATCTCGAATTGTCGAAAATTGGGAGGATGATTTGGATAACTCAAACTGTAAACCGATAAAATGGGATGATTATGAGGGGGAAAAAATCAGAGCGTGGGAAACGGGAGTCACGGGGTTCCCTTACATCGATGCAATGATGAGGCAGCTCGATGCAACTGGTTGGATGCATCACCTAGGCAGACATGCCGTATCTTGCTTCTTAACTAGAGGTCAATTATGGCAAAATTGGAAACATGGTCGAGATATATTTGAGAAGAAATTAGTTGATGCTGACTGGGCTGTAAATAATGGAAATTGGCTCTGGTTAGCAGGAGTAGCTCCATTTTCAATGCCCTATTACAGAATTTATAACCCATGTCCTGATTCGAAGTCAAGTTTGAATGTAGAGACTAAGGAGGCTAATTTTGTCAGGTATTGGATACCAGAACTATCACTATTTCCGGCGAAATATATCTTCGAACCGCATTTAGCTCCTTTAGAAATACAACAATCATCAAATTGTATAATTGGAGAGGACTATCCTTTCCCAATTATCAATAGAAAAATTTCTCGGAAGGAAAATATTTCTAGATTCAAAGAAAACCTTCAAAAATTGAAAAATAAATAATCTGTTATAATCAATAACAAAAAATATTTTTTTAAGAAAAAAAATTAGGTTGAAATCTCATTTGTCGAGACTAAGAGTTCTAATTGATCTCCCAATCTTTGCCATAATTCCTCTACTTGCTCACCAGTCATATCTGTACAAATGTACATTTACATATATACCATTGTTTTTTCCATACATTTCACTAATTCAGTAGCAATAGACAAATAATTGCCTATTTAAAACAAAAAATAAATAAAAATGTTTGTTATAAGATAATTATAGCCCCCCATTCCTGCTTGACTGTTAGATGTGTAGAAGGTATTCTAATTTCTTCAGACTTGAAACTATCTAATATCTCAATTAAAATCCAATCTTTAGCTTTTCTTTCTTTGTAAAAATCTTCAAACCGGCAATCGAAAAAATGTTTTTCTTTCCCACATTTGTGATGAAAAACACGTAAAAATACAATTTTTGGTGCTCGTGCCGGGATTTGAACCCGGGTCGCCGCCTCGAAAGGGCGGCATGATGGACCGAACTACACCACACGAGCGGTGAGCCGCCGAGAAGCAAACCCCACATAATCGCAACGGTTGCAAATACTAGAAAATAATAATAAAAAACCTCATTCCTCTTCAGCGAAAAGTAAATCCTTTGAAAGAGTATTGTTAGATGGTGAGTTAGTAGTAAAATACAAAATCAGAGATATAAAAAGCATTATGAAAATTATATTTCATGTTTGGCCTCTGTGTCCATATTTTTCCACCATTTCAGCATCGGAATGAAGATAATAATACAGAGTATAGAAATTAGCGTGAAATTAAGCCAGTTCAATGAACTCTGTACAGATTCTCCATAAACTCCTATTAGGAATCCTACTGAGCTAAATCTGATACCTCTACCAAAAATTCCTGCTAATGCAAAAAGGCGTAAGTCCATTCTTCCTGCACCCGCTATCCAAGCTAACGCTTTGTATGGTATTGGAGATACTGCTGCAATGAATACTCCTAAAGAACCATATTTCTCTATCAAGAAATTCAATCGGTTAATATTGCTATCACTAACAAAACGCTCCAATAAAGGAATACCGCCATAATACCCTATAGCATAACCAAAAAACGCTCCGAAAACACTACTTAGAGTAGCAACAAGAACAATTAACGAAATTGCTAGAACGCTATTCGCTTCAATTACCATAGGTATAACTAGAACATCTGGAGGTATTGGTTGGAAGGCGGCCTCGGAGGCAGAAACTAATGCTAAACCGAATAATCCAAAGCCATCTGCCCAATCGATAAATGGCTGGAAATAATCGCTCGGACTCATACCACTCAATTGTCTCCCGCAGAACTATGCGAATGAACATTTTCCGAACAATATCATTTCATTACACCTATTACTGATATGTGGACAACCACTCGCACCGCTATGACGAATGAGGTCCTAGATACCGCAGCCTTGATTTCTTGGCCTATTGTTAGGCTGAATGGTTGCTATGTTATACCTTCACAAAGGATAGAATTATCTAGAATATATCCGGAAAAAGAGATAAAAATTGATTCTGCCAAATTAATTTGGATTGAACCAGATAAAAAAAGTTTGCAAAACGCCACAAATTTAGCTATTGAGACGGGAGATATGGCTGGATTGTCTGAAATAGATTTAGGAATTCTCGCACTCTCAATCAATCTAAAAAAGACCTTGGTTACAGATGACTATAGATTGCAAAATTTAGCGGAAAAAGCGAGTATAGATTGGATTTCTGTAACTACAGATGGGATCACAGAAATATGGAATTGGGAATTGAAATGCATAGCTTGCAAAAAGATATTTCCACAACCAGAAAAACCCAATCTGAAAAAAGCAGACTGGGGCAGATGTGAAGATTGTGGCTCCGAACTTAAATTGAAGAAAATGAAATAATTACTCTGATTCGTCAAGATGTTCCTTAGTCATTCCACCACGATCCATATCTTCTCCAGCAATTGACATACCCTCTTGCAGACCTCTCTGAAACTCACCCTTTGCGCGGCCAGCATTTCTAGCTAACTCAGGTATCTTTTTTGCTCCGAACATTATCGCAAGCATTATTACAAGAATTACAATTTCTTGAGTTCCTAAGATTCCCATATTAATCCTGAAGAGGCTGTAACCTTCAAATGCTTCGGCGAAAAATCCTCTTAACCCCCAGAAACTGGCGGTAAAAAGGCAATTTCTGATGAGTCGTGTACTTCCGTATCAAAATCTACACCAATATCTCCATCCAATGCGACTACGAGACCATCAGAAACCATAGATTTCAAATCAAATCGTTCGATTATTTGATTAATAGTTGTTCCATAAAGTAAAGACAATTCTATAGTCCGCTGATTTAATTTCTCAGCCAATGGTCCAAAAAATAACAGCTTGACTTTAATTGCTCCCTCAATGGGTTCTTCTTTCTCCACAATACTCGGAGCAGTATCTTACCAATCAATCCATCTATTATTGATTGTTAATATTATAAATATTCATATTAAATTAACAACAATTCATACGTATACCATTGCACGTTGGTACATGAGTGAAGTGGAAGCGGTTGTCTTTGATTGTGACGGAGTATTAGTAGATATTACTTCATCTTGGCAACAAATACACAACTACTTTGGAACAAATAATAAAGAAAATCTAGCGAAATTTCTCGAAAAGGAGATTACAGATGATGAGTTTATGGAATTAGATGTCAAATTATGGTTAGATATTCAAGATAAAATCCATATGGATGAAATTATGAGATGTTTTTCTGGTGTGAAGTTAATGAAAGGAGCAAGAGAGGTGATAACTGAACTCAAAAGAAGAGAAATTTATGTAGCAATTGTTTCCTCAGGCGTGGCAAGATTCATTGGTTCAATTGCGCATATTTTGAAAGTTGATGATTGGGCTGCAAATGACTTCGCATGGGATGAAGAGGGTTATCTATCAGGTCCAAAAACTGCAATGGTAGATTCTCATGATAAGGGAGAGATGGTAGATAAATTGCTAAGGATTAATGGCTTTCAAGCAAGTAAAATATGGACTGTAGGTGACTCAGGCACGGATTTGTCAATGCAAATACCTGATTCCAATTTCATAGGGTTCAATCCGGCTAGGGAAAGATCGATGAATGAATTTACCAAAGCAAATGTACCAGTAATCATAGAAAAAGATTTGACAAAAATTTGGAACATTATTTTTTCAGAGGATTTTCCTAAAGATGATTAAGCAAATGGTATTGATGCTGAAGCATGCGTATGTAAATTAATCACTGTCAATATACATGGTTTGGGTTGGAAACCCAGCATTCTTTGATAATCAGTCTGATCTTGCCACGTAGAACTATGGACAATTGTGGTTCCTTTGTGGTCCCCTACATATTGCCCATGAACATGACCAGTGACGAAAATATCGGGTATAGTTCCAATTACCATACTATCTTCGGGCTCAGGAGACAATGGGGTTTTTCCACCCCAAGAGGGAGCTAAGTGTCTCCTTTCAAGCATTGAACGCATTGCCATCTCAGGTTTAGCGTATGTTACAGATCTAAGACCTGCAACAAAGTCATCGATACTTTTTCCATGATATGAAAGAATTCTTACACCGTGAAGGCTGAAATCACAAGGATTACCCACGAAAACAGTATCTGAATAGTCCTGTTGTACTTCAGGGTCAAGAGCAGGTTGAGGTTCAGCAGGGCGCACTGCATCGTGATTACCTGGAAGAATTATGACATCTACCCAATCTGGCAGATCACTTAGAAGAGTTGCAAGAGCCCCATACTGTTTGAATAAATCCGTGATTGCTAGATGCCTGTCTTGTCCAGGATATATACCTACACCATCAACACCATCTCCGCTTAAGACGAAATATTTGATATTCTTAGCTAATGGATCTGTTTTGAACCAATTAATCATTTTCTCCCATTGAGGTTCGAGGAATGTCTTGCTACCTACATGAACATCTGAGAGAAAAGCCGCGGACACCGATTCATCAATACTTGCAGCATTTTTAGCTCTACGAGGTAAAGGGGGAAAATGAATATTTGAAATTATGAATAAGTCTGTTCGATCGCCAATAAAAAATCCACTTACTCCTACCACATCATCATTCATCAATCCATCAAGAGCTGCATGTAATGGGTTGGCACCTGTTGGAGGTTTCAAGAGGCATTGTATCTGAGTGGTTTCATCTTCTAATAGAAACATCAGATTTCCAGATTTGGCCCAGCGAGGCTCACTAACTAGCCCTATTATAGTAATTTCATATTCACTAGAAGAATAACGTTGACGATTTCTATAAGCCTCTGCATTGGAAATTGGCCGCCTCGGGAGTGAACGCCCCTCAATCATCAAATTGCGAATTTGGCTTAATCTACTATTGAAAAATGATTTGATATCTGATAATTTACCTTCGGTAACTGAATTACCAGTAATATCAAAATGTATTTCAATCTCTGAATCAATATCTTTAGCTAACATCGGAAAATCTTCAAGACTGTAATGAGATAAACCATGAGGTCTTGGTGCTGGAGAAATTTCATTACTAGAAATCGGTGCAATCACTCTACCAATTGGTGAAGGATTATCTGGAGTAGGGAGAGTGACTTGTGCCTTCTTTGAAAAATTTTGAGATTCTTCAGATTTAACCTGATCAATTGAAACTAAAGATAACAATTGATCTATTGATTGAGATGTTAGAAGTTGAACATTGGATGCACGAGCAGCCTCAATTAAGGGGTTAATGTCAAGTAATTGTTCAATCTTGTCCTTAGCATCTAGTCCCATAACAAGAAGTCCTGCAGCACTCAACATTTTCTGTTGATGCGCCCAATCACCGGATGCCATACAACACACGTCAGGTACGTACGCTCATGATAATATCGCTACAACAGAGTCATTCATCCCAGTCTGTTAGAGATGCTAAATCAACTTTCTGTATCTCTTCTGCTACAGTAGTATCTTCAACTTCCCAAGTCATACTTCCTTCCCATTGTTCAGAAGCAGGATCCATCTGAGAAATATCGGATTCAGATTCATCAATTTCATCTTTAATTTCTGTTTCTCCATCTTGGTCTTCTAACCTATCTAATGTTTCTAGAGCTAACCTTAGAGCAAAAACTGCAAAAGAGCGCTTATTATCCAACCTGTCGTTTTCGCCAAAATCCATTCTTCTTACAAGAAAATAGTCTTGGGCTATAACTGCTACATGCACCCTACCAACCTCCTTGTCTGAGGTTGAGCCACCTGGACCTGCAATCCCTGTAATAGCAATAGCTACATCAGACCCTGATTGATATCTTGCACCCTTAGCCATTTGAACAGCGACTTCATGAGAAACTGCTCCCGCCTCGCCCTCATCAAATGCAGATTTTTGCACCCCTAATTCCCTCATTTTAGCTTCATTGGAATATACTACCCAACCCTGATTAAACCACTGAGTAGCACCTGAAATATCAGTAATCAATGAAGCGAGTAATCCTCCAGTGCACGATTCTGCTGTGGAAATCGTCCAGCCCTTCTTTCTTAGGCGCCTAGTCATCCGAGATGCTAGCCCCGCGGTCTCTTCTACCACATACATCCCTACTGGTAATCCTTCTTGATTGTTTACACCTAATCTTGAAGATTAAAGTGGTGGGCCCGGCAGGAATTGAACCTGCGATCTTCGCTTTGTAAGAGCAACGTCATAACCCCTAGACCACGGGCCCCACATGAGAGTCGGGCAGCGTCGCATTCAAATCATTGGCGGTCGAAGCATCTGTTAGAGAGTGCTTGTTTGAAAGATATTGAGAGGCTAATAATAAGACTGGAAAAAAATGGTTTCCCGATGGGGAATTATCTGAAAAAAGCCCTAAAAAATATAAAAATTGAAGATTTTATAACATCAGGTCATGAAGATTTTTTCCGAGATAATCCAGTCGAATTTATGAAAACTAGTAAAGGAATTATAAAAAATATTTCTGCACCACATATGTTAGCAATTTTACTCCATCATTTGGAAATAAAAAAGGGGCAAAAAATCCTTTTAGTTGGAGCGAAAGGAGGTTATCTGGCAGCTATTTTAGATCAGGTTCTTGGTGAAGAAGGAATTATTACAATAATTGAGCCTCATGATGAGATTCTTGAGCATACAAGAAGAACCTTAGAAAACTATGAATCAAGAGGAATTATTCGTGTTCTTTCAATAATTGATTTTGATTTCTATGAAGATTCGGGTAAAGAATTTGATAGAGTTTTGATTACTGGAGCAGTTAGAGAAATACCTGATTTTCTAAATTATAATTCACAAGAAGGTTCATTCATATTAGGACCATTTGGAGGGAATATTCAGCAAAGACTTCTGAAAAAGGAAAAACAATCAGGAGAATGGTTAGATACAGACTTAGGAGGGGTGGTATTTTCTCCGATGGATACAAGATTTTCTGAACGAAATCCATTAGACCCGATAGTTCTTGCAGAGGGGCTTGAAGATTCGTTTTCATTAATCTCTGAAATAATAGAAATTGATGAAGAAACATTTCAAGGAATTGAGCAATTAATTCAGTCTCTGAGAGAGTTACCTAGAGATATCCCTTCTATTAGTGAAGACTCTTCAGATGAAGAGATAATGGAAAACCCAGTAATGGACTTAATGATGTCAGAAATGGAGAGATTAGCTCCTATTTGGCCGATTATCGAACACTTTATGTCAATTGAACTAGTAGATATCTTCAAGTCAGAAGATGAAAATTCATTCACTAGTGGAGGACATGAAGACCTAGTTCCGTGATAGGAGTATTCTTGCACTAATGGCTAGTGGGAGTTACGTGCTGAAAGCGACTATAAGGCAGTTGAACAACAAAGATGTTCGATTGAGGAGAAGGGCAGTAAGGAAGTTGTTCGAACTTGATGACCCAACTGCAATAGATGCTTTCATTCCTTTACTGAAAGACCCTGATGAATGGTTTAGAGGAAAGGCGCTAATGGCTATACAAAGATGGGCCTCTATGAAAGACCTAGATTTAGCAGAAGAGCTTTCCGACTCAGAAAAATCTGAAGAGAGAATTTTAGCTTGTAGAATCGCACCTAAAGTTGGGAAATCAAGTGAGAGAATACTAAAAAAAATGTTGAACGATGAGGATAAGCTAGTCAAACAAAATGCTTGGAACAATATTCTTAATTTAAATGAGGATTATGTTGAAGAGGCTATAAAGAACGTGGATGTAGGTATTCGAGTATTAGCTGTAGAAAAATTACAATTAATGAGCGAGATTGATAATAATTTAATAAAAAAAATCTTTGATGATGAATCAAGTAGAATAAGGAAAAAAGCAATTAATCTATTAAAATACAAACCTGAATTATACTCTTCAGGAGAATTTGATAAGGTAATAGTTAAGATTGCAGAGAATGATAGTAATATCCAAATTGATGCATTAATAATGCTAATAGAATCAGGACAGAGGAATGAATTATTTAGTCAAAAGATACCTTTATGGTTAGAAAATGATGACCCTAAGATGATTAAATTAATTGTTGAATCAATAGAAAATAAAGATTGGAGAGAAATTGATTGGCTGATTAATATAATCATGAGTTCTTCTAATGATAAATTAATTTCTAGAATCTTGAGGAGGAAAAAATCAATTGAGGCAGATAAATATCGAAAAGAAATTCTTCTTGATGGAGATAGAAACGCGATAGTAATATCAAGAATTATAGAAGACTTATTCGGAAAAAAACAGGATGCGGAAATAACAAAAATTATCCATGATTTAGAAAATAATCAAAATGAATCAATTTCTGAAACTGCCAAGATGTACAGGAAAAGTATCTCCTGATTTATCTTTAAATTGCTGGAAGCATCAATCTTGAAAGTGGAACTGCTATTGGCGGAAGATGATCAGATAGGCGATGTCTGCTGGTTTTAGGAGAGAATAAATCACCTGATAATGCGGCATCTATTACTTCTTGTTTAGTAATAGAATCTCGGCCACAATTAGGCCAAACATCTAATTCAATTAAGTCATCTTCTAGATAATCGATAAATACACACGGTACACAACTTAATTCTAGCCTTTTTGCAACTTGATATCTATGATGCCCATCTAGTATAGTCCCGGTAGACCTATCTAATAACAAGGGCTTCGTATAAGCATTCCATCTATGAGTCATTTTTTCAAGTTGATCTACTTTTTTTGGCAATATTTGCTCATGAGGTCTGAGAATCTCTAAAGGGACTAATTCGACCTTCATGAAAGTCCGAGAAGCACATTGCTGTTAGTTTTGATGCCGAAGATATGATGTTTAGTTGCATTTACGGAGATACATGGTTGACACTAAGCTGTACCTCACTCCAGAGGATAATTTAGTGTTAAGTCAACTAAGAAATCATGGTGATGCTTGGATTGTGGGCGGATGGGTAAGGGACACATTACTGATGGGGAAATCAAATAATGATCTTGATATTGCTACAACACTTTTACCAAGTCAAGTAATGGAAATATTCCCTAGAACAATACCAGTTGGTGAAGAATACGGAACAGTAATTGTGAGACTAGATGGTGATTCTGATAAAGAATGGGAAGTTACTACCCTACGTAAAGATGGGAGTTATGGAGATGGTAGGAGACCGGATAAGGTTTCTTTTAGCACTAACATAAATGATGATCTAGCACGCCGAGATTTTACAATCAATGCAATGGCAATTGGTAGAGAAGATGAACTAATAGATATGTTTGGAGGTAAAAAAGATCTACAACTGAATATTATCAGAGCAGTTGGAGATGCTAACGAAAGAATTGCGGAAGATGGATTAAGAATATTACGAGCTTTCAGATACTTAGACTTGGAAAAGGATAAACTTAGAGTAATGGATTATGAGCTAGAAAATGCAATTCAGAAAAATGTTCATATGTTAGAAAAAGTCTCGAAAGAACGTATTACTGATGAAGTTAGAAAAATTTTAGCTAGTAATAATCCGTATCAAATATTTTCTAAAATGCAGGAATTGGGGGTTTTAATTAAAATCATAAGTGGTTTATCCATAGATATTGAGGACTATGGAAACGCAGAGCCGATGGTGATTTTTGCTAGGTTCCTCAAAAATAATAATTGTGATGGAGATGATTTGTCTAAGATTCTAAAAGAATCACTTAAATTATCGAAAAAAGAAATAGGATGTATTTCATTCCTACATGAAAATAGAAATTTACGATTTGATAAAAGTATTGAAAGTATAAGAAGATTTCAAGTTTTACTATCTGAAGAACAAAAGCGGATAATTTTGCAATACCATATTGAAGAAGATATTGCCAAAAAATACTATGAATTAGAAGAAGAAATTAATATGAAACCGATTCTTGATGGGAATAAAATCTTTGAAATTACGGGAATAAAACCGGGTCCTAAACTTGGTTCACTTAAAGATTGGATATTTAGGGTTCAGATAGAAAAAAATATTCATCGTGAAGAGGAAATGATAAAAATTCTAAATGAGATAGACTGGAATGACTCTGGATACGAGTCATGGCCAAAACTATCGTGGCCTTGATTAAAGTTCATTTAGATACTCAATGTACTCATTTTCATCTAAATATTGATCTTCATCATAGTCAAATGGTTGCACTATTAAGCACCATCCATCAGCATATGCATCGTCATTAACAAGATCGGGATTATCTTCTACATCACCATTCAATGAAACAATCTTACAAGGGAACGGAGCATTTATGAGCAATTTTTCATATTCTGTAGTAATTGTAATCAATAAATCTTCTAGACCTAATTCATCACCACTAGTCATTGGAGTTGCAGCGTCATCATCTTGTGAAACCTCTCCTTCATCGTCATCAGAATCCTCCATTTTAAACTCGGAATCATCTTCAGGTTTTGTTAAAATAACCCTGATAATATCCCCATATTCAGCTCTTACAAATTCACTCAGACCTATCTTTACCTGAGAGTCATCTTTCTTTTCATCTAATACTTGCAACCATAAATGTTCCAAAGTATACTTACGCCCTTGAGCTACACTAAATTCGACATAATCGCTATCCGCCATACTAATTCTCGACCTGCGCCCGACTGACAACCGTTTTGAATTGTTCGATTCAAGAAGTTGTTACATTTCTCATTACGAGACATTAACAACACCATTCTCTTCGCATGGTCTGGTGAGATAATGGAGTTCAAGGAAACAGAAGAACAAAGTATGATTCGAGAGATGGTTCGTAGCTTTGCTGAAGAGGTGTTAGCACCTACTTGTTTAGAGAGAGATAGGGCTGCAAGACCACCTCTAGATGAGTGGCAAAAATTTTGCGAATATGGCTTGCAGGGCATCACTATTCCAGAAAAATATGGAGGTAGCCCGGTAGATGATATATCAGAGTCAATTATCATTGAAGAATTAGCAAGAGTAGACCCTTCGTTTGCGGTAATGTATTGTGTTCATGTTGGGCTGTGCGCTAAAACAATAGAGATACATGGAAACGAGGAACAAAAACAAAAATATCTCACAAGACTTGCTGGAAATGAAATCGGAGCATATTCTCTTTCCGAGGCAGGAGCCGGGACGGATGCAGCCGCCATGGTTTGTAAAGCCAAGAAGTCAGATGATGGCAAATATTTCATTCTCAATGGAGAAAAAATGTGGGTGACAAATGGGAAGAGTGCGGATATTTACGTACTATTTGCTAAAGATGTTGATCACCCCGATTTTGGTGCAAAAAAACATGGAGGAACTACCGCATTTATCATCGATTCATCGATGGAAGGATTCAGTGTTGGCAAGAAAGAAGAGAAATTAGGAATTAGATCTTCAGATACGTGTGTATTACTTCTTGAAAATTGCAAAGTTCCTATTGAAAATGTCTTGAAAGGAGTAGGTGAAGGATTTCCTATCGCAATGAATGCACTAGATAATTCTAGAATTGGAATCGCTGCGCAAGCGTTGGGAATTGCCCAAGGGGCTTTTGAATCAGCATTGAATTATTCTCATGAAAGGCAGTCATTTGGCAAACCAATCGCACATCATCAAAGTATTGGAAATTATCTCGCAGATATGGCAACACAAATTGAAGCCGCTAGAATGATGGTTTACAAAGCAGCATGGGCCAAACAAAGACATTACGAAGACGGAGGGAAAAGACACACCAAGGAAGCAAGTATGGCTAAACTATTCGCAGGAGATACAGCAATGTGGGTATCAGAAAGGGCGGTGCAAATACTTGGAGGATATGGATATACTACCGATTTCCCAGTTGAAAGATTCTTCAGAGACGCAAAAATAACACAAATATATGAAGGAACGCAAGAAGTTCAACGAATTGTAATTAATAGAGCAATCAAACCTTGATTATTCTACCCATGAATATTTCCTTTGACCTTCTAGAACGTCATCTCCACCTATAGAGACCAAAGCGAATTCATTTTTCGGAGATAAGATAGATTTCTTAGCGGTACCTCTATGAAGTGACTCATATATTTCTTTGTCAATAGAATGTCTTTTACCAAGTCTTTCGAATAAATTGAATCGTTCTGCAATTTGTTTCCATTCTGGCTGGATTACGCCTTCGAATACTTTTGCCTTAGCACCTGAACCATAACCGCACAAACCAATATGCTCACCAATCATTTCTTCACTCTCCAGATGATCCGATTCAATTGTCGACATTAGAGCTAGGAAAATTGAACCAGTATATTGATTTCCAACAAGACTTGAGGCCCTTTGAGCTTTCTCAATTCTAGCATCTACGAAATCTTTGAACATAGAAGTTTTCGATATTAAACGGCGATACTGATCGTTTGCTTTCTCAAACTCTTCATAACCTTCAACAGAATCTTCAAAATTTTCAGGTAAAGGCTCTTCGCCAATTTCTTCAATAATCTCATTCCACAATGGTAAATGTCTTCTGTCATGTCTGAAAACATCTGGAAACATCCTTTTCCCTTGGAATGCATATGGTAAATGGACAATAATCCTTTTCCATTGTTCAGTCAAAATATCGTCATTGTCGGGATCATACCTTCCTGAACGTATGGCTTCGATTCTGAAATTGATGAATGCTTGTTTCACGGACTCGGAATAACAACGATTTGAAAATTGTCCATCGAAAACAGGTGTGTCTTTGTGGATTTTCAGAGTTTTAGATTCAAATAAAATATTATCCTTAAGTGAGGAAATGGGCAAAACATCTAGAATTTTTTCTACTAAACCCGATTTCCTAGGTTTTTCGCCAGCCTCTTCTGCTAAATCTAACACATTCTCAACCACTGTTTTCATATCAACCTCTCTTCTAGGTTTGAAAAAATCATGAACAGGCATTGTTGAAACCCCCCAGTTATCTGGAATTACAATTAATCTAGGGTTATGTCGGATTAGAATTGCTCCTCCGCCCGCGCCTTGTGTGTATTCACCGGATGACTCGAGATCATACTTCGCATTATCTGCGAAAACAACTATTCCAATCCTATCTTGAGACTCTCCACCTCTAGCGACCCAATCTAAGGTATTATGCATGGCATCAACCGCACCGATACAAGCAAAAGTCAAATCTACTACATCACAATGTCTGAAACAGTCTTGTCCGTATTGTTTCTGGTATCTTTGCTCTAACATATCCATGATGTAAGTAGCAGTTGGTTTAGCACCATCAAGGGCAGATTCCGTACCAAGATAAATTCTCCCAATATTATTTGGATCCAGGTTGTTTCTATCTATCAATCGTGCACATGCATTTGCACCCATAGTTGCAGTATCTTCATGCACATCTGGGATTGCCATTGCTTCAAGGCCAAGTCCACGATTTAATTTTCCAAAATCTGCACCACGGAATTCAGCAAAGTCCTCCATACCGAAGTATAGTTTAGGGAAATGTATCGCAATATCATCTATTCCTACCTCTGTCAAAGCAATCCTTCCAAGTATCGCGTAGAGCAGTAGGGTTATGATATCTACTGTAGAATTAGGTTTAACTCGTCGATTATAAAACGCGTTACTGAGAGCCAGTGATTTTATTCATGTCATTTAATAACTCATTATTACCCGAAAAATGCTCTGAAATAGGGTTCAATACCTCTGCCAATCCTCTAGCCACAGCCATTTTAGCATCAAAAGGATGTACTTCACCCTTATTTATTGCTGAAATTAGTTGATCAATATTCTCCCATGAGGAAGGTGAACCAAATTCAGGTTTAGGTTCAATATTTATTGTTCCAATTCGTGGGATAAGAACATAACGAGCTATTTCATAAACTGCGGAATTTCCATTGCCTATTTCTAGGAATGCTTTACGTAATTTTTTCTCTAGTTTCTTTGGGGTATCATGTAGTAATATAGCATTGTTAGGGTCGGATTTAGACATTTTATGATCATAGGAATCCATACGTCCACTAGCTCCTTTTAGACCTGATAACATTGGAGTATGAATACAAGTTGCTTTAATCCATTTATTCCTATCTGCAACTTCTCGCATATACATGTGAGCCTTTCTCTGATCCATTCCACCAAGTGCTATATCAATTTCTAATTCGAAAATGTCAGCCGATTGCAAAGCAGGGTAGAAAAATGCTGATAAGTCATGATCAGAAGAATCTTCATCTCTACCCATGATACTGAATGTTCTCCTAACTCGAGACAAACTCATATTTTTTGAACATCGCAATACTCTTTCCCAATATTTCCCTGAATCCATCATTTCAGATGCTCGAATAAATCTCAATTGACCGGGGCCATCTCCTTCTTCAGGGAAATTTAATAGAACTCGGAAAACTTCAGACATATAATCAGCAGCGAGAGAAATTTTTCCCATATCTCTTGAAAATTTATCATTTACCCATGCGTGCCAATCTGCTAATAACACGGTAACATTGACTTTTTCAGCAAGTAAATTATCGATAGTTTCAGCTAGTATCATCCAACCAAGATGAGCTTTTCCACTAGGTTCTAAGCCAATATATGCATTCAATTGATTGCTTCCAGAATGGCTACTGCTACCTGAAATTACATTTGCAACATGGCCAATACCAACTATCTCTTCACAACCATCAAACATTCTGTTGATTTTTGAACGCCCTTCATCATCGAGATTTGATAAAGGATCTGAGCTCATTTAATCACCGAATTATTTGAATAAATTATTTAGTTTTTCACCACGGCCTGCTGCTCTTGTGTTTTCGCCTTCTTCTAAAGCGCTTTCAATTTCAGCAATTAATGCCTCTGCTTGAGATTTCTTTTCTTCTGAAACACTTGTAGACATTTTCATAAAATGGCGTGCGGAACTAACCGCTGATTTAGCCTTAGATGACTTTTTCGCCCATTCCTTTGCTTTGTCACCACGCTGCTTTGAGTTATATCCTGTAGCTTCATCGAGAAATTGTGTCCATCTTTTACGACTATCCTGTGCGATTTTCATTGCTTCCGGGTCATCGAAATTGGGAGGAGAATTCTTTACGTCTATTACTAAAGCACCAGTATCTGAAAAACTCCCTTTAATGGAAGTCATAATATCGTGAGAACCAATAAATGAACCATCATCATTAGCCTCTACATTCTCAAAATATTTACCAGCCAATGCTGCTAAACCACCATCTGCATTAATTTGTTTCATCAATCCTCGCTTAACGTCGAATCTCTCCATAAGCCTAGCGCGAAGTAATTGCTTATTCAATACTACGAGAGAAAGATAACCGAAGATGAGAAATAAACAGGGCTAAACCTACATCCGTTTTCGCATGACTATGACAGCGTTAAGAGGCATAGTTATTGCCCTGATGACTACCCTGGTATTTGCATCGCCAATTGTTAATGCAGAATCAGCTGTAGAACTTGAATCAATTATTCATCTGAGTGAAAATGATTTATCAATTAAAGGAATAGCGGAAAACCCTCAAGAAAATAAAATATTAATTTATGGAGAAGGAGGATATGCAAATATTATTTCTTCGAATAATCCTGATTCCCAAGTATTACTGGCTGCAAGTGATAACCAAACTATGAGAGATGCCGACTGGCATCCAGGTGGAGGAACCGCCCTATTGGTTGGAGATGAGGGAATGATTCTTCGCTATGCGGCAGATGATTTTTCATTAACACGGGCTGGAGAAAAAATGAATTTCGGGCAAACCAATCTAAAATCGGTAGCATGGAATACTGCAGGGACATGGGCATATGTTGGAGGTGACGATGGGTGGCTATGGAGAGTTCGTGCTGAAGGTGATGGGGGATTAGAAACTCATCTTATCGAAGGTCGAGGAGAGGGGGATGTCACCGATATTGATTGTCATGACGATGTCATGCTCTGTGTGATATCATCTGTTACTGATGGAATTGGAATTATTGATAGAAATCACATTCTAACTTGGATTGGAGGTAGTTTTTATCCTTGGAATAGTGTAATTTGCCCGTCTAACTATTACTTATCTTGTGTATCGGTATCTAGTAGTCAAGAAATAGGTATAATTCAATTACATTCTACAAATGCTGTAGAGAGTGAGTTATCAGTAAGTACAGTCAAAGGTATTGATGGACAATTTACCCATTTAAGTCATCAAGATAATGCAAGATCATTAATTGTCATAGCACCATTTGCATTACTTGAGCACGATGTTAGCAAGAATGCTACATATCCATGGCTAGATAATAAAGATGCTCAAGAATTCAATATTGAGATATCTGGTGAAAGAATAATTGGAACGTGGGGTATTGGTGAAAACAGCGGATGGCTAATCACAAGTCGTGGCACAATGATAGAATATCATTCTACGGAAGAGGCTAGTGAAATAGGAGTAATTCTTGGAGGAGTGGTTGGTTTCTTAATTCCATTAACTATTGGAATGTTGATACTAACTTTAGTCTATACTGCATCTCCAAAGCTACAGTATTGGATGACAATGAAGTTTGGAAATAAACAAGAAAAAAGGGATGCGAAAAGGAAAGGAACAGGGAAAAGATAGGACTGGATTTTGACTTGGCCAATCAGGAACATTCATGTGGCCTCTATTATCGCCCACAAATGAGAATTATGGCATATGAGGCTCTAGACTTCTACGACGTTGACTCGTTATTGACTGAAGAAGAAAGAATGGTTCGAGACATGGTACGCGATTGGGTAGATGAGGAAGTCATTCCAAATATTGAAATTGCATGTAGAGACGGGGTATTTCCAGACGAGTGGAGAGTTGCTTTAGGCGAAATGGGAGTCCTAGGCGCACCACTCAAAGGATACGGTTGCCCAGGTCTCTCCTACACGGCTTACGGAGTAATTTGCAGAGAATTAGAAAGAGGCGATAGTGGACTCAGATCTTTTGCTAGCGTACAAGGATCTCTTGCAATGTATCCAATTTGGGACTTTGGAAGTGAAGAGCAAAAAAATTACTACTTACCAAAAATGGCTAGTGGTGAATGGATTGGTTGTTTTGGACTAACTGAACCAGACTATGGATCTAATCCTGGAGATATGATTACAAAAGCAGAAGATATGGGTGATCATTATCTTCTAAATGGTGCGAAAATGTGGATTACAAACGGCTCAATTGCTGAACTTGCAGTAGTTTGGGCGAAATTAGATGGAGTTATTCGAGGATTTATTGTTGAAAAGAATGACCCAGGATTTTCAGCTCCTGAGATGAAAGGCAAACATTCTTTGAAAGCGAGTGTAACCAGCGAATTAGTATTCCAAGATTGTAAAATTCCTAAAGATAGGATGCTTCCAGGTGTCAAAGGATTAAGAGGACCATTTTCTTGCCTAAATAACGCCAGATATGGAATTTCTTGGGGGGCGTTAGGATCAGCGCAGGCATGTTTTGACTCAGCTAAAGATTATGCAATGAGTAGAATACAATTTAATCATCCAATTGCTTCATACCAATTAGTACAAAACAAACTGTCTTGGATGCTTAGAGAAATTACAAAAGGGCAATTGTTAGCATATCACTTAGGACAGAAGAAAGATGCTGGGAATTGGATTCCTGAACATATCTCTTTAGCTAAAATGAATAATGTAGATATCGCTCTTGAAATAGCAAGAGTTGCAAGAGATATTCATGGCGCCAATGGAATACTTGACGAGTATCCAATCATGAGACATATGGCGAATTTAGAATCTGTGAAAACTTATGAAGGAACTCATGATATTCACAATCTAATAATCGGTAGACATATTACTGGTATTCAAGCATTCACTAGAGAAGCCTGATAATTTGATCACAAACAAAAAGAGGGAAAAAAATGAATATAGCCGTACTACTAAAACAAGTGCCTGATACAACAGCGAAAATTACAATTTCAGAGGGAAAAGTTGACGAAAATTCAGTTAGTAAATGGTCAATGAGTCCATATGACGAATATGCTTTGGAGTCAGGACTTCAATTAAAAGAGGCAACTGGGGGCAATCTAATCGCAATTACTTGCGGACCAGAAAGAGCAAAAAAAGTGCTTACTGATGCTGCTGCAGTGGGTGCAGATACTCTTGTCCATATCTCAGATGATGGTGTTTGCGATAGTACTCATGTTCAAAAATTACTTGCCGCGGCTGTAAAGAAATTTGACTCTCATGTTGTGCTATGTGGGAAACAAGCAGCAGATACTAATGGAGGTTCAACAGGACCGGGAGTTGCTGAACTACTCGATGCTGCATGTGTGACTTTGGTCTCAGAAGTAAATTTTTCAGAAGGAAATTTTACCACAATTAGACCTAGTAATTCAGGTACAGAGAAAGTAATTGTCGATGGGCTCAGTGTTTTTGCATTTGATAAAGGTTCATCAGAACTTAGAAGACCTAATGTAAGAGGAATTATGATGGCAAAAAAGAAGCCTGTCGAGTCAATTACGTCTGATGATATGGGAGTTAATTTGGAACCCTCTAATGTGAAAATGAATTCTCAAAACCCTCCTCCTGAGAAGCCAGCTGGACAAAAATTTGAAGGCGCAGAGTATGTCAATGAAGTAGTATCAAAGTTAAGGAATGAGGCAAACGTAATTTGAGGTGGAAAAAATGGATTTTACAATAATAGCAGAAACAAATGGTGATTCACTTCACCCAACTACATACCAACTAATTGGGGCCGCGTCTAGTTTGGGTTCTAATTCAACCGTGATTTGCCCGAATGGAGTAGGTTCTTCAGAGGCTGCTAAGATAAACGGAGTCGAGAAAGTAATTTCAGCAACTGGAGATTGCTTCAATGTTTTCGATGGAGGAGCATGGGCCTCGGCATTGTCTTCAATATGTGGAGAAATGATTTTGATTTCTGCATCTCCGAACGGGAGAGAGATTGGTTCTAGAATTGCTGCTAAAAAAGGCATTCCAATTATCCAGGATGTTGTTTCCATGACCGAAGGCATAACTGTTAGTAGGCCTATTTACTCTGGTAAAGCCATGGAATCATTGACAATTTCTGGGAGTGCAGTAGTCACATTAAGGCCTAATGCCTTTGAAACAGCATTGGCAGAAAATGACGCACCCATAAACGTCGTCAATCAATCAGCTGATGTAAGAATTGCAATACAAGAAGCTATCAATAAAGCTAGTGAAAGATTAGATGTTACGGAAGCAAATATAATTATTTCAGGTGGTCGAGGTATGGGGACAATTGAAAACTTCTCACATTTGGAAGAAATTGCAGACACTATTGGCGCAGCAGTAGGAGCCAGTAGAGCTGTCGTAGACGAATGGGGTATGCCTCATAGAATGCAAGTCGGGCAAACAGGGAAAACTGTGACTCCGTCATTGTATATCGCAGTAGGAATTTCAGGAGCCATACAACACCTAGCAGGTATGAGATCTAGTAAATACATTTTAGCCATAAACAAAGATCCAGATGCACCTATTTTTGGAGTTGCAGATTATGGTATTGTTGCAACATGGGAAGATGCAATCCCTGCACTAAAATCAGCCCTTTCAGACCTTCAGTCTTAATTCGTTGCAATGCGTTGAAATTAAGATGCCGTTTCGAAAGGTCATGGACTCTAATGTATTCGAAGATAATAAAGTCCGAATGGTGGTCGCTTCGGCACTAATTCTTGGAATATTAATAGGATTAAGTCTTGCAGATGTTGTTTTTGATGATTATCAAACTGGCCTAGGTGATAAAGACGGTGACAATGTCCCAGATATTTCTGACCTAGAACCAGATGGGGATGCTGGAATAAGATTTACACTCGTGGAAATTATACATCAAGAACTATCGTCTGATACTAATATTACACTAGTTTTGGGTTACAATGACAATGGAGATAGCGAAGGGAAGTTAAACGGACAAGTGTGTATTCTCAATCTAACTGTAATGGAGAATACTACTGTAACCAGACCATCTCATAATTGCGTATTTCAAGTAGCGGATTATGCGCTGAGATCTGTATCATTCGAATATAGAATGTTTGAAGAGAAAGTAATTAATCATGAAACAATAAGAGAAAATTGGGATATATTTTCAGGAAATGATAATGAAAATCCATGGGGAACTAATACAACAGTTGATCCCGGATTCTTATCAGTTGGTAGCACTATACTGTTAGATGGGATGTCAGATAGTGATGATTGGGAAAAGAATGCAAGAGTAATTTGGTATACTAATAGTGTTGAAATCTTCGCAGATTAAAGAACTTGAATTGTTAAAGTTGCCTTTGATGATGCACCCCTATCGTCTACTATTGTTAGGTAAAAAACATGAACTCCCTTTGATAATTTGACTTTTACTTGAGGACTATTTGAAATTACTTTATCGGAATCATTTTCCCATGACCAAGTATTGATAGTGCCATCGGGGTCGTAAGACTTACTTCCATCGAGTAACACTATGGCAGCACCATCTGAATCAGATTTAACTGTCATATCTTCGCCAACATCCACAATTGGTGGTAGGTTTAATGATCTAGCAGATTGGGATAAATCTTCTAAAATATCAACCTCGACCACAGGAAGAGAAAATTCCACTTCTAATTCTTCATCCAATGCATCAAAGATTTCAGATGAATCCGGAGGCAACAAAGGTTTCATTGAAGATGCTTTTTCTTCTTCAACAGATAAAGCACCAGAATATTTAGAATCAAAATTAAAATTTTCTTCTTCGAAATTATATTCGTTAGAAATTATCTCAGAGTCAGGGTTAATGATGAATATTGGAGTAGGTGAATGTTGTTTCTTGTCATCACCTAGAATAGCAACTCTAGATTCACCTATGGCAAATATTTTCTCAACTATCCCAATGTGTTCAAGGCTCCAAATTATTTCCCCATTAGCATTTACTCTAGTGATATCAAACCATGAACCTACCAGTATATCCTCCTTCCAAGGAAATATTTGCTTTATTGAATAATCAAACTTAGATAATCGGTTATATCTCTTAGAATCTATTTGTAATTCTAACAATTCACCATTAAAGCATCCCAAAAGTACTCCTTTGGGTGTAGGAGTAATACAATTGACTAAACTATCTACCTCACAACTATGAATTTGACCTTTTTGAATACTCCAACACTCTATTCGATTTTCAGGCCTATCGTCAATAGCCATTCCAAGTGAATTACGTGAGACTACAAGAACATCAGATGAACGAAATATCATGGTTGAAATTGTTTCGATATCATCAGATGCTGCCTGAGAGGTTCTAATTTCATCACCTGAATTGTTGACCATAATGAAATCGCCGTTTTCAAGAGCGATGGCAGAATAATTTCCTTCATCATTACTACAAATATGAGTCATCTGGCCAAGTTCTTTTTGCCATAATAAATCACCATCAGAATCAAATCTAAACAATGCTCCTGAACTATCTGCTACTAAGAAATCAGGTCCACATAAACAAATAATTTCGCAGCCAGAATTTAGCTTATGACTCCAAATTATTTCTTTGAAAAAACCACAAATTCCTGAAATACTAGACCCTACAATTAGGTTTTCACCTATTTCAAATAGACCAATTATTTTCCCTTCTAATTCAAATGATTCTTTAACCATACCATCAGGTGAAATTATAGTCACAATACCCTCTTGATCACCGATAGCCAAATTTCCATCAGACATTTCACATGAAACTGTTGGAATACCGCCAAGTTCAACCAAATTGAGTACCTCAATAGTTGAATCCATAAATATTCTAAGCGCTAATCACCTATCATTCTAACTGGAGAATGTGTCAAGCAGGAGCTGATTTTTTCGCTTTATCATTTCTTGATTGCTCTATCTTGTTAAGATAATCTTCAGTAATTCCACCAGTCACATAAACACCATCGAAACAAGAACAATCGAATGTTGCAATATTATTTTCTCCTGTTCCTAAACAGGCCTCTACCAAGTCATCAAGATCCTGATATATCATCCAATCTGCACCTATAGCAGAGCAAACTTCCGAACTTGTTCTATTGTGAGCAACATACTCATTCTTTGCAGGCATATCAATTCCATATACATTAGGATGTATAATTGGAGGTGCTGCTGAAGCGAAAAATACTTTCTTTGCTCCTGCATCTCTAGCCATTTCGACTATTCTCTTTGAAGTATTTCCTCTAACAATGCTGTCATCAACAATCAAAACGGTTTTACCCAAAAACTCACTAGGTATCGTATTAAGTTTTTTACGTACTGAATCTTTTCTAACTGACTGTCCAGGCATAATAAAGGTACGACCAATATATCTATTTTTGACGAAACCTTCTCTGTAGGGAGCTCCTAAGTCTCTAGCTAATTCTAAAGCAGCGATACATCCACTATCGGGTACCGGAATCACAGCGTCGATACCATGGTTAGGATTCTTTTCTTTGATTCGGCGGGCTAACAAAGCCCCCATTCTAAGACGAGCAGAATGTACTGAAATTCCATCAATAATAGAATCAGGACGTGCAAAGTAAACATGTTCGAATATACACGGTCGATGTTGAGGCTCAGGGTGACATTGTCGCGAATGGAAAGACCCATCACATCTCACAACTATTGCTTCTCCAGGCATTACGTCTCTTTCTAATTCGAAACCTAAAGCCATTAAAGCCGCACTTTCGGATGCGAATGCTCTTTCTTGGAATCCATTAACTTCCCTAACACCCATGCACAGTGGCCTGATTCCATTCGGGTCTCTGAATGCAATAACACCCCAGCCAGTAATTGAAGAAACGACGCTGTAACTACCCTCGGCTCTCATGTGAGTCCTCTCAATAGCTCTGAAAACATCTTCTTGATCTAAAGCATCCATTCCTCCAGGACGTCCGTTGAGTGATCTTTGTATTTCAGCCGCCAATAAGTTCAGCAACGCCTCTGAGTCGGAACTAGTGTTTATTCTCCTATGGTCGTACTCCAGTAAACTAGCAAGTATCTCCTCTGTATTGTTAAGATTACCATTATGCGCTAAACTAACACCAAATGGAGTATTAGTGTAGAATGGCTGAGCTTCTGCTACTGACGAACTACCTGCGGTAGGATACCTGACATGTCCAATACCTGCTGAGCCCTTCAAAGATTTCATATGCCTCTGTTTGAATATATCTCTAACATACCCATTTGCTCTTCTATGATACAAATTATCATTATCGAAAGTAACGATACCTGCCGCATCTTGTCCACGGTGTTGAAGAACTAACAATCCATCATAAATATCCGAAGCAACAGAATATCCTGGGCTGCCAACAATTCCAATAATTCCGCACATAAGAACAAACCTCGCTAAGTTGTAAGGGTCTTAGCACTTTGCTATTCAGAACTTGATTTATTTGCTACCCATGGAACGATTTCTTTTGCTCCATTGATACTTGCGCATACGGGATGTTTTACCATATCCACAAGACGAACATATGCCTTTCTGTTTATGGTAAGAATGACGCCCACATCGACGACAACGAATGTGAGTCGACTTTTGTCGCTTACCCATGCTTGGAGTACCTTTTGACATGATAACACCTATTTGATAACGCGGCGACTTACCGACTTGTTATGAGAGTTACCCTTGAGGGGATTAGTCAGCATAGGCCTTATTTCTATTCAGGAGAATCTAATAAATCATCAAAAGGACGTTTTCTAAATGAGGCTCTCAATAAGAAATAAATGATTATAATGTACAAAAAGGGAATAATTATGAGGATTCCTTGAATACCTTCTACTAGGGAAAAACGGATTGCACCTACAATAGTTTCTACATCATCATTCAATGAGTTTATGATTAATGCAGAAATTAAAATCAAAAAACTTTGTACTACTACAGGGACGGTTGGCTTACTGTAAGGATGTAGCGAGAATAGTTGAAAAATAATTAGAGAAAAATTTGTCAACATAAAGCCACCTAATGTGTAGTATAATATCTCCAATAATGCAGAACTCATTTTTCCTCAACCCCTATGTTGATAGAAATTATTTTCTTAACAAAATCCTTTTCCTCTTCAGTTAATTCTGGTGCTGGATCTTCTAAAGGAATACTATTTTCAACAAATCTAACTAATAGAATGAATAAGAATAATGACAATATTGCACCTAATGAAGAAAATAATGAAACAAGCAAAAAATTATCCGGCAACTCATAGTATTCATAGAATAGATAAAATGAAAGTAAAATGATTATCCAACCAATAGATAACTGAGGATAACGTACTTTCCAATAAATTGGTGAGCCCCGGAGTACTAGAAAACATCCTAATGAGCAAACAAAAAACCATGGAGCGAAACCATGTACAGAATCTAGTAAATCTGACTCGGGATTTTCAATAGGAGAATTGTTGAAAATTAATAATAAAATCCCCATAATGATAATTGGTAAAGAAAAATTACTTCTTGAAAACGAAGGCCCCATTCTACCAAAAGAAATACCTACCATTAATAGTAAAATGGCAGACCAAAACAGCGTGGAGCCGAGAATCACGCCAATCCCTAATAGTTCCTACTTCATCTATGTTTTTTAACAAAAATCACTAATTCATAGTTTCCTTCTTCAAAGATTACGCGACAGAGTTCATATACGGGTCGTCAGTCGCCCGCACCGTCGTTAGACGCTGAGGTGCAAAAGATGGTCAAGATGCCGCGTAAAGTAATGCGTTACAGTCCTTCTGCTGGTAAGCACACAGAACACACTGTAGAGCGAGTTAAGAAAAGGCGAGCTAGTGAGTTGAAATGGGGTCAGAGAAGATTCCGTAAAGTTACTTCTGGTTACAGAGGTTTCCCGAGACCTAAACCATCTGGTGAGAAACCAACAAAGCGTGTAAATCTAGTATTCAGATGCACTGAAACTGGTAAGGGGCATTCCCCTGCTGGAAAGCGTGCAAAGAAATTCGAACTAATTGATAAATAATTGAGGGCTAATAATGAGTGGAAAATTCCTACGTGTAAGTTGCACAGATTGTGGACATGAAACCATTCTATTCGACAGGGCGTCGACTTCAATCGCTTGTTCAATTTGCGGTGCTACATTAGCGAAACCCGCAGGTGGAAAGGCTGATCTTTCAGGAAGCACAGTTGTAGACGTCCTCGAATGAAGGGGACAATAGAATGAGTGAAGCCGAAGAATTATGGCCTGATGAAGGTGAACTACTAGTTTGTACTGTAAAGGGAGTCAAAGAAAACGGAGCATATCTGAATCTTGGTGGATACGGAGACAAAGAAGGTTTCGTATTCATTGGAGAAGTTGCCTCTGGATGGGTTAAGAACATTAGAGCGCATTTGAGAGAAGGACAAAGAGTCGTCGCTAAAGTTGTTACAATCAAAAAGGATAGGGAGAGAGTCGATCTATCTATCAAGGCTGTATCAGCGGAAAGAAGGAAAGACACTCTACAAAAATGGAAAAATCAGCAAAGAGCAAGTCAAATTATGCGTGTTGCTGCCCAAAGGGTGGAATGGGATGAAGAGAAGACAGAAGCAATATCTGAAGAAATGATTGAAAAATTCGGATCATTATATGGAGCATTAGAAGAATGTGCAATTTCAGAAACAGCGTTATCAGACTCGGGTTTCACTGGTAAATGGATGAAAGTAGTAACAGAACTAGCTGTTGAAAATATAGTTCCTCCATTTGTAGAGATTAGAGGTATTTTTGACATTGAAGTTTGGGGTTCAGAAGGAGTTGGCGCAATAAGAGATGCTTTATCCGCAGCAGAATTAGTTGTTGGAGATGAAGAAGAAGTTACTCTAACTTGCCATTATGATGGAGCGCCACATTACAGAGTAGATATAAGAGCGCCAGATTATTCATTGGCAGAATCTTCATGGGAAGCCGCAAAGAAAGCAGCTACGGAAAAAATCAATTCCGTAGAGGGCTCAATCTCCATAGAAAGGCTATGAGGACGATTTTCTTAGGCATTATTCATACACCCTCAAACATCACGTCAGCATGAGGAGTCACTATGGTACGTACAAAATTACAACGATGTAATGATTGTGGAGAATACGGACTTGGAGAAAATTGTAAAAAATGTAATGGTAAAATGGAAGCTGTGGCACCATTGAAATATTCTCCTGAAGACCCACAAGGCGCTAGAAGAAGGCAAAGAGTTGATGCTGGTAGCGATGAATGGGTAGAATCACTACCTACTCCTCGAAAAGTGATTGAGGATGAGGAAGAATGAAAACAAAAATTCATTGGATTATTGGAAACGGTTTACCAGAACATTCAGCGATACTAGAAGCAGTGCCTGGTGTAGGGAATGTAGGTAAAATTGTGGTAGACGCATTAGTAGAAAAACACCCCTCCAGAACTATTGGATGGATTTTACATCCTGATTTCCCACCTCATGCTACATTATCAAGTAATGGACTATTAGCACCGCCTAGGCTAGAAATTAATTCAGTACTTCTTCCAGATGGAAAAACAGTAATTACGATCGGAGGAGATTTACAACCTATGACTGCAAACGGGCAGTATGAAGTTGCTGAAAGTATACTCGCAATGGCAAAGGAAAATAACACTCCACAAATTCTAGTTTTAGCAGGCTTAGCAGCTGGTGCTGAAGACAGAAATATTCACGTAATATGTGCAGATTTAGGAGTCAAAAAATCATTGCAAGATATTGACATTAATGTTACTGACGAGCAGCCGAAATCAGGAATGATAGGAATTGCAGGTTTACTTATCTCTCTCTCACCATTACATGATGTGCCTACAATTGGCCTGGTAGCTGAAACAATAGGGGCGAGTGCCGACACACTTGCTGCCGATAGATTATCATCTTGGATCGAAGAAGGATTAGGATTACCTCTAGAACTAGATCTTGATTCAACAGAAAAAACAGCTAAAAAACTATTAGCAACAATGGAAGTTTCTGGAGATATTGATGAAATATTAAATGGGACTGAAAAACAAAATGATTCAAATTTTTACGCTTAGGTGATTTCATGAAAATACTTCTTGGAAGCGGAGGAATAAGAACAGAAGAAAGAAGAAATCTTTTCTTTCATTTGATGAAGGAGAACTTCGAAGGTTGTAAGAAAGTGATATTCATACCTTATGCCAGTAGAGATTATGATGAATATACAAATTCTGTAAAGGAAATGTTTAGTCATCTCGAATTTGAAATTATTGGAATACATGAACTGGATAATCCATTAGTAGAATTAGAAAAAATGGAAGGAATTTATGTAGGTGGAGGGAATACATTTTCATTAGTTCAAAAGTTACATGAAAAAGAAATACTGGAAATTATCAGGAGGAAAGTGCTAGATAATGGAATACCATATGCGGGAGTTAGTGCTGGAGCAAATGTTGCTTGTCCTACAATGCAAACCACAAATGATATGCCAATTGATTTAGTTCCATCATTTGAAACATTTGGTATTGTACCGTTCCAAATCAATCCCCATTACCATCCAGGAGGAATATGGTGGAAAGAAAATAATGAACTAAGAGAGCATTTTGGAGAGACTAGGAAAAGAAGAATTGAAGAATTTCATAATTATAACGATACACCTGTAATCGGATTATACGAAGGATCTTTTCTAATTTGTGATGATGATGGAATAGAACTTCAAGGCAATAAAGCTGCAATAATCATCAAAGGAGCAGGAATTGAAACAATTTCTCCAATTAAAAAAATGAATTATGATTTATCCACCAGATGAGACTACGATTAATTCTATTTTTATGTCTTCACTAATTGTTGAAGAATGAGGAATAATTGAATCTTCGTAAACTGCAAGAACTGTGGAAGAGGGAATATCTAACTCATTTAATATTGTAGAAATTGTTGATGGCACTTCGGATTCAAAAATTAAACTTTTATTTTCGTATACAATCTCTACACGCATGTTACTTCGAAACGGGTCACGCTTATGACCAATACGCATCTAGGAATATTTAGCCGAGATCGCATAGCCCGGTATTGCGATGGATTCGAAATCCATTGTCCATTGGACGCGGGGGTTCAAATCCCCCTCTCGGCGCCACTGAGAAGGTCAATCATATTCATAAGAAAAACTATTTTCGGATAACTATGCCCAAATACGAGATTATAGATAGTGAAGAATTAAGAATGGTAAAAGTAACGTTAAATGGAGATACAGTCCGTGGAGAATCAGGTGCACTTCACTATATGATCGGAAATATAGAGATGGTGACTAAAGCTCCAAGCGTAGGAGGTTTTCTAAAGTCAATGGTATCAGGAGAATCAGTATTTAGACCTACATATACAGGTAATGGAGAAGTATATTTTGGACCACCTACATTTGGAGAATATCATATTCTAGAGTTAAATGGCAATTCAATGGTTCTAGATTCAGGAGCATATGTTTGCTCAGACGAAGGAATAGAAGTTGGTGTTGTTAGAAATAAAGGAATTTCAATGTTCAGTGGAGAAGGTATATGGCAGACTACTGTTTCAGGAACAGGAACTTTGGTATATTATTCGGAAGGACCGATTCAAGAAATTAATCTTTCAAATAGTACTCTTACAGTGGACGGGAACTTTGCTGTTGCTAGAGATGCGTCATTGAATTATCAGACAAGGATGTTAGGAAAAGGAGTTATGTCAAAAATGGCAGGCGGGGAAGGATTTGTCAATATCATATCAGGAACAGGGAAGGTATATCTTTCACCAGTTCCAAGTCGTTTCAACAATCTTGCTGGAAGAGTGATTAATGATACAGTTAGTAGAATGATTCCATTCTTTAATAGAAATAGTAATTAAACTCTAAAATGGCTTCAAATCTTCTGAACTTTTCAGAAGAACTACTCGAGCACCTGGACCGAGACGAACCTGTTTTTGACTTGCGAACTCCCCAATTTCACCGTTTAAAATTGCAATTTCATCACCCCTTGATAGACCTGCTGCAATGACTGGGATAAATTGCTTGAATGCTACAACACCTACTGAGCCGCTATTGTCAACCAAAGTAATTGCCCAACGAGAAACTCCTTTCCCGTCTGGAAAGGCATTTATCGACCAGATTCTACCAATTACATTCACTCTAGTTTCTATATCTATCATTTCTGAAATCTCTTCGTCTTCAGCAATAACGATACTCGATTCTGAATCTAAATCTATAACTAATTCACTCCTCCAAATTGAAGTCAGTGCGTTTTCAATCTTAATTCTTGCATCATTTTGAATAGATCTTGACACATTCTTCAAACCACCTTGACGATGTGTTCTCACCTTAGCCCTCTCGTATCCGTCAACCAATCGGAATGTTAAGTCAATGTTACCATCTGATTTGAGCGTTGGTCCGCTTAACTCTCGAACTTCCCCAATTACTGTGTGACGAGTTTTGATTTCAGCCATAGGAGTAATTGGCCAAGCATGAGAAAATTTCTCAAGTCTCTTTTCCGAAGGCAATATTAATTCGTAATTACTATTCTCACATATTCCTCTAAGCTCGCACCGATTGCATCGTGCCTTTGGATCTGGGTCTACTGCAATTTCTGAAGGTATTCCTCCAACATCAAAATATCTTAATGGAGAAGGTTTTGCGGGGAAATCAGAGATATTTATTGTACTATTATTGTGTACATTTTGATATAAAATCTCTAAACTAACATTAAATTCAGACATTTCTTTTTCACTAGGTAAAGGTACTTGTTTTATTGTACCTGGACCTAAGTACCAGATTTCAAGACCCTCTACTTCGTTATTTCTAGAATGTGTTTCCCACCATAACCAAGAATAGAGTCTTAATTGTTCGATATAACCTCCAGAACGATCTCCCCGTCCTACAGAGGCCTTCAAATCAATAATTCTGATTTTCCCGTTCCAACGATAAACTAGGTCATATTCTCCCTGAAACCAGTCATCAGGATGGCAAGTAGTCTCTGAGAAACTCGAGGCATCAGGATCTACAAACCAAGGACGAGATAGTTCCCATGCTTCAACCCATGAAATAGGTTCTCCATTTTTCTGAGCACATGGGTGTGGCGAACTCCATTTCTTGGGGAAGCCATCAGGAGATGGCCATTCAGGACGATACTGTCCACTCCTCCAAGATTCGAGAAATGGACCTCCTTGTTTATTCAAACATAATTCAACTTGATCTAAATGTAACTTAATACCTGCCTCAATCATTTGAATACCTTCTTCCATTTCAATATCTTCAGATTTACCTATACGATTTGGACTTGATTCCCAATCTGAAATAGCATTTTGCCAACAAATGTCAAAATGGGCCTTGACTCTAGATAAGGCCCATTCTTCTAATTCTGATCTGTTTTTTGGCCAGTATTCTGGATCTCTTGGTTCTAATTTAGGACCTATCCAACCCGAATCCGAATCATAAGATACAGAGCCATCTTCATTTAGTGGTGAAATAATTAAATTATCATCGTCAGGAGAAATTAATACTGGAGAATCACGAAGTACTCTGGATACACAGTCTTCTACAGCGTTTCCTCGTAAAATTTGGGGAGGCAATGGACTTTTTAATTTAGGGATATAAGAATAATACCATAACCTGGGGCAGTTATTCCAAGTAATTACTTGAGAAGCAGATAGACGCCTGTAAGGGTCCACTCCGGACACCTCGGGATTGGCTCGCCTAACCGGCATGACCGATGACTAAAGTCAGGGGTAAATGAACTAAACGTGTAAATTGAAAGAAATAAACTATCATTCTTTAGAATTTAATACCACTACCGTTAATTCCATTCTTTCAAAAGTAGGCGTGACCTCAATCATTGATACTTCTGATTCTACCATCTCAGCAATATCTTCTGCTACAACTAGAGGCATTTCTATTCGAGAATTTTTCTCATCCCAATAAAGGAATCTCGAAGGAAGACCTGTTTCTTTAGTAATTTCATCTATCCAATCAGATTGTTCAGAAGGGCTACAATTTACTGCGCCGAATATCAATGTACCATCGTCAGTTAAAGTTTCATGAGGAGCGATTGTGTGTTCACCTCGACGAATAAATCGCCTTCTCAATTGCCCAGAATCTTTGTAGGTTGCAGTACAGAACTTAAGATGGAAACCGTATGGTTCTCTAATTATACCATCCAATGGGTCTGGAATGCCAAATTGAGCCGCCATTACTCTGTCTCTCATTGATATTGATAATTCAGCAGAACCAGCAGCGCCTGCAGTGATTTCAGTAGAAAGATTAAATCCTCTAAGTTCCATATTATCATGGTTCCCAACAGTAATTTCAAGTTCATTTAGATTCAGGAAATCCACATCCATCTCTCTTAAATCTTCTAATAAATTCATTAATTCTTTTTCTTTATCTGGCTCACAAGGTAACTCAACACCAGTCAACATACCTGACTTTCTACATGCAGTGATGGTTTCTCTATACTTTTCAGACTCAAGATTCAAAAAATGAAAACGGATTTCATCTAGGCCTGCTGATGCAAAATCTGTAGCCCATTCAGATTTGAATGGGATACTAGTGTACATATGTAAATGAAAATCATCTCCAAACTCCTTTTTCAAAATCTTAATTCCTTCTAAAACACGTTCTCTTGCCATAACCGGGTCACCCCCTGTGATTCCCGCACCAGTGGCATTCATTGCCCTAGCTTCTTCAATAACTGCGTTCCAATCGCCGATATCGACTCTTCTTTCATTAGCATACATGTAATCTATCTCTCTTCTAGTTTCAGAAAGAGGGCAATAATCACACATCCAATGGCAATGCCCAGTAATGAATAATACTAATTTACTACCCATTTGACACTGTATACATCCTTCAGTATCCATTTCGTTAGCTACATCCGAAGAGTTTAGATCTTGATTAAAATTCATCGATACAGTCATGAAGACACCTCTAATGCTTCGTTAAGCAACCATTCATGAAATCCAAAGTCGCTAGACAATTCGGGATGAAAAGTTAGTGCAACTCTATTATTGGTTCTGACACCCACTATTTCTTCACCAAGTAATGCTACTGGAGTAGATTTCTTTCCTAAATTCATAAACCTTGGTGCTCGAATAAATACTCCTGGGAATTCTCTAGAAAGAAGTGAAGAATTTATGATAGATTGAAATGAATTAGACTGATTACCAAAAGCATTCCTAGAAATATTTGCATCGACTATTTTCTCACCATCATCTTGAGGATCTGAAAGTAAAATAGCACCGGCACAAGTCCCTAGAACTGGTAAATTGGGATTTTCTCTTATCCATTCAAATAATGTAGGGAATAATTGAGAATTAAGACCATTGCCTACAAGTCTCATAGTTGTAGATTCTCCACCAGGTAGTATAATAGCATGTGGTTTACATTGAATTAAATCATTCTTATTTCTGAGCTCAAATATTTCAATATCTAATTGAAGTTCCTCAGACACACTATTTAGTGCTTTGAGATGAGCATGTCGAGCACCCTGAAGCATCACTAGCCCGATACGCAACATATACTGTCGTCTAGTCACTCTAACATGAACCCAACCCTTGTACAATAGAGCGGCCGATGCCATCAAAGACTTGTACCCGTACCGACATATGTGACCACAACAGGACGGATACACAACTTCGGAGCAGGCCCCGCAGTATTGCCATTAGAGGTAGTTGAAGAATGTCGAAAATCATTACCTAATTTGGATAACAGTGGTTTTGGATTGATAGAAATCAGCCATAGAAGTAAAACATTTCAGAATATTGTAGATAGTTCAATGGAGAAATTAAGAAGAATTCTGTCAATACCAGAAGATTATACTGTTCTTTATCTTCAAGGCGGAGCATCTCTACAATTCTATATGTCGGCCCTCAATTTACTAAGAGAGAATGAAAAAGTAGATTTTTTAGTTTCAGGAGTATGGTCTCAAAAAGCATTGAAAGAAGCTAGTAGAATAGGAGATGCTTCAGCAAGATGGGACGATTCTGAAAATGGATTTAGATCAATTCCTAGAAATGAGGATTATTCTGTAAGAGATGATTCATTGTATCTACATTATACATCCAATAACACATTATTTGGTACACAATTCCATCATCTACCTGAAAGTAATGGGAAACCCAGAGTATTAGACGCTAGTTCTGATATAATGGGAGTTCCATTAGATGTGAGTTCTCATGACTTAATCTATGCAGGTGCACAGAAAAATCTAGGTCCGAGTGGAGTTACTGTAGTTATTCTATCTCCTTGGGCTATGCAAAGAGTTCCTAGTGACCTACCAACAATGCTAGACTATTCAGTACATTCATCTAAAGGTTCATTGTTTAATACACCAAATACATTCGGAATATTTGTTTTAGACAAAGTATTTTCATGGATAGAAAATAATGGAGGTTTAGAGGGTGCTATTGCTAGAAACAAAGCAAAATCAAACCTACTTTATCAAGAGTTAGATAGAACTAATTTTTGGTCACCACATGCAAATAAAGAGTGCCGTTCTGTCATGAATGTAACTTGGAGACTCCCAAGTGTTGAATTGGAAGAAAAATTCTTGAAAGAATCATTAGATGCTGGTCTGGGAGGTCTGAAAGGACATAGGAGTGTAGGTGGGATTAGAGCCAGTTTATACAACGGATGTCCGATTGAGAGTGTCGAGGCACTGGTTGCCTTCATGAAAGATTTTGAGAAATCAAATAATAGGTGATTTTTTGGAAAATGATGAAATCATTGGATTAATTGATTTCACTCTACTAAAGCAGGAAAAGAAAGATGATGAATTAGAAAAATTTCTGCTTAAGGCAAAGAAATTTCGTCCCAAAGCAGTATGTATTTTTCCTGAAGATATCCCTAGTGCGAAAGAAATCTTAGGCTCGAGCATACCAATTGCTGTAGTGGTGGGAGGATTTCCTAAGGGAAGTAGTAATTGTGAGGAGATAGTCAAAGAAATCAGATCCGCTATCGAATTGGGTGCAGATGAAATAGATATAGTTCTAGAACCGCGTGAAGAAGATGATTACCCTAATGAATTAGAATTAGAGAAATTAGTAGCAATGAGAGAGGCATCTGAAGGTAAGATTTTGAAGGTGATTATTGAAACGCCTTTACTTACAGAAAGGAAGATTAGAGCAGTGACAAGAATGTCTTTAGCTGTAGGAGTAGATTTTGTAAAAACATGTACTGGGAAAAGAGGTGAATGTAAAGAAAGTGATGTTGATATTTTATCTTACGAATTAATGAGACATGAGTTAACATTCAAGGAATGTTTGGGAATGAAAATTTCTGGCGGTATAGGCGATAAGATAAAATTAATGCGATTTATTGAATTAATTAGAAAAAATGATTCAGAAATTATTAATGAAAAAAGATTGAGAGTTGGTTCTTCTTCGTTAATTGAAAATCTGATTACAATAGAATAATGTAAGAAATTACTACTGTTCATGCTAAATAGGGACGGCAATGCGGCTCGAATAGAAGGTAGTAGTTGTGGTATCATTTTCAGACTTGGGAATAGGTCCCGCTATTGTTAAAGAATTAAACAAGCAAGGCATTACTGAACCCTTCGAAGTTCAGAAAGAAAGTATCCCTGATTCTCTACTTGGAAGAGATGTATGTTGCAGAGCGCCTACAGGATCAGGTAAGACACTAGCATTCGGACTTCCATTGATTGCCAGAACGAAGAGAGCTAATCCAAAAAGGCCTACTGGATTAGTTTTAACACCGACTCGAGAATTAGCCGAACAAATAAATTCAGTACTGAGGCCTATCGCATCAGCAGTCGATAGGGATGTTGTCTCGATATATGGAGGAGTCTCCTACAAGAAGCAATACAATGCTTTGAATAAAGGCGTGGACATATTAGTAGCATGTCCAGGTAGATTAATCGATTTATTGGATAGACGTGCTCTCAAGTTAGACGATGTAGAAACTGTAGTACTAGATGAGGCAGATAGAATGGCAGATATGGGCTTCATGGATCCAGTTTGCGAAATCTTGGATAAATGTTCTAATGAAAGGCAAACGATTCTTTTCAGTGCAACATTGGATGACGATGTTGCTGATTTAGTTAAAAATTATCAAAATGATCCTGTGACAATTGAAGTAGGTCCTAAAGAGGTTAGCATAGAAAATATGCAGCATCTATTCTGGACAATGAAACCACACCAAAAATTAGGAGTTACCTCTGAAATACTTGCAAAGTGCGGAAAAACTATGATTTTCTGTAAAACTAGAAGAGGAGTTGATAGATTAGGGAATGAAATGTATGATGCGGAAATGAATGTTTCAACATTACATGGAGGTCTGAATCAAAGACAAAGAGATAGGGCATTAAAGCGATTTACAAAAGGAGGAGCTATCGCTTTAGTTGCAACAGATGTTGCCGCAAGAGGAATTGATATTCAAGGAGTCAATTGTGTAATCCATTATGACCCGCCAGAAAATGGTAAAGCATACAAACATCGTAGTGGAAGAACTGCTAGAGCTGGAGCAGAAGGAGTAGTGATTTCATATGTACAAAGATCACAACAAAGAACATACAATAAGATACAAAATGAGGTTGGGATAAAAAGAAGGTTTCAACCACCTAATGTAGAGAATCTTACAGAATACCCTATGGAATATGTAGAAGAGGTGTTCGAAGAAGAAGTTAGAAGACCGCCTTCTAATAATAAAAAACGAAGGAAGAATAGGAGGCAAAGGGGGCCTCCACAGAAATCAAGAAGCTCTTCAGAGAGGCAAAGAAAAAGGTCTCATAAATCTAAGCGTAGCAATAATAATGATTCAAAAGATGGGAAAAAATTTAATCCTAATCACAAGAAAAAAAGAAGAAATAATAGAAATAATAAATCGAAAAAAGGGAATAATGATGACAAATAAATAATTATTTTACCGTAAAACAGAAACTCATTACATGAAAATGATTAAAACCTTTACTAATGCGCCGCTGGAATCATGAGCATGTGGATTAAAGCAATGACTGACTTAGGACCTACAAGAATTCGTGTACAATCAATCTGTGCATACCAATTTATCAAAGAAGAGGGTGGAGAAGGAGAAGTACTCTTAATTTACACCGCAGATAATACATTATTTGAGGTCCATGAAAATGTATCTGGGGTTCTAGAACTCCTAGATAATCACTTTGAAAACGATTTCATGAATTGATTTCAAGACCAAGGATCTATCGCTACGATATGTTCAATCTTGATTGAGTTAGAGTTCTCATAATCTGCTTTTTCAGATGCTGATTTCAAGATTCTCCTCATCCATCCGAGCATCATAAGTTTCTCATATTTCTCTAATGAAATTTTAATAGAAGATAAGTCACCTTGTTGAATATTCTTTTGAAGGTTATATTCTAAATCAGAAGCATAATCGTAGTAGAGAAGTAGTAATTCTTCTACTGCATCATTATCTAATTTTTTACCGGATAATTGTTTCATTATATTCTTGATGTTAATAGGCGATAACGATTCTATTCTTTGACCATTAGAGACACTCAGTTCTTCAGAACTTTCATTTAATGATGGTTCAGTTTGTTGGATATTATCCGAAGAAGTCGTTTTTGAGGACATATGCCTAATTTTTATTGTACCTACTTTCTCATTATCAGCTTCTTCAGCAGCCGAAAGAAGAGAGTATTTGAGATAGTTTTCAAGTATCTCATTTGCATTAACCACTGCTGCGGAACTAACTGATTCTACATTTTCAATCTCTTCTATCATTAGGCCTCTGGTTCGGCTAAATCCGAGTCTCGTTCTATTTGGATCGGATAGGGTTTTCTTACCCGGCTCATTTAGCAAAGTTTCTTCCTCCATTTCTCGAGTGATTTGCTTAAGCCTTAGATGTAACATCTCAACTAACTTCTCCTTTACTTCACCACTAATCCGGTGATCAATCCCCAGGCCTTTAGCAACTTCTGATACATGACTGGGTGCCCACGGTTTAGCCATAATTCACTTGAGTGTAGTTAAGGACTTGAATTATCAGTATAGGCAATTACGAATTTAGCTTGGAAATTGTAATTATTAGAATCTATAATACGCCGGTATGAAAAACTAACGTGGTCTAGGAAGGTTATGAGCGCAAGTCTGGACTTTAGCGTTCTCAAAAAGCAAGAGACTTGGAAAGCTTTCTTAATTGGTATAGTACTATTTTGTATCATTGGCTTTGCATCTTTGTCACTTTTTGGTTTATCGTCATCGATATATGGTGTTTCAGATGATATTGAAACTGTCCCTGATTTTGTAGCACCAACTATGAACAGGACTGGGATAGATGATTCTCATAATATTGAAAATGGCACTCTACAACTATCCGATCTAAGAGGGAATGTAGTAATCCTAGATTTCATGGCAGTTGATTGTGCTAATTGCCACTATGTTCAGGAACATATAGAACAAAATATCGATGATTGGAGAGAACTTGAAGGCGAATACCCCGTAATTGTTGTTTCAGTGGCAACTTGGTATAGTTTGGAAACATTCGAACAGATCAATTCAACATTTGGTGATTCAGATTCTGATAAATTCATGAATTGGATTGTGACAAATGGTGGTTCAGAAACAATAATTCTAGAAAATGGAACAAGAGGTGACCTTGTAGAATATTACTCTGCTCAACTAATACCATTGGCTCTGGTAATTGACCATGAAGGATATGTAGTTGCAAAAGAAAATACTGGGACGCCTTTAGATCGATGGAAATCTTTCGATAATGCTATTGAGAAAGCAAATAATGGAGACGCATCAGACCTAAGATTTGGAATCGAGAAAACAGATAGATCAACTTATGGAGTATTCATAATAGGTTTATTCCTAGGATTCTTAGTCTACTTTAGTCCATGTGCCTTCCCGGTTTTACCTTCATACATTACTTACACTCTAAGTTTAGGGATGAGAGAAGAGGAACTCAGAAATAATGGTAAAATTGTAGGTAATATGCCTGGACCATTAGCAATTGGTGGGTATGCTGCCTTAGGGCAATTGACATTCTTTGCAATAGTTGGAATAATCATTTTTGGTCTATCTGAAATCCTTCCTTTATCTGGTTATCTACATAAAATTGCTATTGCTATTGCTGTTCTATTAATTATTTTAGGCGCACTAATGCTTCTTGGTTGGACATCACATTTACTTTCAAAAGTACAGGACATTATTGATAAGTATCAAACAAATGAAGATAGTGATGAAGTATTCACTCCTAGAAGAAATATGTACCTCTGGGGAATAGGCTACTCTGCAGCATCTGTGGATTGCACGGCAGCTGCAGTTTTTCCATTCATTGGTTGGTTAGCAGTAGTAGGAAGTACTGAGTTCATCTTCGGACTTGTTGGCTTAATGATCTCTGTAAGTTTCCTGATGATTGCAGTTACTGCTCTAGTCAGTTTCGGACGTCAAGCGATGATCGGATATCTAAGAAGCTCTACAGGATTGATTAAAGCAATCGGTTCATGGATGATGATGTTTGCAGGAATTGGATTATTTATCTACCTAACAGAACCAGAAATGGTTTCAACAATAGTTTTCTAGAAATTACTGGAAGATAATTTCTTGTTTTCTTTTTTTATCTCTGCGAGTTAGTAAGAGAATACCAATAAAAATACCAATAATACCTGAACAACAAACAGGTAGTGAGCATAAAGTGGTGAAAATAATACTTGCATCTGCAAGATCATTTACAATAATTATTTCATTATTTGATTCAACCTGTAAATTTTTTGATACATCTGGATTAAGATAACCAATGTATCTCCAATCCCCATCTACATAACTAGAATCACAATCCTCAAAGAAATATTCCCATTCATCATCATGGATACTCACTGTAGTTTCAGAACAACTGTGAGCATCACTGACATAAACCGAATATGTGTCATGGTAACGAACGAATACCTCGCCGCTATCTCCTCTGAATATTGATTCATCAGATATGTCTCTATCTAAAATCAAACTTCCGGCTATAAAAATAGTAAATGAGAGAATAATCAAGAAAGTAGAAACTGCAATCGTTAGGATTGCTGCCTTCTTCATGATACTTGTTTCAAGACTTTGCTTAGTAAGTTATCCAGTAGATGATAGATTTACAGTTGAACTTCCACGGAATCTCTATGAGTTTGTATATTCATTAAAATTTCAGCCATATTAATCGAATAAGCACATATTCTTCTGAGAGATTCGGATACTCGATCTAAGAATAAAGCATCTTTAATAGCAATATCGCTAGCTCTTAGTTCTTCTTCGTATTGAATAAGTTCTTTTTGAGCTAAGATTAAATTTGATTTTGCAATATGTACTTCAGAAATATCTCTCTTTTTGATATTAGAAACTAATAATTTCATTGATTGTTGCCAAATTGGAATTAAGGAAACTGGCATTGATGACAAATTCAAAGACTCGGGGATTGTATGATTTTGGGCTAGGTCGCATAATGCATAACTATGATCACCCATTCTTTCCAATGTCCTAACCAACTTACATAATTCGGACGCCTCCCATCTTGAAGTTCCGAGAGAATCTTCTATGCTAGCAGATTCGAGAATTTGACCTACTTGCCTCTCAAGTAACAGCCTTAATGCATCTACTTCATTCTCTCTGTCGCTAGAGTCATCAAGAATTTCTAGATTATCACCGGTAAGTACCTCTGAAAAGTCTCTTACTTGTTTCGATATAAGTAAATACATCCGGTTAATACTAGAATGTAATGGCATTTCTGAAGGATTTAGTAAACTAATCATTTCGAGCATGTTGCCTTGATCATTAGCAATCTCAAGGCCACGAGTAGAACGAACAAAATCACGAAAAACTTTGCTTTGAATACGGGAAAAATCATTATTTGAGGATATTTTGATTTTATCAGCACCAGATAAATATGCAGCAATAAGATGATCAAAAATCATATGATCAGGTATAATCTCACAATCAATCTTTACTTCCCTTTTTCTAAGTAAGTTTGAGGTGTCGGCAATTACTCTAAGGGCTCCTGAGGGTCTCCATTCAATCCTAATCTCATCTTTAGCTTCTAAACCATGCTCTATAATCCATTTTTTAGGAAGACTAACGGTATATGTTGAACCTCCAGTTAGTTGAATTTTCCTAACTTCAGAACTCTTGTCTGTCTTTGAATACATAATATGACGACTCAATGGAACTATATATAATTATAGATAGTCCGCAGTAATGCTTTTTTATTACTAACTATATAGATTATATAATCTAAAAGTGATAAACCAAGTATTAGTCGGAAATGACATGGAACCGATTATGACCGTCGTCCTTATGCTAGCAATTGTTGTTTGTGCCTACATGGCATGGAACATAGGTGCCAATGATGTTGCCAATGCAATGGGGACCTCTGTAGGTTCCAGAGCCTTGACATTGAGACAGGCAGTTATTATTGCTGCTGTGTTTGAATTCTGCGGAGCTTTCTTTGCAGGTGATGCAGTTACAGATACTGTCAGAAAGGGTATTCTAAATATCGACCTCGCAGATGAAGCTCTAGTTACAGATGCATTTGCAAATGATTTGATGTTCGGATTCATTGCTGCAATGATGGCTGCAGCAGTTTGGTTGACAATTGCGACTCGCTTCGGACTGCCAGTTTCAACAACGCATTCAATAATTGGTGGAATAGTTGGTGTAGGGTTAGTTCTGGAAGTACAACATAATGCTTCACTAATAGATTGGGAAGTTGTGAGAAAAGTAGTCATGTCATGGGTAGCAAGCCCACTAATGGGTGGTATTCTTGCATTCATCACATTCTTTATTGTCCGTGCGAGTATTCTTGAAGCAGATGACCCAATTGCGAGATCTAGGTGGTTAGCGCCGATTCTTGCCTTGCCTACATTCTTCACATTAGGTCTAGCATTACAATTTAAGGCACTAAAAGGATTCATCTCAAGAGCAGCTTCAGAAGGATGGATTGATGATAAGAACGACTGGTTGCCAGTGAAAGAGAATGGAGTTTTCGACCCATTCGCAGAAAATGCTTGGTTCCCTATAAACTCTCTAATTGTAGCATTTATCATTGGATGTATTGCATCTATGATACTTTGGTATGTTCTGAGAGACTATGATTTCAAGAAGCAAGGAGAAGGCTTCCAAGGTGTAGAGAAAATTTTCGTTTGGTTACAGATAATCACTGCAGCATATGTTGCATTCGCTCATGGAGCAAATGACAGATCTAATGCAATCGGACCAATGGCTGCAGTTTACGATATCCTATCTAGTGGTGGAGATTTAGCAGCTAAGGTAGATGTTCCACTTTGGTTGGTGCTACTTGGTTCCGTAGGTATTGCTGTCGGTGTAGTAACATGGGGGTGGAGAGTAATGGAAACAATTGGTACTAAAATTACCGATATTACTCCAACAAGAGGGTTCGCTGCCGAGTTTGGCGCAGCAACTACAATCCTGATTTTCTCAATGCCATTCCTGGCAGTGCCTGTATCAACTACTCACACACTGGTTGGGGCGGTAGTAGGAGTCGGTTTGGCTGGAGGAGCAAAGAATGTGGATTTCAAAGTGTTTGGTAAGATTGCAGCATCATGGGTAGCAAGCCTCCCTGCAGCAGGTTTTGGTGCAGTAACACTCTATGTCGCCATGGGTTCAGATCCACTAAAATTAATTGTTGTACTTCCTATCTCATTCTTATTAGTAGGGTATGTTATTTGGAAAACTAGTGGCGATGAAATATTTGTAGAAGATGCATTAGCAGATGCTGGTGCAGACGGTGGAAAATATGATCCTACAGTTTTCGAATTATTCCACACTCATGCAGAGGCAGTAGAAGAAACTGTGGAACACATGTTAACCGCTGTAAAAAAGAGCGCTTCAGGAGAAGATGCATCTGAAGAAATCAATGCTACAATTGAGGCTGAATTGAAAGCAGATGATATCAAAAATGCACTGAGAGAGAAAGTAAGCAGCAAGGGCTGGAAACTGTTGATAGACAGCGATGAGTTCCTTTACATGCTTGGAAGGCAAGATAGGATAGCAGATTATGCACAAAATGTTGCAGAACAACTATCTTTCAGAGAACTTTACAATAATGAAGATGCAAGAAAAATGGTAATCGAGATGGCAGAGGCTGTACAAAAGACTGCAGCACTTTACGAAGATACAGTTTTACATCTAAGAGATCTAACACTTTCTGGAAATACTAAGAAGGGAAGAATTGAGTTAAGAGAACTGATTCATCAGGTAAATCTTGCAGAACATGAGGCAGACTTAGTTGAAAGTCGTGCGGCAGGGTTCGTATTTAGACAAGGAGCAGATGACCCTCTTGCAGCGGTACATATGTACAGAGTATTGCAGAGACTTGATGATGTTGCTAACTCTTGTGAAGATGCAGCTAATGCATTCTTACCAATAGTTTACAATTAGTTAGACCAACCAACTTCTTCCAGTATAGAATCGACATCACTAGATCGTATTTTATCGAGTGTTGGTTGGAAAAATCTCCAAGCGAAATACCCTACAAACATACCAGAAAACAAATCGAACATATAGTGCTGTTTGGTTGTGAGTATACTAATGCATAGTAGTGTCCATTCAACCCATAAAAGTATCATCAATGGTTTTGCCCATTGAGTTTCTGAGTAGTTGTGATTTAACCAATGAGTAATCATTCTTGCAAGACAATATGAATGAACAATATGAAGACTTGGCCACGCATTCCAAGGCTTGTCAGAAGTATGTATAAACTCAAAGAGAATTGTCTCTAGACCATTCATAGAATCCCAATCAATTTGATTCCTCATATCAACTTCTGCTGGAAATAATAAGAAGATCATTACACAAAATAGAGTGGCTAGAATTAGCATTTGCATTGCTGATATTAACTCCAAACGACCTTTGTCGTCCTTAGGAGTCAGAATCAAAGTTGCAGGATAAAATAAGTACAATGCAGCATATGGAATTATCATCCAATTAATTACAGGCACAGAGCGATCATAGGAATTCTCAGGAAATAAAGAGAATGCATCTTCAAGATAAAAATGGGCAATATTATTAGAACCAAAATAGGGTACTGCGATAAAAACCAATCCGAAAACAAACACCTCTAGAGGGAACCAGTTTCCATTAAGAATTTCTCGGCGCTCCCAAGAACCTCTCCAGAATCTGTTCCAAGGCATTGTTAACCTAGATATGATTGAATCATTATCCATGACTAAGACACATTAGGTGAAGCATATGAAGTTAACATTGTCAGTTTGTGAGATTATTATCTTCATCTGGCAATAAAATTGACATGACAATTGTAATGATTATTGAGCCAAGTAATGCACTAAGGAAAACTTCTAAATTTGCTAAACCAAACTCATTAGTTGGAGATCTGAGATAATCAATTCCTGAACCTAAATTCTCATCAAATGCCCCATAAGCTACAACCGAAAATAAACCGCCAATGGCACCAATTAATGCACCTTTAGATGAGATTCGATCCCATAGAGTAAGTAGAACTGGGGCCACCGTCGAAGCAGCTAATAAGTCAGCGAAAAGGAATATCTCAAATACTCCCAAAGCATTTAATTCAAAGTACAAAATAGTAGGTCCGGTAGCCAAATATATCGCAATAGGTATCATCCCTACAGTGATCAAACGTGCTTCTTTAACGCCTAACTGACTATCACTTAAATCTCTAGAAATTGTAGCTACAATGGCATTTTGCAAAGTATCAACACTTGAACAAACGAGAGCCATCGCAAGTACGATAAATGAAGCAATAAAGAATACTCCAGCATCATCAATCAGGTAGAAAAATGCTGCAGAGGGGTCTTCTACATATCCTCTACCTGCAACTACTGTTCCAAGTACACCCATTACAAAAACCAATGGTAGAACCATTCCAGCAGCCAACCAAGCACCCTTTGTTAGAGCCTCATCTGATTCAGATGCCCATGCACGTTGCCAGTTCCCCTGAGAAAACATCTCTGCAGCAGTAATTGCTACTACCAATGCCAAACCTGATTTGAAAGAGTCCATGTATGACATCGAACCTATGCTCCAGGAATCTTCAGGATTGTATGCCTTTGAATCCGTAATCAATCCATCAATATCCCCTCCAAATAAAACCAGTAACAGAGTAACTACGAGGAAAACTATTGCCCATGCTTGAATCCTGTCAGTAGCCAACGAAGCCGGAAGACCTCCTCGAGAAACATATCCAGCAGTCACAACTCCAACCAGCACCATTGGAATCAGAGAATTAGTATCTGAAAGAATTTCCATTGATTTACCGATGGCTGTAAATTCAGCAAATAGGAATGTGAACATGTAAAGGAATGAAATTAGTCCGACATAAATCTGCATTCCACGTCCCAATCGCACCCTAACATAATCTGCAAGAGTAACTCCAGAAGGTAACCTAGAACGAATTATTGGCCCAACATAAGCTAACAATAGAAATGGAGTAGCTGCTGAAACAGCATATCCTACTACGTCCCAAAAACCTCCATAATAGCCCACTTCAGAAGGTCCGAAAAGTATCCATATCCCCATGCCTGAAGCAAATAAACTCAGACCAATTCTGAGCCAATCTTGTGATCCACGGGCTGAAAGATATTCATCCACATTGACTTCTTTTTCATTCGTTGCTTGATATCCTATATATCCAAAAAAACCAAGCGTTGCAAGCATCAATCCATAAGTGATTATCGGTGTTATTTCCATTTTCAATTCCTCCGCTGGCATTAACCAGATCAGGTCAAAGGGTCGTTACTTTCGTAACCTCTCAGCAAAAGCTCCCCATCACTAAGGACTGATATTAGGCTATTGAATATATTCACTTAGTTATCAGGTTGCATGAATTGATAATCCCAATCTTGTGGAGGCTCTAATGTTCTCTTAACTGAACGCGGACTAATCCATCTTAACAGGTTCAACGGACCACCTGCTTTGTCATTAGTACCACTCGCTCTGGCTCCACCGAACGGTTGTTGAGCTACTACGGCACCTGTTGGTTTGTCATTAATATAGAAATTACCTGCTGTGAATCTAAGCGCATTGAATGCTTTCTGTACATCAGATTCGTCATTGGCAAAGATTGATCCTGTAAGTGCGTATGGAGATGATTCATCACACAATGTTAGTACTTCATCAAACATATTATCTTCATACACATAGACGGTTAAAACAGGGCCAAATATCTCATCGACCATTGTCTCTGATTTAGGATTAGATGTCACAATAATTGTAGGTTCAACAAACCATCCTACTGAATCATCATAATTACCACCTACAATCACGTCACAGGACGCGTCTTTCTTAGCTCTATCAATGTAGCCAGTAATCTTGTCGAAAGATCTTTGATCTATTACAGCTGTCATAAAGTTGGTAAAATCCATAGCATCTCCCATCTTTATTTTCCTAATTTCATCACATAGTTCATCACTAATTGATGACCAAACTGATTGAGGAACATATGCTCTACTAGCTGCAGAACACTTCTGACCTTGGAACTCAAATGAGCCTCTCAGTAATGCTACTAACAAACCACGCTCATTGCAATTAGGATGAGCTACAACAAAGTCTTTACCGCCTGTTTCACCAACGATTCGAGGATAAGAACGCAGATTGGGTAAAGCTAAACCAATTTCCTGCCAAAGACCTTGGAAAGTTGCAGTTGAACCAGTGAAATGTAAACCAGCAAAGTCAGGATTTGCTAGAGCAACCTCCGTTATTTCGGCACCAGAACCAGGTAAGAAATTTATCACGCCATCTGGCAATCCGGCTTCCATCATTAACTGCATAAGAATGTAGTTAGATAAGTATGAATTTCTACTCGGCTTCCAAACAGATGTACATCCAACAATTGCAGGAGCGCTAGGAAGGTTAGCCGCGATACTGGTGAAATTAAACGGTGTTATCGAAAGAACAAAACCTTCCAAAGGACGAATTTCTGTAGAGTTTTTTACTCCTGGAGGTGAGACTAATGGTTGAAGATCATCATGAAAATTTCTTGCATAAAAACAATTAAAGCGCCAGAAGTCGATTAATTCACATGCAGAATCTATTTCTGCCTGGAAAACTGTTTTTGATTGATTAAGCATAGTAGAGGCATTTACTTTCATCCTCCATTCTCCTGCTAATAAATCAGCACACTTCTCAAAAATTTCGCATCTAGATTCTAAACCAATATCAATCCAATTTTGTTGTGCATTAACTGCTGCCTTGCAAGCATTTTCCATTTCATATTTACCTGCCAAGTGAACTCTTGCGATAATGTGATTATGGTTATGAGGAATTACTTGAGTTGTAATATTTCCAGTAAATACTTCTTTACCATTTATGATACAAGGTATTTCAATTACTTCACTCATTTGCCTATCAAGTTCTGCTTTGATTTCAATTCTCTCTTTACTACCTGGAGAATAACCAAGGATAGGTTCGTTAACTGGATGACTCATATTACGGCGCTACTAGATAATGCATTTTATCATTACTAAAAGAAATACTAGGAGTTTAACTCCATTCATTAGGATCGTCTTTCTTCGACTTTTTCCACTCTCGATAACATGACTTACAAACAGTGACTCTCCTAGAGTTCCCTAAAAGGCCATCTTCTCCCCAAACATCGGCTGCTCTATCAAATGCTAATTTACGACCACCTATTTTCTTGTCAGCCCAATTTCCACATCCGGCAACATCACAACGAATTTCACCAGAATATTCTTCTTTCTCTTTCTTAGATGGTCCTTTCGCCGCTGAAGCTAATTGTTGTTTTTTCTTAGCTCTGGATTTGAATCCCATAGCACTTCGAAAAGACACCTGAATTAGAACGTTGCCTCTTCGGCGGGTACATCAAATGGGCCTCCTACCTTCGCGATTGAAGCCTTTCTGTCCGGTCCAACGCCTACACTAACCACAGGAATTCCTGATAATTCTTCTATTCTTTCTACAATGTGCCTAACTTTCTCTGGCATTGCACCATAACCAATCCCTTCCGAACGGGATCTGTCTGCCATAGAGATCCATTCCTCATCTGATAATGCGGGGAATCCTTCATGAGTCTCGTAAATTGGCTTACATTTTGCTACTTCTTCAGAAGTTGTTGGGAAATATTTTATCACCTTACCCTCAAAATCATAACCTATACAAATTTTGATCTCATCAAGTCCTCCCAAAACATCCAATTTCGTGACTACTAGACCAGTATATCCATTGAACCTATGAGCATCTTTCAAAGCAACCATATCTAGCCATCCAGTCCTTCTTGGACGTCCGGTTGTAGTACCAAACTCATGACCTACTTGCGCCATATGATGGCCCGGTCCTTCGTCAAGAGATAATTCGGAGGGAAATGGTCCATTACCAACTCTTGTTGTATATGCTTTTGTTATACCGAAGCATTGCTCAATATGACCTGGATGAATTCCCGCACCATGAGTTGCATTGGCACGACTTGTTACTGAAGATGTGACAAAAGGATATGTCCCTTGATCTATATCTAACATTGCTCCTTGAGCGCCTTCAAGAAGAATTCTTTCACCATTTTGCAGTGCGAAATCAATCATTAATCCTGTTGGCCTGATTGCATCAGAATATCTTTCTAGTATCCATCTCAAGTCTGATGTTAAAGATTCAGAAGTAATTCTTTCTGAGACGTTGACTGAATCTAATTGCTTATTCATTCTAGAAACTATTTCTGAAATTTTTCCACTGTCTGCAATTACATTATTAATGTCGCAAAATCGAATCCCTACTCGTTCTATTCTATCGCGATAAGCTGGACCTATTCCTCTTCCTGTGGTGCCAACTACTTTGTCAGCAGAATCGTATAATCTATGGAATGGTAAAATTACAGATGCTCTCTCACTAATGAATAAACGCTTACCTTCTGGCCTTTCCTTAGTTAGAGAATACCATCTATCAAGCTCTTCTTCGAGAACCCAGGGGTCTATCACCATTCCATCTCCAAGAACTAAGTTACATTCCATTGACGTTACACCGGAAGGAATTTGATGAAGTTTCAAAGTCGTATCTCCTAGAACTATTGTATGTCCAGCATTGTTCCCTCCTTGAAATCTAACAGCCCAAGTAGAGTTGGGCGCTAGCTGATCAATAGCCTTACCTTTTCCTTCATCTCCCCACTGGGCCCCTAACACAATATTCGCTGGCACAAGGTCTCGGCTTAGCCGAAGGCGAATGAATAGTTCGGTCCAAGAATCTTGGGAAAATGATTAAAAAAAAATTAGAATACCTAGCAAAGCGATTATGAAGGGTAGGCATTTCGGAGGCTTTGTATGGCTCAACGTCACAGTATAGCAGAAGCGCGTCTTCTCAAAAAGTGGATATGCATGAAATGTTCTGCAACTCATCGTGGTACTAAGCCCAGAGCATGCCGAAAGTGCGGTTATACTAACCTGAGGCCTAAAGCTACAGAACGCCGAAGTACCTAATTGATTCTTCTTCAATTGAGTCTAATCACAAAAGTAGATTAGAATTTAAACTAGAAGTTATTTTCGACGTGCTTCTGCTAGAAGAGTTTCTAATGCGGTCTGAATTTGAAGACATAAGGGGCCAAAATGAAGAGGTAGATTTGGATCATTGAAAATATCATCAAGCATCGATGCAGTCATTCCAAGTCTCAAGTCCATTTCTTTGTTTTTATTTAACAGCCACTTATCTACTGATTCTTTCGCAGTAGTACGTATATTCCTAGGTACTTGCGAATCATCAAGTTGACCTAGTACAGATGCAATCTGTTGGATGCGGGATTCGATGTCTGACATATTACCACCAAGCCGCCGACAAATGACATGTCCTTAAGCACATCCCTAGATTAGTATGATTATTGAGAGGATTCTTGTTCCCATGTAGCCCATGGCATATCTGTATTAGAAACACCTAAACCACGTCCTGAAGGACCTAATGCAATTAATCCAACAGAATGCTCAGGTGATATCAATGTATTAATTCCCCAATTCATAGATTCTTCCAAAGAATAAGTTTTATCCTTTATTTTTTCATACACCTTGTTACTTAGAAGTGCTCTAGTAATAGCCTCGCCAATTCCTGTCGCAGCAACCGCTAGACCTTGTTCTGCCCAAAACCCAGAACCCGGCAATGGTACGTCTCCGACTCTTCCTGGAGGTCGGAAACTGCAACCTCCAGTACTTGTCGCGACGACTATCATGCCAGTCCTATCTCTAGCAATAACGCCTACTGTATCTCCAGTCATCTCCTTTCCAGAATCACCAATTTGACCCTTTGGAGATACACCTACAACTTTTTTCTTGATATGTCCTTTTTCGTCGGCCCATATTCTAGCACCTTGAGAAGTCAAGCCATTGATTTCTTCATCTAACAAATCCGCAGCAACTAAAATTGGATTAGGGGTCTCTTCCATAGCAATAACAAAACCTATTTTCCCATCGCCTGTCTGTATTGAAGCATCTGTTAACACCGACCCATCTGTGCGCATTACACTACCTGTTCCTGCATTGAAAACTGGATCATTTTCTAGGATTACACAAGCCTGAACTGCAGCATCTAATGCGGTTCCTCCTGCAGAAAGAATTTCAGCAGCCTTGTTTATTGCAACCTGAAGATTATCTTGACGGGCTGGCCCCGGACCAGCACCACCATGGGCTATTACTGCTGGAATTGTCATTTTTACATACTCCCTTTCATTTGTGAATTTACTTCAATCTTCAATTGTAATATTAAAGCAACGATAAAAATTAATCCCGCCACTCTGAAACAGGTATGGTAAGTCCATAAACCAATTCCCTCAACTGTCTCAGACCAAATATAGGCAGCTAATAGTGGTCCAATTATCCTGGCTAATGCGCTATACCCTTCTTGAGCACCCATCACTGCACCCAGTTCATAACCTGAGTTGGTAGTTGCGAAGGTAAGCAATGATGATTGTGTAGGCGAAAAGAGTGCGTTGCCAATGGCCAATGCTGCAGAGCTAAAGAAAACAATCCAGCTAGCACTTGCGGGCACGTAGGGTAAACTAGCAATTCCTAATCCGCAAAGTAGAGTTCCAAAAATCATTAGATTTTTCATGCTAAATCTATCGGTTAATTTGCCAATAAGACCACCTTGGATGATTACTCCGATCACACCGATAAAAGCAAAAATCCATCCATTTTGCATTTCGCTGAAACCGAGGCCGCCATTTTCAATTTCCAAAGCAGTAAAAAGTATGAAAGTCCCGTGCATCATACTAAATCCAAACATAAATAAGAAATTAGCAGAAATTAAAGTAGATATTTGAGGGAGCTTCATAACATTGATTAGATTTTCAAAAATACTCGTGATTTCTTTCAAAGGAGACTCTAACTGATTTTTTCTAGATTTTTTAGAGAGGCTCTCAGGAAGCCAAATTATTGCTAATAACAAAGAAATAAGTGAAAGAATACTTGAAAATATACATGGTAACAAATAAGGATATTTTGACCAAAATGTTGAGTCAAAAATACCTCCAATACTTGTTGCTGGATCTGACAATAAACCTCCAATGAAAGGACCAATCATGAACCCGAGACCAAAAGCAGCACCTATCATGCCCATTCGCCTAGATATTTCACTAGGCTGACTTATATCACCGATATACGCCCTTGCAACTGCAATGTTCCCATTACCTGCACCCGCCAAAAAACGGGCTATTAGTGCCATACTGAGACTTTGTGAGAGACCGAAAACTATGAAAAATATTGAATTGGAAATCAGGCCAAGAATAATAATCGGGCGTCTTCCATAATTATCACTGAGCGAACCAAGAATCGGAGTGAAAATAAACTGCGCTAGAGAATAACAAGATATCACAACACCGACCCATAAGTCTCTTCTTCCAATATCCATTATTCCTTCAGCAAAAGCCAAATCCTGAATAAAATAAGTTAGGAATGGGATAACAATAGTGAATCCTAACATGTCAATCAGGACTACAAGAAATAATATTCCCATTGGAGAACTCTTTCTCCCGTTACCCCCCATAAACAAACCGTGCAGGTTGGACACTTAGTATTGAGGGGGCATCAGGCTGAGGGTTGAGTGTCTGCAGTATTAGAAATAGTATCAATAACTAATGCTAATCTTTCAACCAATGAAACTTTATCTTCTGAGCCAACAAGGGCATATTTTAGAACCTCATCTAGGGAATCAACAGGAATTACAGTTACCATAGACTCGTATTGTTCATCAATTAATACATCTTGCATATTAGAGCGAGGGATAATAATAGTTTCAATACCTGATTTGGCCGCTGCTTCAATCTTGGCAGAAACTCCCCCAATAGGGAGTACTTCACCTCTGATTGATAGAGAACCAGTCATTGCAAGATTCTGTTCAATAGGCAATCCTTCAAATGCACTTATGATGGCAGTAGCCATAGTTATCGAAGCACTATCTCCATCGACATTATGAGTCCCAGGAAATTGAACATGTACGTCGAAGTCTTTGATATCATTTCCAGTTAATTTTTTCACTACTGCACTAATATTTGTAACTGACTCTTTAGCGAGATCTGAAAGTCCACCAGTGGCTATGACCTGCCCTGATCTGCCATGCGCTGCTGTTACCATAGCTTCTACCGGCAATACTACACCTGAATAATCTGAAAGTCCCGAGTCTGCACCTAATACTGCTAATCCGTTAACCCTTCCGATCCTTTCACCTTTATTCACTATCATAGAGTAATCTGCTTGTCTTTCCAAATACCTGTCTGCAACTTGTTGCTCAAGCGGTTTTGCAATTGCTCTGGCTCTAATGATATGTGATGCAGTAGTAATTTCCGCATTTTCTTCAACTGCTAGATCGCCTGCAATCCGTATTAAACCTCCGAGTTCACGTAATCTAAGAGATAAACGGCCTCTACGACCACTACGTCTCTGGGCTTCTTTCAAAATTAACCCAATAGATTCAAGGTTAAAATGAGGTATAGGTTTTCCAGAGGTTTTCTTTCTTTCATTGACTACTTCCTGAGATACGAAACGGATTAGTCGACGACGATTCCTTTCAGTATCTGGCATGTCTGTATTAACATATACTTCATACCCATATCCTCTGATTCTACTTCTAAGAGCAGGATGCATGTTTTGTATGCTATCAAGATTCCCTGCTGCAATTAAAATGAAGTCAGTAGGCACTGGCTCTGATTTAGTCAAGGCACCAGAAGAACGTTCAGAACGACCTGAAATTGAAAGAGCCTTTTCTTGCATGGCAACTAACAAAGCTTGCTGTTCTTCCATCCTGAGCATTCTAATCTCATCGATGTAAAGTACGCCTTTGTTTGCTCTGTGAACAGCACCTGGCTCAACTCTCTCATGAGCAGGTGTGGCCAAGTCCGCACCTGACTGGAATGGATCATGTCTAACATCACCCAGTAAAGCCCCTGCAAGAGTCCCGGTAGCATCGATGAATGGAGGCTCTTCATTTCGTTCATGTTTCACAAGAAGTTTGGGGATATTCCCTTCATCCCCCGCAGTAAGCCTTCCTCTGAGGAAGAAATAACCAAATATCAATAAGAATGAACCGAAAATTAAAGTTAATATTTCCCCACTAGAAAGTGTTGCTAGAACTAAAGCAGCACCAACTATTAGGACAATGAACAAGAGTGTTCGATTTGTTCTTTCTCTCTGTTGCCGAATCAAGGCTTTACGCTCTGAAATTATCCTTGAACCTCTACCGGCAGGAACTGTCCGTACTTTAGGTTCATTCTCATCGTCTTGATTTCGATAAACCAGTATATCTTCTAATTGTTCTTTTGGAAGAAATTCTGTCATTGAACGTGCTAACATTGACTTCCCAGTACCTGGTTCACCAACCATAATCACATGTCTTCTCTGCTCTGCGGCCTTTCTGACAACTATTGATGCAGCTTCTTGACCGATTACCTGGTCAACTAATTTTTCAGGTATAGGGACATCAGCAGTAGAAGTGATTTCAACTTTCTTAATCCATTCTTCAACAGGTATTTTGCATACAGGATCTTTGTCTTTAGCGACACCAAAAGCGGAACCATCTTCCCAACTTTCGAGAGGGTTGTCTTTGACTAATGATTCATCTGTTTCGTCTGACAAGTGACTCCCTCGGGATTAGTCCTGTAAGTCTGACCTTCTTGAAGGTGCGTCATAGAAGCATTAGCAAAAAAATTACTTTTGGCGTCGAATATACTCTTCTCCATAGTAGTGCCACTGTTCCATTGACCAACCTTCTGGAAGACCAGTAGCAGGTAATTTAGGCATCATTGGAGGAGGCGGAGGTAACTTTGACGATTTATTTGGAGATTTTATATTATCCATTAGTTCAATTGGGACTTCTGAAATATACCGAGATTCTTCAACCACATTCTTTTTCCTTCTCATAATTGCAACAGTTGAGAGAGAAGTTAGCAACCCTGATAGAACCACTAAACTTAAAATTCCAACCACTATTAAGGGAGAAAATGTAGAACTAGATGATGCATCATTAGAGGTAGGATTTTCATCATCGATAACTAACTCAGGCAATGTTGCATGAATTTTATAAGTTTCTTCTGTAACTCTATCCATTCCATTTTGATCAACTGCTCGTACTGTGAATGTCATGTAATCTCCAACACCCAACCCACTGCCACTAATGTGATTTACAATAAATGGGCCTAAAGTATGAGAAATTCCAGAGGTGTGGCAAATTCCAGTTACTGAATTACAAATACCCCAAAATACAGATATCTCTGATAATTCAAGAACTCCTATGTTGGTAATTGAAACTGAAGGATTAGTATAGTAGTCAGTTGTATCGATAGAAATTATAAAGTCACCAATTGAACCATATTTCCAGATTAAAGGCAAATCATCGACTACATTGACGGTGATTACAAAATAGGATGAGAAACCGTGCCTGTCTTCAGCAATGACATTGACCATCTGTGTCCCAGAATCTTGCCATGACATAATCAAGTTACCAGTTATAGGATTCCATTGAGTTGCTCCAGGAACTTCATTTTCCACAACTACCCAAATTTCCTCGTCCGAATTATCGATATCAGAAATTCTTTCCAGTAAATTAATCGAATAAACATCTCCGGTTTGGAGGTCAATTTGTTCTATGTCAGTTAAATTAATTCTAGGAGCATCGTTAACATTTAGGACATGGAACGTAACAACTGTATCTGAGAATTTAATACCGTCACTAGCCCTAATTAAAATATCTACAATTCCAAAGCCATCTTCACTCAAAGAAACTACTGACAATGAATGACCATTTAAATTCGCTTCGACTAGATTTTCATCAGAAACATCAATTATTGACAATGTAAGGTCTGCTACTGGTACAGTGTTTCCCGCATCATTGGTATCTGAAAGATAATTTGTAAGTGTAATACTCCCATAACCTCCCTCATTGAATGATTGAGTATTAATGGGGGACCAACGTGGGGCTCCATTTTCTATCACATTGAATAAAATTAGTCCTGAATTGATATCATCGCCGTCGTTAACACTCATGTAAACTCCTTGTGGTAATGCATTTCCATGACTATCTCTAACTACTTGTGTAAATTTGACTGTTAATTCCAGGTTTACTGGGTCCCATGATAGGAATTCATCGTCTGTGCTAAATATATCTAGGAGTTGGAGGGGAGTTTCTGCATCACTGATTAGACCAATTATGGATACCTTTTCTTCAGTATCAACTTTAACAGTAGGCATTCCAGAATATTGATCATCACTACTTGAATAAATTGAAGGGAGGGCGTTTTGAAGAATAAAAGCGTCTTCGGAAATTAACCATTCACTATCTTGCCCACCTGCATCTGTCCACATTACTCTGAGATCATATTCACCTACTTGTGAGGTTAATTCAGTATTAATTGAAAATAAGTACCTAGCATTACCACCGCTTCCAATAATTTCGGGCCCTTCAATCCATGTCTCATCCCAAGAACCTGTGCCTGCCTCCGAATAATGTAATGTAGGGTACATAGATTCAATCGTATCAACTAAGTCATTTGATATTGCAGTTACTTCGAATTGAATGGAACTACCTCTGTTAACATTAGGGGAAGAAACAGAAGTGGGAGTAACTGGAACCGGAGGTAAATCGTGGAGTCCGGCTACATCCTGATAATTATTACTTGGAATTCTATCACCTTCAAGATTAGAAAGCCTCGCCCTAAAAATAGAGGTCCCAGAGGGTGACATTTCAATTGAAGAAGTATCGAAAACTGTTGTCAAAATTTGACTAGAGCCAGATGCAATATTATTATTTAATGAAACGCTAGAAATTAACTGTTCTCCCGACCCATCTAGATAGTAGATACTAATTTGTCCACCTTCAGAGTATGTTTCAACACCATTATTTCTAATAGTGGTTTCTAAGACTAATTCATCTCCTTGAACAAAACCAGAATCACCTTGAATAGTGAAATCAGATATCCCCATATCAACTAAGGGGGCCATGTCAAGATCAACCGCGGCATAGAAATTGTTGTAGGTTGTATGGGGGCCGTCCATTAGTGCAACTACAGGCCAAAAATTCTCAAATTGAGTATTTCCTCCTGCAGCCCTAACAGTATTCAAAGGTTTATCCCAAGAAAGTTGAGCATTAGAACTAGGAGAAAGGACTACTTGTTCAAAACCACTTTGGCTACTATCAAGTAGCCAAGATCTCCAAACATGATGTGGTTTGTATCCATCATCATAGTTCTCAGCCCCAGATTGTTCAGTAATGGCAGCATAAACATACACTGAAACAGAAGGTATGGAGCCTAAATATGAGATAGTCAAATCAGTAGTAACAGTATCCCCTGAAGGATTCAGGGAAGTCGATAGTTCCATTGAAAAATCTGTTGAAGAAGGTGCCATACATCCACCTGCAGTAAAATCGTTATCATAGTAACTTGAACCACCAGCGCCCACTTTGTAGCAAGAACCTGCTTGTTCATCGGCAAAAGAGAAGGTAGGGTATCCGCTGGATGCACCCATAACATGGTCTCTTCTAGATTCTGAACTACCAATTGAATCCGAAGGCCAACCTGTCCCAGAGCCTTGGAAAAATGAAACATAAGTGAAATCTTCTGGATTAGATGTTTTCAGATTGTGGAGAGAAGGAGATGCACTACTCATACAAGGACCACACCAATGAGCACCTACATATTCTCCAAATACTGTATGACCGGGGCTGGAGGCAAAAAGTGGTAATTCCTCTTTTTCCAGTTCAATAGGTTGATTGAAATTTTGTTCTTCCGAATCAAAAAAACCCCCAAGAGTCATAATGACCATCAATGACATCATGGCCACCGCCAAGACTGAACTATGCAATTCGTTCCTTATCACTAATTGGACGCTTGTACTGCTCTGTATAACCTTATCTAGCATTAGTTTCTAAAGATAAATCAAATTAAAACCAACTTCTCAATCAAATGACTTGATATCATGGAACCTTTTCGTAGAATCAATGACTAGAATCAATGACCTAGATTGGGTGGCTCTCAGAGAAGATGATGGTAGAGCCTATTTATTACAAAAAAAGCCAGGAGAGGTTAAGATAAAGGGACTAGGTAGATTTGATTCAGGACAACTACTAGATGGATACTCAATAGGTGAAAGAATACAAGTTGGGCAAAAATCTCTAACTATAGTCAAAGCAACTCTTTCTGAAGCGCGTCGTAACATGGTTAGAAGAGCTCAAACTATTGGCATCAAAGACTCTGGTTTCCTGATTTCATGGCTAGGAATTGGAGTAGGTAGCCGAGTTTTAGAAGGAGGTCATGGTTCTGCCGGACTCGCCATGAATATAGCTAATGTTTTAGGGAATAGTGGAACGCTAATTTCAGTCGAAGTTAGAGATGAACATGCATCGGTAGGAAAACAAAATATGGACAGGCTAGAAGAAATTCTTCCAGAATTTCCAAATTGGCATTTAATTGTTGATGACTTATCCAACATTACTGATCGAGTAAAAGAAATTTGTATTGAAATTGATTCTGCAATTATTGATGTTGCAGAACCTTGGAATGTTTTGGAATCAGTAGTTCCTTGCCTTCGAATAGGGGGGAGAATTGCATGCTATTGCCCTACTTCATCACAATTAGAAAAATCTTGGAATGCTTGTGAAGATGAAAATTTGAATGTAGAATGGGCCGGAGAAATTATCGAAAGGAAATGGAGTAAAGCGAGTAAAGGAGGAGTCAGACCGGGTAATCAACCAATGGGACATACAGCATTTTTACTAATTGCTACTAAATTAGCATCTGAGGAAGAAGAATAGATTTGATTCATAACCAAGTATTCCTCCGCCAAACCATGAGAGACAGTAGCCAATGGGAACCTACATCTTACCGGACACATACGATAGGTCAAATTGTAAGCGAAGGTGCAACATTAGTTGGTGAAGAGGTTAGTGTCGCAGGATATGCGGAAACAATACGAGGAAGGGGTGCTATCTGCTTCCTTATGCTAAGAGACGGAACTGGACATATTCAGGCATTTTTGAAAAAGGATAATATGGACCCAGAAACTTTTGATTTAATTCAATCTTCCACTAGAGAATCAACTGTTCAAGTAACTGGCTTAGTGGCACAAAAAAGACCACCGAAGGTGGCAGAAGGGGAACCTTTACCTCCACCAGAATATGAAGTTAATGTGACATCAGGACAGGTTTTAGCAGAAGCAGCAACACCATTACCGGTCGGGATTATTGACGATGTCAAAATTGGATTAGATATTAGATTAGACAATAGGCATTTAGACTTGAGAAGGTCTCATGTAAATGCAATGTTTCAATTAAGAAGCAAAGTTCTACAGTATGGCAGAGAACACCTAATCAAAGAAGGGTTTATGGAAATGAATAGCCCTAAGATTATTGCTAGCGCATCAGAAGGAGGGACTAACTTATTCCCTATGATGTACTTCGATACACCTGCTTTCCTGAGCCAATCTCCTCAACTTTACAAACAATTAGCAGTCCTTGGTGGATTAGAGAGAGTTTTTGAGATAGGACCGGCATTTAGAGCAGAAAAACATGATACTTACAGACATTTGAATGAATTTATTTCTTTTGATATTGAAGGCGCATGGATGAACGATGAAGATGTAATGGGAGTTCAAGAAAGAATGATTCATTATATTTGGTCGTCTGTATCTGAAAATGACCAAAATTTAATTCAGACCATTAACGACTACAAAGTTAGCCAAGGTGAGGAAAAAATCAGTGTCGAAGTCCCTGAGCTACCATTCCCAAGAATACCATATTCTGAAGCGATAGAAATTGTGAAGAATGGAGGTGGAGAGATAGAATGGGGTGACGATATAGAGAGCCATCATTGCGACTTAATTGCAGCAATATATCCCGGATTTCATTTCCTTCCTAGATGGCCAATGGCAATGAAACCATTCTACATTTATCATAATAAGGATGAGAAAAGTGATTCCGGAGGACAATTAAGTCGAGGTTTCGACTTGAATTATGGACGTGATGAAATGACTAGTGGAGGCCAAAGAGAACATAGGGTAGATGTACTTGAACAGAATCTCAGAGACATGGATCTGAATCCTGAAGATTTTACCTTCTACACAGATGGTTTCCGTTATGGAGCACCTCCACACGCAGGTTGGGGATTAGGAGTTGCGAGATTATTGATGGTACTTACTGGAGCAGGGAATGTCCGTGAAGTGGTATTATTCCCTAGAGATAGAACGAGAGTTACACCATAATTAAAATGAGAGATTAATATGCTTCCTCAACTAAAGATGATTTATGATATTATCAATGCATCAGATGATGGTTTTGGACTTCCAATAAAGGGTATAGTTTCTAAATTAAAAAAAATAATACTTTTAGGAGTAATACTTTCTATTTCAGTTGGAGTAGGTATTGGTTACCTGATTTTTGAAGTTATATGAGTTAAATTAGAAATACTCACACCGAAAAGAACGGGTATCAGTAACCTCTGCGACGAATGAGAAATATGTCCAAGCCGAACTTTGCATATCTACTTCTAAAAGAGCACCCATATGGTAGAGAAATGCTAAAACAGTTAATTTCAGAGGGTTTCATTCCAAAAATTATCATTACAGAAGATTCTGCAATTGCAGATGAAGAGAGAGAAAAATTCCTGAAAAGAATTGAGGGGAATCAAATAGCAGAAAGAATAGAATTACAACTTGAAAAATTATCAGAAAAAGGAATCAATATTGAGCACATCGAAGTACCTATTCACAATTCAGAAGAAGTGATGCCATATATTAGAGAATTAGAACTAGATATCATAGTTTTTGGTGGCACGAGGATTATTCGTGGAGAAATATTAGATCATCCTAAAGACGGAGTAGTAAATAGTCACCCAGGGTTATTACCTGAATGTAGAGGATCTGCATCTCCTGCTTGGAGTGTATACCACGACATACCTATTGGTTCATCAACTCATTTCTGCGATAATGGAGTAGATACAGGACACTTACTCTTGCGAAGAGAAGTCCCAGTAAAAAGAGGAATGAAATATGAAGATTTATGTTATGAGACTCTTGTATTAGCAGGAATTTTGATGAAGGAAGCATTGATGGCATATGAACAGGGAAGGTGGGACGAAATGAGACACCCCCAAGGTGAGAGCCCTCACCCCACATTTAGGAACGCCTCTGAAGAGATATTACAAGTTGTAAAGCAAAAATTAGAGGAAGAAACGTATGCTCATTATATTGATTAGGTGATGAAATGGATAAAATATTAGGATCAGATTTCCCTTATGCGGACGGAATACTAAACGGTAAAAATGCGCTTGTATGTGGTGCATCAAAAGGCATAGGTAGAGCCACTTCATTGATGCTTGCAAGAGCAGGGGCAAACGTTGTTGTGTGTGCTAGATCTTCGGATAAATTAGATGATTTACTTGAAGAAATGTATGGTAGCGGACATTCAAAATTAATACTTGATTTAGAAGATACTTCTACCTTAGAATCCAAAATAAATAAATTAATTGAAAATAAAAATATACATATTTTAGTAAATAATGCAGGAGGGCCACCAGGTGGACCATTATTATCGAATACAATTGATGATTTTGATGCCCCTTTCAAAAGGCATCTGCATGCAGCGCATACTATCACTCAGATTCTAACTCCAATTATGGAAAGTGAAGGATATGGTAGAATTGTAAATATCATTTCTACATCTGTAAGAGAACCAATAGATAATATCGGACTTTCAAACACTTTGAGAGGAGCTATGGGGTCATGGGCTAAATCTCTCTCAAGAGAATTAAGTCCTTGTATTACGATAAATAATATTCTTCCAGGATTCACAGATACAGATAGGCTAGGATCTCTTGCCAAGTCTATTTCTGATAGAACCGGTAACTCAATAGAATCTGTTCAACACAAATGGATGGATTCAGTACCAATTCAGAGACTAATTGATCCATTAGAAACTGGGGCTGCAGTCACATGGCTTTGTTTGCCAAGCAGTGGTTCGATTAGAGGGATTAGCTTAGCAGTAGATGGCGGAAGAATGCGTTCGATTTGAGTGTGGAATGATGTTATTCGATATATTCTTTTCAATTTCTCAGACACCTGATACCTCAGGATATATCCCTTCTGAAAAGGAAATGTTCTCTAATTTCTTTGAACAGGTCGAGTTAGCTGATGAATTAGGATTCGGGGTTGGATGGGTAGCACAAGCACATTTGTCAACTGAAATTCAAAAAAGAAATAATACTCCTGTAGTACCGCATTACCCAGGAGAAGTTGGACTCTGTACAGACTTCTTTCAAATTGCTCAAAAAATGTTTTCTAGAACTAAGAAAATGGAAGTAGGTAGTGCAGTTTTATCAATTTTAGCTTCTGGAGGACCTATTGCAATCGCAGAACGTGTTGGAGCATTTCTAGCATTACACGGAATGGACGGAATGGAAGACAGAAAATTGCATATCGGATTTTCAGCGGGAAGATTTGAATTTATGGCGAGGCCATACGGAATAATTCCGAGAAATATAGTTGAAGAGGCTGCTTGGCCTGCTCTAAGAGGGCAAATTTTTGCCGAGGCATCGGAGATTTTTCTAAGACTACTAAATGGAGAGGTCATTTCTTCAAATATGATTAGAGATACTGTTCTTACTAGAGAAAACTTCCGTTCAGATGAGGATTGGGAGAAAGTTCAAGATGCAGCAAAAGAGTTTTTCGAGTTAAAAGAATTAACTGAAACTATCGAAATACCACATAGATATGATTTTGAAGAGATAAAGACAATCCCTCAGAATTGGAGAAGAGATTTACTAAATCTTGTGCTTGGAAGTCATGATCCAAATTTACAGATTGAAGTCAATAAGTGGAGACCAGTACAAGTATTCAATCTAAGCATCACTCCTCCGCATATCATTGAAAAAACTCATGAAAGAATGGCTGAAAATTATCATTCAGATGGTGGCATATGGAACAGAGGTATGATGCCTCGAACAATAATGGTTTTTGTAAATAATGAAGAAGGGCTTTCATCAGAAGAGCAAAGTATTGCTGCTAAAGAAGAAGCAAAAGCCGCATTGAATACATATTGGAGTGCTTTGGAAGGGACAATTGATCCATCGAAAGTTGAAAGAGCAACCGATAACGCAGTAATTGGAAATGTTGAAGAAGTAGCCAAACAAATCATCCAAAGATTCGACCGAAATGATAAATTGATGTGTTGGTTTGATTTCTTTAATCACGATAGTGAAAGAGTTCAAAGAAATATGAAGGCTTTTATGGATGAGGTTGCACCTATTGTTAACGGAGAGGAATAGAATGGCAGAAGAAAAAAAATCTAGACCTTCATCAGTATCTCCAGGTAGGCCCGGATCTACATTATTTCCGACCAATCCTCTAGGAGATATGCATGAAGGCATTGCAACGGGTAGGGACGTAGAATGGGAACCATTAGTAGACTTTAGAAGAATGGATGTATCTGAAAATACAATCCATGGAGCTGTTGCATGGGCCCATGGAAATGAAATTATACATTCCTTTGGAGGAAATGTACTGATTTATGGAAGATCTATGATGAAACCATTAATGATGAAGCCTTTTGTAAAGGTGCTAGAAGATGAATTAACTTGGGAACAAAAGGCAATCTCTTGCTCATCCCACAACGGAGATACAGAACATGTTGCTGCTGCACAATCCATACTAACAGAATCTGAATGGGGACTAATGCAATGCCCTTTGGACGTGCCATTAATACAGTTTGGAAGACAGGTAAGAAGGCCGAGGAGATGGTTTCATACATGCTCTGGAGAACATGCAGCTTTGTTGAAAGGGATGCGGAAGATGGGTATGAGTAGAGCTGGTTATACACTACCTAGCACACCTTGGTTCCCATTGTTTTTAGACGTTCTAAAGGAATATATGAATAAACCAGACTGGGAACCTAAAAGAGTGGCTAAAGATGGTTGTGGGCTGCCTACGGTATCGAACACGGTTGACGAACTCGCAGTAATGTTCGCTGGATTAGTCGCAAAGAAAGACGATGACTGGATTTGGGAAGCTATGAATAAGAATCCAGATTTGATAGGTGGATTCAATCGACTCGATTCAACATGCCTAAAAGCAGGAAATGGAAAATTAATTGCTAAAGAGGGGGCAGATGGATTACTAGGACTATCTATCGAACATCCAGATTGGCCTAAGGGTTTGGGAATTGTAATTAAAATTGCCCATGGATGGAATTCACAAGCAACATGGTATGTTGCAAGAGCCGTTTTAGGAGTATTAGGTATAGAACTCAGAAACCCTTACCCATTACATAGACAAAAAGCGTTTATTGTTCCAGGAATTGTACCAGAGATTTATCAAGAAAAGTTAGAAAAAGTAGTCACTTGGGATGAGTGGGACCCCAATCAGGATAGATTTAATTTAGACTGGAATGAATACTCAGCTGCAATGACACGTAAAGATCCATTCTCAAATGAAGGTATATGAGGGAGATGATGAATTGAATCTCCGGAATTATATATCAGGGGAATTTATTGATCCAGAAACTGGAGAATGGTTAGAAAATTTCTCGCCTGCTACCGGAAAAATAATTGCATTAGTACCAAAATCTGGCCAAAATGATATAAATATGGCAGTAGAATCTGCAATACAGGCTTTACCTTCTTGGTCTGCATTAACAAATGTAGATAGGGCAAATTGGCTAGATAAAATAGCAGATAAATTAGAAACTAAATATGAAGAAATTGCGGAATTAGAAAGTAAAGATACTGGGAAACCAATCAGTTTAGCAAGAGAGGTAGATGCTTATCGTTCCGTTAAAAACTTTAGATTTTTTGCAAATATAATTAGAAATTTAAATGAGGAATCATATGAAATGGAGGATGCCACTAATAGAGTGATTTACAAACCGGTTGGAGTAGGGGCTCTAATAACCCCATGGAACTTACCACTCTACTTACTTTCATGGAAAGTTGCTCCTGCCATAGGAATGGGGAATACTGTAGTTTGTAAACCGAGCGAAATGACTCCACTTACCGCGGATTTACTTATGAAAACCATAGATGAAATAGGGTTACCAAAAGGAGTAGTTAATCTAGTTCACGGAGATGGAATGGGTGCTGGCTCACCACTAGTATCACATGAAAACATATCCTTAGTATCATTCACAGGAGGAACCTCAACTGGTTCAATAGTTGCCAAGGCTGCAGCAAGTTCTTTCAAAAAATTGAGTCTAGAGCTAGGTGGTAAAAATGCAAGTATAATTTTTGATGACTGCAATCTAGAAAATACTGTCAAAGGAGTAGTGAGATCTGGTTTTCTGAACCAAGGACAGGTTTGTCTTTGTGGAAGTAGAATCCTAGTACAAGAAAAAATATATGATGATTTTGTGAAGAAATTTGTTTCAGAGGTTCAAAATATGAAAATTGGAGACCCCTCGGATGAAAATACAAAATTAGGCGCCTTGATTTCTCCCGAACACCTTTCAAAAGTTGAAGAATATATTAAAATCGCCAAAGACGAAGGAGGGACAGTACTTACTGGAGGTTATCCAAATCTCCCTAAAGAATTTAAGAATGGGAATTGGATATCTCCAACAGTCATTGCTGATTTGGATGTGAATTCTCGTTGTTCAACTGAGGAGATATTTGGGCCAGTAGTTACTATTCATAAATTTAGCAATGAAAAGGAGGCCATTGAAATTGCTAATAATACCAGATATGGACTAGCAGGAAGTATATGGACTAATGACATTGAAAAGGCTAATAGAGTTGCGGAATCAATACATACAGGTATGATTTGGATAAATACATGGCTACATAGAGATTTAAGAGTCCCATTCGGAGGAGTTAAAGATTCTGGAGTGGGAAGGGAAGGAGGAAAATGGAGTTTGAGTTTCTTCTCTGAAGCAATGAATATTTGTGTAAAACACAAATAATCATCGTCGGCCCTTTCTACCTTTACCTCTTTTTGATTTGCCAGAATTATATTCCCAATTTCTTCCTGGTTTATTAGACCATGAACTAGCATCAAAATTCGAGTCACTATTTTTTTGTAATTTTTTTCTTAAACCTCTAGGAAGCTCTTGTACTGAATTAACGTCTAATTTCAAGCCTAAATCTTTTTCAAGTCTACGAATTCCTTCTCCTCCGGGTCCAATCATAGAGCCTATAGCAGAATCATCAATGTAAATTACGGCAGCAGAATCAGTGACCAATTTTGCATGTTTAACTGTAATACCAGTGAGCCTTGTAGCCTCTCTCTTGAGTTCTTCTGCAGCTAATTTCCAAGCAGGACTCCCTCCATCTTCATTAGAATCAGTGACTGGAACTACTGCAATTTCAGAACCAAATGCAAACATTTCATGAGTCAAACGATTGGACGGGAACTCACGAATTTCAATAACAGGGCGGCTTAAATCTGATTCCATCCCAGATGGTGCTCTGACTACCATCTTTAATTCTAATACTTGATTTATTCTTCCTTTTTCGATATGAATGACTGTATCTAGAACTTGAGAAATTAAACCTAACTCAACTTTTCCGACTAATCTTTGTATCGCTTGTAATCCACTATTAGCGTGAGTTACGCCAAGAAGTCCGACTCCTGCTAAACGTACATCACCAAATATCTCAAAATCTCTAGCACGACGAACTTCGTCAAAGATTACAAAGTCGGGCCTTAGTAAGAAAATAATCTCTGCAGTTTTTTCTAAGTCACCTTCTAAAGGAGCATATTGAGTGACTCTTTGAGGTACTTGTAAGTCTCTAGGAGATTCCATAGTTTTCACCATTGCTCCCATTTCAGAATCTAAATATGAGGCTATCGCTTGTGCGAAAGTAGTCTTACCGGAACCGGGTTTACCTACTACGAATACACCACGATGATGGTTAGATAATCTATTCACAAGTTCGTCATCTAATTTATAATCTGATAATTGTAAATTCGCTACCGGTCTGACAACAGTTATTTCCCAAGCATCTGAGAAAGGTGGCCAAGCACAACTCACACGTAAATCTCCGATTTGCATAACTTTACATCCCTCACGTTCAATCTCAATGAAACAATCAGAACGATTAGGATTCTGTTCAATAATTAACGAAAGATCTTCTGAAAGAGTCAATAGATTTGGTTTATCCCAAACTTCTAGATCTAATTCATTTAAACTCAAAGAAGATATGTGCCCACTCTTTACTCGAGGTTTACATTCGGCTTTAAGAAAGATTGTTGATACGGACTCGTCTACCAAAATTGATTCTAATGAATCGGGTAGTAAAGGATGGTCTCCAAATGACGCCATGCATGTATGAAACGCTCCTTAGATTTCATGTTTGGCTTAGTTATGGTATTAATGCTCGCATTAACTAATACTACTTTTCTTCTATAATATAGGGTAAGACTGAAAGTATAGTTATACCGCATAGAGTAGAATATGGTATCCGTTGGCATTATTGGATTGGGAGCATATGTACCACCAAATGAAATGAGTAATGAAGACTGGATGGAATATGTAGATACAAGTGATGAATGGATTACTACAAAAACAGGAATGAAAAAAAGAAGAATTGCTGGATCCAATGTATGTACTTCAGACTTGGCAGTAGAAGCTTCTAAACAGGCCTTAGATGATGCTAAATTAAAACCTAAAGATATAGACCTAATCATTTTGGCAACCTCATCTCCTGATGTACCACTATCTTCTACAGCAGGAATAATTCAACATAAATTAGGCTGTACTGATTGTGCAGCTTTTGATATCAATGCTGTATGTGCTGGATGGGTGCATGCATTAGATATAGGGAGTCGATATGTAGGTACAAATGGTTACCAAAATGTCCTCGTTGTTGGTTCAGAAATCTACTCTCGGATATTGAACTGGAAAGATAGAGCCACCTGTGTATTATTTGGAGACGGGGCAGGAGCGGCAGTGTTATCCGAAGTTAAGGAAGGAAAAGGGATCATTAGTTCATGGCTAATGTCTGATGGTTCTGGTTCATCTGTAATTGAAATACCATCTGGAGGAGTGAGAACACCATTTGATTCAGATGAATTTGTAGAAGGTTCACAATATTTCCATATGGATGGGAGAGCAGTTTGGAGTTTCGCTATTGAGGCTTTTCCACAAGCAGTTAATGAGTCGTTACGAAAAGCAGGGAAAAGCATTGAAGATGTTGATTTGGTGATTCCTCATCAAGCAAATATTAACATTATCAAGACAGGAATGGAAAAATTAGGTCTCGGAATGGAAAAAACCTATACTAATTTACATAAATATGGGAATACAGCGGGTGCAAGCGTCCCTATTGCAATGAAAGAAGCAATGGAAAGGGGGTTAATCAATGATGGCGATTTAGTGGTTACAGCGGCTTTCGGTGGTGGTTTAGCATGGGGCGCTAACGTCATACAATTCTAATATTGGTTATGATATTGAATCCATCCGCCAGTAGCTGCATCATGCCTTAATACCGAACCATCAGAGTTTAAACACCAAACTTGACCTGTTTCATCTGCCCATACCTTTTGCCCGTATTCATTCACAGGTGTCCCTTCAGGTGGCGAAATAATCTGAGGCTTTGGAGGAGTTGGTAACTCATTAAGCAAGGCATCTATGTGAGAAGTATCTTTGATAACTTCGGTTTCTTCTTTGAAATACTCCTCCAGTGAATCGTTGTTCTCCGAAATACCAATTGAGTCATTATTCTCTAATTCAGCGTTAGGCTCAGACATTCCTTCATGAGGATAATCGACTTCAATTACTTCATTTTCTTCAGATTTTGATTCACTGATATTTTCAGGTTTCCTGCGCAAGGTAATTACTCCTAGATACCCAATAATACCTAGTACTATTATCCCACCAGAAACTGCCAATATAAATTGTAGATTGGTTTGAAAATATTTGATACCTGGGTGAGAATCTGAGTTATCGCCCACTCCATCATTGTCTGAATCAATCCATTCAGAAACGTCATTAGGGAACTCGTCATTAGAATCGATATAATTATCTGCATCTGTATCAGGGAGAAGAGGATTGGTACCTTCTTCAATTTCTTTAGTATCTGACCACCCGTCATTATCATCATCACTGTCTGCATTATTACCAATACCATCTCCGTCGGTATCAAGCCACTCATTAGCATCTAATGGAGCCCAATCACTTACATCCAATTCACCGTCTCCGTCATCATCAGAGTCTAGAATATCACATTCTCCATCAGAATCAGTGTCAAGAGGTATAGACTGAGATATTAATGAATCAGTTTCACAACTCGATTCTTGCAGATCAGACCAGCCATCTCCATCATCATCTGTATCTTGATTATTACCTATCCCATCAGAATCTGTATCGATAGATTCACTTGAATCGAGAGGGAAAGCATCGTATTGATCTAATATTGAATCATTATCATCATCACTATCCTCAATATCATCTTTACATCCATCGCCATCAATATCATTTGTCGAATTACTAATCCAACCTATAAGTCCAGGACTACAAGAATCTATAGAATCTAATCTACCATCTCCATCATCATCAATATCATCTTCATCAATAATCCTATCTAAATCAGAATCTAATAAACAATCATTAATCGATATTGCACCCTCAATTATTGTGATATAGTTAATTGGGCATGAGGTTAGATAAGAACTACCTGGAGAGTCTGTATAGAAATCAAATGGATTGATTTCTTGAGAGGATTGTCCTTCTAAAGATACATAGAAACCGATATCTGCATCTAAACATGATAACTGACCTGGATTAGGCTGATACGTTCCCGCTGCACAAGGAGTTTGACTGATTGACATCTTATCTGATGAGAAATGACCAATATCTGCGTCTAAACAAGTTACAGACTTTGCATTAGGTTGATATGTTCCTTCAAGACATTCAATAAATTCTGATTGGCCCTGATTCATTACATACGCTCCTTCTGGAGAATCGATACATGACGATTGACCTTCAGATGACTGATAAGTACCTTCTAAACAGATTGTTTGCGACGATGAACCCTCTGATGGGACATAAAATCCTGAATCAGCATTAATACATGATTCTGGGTTTGTCGATAAAGAAAAAGGATTGTAAGAACCAGCTGGACACGGTGTTTGCATCGCAGCAGCAGATAAATCAACATAATGTCCGGGATCTGCTCCATAACAACCGATTTGTGCGGCTTGAGGTTGGTAAGTACCTAATGAACATGGTTCTTGACTAATTGCTGTGTATGAATCAACGTAATATCCTGAATCAGCATTAATACAAGAAGATTGGGCTAAATTAGGCTGATAAGTACCAGGCATACAAACTAATTGAACTGATGAACCATTATTTTGAACATAGTGACCTTGATCGGCTGCTAAACAAGATGTTGAACTATTAGATGCAATATCGGGATTATAAGTCCCAATTAAACAAGCAATTTGTGAAGATGAACCTGTCGAGTCCACATAATGTCCAGGATCTGCATCAAAACAACTCGAGCTTGATGGATAAGGCTGATATGTTCCAAAATCACACATAGTTTGAGTTACCGAGGTATTTGTATCTACGTAATGTCCTGGATCTGCTGCAAGACACCTGCTCTGGCCAGAATTTGGTTGGAAACTACCTATTTCACAAGGAGATTGGTCAGTTGAAGCAAATGTAGAAACATAGTACCCCGGGCTTGCATCGACACAATCTGAACGTCCTGAAAATGGCTGATATGTCCCCGAATTACAAGGTAATTGAGTAGAAGATGCAGTGTTGGGTACATGATAACCGGGGGAAGAAAGAATACAAGATTCTTGATTAGTATTGGGTTGATATGTGCCATTAGAGCAAGGTATCTGTGCAGGGGAACCGGAAGATGAAGTATAATATCCTGTATCTGTATCAATACAACTAGTCTGAGCGGTCTGATTTTGGTATGTACCTGGTAAACAAGCAATTTGGCTGGTAGCGCCTGTTGTGTTGACAAAATAACCTAAAGAAGCAGGTGTAGGTATAAAAGAACCGTAAGCAGCAGTATAATATCCTGGTGAAGTATTCAAGCAACTAGTTTGCCCTGACAAGCCCTGATATGTACCTGGGGAACATGGTGTTTGAGATATTGAGCCAGGATTGGGTACAAAATGCCCTTGTGCTGCTTCTGTACATGCAGAACTTCCATAATCTGACTCAAATGTCCCTGCTGAACATAGTGATTCATCAACTCCAATCTCAGCATCTATAGAATAATAAATATCTCCAACCACATTAGAACCATCGGAGGTATAGTATGTTAGATTCATATAATATTCTCCAGTAGAATTAACTTTCTCAATAACAACAAAAACATCTCGTGCTGAAGAACTTGAGGTTTGATTTGTAGACACAATAGTTTCAGCTGATAAAGAATTATTACTGTCTAGAAGAACCATAGATTGGTCAAAAAGTGAAATATTAACTTCAACAATTGATGATTCAATCCCTACTGAAATATGGTGAGACTTCGCAATATTAATTTTATAATAATCATAACTATCATATTGATTACTAATATGACCTGTATAACTTGCGCTAGTAGAACTAAGATTGTATGAGGAGGTATTCATATTTCCGGCATCACCAGTGGTCAATGATACAAAACTACCGGGATTAGAAATAATGCACGATGATGACTGGATTTGATTTTGATAGTATCCCTCAGGACAAATAGATTGATTTGCAGATGCTGTAGAATCAACATAATATCCGGCAGAAGCCTGATTACAATATGATTTTCCAGTTTGATGTTGATATTCTCCTAAATCACATTCAGATTGATATAATGCTGAAAATAATGAGAAGTGACCCAAGGAGGATTCAGTACAATCAATCCTACCCCAAGACCCAAGTTCACAATCCATCCACCTAGCAGGATTACTAGGATAAGGATCCGCTGGTGAAGGTACTCCATCACCATCATCATCGCCGAACATATGGACATCCAAATCATTGACGATTCCATCTCCATCCATATCTTGATCAGAATAAGAAACATTGGAAGCATTAAAGCTCATTAAATATGGAGATATTTTAGAATTAGAAGTATTATCAAATATTTGTTCTTGTTTACCCCAGCAAAACAATTGATAATTAGCATTAATCGAACAGGTGGAATCAGAACCTGATGATATCGCGATAACATTTGAAAGATTTACATATTTGGGAGAATTAGTATTAGTTCCAGTACATCCACTACTTGGGATAACCGATGAACACTCACCATTTCCTAACTGCCCATATGTATTTACTCCCCAACAATTAACTGAATTATTATCTAATATCGTACAAACATGAGAACCTGTACCATCAAGTGAAATAGCGGTTCTATTTGTTGGAAGAGTAATTGAAATTGATCCACTTACCAAATTACCATTGGAGGAAGAAATCGTATATGAATTTCCCCAGCAACTAATATTACCTGAAGAGAAAATTGCACAAACACTGTATCCAGGAGTGGCGATTGAAACAGCTCTTTCGCCTACTGAATGATTAACAATTACTGGAGAATTACTATTTGATGTAGTACCATCGGCGAGAATACCATATGAATTATCTCCCCAGCAAGAAACCTCCCCCGTATTTAGTAACGCACAAGAGAAGTCATTACTGCTAGAAATAGAAACTGCTGTTTTATTGATTCCAAGATTCACTGAGACTGGAGAGTTTCTATTGCTATTTGTACCATCTCCAAGTTGGCCATTGTTATTTCTCCCCCAGCAAGAAACAGAACCGTCATCTAAGATTGCACAATAGTGATTATTTCCTTCTGATAAAGCTGCAGGAATTTTCCCGCCAAAATCAACGTATCCGCTCAATAATTGCTGATTACCCAATCCAAGTTGTCCATAATTATTAATTCCTGAACAGAAAAGACTGAAATTTGACAATAGAGAACATTGACCAGAAATAGAAATAACATCGCCTTCTGAGAAAATTGGGGAACCATTTTCAAAGGAAACTAATGACCCATTATTAAGAACTAAAGTCGGAGAATCCGCGTTAAGATCAAATATTGAATTAGTGAATACACTTCCTCTTTCGGAACCTGGAGAATTCACGGAGATAGAGTTTCTAGCACTTGATGAGAACTCAGTATCATCAACAATTTCTAACTCGTCTGGGAAGTCGATAATCCCTAACAAAGGAACTAATAGAAAGAGGAGACAAATACTAATCGCAAGACTCTTTTTGAAAGACTGATTGTTCGACATACAGAGCCAGCGTACATCTTGAGAATATGACTATTCCTCTATACTGATATAGTAATGTATCAGATTGATAATACTTTTTCTGCTATCGGAGATAAATCAACTTGTGCCATCTCAAAAGCCATTTCGACAGAATCAAAGGGGATTCTTGAACTACGGCTGGCCTTAGCTCTAGAACTAATTAATCTCCATGCCGCTTTCTTTCCAATACCCGGTATCGATTCCAGTTGTTGTTGAGAAACTGTATTGATATCCAAACCGATTTCAACACCTGAAATACTTCTCATTCCATGACCTGTGACTACTATATTAGAACTGGTCTCAAGAGGGATTAGGTAGGGCACTCCTACTAATATTGGGTATGCACCTATTTGTCTTCCAAAAGTAATCCCAGATTTTCCATGAATTGAAGATGAACTAAGCACGGGATTATCCACCTGTTCTGGCCTTCTTATCCTATCACCTTGAGACTCCCACCAAATCTGAGATAATTCTGAACCAATAGGGAAGATTTCTTCAAGAAGAGGTTTGTCAATCTCTTCACGCACTTTTTTCTTGAAATTTCTAAAATCATTCTCAGATATTTTTTGGAATCCTTGTCCTTCAACCTGTCTAATATTTATTCTACGTAACCAAAGCCCCATAGATCTTAAATCTTCTAATAAACTGAGATTCATATCATAACTCTTTTTCGTTTCTCCATTTAATCCCGCAATGAAATTAAGACCTGGTAAAAGTTTAGGCAAACCTCTTTCCCCCTTTACTCTACCAAAATCATTGATATGCTTTATGGCAATTTTTAATTGCCCTGGGTCACAATTAAGCCAATTCATTTCATGGACGTGTGGATCTGCAGATTCTAAACCAAATGATAAAACCGCCCCATCACTCAGATTTTCAACTAAACATTTTGTTATTTCTACAGATGGTTCAATATTCTCAGCAATTATTGAGGGATTCCCGTTATCTACATGTAAGATATCTAACCTATCATCCTCCCTTGCTCCACAAAGAACTTTATTGATTGGTTCGGGATTAGGGATTGGATATTCCAATTCTCTAACTCCTTCTGCGCGATATGTGTAGATATCTGTTGCTCCGCCAATTCGTATGTTTTTAACACCAGAATCTAATGCACCAGATATTTCCTTCAGAATATCTTCTTCACTCCTCCATAATGGCACACCTTTTTTGGGTTCTATACAAAACTTACAACCTCTTTTGAACCTGACACAGCCTTGATATAATTCGATCTCATAAGTTAGTGGACCGGGCCTTCCATCTACAGTAAATAGGTCTGGATGATTTTTAACAGCCTTCGAGATAGAACCATAATGCGCCCAAAGGGTCCATTGATCTTTTGTCCTCTTACCGTGCTTCCATTCACCAGTAGAAAGAAACGAATTCAAAGAAGAGTCAACATCATTTACGGCACAGAAAAGATTTGTACGTAAAGGAGTCCAACCTGAGTACCTCCAATTTTTTATCGCCCAACCTCCGCATAATATTGGTACTTGACCAGGGATGATAGAAATTATTTCATCTAATTCTCTCTGGCTCACTGGTGTTCCACGTACGTATTTCCCAGGGACTATCGAGCCTGCAAGTACTACAGTGCCTGAAAGATTACTTAATTCACTCCTAATTCTATCCCTATTCGATTTATCTTTCAGAAGTTGTTTATATTTAATTCTCCATTGATCTATTGTTAGATATGTATATGGGACACCTCTGGACTCTAGAACCCCACAAATATAGCGGATATGGAAACCAAGGTAGTTTGGAACGCCAAAAGCAGCCGGCTCATCCTCATAGCCATCTATTACAAGCCAACCTTCCATATATCATTGGAGGAGTATCTCAGCAATGAATCAAACGGTTATTTTCTACCGTGTCTACGCCTATTGCCAGACCCACCACGGGATTCATTGGACTCTTGTACACTTATTTTCCGGCCATGGAATTCTGCTCCATCTAATTCTTTTACAGCTTTTTGTCCATCTTTGAGACTTGAAAATTTAATGAAGGCAAAACCTCTAGATTTACCTGTCTCACGATCTTTAGCGATATGTACTTCTTCGAGTTCTCCAAAAGTTGAAAATAATTTCCTCAAATCCTCTTCATTTGCATCCCAAGAGATACTTCCAACGAATAATTTGACTCCTGATGATTCTAGCATATTAGATCTTGCTGCTTTCAAAACTTGACGTTCAGCAGACAGTTCTTCTTTTGTAGCAGTGCCATCATTCACCTTGCTCATACAATCACGGCATCTAATTGGCTTACCGGGCGTTGGCTTAAATGGGACTTCAGTAGATTTTGAACACATCGTACAAGTTGTTTTATGCATCTCTCTTCGTTGACCTCTCGAACGATTATTTGAATTGTTACGCCCCATTTGTTTAGCCACTGAGGATGGAATATCGTGTTTCATCCCCCTCCTAAAGTCGGCTAGAGGAGAAAGATATGGACGGGCTCCGTCATGACCAAGCACCTTCTCTGCCTGTTCGGACCATCTCTCACCTGGTCTGTTGAATGTATCAATATCTGAATTTTCAGGTACTGAATAGCCGATGCCAAAACTACTGGAAAGAACACGATAACCTTGATAATCGCATCTTTCACATCTTACATTAAAATCCGGAATTGAATCCGTTTTTTGTAATACTGCTCCGCAAGGAGGACAAATGGCATGGATAACGCCCAAACTATGCCCATCTCTAGTTGATGCTTTTAGCATGGGCTCAAATTGAGTTATCTTAGCCCTTACAATGTCTCTTGAACGCATCGCATCTCCTGCGGATGGGATATATCTATCAACAAAATCAGTCACATATATGTCGGCAAATAATTTCAGAGCCGGGATATCTCTTTCTCCACCTTCTTTTCCTTCGATGTGCAATATTCTAATCTCGGCAGTTTTTGCATTAAGACGATTTACCTGTCCGATTACTATGTCACCTATTTTTGGCAGATTAGCAGTAGAACCAGGAATTTCGACTGAAATGACCCCATTTTCTAAAATTAATTTTCCAGAGAGTAAAGCCAAAGCACCATTTTCTGTGGAAACAATTCCTTCTCCAAGAGACGTATTATCATCAGTAAAAACATGTGTCCCGGGCGTAACAAAGTCACCTGCTGAAGCACTCATTGCTTACGCGACTAATGATTCACCTATGAAGAACACGGGTCAAAATGTGAAAAATCAGTTTGGTGAAAAACGCCAAAATGACACCTTAGTAGACTCTTTTTCTTTACGATGATGAGAAAAATTGGCTGGTAAAATGAAATCATATTCGTCAGATTTTTCAACAGACCAATTTCTTGATTCGAAGAAGGGGCGTAAATGAGTTGCATGGGAACTATGCATTAAGTGAGAAATTGTTCCATTTTTTATGATTAATTCCAAAAATGGACGGTCTGCTTTTTCTTTTTGCCTGCCCCAAGGAGGATTACAGATAATCAAATCAACTTTAGGGAAGGTGGTATTAGAATCTAAAAACTCATTAATTATTATTCCTGATTCATTTAAATTATTTAAACCTAAATTTTCATGCAATATTTCACAAGCTTTCTTGTCTGCTTCTAGAAATATACATTTTTTTGCTCCAAGTTTCAATGCACCAATCCCTAAGATACCGTTTCCAGCACCCAGGTCACCAATAATTGAATCAGGAGATAAGTCTCCAAATGAGACTATTGATGATATGAATTGTGATGCTATATTTCCATCTGTAGAGTACTGTTCCAATTCGACATCCTCACAGGGATGTGGTTTTAATTTTGAAAGAGAAATAGCCAGATGACGTAATCTCATTAAATTACCCGAGAAGATTGTGCATATCAATTACTTCTATTAAAACTAGTATTAATTAGATAATTATCTTGAATTATTTCTTCAGCAAGTAGTAGTTCAGCGAGAAGAACCCCATAACCTGCAGCCCCACGAATAGTATTATCGGACAATAACTTGAATTTTAATTTCTTACCCGTAACTTCAATTTCACCTACATAAACTGACATTCCAGACCTAAGATTTTTATCCGGCTGATTAACGATTGAGTCACCCCCTCTATGTTTAATTGGATCTAATTTTCCGTCTACAAAGTTGATGATCTTTGAAGAGGAGGGGAGTCTGGAATCATAAGTATCGGATGAGAAATTCTGCCATGCTTCTATTATCTCATGAGCACTGATATTATTTGAAAAAATTATCTCTACTGTGGCTAAATGTCCGAAATCATGACTGGATCTAGAACACCAAACTTTCACATCTAAATTTGCTTCTTGAAAAATACCTTCATTTTTTTTACCTAATATTCTATTTAATTCAGAAATAATACTTTCGGATTCACCCGGAATCGAAGAATCAATAGTTAGGCCACTTCGACCTCTTTCTAACATCTTCCTACCTCCACCAGATAACGATTGTTCAGTAACTATATTAACTGAAGAAAAATCATATTCTGCCATTAAAGGATACAAAGTCAAAGCAATAGGGACAACCATACAATTACTACAAGAAATTAATGAGCCTGTGCCAAAACTTTGAGATTCTAATATTTCTAAATGATCTGAATTAATATCTGGAATCACCAGAGGGACATCTCTTTTCAATCTATGAATTAATGCGTGACTAATTACGCAAAACCCTCTTTCAGCTAGAGGCTGCTCTACTTCATTAGCAATGGAATCGGGTAATGCAGAAAATATTACAGTGACGTTTTGTTCTTTTAATTTACTCACAAGTGCGTCAAAGTCATTTAATCCCAAAACAGCAATATTTGGCAATTTAGGTCTTGGTTCATCAAGGTTCCAAGGTAAATCTTGAATATTCATTCCTACTGTAGAACTTGAACCTATTATAGATACTGGATTAAACCAATCATGGTTTACTAATCTTTGAAGATACCTCTGAGCAACTAAACCTCTTGAGCCAAGAATTGCACAATTCACAGGTCGCATAGTCATCACGTAAATTGATGAAGAACATCTACCTAATAAGAACTGTTTATAGATTAGTAACAAAGAAAAAATCTACAAGTTCAAATACTGTCAATTTTAACCGATTATTATGAATACGATGGGAATTGTCTATGTTGCTATTGGCTTGACTCTTGGTGCGGTAATAGGTTGGCTACTTGCTAGGCAGAAATTAAGTGGTGAAGTAATTAGAAAAGAAGAGAGGATAAAGGCAAAAGAAGAGGCAATCGCGACCTCAGAACTTAGAGTAAAGGCAGAAATACAAAATCTAGTAACTGATTTAGGGAGGAAAAATTCTGAAGAATTCCTTAAATTGGCAGAGGAGAGGCTCGGAAAGGTACAGATTTCAGCAGAAAAGGATCATATGGCTAGGCAGAAAGAAATTGATTCATTATTCGGTCCAATGGTAAAGTCTCTTAATGATTTAGAAAAATTTTCCAAAGATCTGGAAAAGGAAAGGATAGATGCTTATGCAGGGATAAAGCGACAAATTACGGATCTGGGACTACGTACAGAAAGTTTAGGGAAAGAGGCTTCAAATCTTTCAACAGCACTTCGAAAAAGTTCCTCAGTTAGAGGAGATTGGGGTGAAATCGCCCTTAGGAATTTACTTGAGATGGCAGGTATGACTAAACATACTGATTTCCTAGAACAAAAGGGTGCATCGGGGCTTATTCCTGATGTCGTAGTGCGCCTTCCAGGTGATGGATCTATTCCAATTGATGCAAAAACAAGTGGTAAACATTATCTTGAAGCATTAGAAATAGAAAACCTAGACGCAAGACAAGAAAAATTAATTCAGCATGCAAAATCAATGCGAGAAACAATGAATAAATTGGCAGAAAAGGGATATTTGACGAAGGTTTCAGGAAGGGCTGATTTCGTAGTAATGTTTGTACCATCTGAAGCATTAGTTTCTGCCGCCTTTGAAGTAGACCCAACATTACACTCTGATGCAATGAATAGAGGAGTCATAATTACATCTCCTGCTTCTCTAATCGCATTACTAAGAACTGCTGCATTATATTGGCAACAAGTTAGATTTGCCGAAGAAGCAAAAGAAGTGGTTGAAGTTGCACAATTATTTTACAAAAGAATGGCGACTTGGAGTGAACATTTTGCCGAAGTAGGTAATAAGTTGGGTCAAGCATCTAAATTCTATAATAAAGCAGTTGGGTCATGGGAAACTAATGTACTACCTCAGGGTCGTAAACTAGAGAAACTAGATATTGCTACAAACTTACCTAAAAATTTAGTTGAACAAAAATCCATTACTGAGACAGTAAGGACGCCGACTGTTATGAACGAAGAGAAATATGAAAAGGAATGAAAACCTTGACCCTAATCCGAGTGCATGATTAAGTGGCAAACCGGCAGATACCATCCAGTAGTTGATCTACCAAATCAGTACGAAGTCAGAGATTTCACTGGAGGAAACTACACTCCATCAAGATTTGAATATGACATAGGAAGATATGATGAATTAAGACCTGGGATGTATTCTACTGATCTATTTTCTGACGGTAGATTCCTTCATATTGGCATAGATATTGGAGCTCCTGTGGGTACACCTTGTATGGCATTTGATCAAGGAGAAATTTCGCATTTCGGATATAACCCTGAGGATGGAGATTATGGATATGTTATCATCACAAAACACTTGGTTGATAATAAGCCAATTTGGGCTTTATATGGGCATCTAAGTGCTGAATCAATCAAAGGGAAAAAAATAGGTCAGAAGATTTCACGTGGAGAAGTAATTTGTTGGATGGGAGATAAACATGAAAATGGGGGTTGGGAATCACATTTGCATTTTCAACTATCAATTAATGAACCTGAGACTCACGATATGCCGGGCGTTGTAGATCCAAAAAAGAGAGATGAGGCTTTGGAAAATTATCCGGACCCAAGATTGGTTCTTGGACCAATATATTAGATTTTAGAAAGATGAGATTTTAGATCCACGATAGAGCTCATCTCAGAAGGATCAACTCCTTGCATTAATGCTAAAGCTACACTTATCCAATCAGAAATATGTGAAGCATATAGTAACCTTTCAAGATGACTTTTCCCCTCACAGTCAATTATCCAAGAACTATCATTATCAATATTTTCTAACATCCAATTCATTCTTGAATGTACTCTAGAGTGGATATTTCCGCATGAAAAATAAATTATAGAATGCTCGTTTTCATTAGCCGAAGACCATGCTACTATCTCATTATGGTTCATTTCAGGCAACTCTGATGGGCGTGCAAATACATTTGAATTTTCATTTAACTGATTTGCAAACCGGCGCGCTGCAGGAATCAAAATATTAGGTGCGATAATCCCTATTTGTCTATTCATCATTGATTTGGCTACTGAAACAACTAATCCATTTCCACCACATATGTCGAAGTCAGTAGAAGATGAACGTAGACGTTCGATCATTTCCAAAATCTCTTTGTCATCTGGCTTCTTAATTATTCCTAAAGCCCAGCATACAGATAATTGTCTTCCAAACAAATGTCCAAATGCGGACCTAGGCATTTGACCGCCTGGAACAGGAAGGAATAGTGATTCTTCATTTTCGGAAATTAACTTCTCAAGTTTTCCACCTGATGAAATCCCAATTACAGTACCACCTGATTGTAAAGCCTCTTCGATACCATCAATTGTTTCTTCTGTATTGCCAGAATAAGACGTTGCTAAAACCAACCAATCTGGGCCCCACCAAGAGGGGAGGCCATAATCCCTCCATATTACAAAGGGAATTCCTCCCGAATAATCCGCTAAAGTTGAAAGAAACATTCCTCCAGCACCAGAACCACCCATTCCTAAACAGAGAACACCGGACCAATCTTTATCTTCATCAATCTTTATTCCATTAGAGATTGCCAATTCAAAATCATCAATGAATTTACGAGTATATCCTACCATATCCTGCGAATCTAATTCTTTGACAAGTTCTTCAACATCTTTCATATTCATATATCCACCTCGTTAACAAACCCGGGTAATGCTACCCATATATCTTCTATGAACCCAATGCGTAGTTTTGTTAGATTCTTATCATCGTCATAGGGTAAAGCAACGGTCGCCATAGTGTAATCGTGAGGAGTCATTACTTCCGCAGCAGAACTATCCCGATTCAAAATATCAACAATAAATTGTTCTGAGCGAGAACAAATTATTCTAGCCTTTTCCATATCTCTCCATGAAGCTCCTGTGCGGTGGAAAAATTTCAATCGGCGAATTATTGGACCATCTTTTTGCCAGGAATCAATCATCCATAAGTCGTTATTTAATTTCACTACATCTCCAACATCATAAGCAGGTTTCCTGTAGCTCACAGTGAGTCTTGTAATCTCAATACCATCCCTCATTCCAACGACTGTGGACGTCTCCTTTACGGTACCACCAAATTTCTTTGTCAAAATACGAGCCCAGTTTCTCGCCATGGATTTAGATCCAAGTTGTAAATCCCAACCTCCTGTTACAATGCCTTCTTTAGTAATGAAAAACATTGGATCCGCTTCCATTCCATCTAACATTTCGTCTAAAGTACTTCTTAATTCTTTTAGTTCTTTCTCAGATAATTTTCTTCCTGCAGAACGGAGTTGAACAATGGCCTCAAAATACGCACCATCTTTTCTTGTACATGGAGTACAAATTGCATTGCTAGTTTGCAATAAAACTTCAAAACTATCTTCAAAAAAGAAATTATCTATCATTCCTGAAACATCAAGATGAATTCTATTTGTTCTATCATCAATAATCTGTAAAGCAAATCCAACATTCACATCTTCCGCTCTTTCATCTAGTTCTAAATTATCACGAATCCTCAAATCTGCCAATGATTCTTGATTCATCTTTGACCAACGGCCTCTAATTTCATATGACTCACATTTTGGACATCGGAATTGCTGAATAGTCTTTGGGACTTTGGATAATGTTACACGCTTGCGAAAACATGATTCACATAGACGATTAGAAGAAAGTTTGGAAGAATCTCCACAAACAATACAAAATGCATCTTTGGACATATTACTCATGCCTGCGAAAGCGTAGTGCATTAGAATGATTCGTGAGTCAAAAACTAAATTTCCGAGTCATTATCACCCAATGACAGTTTACACTCCCTAATTCTTATTCTGAGATGGTCCAATCTCCTACCCATATAAACAATATAATAACTCAATAAAAAACCTAAGATTGAGTAAGTAACTAAATATGAAATAAAACCGTTCAATGGACCACCTCATCATCTATTTTTTCAAGCAATCTTCTTAACTCATATTCCATATTATATGAGATATAAGTTAGAAGAGAAAGCCCAGCCATTAATATCCAGAAAGATATCACGCCCAAAATTAGGACTTGGAGCATTTTAGGGTCTAAACCTGTTTCGCTAGATTCTGCGATTACAACAGAAGGGTGTCTTTTCTGGTAAACGGTAGTTGCTACAGCAGTAATTGGCACTAATGCAAAGCCGAATAATCCTACTGTAGAAAGTGTGTCTCTGGTTTCGATTCCATCAGGTTGTGCTTTTCTTGATAGAACGATGAATAATGCTACAGCAGTTAGTAAACCAAATGTATTCAATCTAAGATCACCCCAATCCCATGGTACACCCCATTCAGCTGAACCCCAAATTGGACCTGAAATAACAACCCCTAAACCAAACAGAAGGCCTAAATCAGAGCCTGTACAAAATAAATTCCAGCCCCATTCTTTCCTCTTCAAAAACCAGGAGAGTGCCCCAATAAATAATAGACAAAAAGAAAGGAAAGAGGTCCAAGCAAAAGGAACGTGCCAAAATAATATTCGATATGCTTCCGGAGATCTGAATGGCGGAGATTGTACTAAAGGCGCATATGTGTAACCCATAATTGCAGTGAGTAAAACACCTGCTCCACCTATGCATGTCAAACCCCAACCATAATATCTCATTGAAGGCACAGACTTGGGAGAGGTCTCTATATCATGAATGCTCGTTTTTATGCTTCCGGAAGATAAACAGAAACCATCCACACCAATAAACTAATTATAACTGCCAGAAACATCATAAAAATTGGTTCTTCCAATGAAAATCCCCAACTCATACCATTGAGAATAATCATTTCTAGAGAATCTACCAACTCAATAAATGGCCAAACTAGAACTAACAAGAGTAGAGCCACAACAGACGCTCCTGATCTTCTCAAATCTGAAACCAACAAATGCAGTGATGAGGCTGCAATTGCAACAAAGAACATTACCAAGCAAGGTAACCATAACCAATAGACGACAGAATCATTAGTAAAGAACAAATTATCAGAAAGAATAAACCATGAAAGATAAATTAATGGTATTGGGAGTAAAATCGAGGAACCAATAATAGATGATGAAAGACGAAACTTGGGCCCTATTACCGCTGACCACCATCGACCACAACTTTCTTCAGCATATCTGCTAATCAAAGCAGGAGGGATTACTACAGAGATAAAGGATGGAAGTAATATTAAGGCAGATAGAAAGTCAGTCCCTACAAGGGATATTTCTTCCTGGGATACCAAAGCATGAGACAACAATAGTGCAAGTAATGCAGGGATTAGACGATTGATTGTATCGATTGGATTTCTTTTTTCCATCCTGTAAGCCCAATTAAATAGGCTGGAGACTTTTTTTATTGGAACATTATTTGTAGAATTAGGGATAATGAAATCTGAATCTGGTTGCGATTGGGTACTAAAATTAATTTCTTTATTATCGGTAAATGTGAGTGTTCTATTTGCTATTGAAATTAAGTCAGAATCATGTGTTGCTATAACTATGCCATGACCTCTTAAAATTAGAGCTCTCAGCCAATTAATCAATAGTAATTTGGCAGATTTATCTAGTCCTTCTGAAGGTTCGTCTAGTAGTATGACTCGAGATTTTTTAGACAGCAAAGCAGGTGCAAGTCCTGAAAGTACCGAGAGCCTTCTAGTTAATCCTCCAGATAATTGAGAAACTCTATCTGAACTTCTATGTTTAAGGCCCCAACAATCAAGTAATTCTAGGACTTTGATATTATCGAATTCGCAACCAGAAACTGTCAATACTGTTTTTATTCTTTCTTCAACCGTTTCTTCACCGGAAATTCCGTTCTTTTGTAGACTTAGACCCATCGGAGGTAAAGGATTTCTTCTACCATCTGAATCTCTTATTAATTTCATTTCCGATAAGTCGTCTTTCCAATAGACTGATCCAGAAGAAATTGTATGCATACCTGCACTAGATTCGAGTAAGGTGGTCTTACCGCAACCATTTGGACCCACTAAAGTTACCACCTCTCCTTCCAATAATTCAAAATTAAAATCTGATATTACAAGGCGGCTACCTCTATGAATTTGAAGACCCGAAATCTGAATTAGGGTCTGAACTTCCATACACTTCCGAGGGTGGTTCACCGTTTGAGTCGTTCTACAAAGTATCGAAGGCGCTATTGCTACAATACGGCCGGATACAATTCGTGATAACCTCTGCGGAGTATGATTTATACTGGTCACAATTAGAAAATAGTGATTTCATACTTCTTTCAATTTATGTTATAGTTTCAATAATTCCTTTTGTAAATTCATCAAGAGAAAAAACAAGTGTAGCATTGGCTATGGTTCTTTCACTGCTTCTAGTAATGTTTGTTAGATTCACTTTTACTATCTTGGAACTAGATTTTAATGAGATACATTTTCTTTCTTTATACCCTTTTTTGGCAGATGATCCCACACAAATTCATCGTTTTATAACATCTGCTTGGTTACATGGAGATTGGCTTCACGTACTATCGAATGTTCTTGTTATTGGGCTTGTTGGTGTTCCCTTGGAACAAAGGTTAGGCAGTAAAAGATGGCTGCTTGTTTACGCCCTAGGTTTCTTAGGAGGAAATTTAGCCTGGGTCGCTACACATCCAGATTCAATAAATCCTGCAATAGGTGCGAGCGGTGCTGCCTTTGGATTATTGGGAGCTTACATGGCATGTTGGCCAAATGATGAAATAGAATTCCCCCTATTATTCTTAATTAGAGCATGGCCAATATGGATAATTGTATTTGTGAGATTAGGATTAGAAATTTATCAAATTTATGTAATACAAGAGGGGACCTCTGGGGACACCAATATCGCCCACATGGCTCATATAGGAGGATTTTTTATGGCATTTTTATTAGCGAGAATTATAGCGAGAGGGGGGCCAAGTCCACTTAATTCTGAAAGCACTCAAAACAATGCTACAAACATCGGTGAAGCAAAGAGAATTGTTGCAAAAAGAAATCTAGGAGTTTTAAATGAAGACCCTTGGGAGATTGAAGGGAAGCCTCTTCAAGGAAATGCAAAAAGAATAATGAAGAATCTTAAAGAGCAGGGAGATGAATTAGAAACAAGACAGGCATGGCTTGAAGAGTTAGCAGAGAATACAATTTGCCCAATATGTGAGGGGGAAGTGAAGTTATTCGAGAAAGATGAAAATTACAGCCTGATTTGTTCCTTGAACAAAGAACATCTTTTTTGGCCATAATTCTAAAAAAATGAATTAATTATCGGTTCAAATTATACCTCTACCTGTGCTGGCTCTCTAAGAGAGCCATGGCAGGAGTATCGAAAACAGTTGGGCCTATGTTAGTTGTAATGTTGATGTTGGTACTAGATTTATCAGTCGGAGTTTCTGCAATTGTACCATCAGAAGATGACTCTAATCAACACCTTAACGAAGAGAATGAAGATTTGACACAGGTGTTAGATGATGAAATACCACTACTAATTTGTGGTGATGAGGTATGTCCAGAAAAATTTCTTGGAATAGGGTTTCCACCTTGGGATGCAAGTCCTGCAGTTGAGGACCCATACTGGTGGATGAACTTCAATACAGATAAAGATTCTAATGGAATGGAAGATAGTCTACAATATATGATAGCGGGGCAGAAAGAATCTCATTCTGCGACAGCAATTCTAGGAGATGATGGACGTATGACTACTGCGATAATTGTAGGGTTCTCATGGCACCCCGGAGAGACCGATCTACAAAAATTGAAAGAAATTTTAACTAGACATGGATGGGAAGAAGAAGGTTCTTGGTTTTTTCCTGTAGATTATATTGATTCAATAGTCATTGATCATGTCCCAGTCAGTTCATTGATAGAAATTTGGCAACAAGAGGGAGTAGTAATGATAGAAGAACAAGATAAGATTGTTTCTTATCTGAGCATAGCTACAAGAGGATCTAAGGTTCAGACATCTGATGTTTACGATGAGACCTTGAGAAGTTTTGGATATGATGGGTCTGGAGTTGTTATCGCAGTATTGGACTCAGGAGTAGATAATGAGCATTTTTCTTTAGATGATTTCTCAGATAACAATAATGATAATGAAAAACAACCCGATGACCTCTCGGATCCTAAATGGTTAGCTGGTTGTGATGCAACATCTTGGAACTCTCAAGATTGTAACGATGGTGAGTTTGATCCAGATGATGGAAATGGTCATGGAACACATGTTGCAGGTATTGCTTTAGGAACTGGAGATTCAAGAAGGGTCAACCAAGGTTATGCACCTGGATCCTACCTTGTTGATGTGAAAGTAATGACAGATTCTGGAGGAAGTGCAGGTGGAGATGAGGGACCTATCATCAAAGGATTACAATGGGTCTTACAAAATGTAAATACTGATTGGGGAAATAATGATTCAAGTGAAGGTATCGACGTAATGACAATGTCATTCGGCAGTGGAAGTTCACCGGTTGGTGAAAATGATCAAGGTGACGATGGGAATAATTCTGCAGCTAGGCTTGTTAATAATTGTGCAGAAGCAGGTATTGTACCTATTGCTGCAATAGGTAATGATGGTAGCAATAGAGTCACTTCAGTAGGTGCCGCAGATTCTTCCATTACTGTTGGAGCAATAGATGACAAAAATACAATCCAAAGAAATGACGATGACATAGCAGATTATTCAAACTCGGGACCTAGGGTCGATGATAATGATGAAGATAAATGGGATGAATTGAAACCTGACGTAGTAGCTCCAGGTTCAGGTATTACATCAGCGCAACATGCTACGTCAAGTTCTACAATTCCAGGGCAAGATTCTACTTCTCTAGCCGATGATGGTTATGTTTCTATGGATGGTACCAGTATGTCGACACCTGCCGTAGCAGGATTAGTTGCAATCATTTTACAAATAGATGATGAATTAGAACCTCAAGAAGTTAAGGATTTATTGAGAAATAATTCGGAGGTTAGAGGGCCTGCCTCAATGCCATCAGTTTCAGATATATGGAATGAGGATTATGGATTTGGAATTATTGACGGAAATCTAATCCTTCAGGCTATGTTAGGAGATGATAATGGTGGAGGAGGAGACCCCGGTAATGGAACAGGAGGAGGAGACCCTCCAGTTGGTGAAGGAACAGGAAATTGGGCAGTTATAGAAGAACCGAGTGTTTCGTGGTTAATAGAAGGGGAAAGATATACTGTTAGTGGACATATTAACGATGCTGGAGAAGAGAATGGAACTACTGAAGAAGTTCAAGTTCGGGTCACCTACAAGATCAGAGCACCTGGGGGGGGGCCTCTTTCAAATGATAAAATCCTAGTTGATTGGCACCAGGCACTCGGAACAAGTAATTGGACCACAAATTTTGAAATTCCAAATTTTGTTGAAGAAGATGAAGATGCAGAAACTCTCAAAATAGAGGTTAAATCTAGAAATGAGTTTGACCAATGGAGTAATTCAACAAAAAATACTTACAATTTGGGGAAATTATGGCTTGAAGTAAATTCACCGAATAATCAAGATATTGTAAGCGGAAACGTTGAAGTTAGTGGATTATTGGAAACAGTAAATGGGGCTCAACTACAGTGGAGACTAGGGACTGATGAATGGAAAAATACGACTTACTATTCAGGCAGTAGTGACCAAGTAAAAGAATGGTCTATTCTCTGGGATACTGAGGATATTGATGATGGAATACAAAGGTTCTCTATCAGGTTTGTTAGTGGAGCGGGTGTTGCTTCTGAAGAGATTCGTATTACTGTAGAAATTGACAATAAACCTCCATCACCCGACTTGATGTTTAGAACTGGAATCTCAGTTCAAGAATATGGTATACCAGTTAGTGAGACATATGTAAATACATTTTTAGAAGCAAAAGTTCAGATAAGAAATATAGGTGATATTTCAGCAGATGAGTTAATAATTTATCTTTTGGAAGACGGTTATAGGAAAGATGAGATAATCATTCAGAGTTTAGAAAGTGGAGACATAATGGAAATTTCACTTTCATGGAACCCATCAACTGTAGGTAATAAACAATTAACTGTTTCTTTAGACCCTCTAGACAACATACAAGAAAATAATGAATCCGATAACGACATATCAATTACGTTCCCAGTTTTGCAAAGACCTCAAGGTATTGATTTAGCATTTAGAGATGGAGCGGTGAAGACAGAGCCTTCTATTCCAAGACCTCAGGAACAATTCTTGATTACTGGTAGAATCGATAACTTAGGTTCAACTGATGCAATTTCTGTGGATGCAACACTTTGGCTTAAAAGTGATTTAGGTTGGATGAAAGAAAGAACGACCACTGTTTCGCTTGTTGTAGGACAGGGCGCTAGTCAAATTGCATTTGCTTACATTGCTCAAGAAGTAGGGCCTCTAGAGATCAAAATTACAGTTCAGGGGGAAAGTGATTTAGATATGAGTAATAATGAGATCATTTCCACAATTCTTGTGGACCAGTCATCATTGAAAGCTCCTCGTAATTTGGCATTTGATTATGGAGAAGAACCAGTGAAAGTGATAGATCTGAATGGAGAAGGTTTACTTATAACAAGTAAAGAGGGAGGATTAGCTCTATATCGATTAAATGAGAACCTTGCACTAGTTCCTTGTTCTAATGTTCTTGAAACAAAGTGGTCAGGAGATTTGACATCTTGGAGTACCAGTGATGGATACGCTCATATTTCTTGGACTAGGAGATATATTGACAATCTAGGTTATTTCAAACAAACTATTAGTTACTCAAGAATTGATGCTTCTTGTCAAATGAGTCCTATTCAAGATTTAATGCAACCTATATCGTTATCAGAGGGGAAATATTTTGGTATCGATATGGATGTAAGAGGGACTGACATAGTTATTGGAGGATATCATAGAGATATTTCAACAGGAGGGACTTTCAAGGACCTAACGAGTGTGTTCTTACTAAAATCAGATTATCCAACCTCATCCGATGACTGGAAGCTCACGCCAAATGTAATTGATGAGATTGAACTTAGTATGTATGATTACGACCCATTAGTTGTAGAAATTGGAGAAGAATACACTCACATACTATACCAATCAAATAGAGATGACATTACTGGTGATGAGAGAATCGGATTGTGGTATGCACATGGTTCCAGTGACCAAACTTCTTGGACCTACAGGAAGATTATTGGAGATGAAGCGGGTATGCAAAAAATGTCTGTAATAACACATGAAGGAAGTGATTATATCTATTCAGTTTGGAAAGAAGGCTCAGATGCAGAATCGAAATTAGTTTCAAAAGTTACTGATTCAACCATGACAGCTTTAGAAAATCTAAGTGTAGAGATACCATCTAAAGGAATCGGGAATATTCAAATGACTGAAACTCACTTAGGGATACAGATTTTTTATGACTTTGTTGGACCTACTGGCAGTCAGATACAATATGGTCTGATGAATCCAATTCATGAGGAAGAATGGATTGGACTATCTGATAGGATTACAACAGGGAAAAATCACCTTTCATCAGTAGATAGAAGTCCTTTAAGTGACCAATCAATAATTCTAAGTTGGAATGAGATATATGGATGGGAAATAAGATCTTTAATAGATGATAATGACCCAGATAGAGGCGATTTGAATTTACTTGATGAGATGAGAGTATATCTAGGACTCGATGAACAAAATTTTGGAATATTGATGGCAGGAATCTCAATAACTGTCCTACTTATATGTTTATTGTTGCTCTCTACAATGTCGCTAAGTGCGGTAAAATGGTTAGGTAGAAAAAGAACAAGAGTTGCTACAGGGAATATAGTCTTAGAACAAAATGTAGTCGATATAGTAGAATCAACAGACATAGAAATTAAGTCTTCAGAAATTGAATTGATAGATGAGAGAATTGAGGAAACTAATGCTCGAAAACAAAGAAGAGATAGTCGGAAAAATACTAATTCCTGGGATACACAAATACAATTACAAGAGAGTAAACAAGAATTAGGAGAACCTCCACAAAAAATGCCCTTACCACCTCTAGGAGTGGCAGAAATACCACAAATTAATAGACAAATTTTATGTCCTGAGTGTTCATCAAGATTTGAAGTATCAATGGGTCTTAAAATCATTAAATGTCCTATTTGCGACAATAGAATTTCATTGTAGGTGAAATAGTGCGAGTCTTGCTTGCATCCTCTTCGGAGAGGAGATTCGATTGGTTAAATGGTCGTTATGAAAGTATTGAACTAATTTGTAAGCCTCTTTTGAGTAAAGAAAAAAATATAGAAAATGAGGTGAATGTCGAACAACAATCGTTAGATATTTGTTTTGCAAAAGCTGAATCAGCTGCATTAGAGTGGAGTTTAAGAGATTCAGAGGCAATTAATTCCCCTGACCTAATAATTGTCTCAGATACTTTAGTAGAAGCCCCTGGAGAGGAAATAGCATTGGGAAAACCCAAAGATAAAACGGAAGCAGCAAGTATGTTACTGAGACTTTCAGGAAAAAGACACAGAGTTTGGTCTTCTACAGCAATATTGACTCGTAATAATAATCAATATGAAAAACTATATTCTAAATGGAGATATAAAATTTGGACTGATTATGCAATAGTAGAATTTGAAAATTTAAGTGAAGAAAACTTGATTTCTTTGGTTGAAAATAATTCATGGGTGGGGAAGGCAGGAGGTTACGATTTTGCCGGAGAGGCCAGCCAATATACAAAAATAATTGAAGGAGATGTAGTTACGATTCTAGGTTTCTCAAAGCAAGCAATTGACGAGTTTGAAGCAATGACCTAAACGAAAACTACTCCCCCAAATTTCAGTACAAACTCTTTTTGAATCTCATCGAACCATTCTAGCATCGAAACCGTAAATCGAACAGAAACTACTTCTTGATCCATCAATAGATCATCCTGAATTCCCTTCAGCGTCCCTGGAGCAGCACCACACGAAACGCAAGCTCCATCCAAATCTAGAATTAAAGATAACACCCTCTCGCCAATATTATTCGTCTCAATTTCTGCCGAACTTACTAACAGGCCACCTCCATGACCATCCAATGCGGCTCTAACTACTCCTAACCTAGACATTAAAGCAGGAATTAAATCGGAATCATTCGATTCAAATAACTTAACTAAAGATAATTTACTTAATCTTTCTAATTCTGCAGGGTTTTGAGACTCAGAGATACGACGCATTGCTTCTTCTTTAATGACATCTTCAATCTGTTTTCTATATGATTCAGATAAGTCTTCCGTGACGGGTAATTTGTTATCCGAGTGGTTACTCATCAATTATCCGAGTATGTCATTTCACTTTAGGATGACCAATAAAAACTATAATCAGATGAATATTTTATCAAGCAAATAAGCATTTGTTCAAAAGGGGTGACATACACGAAAGGTTAGGGATTTAACATGTCTAACTATTCACGACTACTAAAAATTCAAGATTTGTATGCATGTATTGATGATACATCCATTCTAAAGGGAATTAATTTAGAAATAAAACCTGGAGAAATTCATGCAATAATGGGAAGAAATGGAAGTGGTAAAACTACTACTGCAAATATTATTATGGGGCATCCAGACTATGAAGTTGAAAGTGGAACAGTCGAACTGAATGGTGAAAATCTACTAGAAATGGAAACATGGGAAAGAGCGAGGGAAGGAGTATTTTTATCATTCCAATACCCACAATCAGTTCCGGGACTACAAGTTGGAAACTTCCTAAGAAAATCAGTTGCAGCGATTCTAGGTGAAGAAGCGGCTAAAGGAAAAGAATTTAGAAATAAATTAAAAGAATCTATGAAAGAACTAGATATTCCTTCTTCATTCCTTGGAAGATATGTAAATGATGGATTTAGTGGAGGAGAGAAAAAGAGATTTGAGATTTTACAGCTTATGCTAATGAAACCAAAATTAGCAATCCTAGACGAAACGGATTCAGGATTAGATATTGATGGCATCAGAACGGTTGCTAAGGGAATTAATGCCGCTATTAGAGGTACAGATTCAGGGGCATTGATTATTACTCATTACTCTAGAATTCTTGAACATGTAAAACCTGATAAGATACATGTTCTAATTTCGGGTAAGATTGTAAAAACTGGAGGACCAGAATTGGCATTAGAACTTGAAGAACGGGGCTACGATTGGTTGGAAGAAGGTTCTGAGGATTAAATGGAGGTATAAATATGTTAGATAATGATGCAAGGGAAGCGGTTGGAGACTACAATGCAGGATGGCATGATCCAGAGAACTCAACAATTCGATTTGATGCTGGTCTATCGGAAAAGGTTGTCAGAGATATTTCAGAACTAAAAAATGAACCTGAATGGATGACGGAAATGAGGGTGAAGGCTTTCAAACATTTTGATGAAAGGCCAATGCCAACGTGGGGAAATATGTCTATGCTCAAGCAGATTGACTTCGATTCGATTTGCTATTACCTAAGATCATCAAAGGCTACAGAAAATGACTGGGAAGACGTCCCGGAAGATATTAGAAACACATTCGATAGATTAGGTATACCGGATGCTGAGCAAAAATGGCTCAGCGGTGTCACCGCTCAATATGAATCGGAGGCAGTTTACCACTCAATCAGAGAAGATTTAGAAAAACAAGGAGTGATATTCTTAGACATGGACAGTGGTTTAAGAGAACATGAGGAATTAGTAAAAAAATGGTTCGGTAGCGTGGTCCCTTATTCTGACAATAAATTTAGTGCACTAAACACTGCAGTTTGGTCTGGTGGATCATTTATTTACGTACCAAAGGGAGTCCATGTTGAATTACCTGTTCAAGCATACTTTAGAATTAATGCAAAGAATATGGGTCAATTTGAAAGAACACTAATCATTGCAGACGAAGGTAGCAGTATCCACTATGTTGAAGGATGTACTGCACCAACTTACTCAACAGATTCTCTGCATTCTGCAGTAGTAGAACTAATCGCATTACCCGGAGCACATATCAGGTATAGTACTGTTCAGAATTGGAGTGCTAACGTGTACAACCTTGTTACGAAAAGAGGTATCGCTCATGAGAAAGCAAAAATTGAATGGGTAGATGGAAACATTGGTAGTAAACTTACTATGAAGTATCCATCAGTAATTCTCAAAGGAGAAGGATCCCATGCAGAGGTTATTTCAGTAGCTTATTCTGGTTCAGGGCAGCATCAAGATGCTGGTGCAAAGATACATCACTTAGCAAGTAATACAACAAGTAAAATATTATCTAAATCAATTAGTAAGGATGGAGGTAGAGGTTCATACAGAGGGCAAGTAACTGTATCACCTAAAGCAGATAATTGTAAATTAAACGTGGTCTGTGATGCTCTAATTCTAGATGAAAAAAGTAGGAGTGACACATACCCAACAATGGAAGTAGCAAATCCTACAGCACGTTGCGAGCATGAAGCCAGTGTTTCAAAAGTTAGTGATAATCAATTATTTTATTTAATGAGTAGGGGACATTCAGAAGAAGAAGCACTAGCACTGATAGTGAATGGATTCTTTGAACCTTTTACCAGAGAACTCCCAATGGAATATGCTGTTGAACTGAATAAGTTGATGGCATTGGAAATGGAAGGAAGTATTGGTTAATAGAGGTGTTCAATCCAAATGAAGTCTGAAGAATTATACCTATCTCTAGATGAACCTGACAATGCAGATCATCTATGGAGATATTCACCTTGGAAGAGAATTCACCCTACTGGAGATATTAGAGAAATACCTAAAGAGTATAAACAACCAAAGATAGAATTATCTTTTCTTGATGGAAGTGATGTACCAAGTGAATGTAGCATAACCAAAGAAGAAAGTAAAGGCAGAAAAAACAATTTCAGTGATCCGGTTTCAATGAGTTTCATTGAGTCGGTTTCCCATGACTCAAAATTTACTTTCAAAGTGGAGAATAATACAATTCTAGAAAAGCCAATTTTATTGAGAATAGATTCTGAATCATTAAACTCTGCTGTAAATTTATCAATTGAAATCGGAAGACATTGTGAGTTAGAATTAATCACATTAATAGAAGGGAAACCAGAGTGGTTTGGATTTTTGCGTCAAGGTAAAATTGGTGAAGGAACGATATTGAATGATGTCGTTGTTGGTCAAATGAAGAGTGGAACTTTACTAAGAGTTGATGCAATTAATATTGGCAAAGATTCTCAAGTTAAAGCAGGAAATATCAGTTCTGGTTCAGAAAAAACTAAGGCTGATTTAAGATATATGATGGATAAAAGAGGGAGTAACCTCAGAGTTCTTGGATCAATCTTGTCTGCAGAAAAGATGCATATCGATCACCATATAGAGATTTACCATGATGCACCAGAGACTTATAGTAGACTAGATTGGCATTCTGCTTGCGGAGGGAATAGTAAGACAATAGGAACTGGCATGTTAAGAGTATCTGATGGCTCTAAAGGTGCTGATGCAGGTCAATTATTCCATAACCTATTACTTTCAAAGAAAGCAGAAGCAGATAGTATTCCTGAACTAGAAGTAAGTGAGCACGATGTTGTTGGTTGTGGGCATGGAACTGCTAACGGACCTGTTGATGAAGAGCAACTATTCTATCTGGAGGCTAGAGGATTTAGTCCAGATGATGCAAAAGATGCATTGATAGCGGCTTTTCTAAATACTACTCTCTCAGAAATGGGGAGCGAAACATTACATCAGTGGTTAGCAGAGAACTTACAAGATGAATTAAAGTCTCTAACAACATAGAAAGAAATTAGAACCTATTTACCGTAGACATCTTGTGGACTATGACCATTGTAAGGAAATAACTTGTATTTGTGGCTTCTCTGGAGCGGCAATACCAGTTAGACAGCATATGGAATGCCCTAATTGTAGAAGAGTTGTTGAAGCATGCTGCGAGGGAGTTCCAAGTTATTGATGGATTATAATTTCAAATGATTTATATCAACAAATGAACTGTACCATTGTAGATGTTACCTAATGGACTGGAGGAAAGGACTCGGGAAGAGAGAGTTGGGAGACTTATTGCATCAATTACAGGAGTGTACTTAATTCTTTTATTTATAGTTCCAGTTTTCTTAGTTACGAACTCGGTACCTGAACTTTCCGGTAGAGCAAATCGAATAGACTATGCTACTGAGGAGGGGTGGGGGTCTTGGGGAAATCAAAATAATGGTCTGAATGAAGATATTGGGCATAACCAAGAAGTATTCGGTTACTTTAGTTGGACTGAACTAAATCCAGTAGCAGCATTTGTATACTCTTTTGGAGACCTAAATTGCCATCAAAAAAGTGAGAGATCTTGGGAGATAAATGGTAATCAATTAGCAGTTTGTGTCAGAGATGTAGGATTATTCCTAGGTTTATTTATGGGAGCATTGTTTTGGAGATCTAAAGGTTTGAACAGATGGACTGTTAGAGACTCTTTCCTATCTGTGTTCAGAGATGAAAATATAAAATTATTATACGTTGAAGATAGAAGAATGCTCGCTATGGTATTGTTTCTTTCAATAGGTGCATTACCAATAGGTTTTGATGGTTTTTATCAACTGTTAACAGATTATGAGTCGACTAATCCTATCAGATTGATTACAGGTACCATAGCAGGATTTGTATTATCATGGTGGTTCTGTGCTGCAATTAGTTCAAAAACACAAGATTTTACAGACTCAAGTCAAGTTAAACTTCCTGCAAATGCTAGGTTGATATTCAAAGACTAATTTTTCCCTTGCCACCATTCTATCAAATCCTTTTCATCAAAAGGGGGTTTGATAGAAGAATTACCAGGACCTAATATTTTGATCCTCTGAATACAACTATTAACTGCTACAGAATATCTTCCTGAATTAATAATTTGACCAATACAAAAACGAATATGGGTAGTTGGATTTTTTCCTATCCATGATTTAATTTCTTTCCTTAGAGGCCAAATTGCGAGAGAAAGATATCCAAATGGCAAGATTTGTTCTTTAATCTGGTTTCTAGCTGTATCTCTTCCAATTAACGAGCGGTGTTGGTGCAACCAATCTAAATCATCATTTAGATATCTAATTATTTTATGACAATGGCTTTCAGAAACCGCTCTGATCGGCCCCTGAGCATTACGTAGCTCTCCAACATCTGCATTAGCCATTATTGATAATGTCCCAACTATGGAGGATATCGAATGAGAGAGGACACTCTTTGGCACATAGGGAGAAATACTAACCTCATTATTAGATAAAATATCATCATGTTGTTTTTGAGCATTTTTCAGAACTTGCCATGGTTTCTTTCCATTAAGCCAATCATCACGAGTATTATTCGGTTCAACGCCAAGTCCAACAAGAGTAGTCTGACCTTTACTTTTAATCAGTAATTTTCGTATTAGATTTTGCTCTACAATTTCTACTTTAACATTTATTGGATTAGGGTGAGCGTTCAGGAATCTTCTCACTCTCATTCTCAACTTATTCCTGAATTCTTCTTCGCTCTCTTCATTTAATACAGGTCCTATGATTGCTCCCATGTCAAATGGAATAGGCATTTCTAATTCCCCGGAAAGTAAACTATGGTATCCAGACCTAATTTCCTTCTGCAAAGAACTAGTCTCAAAATATTCTTCTTTTTCTGAGTGAGCACGAAGAGTCCCTGTCCTAATTCTATTAAGAGCTAAATCAGGATTACAATCTACCCAAACACATAGGTCAGGGACTAAAGCCGCAGAATTCATATGAGATACTCTTTCTAATCCTAAACCACCTACAATTCCTTGATAAACAAGTGAAGAATGGACATTCCTTTCACTAACTACTACTCTTCCTTCCTCCAATCTAGGTAAAATCCAACCATGAGAGTGATCGACCCTATCTGCAGCAAATAAACCAGCTTCACCCTCAGGAGTCATTGTTTTTGTACGTACTGAATTAATTGCAAGACGCCCTAACGGATGATCTCTTCTAGGTTCTCCTGTGACTTCAACAGAAGTAAATGTAAATTCTTTTTCAAGGACCTCAGCGATCACTTTAGTCGCGAGACCTTTTCCACTACCATCTCCCCCTTCTACACTAATTAGATACATCTAAATCATTGTCCCTCTGAAGAAACATAATCAGTAAACTGATCCCTAGTCAGGTACATTAATCCGAGTCCAATTAGAATAAGTAAAGGTCCTATGAAAATCATTCCTCTACTAAATAAACCAAAGAAAGTTAGCCACCAGGACCTATTATACTTATTCCCGTTATATGCTTCCAATCCACCAACAATACCTGCTAAACCAGTGATTAAGGTAATTGCTGCTATAAAGAATCCTATGAAAACAGAGTCTGCAAGATTACTATCTCCTCTCATATCAATAGGGCCAATGAATCCATCACCTGGTTCAAGAGTAACCACAATTTGTGAATGATCTCCAGGTACTAGTAAAATTTCTACAGTATAATTCCCAGAATGTTGAACATATAGAATAGATGACTGTCTAGGGACATCCACTATTGAAAAACGTCCTCCTGAATCTGTTACATCACTCCCAATTGAGGTTCTATCTTCATTCAATAATTCAATCAAAACTCCTTCAATTGGGTCTCCACCAGTGTTATTATCTTCTAGAGATGAAATTACTATTCCATTAACCGAATCCGAAGACTCGTCTTCGCCAATCTGACTCATGATATCAGCTGGATCAGCGGCCATAAGTAAAACACCAAGCATCGCACCTAAAGCACTTCCAAGAATAATCAAAATTGCTCCGGCTACTCTAGTGGCTGGATCAATGGAAAGATCGTGTAACCATAATTCAAATCCTGAATCACTATCTTCATCACTCATCTCTGTAGCCCCTCTGATGTATCTTTAATTGTGGGAGGTGGGGGGGGATGTTGAGTTTGTCGCCTAAATATTTTGTAGAATATTACTCCGGAAATAGGCCAAGAAAAGGGCATTAAAAATATTCCAACCACAATAAAAAATAGAACTTTAAATGGAGAAAAAATATCTTCATCACAACAAATTTCTGATTCGGATAATTGGCAAAATTCAGAATCTATTTCTAAATCAACTAGATAATAGTTCGACCAATTTTTTCCAGTAATCCAAAAAAGTGATGATTCATTATCATAGGCAATACCATTCAACTCTCGTGAATTATTATTTTCATATTGTTTACGGATCTCTGAAAAATCATATTCTATACACACATTTCCACTTGAAGGATTGATTGCTAATATTTTATCTTCAAGCCAGATATTTGAGAAAATTAAACCAGAATCAAAAGGACATTCAAGTTCATTTAATCTGTTAATTGGAGAATTATTATAATATACAGTTAGAGAGCTTGTAATTGATGAAAGATTATCTGGATTAATCTTTGATAATTGGTAAGAGCCGTCTGAAAGCCATATTTCCCCACTTGGAGTACTGCAAATTCCCCATCCTTCACCATCAATAGAAAAATTTCCAATATTTTCTAATGTTGAAATATTGTAAATAAATCCAATATTCTCTCTCCATGTTAACTGGATTATACTATCATTTGATATCGAAATACCCTCTGCAAAATATGTTTCTGATAAATTAGTGATCGACTCAATTTCTCCTGTCGTGACATTAACAATTCTAATACTTGATTGCCCGTATAATCCAGTACTCTCATACAATTTACCATCTAAAAAGACTAGCCCTTGCGTAAATGCTGAAGAATCATGAGGAAGAATTTCGATTACTTCGGGAAAGACTTCTTGTACATTATTTGAAGAATTTACTGAGGAAGAATTAGATAATGCAGGGGCTGAAAATAAGGAAAATAGTAGTATGAAAAATATTAACCAAACAGATTTGCAACCTCCCCTCTGCTCTGCCATGTACGAACGATGCTCCATCGATGTTAAAATAGGTCTCAAACGGGCATTAACCAGTAATTAACAGGATGTGCCACTAATGGGACTGAATAGTAAACAAAACAATCTCACTACTCCATTGTTTATTGTAATGGTAATGTTACTTGCAAGTTTATCGCCACTTGCTATGGCAACTCCTACTCCGGCTAGGAATTTATCAGAAATTTCTTACGGGAATTTAGATGATTTCGATCCTTCAATTGAGGGGAAAAAATATATGTTCGTAAATGATTCTAAACCTGCATTTTCGGCTACTGGTCACCTAAAAAAGCAGTGGATAGAAGATGGTTATCCAAATCTAGTACTTCCATTTTCTCAAGCATATTTGAACTCTAAATCATCAACACGTAATTGTACTAATGCATGGAGTCAAGGAGATACTGACACTGTTCCTTCTGCCAATGGAAATGTCGAGGCAACAGTACAAAAAATTTCATCTAATGCTGCAATATTTGTCGAGGACGGACAGATACTATCTGCAACTACTCTAAGTGATATTGCTTCGACATTTGAATCAACAATTTTCCCAACCGATACAACTTACTTTGGAACAATGCCTGATGTGGACAATAATTGCCAGGTTGAAATTATGATTTTAGCTATTGATGGAGGAGGAGGGATAGGAGGTTATTTCTCACCAGGAATTTCTTCGCAACGAGAATCTATATTCATTGACGTTGACGATATGAGTTGGAGGAATACGATAATAGCGCATGAGTTTCAACATTTATTACATAATGCAAGAGACCCGTTTGAGAATTTATGGATAGATGAAGGCGCAGCTGATATGGCCGCTTACCTATGCTTTGGGGTAACTTCTGCTCTGACCGGACATGCCAATGAATGGGCTCAAAATTCGAATATGAGCGTAAGGTGGTGGAATCAAAGAATAGCAGATTATGGCGCTGGATTCATGTTTTTGATGTATTTAGCCGATAAATTAGGCGGGGGTAATGCAATTCAGAGTTTGGTAGCAGACACTTCTACTGGAGGAGCAGGAATTGAAAATTTAGCTGCAAATCCTCAACCAGGATCTACATCAATTGGCACCACAATGAGTCAAATTTATGCCAATTTCAGTGCAGCAGTAACACTTGATAGCGCACAGGGAGCTTTTGGTTTTTCAAACTTAGATTTATCCGAAGCCTGTACAGCAGCTTACGTCTGTAAGGTACAGAAAAGTGGATACAATGACCAGTGGGTAAACGATTGGACGAGTAATAGCGATTCAGTAGAGGGATGGGGAATGAGATCGTATAAATTTTCACAGGGCTCAGGTGCGCCGCTAAATCTGATGGTATCTCCAACACAATTTGGTTTTGAGGGAATAATTATGTCCAAAGAAGCATCTACAGGAACTTGGTCAATGGAGAGATTGAGAATCGACCCTGCAAGTGGCGCAGGAACAGGTTTAGTGTACGGATTTGGTAATATCAGCGACGAAGTTTGGTTGATTACTTGGTATGAATCAATTGTTGATGATTGCGACTATAACTATGCTAGTTGTGGCATTACTACGGGTTCTTATCCAGAAGCAGCTATTACAGTTCAGGCCGGTTTAATAACTGACCCCGCAGAAGTAGAAATTGCTAGTATAGAAAACTTCGATAGAGATGGAGATAATCTAGATGACAGTAGCAGAATAAACTTAGAAGTGACTTCTAATGCATTCTTTGAGATTCTTGAAGTTGAAGTCAACGCTTATCTAAACAATACCATTCAAGATACATTAATTTTCGATTTGACTGCTGGAAATAGTATAGCAACAGAAAAAAGTATTTGGTTTACCCCTCCAGAAACAGGAGATTGGACTTATGGAGTTAAAATTACTGACTTCACAGGAGTCACGGTAGATCAAGCATTTGCATTACCGGTAAACGTTGCCAACATGGAACCAGTAGCATCTGGTTCTCTGACTACAAATATCACTCAAACTTGGCTTCCTGTAGCCATGTTTGGTTCTGGCTATGACGAGTGGGGGTTCAGTCAAGTTAATGGAAGTTTTAGCCATAACGAGACACCTATAGCATATTATTGGGACTTAGGAGACAATACCTCTTCAGGACTGAAAAATCCTGTTCATTCATATCTTGAATCAGGGACATATACAATTGTATTGAGTATCAAAGATAAAGGAGGGTATTTTTCTGAACCTCAGTCTTGGACAATCTCTGTTAGCGACACATCGGTACCTATTCCTATCATTACTGTGGATGGTATAGTTCAAGATTCAGAATTAACCTTAATGACTAATCAAAGAGTTCAGTTTTCTGCACAATCAAGTCAAGATAATGTACCAATTGATGAGATGACTTTTACTTGGAATTGGGGGGATGGACAAATTGAACAAGGTAAAGGGTTAGCTGAATTAGGACATGCATGGGTCGATGGAAGTTCAGATGGAATTATGTATACTTTAACTCTAACAATAGATGATGGAAATCAATTTGTAGATTATTCAATCTATATCAGAGTTCTAAACAGAGTCCCTGAACAAATCTTTGATGATACGTTACAAACGTTTACCCTAACACCTATAGAAATGCCAATAATCTTCGAAGATCAAGATGGATTTATAGTTGAATATCGTTGGACATTTGAAGAAGGAGTGAATATTGAAGGATCTGGGATGACATTAACCTCAGATTTCTCAGTGACTGAGTCACTAGAAAGAAATCCAATTCTTGGATGGAAAGAACCAGGGATGAAAAACATCAGTTTAGAGGTTACTGACGATGATGGTAATTCTTCAACTACTACCATTCAAGTACTTGTTGTCAATCAACGACCAGTAGCAGTATTTGCTAGACCTTTTGATGGATTTGTCGATACAGAATATATATTTGAAAGCCTATCTTTTGATCCTGATGGAAATAGCTCTACTCTAGAAATAATATGGAATATTTCTGCGTTTGATGAAGACCTATATAATGTTTCAACCGTGTATCACACATTTACTTCGCCCGGATTATATAGTATTAGTTTAACAGTAATTGATGAAAGAGGAATGGAATCTGCAACGAAATCTTATACAATTAGAATAGATAATCCTTTACCGGTTCCTGAAATAAAATTCAGACAACCAAGTATTAATGGTAGTAACTTAGATTACATACCCGCTGATTATTCTCAAATCTCATGGCAGATACCTTTCACTGAAAACGGAGGAGGATTTATTGCACCAAATATGCCACTACTGTTTGATGGGTCAGAGAGTTACGACTCAGATCCTATCTTCGAAGGAATGATCTCAACAAATCAAGAAGATCCTGAATGGAATGGGATTACTAGATGGATTTGGGATTTCGGAGATTCGTCTCCGGTTAAAGAAGGGTTTGAAGTATGGCACCAATATCAAATTCCAGGTACTTACATAGTGAAATTAACAGTTGTCGATGGTTTTGAAGCTGGAGAAACTAACACTACATCAATGATGATTTACGTTTCTAGAACTCCAGAAATAGTTACAAATGACCCTACAGGATTAGAATATGTCATAGTGGGAGAGATTGTTGATCTTTATGCAGAAGTAATTGATAGAGACCTTGAAGATGGAATAGAAGCATGGTTAGATACCGATATTAATGAAGATTCAAATGGCGATGGTGATTTTGAGAATGACAAGGATAGATATTTATCTAGTGAACCGGAAATAAAATGGGATTTGAATATCGTAATTGATGGAATAGATAATGATGGAAATACTGTGAATGACTTTGTTTGGGGGGAACAGGTATGGACGTTACCGGAATACCAACCGTTAGTAATTATTCTTGAAACATGTGACGGGGTAAATGTTTGTTCAAGCAAGCAATTTGAAATTACTGTCCTAAGCATTGAAGAAGACGATGGGCCGTTATCTATATCCGATTTGACTTGGAAAGATTTTTTGCCTGATGCTGGAAGCGCAGGTCTTCTAGCATTAGTAGCCACAGTACTTTTGTTAGGCTGGTTGATAATGAGGCAGAAAGATGAAGAAGAAATGGATGCAAAGAATAGTACTGAAACTTATGATGTTCAGGAAGTTAAAGCAGAAGGGGGGTTGCCAGGGATGGATCAGCATAACCCCCCACCACAGCCGAAATATTTGACAGTCGAAGAACGAAGAAACAAAGAATCAGGATACATACGGCCTATTAGGACTAGAAGGAAATGATTGGTTTGTCTTTCAAGAGGAAATTAAGTGCAGTTTTCCTAAACTCATGTTTTCTTATGCCAATGGTACTGATTACGTTAGTAATTAGTATTACCCCTATAGTTCAAGCAGACAGCGTTTGTGAGGTTCCTGCAAGTAATAGTTGGGATATAGATGAGAGGATAAACTATCATTATCTTAACCCTACATCTGATTGGTTTGACGGATTTGATAGCGACGACCAACCAACTATATACGCCCCAATCTCTCAGGATTTTAGTATGGAATTAAGTGTAAATAATGATTCAGCTACTGCTATTAGTATGGCTTTATCTCCAGGTAAATCGTACACTTTCTGTTATACTTATTCAGGAGATGCAGATTCCCCTCCAAGTAACGGAGTGAAGGCAGATGTATACTTAATGAGTGAGGGGAATTACAGAGATTTTTATTATTGGAATTATGAAGATAGGACTGAAAACTGGTTAGATGGATTTAACTCATTACCTGTTGAATATAGAGATATGATTACTTGGATGCCTTTTAGAGATGTACATTCATATGAAAAATCAGAATCAGGTTATTTTTCAGTATCAGTGGATACACAAACATCATCATCTTGGTTTGGAAGTGATCAATTAATAGAATACTACTTGGTTTTCGATAATTGGGATAACAACAGAAATACAGATCAGGAATCAGCAGGAGGCGCGTTGAATGTTGAATTATTAGTTGATGTTGAAGATAGACTTATGTTGCCAAAATTCACAGCATATATATTGCTAGCTGTACTTCCTTTATCTTGCCTAATTGTCCCATTAATAATTAATAGTAAATATCATTCATACGGACTTGACAAAGAACAAGTTGAAGAGATAGAAATCCCAATGTTAGAAAATTAATTGTATTCAAGTAGTTTCCAAGCAGTTTTTAAGTCACTGGTATTAATTTTACCTTGCTGAGCAAGATACCATCCATTTTCCATTGTAGTGTAGACCATGCTTTGATTCAACAAAGGCGCATGAATTCTTGTCCAATCACCTCCAGCACCAATGCCCATTATTGATAGCTTATCCTTAGAATCTCTGGTTCTCCATGCAATATCAAATAACTTCAAAGCATCTTTCTTACCAGCAGTATTGAAAACAATTTTGATAATATTTCCAGAACCAGAAATTTCACCGATTTCTTCAATAATTTCATTAGTAGAACCCGGAGATTGATCATAGTGGTTAGAAGATATTATCTTCGTACTATCTCCGGCCATTTTTACTAATTTTTTCCTTTCTTTAGATTCTATATCAGTCTCTAAATCAATCCAACTTACTCCACTCTTTATGGCCTTGGTTAATACTTCAATTCTCTCTTTCTCAGAACCTGGGAAATAACCACCTTGTCTTTCAGGCCTACAAGTTAAGATAACAGGTAATTCAATACCAGTTCTAAAGGAAATTAATGATGATTCTAAATCTACTGAATCCATTGACTGAGATATAAATTCAGGTGGTGTATAAACAGATTTACGATTATCATCAGAATCTGATTTTACTTTTTCTGAGACATCAATTTCTTGTTCTACAACCCATAATTTATCTAAACGAACTTCAACAATATCTGCACCGACTGCAGTAGCTCTTGCTGCATCTTTTACCATCTCATCGACTGTACAACCAGTGAGAGAAACACATATCAAGGGCAAACTCATTGAAGGTCCGAGAAATGAGGCCCGTTTAATCGTGCCGAGGGTTTTCTCAGAGAAAATAATCTAGAATGTCTTGTTTTAGCCTTGTTTGGACATATTTCGTGAAAGATATCGAAAGCATTCAATAACCCCCTGACACCCCAATTATACAGTTAAATTGAGGTTCCTTTAGGGAACCCTCAGAAACTGGTTGATGAATAAGATGACAGAAGACTACGGCGCCGAAAGTATCCAAGTATTAGAGGGCCTAGAAGCCGTCAGAAAAAGACCCGGGATGTACTTAGGTGACCCACACGATGGTAGTGCTTTACATCACTGTATTTGGGAAGTTGTAGATAATTCTGTTGACGAACATTTGGCAGGCCACACAGCATTAATTGAAGTTAATTTACATAAAGATGGGTCTCTCTCTGTGCGCGACTATGGGAGAGGAATTCCAGTTGGAGTGCACGAAGAGTATGGGATATCAGCTGCAGAAGTGATTATGACTAAACTTCATGCGGGAGGAAAATTTGATAATAGTTCTTACAAAGTTTCAGGAGGGCTTCATGGAGTTGGCGTTTCTGCAGTAAACGCAGTTTCAGAATGGATGGAGATGACTATACATAGAGATGGCATTATTTATCATCAGAGGTATGAAGCAGGAGTCCCTGTTAAGCCCGTAGAAGAAATAGGTAAATGCACAGATACAGGCACCAAAATAAAATTTAAACCTGATTTGACTATTTTCACACACATTACTGATTTTGAATTCGATCAAATAGATACTAGATTAAAGGAAACCTCATTTTTGAATGCAGGATTGGAAATAATCATCACTGACGAAAGAGATGAGGAAAAGAATGTTAGTACACACCACTATGAGGGAGGATTAGCCGAGTTTGTGACACAGATTAATTCAAACCGTGAAGTAATGCACCAAGAAGTGATTCAAATTAATGGAGAAAAGGATACTGAAAAGGGACCAGTGACTATTGAGTTGGCATTACAGTGGTCAGATGCTTTTAGTGAAACTATCTTTTGCTACACGAATATTATCCGGAATAAGGACGGAGGAACTCATATGACTGGTTTGAGGGGAGCTTTGACAAAGTCAGTAAATAATCATGCAAAGAAAAGAAAATTACTGAAAGGAAACTCTCTGTCAGGGGATGACGTAAGAGAAGGACTTTCTGCAATTGTTAGTGTGAAACATCCTGACCCATCGTTCTCTTCACAAACTAAAGATAAATTAGTTAGTAGCGAAGTAACAAGTATTGTTGAAACTGTAGTTTATGAAAAACTGGGTGAATTCTTCGAAGAAAATCCCAGCGTCGGAAAATTAATTGTAGACAAGGCACTTTTGGCCTCAAAGGCCAGGGAAGCAGCAAGAAAGGCAAGAGATCTAACTCGTAGAAAGGGAGTCTTAGAAGGAGGAGGATTACCTGGTAAATTGGCTGATTGTCAATCAAGAGACCCTTCAGAATGTGAAGTTTATCTCGTTGAAGGAGATTCTGCAGGAGGTTCTGCAAAAACTGGAAGGGATAGAAGAATTCAAGCCATTTTACCCCTGAGAGGAAAAATTCTAAATGTCGAAAGACAACGTAGAAATTTGGTTAAAGTATTCCAAAATAATGAAATTCAAACAATGATTAGGGCACTTGGAGCAGGGGTAGGTAACCCTTCAGAAGAAGAATCTCCTGAGGAAGGAGAATTTGATACTAGTAAATTAAGATACTCAAAAATAATAATAATGACCGATGCTGATATTGATGGCGCTCATATCCGTACTCTAATGTTGACATTTTTATGGCGATTTATGCGTCCTGCAATTTCTAAAGGACATGTGTATATAGCTCAGCCGCCGCTATATCAACTTAGTAAAGGAAGAGTAAGTAAATATGCTTATTCTGATGAAGAGAGAGATGATATTATTGAACATTTAAGAGGAGACAATCCGAATACTAAAATTGGAGTTCAAAGGTACAAAGGTCTGGGAGAAATGAATCCCGAACAGCTTTGGGAAACCACTATGAATCCTGAAACTAGAACTATGCTAAAAGTAACCGTGCAAGATGCCGAAGAATCAGACAGAATGTTTGAGATACTAATGGGAGAAGATGTCCCTGATAGAAGAGCGTTTATAGAAAAACATGCAAAGGAGGTGACAAATCTTGACATCTGAAGAAGAAAATACTGAAACAAATATCACTAAAAATGAGAATGTCCTTAATCATCCATTGAATAAAGAGATGAAAACATCGTATATCAATTATGCAATGTCCGTAATAATCGGAAGAGCACTGCCAGATGCCAGAGATGGACTTAAACCAGTACACAGGAGAGTTTTGTATGGAATGTATGAAGGAGGCCATACTTCAGAGAAAAAATTCAGTAAATCGGCTAGATCCGTCGGTGAAGTCATGGGTAAATATCACCCGCACGGTGATCAATCCATTTACGACACAATGGTTAGGATGGCTCAAGATTTTTCACTTAGATACCCATTAGTTGATGGACAGGGGAATTTTGGCTCTATAGATGGAGACCCCCCCGCAGCAATGCGTTATACAGAAAGTAGACTTGATAAAATTTCAAAGCATATGCTAGAGGATATTGAAAAGAAAACTGTTAATTTTGAACCAAACTTTGATGATTCGGAATATGAACCAACTGTTCTCCCATCCAGATTACCGAATTTATTACTAAATGGAAGTGATGGGATAGCTGTAGGAATGGCAACAAGAATCCCCCCTCATAATTTAACTGAAGTATCAGGTGCAATAAAACTTCATGTCAATCAGATTATTGAACAAGGAATCGAAAAAATAGAAGTTCCAAATATTTCGATTGATGAGTACATGCAACACGTAAAGGGACCAGATTTCCCTACTGGTGCAGGGATTCATGGGATTGATGGGATTTACGATATGTATTCGACGGGGAAAGGAAGATTTCATGTAAGATCAAGATGTGAAGTTTTAGATGATTCTAAAGGTAAGAGGATAATTATCCATGAAATACCCTATCAGGTAAAGAAAGCAGATATGCTTGTACATATTGCAGAACTAGTCACTAAAGGCACTGTAATAGGTATAAGAGATATCAGAGATGAATCTTCTAAAGAAGGTATTAGGGTATTAATAGAGGTTAAAAATAATGCAGACCCACATGCAGTACTAAATCAATTATTCAAGTCTAGCCGTTTACAAGAATCCTATTCCGCAAATATGATGGGGATTTTGGATGGAAGGCCAGTTTTATTGACACTCCCTGTTATGCTTCATACACATGTTGAACATAGAGAATCCGTGATTGAAAGAAGAGCAAAGTTTGATTTAGATAAGGCAGAATCTAGGGCTCATATATTAGAGGGGTTAGTAAAAGCACAAGATAGGATTGACGATATAATTGCAGTTGGAAAAGCAAGTGAAAGTCGCGAGCAGTTTGAGCTTATTTTGAAGGGGGAAGAGAGTATAATTAAAGGTATTAAAACGTTTAATTTCACGGCAGCACAGGCGAAGGCAATTGCTGAAAGGAGATTATATCAACTTAGTAAACTTGATGTTAACAAAGTAAAGAATGAATTCGATGAGTTACAATTGAAAATCACTGACTTGAGAGAAATAATTGATTCAAGGTTGAGAAGGTTAAACATTTTATTAGAAGAAATGGAAGAAATGGTAGAAAAACATGGAGATGAAAGACGCTCATTCATTGATCCAATGCCTCTGTCTATGGATAGAGAGGATCTAATTGAAGAAAGGGCAATTGCAATAACATTATCAGAAGATAATTACATTAGACATTTACCAGTTGAAAGTTTTAGAGTTCAAAATAGAGGAGGTAAAGGACTCAGAGGAGTAACAACAAAAGACGAGGATACGCCTCAGTTGATAGTAACGTGTTTCAGTAAAGATAGACTACTAATTTTTACTGATCAAGGCAGAGTTTATGGATTAAAAGCCTGGGAAACTCCTCAAGGCAGCAGACTTTCTAGAGGAGGACATATCAGAAATCTACTAGGAAGTTTAAGAGATGATGAAAATATTATTTCATTACTTCCTATATCTAAGGACCTATTAGAAGAACCGGATGGGAATTACCTTATTTTCGCCACTAAAAATGGAAGGATAAAACGTAGTAATCTTTCAGAATATGTGAAAATAAATAAGAATGGGAAATACGCGATTAAGTTTGCTCAAGGAGATAATGATAGCCTGATTTCAGTACGCGCATCAAAGGATACTGATCATGTGGTTCTAGTATCTGCTCAAGGATATGCTTGCAGATTTATGCCTTCTGAGAAAAAGACTAGATTGGACCCAAATACTGGTGAAGAAATTACTACCCATACTGTTAGAGTACAAGGTAGAGTTAGTCAAGGAGTAAGTGGAATGAAATTAAGTCGAGATGATAGAGTAATAGGTATGATTGTATCAGACAATTTTGAAAATAATGTATTGACAATTTCTAAGTTCGGCATGGCAAAAAGAACAAGGCTAGGATCAGGCCAAATGATTAATCAATACGACCAAAACAAACAAAAGATCGTAGATGAAAATGGAGATGAGGTGTATGAAAGAGATGGTTACAGGAAAACAAATAGAGGGACAAAAGGGGTCCGAACTATGTCATTAAATCAAGATGATGAAATAATTAGTGTCAGACAAATTCCTGATTTATCCGATCAATTATTCATGCTTACAAAGTCAGGTATGATGATTAGATTAGCCGCTAATCAAACTAAAGAAACTGTAGGAAAAGTTGCTAAAGGAACCAGAATCATGGAATTAAGAAATAAAGAAAAAACGGGATATAATGATGAAATCATATTCGTGGCTCGTTTGCCAAGTGAACTTATCGAAGAAAATAGTGATGAGGAATCATTGAATGAAGAAGAATGAGATAGACCGTTCCGCTTAAGCCATAATCAAAAGTCGGATGGACGTTGCGGCAGTCGCATAGCCTGGCCATTGCGCTGGATTGCTAATCCAGTGGTGTTTCACCTCGGGAGTTCGAATCTCCCCTGCCGCGCCACTAATTGATAGGAGGTTTCTTGTTTACGTCGTTCTCAGCACAGCCATGAATTACCTGACTGTTATGGCTTTAGTTATGATATTATCAGTTACTATCGTATTATTATGGGTATGGTCAAGAATAAGGCATCTAACCCCTTCTAACGATTTGTCATGGGTAAATGAAAATAAATTTACTTCTTTTGCAGAAATAGATGGAGACGATGTAATACTAAAAAATTTCAGAAATTTTAACTGGAGAACAACAAAAGATTATGATGAGCGATGGACAGAAAAGAAGTTTAAGATATCTGAATGTACTAAGATATGGTTAGTTCTAGAATATTTTTATCCAACTAGAAGACCTGTTGCACACACTTTACTAAGTTTCGAATTTAAAAATGGAGAAAGAATCTCGTGTTCAATAGAAATTAGAAGAGAGCCAGGTGAAAGATTTAGTCCATTAAAAGGGCTATTAAGAGAGTTTGAAATAATGTATGTCTGGGCTACTGAAGAAGATGTAATTGGTGTAAGGAGTAGATGTAGAAAATCTGAAACTCATCTTTTTGAAGCCGTAATTTTAGGGGAAGGAAATCAGTGTAAAATGTTAGAATCATATCTAAAAAGAACCAATGATTTACACAATAAACCTGAGTTTTATAATAGTATATTCAATAATTGCACTACAAATATTGCATCACACGTAAACGATGTATACCCTGGTAGGGTCCCTCGTGCAATTGGTGTGATTCTACCTGGCTTAAGCCCTAAATTACTCAGTAGAAAGAATTTAGTAAAATTAAGAGGTGGTAGCATTAAGGAAGAAATGAGAATTAATCAAATAGAAGAGAAAGCAAGGTCTTGGGATGAAATAAGTGACTTTGGAGACACTATTAGAAATCTGGAGCCTTGACAAAAGTATTCAACAACTACCCAACTATCGAAGAGCGTGGAAAGGATTGAACCTATTACTCCAAAAGGAGTTTTTGAATATAGATTACCGCCTTCCAAGAGTCATATGATCAGAGAATTGATGCTTGCATCCAAATCTATGAAGAATACTGAAATAATTTTCAATGGAACTCCAGGTGAGGATATAATTTCAATGAGTAATTGTTTAGAATTAATGGGTGTCGAAATTATCAAAGAAGAGAGGAAATGGATAGTTAAACCTCCAAAAAATGGCTTAATAGCGCCTAAAAAAGTAATAGATTGTGGTAACTCAGGGACCGTTGCTAAAATAATGAGTGTGATAGCTGCTACTTTTGATTCTGAAATTATTGTGGATGGAGACTCTTCTCTACGCAATAGAAGTAATATCGAATTGGCTAATTTTCTCAGAGAACTAGGGTGTGAAGTTTCAGGGAATGGTTTTCCCTGTAGAATAAAAGGGCCAATGAAAATCCAGAAAAAATTAGATATTGATGTTTCAAGATCGAGTCAGCCAATTACTTCTCTGATACTATCTTCTTCAGATTTTAAAGAGGAAATGGATATTAGTTTATTGGGAGAAAAGGTCAGTACAGGATACCTAGAATTGACAATAAACTTGGCTAGAAAGTGGGGCTTTGAGGGGGGGTTAGAAAATAACAATATCCGATTATCTAATTGGGACGTGAAGTCACCAGGTACTGTAATAATACCGAGTGAAATTAGTTTATACCCTATGGCTATATTGTTAGAAAAATTACATCAAGATTTACAAATTAAAGTAAAGAAAAATGACCCCGATAATCTATTGTCATCGACTCTTGAAGATTTAGAAAAAACAAACTTGGAAATATTAAATATTGTAAATGCTAGTGACATTATTACTCCTGCCGCGGCCTTAATGGCTATTTCAAATGGAGGTGAAATAATTGGAGCCGAGCATACTAAGGGTAAAGAATCGGATAGAATAATTAAGACATGTGAATTATTAAATGCTTTTTCTATAAACTGTGAACCAAAAAAAGACGGAATTAAATTGTATGGAAAAGAACTCCCTAAGAGGCCTGAAGTGGAGATTAAAACACATATGGATCATAGATTGGCTATGACCGCCGTAATATTAGCAACCTACTGCGGAGCAGAAATTGATAATACAGAAATAATAAAAGTCACACATCCTGAATTTATGGATTTGATAAGTTCACTGAAATAGTTTAACCGTGTCTTCCAAAGTGCTTGTCAAGGTGATTTTGAGATAGTTTGAGTATTGTTGGGCGGCCATGTACACATGCCCATGGATTTGGGACCGTTCTCATATCAAGTAATAAACGCCTCATTTCAGCTAAATTAAGTTCTTGATTTGCCTTAACTGAACCACGGCAAGATTTCATGAAAGCAACTTTATCACGTAATTTCTCTACCGTATCAATTCCTCTAGATTCAGGTTGAGAAGAAATATCAATTAGTAAATCATGAATGAAGTCAACTAGTCCTGAATCACCAATCAAAACATCTGGAACAGATTCTACAAATATTTTTCCTTTAGATTCAGTAAATCGAATGCCTAAATCAAGTAATCTTTCAGAATTAGAACGTGCAGCTGATAGTTCTCTTGCTCCCAAAGAAATATCTACTGGATTGATTAATTCTTGAGGAGCCCAGTTAACCATGGATGAACGCAATCTTTCATATCTAATTCTTTCATGTAAGGCATGTTGATCAAGTATGAATAATTCACCATCTCCTTCTGCTAAAATATATGAATCTGAAAATTGTGATAAAACGTTCATCTTAGGTAAATCAGGTATTATTGCTGCTTCACTTAGAGGTTCGTCAACGGGAGAGACTGATTTACCGGTTAAGGAAAAACGATGTAATTTACGTTCTTCTGACGATAAAGACTGAGAAATGGGATTGGAATCTAATCCAGGTAAAGTCTGCTGCTCGGAATTATTCAAATCAGGATCATTATTAGCAGAAGGGACTCTATTTACCGAAGTTCTAATACTACTGAAATGCGTTTGTATTTTTTCTTTATTGCTTACTTGAGCCCAAGACGGTATGAAATCTTCAGAATCATCTTCGTCTCTATCACTATTTTCATCAATATTTATTCCTTCTAAAATTGTTAAATCTTTGAACTCTGGTTGAGTCGAGATTTTGCTTAATGTATATTTTATACTTCTCTCCAATCTTTCTAGGACCCTCCATGAATGTTGTAATCGGACTTCTCTCTTAGTTGGATGGACATTGACATCTACCTCTTCAGTTGGAAGATTAAGAGAAAAGACACCAACTGGATGCCTACCTACCATCAACCTGGTATGATATCCACGCCTAATAGACTGTAAAAAAGGACCCGGACTTACAGGTCGACCATTTACCATTACGTGAATATCATCAGAGCGAGAACGTGAAATCCCCGGAGGGGAAACCCATCCATTCCAATTTTCTTTACCTGGGGCATCTTTATCGTTTTCTGAAGATTCAAGAGGTATTAATTTAGATGAAGTAGAACCAAATAAGTCGTATAATCTGTCTTCCATACTATCACATGGAGGACAGTCTAATACTACACGATCATCAATTTCAACTATAATTCCAACTTTTGGTTCACTCAGAGCTAACGAAATTGCAATATCAACTATTGCAGCATTTTCTGTAGAAGGTCTTCTTTGAAAGGATAAACGAGCCGGTATTTTTTCAAATAAATTAAAAACATCTACCTTCGTACCGGGAGGAATTCCAATTAATTCGATATTCTCTATGGATCCATTATCAACTGTTATTGAAAAACCATCTAATCCCTTAACCTTACTAGAAAGGGTCATTTTACTAACCGCAGCTATTGATGCTAATGCTTCACCACGAAATCCTTTGGTCACAATTGTCCTCAAATCCTCTGAGGAAGAAATCTTACTAGTTGCATGCCTTTTTATAGCTAATTTGAGTTCGTTTTTAGGGATACCATTGCCATCGTCGATTACTGAAATTCTAGAGAACCCACCATTCACAATTTCAATTCTTATCTTTCCACAACCAGAATCAATAGAATTTTCTACTAACTCTTTAACGACTTGAGCGGGTCTTTCAACAACCTCTCCTGCCGCTATCTGATCGATAGTTAATTCGTCAAGTTGTTGAATTGATCTACGAGTTGAATCAGACATTTTTTTCACTCCATTAAATCATAATATTGAGATTTCTGAAGAGATTCAATCATCGCGTACAATACTTCTTGGGATTCTCTAGGACTTAGATTATCAGGGTCAATTGACCTTAATCTTTCGGCAATTTCTTTCAAAATGGGGTCGATAATTATCTCTTCTTTTATAGAAGGTGAATTAGATTCTATAATTTCTTCATCTGCTATTTCGGAGGGAGTAGAGTTAAGCATCCAGCCATAAATACTTGATTGACCTCCTGGTCTATAATCAGGAGATTTATTGGAACCTGCTTTGGCCCCCTGTGCTTGACTTTCTAGGAAAATAAGTAGATCTCTAGCTCTCTCAACCACTGAAATTGGCAGACCTGCTAATGCAGCGACTTGCACACCATATGATTGGTCACAAGAGCCTTCAGAAATTGTATGTAAAAAGCGAATTTCACCGTTGATATCTGCTACCTGAACATGAATATTCTTCAGATTTTGAAACTCATTTTCTAAGCCAATCAATTGATGATAATGAGTGGCAAATAGAGTTCTTGCACCCAGTCTTTGACAAATATCTTCTGTTACTGACCAAGCAATTGCTAGGCCATCAAAAGTCGAGGTTCCTCTGCCTATTTCATCAAGAAGAATGAGACTTTTGTCAGTCGCCCGCCTCAGTATATGAGCGACTTCTATCATTTCCATCATGAAAGTTGACCGTCCACGACGTAAATCGTCATGTGCTCCAACTCTTGTGAATACCCTATCAATAATGCTAATTTTTGCTTTTTCAGCAGGTACGAAAGAACCTGACTGAGCTAATATTGAAATTAATGCAGTTTGGCGAAGATAAGTTGACTTACCGCCCATATTTGGGCCCGTTAATAGCAAAAAACTTCTTTTTTTATCTATTCTAACATCATTTGGTACAAACCTACCATCTGACTCTAAAACAGGGTGTCTTCCAGAGATAATCTCAATCTTATTCCCTTCGATAATTTCTGGTTTACACCAAGAATTTCTTCTTGCATGAGTTGCAAAAGAACATATTACATCAGCAATTGCAATCTTTCTGGCTATGGTTGCTAGTTCTGAAGAAAAATCAGATACAAGTTTTCGTAATTCAATAAACAATTCTTTTTCGAGAGCCTTTGCTCTATCGTCAGCAGTCAAAATTATTTCTTCCCAAGATGCTAAGTCTTCAGTAGTATACCTCTCTGCATTTGTCATAGTTTGTCGACGAAGATAATGTTCGGGTATCTTATTGATATGAGATTTCGTAACCTCAATAAAGAAACCAAATTGCCTATTATGTTTGATTTTTAAATTCGGGATATCTAATTTTTCTCTCTCTTGGGATTCAAAATTCTTCAACCAATCAGTTCCCTCGCCTGCTTTATTTCTAAGATCATCTAACTTCTTATCAACTCCAAATCTAAATATCCCACCGTCTCTAATTGTTGCAGGTGGCTCATCCACTATTTTTTCAAAAATCAAACTATTAATGTGAGATAAGTTATCCAGCCCTACAGAGGATTGGTGTAGAAGTTCAGAATTACCTTCGCTTAGCAAGGTTTGAATTTTTTTCATACGCCCAAGACATTCGGAAATTGCGACCAAATCTCTGGCATTTGCTCTACCATAGGCTAAACGGGTTGAAAGACGTTCCAAATCCCTCATGGATTTAAGTGACTCTCTGAGTGAATCAAGTCTTCTGGGTGCTTTGAATAAACTACTTACTGCGGAATGCCTGAGCCCTATTTCTTCTATATTTGTTAGTGGCCTCATTATCCATTCTCTTAGTAATCTTCTTCCCATCCAAGTTCTTGTTGAATCAATTGATTGTAATAGTGAGCCTTGTTTCTCCCCTACTAAAGTATGGCTTAATTCTAAATTTCTCAGAGTAGTTTGATCTAGTACTAAATGCCCCTCATCAGCATCAAAATGAAGTTCACGGAGAGGGACCGTGTCAATTAGATGTAAATTTGCTATATATCTGGCAGCAAGTCCACATGCCTGTAAAGCTAGAGGTTTAGAGTCCATGTCTATGCTTCCAAGATCTGAAACTTTCAGATGTTCACGAAGTGCTTGTAGCATTTGCTTAGGATTGGCATCATAGACACTAAGAATCACATTATCTAAATCAGATATTAGGGACAAAACTGATTGTGATGATGCATCTTTCTTTGAGACAACTAATTCACTCGGTGACCATCTTTGAATCTCGTCTTTAATCCTCTCCCAACGACCTGCTCCTGATTGTTCTTGAATCCAAGATCGACCTGTGGAAGAATCTAAAATTGCCATTCCAATTGTATCATCTTTAATTGATATTGACGCTAAAATACTGGAACCATCCTCTCCAATCAAATTCTCTTCGTAAAGTGATCCCGGTGTGTATACTCTAGTAACTACTCTTTCAAGAATCTTAGAACCGGGGCGTAGCTCTTCTTCCTGCTCACACATTGTAACTTTGTAACCAGCACGTAACATTGACTGTAAATACGATTCCACAGAATGCCAAGGAACGCCTGCCATGGGCACGGGATTTTCAGAATTTTTATCGCGACTTGTCAAAGTAATTCCAAGAACTTCGGATGCTACAACTGCATCTTCATGGAACATCTCATAAAAATCTCCCATTCGGAAAAAAAGAACCGTATCAGGGTGCTGAGCCTTTATTTCTGCAAATTGATCTAGCATTGATCTCTTCGCCATACCAAGTAACTCCAATGCTCACACCCGAGCATGGACTCAACCACAAAGCGGGGGGTGCATAAGCAAATCGCCTGTAATCTCAAGAAAGATATCAAATCTCGACAGTACTAGGGATAAATTAGTAGAAGCATTGCGGCATCATAGAAGAGTGTTTTTTATGAAAGAAACAAGTAACATAAAGACTCATTTTTTAATGCTCCTGGTCGCCATAATTTGGGGGTTATCCTGGGCAATAGGTAGAATACTTTCATTAGAAATACCCCCTATGACAGGAGCTTGGCTTAGATATATATTAACTATGTTAATATTTTATCTTTGGTTTATGATTCTAAAAGTTAAAGGGAAAAAAATAAGATGGTTACCAAATAATAGAGAGACATATAAGAGTCTGATTATTATAGGATTTACAGGAGTTTTATGCTATCAATTTTTCTTTATGCATGGAATGTATTACACTGCTGCGGGAGACGCGTCACTAATTATTACATTCAATCCGATTTTTACTGTGATTTTAGCTGCTCCATTACTTGGACAACCAATATCAAAGAAGATGTTTATAGGTCTATTTTGTGGATTTATAGGAGTTGGAATTGTTACTGGTTGGAGCCCAAATACACAGATAAATTTTGAAGATAGAATATTAGGAGATTTGTTAATTTTATGTGCTTCATTCTCTTGGGCTGCTACTACTAATATGACAAAAAGATTAATGCAAGGAAGAGACGGTTATAACAATTATACTGCGTTAGAAATTGTAGTTTGGTACTCATTGATTGGAACTATTATGATGACACCGTTTGCAATATACGATATATGGATGGAAGGGTTAATTCTTCCAACAAAAGAAGGATGGTTAGCAATAGTGTACTTAGCTGCCCTTTCAACTGTATTAGCTTATTACTGGTTCACCATTGGAATAGAGAAATTAGGAGCAACTGCAGCCTCATCATATATTTTCTTAGTACCATTATTTGGGATTTTGGGAGGGTGGTGGTTATTGGATGAAAATCTTGGATATACAATAATTATTGGTTTTATGATGATACTAATAGGTGTGAGAATTGTTCAAATTGAGAGCTCGAGATTAAACACTTCTTGATTTCATTATAGTTCAAAGATAATTTATCCTGCTCACTTATCATTAAATACGGTAGGCCAGTCGGCCGAAGTCGAGGTAGTTCAAATGGCACGTAAGCCCGCATCCATGTATCGCCGACTTAAGGGTCAAGCATTTACAAGACGCCAGTACACTGGTGGTGTACCTAATAATCGAATTCTACGTTATTTTATGGGCAATCGAAAGAAGGCTGAAGCAGGAGGTTTTCCTGTAAAAGTTATTTTGATAGCAGATAATTCATGTCAAATACAAGATAAAGCATTGGAAGCCGCTCGTCAGGTTGCAAATGCGAGGATTAGAGATGCTGCAGGAGAAAATTATGCTCTAAGAATGCACACTTATCCACACCAAATTCTTCGTGAAAATAAGCAAGCAACTGGAGCAGGTGCCGATCGTGTATCTCAAGGTATGAGACAAGCATTTGGTAAAAATGTAGGTACTGCTGCAAGAGTTCAAAGAGGACAAACTGTGATATCTATAGTAACAACTCCTGAAAACTACGTTGTTGCAAGAGATGCATTACGTAAGGCAAACTGTAAATTTCCAACACCTTGTACAATCAAGGTAACTGAAGGTTCCGACCATTTGAAAGGACTAGTCTGAGTGTGTTGGGCATGATGCCCGAAGATCCACTTTCAGTCTTACACGATTCCTTACGTGGTTCACCAATCATCTGGAAGGGAGAATATCCGTATTTCATTCATCCAATTTCTGATGGTATCCCTAGAATGGATGCTAAAGTTTTACGTGCTACTAGAGATTTAATTATTGAAAGTGTAGATTGGGAAAAAATCGATTTGATTGTGACTGTTGAGGCTATGGGTTTACCACTTTTAGCCGCTGTAGGTGACGCAACTGGTATTCCAACAGTGGTTATTCGTAAACGATCTTATGGTATGGAAGGCGAGACAAGAGTGGATGTGGCAACGGGATATTCTCAGTCTACGGTTTTTATCAATGACATTAAAGCAGGTGAACGAATTCTGATAGTGGATGATGTTATATCTACTGGTGGGACATTGGAACCACTCTTAGAGACTCTAGAGAATATGGGAGTAATTCTCCAAGATATAGTGATTGCAATTGAGAAAGGAGATGGTCGTGAAAGGTTGAATAAAGAAAGACCTGAATGGCCAATAAGGTCTCTTGCGAGAATTGATATCATTAATGGTAAAGTAGAGATTGTAGATTGATGAGGTGAGAAATTGGATTTAGATAAACATGATTTCGAACTGGATGATTTAGTCACTAGAATTAAAGAAAATGACCATCGACTTGTTGCATTGCAAGTTCCTGAGGGGCTGAAAATGCAGGCATTAGAAATGATGGATGCAATAGAAGATGAGTCCGCAGCGAAAGTAGTCTTAGCTGCAGATCCTTGTTATGGAGCCTGTGACTTAGTACATGATAAAATGAAAATGATGGGGGTTGAATTAGTCGCCCATATGGGCCATTCTCAGATGAATATAGATTCAGGTATGCCCACACATTTCATCCCAGTTACATACGAAGGCGATCCAAAAATAGATCCAGTGATACCAATTCTAATGGAACATAAAGCAATCGCGGAAGAAAGACTGACAAGTGCAGGAGAGGAAATAGACCTTACTGATGAAGAAGCAGTTGAGAGATTTGTCGATGCTGTAGGTAGGGTTGCTCCTCTTACAGGAACAAAATTAGGATTAGTTGGTTCAATACAGCACCTACACTTATTATTTGATTATAAAAAAAGGTTTGAAAGTGCTGGTTTTGAAGTTGAAATACCAGTAGGTGGTGCGAGATTGACATTCCCCGGACAAGTTCTAGGCTGCAATTACTCAGGAGATGACCCCTCAATTGGTCACTACTTATTCTTGGGCTCAGGAGATTTCCATCCAATAGGACTAGTAATGCACACAGGTAAACCGTTGGCATTGCTTGACCCTTATACTGGAGATGCAAGTGAAATGTCTTTCAGTCGAATTGAAAGGCTATTAAGACAGAGGATGGGGCTAATCTTTGCAGTAGATAATGCGAAGAGTTTTGGTATCCTGATTGGTGAAAAACCCGGTCAAATGAGGAGAAATTTAGCGATAAGGATGAAAAATTTACTCAAGAAACACGGTAAAAAAGGATACTTGCTAGCAATGGATCACGTAGGTCCAGATTTGATTGATTTCTATCCAGTAGATGCTTTCGTTAACACTGCTTGCCCAAGAATTGCAATTGATGATGCGGTAAAGTATGCTAAGCCATTAATTACACCATTCGAATTAGAAGTCTCATTAGGCGAAAAGAATTGGGAAAATGGATACCAATTTGATGAAATACCATAAGGGAATCATCATCTAAAATTAACTAGATAGATTTAGGTTAAGATAGGTCTAAGAACGACCGAATAAAGAACGTACTGATGCCAGGATACCTCGACCGCATAGGTGCAGGGAAAGTTTTGGTAAATAGAGAGCCTTTTTCTTTTGATTGGACACCTGACAACTTAGTAGGAAGAGATAGGGAACTAACTGAACTAGCCAGTATGTTTACTCATGTAGAGAATCATAATTCAAGTTGTAGAGCAGTAATAACAGGACCTGTTGGCTCAGGTAAGACCGTTCTAACAAGACGTTTTGGACATGATTTGTTAATTCATTTAGAAGGAAAAAGGAAAGTTGTTCTAGCACATGTAAATTGTAGAAACCATCCCTCAACTTCTCAAGTATTACAACGAATTGCTTCTACATTGGACTCTGGACATCCTGAAAGAGGCCTTAGTTCAGGGGAAATTATACAATCAATTAGAAGAAACCTAATTTCACATAATAGCCACCTTCTATTGGTTCTGGATGAAGTTGATTTGTTAATTAGAAGAGATAATTCTGATTTGATATACAAACTTCTCAGAATTGATGAAGGGCAAGAAAAACAGGGTTCCTTGTCATTGATATTAGTAAGTCAAGATCCTATGCTGCTGAAGTTATTTGAGCCTGCAATAATATCAAGGTTAGGTGCAAGTAATATTCTAAAAATGAATCCTTATGATAAAAAGGGATTGACTGAAATTGCGCGACAGAGAGCAGATATAGCCTGTAGAAATGGTTCAATAAGTGAAGAAGTTCTACATAAAATAGGAGTAATGGCTGCAGAATCAGGAGATGCTAGATTAGCTATTGAACTACTTGATTCATCTATAAGAAGGGCTGAATCATCAGGGAGAGGTGAAGTTCTAATTGAAGATATTGAACAAAGCTCAGCAAGAGTTGCTGCAATTGAACCAAGTCAAGTAGATGTACTTTCAAAAGATCAAAAATTGATAATGCTTGGGCTTTGTAGAAGATTGAAAAAGGAGCCTGAAATAAACACAGGAGATGCTGAAAAACTTTACAAAATTGTTTGTGAAGAATATGAAACTAAATCTAGAAGTTATACTACATTTTGGAAGCATCTAAAATTTCTAGAAAATCAGGGTTTAATTGAAACAAGAAACGACAAATCAAATGTTGGAAGAGGTAGGACTCAATATATTACAATGAACAATGTAGCACCTGCGAATTTAGCAGAAAGAATCGAGAAAGAATTGCAAAGATGATTATTCAGTTTGAAATCGTCTTCCGAACCGCTCTTATAGGAGTCGTATGTCGGCAAGTCGTCTAAGGTGAGTAAAATGGCAGGTGAGCAATCTTTCAAGGCTGTAATCAACGATACTAGACCGAGCGCCAAAGGTCGTTCATTCTCGGTAGAAATTACAGGGTCTAACTTCAATCACTTCTTAGGGAAGAAAATCGGAGATTCTGTTGAAGGCATGTTTGTGGGAGATGCTGATCAATCATTGAATGGATATAAACTACAAATCACAGGTGGATCTGATAAAACAGGTCGTCCTATGCGTTCTGAACTAGAAGGTGGAAATGTGAAATCAGTTCTTATTACTGCTGGAACTGGTTACAAAGGCAAGCGCTATGTTAAGAAAAATTCTAAAATTTATCGTTACAAATATGATGGATTGCGTCGACGTAGAAATCTAAGAGGGAACACCATTAGTACAGATACTCGGCAACTTAATCTTAAGGTTCTAGAATATGGTAAGAAATCTCTAGGTTCTATCCTTGGCGATGAAGAGGAGTGAATCGTAGGGGATGATGCTTCTGGCTGAAAGTAAAAGGCAGCCAGAGGTAAATATCGGTATGGTCGGACATGTCGACCATGGTAAGACTACTTTGACAAAAGCTCTCTCTGGAACTTGGACAGATACTCATTCTGAAGAAAGAAAGAGAGGCATAAGCATTAAACTTGGATATGCTGATACTACATTTTATTGTACTGAAGATGGAGATTATTATGCTAAAGGTAAACATCCCGAAGGGAAAAAAGATTCAAAAAAAGAATTATTGAGAGTCGTTTCTTTTGTTGATGCACCTGGTCACGAAACTCTGATGGCCGTGATGATATCAGGTGCATCGATAATGGATGGGGCATTATTGTTAATTTCAGCAACTGAAAAATGCCCTCAACCTCAGACAAGAGAACATTTAGCTGCATTGCAGATTGCTGGAATTAAAAATATAGTCATTGTGCAGAATAAAATTGATATAGTTTCTGAAGAAAGGGCAATAGAATCCTTTAATGAAATAAAACAATTTGTAAAAGGAACATTAGCAGAAAATGCTCCGATAATACCTATTTCTGCGCACCATGATGTCAACCTTGATGTTTTAATCCAAGCAATCGAACATACAATTCCCACTCCTGATAGAACAAAAGAAGATGTAGGATTAATGTATGTAGCAAGATCATTTGATACAAATCGACCGGGGGCTCGCCCAAATAATCTTTCAGGAGGAATAATTGGTGGTAGTATCGTAGAAGGATCTTTTTCAGTTGGTGATAAAATTACAATTGCACCCGGAAGAAGAATCAAAGTAGGAAATAAAACTCGCTGGGAACCCTTAGAAACATATATCGAGAGCATTAAGGGAGGGGGAACGAATCTAGAAACTGCTCATGCAGGAGGATTATGTGGGATTGCAACTCCATTAGATCCTGTTACTACTAAGGCAGATGAGTTATCTGGACAAGTTATGGCCAAACAAGGAGAATTACCACCTATTTGGGAGACTCTAGAACTGGATTTAGAACTACTAGAAAAAATGGTTGCTGGAGGAGAAGGAGATTCAGATACTGTTAGACCTTTATCTATGAATGAAATGTTAATGATTAATTCTGCTACTGCTACTTCGGTTGGTACAGTTACAAAAAAAGGTAAAGTTTCGAAAATTTCTCTTAGACTACCAATTTGTGCTAAAGTTGGTAGTAGAATCACACTATCAAGAAGAGTTGGTTCCAGATGGCGTCTGATAGGCCATGGGACAATTGTGGGGTGAATCAACTTGGAATGCGTCCTAATAGACGCTTGCGGATGGGCAGCATTAGTTGATGCTGAACTAAACATAGATATTGCAATGAGTAAAGTTGTAGGGAAACCAAAATATCTATTATTGGAAAAAGTCAAACAGGAGTTATTATCATTATCAAAACAAAGAAGAGGACTTTTGTTGGATCTATTAGATAAGAAGTCAGAATCAGTCAAGGCACCTGAAGGATTAAGACATACTGACCAAATGTTACTAGAATTATCTAGAGAGAATAGATGGCCAGTTCTAACAGTAGATAGGAAATTGAAAGAGAGATTAATTAATACAGGTGGTTCATACATAGAAGTAACTTCAAAAAATGTATTGAAGTTTATACAGAATTAAGGTAGAGTAAACAATCTGTCATCACCATGGCCATCTAGTAAGCCAATTCTAACAGCAGCATCTATCCATGCATGAGCATAATTAATGGCACCGAAAGCACGGACTAAATCTCCATTATTCATGAAGTAAAGTGCATCTTTTTGGTAGTCATCACACATCTTAAGCATCTCTTCAAGCCTTTTTTCATCTTCAATATTGTTTGTAATTGGGGTGGCTTTTAATCTTGCTTCGGTAGTTAAATCAAGATACTTCTGAACTTTTTCTTTAGATACGATACTTCCATTGTCAGACATAATTACTCCTCAAAATTCATTTGCGGCAGCTTCGCTTAATTTGAATAATCGAGTCCTACCTTGCTTTCTAACCGACAACATTCCTGATTTGTGAAGGCTGTTGTATAATTGAGATAGGCGAGGCCGTCCGACTTCTAATCTAGCCTGTAATTCATCGTCAGAGGGAGATATTTCTCTTAATGTTGCAACTTCCAATATCATTCTCTCAGCATCAGAAAGAGAATAAAATCTATCAACATCCAATATCTTATCTTGTTCCCAGATTGGAGAAAATCTTGATTTTTTTGAAGGAGTTACATTGGTAATTATTACCTTACTTTCTTCTCGATATATTGGATTTGATTCAATTAACTTAACAGGATTATCAAACTCAGGTTCTTGTGAAATCGGCACTTCAATTTCAGTATCTTCGAATATAGGTTCCTCGACAAAAGATTTTTCTATTTCTGGAGATTCATCGTAAGGTTGAGGCGGATTTGAGATTGTCTTTGGAACTGTAGATTTGTAAGAGGGACCGACCGTCCATTCTGCACCTTCATCACTATCTATATGCTCATAATCAGTCGGCAGAATGTTTCTGTCAACTTTTGCTTCAGTAACGATTGGTACATCTGTGCCGCCATCATTATTAATTCTGAAATTCTCATTACTAACATAATTATCTAGAGTTGATTGTGATGGTTTAGTATCGGCATAAGTAATTGGAACATCAGATATAGGGCTTGATTCTATACTTGAAGTTGTTTTTTTTGCTCTATTAAGTAAGAAACTAAATTTACCATTTTTCGTTCTAGGCGCAGGTCGCGGTGATCTTTCTGGAGGTTCAGTACCGGGAGAGATAAACAATCCTTTCTCATTTTCTAATTCGTCATTTTGAAAATTAATTTCTTCTGATGGAGGTGGTAAGTTAGCCACTTGGTTATCTTCCTGAATAAAGTCTTCACCATCAACTAAATTCTCCTCTATTTCGGGAAAGTTATCATCCCACAATGAATGCTCTTCATTACTTGATTCATTATTATCTGATAAGGGGAGAGTTTCTTCATCATAATAATCCGATAAGTCTGATGGTTCTTCATCGATAAAATCATCTTCAACATCATACCCCCTATTTTCTGGAATATAAGTTTCGGATTCAGAGAAATAATTGTCTGTATATTCCTTATCCTCAACATAGTTTCTTTCAGGCACTATAGGTTTCTTATTATCCTGGGAGGACATCAGACTTTCCAATGTCCCTTGGTATCCAAGATCTCTTTTTTCATCTACTAAACACTTCAAAATTCTTATTACATCCCTTGGATTACCTCCAGTACGCTGAAATATTGAGTTGAGAATCGTTGAATTAATTATCCATTTCTCTCTTGACTTAAGTCGCATTCTATTATTAACCATATCTTGAATATCAGACTTTGTGAAATTCTCTAGCCTATCCGGTTCATCAAAAAGGTTTCTTAATTCATCATCGAGTTCTAATAATTGCGATTCAGTCAGGCTTACAATTACCATAGCCCTAAGTCTAGAAAGGATTGGACAAATCCTAGACAAGAAGGAATTTATTTCTATTACTTGAGGGGGATAATCTAATGCAATAATTGGTAAAGGCCCTTTCTCTTCATCAAATAATGAAATTAACTTTTGAGATAATTGATTCATTGTTGTGATAGATTGAAATGATGTGAAATGAGTTAATATCTCATGTAGAACTGACTTTTCTTGATCGTTTTCCTCCGATAGAAACTGCCCAATATATTTCTTTGGAGTTTGGGATGATATCGCATTAATCATTGAAGTTCTACCTGATCCGGATTCCCCAACTAATAAGATCATTCTAGGTGAACCGGAATGGATATGTTCTCTCCATCTGCGTAGCATTTCTTTACGTCCAACTAAATCTTGAGCTCTTGATGGTTCAATAGGTCGGTTATCAAAAGGATTCCCACGTACTGCTGGGAAGTCAATCAAACTGACTCCACTGTCGTACATATCTATCGGTAAGTGTACTAGTTCATAATATTCACGCTTAATTACGCATTAAATTCACGATATTAACGCTTTAATTGGAAAACTAAATAAAAAAACTGTAAAAAAATGATTAAAAGTATCTTTTAGAAATATTATTAACGTATTATTAACGCTTTTTTAATGCGTTAACGAAGCGTTAACACGGAAATTAACGCTTTAATAAGTCAATTGCCAAGAATAAAATCTAATTTTCAGAGTCTAAATTCTAAAATAAACAAGTAGATTTAAGATTATTCAACAATAGTATCCAACTTAGATATTAAGTATATTCAAGCATTTTAAAGCAAAGAGATTACAAACGATATGTCCTGGCAAAGAATGGTGGAGACATGCCAGTAGATAACAGTCGATTGAAAGGATTTTACAAACTATCAGTACCTGAGAGGAGAGAGAAACTCGCACAACTTGCAGGGCTAACTCCTGAACAAGTAAATGCTTGGGCAGACTCAGAACTATCAGAAGATGCTGCGGATCGGATGATAGAGAATGTTGTTGGCAGATATTCATTGCCAATTGGAGTAGCTACTAATTTCATTATTGACGGCGAACATTATCTGATACCTTTTGTAGTTGAAGAAGCAAGTGTTGTAGCGGCTGCATCCAATATGGCAAAGAGGTGTCAATCAAAAGGAGGATTTACATCTAACAACACAGACCCTATCATGATAGGCCAAATTCAAATCGTTAATTGCGAAGACCCTGAAGCCTCCAAAAAATCTATTCTCTCTGCCAAAGATGAGTTGATCCAGTTGTGCAATGACGTAGACCCTATCTTAGTTAAATTTGGAGGAGGATGCAAAGATGTGGAAGTTCGAATTATCGAAACTATGTCTGGCCCTATGGTCATTGCCCACATATTAGTAGATTGTAGAGATGCAATGGGAGCTAATGCAGTAAACACAATGGCAGAAACTATCGCACCCAGAATAGAAGCATTGTCAGGAGGCACTGTCATTCTAAGGATTATCAGTAATCTCGCAATTCATAGACTAGCTAGAGTTAGTGCTACATTCACTCCCGAAGAGATGTCAGATAGTGGGGATGCGAAACAAGGTTCAGAAGTAATAGATGGAGTAATACAAGCATACCATTTTGCAGCAGCAGATCCTTTCAGAGCTACTACACACAACAAAGGAATAATGAATGCAATTTCACCTATAGCAATAGCTTGCGGGCAAGATTGGAGAGCTATTGAATCCGGCGCACACTCTTATTGCGCACATGAAAAACAGTATACTTCAATGACACATTGGGAAAAGGATGCAGATGGAAACCTAGTTGGAAGTATAGAATGCCCTATGGCTGTAGGATTGGTTGGCGGAGCAGTAAGGATACATCCTGGCGCTCAAACCAACGTTGCACTGCTAGGAATAAATAGTGCTGATGATTTAGCTAAAGTAATGGCTGCTGCAGGTATGGCTCAAAATTTGGGTGCGTTAAGAGCATTGGCCACTGTTGGAATACAAGCAGGACATATGAAATTACATTTGAAAAATATGATTAGTTCTGCAGGAGCAAAAGACGAAGAAATTGATCAAGTAGCTGCTATCGTCAAAGAAAGTGGTGAGAGAATAACAATGGCAACTGTAGAGGCTGCTCTAAATACAATTAGAAATGGATAAATTATTCATCGGAATTATTTATTTCGTCTTCACCAGTGAACTCAGTAATTGACATCTGTTCATCCGGAGCCAGAGAAGCAGCTAATTGTGCACTAGTGAGACCGGCCTTAGCTGCTTCTGAACGGAACCATGTGCGAACAGCACGATAATCAACTTCAGGACAACCGAAATACTCTGCGAATCTCCTAGTTGTAGTGAGGCGCCTAGTCAAACCATCTCTACGTCTATCAATAAGGCCTAAGTTTGCTAGATCTCTGACATGATCATAGGCTCTTTGACCTAACATTTCTACTAATTGAGACTGAGCCATGGGCTGATGATATGCTATTAATGCAGCCGCTGGAAGGAGTCTTTGAGGAGTATCAGGACGGAATGATTCTGGTAAGAAGGGAGAAAGGTTTGGACGGACTTCGAAAATCCATCTCCCAGAAACTTCCGTCAATTGCAGTGCAGAATCTTGCCTTCTTTTTATCCTAGATTGTAATTCGTTTAGAGATGACTTAACCTCATCAATAGATTTATCTACTGTTTTAGAAAGCTCTTCAGTAGACATTGAGCGACCAGATGTGAACATTATTGCTTCGAGGATTACTGAAAGACTTGCTTCATTCATTGGAAATAATCCCTCCGGAGAGTTTGGATCTAGGATTTATTCTATTTGTTAAAGTTGAAAAATCATCATCATCTAAATGAAGATTCTTCAGAGATATATTCCCATCACTATCTTGTGAAACCTCGGCATAACCTCTATGTGTAAGAAACAAAGATGAAATTAAAGCTGTGACTTGGGCCTCTGACTCGGCTTCCTCTAAACCAATCCCTGACTTCAAAGAATTTTCTTTGAGAATATTAACTATATCTCTAAGATCTGTTGATTCATTATTAGAAATCGTACGACTACGTAATGCATTCCAAGTTCTTTCAAGATCACCCTCAAGATTTTCAACATGTAAGCTACCTCCAAACCTAGCCCTTGCTTTCTCATTAGCTTCACGGCGTTCTTTCGCAATTTGTTCTCTCATTCTTTGCTCTTCGGAAAGTCTTCCTGCTGCTTGAAGACCCATTAGAAGTTCTCCTAAAGTAACTGGCCTTCCTTCTTCACGATGAATTCTCCCTTCGAACATGCTAGGTAGCACTTCATCGGCGGCGCCTGTAAGTACTCCTACTGAGAAATTATAATCCTCATCTGAAAAATCACTTTCCCATGTATCCTCGAAATCCCAAGTATCTTCAATTTCTTCTTCAAGGAGGGACCTCTCCTGCCTCTCAATCAACGTGCTTGCCTGACCTCGAAGTATTGACCACGCCATACGAACTAAACGTCCACAAGTAGGTAAATCGATATTTTCTGATTCATTAATTCTATTAGAAAATAATTCTAAGAATACTGATAAATCTACATCCCATGGATCTAAATCACTATTATGAAATAGTTGGAAAACTAATGCTACTGAACGATCGAAGGGGTCTATCAAAAATTGATGTTCAGCTTCTTCTACTTTCGATAATTCGACTAATCTGTCTAGGTACCTGTTTGTATCCAGATCAGTATCTCCTCCAAGCAATCGAGATACTATATCATCTCTCATTGAAGAACCATCGAAAACAGACAACAAAACACCTCACTCAACTTCTACTTCTGATGATTCAACCTCTTCTGTATCTTCACCTAAACTCTCATCAGTGATGGCTTTTTGAACGATATTTGCTTCAGCAATATCTTCGCTCCAGTCTTCTGTCCTTTCTCTTAATGCTTCTAGATTCTTATTTTCAATATCGGGTAATGGAGATTCAGAGTGTTCTGATTCATCTTCTAACTCCACACCCGCTCTTCCGGCAAGTCCTCCAAGTGATTTGGGGGTGCCAAGCGGCTCAGGCACTCTAGGCATTTGATTTGGATCTGGCAGGACTAATTCTGAGCGCTCTTCATCAGATTGTTTTCTAGCTGCTTCTTCTTTTTCTATATCTTCACTCATTTGTAATGCTGCTGCACGATCGAAATCTGTGATTCTACGGCTACAACCGTCTCCCGCATGAGTAATGCCAATATGGTGATTTGCCAAATTTAAACTAACTTTCCTTAGTGTCACCATAATGAACTGAGCTCTTTGTGAACGCATTAAACAAAGTGAAGCAATTAACTCTGAATTAAACGGGTCTAAGTTTTGGTCTACTTCATCGAAATAATAGAATGGACTGGGTTCATAATCTTGGATGGCAAATATCAAAGCAAGAGCGGCCATAGATTTCTCTCCTCCTGAAAGAAGGTTCCTTCTAGTTTTACTATTCTTACCTGGAGGGACGCAATCCATCTCTAAACCACCTTCAAAGGGATTTTTTCTATTTTCTAGCCTTAAACTACCAATCCCCCCAGGTTGCAAACTCTGGTATACTCTGCTGAAATTTTTATTCACATGGTCGAATACTAATAACAACCTCTTCTTCCTCTCGGATTCAAGTCTTTCTGCGATTCCAACAAGATCATTTCGACGCTGTCTAAGAATTTTACCGTCCTCTACAAGGCCTGCTATACGTTCAACTGCAATATCATATTGTTCAATTGCTAACATATTCACATCCCCAAGATAACCGAGGCGTCTTTCAAGTCCCTGCACTACTTTTTCCGCCTCGGCTACAGTGGGTAATTGGGTATCTATTGATGGAATTTCAATATTCTCAGCTGCTAATTCGGCAACAATTTCATTTACCGCAGCTCTTTTTTGATTGATCTGAATATTCAAATCCTCAATTCTAGAATTAAAGGTTTGGCGGTTTTGTGAACGAGTTTCAAGAGAGGCTCTCAAACTGGCTCTTTCCTCCACAATAGTTTCTCTTCTTTGGGTCAGAATTTGTTGTTCTTCATTGAATTGTGAGGCTTGACCCTTTAGGTCAATCAGTAATTTTCTAGAATTCTGAATTGATTCTTCTAGTTTGATAACTTCTTCTTCTGCTTCATTGATTGATTTCTTTTTGGAACTTATTTGCCTTTCTAAATCAGAAATTCTATCTGAAAGAATCTTCAATCTCTCATTAGTACTAATTATAGATGATTCTGATTGCAATTTAGTTCTCTCTGCTTCAGTCCTAGTTTTTTCTGCATTACGGAGTATCTGGGAGAGATGGTCCGGAGTATGATTCTGTAATGCTTCTGCTGCATTAACTCGAGATTCTAGAGCTTGTAGGTGAGTCTCATTAGCCTTATCGGCATGAGATTTAGCTGAATTGAATAAACCCTCAACATCTGAAAGTTCTTTTCTTGCGGTTAATACTTTGTTTCCAATTTCGTCCACATCTTTCTGGGCCCTGGAAAGATCTGATTTCCATTCTCTTAATTTTACAGATTGGTCACTATCATCTAATCCATGAATTTGGTCTCTTAAATCTTGTTGGTTAGATCTCAGTTCTCTTAATGCTGCTTCGACCGTTGAATAAATCAGATTTGCTTCTTCCAAAGACCTTTCTAATTTTTCAGTACCTAGTTGTCCGGGATTACCTCCGCCGAAACTGGGTCTCGAGGAGCCTACTGGAGACCCTCCTGTCATTGCTCCTGAACCTTCTATAATATCTCCCTTCAAGGTGACCATTCTTGCACCACCCATATTTTTCCTAGCTATATCCATCGATTGAACAATCAAGGTATTTCTGGAAGCATATCTTACAGCGACATCTATCTCTGAATCATAATCAAGTAAGTCATGGGCGAAACCTAGGACTCCGGGATTCCTAGAGACTATCAGTGTACGACCTTGAGGTCTTGAAATACTTAATTTGTTTAATGGGAGGAAAGTTGCACGTCCACCACCATTCATTCTTAACCATTTAATACAATCTGCCGCTACTTCATCATTGGTTACAACTATACTTCTAAGACCATTTCCTAATGCTATAGCCAATGCCTCTTCATGAATAGTATCTTTAGGTGAGCATAACTCACCTAATGTACCAAGAATTCCTTTGATCTCTCCGCTCTGTCTTAATTTCGAAAGGGCGGCTATTGTGATAGCTGAGCCTGGCCTGTTAGCTTTTGCTTCTTGTCGTGCTCTAGCTTTAGCCAAATCGACTTCAGCATCTCTGGCTCTAATCTCAGCCCTGTCTCTATCTTCTCTTAAGCCAATTTCTTGTTTGGTTAATCTTCGTAACTCATTAGCCAAATGTGTTCGATCAACTGCCTCTCCGCCATTTTGGATATCTTCTCCCAATAACTCTAAATCATCCCTAGTTAGGGTCGCTTGTTCGTATTCTTCTTCTAAATCTGCTAATTTCTCAGATGAAATTTGAGCATTTTGTTCTGCCCTGTCTGATTCTAATTTAGCAGTAGAATATTCTTGATGAGTTTGAGTTACTAGTTCAGTAGCCTGACCCAGAGCACGATTCAAATCTCGCCCAAGACGATCTCCCGATTGGATGGCTTCCCTAGCTTGATTTTCATCGAGTGCAGCCCTAGCTAAATCTTCTTGCGAATTAGATAAATTAATTTGTGCATTCTCAAGTTCTTGGTGTGCACTATCATAAGAATCTTTGACTCGATGATGATCTTCGCGGATTATTTCAATCTCATTATTAGTAGATTCAATGATTTTAGATTGATCCCCTATCCTATCGGAGTTGGTTTCAACATCGATTTCATGCTTACGAATTGTTTCAAATAATTCTTTAGCATCGCCACTCATAATTTCATCTAAATCGTCACCTATTTGGACAAGTTCTTCATCATATTTTCCTAACTCAGTATTTCCATCTCTAATTTGGTTTGTCAAATCATCAACTTGTTTACTATAATTCGAACGTTCATCACCGAGAAGTCGGACATCATCTAATCGATTTCTATGCCTTGATTGTTTTAAAATGATTTTATTTGAATCTAATTCTTCTTTTAGATCTTTAAACTTCAATGCTTGCTGCCTTTCTTTTTCAAGTCCTTTTAGGCGTTTTTTCTGTTCATCTTCAAAAAGATCAATGGTCTCAATATTATTTTCCACGACTTTTCTTTGATTATTAGCGCGACGAATCTCATCATCATATGCAGTAACTCCTGCGACCTCTTCTAGAACACCTCTTCTTTTGTGAGGAGTCATTGTCGCTAAAGTAGTGACATCTCCTTGTAATACGATATTATATCCGTCACCATGTAATCCTGCTTCTGCTAATATTCTTCTCATTTCAGTAGCGGAGGAGGGGTTCCCATTGACATAATATGAAGAAATAGTATCATTTTTTCTGTTTAAACGTACTGAACGAGTGAATGAAACTTCTTCTGTTTCAATTCTCAATCTACGCCTACCATCAAGCTCGGGTTCATTTCTAAAAACTAGTGTAGCAGACATGTTTCTGGCAGCCTTGCCTCGTCCACCACCATTGTAAATTAACTCAGAAACATTTGAAGCCCTTAGAGACTTAGTAGATTTAGGTCCAAGAACAAATTGTATGGCATCGCCACAATTAGACTTACCTGATCCATTTGGGCCAGTGATTGCAGTGAATCCCTCTTCGAAAGGAATTACTATTTCACCGCCGAAAGATTTGAAATTTTCCAGTTCAATTCTTACAAGATGCATCCCATCACCATATAATATCAGCAATTTATCGCCGACATCATTAATTGGCTGCTGCATTTTACTCTATGAACATTGAGGAGGACTCAGGCGCTATGACACGAAAAAATGAGTTCTTTTTCAAAGCCGGAAATCATTTCCAATAAGCGAAGATTCATGCATTACTATGCCATGGAAGTAACATGCAAGGAGGTGGCGATGATGAATTGATGCCAAATGTCGACATCGCAGTAATAGGTTCTGGAATAGCAGGTTTATTTTTAGCAAATCGTTGTGCTGAAAAAGGCTTGAATGTGGCTTTGATAACAAAAAAAAGTATTTCTACATCGAATACAAATTGGGCACAAGGAGGAATAGCAGGAGTACTAGACTCGAATGATGAAAAGGCGATAGAAGCTCATGTGCAAGATACGTTATCATCTGGCGCAGGATTGTGCGATGAGGAAGTGGTAAGATCAGTAGTCTTAGAAGCTGCTGAAAGAATTAGAGATCTAGAAAATCACGGAGTACGTTTTGATAAGAATCGAGATGGAGAATATGATAAAGTTAGAGAAGGCGGGCATTCTAATCGAAGAATTTTACATTCAAAAGATGCAACAGGAGCAGAAATTGAGAGAGCACTTTCTAAATCTGCATCTAACGAAATCGATGAAAATTTTAGGATATATGAAAATTGGATGGCTATAGATTTGATTCAAAGAGAATATGGCAACCCAAAAAAAGGTGTCGTAGGGATATGGTGTTTATCGCCATCTGGAACAGTACATACATTACCTGCAAAAGCAATAATTTTAGCCACAGGGGGTGTTGGTTATCTTCATTCATCTACAACTAATCCATCTATTGCAACTGGAGATGGAGTAGCAATGGCATTTCGCGCAGGTGCAGATATCAAAGATATTGAATTCATACAATTTCATCCCACGTCCTTGGCAAATGATGATTCGAAGCCGTTCTTGATTACTGAAGCCATGAGAGGAAAAGGAGCAGTTCTAATGATGAAAAATGATTATCAGAAATGGAAATTATCAAAAAATGAATCACCAGAAGAATTTTCATTTATGTGGAAATATTGTGATAAAGGATCTTTGGGGACAAGAGATATCGTAGCTAGAGCAATTGATTCAGAACTTAAAAAAACAGGGGATAGAAATGCTCTCTTAATAACGGAACATCTCAATAGAAACGAATTGGTCCAAGAGTTCCCGAATATAGATGAGAAATTATTATCATTTGGTATAAAATTAGGAATTGATCCAATACCAATCATTCCTGCTGCACACTATATGGTTGGAGGCATTGATGTCGATCGCTCAGGTAAAGTGAAAATAGGAGAAAGTACAATGCCGGGATTATATGCTATTGGAGAAGTTGCCAGAACAGGATTGCATGGGGCAAATCGCCTTGCATCAAATAGTCTACTTGAGGCAGTTGTTTATTCTGAAAGAGCAGCCAGGGATTTAATTGAAAAATCATCAAATCAAGAATTACAAGAATTACCTACTAACTTACCATTTTGGCGTGCTGAAAACTTGGAGATATTAGTTGAACATGCGCCTCTTCGCGCAGATTTACACACCTTAAGGACAACGATGACAATGGACGTAGGGATTTTAAAAAATAGTAAAAGGTTGAGAAGAGCCAAGAGAAGAGTAATACATTTAGAAGGCGAGGTAAAAAGGATCTGGGAATCATGTAAACCCACACAAGACTTAGTAGAATTGAGGAATCTAATTGAAGTTGCAAAACTCGTTGTAGATGCATCGATAGAAAGAAAGAACAATGTAGGACTTCACTATAATCAAGATTTAGAAAATTAATCTAAACTTGAAGATTTTTCGATTCCTTTTACTAAACCGTGTAAAATAGCGTTACAAGGAGTAGGGATTCCTTCTGCTTCTCCACGCATCACTACAGCCCCGCACAAAGAATCAATTTCTGTTTCCCTACCTGCCATAATATCTTGAAGCATAGAACACCTATTCTTTGGAGAAATAGATACCACTTCTCTTAGATAACTTTCCAATTCAATATCTCCTAAATCCACCCCACTTGCACGAGCCACAATAGCGGCTTCTCGCATTGCCTGCATAGCCTGTTGCCAAAGAGATTTGACCTCTAAAAGTGCACCATTCCGCACACCGGCAATCGAACAAACAGGATTTATTGCAACATTAATTAGAAGTTTTTTCCACAAAATTTGTTGAATATTATCTGATTTTGAAGCATTTAATTCCGCATCATTGAGCACTTGTAAAATAGAATCAGTATACTTATGACCTCTTTCACCTAGTGGTCCAAAAATAATTTCTCCTCTACCAACCCAATGCACTTCGCCTCCATTATTTCTCCAAGCCGCATGAGTAATTGAACCAACAATTACTCTACTCCTACCTACTTTATGAGCTAATAACTCGGCATTACCCAGACCATTTTGGATTGTTAAAACACAACCATTTTCACTTACTAATTCTGATGCAAGTTGAGATAATGAGTGAGTATCTACCGTTTTTCCGCAGATAATTGCAATATCACAGGTGTTGCGAATTTGTTCAGAAATTGGACCCGAATTGCTGTCGACAAGCAAGTATCTTTCACTGGGGACTACCTCGATACTTCCTTCGGGAGTATGCAAAATTAAACCTAATTCAGAAAGGTTAGTGGCAGTTTCCCCTCTAGATACACAAACGATATCAACATCTGTATCTGCCATTGCACCAAGAATGATACCACCAATTGAACCTACGCCGATAATGGCTATTCTCAATTTGAGCATCCTCCAATAGGGCACTTAGAAACAAAATTTAATACTAAACCATTAAGATCTTGTGAAATCCAGAATACTCTCCAAATCTCATTAATTTCATCATTAAGAGAAATATTAACTATTACACTGCCGTTAGTAGGAATCTGATTAGGGAATGAAACATTCAATGAATTATCACTTTGTAAGTTAGTAGAAATATCTACTGTTAGAGATAAGTTTTCAGATTCTTTTGAATGAATAGTAAAATTAGAAAACGGCAAACTAGAGTCATTTAATGGAGAATTATCAATATAAATTCCTAGCCCCTGCTTTAACATAAAACCTTTAGCCATATCATCAGCACAATTCACTAACCATCCTTCATCAGACACTAACAGGTTTTTGCCACTATTGTTCCTCTCATAAGACAATGGATAACCATGAATCAAGGTCAAGTTCTCTTCAGAATTTATATCAATTTTGGGATAATCATCATTGAACGGACATACTGGTGAAATATTATTTTCAGAATAGATAATTCCATCAAACATAATATCAAGACTGATTCCATAGTTAGGATTTAAAAAAATACTAGTAAATGAGTTATTCACAGGTAAATACCAATTCGTAGTATTACCATTGCTATGTCGAAACTCTAGTTCAGGAGCCATCTTGTAGCCATAAATTCCAGATTCGCCCATTGCTAAAGATTCCCAACCCCCTCTTTCTGCAATTAGACAAATTTCATGAGAACCTATTTCAGATAAATTTCCAGAATTTACTAAAGACCAGAATGGATTCGTTTTAATCGATAATATCCCAGTTTGATTGTTAACTACCTCTACAACATTACAAATTTTATCCTTACTTGAATCTTCTACTCTTTCCCAAATAGGACTTGGAGATGTAACATCACTATAGTAAATAGAAAGAATATGCTCAATTAAATCTCCCTCAGATTCTATGATGAATCTTAACTGTACAGGAGTTTTTCTTTCAGGATAGTTATCTTTTATAGAGAATCTAAATTCGCCTATATTATTTTGATTAATGTTTTCAAAATTACATTTCATTTCATCATCGAAACAATCAGAATCTATAATCCATCTATCGGATTCACCATCAATAAGAACCTTAAGATCGCCAGAAACTGACAAAAGCCCAGATGTCTTTAACTCAAGAGATTTTTCTACATTATCCCAAGAGTTACTTGAAAATTCTGAATCCCATTCTGATATATCCAAACCACTATCCCAATCCTCAATATCTTCTACCGGACTCAGCCCCGGAAAACCCAGTAAAATTATTACAACTGAAATAGTCATCAATAAATTCTTGGATTTTCTATCTAATTCTAAAGATTCATCGACTATTAATGCCACCGGAATATGTTCACTGCTAAACCTCCTCCAAGATGCTAACGAGGCTAGAATAAGCCAAGGCCAAAAGGTGGTTGAAAGAAATACTAAACACATTAAAGTTAATGTCATTAAGAAAATAGATGTTGTATTTGTGCTTTTATCCAAATTCTTAGAACCAACAATTGAATGTAAAATTCTATCTCCTGGGAAACCAGGGATTGGTAAAATCAAAATCCAGCCAATCATAGATAGACCAAAACCTGCTAAAGCAATAGGGTGAACCCATTGAAGTCTGATCGAAACATCGTCACCTAGGAGAAGATTAGATAACATCTCAACAATGAAGTTGGCTTGTAATATTAGAGGATCAGATACTGACTCAGGAGGACTCGCCGAAGTAATACTTAGTCCGATTATGGAAAGTATTGAGCCGAAAAGAACTAGCACAACTATTGAAGATAATTCAATTATGCCCAAAGACCTTCTATTTGGATAAGTGATAGTATCAACTCTTTTCTGACCAAAAACACCTACGATTCCAAATGGCCAAAAAGGCGAAATCAAAGGGAATGCTATGGGGACGAGATTCCCTACATCAACTCTGAAAAAGGAAGCGATATACTTTCTAATAAAATGAGCAGAGAGCATAGTCAAGAATATTGGCATACTAAAAAATGTCAATGATTCTAAAAATAAATCATAATTAAAAATTGTTGCACTATTTTCAAATTGCGAAATCCAATAGCAACCTGCTAGTGTTGTGAAAATAAACATTGTAATCCAAATCAATGATTGTTGCCAAAAAGGAACATTAACAGGATCCACCGGATAACGAATTATTGAGAGAATTGGAGGATTCCCCTCATCTAATAACCCTATCAAACTTAGTGACTTTAGATGGATATTAAGTTTATTGAGGCTAGTACTAATGTCTCCCCCATCTCGAGAATTTATTTCCCAAGAAAAATCACTCAATCCGGATTGATTACCTATAAGGAAATAGCGGCTACAAATTTCTTCAATAAGTTCTCTTTGCCCCCAAGTTTCAACATCGACAACTATTGATTTTACATTTGACATAGTCACACCTCCATCTCAATATACATTCAACATAGAGCATCCCCTATCAAACCGTGTGTATGTATCTGAAGAAAATAAAATAATAAAATCATTTATTCTTGAATCTCTTAAGACGGAAAGTTTCTTCTCTTTCCATCTCTTCAAGTCTAAGCTGGATAAATGATTGAGCCTCTTTCATCTCGGGAATTACAACGAACTCGAGAGCATTAACTCTTCTCTTAGTTGCTTCGATTTCTTCCAATAGTCTCTTCAATGTAGCTTCCATTTCGGCAGCCTTAACGATTTTAGAAATTAATATAGAGTAAGAATCTGCAGATTCATCGATGTAAGGGGAACCTCCAATAATTCCAGTAGGCCTAGTTTCTACGGTTGTTGTTAAGTTAGTTCCATCGACTTTGGGTACAACTACACCCATAATATTCCTTCTGGATACTGTCACCTCTGGCCCAGATGTTGCCGCTATGGCTGCACTCTTAACTGCTAAACCACCTTCGATTGAAGATGCCAATGCAATAGATTTCAAAGCGTCTCTATACGTACCTACAAGTTCCTCTCTAGCTGCTATCATTTCAGCTAATAATGTTCGAAACTCAAAGAATAAGCCATCTCTCTTCATCTTAAGAAGATTATACCCACTAGAAGTCTGTTTGATTCTACGTTTCAGATTAATTAATTCTGACCGTGTAGGTTTGATGTCTAATGCCATCTTTCTCATCTCCTAATTATTCACAATTCAATTATTCTTTCTTATCAGTTGGATGATACTTATCAATCCATTTCTGATCTAGACGTACGAGATATTTAGTATCGATATTTGAGAGTAGTTCCCAAGCATAATCAAGAGTACCTTCCGAAATTGAACGATCTTCATCACGGCTTTGTCTAAGGAATTTATTCTCGAAAATATCCGCGAATTTTAGTAACTGTAAGTCACGCTCATTCAATGCATCCTCACCAACAATTGCCACTAAGCCACGTAATTCTCTACCTTGTGCATATGCAGCATATAGTTGGTCAGAAACAGATTTATGATCTTCACGAGTTTTGCCATCGCCAATACCTGCATTCATTAATCTAGACAAAGATGGTAAAACGTTAATCGGAGGATAGATACCTTTCTGATGAAGTTCACGAGATATAACAATTTGTCCCTCGGTAATATATCCTGAAAGATCTGGGATTGGATGAGTGATATCGTCACCAGGCATAGTCAATATAGGGAATTGAGTGATTGAACCTTTTTTGCCTTTTACTAGACCTGCTCGCTCATATAGCATCGCTAAATCAGTATACATGTATCCGGGATAACCTCTTCGTCCTGGAACTTCTTCACGTGCAGCACCTATTTGACGTAATGATTCGCAATAGTTAGTCATGTCAGTGTAGATAACTAGTACGTGATAATCTTTCTCAAATGCTAGATATTCGGCTGCAGTAAGTGCTAATCTAGGAGTAATTAATCTCTCAACTGCCGGATCATCTGCAAGATTTACGAAAAGACAAGCATTCTCTAAAGCACCAGTTCTCTCCAAATCGTGAACGAAGAAATTATATTCTTCAGCCGTGATTCCCATAGCACAGAAAACTACAACGAAGTCATCATCGCTATCAACTAGCTTCGCTTGTCGAGCAATTTGTAATGCAATATCATTGTGAGGAAGACCCGATGCACTAAAAATTGGTAATTTCTGACCTCGAACTAATGAAGTACAAGCATCAATTGCGGAAATTCCAGTTTGGATAAATGTATCCGGACTCTGGCGCGAATAAGGATTAATTGCTGCACCAATAATATCTGCCATTTCATCTGCAACAATAGCAGGGCCTCCATCTCTTGGGCGACCAGCACCATCTAGAATTCTTCCAATCATATCTGTACTTACAGGTAATTTGAATACATCTCCTAGAAATTTTATTCCTGTTTGCTTATCAATTGAAGCAGTTCCTTCGAAAACCTGTACAATGACTTGATCATCAGATGTATCAAGAACTTGTCCGTTCTTCAAGGTGCCATCGGTTAGTCGTAATTCTACGATTTCTCCAAAAGCAACAGGTTCAGTTTTATTTAGGAACACAAGAGGCCCCTTTACATCAGTGATTGTTCTATATTCTTTTCCAGTCATTTATACCACCTCTAGTTATCCTCCATAGTATCGGCAATTTGCTTATTCATAGTCTCTAACATTTTGTCGATTTTTTCTTCATATCCTGATTCGAATCTTCCTCTCATAAGATCGGTTCGTGCAGGTACGTTAACTACATCCTCAAGTGCAGCACCACCAGCTAGTGCTTTCTTAGATTCTTCTTGGAATGAAAGTATAGCCTTAGCCATGGTGTATTGGAGTTTTAGGTCTGTGTAAGTATCTACATCATGGAATGCATTCTGTTGTAGGAAGAATTCCCTAATCATTCGAGCTACTTCTAGAGTTAATTGTTGGTCAACCGGTAGAGCATCAGAACCTACTAACTGAACAATTTCTTGTAATTCTGCTTCAACCTGAAGTAGAGCACTGATTTCAGTCCTAATCTCAGGAAAATCAGTTTTGATGTTGTCTCTGTACCATTGATCTAATGAAGGTGGATAAAGAGAATATGAGTTTAGCCAGTTGATAGCAGGGAAATGCCTTTGACGTGCAAGACCTGCATCAAGGCCCCAGAATACCTTAACGATACGTAGAGTACCTTGACTGACTGGTTCAGAAATATCTCCACCAGGCGGAGATACTGCACCAATTACAGAAACAGAACCATCTCCTCCTGCAAGAGTCTCAACACGGCCGGCTCTTTCATAAAATTCTGCAAGACGACTAGAAAGATATGCAGGATAACCTTCCTCTCCCGGCATTTCTTCTAAACGCGAAGAGATTTCTCTCATTGCTTCAGCCCATCGACTAGTTGAATCAGCCATTAGAGCTACGTCATAACCCATATCTCTGAAATATTCGGCAATTGTAATACCAGTATATACAGAAGCCTCTCTAGCAGCAACTGGCATATTTGAAGTATTAGCAATCATAGTAGTTCTATTCATTAAAGCTTCACCGGTCTTAGGATCCATAAGATGAGGGAATTCATCAAGAACTTCTGTCATCTCATTACCACGTTCACCACATCCGATGTAAACAACAATATCTGCATCTGACCATTTAGCTAGTTGCTGCTGTGTAACAGTCTTACCTGAACCAAATGGGCCGGGGATTCCTGCAGTTCCACCCTTGGCTAGTGGGAAAAGGAAATCGAGGATTCTTTGACCGGTTTGCAAAGGTACCTCTGGAGCATGTTTCTTAGTAAAAGGGCGAGGAGTTCTGACTGGCCACTTTTGCATCATTTGAATCTCTGTTCCATCTTCTAAAGTACAAATATTTTGGGTAACATTAAATTTACCGGAATTAATACTCTTGATTATACCAGAAGTTCCTGGTGGAACCATGACTCTGTGTTCAATTGTTTTAGTTTCTTGAACAGTGCCGAGGACATCTCCTGAAGATACTGACTCACCTGCCTTAGCAGTTGCATTAAAATCCCATATCTTCTCTAAATCAAGACCATCTGCATCTACTCCTCTTTTGATGAAAACACCCATGGTTTTCTCAAGTTCAGGCAGAGGCCTTTGAATTCCATCATAGATTTTTGTCAATAGACCTGGGCCTAGTTGAACTGACAAAGTTTGCCCTGTCCTAATGACTGGTTCACCTGGTCTGACTCCAGAGGTTTCCTCATATACCTGTATAACTGATTGTTCGCCGTGTAATTCAATGACTTCACCCATCAAACCTTCATCACCTACGCGTACAACTTCATACATTCTTGGCGAAATGCCTACGGCGGTTACAACTGGTCCAGAGATGCGATAAATCACTCCATTTTCTTCACTCATTTTTAATTCACTTCCTTTATTTTTGTCTAGGATTTACTTCCACAAATCGACTCCTAGTGCCGACTTGATGGACTCTCTGAGGGTATTATCCTCTTCGGTCCCAATGCCCAATACTGTGGGCGTGATGCTCTCGGAGAGTTGCACTCGCAATCTTTCCGGTAACCGTAATAAATCAGAGTTATCAATTACAACAACTCCTATTTCTTTTTCATTTAATAAAGATTTCATTGTTGAAATCAATTCATCTAAATTAGCAGGGTTATGTAATCTCAAAACACCTGCAAGTTGGAAACCAAGGGTGAAATCAAGGGAACCGACTACTGCTATTTCCATAATATCTACCTCAAAAATCCATATGCGCTTCTAGTACCTCTGATGTGAGGCCAATCGTCTTACCACGCACTAGAAGACGAAGATTCTGTATTTCGAGGACTTTACGCTCGATATAATAAATCACTGGGAAAACTGAAACAGGATTCAGATAAGAAAAACTTCTCAATAAATCATGTCTTTTATGATTCAGAAGCGTAGCAATTGGATCTAGAGAACCTAATGCATCAGATTTTTCAATTGCTTCATCAAATCCTATTTCATCAAATGCATTGCTACGTCTTAGAGCCTCTAATATTTCTTTAGCTGAACCAGCCTGAGATACTTGTGACATTACTGATTGTGAAAGTCGGCCACCAGGAATCACCATCTGTAAACGTTTTTCAGTGGAAATTTTTTGACGTAATTCACGGAATTGATTGATAATATTTCTGTGGTCAATCTCAGTTCTGATATATTTAACTAAATGTGCATTGGAATCTCTACCTCTGGATACTTTTAGAGCATGACTGTAATAATTTCTGTCTAAGGCATCTTCCATCTCTTCAAGTGTTGCGTCAGAATCATCTAGTTTTGCTAACTCTTTACCCCAAGGAGTTCCGGCCATTGAACTGGCGGCCTCATGTAAAGTTTCAGTAGTTCTAACGATATCTAACCAAACAGCATTCATAGGATTCTCAGAAGGCAATATTTGGGATTCTATTAACTCATCAGAACAGCCTCCGTTGACCGCTCTAAGTACTGTTTTAGCTTTTTCATAAGCAAATCTTTCGACATAAATTGCTACTATCGACTTTAAAGGTCCTTGACAGAAATTCATTACATCTGAAAGATCGTTGTCGAGATTGTGAAAAAGAGCAGCTTCCACAGCATCTGCGCCATTCATTCTAGCCGAATAAATGTCCATTTCATTTCTGTAACCTAATTCTCCTATGCTAGCCCCGATGGATTCGGGACCTGTTTGAAGGAGTTGGCGCATTCTTGTCGAATCTATTAAAGATGCTTTACGAGCCTTCGCTCGAGCAGAAGCATTGCATATATTCGATCGACGGCTAGCTTGACCCAACATTTTTCCCACCTCACTTATTACCAAATAAAATATTATTTACTTCCCTAATATTCGCTTTCCATGCTTCATCCAAACGACTATCAAATCTATAGTCAAGAACGATAGAACTATCCTTTGACTCAAGAATAAATCCACCGAGGCCTTCTACATCATCTCCAAGAGTGAAATCACTTTTTTCGAGTTCTTTGCGATCCGTTGAAACTGGCCTTAATATCATATCGCTACCGTTAATGGATGCCTCAGATAAAAGCTCAGATAGGATATTAGAACGACCTTCAAGATCAGGAGACCCTACTGAAGAACGTATATTTTCCCAAGTATCATCTAGCTCTTCACGCCTTGCAATTAGGAGATGTTTTTGATTTGCCTGTTTCGCTGATGCAACTAATTCTACTGACAACTGTGCACTTTCTCTCTCAGCACGAGATAGCACGCCTTGTGAAAAATTCATAGCTTCAGATTTAGCTTCATCTTCAATTTTTTTAGCTTGTTGCTCAGCATCGGCAATAATCAATTTTGCCTCTGCTTTAGCCTGTGTTGCGATTTCATTTGCTAATGCATCTAATGTCATTCATACACCTCTCTATTCCCATATTCAGTCCAATATTCTCACTTAGAGCAAGAATATTGAAAGGAATCCGAAAAGAACAATAGTTTCTGGCAGAGCTGTAAAAATAAGTCCGTTAACGAACTTACTACTATCTTCGGCAATCATTCCAACTGCTGCTGCCCCAATTTGACCTTGGCTCATACCTGTGCCTATTCCAGTCAAACCTAGAGCAATTCCTGCTGCAATGTTTTTGTACGCTGCTTGGGTAAATTCATTATCCGCTTCTGCTTGTACGCTACCGGCAATCATTACTAATGATGAAAGTGTCATTAGTATACTCATTCCTCTTATTGTATTTCTTTTATTCATTTTATTTCCTCCTTTTTTTCTAAGCCTTATGCTTGGAATGTGATATCACTCAACCTCCACAAAGTTTGAGCGGAAACCGAAAGGCTCGAATGCCTCTCCGCTTGAATCATAGTATTGCCTCATCCATTCTACAAAGTGAAGTCTAGCCGCGTGAATGTTCGGGCTGAAAATACCTAATGCCCATGCAAACATCTGTACAGATAACCATCCAATAAAGAATACAGGTACCAAGTATAATTCTGCTTCCATCATTGGCTCCCATAACTTATTTCCTGTTTCTGCGATTTTTACCCCTACTATACCTACAGCGAATAGACGAACATATGAAATCACTGAAGGCATCATACCCATCGCTTCTATAGGTGCAAGAATAAGAGACACCGCAATTGGAATGCCATGATATTTGTAAAGTGTGTAAATTAGCATAACTACAGAAGATAGTGCAATAATAGCGCCGGGTAGGATCAAATGTTCTACATCAAGATCATATTTGGTGGATCCTAAGTACCCATATGAGAAGAAGAAACCACCAATTAGTAGTAAAATCCAAACTCCATGTTCAAAAAATGCAGCAACTACACCTACATGTCCGTGATCTGTACCATAGAATAAGACATCTCTGAAACCAATTAGTTTGCCGATAATAATGTGAAAGAATCCGACATAGATAGTCAGTATTATCAGGTCGTTTAGATGTGTCCCTACTCTATGGAAAGGGAAAGACAGGTTAATACCATAGCCTAATTCTACCGCGGGTCCGTAGCCATGATCGAGATCGAAGGGGTAAAGATTTGCAAGGAATGCAACCGGAGAAATATTCTCACCGTAAGTATAGATTCCATCAACTTTGGTCTTCTCATACATGAAAATCTCCCATCCGGCAAACTCTGCATATATATAACCAAAAATGAGAGTACCTAATCCTATGTAAATCAAGAACTTACCACCAAGTTCAACCATTTCATTGGAATTTGCTTTGCTGAATACATATGCACCAAGAGCAAGGGTTACTAATCCATATGCCATATCCCCTAGCATCATTCCAAAGAAAATTGGATAAGTTACAAACATGAATAAAGTAGGGTCGATTCTACCATAAGCAGGTCTACCTACAGCATCGGTTAACAATTCCATTGGCTTACTTAATTTCCTGTCTTGATAAGAAATTGGAGGCATTTCTTGATGATGATGGTGTTCATCTGAGTGCCCATGACCTCCACCTCCTGCCTTAACTTTGAATGGGTTGACTTCTGTGTACAAGCAAGTATTTTTTAATGCATTTTGTACCTCTTCAGAACGGGATAATTCTATCCAACCATCGATGAAAAATGCATGGTTCGAAACTGCTATTTTGACTGGTGCAGTGAGAATATCATGATCTCTTTCAAGCACTTCGAGCCCACAAGCTAATGATGGCCCAAATTTATCGGACCAATCTTTAATTTCATTAGAGGTAGATTTCTCTTCTGATATTAAGTCATTAATTTTTATTTGTAAGTCAGATAGTAGTAAAGATGGATTTCCCACCATATTTTCCGGGACATTAATTGCTTGAAAGCCAGATTGATTTAAACTTGATTGTACACTATTTGAGTGTTCGTTTCTTACGAATATTGCAACTACTTTAATCCCATTAGAGGTGCCATGATAGTAAATTCCTGGAATCTCACCATTATCAATTTCAGACTCAATCTGTAGAATATTTCCAGATATTGTACCGATAAAAGAAGAGAGAGACGAGTACCCAGATAGAAGATCGATATCGATTTCAAGAGATGAAAGTAAATCCAGTATTTCCTTTTTTTCACGGACATCAGACAGAGAGTTTGTAATAGATTCAAGTTGACTGCTCTTTTGGAGAAGCTTCTCTACAGCGTCATTAAGGCTATTATCTAATTCAGATCTCACTTTATCTTCGGAAATCGTAGTCTTAGGGCCGCTGAAACTAACAATTGATGCAGCTGACCGTAATTTGTTAAGGCGCTTTCCAACTACTTCGGATTCTTCTTTGGGAGTTCCTAGCTTGAAACCATCATCATTACCGTCATACTCAATGAAATGTATCGCATTAAGTTTAGCTAAGGTATCTAATACCTCATCTATTTTCTCTTTAGAACCAGCGGCTAGAATTCTACCCATGCGCTGTGTTTTAATTTGAGACATTCTTACTCACCTGCAATTATTTTCTAAAATAGTCAACAACCAGTTTAACCGCTTTATCTTGATTCTTTTTGCCAGAATTATGTAATTTTTGTCCTGCAGTGTACCCATCCTTAGCAACCATTTCTGCCTCTGAACCTGCAGATTGTCGTGTCTCAGAAATTAAATTCTGAGCATCTGACTCGGAAATTGATTTCCCTTCGATAATAATTTCTGATGCTTTTTGTCTGGCTTGTGAGATAATCATTGATGCTTCCTTCTTCGCTTCGGACAGCGTCTCAGTTGCCTCTATTTCAGCATCTCTAATTGCACGTAAGACATTATTTCTAGCCATAATCAACACCTGTACGAATGTTTCGACCCAAAATGAGTTTATGATAATAACCGATGACTGTCCTAAACTCTTTCAAAGATAATCGTGTACTATCATCAGCACCTACCAAATACTTGGGTCTTTTGCGATAGTTCATGAATACCGAGACTATCGGTGAAGATGATTGGAATGAACTCCAAAAAAATCTAGAGGCTACTATACCTGTTTATGATAAGATTAATGCCTTTGCAACATTAGGACAAGTTTCTAAATGGAGAAGAAAAGTAAGAGAAAGATTACCTGAAGAAGGACTAATTTTGGAAGTAGGATGCGGACCAGGAAGTTTTGCTGAAGAATTAGAAGGTAGGGAATTAATTTGTTTGGATCCCATACCTGAAATGCTACGTGTTGCTGAACCCAGAGTAAATGAAATGAGAAGAAAAAATGGCTACTCTGCTGCTAAATTTGTCGAAGGTAAAGCTGAAGCCTTACCTTTTGAAGAAAATAAATTTGATGCTGTTTGTACATTATTTTCATTCAGAGACTGGTACGACAAAAAGGCTGGATTAAGCGAGGTTCTGAGAGTATTAAAACCCGGTTCTTCAATAGTGATTGTGGATCCTGCCAAAATAAACAGAGTTCATGGGTACTTAGGTTGGTTATGGATGAGAATTTGGGTTGGTAGTTATGCAAAAATAATCTGTAAACAAGATGAGCACCCTTGGAAGTGGTTAACTAAGACTTATGTTCATTTTGGGACAACTAGAGATTATGTAAAAATGCTGGAAGAAGTTGGTTTTGAAAACTCAAGAGCAAAATTAATTTTCCCAGGTATGGCTACTATCTGGCAGGCTGAAAAGCCTCTAGATTGAAACTAAAATATTACAAACATATTCCTACAGGTGATAAATCTCCAAACCATGAACTTAGTGAATCTATTAAACATTGAATTTATTATCCAATCAGGTAATCTTAGAACAAAACTACCGAGAAAGAAGGCTCTTTTTGAATTTCTCATAACCTTACCCATTTGTTTATTCCAACGCTTTTCATAATCAGACAGAGGAGTCCCATTTTTCAAATGCTCAGAAATTACTTGTCCTGCAATCCGTCCACCAATCATGGCAATAGTAATTCCTGCCCCATTGGAAGGTAAGACCATCCCAGCCGAATCCCCCACTAACACATAATTACCTTTGACGAAGGTTTTGATTGAACCCGACATTGGAAGTGACCCCGCTCCTGAAAATGTAATATCTCCTTCATAGCGACTGATGAAATCATTTGATAGATCATTTAGATTTTTATTCTTAGAAAACTTATTCTGAATACCCACGCCGATATTAGCACCTCTATTTTTCGGGAACATCCAAGCATAGCCACCAGGAGCCATTGAACCAAAATGCAACTCAACGGCATCTCCAAAATCACCGTCCATTAGAACAAATTTAACAGGTATTTTAAGACTAGATTCATTCCAGAAAGTCCTTCTTAATGGGTCGTTGTGGCCTCCTGCACCGACAATTACCTTAGCATTTAATTCCCTGCCACTTCTTAGTTTAACAGTATTCTCATCAATAGAATCTACACGAGAATTAACAAGATATTCAGCACCTCTTGATTTCGCTAAATCAACTAAGGCTTCATCATGAGCTACTCGATTTAACATATATCCTTCAAACTGAAACCGGAGAGGTTTTCCAGAAGGAGGAACTAGGTGCATTTCAGATGTTTTTCGGGAAATTGCATGTTCAGGCGTCCTCAGTAAATCGTCAATATTGGGTACTTTGGGGCATAGACGCCGCATTTCTTCATTAGTAGGAACTAGTTCACCACATTGTAGAGGAGTACCGATTGGGTCACGACCGTCAACAACAAGAACATCTGCTCCGCCTTCAGCCAGGTACCTAGCAGTGGTTGAACCGGCAGGGCCCCCCCCAATCACGATTACGTCCCAACTTGTTTTCTCACTCATTTGTTCACCTTTGAGTCTCTCATAATAACTATTTTTTCCTAGAACGAGACCTTTTTGCTACTTCTGCCATTAGTTTACTTGCATCACTATCTGGCAATGATTCTAAGTATCTAAGTGCTCTATTTACATGATTCTCAATTAATTGCTCGGAGTATTCGAAGGAACCAGCTAAGGAAAGTAAAGATACTAACTCATTCCATCTATCGTCAGAAAAGTTTTGTAGAATATCAGCTAATTGCTCTCTTTCAACACCGTGTAACATTGTTAAAGCATGAATCAATGGAAGAGTCATTTTACCTTCATGAACATCGCTACCGCGAGGTTTCCCCATTTTTTCATCACCTGTCAAATCAAGTAAATCATCTACTAATTGAAATGCTCTACCGACTTCCCACCCAAATTCTTCTAGAGAGTTGATCACTCCATCGGAGGCACCCGCGATAATGGCCGCACAAGAACAGGCAGTAGCAAAGGGACCTGCGGTTTTCCCATCAATTATCGAATAATAATCTTCAGGAGTTGTTGCTAGATCCCCAATATGCTCATGTTGAAGTAATTCCCCTGAAGCAATGTTTGCACAGGTATCTGCCATTCTTTCAACAATTCTAGCATCATATTTCCCACCTAATCCAAAGCCTAGAACAAATAGATAATCTCCCCCAATTATGCCATGAGCTAATCCGTGAGAGGCGTGTAAAGTGGGTTTTCCTCTACGAGTTTTTGAGGAGTCATATATGTCATCATGAACCAGAGTAGCAGTATGAATAATCTCTGCTGACAATGCCAAATCCATGACTTCTGATATTTCTTTACCCCCTGCTGCTTCGAAAGCCAATAGAGCAAGTACTGGACGATATCTTTTACCTCCAGCTAGCAGAACTTCACGCGCTAACTTCATAGCAGGTGCTTGGGAACTAGCCATTTTTTCTTGTACAAAGTCTTCCAAAGCTTCATCCACAATATCTCTCATTTTTGTCAACTGACGATGAGTGGACTTGAGAGAGACCATAGGACTTCAATACTGGATGAGAGGGGTCGCCTATATCAATAAGTGTCTAGCCGGGTAGTTTGAGCACATGGCGTGCTCCCTCCCTAGAGGTGGACGCGATTATGGAAAGAATACAATTCGGAACTCTGTCTATCCCATCATGTCCTGTAGACAAATATATGGAAAAATTCTTCGATTCAGAAGAAGCTCCTGAACAAGAAATAGATGTATTGAAATTTCATTCTTTGACTGAGACACTACAAAAATTAGAGAATGGAGAACTTGACTTATTAGCAATGCCAGCAGAATTATTGCATGGACAACATTTACAGATGTATAATGCAAATTGTAAGGTTCTGGGCGCAAGAACTCCTCGTACACCAAATATGATTTTGGTTTCAGAAAATAAATTACAATATCAACCTAAGTCAGGGATTATATTATCGGATTCAAAATTAGTAAGAAGGCAATTGAGGAGAGCTCGTAAGGGATTGAGAGTTCTATCTACAAAAGCGTTTATTGAAATTAACAAGAGAGAAGAGATTTTTGATGATGAATTAGAAAAATATTCATGGATGGAAGAATTACGTTTGAATGAGGAAATTGATGGATATATTATTCCAAGAGTAATTTATTCTGAAGTAAATATCAGTGGCAGAAGGCATTCATTATTACCAGACCCTCACAATTTAGGAGATAGTCATTACTTACCTCAACCATACTCAGATTTAGTAGTAATTATTGGGAGAAAGAATTTCCCAAGAAGTATTGCAGAATTATTTACAGAGCTAGAAGGTGACACAATATGGAAAATCCAAGATTATTTCCTCAGCAGTATGGACAAAAAGGAGTTACAATCCATAGGCGTACTAGTAAGGCATAGGAAGTTGAGTACTTTGATGATTCAGGCGGAAAAATATAGAGATTTGACTATGGAACAATCATTTCATGACTCTGAAGGTGAGGTTATAACAAATGAAGTGTTGGTAGAATTAAGAATTGAAAAAATCTCAAATGATGGGAAGAGAACTATTTCTTTACACAGAGTAGTACCCTATTCAAAATATGAAATCGCAATGGTTGCTACAGAAAAAGATTGGACAAAAGTTCTTGAAAGAGCAGAAATGAATGAAATTAAATTCATTAATGACTAAACCGCTGTAAGGAATTAGTAATCAAATGAGCGATTAAAATCCAATCTATACGCAATTAATATGACACATCAGAACTCTCGAGTGTGCGAGGGAAGATAGTTGCAAGTCGATTCAGAGCTATTGAATGACCTCTATCTGTCTCCTTTAATGACTCTCAGAGAAAGAGCTGAAACTGCTGAATTAGCCAAATCAGGTTCAGTAGAAGTGCTCAGAGCCAGATTAATTCAACACCAAGTTCTAGGTGACTTCGATTTATCTTGGGAAGGTATCCAGTCAATGCCGCATAGAGAAATTGGAGAAGTACTGAAAATTTTCGGGATAAAATCATCCGGCTCTCACAAAGAAAGGAGGCAGAGATTATGGTTGCATCTTAATTTCGATTCCAGAAGAATGACTATCGAAAGACTTGCAGAAATAGACAGAGAAAAGTTACACGAATTATGTCAGTTTTTGGAATTGCCATTAACAGGGAATCGAACAGTACTAATGGGACGAGTTGCAGGAGTATTAACTAGCCAATCTAAAGGTTGGGGACGGATAAAAAGGAGCCTTAGAAGAAATGGGATCATTGTATCTTCAAAAAATGAAGAAGTTATTATTAATAGAAATGAAGACGATTTGATTGAATCAGAAAATGAAAATAAAAAAATCATTCCAGAGATAAAAGACGAAGTGTCAAATGCCGCATTGGAAGATGCTCATGATTCATTGATGATAGGATTTGAAGATGCAGATTTTGGAGTGCAAGGAGATATTCTCACAATCCAGGCAAGGGTAGAAGATTTAGATCGAATGATAGGCACAATAATCAAAAATCGTGATGGAGCATGGGGGCAAAAAGAAATTGATTTATTAATCAGATTGGCCATCAGGAGAGGATGGCCATTGAAAGATGATAGAGTAAAGCAAAGACTTTCAGAAGTCGCCACAAATATTGCAGAAATCAAAGGTGCTGATTTGGGAAAAATTACTGATCTAGAGACTAATGAAATGGAACATATGAATAGAATTAAACATAAACTCTCCTTGGTTGAAAAAATACTATCTGAAGAGATTAGAGATTAGTCCAATATTTGGAAAAATCCAAATCTTGGTTCAATAATCTCACATTTAATATCTCTCAAATCTTCTATTGCATCTTCAGATGACTCTCTGGAAAAACCTGCTTCCACACATGCGAGAACTATAGAATCATATGGCATACCATCAGGGTTTGAAGAACTTCTGATAACATTAAGGATTACATCATCTACATCATCAGTGGGTTTCGAATCACTTTTTACAAGATCATTTTTCATCTGAGGACTATTTTCAGGAACTTCTAACACTGTAGATTCTTCTGTAGATGTAATCATTTGTTCAATTTCTGAATTAGAACTAAGGGCCATGGAAAGGCTTTGAAGAACCCCTACCTTGTAATTCTCAGGATCAAAACTACTGTAGTGATTTTTGGCTAATATCATACCTTCGATTAAATCAGCAGGGACACCTGCAGATTTTAATGATTCATTGGTATTTTCTGACTCTAGAGACAAATTATATGCATCAAGTCTTCTAAGAGTTGCAGCCGAGGCCTCTACCAGCCAATTAACATAGACACTTCTTTCCACTGTTGTGAATTCTTCAGCGCGGAATGAAGTGAATATCCCCCCATCATCACTTTCGAACCATCTGGCACGACCAATCATCATCATCAAAAACCTATCACCGGATTCAAATCTGGCTAGTAGTTCTTCAGCATCAGCATGAAGTTCGGGCTGGAATGGAGCAATTTGGAATCTGTGCACACCTCCAGTAGCATCTCTCAAATGTCCTGAATATGTAGGACCATTATCTCCTTCTCTTCTTTCGAATCTATCGATAACTCCACCGAAAAGTGCTCTATTTACTTTTGCACCTAATTTTGTGATTATAAAGCTAGGGGCATATTCACCAACTCCTTCCAAAGGTAGATTCGAATCAGAGTACTCTTGTGCGAAAATTCTTATGGCACTTTGTCTACCAAATCTAACTTGATTCATCATAGCAGCACCCCCCATTCCTCAATAACTAAATTGGCTGCATCCTCATTTGAAGACGTATCTAAACCAATATTCTCTGCAAGAATCATAGCACCCTGGTTATCGACCAAAGAGCGCCCATCTATAACCACTTTTCGCGCCAGTATTTTATTTCTGATATTAGCGATGAAATCTTCCTTTCCTATCTGAGAAATTTGTTCTTTGACCTCTTCTTGCGTCATACTAAGAAATTTCTCAGACGGTGTTTTGCCCAAGATAAGAGAAGCATTAGTGACACCATCGTCGATTACAAATTTCAATCTTAAATCTTCTACACCGTGTTGTGGTCCATGATCTTGGCATGAACCATCTCTAAGAATTCTCTTACACTCAGGACATCTTTCTATAATCCCTGAATCATTTTTTACTGCAACAATTGTTCCAGTTGTTTTAATACCTCTTCGAGATCCACCATTTACCAAGTCAGATAAAGTAATTTGAACCCAATGATTTTCAGGATTGATTGCATCCCAAGGCGCTTCAGATAGATTCTGTATTTGTTCAGAATTATCTACTACTAAATCAGGGGAACCCTGCCAAAATTGAACTCGGGCACCATTTAGATGTAGAAAATCGCCGGGTTTAGGCTCTATTTCACACCAAGCTGTCAATCTACAACGACCTGAAGGGTCCATTACATCTCCACTTCTAACTATCTTTTCTTCACCATCAGAATTTGTAAATGTTCTGGATTGCCAAGATTCAACTTGAACCGTCACAATTACATCTTTCATTCCATTTCTTAGATCCGAAATTTGTGAAGTTGTTGCTTTAGACAAATCTTCAATACTAGCAAAGTTGCTATCGTGAAATTTTTCGATTTTAGTCCTATCATTCACATTTACTTCTGGTGTTTCTCTAAATTTTCTTATCATTGCACCCTCAATTTTTACTAAATCTCCAACTTCATGTTCTAATGGTACCCAGGATAAGAAACTTATTTTTCCGGAAGAGTCAGCCAAAGTACCTCGGAAAATATCTATTGTTCCACTACCATCTCTTTTAGTAATAACATCTGGCTTAAGAGAAATTATTCTCACTAGTAAATTAACATAACCTTCATTCTCAGATGCTTTTTCTATTAAAATCGGTTCATCACTAAGTGTTGGAACTGCCGGACCACCCTCTCGGAGTATTGTAACTCTACTACCTCTGTTAATATTGATTGAACGTTTCTCATTCCACTCGTTTACTGATACACCTTCGAGTCTAACAATAGAATTTGGCCTTAGATTTTCTGAATGTGCACCCCAATCTTTGAAATCCCATCTTTCTCTTTTGTCTGTTGATTCCCAAGGATTATCTTCAATCCATCCAAATGCAATCTGCTTTTCTTCACCCCTTACCACCTGTATCCTTGGAACATAAGTTACTACAGCGACCTCTAATGTAACATTTTTATCATCCGAACCTAACTCTTTGAACCTATCTACTTTCTTCTCAACTCGAGCAGTTGTTCCAGGGAAAGATTCCATATCCTTACCACTGACCTTCTGAAACTTAAGTATTACAGATCTTACTGCATCATTAGGAGGAATGAGAAAATCATTTTCATATTTTTCAAATTCCTTAGCTACTTCATCTTCATCTACATCTTTACATTCTTCTTTCACTAAAGCTATCTGCACAGCATATCTTTCCTTATCAGTCATTTTACTACCTCACTCAAGATTAAAGTGATGAGACTATTTTAACTACCGATACAGAACCCATCAATGAAATTTCTTGATGGAAAAAAGAAGTTACGCATCGGCGTGTATTTTTGGGTGGACTCAACACTTGCAAACCTCCGGGAAGGCTTTGCTAGCGTGGAGGTCCTTGAACATGTTCATTGATTTGTCAAAGATTCGCACCGATGGCGTTTTGATTAAATGCCCTTTATGGAAGTACAATGGGGACCGGAGAACTATGCCGATTTGGGATTTTGACCGCATCAGATAGAGCAAGTTCAGGCGAATATGAAGATCTCAGCGGCCCTGCAATAGAAGAATTTCTAAAGAATACGCTATCATCTCCATGGGAAGTAGTTAGGGAATTAGTTTCCGATGAAAAATCAATTATAGAAGAAACTTTAATCAATTTAGTTGAAATAAAAAATTGCTCAGTAATTTTGACAACTGGAGGGACGGGGCCCGCAATTAGAGATGTTACTCCCGAAGCAACCATATCTGTTTGTGAAAAAATATTACCAGGATTTGGAGAACAAATGCGTTCGATATCTCTGAAGTATGTCCCTACTGCAATTCTGTCTAGACAAACGGCAGGAATTAGAGCTGAGACTCTGATCATAAATTTACCAGGTTCTCCACGTTCAATTAGGGAAATATTAGATGAAATGTTTGCGGCTGTACCATACTGCGTAGATTTGATTGGCGGCCCCTACATAACGACTCACCCAGAGGTTGTAGATTCATTCAGACCCGCCCATGCTCGAAGAGAATGATTCATCAAAGGGTGTTCAGCCCGACAACCATGAGCAAGATGAAGAGTGGCGACATTGAAGTCAGCAGAGATAAAGATAAATTGAGAGAAATTGAAGTCACTTTAGACTTTACCCCTAATGCTTTGGCATCTGTATTATATCGCCAAGGAGAAACTGTTATTCTCGCTTGTGTCACTAAAGCGGATGGATTACCTAGATGGTTCCCTAGAGATTCACAAAGAGGGTGGGTTCATGCTGAATACTCACTTTTGCCAGGTTCTACAGATAGTCGTTTTAGAAGAGAAAGAAATGGAGCTAAAGGAAGAACACAAGAAATTGAAAGATTGGTTGCACGTTCTTTGAGAGGAGCTATTGATCTAGAGCAATTAGGCCCTATTGCTCTAACAGTTGATTGTGATGTACTTAATGCAGATGGAGGCACTAGATGTGCTTCAATTACTGCAGCCTGCATTGCTCTGAGATTAGCTGTTCGCAGATTGATAAATGAAGGTGAATGTCTGCCAATTGGATTGAGACCTAGTAGGGAAGATTTGAAGAATGGATGGAAAAAACCAAATTTGTCAGAAGAAGAGAAAAGTAATCATGAAAATAATGTAATTATGAATGATGTTGCCGCTGTAAGTGTTGGACTCATAGGTGATGATATCTACTTAGACTTAGATTATATCTTAGACAGTAATGCTGATGTTGATATGAACGTAGTAATGACGAGTAATAGAGAATTTGTAGAAGTTCAAGGGACTGGAGAAGAATCAACATACAGTAGAGAGCAACTTAATTCATTACTAGATATGGCTGAAAAAGGTAATTCTTTACTACATAAAATGCAAGTCAAAGTACTATCAGATGCTAATTGAGTTCTCAGAACAATTGAAGAGGATAGTGCGGTGGCGTGCATGCTAATGGGACTGTAGCTCAGCTGGGAGAGCGCCGCACTGAAGATGCGGAGGCCGCCGGTTCAAGTCCGGCCAGTCCCACCAGCAAATAATTGAAATGACGTATAGTTTTGAATACAGTAATTCATTAACTATTGTTCAATCGTCTGTATCATGGATATCTTTGAAGGCCGTATTACTTCATGTGGTTTTGATTCAGGAGATAGAATAGTTATTGGAATGTGGGAAAGTTCTCCATTTGGAAGTTTTGCGGATATTATGTGGGCAAAACCTGATGGTACAAAAATTCTTATTGCACCAAATAGTGAAATTGGAGATTATATTTATTCACTATATGACTTTGATGAAGTCAGAATTGAAGAAATAAAAATTAAAAGAAAATTAAAAGAAATTTGCTTCAGTACTACAGACATCAATTGTCAATTCAATTGGGGGAAAGAAATATCATTCTTAGTTAAAAGAAGGCCTCTTTGGTTTGTAGCGACAGTAGAATATTTTTTCGGATGGTTAATATTTAGAACGAAAACCCATGGTAAAACAAAAAATGGTAGAAAAGAATGGTATGTAGTAGATAAAATTTCTAGATTAAATAATGCTAAAGGGGAAATCGCTGGCAAAAACTTAGGGCTCTATAGTAAATTTTCACCGAAAGCAAACTTCGGATTTAGTGATCCACCAAACATGCCGGCATCAGTACTAGTTAGAAGCCATATTGAGTGATTTAGAACAAATCGTCATCGTCATCGCTGTCTTCAAATGACATCATCGTACTGGAATCAGTTTTTTTCTTAGGAGCGGTTTTTTTATTAGTAGGCTTTTCTACTTCTTCGGGTTTTTCTGACTCTAATTTTTCCTTAGCCTCTGCTGCTTGCCTTTCGAGTTCAGCGATTTCATCAGATGACATTCCTTGTTCTCTAGCTAATTTCAAACGACGTTCGTCACGAGCACGGATCTCCAATAATCTTTGTCTAGCTTTATCATAATGTTGTAGCATATACATTGCATCGTGTTCCAACAATGGTGAATCAGAAATAATTGTAATATCTAACCAATCTCCTTCCTCTGCTAAGTATTCTGCGAATGGTTCAAATTTCAAATCGGATTTCTTAATCTGAGTATAATGTAAAGCATTACCCATCCTATGTTCAACACCTGCAAAATGACAGTAAAACTTCTTTCCACCATAACTTTCTCTAACAAGATCAAATAATTCTGCATAATCCTCACTAGTTTTCATCTTACCATGACCTCTAGCATGAATATGAGCCATATTAATCACGGGAACGGTTCCTTCAACATGATTACAAACTTCTAGTACTTCCTCAATTGTACCCCATAATTCTTGACGTCCTGAAGTTTCAATTCCTACTAATGAAGGTTCAGATTCGTGAATCCAAGGGAAAGCAGCGTAATCTAGTTCTTCTTGAGCATCTCCCCAAATTGAACGAACCCTGTCAACAACACCCGAAAATACATTTGCTACTTGTTCATTAGCAGCACTTCCGGGCTCATATTCTCCATAAGGGCCAACGTGATATGTCAAATGGCGCGCATTGAGTATTTTTCCGGCTTGCATACTAGACTCCATTTTCAGTAAACTACGATTACGTTCTCTACGATTCCCTAATAATTCCGCATAATAAGGACCATGCATATTCATTTCAATATCAGAATCCCAAGAGAGTATTCCTGCTTGCCAATATTGATCGAAATGTTTTGGTTGAACTGTGCGGACAGTCTGTATCTCCATAGCATCTAAACCAAGTACAGTGATATCATCCATACCTTCCACTATAGTGCGGCCTTTGCATGACAAAGGAACACCTGCTGGACCTAATCTTAGTGGCATACTTGTATCCCCCGAGGGTTGGCCGAACGGGTGACCCTTCAAAAGGCATTGTTGCTATGAGTCCCAGTTCAAATTATAATTTAAGAAAAGTTTTTCAATAAAATACAATAAAAATTAACCTAAACAGGCATTTTTTACTCCTAAATCACCTGTTCCTGAAAATGGAAGATTGCAAATATATCTGGCCAACCATTCTAAAGGTTGAAGTGATTTTTTTGTGGTCACAGAAACCGAACCCATAGAGTGCTCAACTATCGCTTTCTTCTCATCATTAAGATAGGTACATACATGAGGTACAAGCCCTCTATTACGAATCTCTTTGAGAAGATTTTCAACAGGAATTTGTTCTAATTCAGATATTGCATCTAGTGCTCTAGGTGTGAAAAATAATACATGAATTTGTCTAATTCTACTTATCACAAATCCCCAAGATTTAGAAATATCTTCTAAATTTTGGGGAACATCAACAATCATTACCATCTTAGCACCTTCTAGTTCTCCAAAAGTCATCCCAGCTCCAACTGCTGACTTTGGAGATTCGCCCGATAGTATTGTTTCTGCAGAATTTATTAACCAATGAATACCATTTGTTGAGCCTCTCCAATCAATACTTCCGTGATTGAATTTAGAAAAAGATTCTTTTTTACCACAGGTGATAAATCTTGTTTGTGCCCCATAAGAATTGGAATATGAAGAAACAGTAAAAGCATTATCATTCCTTTTTGGATCACCAAAAGCAATCATCCTGATCTCTGAAACAGACATATTATTCAATCCATTTTCCATCTTAACAAAGCTATTGCGCCCCCGAGACCCAACAATTGCTGAGCAGAATCATGTTCTTCAGAAACTTGAATAATTTTTCCTTTAGATAATTCCGTGGTATGTAAGATATTCTCCCAATTATTTCTAACCTCAGAATCCGGACTTCGTATCAGGTTTGCATCGATGGCTAACACATCGATGGCTCCTGATTCTGCTGCCTCAGAAATAAATTTAATCCCGTAAGCAACAGCTCCGTTGGTGGAGATTCTTTTCAATCCCTCTTCAATTGCTTTAACTTGAGATACTAGAGCATGTTCACCTAGTACTGCATCTGCTAAACCATCAGCTAGTACCTCATTGGCAGCAGACCTACCACCTATAGAAGTAGCTGCATTTAATATTTGATTCTTCGAACCATTTAGTCTAAGCATTGATTCAAATTGCTCTCTCGCTAGTCCAGGGCCACAAATTACCATAGGTATTTCATCGGAAAATACCAAAATTGTTTCTTTTGCTACCCTTTCAAAAAAAGCTCTCCTTACTCCTGATGAATCATTTATTCTTTTACCGCCACCACGCATAGTAAATTGTGATACGTCTCTAATACCATGAGAGGTTACTTCAAACAATATTACTTCATCATTTTCTACCACGATGAGTGCTGATTTCGCCTTTTTACCTGATGAAATGGTTTCATTAAGCAAAGATAAGTCTGATTTGACAAAACCTCCTGGAACTTCCAACTCCACTTCGTCACCAGGAGAAATAATGTGAGTATGATGACTCCCTATGTCAAAATTGGCGTCCCTAATTATTCCATGCGCTCTGAGATTATCAGAGAATGATTGAAACTCAGTTTTTTCTACATCCAAAACTATCCACATAGGTTTCCTTTCAGCACTCTTCGCCCTTCCGTCTTCCTGAGTACCCGTACTAGAATCCCTTCTATGAGATAACATTCCAAGAATCGAATCAGGACGACATAGTTGAGATAGCGCCCAAAGATCATCTTCGGATTCAATCCTTAAACGGAATCCTTCGTCGAGTTTCTTAATCTGTCGCACAACCTCAACCTCAACCAAAAACTCCCATTAGGTTACCATCTTCGTCCATGTCCATGTCCATTGCTGCTGGTCTTTTTGGTAATCCGGGCATTGTCATCATAGACCCACATATCGCAACCAAAAATCCTGCACCGGCATTAATTCTTATCTCCCTAATAGGCAAAGTGAATCCGGTTGGAGCTCCTAGTTCAGATGCTTCATGACTGAATGAATACTGAGTTTTTGCCATACAAACAGGAAGTTTATCTAAGTCCCATTTCTTTAATGTTTCAAAAGAGCGTAGCGCCTCGGGACTAAAATCTACATTATGAGCCCCATATACATTTGTTGCAATTTTCAAAATAGTTTCTCTAGCCGACATTCCTGATTCAACAATTGGAGAATATTGTCTTCCTGATTCATCATGTTTTTTACAGGCGTTAACTACTGCATCTGCTAATTCGCCCGCACCTAAACCTCCTTCTGCATGTCCTCTAAAAATTACAACATCTTTCGCACCAGCTAATTTAGCTTCATCACTAATTGCTTGTATCTCGGCATCTGTGTCTGCAGAAAATTTATTTATTGAAACGATTACTGGCAATCCAGTCATAGAGATGTTTCTAACATGTCTCCTTAAGTTACTGGCTGCTCCTTTTCTTGTTGCATCAACATTTTCAGACTCTAATTCTTCTTTTGGAGGTCTTTTACCTCCACCTGTTGAAAAACCGCCGCCGTGTAATTTCATACTTCTAACTGTAACATTTATTACAACACAATCAGGAGTTTTACCAGAGGCTAAAGACTTGATATGTAGGGCTTTTTCAGCACCCATATCTGCTCCAAAACCTGCTTCAGTTACTACATAATCAGTACATGAAAGTGCCAGAGAATCAGCGATTATTGAAGAATTACCGTGTGCAATATTTGCAAAGGGTCCACAATGAACAAATGCCGGATCACCTTCCAGTGTTTGAACGAGATTTGGAAGTAATGCATCTCTTAGAAGTAGAGCCATAGAACCCGCAGCACCAATATCTTCAGCAGTTACTGGTTCTCCACTGTTAGATTCTGCAATAATTATTCTACCTAACCTAGCGCGTAAATCTTTGTAATCTCGAGAAAGTGATAAAATAGCCATAACTTCACTAGCGGCTGTAATATCAAATCTATCACTTCGAACTAAACCATTCGATTTACCGCCTAGACCGATAGTAACTTCTCTCAAAGAACGGTCATTCATGTCAATTACTCGAGGCCAGAATATACGATTTGTATCAATATCTAGTTCATTATCTCTATGCAGATGATTATCGAGTATAGCAGAACATAAATTATGAGCAGATGTCACTGCATGCAAATCTCCTGTGAAATGTAAATTTATTTGCTCCATAGGGATAACCTGAGAGAAACCACCTCCTGCGGCCCCTCCTTTTATTCCAAACACAGGACCCATTGATGGTTCCCTAATAACACAACAAGCATTATGCCCCTTTCGATTAAGACCCTGATTAAGACCAATTGTTGTAACTGTCTTACCTTCTCCAAAAGGAGTTGGATTTACTGATGTAACAAGAATCAAAAAACCTTGCTTACTAGAAGACTTTGATTTCATTGTATTCCACTGGATTTTTGCCACTGTTGGCCCCTGCATAATCAAGTCACTAGTAGAAAGCCCAAGCTTCAAAGCAATCTCTTCAATAGGTCTAGGTTCTGCCCTACGGGCGATATCCAAATCACTGTCCATCAACCTTTCCGAGCGAACTACTCACTTGAAACCTTCATTGCTAACAATTCGTAGGAGGCCATGTGAAGACACCCGCCTATTGGGGGATTGCTGGATTTCCCATCAACCATTCGTTAACTCCGAGACTATTTGAAATCGTTGGCAAATATTTAGGAATTACAGATGTAAATAGTATTTTCATAGAAGCTGAAAACATAGAAGAGTTCACAACAAAAATAGATCAAATTGAGGGAGATATATGGTTAAGTTGCACAACCCCATTGAAACATTCAATACACAATAATTTCGCTCAAAATAACGAAAATGATGTTGGTTCCGTCAATCAATTAACTCGAATAAATGGGATCTGTAATACTAGTAATACGGACGGTATTGGTTTTATTTCCGCTTGTAAAAGTATTGGAATTTCACCAAATAACTCAATATTAAAATTGCGAGGAGGAGGATCGGCTGCAAGGGCAATCGCGGCGTCTTGGGCAGCGGAAGGAGGTAAGATAATTGCAATTTCAGGTAAAAGAAAACTTTCCAAAGGACCATGGGATGATGCAATTGTAGATTCAGGAGAAGCCATAATTTCTGTCGATTTAGATTATGAGAAAAATAGAGATTTTTCAATTGAAATGGAATCAAAAAATGAAATTCATATATCATATAATGAAGAATATAAAATTGATGATTTTGCTATAATAATGCTTGCTGCACAGCATTTAGAAGCATGGAGAAATTTCTATCTACCCAATAGGAAAAATGAATTGCCTAGTTTGGAAAAAGTTTTGCAAGAACTCGCCAAATGAAATATTTCATAATGGAATATTACCATGCTTCTTTGGAGGCATCCATTCTCTCTTAGATTTGAGAGGCCTCAATGCTTGAATTAATTTCTTCCTAGTCTCCGAAGGCTCGATTACGTCATCTAGCCAACCATTTTTAGCAGCAACATATGGATCTCCAAACTTATCTCGATATTCAGAAACTAACTCTGAATGTGTCTGACTTTTATCAGAAGATAGTTCAAGTTCACGTCGGTGAATAATATTCACAGCACCATCTGCACCCATAACTGCCAACTCTCCAGAAGGCCATGAAATATTGTAATCAGACCCTAGATGTTTGCAAGACATAGCAAGATAAGCCCCCCCATATGCTTTACGAGTTACTACAGTTAATTTTGGGATTGTTGCTTCGGCATAAGCGTATAGCATCTTAGCGCCGTGCCTAATTATCCCCCCCCATTCTTGCACAGTACCTGGGAGAAATCCGGGGACATCAACAAAGGTGATGACAGGGATATTAAAAATATCACAAGTTCGGATAAATCGAGCGGCCTTTACAGACGAATCAATATCTAAACATCCCGCCAATACTTTCGGTTGATTAGCGACTATTCCGATAGATTGGCCATCTAAGCGGGCGAATCCAATTAGGATATTTTCTGCATATGAAGGAAATAATTCCATGAATCTTCCCTCATCTACTACTTCACTAATCACTTCAGACATATCGTATGGCTTGTTTGAATCTGATGGAACGATATCTTCAAGCTTTTTACAAGACCGATTCCATTCATCACCCGATTTAACATTAAGTGGTTCTGCAAGTGTATGATCAGGTAAATATCCAAGTATCTCTGCTGCGATATTAATCGCATCGTGTTCGTCATCTGCTACTAAACAAGCAATACCGCTACGACTAGAATGAGATTCTGCACCTCCTAATGTCTCTTCATCTATTTCTCCACTAACTACTTCTGGAATGAAATATGGGCTACGCATAAACATTTGACCATGTTCAGAACCTAAAATTACAAAATCAGAAAGACCGGCAGCTAAAGCACTTACACCAGATACTGTACCTAGAATAAGAGAAATTATTGGAATCCTGCCAGAGCAGGCTGCAAAGATATCCAATAGTTCACCAGTAGCACCTAGAGAAGATACTCCCTCATGTGCACGCTGACCATCTCCATCCCAAATACCAATTACTGGTAACATTGATTTTTCAGCAAACTCAACTATTTTGGAAATTTTCTTAGCATGCATTTCACCCATTGTACCCTCAAAAATTGAATAATCCTGAGCAAAACAAACTATTCTTCTCCCATCAAGCATTCCGTGGCCTGCAACTACTCCATCACCTAATGGTTTGTGTAGATGTAGATTATGGTCACCTGAACGATGCTGTATAAATGCATCAATTTCAACAAATGAATCTGAATCAAGTAATGCATTTACTCTCTCTCTAGCAGTCATACGACCCGATTTTCTTAGATTTTGGACCGAAATTCTATCTCCTGGACTATTTGCGATTTGACGCAAAGTATCGAGATTATCACTCGGCGAGGCCTTGGCCATAACATACCGAACTAACAGGAGGTTATTGAGAGAGTCGGATGAACACTATCACGAATGAGAATCAAATGGATTTTCTCCACATAAGTCATCAGCCCATGATGATTCGACAAAGTCTCTACTTTTTTCTACAGAAAGAAGATGATGGAGTTTCACTAAACCTGAACTAGGAGGGCATAAAGAACCATGACCAATCATTCCAATACTTTGTTGGTCCCTACCTTTGGAGTAAACATTGAGATGAACAGGCCCATGGATTGTCTGTGTTGTAATGACTGCAATTCCGCCAGATTTACAGTAATCTTCAATTGTTAATTTTAACTTAATATTTTCTGGACTGTCATTTTCGGGATCATGAATAGGTAAGTGTCCAAGGCCCGTTCCATGAAAATATAGAGCATCATAATTTGAGTCAATGGCGGCTTGAACTAAATCAGAGTGTAAATGCGGTCCTGATGAAAATTCTGCAATTCGAATATTTTCATCGAAAAATATAGGTGATTCAGATTCAATTCTAGCTTCATGGATTTGAGTTTCATTAAACTCTATTCTTGCACCCTTTTTATCAACGAAAATATTAGCAATTGGGTTTTGATTAATCGATTTGAAAGCACCTCTTCTAGAAGAGTGATATTTTCTAGATGCACACCCAGGAAGTACAGCACAACATCCATCAGATGAATCTGCATGAAGAACGACAACTGATGAATCACCATCTCCTGTAGGAGATGGTCCATGAGCAGCCCAATGTACAGCTGCAATTAGATTCTCTGCAGCATCAGAAGAACCGCGGTCAGGTGACCTCTGAGAACCGGTAATTGCAATTCTTCCAGGTGGTCTTCCGCCTTGCCCAGCCCACCCATAAGAAATTGCTGCAGCGGTGAAGTGTAGAGTATCTGTACCATGAGTTATTACAACGCCAACTGCTCCCTCTGAAAATGCCTCTTGAGTTGCTTCCAACATACGATTCCAATGTCTTGGACGGATATCATCAGACCACATATTGCCTAATTTGACAGCATGAATACGTGCAATAGAACGTAATTCAGGTACAGCATCTAGTAGTTCGTTTGGTTCGAAACGAGCAGAAACTGCTCCAGTTTTGTAATCGACTTTCGACGCAATAGTTCCTCCAGTATGGATTAGGTGAACAAGAGGTAAAGATTCATCTTGAGGTATTGGCTGAACAATTTCTTCTTCCTCCATAGGTAATGATTCAAGAATTTCTATTTGCTGAATTACTACTTCTGGGTACGAAATATTGTAACCATTAACTAACTTCATTGTAACCAACTTAGGACCTGCCGGAGGTAATGAAAGTCCTTCATGAGAAGTCTCACCTGCCCAGGTCTTAACCACTAAACGAACCGGAGTCCCTGCCTCTGGCCATTCCACCATGAGACCGCTGAAATGCTGGCACCACATCAAACACACGCCTCGAAGGACTCAAATGAAGACATCATTGGTGGTTGTCTGTAGGAACCAACATGGAAGAGCAGACCGTATTATTAGCTGCCTTGATGGCAGGAATTGTTGCAACAACGGTCACGGTACTAATTGAAAAATATGGAGGAGTTTTAGGAGGCATCTTAGGCACCATCCCAACCACCATTATTCCTGCATCAATTGGAATGGCCTCAGAAGGTGGGAACGACGCATTAATTGTTAGTCTGGCAATAGTCCCTGCAGGAATGCTAATTAATGCAATTTTTCTTAGTGTTTGGGCTCTACTTCCAGATAAACTACCAAAAACATGGAACCAAAATAGTAGCTTAATTTTCACTAGTATTATCTCACTAATTATTTGGGCAATAGTAGGATTATTTACGATTGATATTATCGATAGAGCGATAGATAAAAATTACTCACCAGAAGAAATATCTATTGTTGGACTTGTATTAGTTGCCACACTTGGAATAGTAATGTGTTGGAATCTAAAACCTGCACCTAAGGGTAAAAACTCAGTCAGTAAAACGATTCTCGCTGCCAGAGGTATTGTAGCCGCCATGGCAATCGGTATTGCAGTATTGATTTCGAGCTTAGGGATGCCACTATTGGCAGGATTGGCATCGGTATTTCCAGCAATATTCTTGACAAGTATGATCGCTCTATGGTTAGCCCAAGGACCTTCTGTTCCACTTGGTGCTGCTGGCCCAATGATGATGGGGGGTGCATCTGTAGCAATGTATTCAATTATAGCAATGTGGTCATTAATTGAATATGGATTATTTATTGGTTCAATAATAGCATGGGTTGGTTCAATTGTAGTATGGTCTATACCTTCTTTTGTATTTGTTAACTGGAGAGCAAAAGTGACAATGGCGAATGAAAACTACTGAAAAGGAATTGATTTGAGTCACTTTGATGGAAGACGCCCCATTGATTCATCCAGATATCGAAAAGGCCTATACTTTACCTTCGAGATACTATACGGAAAGTTCTGTTTTTGAAGAAATAATCTCTACACTTTCTAAATCATTTCATTTTGCTTCACATATTAGTCAATTTGGAAAAAACAATATTATCCCATTACCTCAATTAGAAAATATACTCAATGAATCACTGATTTTAGTAAAAAGTGATAAAATCAGATGTTTATCTAATGTTTGTACTCATAGAGGAATGCTTATTGCAACTAGTCCGTGTAATTCAAGAACCCTCAAATGTGGATACCATGGACGCACATTTGGATTAGATGGTTGTATGAAAAATATGCCAGAATTTGAGAATGTTGAAGGATTTCCAAGCGAAAAAGATAACCTAGAACAATTTCAAGTTAAAGAATGGAACGGATTATATTTTGTTGGAGGGAATAAATTCTTTGATTCGGTTTGCAAAGAATTGGAACGAAGGTTGGGCTGGATAAATTTAGAAAAATTTAATCATGATGAATCGAGACATAGAAACTATGAAATTAATGCAAATTGGTCACTATATGTCGATAATTATCTGGAAGGTTTCCATATCCCATTTGTCCACGGCGACTTACATGAGATTCTAGATTATGACTCCTATAAGACTGAATTATTTGATGGGGGAGTACTGCAAATAGGAATCGCAAATGAGGGAGAAGAGTGCTTTGATTTACCTGAATCATCACCGGACTTCGGAGAGAATATTGCGGCCTACTATTACTGGATATTTCCAGGGCTAATGTTGAATTTCTATCCTTGGGGGTTATCAGTGAATATTGTGAATCCAATCTCAGTCAATAAAACACAGATTATCTATCATGGATTTGTAGGAAATAAGAGTCTGTTAGGGAAGGGAGCAGGGGGGGAGTTAGACAAAGTAGAATTGGAAGATCAAGATATTGTAGAAGCCACTCAAAGAGGTGTTTCATCAAGGGCCTATGATAGAGGTAGGTACTCGCCGACCAAAGAAAAAGGAGTGCACCATTTTCATAGAATATTAACTAGGCTATGAGCAGAATAGTTTTACACCGAATTCATTTGGAGTAGGTGATGAGATCTACAACTAAAACAATATTAGTGATTTTAACTGTATTTTCAATGATGCTATCTGGTTGTACAGAAGCAACGAATGATTCTATTGAAGATAATGACATAGATGATGAAATTGATGAAATGCCATTACCTAATTGTGAATTGAATAATAGTTGCTTTGAACCTGAAGAGCAGTTAGTAGTGATTCCTCATTCAGATGGATGTGACAATATCAATCCAATTCATTGTATGTTACCATTCCCTTCTGATGTATTTTTAGTAGATGATGAAACAAAAGAAACGGGTAAAAGAATACATTATTCTCCCACAAGCTTACCAGGTTCTGGTTCAAAGTCAGTAATAGAAATACCACTGATTAATCAGATGGATGGTTTTAGTACCTCAACTCAAATAATGACTGCTTTTTCAACATCTCCAGATTTAGAAATGGCAGCCAATCAGAATAATGTTATGCCAAGTATGGACGTACATCATCAAACTTTGTTGGTAAATCTAGAAAATGGTGATCTAATCGAACACTGGGTTGAATTAGATGCGAGAGCAGAAGATGGTGAGGAAGTAATTCTCCATATTAGGACTATTAAACATCTAGAATACAATACTGAATACGGTGTTTTAGTACATGGCCTATCAGATAATTCTGGTGAAATGATTCAGCCATCGGAAGCACTTACTGCAATTATTAATGGAGATACTACTGATTCAACCGATATTGAAAATCGTAGAATTGGAATTAATAACTTAATTGACTATTTCATACAAGAAAAAAATGTCAAGAAACCTGATATTCAGGCAATCTGGAGTTTCACTACTAACTCTGCAGAGTCTGCTTTGGGACCTATAATCCAAATGAGAGATGATGCATTAGAGAGAATTGGAGGAGGAATAGGTTGTACTATCGAATCTGTAGAAGAAAATTATGGAGATGATAATATGACACTAAGAAGAATTACAGGAACATTCACAACTCCTCAATACACTTTATCTGAATATACACCTACCTTGATTAATAGAGATGATAATAGAATGCCATTATTTGTTGAGAATAGAGAAGTCCCATTCATAATGACAATTCCTCACTTACAAAATGACACTACCGATATGCCCATCACTATCTGGGGACATGGATTCTTGGGATTGGGAGATGGAGGACCTAGAGGGTGGGCACATACATATCAAACAGCAATGCTAACTACAGACATCACAGGATTTAGTAGCGTTGATTACGACCCTATTTCATTTGCATTGTTGGACCCTAATTATTTCAGCCACCACTCTGCAAGTTTAGAACAGGGAATAATCAATCATGTGGTTCTAGCAAGAACCTTTTCTGATACTTGTTCTAATTTAACTGAGTTTTATGAAAATGATTTGAAAATAATAAATACAGATGAAATACACTGGGGGGGATATTCATTAGGAGGAATTGTAGGAATACCAGTGATGTCACTTTCTCCAGACATTAATCGTGGAGCATTATTTGCAGGAGGAGGACCTTACACTTTGATTGCAGAAAGATCTGGTGCAGTTCAAGGATTGTACTATGCTTTTTCGTTAGATATTTCCTATGAAAATCAAATGGATAGGGCCGTGATTATGTCGGCAGTAATCCAACAGCTTTGGGATGTTGCAGATCCAGATGCATATTCTGCATATCTAAATGGAGGATACTCCGGACTGCATGAACACCAATTTGTATCATTGAATTCAATAGGAGACCAGGTAGTTCCTATCTTATCTGCCGATAGAATGATTAGAAGTTCTGGAGCATCAATAATGGATAGTTCTGTTTATCACCCAGTAGAAACATCAACATGGGATGAAAATGATACTTCATCATCTGTAGCTGTTTACTTTGATGGTAATTTCACTGCTCCTGAAGAAAATATCTTTGGTCCTGGAAATGGTGCTCATGGATATCTTTGGTATCCTTCAGAACCTGCTGAAATAGCTTTCCGATTTATTTTAGATGGAGAAATCTATGATGCTTGTGAAGGAGATTGTAATTGATTAACATCCATCAATTGAATCTAAAAAATTACCAAACCTTGAGTTCGTGGAATCTACTTCCTGTCCCTCAATCTTAACTGATGCTGAGCCTTTTCGTGTTTAATGATGGTGCCGGGAGCGGGACTTGAACCCGCGACCTTCGGATGTCTCAGACACTCAAAGCAGGCTGTTGCGCTCATGACTAGTTTCAACAAAAATCATATTTCCATCAAAAATTACCCTATGAGTCCGACGCGCTACCAACTACGCCACCCCGGCAGTAAGTCTCTCGAGTGACAACCACCATTTGAGTATAACCGTCCTACAAATGAGCATTTTTGGGAACTTGTTACATCAGTACCCTTGATGAGTAGTTCGTTGTCGGCAAGACGTGGTCGACGTTGATACAGCCCTTCGTGCTAACGCCTACAATGACCGTAAGCGTAGGTCTAGTGGAGGTAAAAAAGATGATAAAACCGCACCAAAAAAGATTGAAGATTTTGATCCCGCTGCACATGCAGTAAAAGAAATTGCAGATGCCTATTCAATGTGGCTTGTAATTATTTATGGTGCTTCAGTAGCATTAGGAATACGATACCTTTTGATGCCAGAAATGGATGAACCAAGCGCCATATTATATCTTCTACCTCTATTATTGTGTGCAACAATAATACCTATGCATAAAATCATTATTCCAAGAAAATATAGTGAATTATATACTAATGGGAATTGGTTTAGAGCTATTTTCTTATTTGTTTTTACTTGGTTAGCATTTTCTTTCATTGTTTCAAATCCGCCACTAGCAGATATTGCGCCTCCAACTCTTGCAGGCGGAATTGATATTGAACAAACTGAAGGTATTGAAACAACTTCATGGAAGAATGGAATATATACAATTAATTTGAATCAAGATACTGTCGATGTAGTAATGGGAATGGCTGTGAGAGATAATGTAAATGCTAAAGATGTTAATATTATAGCCACAATATATTACAGAGGAGAAATGATAGAAGAATTAGCCAATGGAACAGCCAGTTCACATACAGAAGAGATGGAAATGTTTGATTCAATCAATAACTGGACTAGGGACGATAAAGTAGGACCACATGGAAGTGACATAGGCCTCGCATGGGATTTAGGAACTTTAGACCCTGGAGAATATACAATTGAAATAACAATGACCGAACAAGGTAAACCTTGGATTAATACTACTGAATTAATCTATACAATTTCAATCGCTCAAACTACTGTTCTTGCTTGATTTGCGAGCAAATCATTGCTGTCATGGCATCTAACTGTAGAGATTCTCCTCCACCTTCAACCATTCTAAAATCGGTTTCAGCCATTACTTCAGTAACCTTAAGTTTTTGACTCTCATCAAAAAATGTTACACTCCCCAACTCACGGTGTAATTGATTAACTAAATCAGTTCCAGCCAATCCAAACCTATCTAATAGTTCTCTGAGCCTTCTTCTAGCGGGTTGGAATCCATCTTGTTGACAAGCTAGAAAATATCCATGTAGCTCTTCAGGAGGAGCTGTTGCAGTGGTTTCATAAATCAATTCACGAGTAACATTACTGTCTAAAGATGCAGCAACTTGTAGTGAAGTAATAGCCTTCCTTAAGTCACCTAATGATACGTGGACAATTGCATCTGCTGCCTCAGAATGTAGTTCTATTTCTTCCTCTTTGGCTACATTCACTATCATATCTCTAACCTGATCTTCGGGCAATGGACGGAATCTGAATACTGCACATCTCGATTGGATTGGTTCAATAATTTTGGATGAGTAATTACATGATAGAATAAATCTACAGGTTTCAGCATATTGTTCCATAATTCTCCTAAGTGCCCCTTGAGCATCGGGGGTTAATGCATCAGCCTCATCAAGAAAAATTACTTTGAAAGTGGTGCCAGGCACAGGTGCTGTACGAGCAAATGATTTTACTTTGGTACGGATAGATTCTAATTTTCTCTCATCACTAGCATTCATTTCTAACATATTTGTCCTATAACCTTCACCAAATACATCTCTAGCCAAAGCTATTGCAGCAGTGGTCTTTCCGGTACCTGGAGGACCTGCAAACAGTAAATGCGGGAATGTTCTTTTCTCTGCATATGCTTTGAGTCTTTCAACAACAGCACGTTGTCCTTTGATATCTCCCACTGTTCGCGGGCGATGACGCTCTACCCAGAGTTCACTCATAGCAAACATACCATCGAAGGCGGTTGTCCTTGAAGTTTTGTAGAGATGAACTATAAGAATTAGTAACCTTCATCAGCGTTAGGAAATTGTTTACTACGTACATCATCGATGTACTGCTTGACTGCACCATCAATTATTTCACCTAAATCGGAGTATCTTCTCAGGAACCTAGGGCTGAAATCTTTTGTTATCCCTAGCATATCGTGTAAAACCAAAACTTGTCCATCGCAATCCACTCCTGCACCTATTCCGATAGTTGGAATTGTAAGTTGCTCACTGACTTTTTTGGCTAGTTCAGCAGGTATCTTTTCGAAAACAATAGAAAAACATCCGGCGTCTTCCAATGCCTTGGCATCTTCAAGTAATTTTGTTGCCTCATCTTGTTCTTTGGCTCTAACGCTGTAAGTTCCAAATTTGTAAATTGACTGAGGAGTTAATCCTAGGTGGCCCATTACTGGAATTCCAGCTTGCTGAATCCTTACCACAGATTCTACAATTTCTGAACCTCCTTCTAATTTTACAGCATGGCCTCCGGATTCTTTCATAATACGAATTGCTGAATCGAGAGCTGTTTTGGAATCTCCCTGATATGTTCCAAACGGCATATCTACAACTACTAATGCTCTATCTACTCCATTAATCACGCATTGAGCATGATAAATCATATGATCTAAAGTGATTGGAACGGTTGTTTCATTCCCCGCCATTACATTGGATGCTGAATCACCCACAAGAATCACATCAATTCCTGCTGCGTCAACTAGTCTCGCTAATGAATAGTCATACGAGGTTAGCATAGTGATTTTCTCGCCACTTGCTTTCATTTCTTGTAGTGTATGTGTTGTAACTTTTTTTGCTCGACTAGATATCGCCATACACTCACCTTCGGTATGTTCGAGCAAGATACATGCCTTCAATTAAACGCCTAATCAATCACTAATCAAACTCTAATTCTTCAACACCTAGTAAGAACTCATCAATTTCTAATATACCATCTTGATTTTCATCAGCTGCATGAAAATATTCTCTCAGTGCATCTTCACCTTCTCCTGGGAAACCTAGAGATTGCATTGCTGAGATAAATTCATTTAAATTCAGATGATTATTTCTATCTATATCTGCAGCATGGAATGCGGCCCATCGGCGGCGATGCTCGACTTCATCCGGATTAGTAAATGTCAAGCGGAAAGTTTCCCAAGGAGTAATCATCTGATTCTCAGTATGTTTTTTACCATATGATTGGTAAATAATTAATCCAATTACAATAGCAGCAGTACCACCAATTACTGCCTTAGACCCCATTGCATAGATTAGAACAGAACCGCCTAAAATACCTAAAATCTGGATTAAAGGATATAATGGTGATTTCCATTCTGGTTCATACCAATGAGATTTTGCAGATGCGCGAAGTACTAACACAGCAGCATTTAAAACAATAAAAATCATAATATTAAATCCAGAAGCAAATTCTGCTACATCATGAACTGGTAGGAACATTATGGCTGCAGCCATCGCCAAACCAGTACCGACGATTGCCCAATGAGGAGTCTCATATTTACTATGAACATTTTCAAAAAATACTGGTAAGAGATTATCTCGAGCCATAGCGAAAAGGAATCTAGATGCGGCCATTATACCTGCAAGTGAACCTGAGAGGACTGTGATTGCTGCAAATGTGGCTGCTATTGTTGCGATTGTCTGACCTCCTACATCTAGCGCGAAAATATAGATTGGATCTTCTCGTGCGTGTCCACTTTCAACGTAATTCGCCGGATCAACTGTAATTGCCATTGTTAGAGTAACAAAAACATATAGTACGATGCTGAAAAGTAATGAAATTAGTATTCCAAATGGTAAATTTCTACTGGGTGATTTGATCTCACCGCCAACTGCTGCAATTTTTGTGACTCCGATATATGAAACAAAGACTAGTGCTGCAGTTGATGAAAAGCTATGCCAATCTGGCCCGAATGATTCTCTAGATAACGCATAATCCCAATTTAGTTCAGTTGTTGCTAAAGCCCAAAAACAAACACACAATAGATATGTGACAGAAATTAAAACGACTGGTGTTTGTACTTTCTTAATGCTTTTCGCACCTAAAATATTAATCCCTACAATCAAGGCCAACATTAGCATTACTGCAACATCGAGATTGATTGAAATACCTAAAATTCCTTGTAAAACCCATAAATATGCTCTGAAACCAATTAACGCAAAGGCAGATTTAAGCATAAAATTAGCCCACAACCCTAATCCAGATATTGTACCAATAATTGGACCAAATGTTTTTTCGATATAGACATAAGCTCCGCCTGAAGAAGGCATTGCAGATGCAAGCTCAGATTTCGAGATTGCACCGGGTAGAATTACTAAACCTGCAAATAAATACGCTAACCAAATACCACCAACTGGTATTTCACCTCCTCCAAGTTCCATCATAGCTAAAGAAGGAAGGACAAAAAGTCCACTCCCCAACATTGCAGATAATGAAAGAATTACCACCGAAAAGAGTCCTAATTTACGCTCTAAAGTTTCAGTTACCCTTTCTATAGGTTGAAGGACTATACCTAGAACTTCTGATGGAGAAAGCTTATCCATATTCACGCGAAACATTGGTAATAGTTGAAGGTTTGTACTCCGAAATTGTTAACGCCAAATAGCATTGTAGCCCAAACAGATGAAGGCGGTTACGGTCATTATGGTGTTGATTATCACTACGGGTTCAATCAGTGGCTGTCTGTCTCAATCGGAAAAAAAAATATCCGATGAAGAAGAAGATTTAATTCCACTAAGGATAAATCATATACAGGTGAAAGGAACACACAATTCTTATCATTTAGCACCAATAGGCCCTACTATTAGAGCATATGATTACTCACATGACCCTTTAGATATCCAGGCAGAAGAACAGGGAGTAAGACAGTTTGAAATTGACGTTTGGTGGGATGCGAGAGGTCAGTTATACGTTTATCACAATCAATATGATCTAAGATCAAACTGTATTACTTTGGAAGAATGTCTAACAACACTTTTAGATTGGTCGAATCAAAACCAAGAGCATGTACCATTGATGATTTGGATAGAACCTAAGGAATGGGTAGAGCAAAGTACAGATAATACGGTAGTGATTGATTTTCAAAATATGTTAGAAAATATTGAACAAGAGATTATTCAATACTGGCCACGTAACAAAACCATTACTCCCGATGACGTAAGAGATGGTTCAGAAACTCTGTCGAAAGCAATTAGTGAAAACGGTTGGCCTTTGCTAGATGATTCAAGAGGAAAAGCAATGTTTATTCTACTTTCTAGCGGTGAGCTAAGACAAAGTTATTATGATAAATATCCAGGATTAAATGGCTCAAGAATGTTTACAATGTCAGAACCAGGTAGTTCAGAAGCAGCTATTTTTTCTGACACTGATCCGATTGGAAATGGAGATGAAATTGAAGCTTTGGTTAGAGACGGATTTATCGTTAGATCTAGAGCAGATAATGCTGAAGATGGAGAAGCAGATAATAATGATAAAACTAGGCTTGAGGCTGCTATTTCTGTTGGAGCTCATTCTATTTCTACAGATTATCCTAAGGAAGTCGATGGAATTGAATATTGGGTAGAGATTCCTGAAGGTAACCCCGTAGCATGCAATCCTATCTCTGCACCAATTGACTGCACACCTGAAAGAGTGGAATCTTTATCTGATTGATTCAAGCCTTTGCAATAACCTTTAGTTCTACAGCAATAGGAGTAGGGAGAGCTAAAACTGAACAAGTCGTTCTAGAAGGTAAAATCTCTGAAAAATACTCTGCATAAACTTCATTGTAGCCAGCAAAATCACGATCCATATCAATGAGCATGGAATAGACATCAACTACATTTTCTAAACTTGAACCATACTCTTCAAGAATAATTCTGATATTTTCTATTACCGAACGAGTTTGGGCTTTGATATCGTAGTCTAAAGGATTACCATTTTTATCTTTAATAGGACCACCTGGAATTTCATTGGTAACTGGTTTCCTTGGACCTATTCCACTTACAAAAATTAGATCACCTACACGATGAAGGTGAGGATATGCCCCAACAGCAGAAGGACCTAACTCTGACTTAAACGGGCCATTGTTAGTAACAAGTTTCCCAGCAGTTTTCTTACCAACTACACCGCCAACTATTCCGCCAACTGGGCCGCCAACAGCCACTCCTGCGGCTGCCCCCATTGCACCACCTGCTGAGCTGAGAAATGATTTGCCGTAATCATTATACATTTTATCAACAATATCTTGAGGCATTGATTTTATTTGTCCTACAAGTCTACTACGTACTTCAGGATCAGTTACTTGATCTACTTCATAGATCCATTCGAGGAGCTGACTAAATTTACTCTCATCAAATTGATCTTCGGACATCAATGATTCCCCTTGTTTAGGACATTTCTATCGCCCTGGTAGTATTCTACGTCATCTTCATCGAACTCTTTGTCACCGAATGAACCGGAGGAAGGAGTTAGTTGAATTACGGCTCCACCGGAACCATGTAATGCCTCATAGGCTAATACTTCACCATCGTAGTTATTGTGTTGTCCCATCGAAGCGGCTAGCCACCAAGCGGGTTTGTAAGCCACGACTTTCTGAACTCTAATTTGACCATGAATTTCTCTACTTAATTGGCTCAAATCTTCTAATCTACCGTCTGCGAAGAATTCGAGAATTTTTTCATTCCATTCGTTATCTTTAGAACTATGAATACGATCTTCTGAAGGATCAATATGTTCTGTGAACATTCTATTTGATAAGCTAGAAACTACAACTACAACTGCTTTCTTACCTTGACTGACTAAAGCATCATTTGCTGCTTTACCTAGAACAATAGTCTCAGAACGATTGGCGTACATATTACTGGAAACAATACATGCTGGGATTCTATTATCGGGATTTAGTAAACTGAGAGCGACTACTGAACCAGTATCTATTGGAAATCCCTCGTACTCTACAGTTCTAGCATGTAAACCTCTTTTTTCTGCTGCTGAACAATATTCATGAGAAAATTCAGAGTCTATTTGAAAATTATATGGCATACTGCCGAGATAATGGAAATCATCATCGACATGAGTCCAAATAGATTCTTTAAGAGCTTGAATTTGATGCCCTACGACACTTGGCCATGTTGTTGAATAAACTATAATCAGATCAGCATCTGATTCTTCGATTCTCTTTCTACATGTTTCAAACGCAGCACGTAAATTTGAATATCCTGCATTAGCATCTGGCGAAAGTAATGGTTGAGGATGAGGAGGGACGTAAAGTCCGAAAAGAATTTGTGAATCTTCGCTCATTAAATCACCTCAGAGTACTAACTCCCTAGTTTCATTATTTGGGTCCCAACATGCTATGCAGTTACCGGTTCCTATTACTGATTGATAACCATAAATTTCAGCCGGATAACTAGGCACCCCCATAGCGGCCATCATCCAAATTAGTCCCCCAGCTTCAGTTTCAGCAATGGTTTGTTCAGTATACTCAGGCATAATGTCAACTACCTCTTTCATCTGACCATTTCTAAACATATCAATAATTTTCATATCCCATACGTATTGACTATGATTGTATATGTGTTCTCTACTCATATCTTCAGGAAGAGGAGCCTCTGTAACAAAGTGACGATGACTAAGACTATGGCTACTTACTAAGACCACTTTTTTACCGCTCTTCTCAATCGCCTTCATACAAGCTTCACCCAATGCCTTAGCTTGTTCAATCATTACTTCATTTGAGTAATAGTGAGAATTACGATTGCTTGAAATTGTGACTATGGGCTTATCCCAACTCGGGTTCAACAAATGGCAGGAGGTTATTGTCCCATAATCTACTCTAAAATCAGGGTTTCTCATCATTTTAGTGATGATTCCTGCTTTGGCAGTTTCTTTGTGCATTGCTTCCGCTAATTCAACATCAACTTTAAGATCATAATTATACCTAAACAAATTAGGGAAAACAGGATCTACTGATTTCGATTTAAATTCAGGAAGACCCAAGAAATGTGTTCCGATGTATGTTTGCCAATGTGGAGTGAAAATTACAATAGCATCATAGTCAATTGTTTTTAATTTTCTTGCAAGTTTTGCATACCCCCAGCGAAGAGTTTCCCAACCACCCTCACTAAAGGCCTCATTTTGAGGAGGATTCTCTGCATAAACTAGGTGGGGAGGATGCGGTGCAAGGCATCCAAGTACAATTTCGCCTTTCGACATGTTAGGTCGGAGACTATTCTTATTGATGAATGAGACGTATGGAGCCATTCAGAGTATTATATGCTAGATACTACGCCGACATATCATGAAGTGGGAGTCTGCTCCGCTGTGGCCAGTAGCTTTTCCATCATTAACTGGATTTATACTGGCATTCATCCCATATCTATTCGAGATAGATTTTTTCACTAAAAAAAATCTTCTATTTCCGGTATTCATCTTGGCTATTTTAGGTTCCTCTTGTTTTCTTTTGACGGAAAAATATGGTAATAAAGTGGAATTATATCTTGGATATTTGCTTGGATTATTAATTTTCTATTCATTTAGATTCTTCTTTGGATTTTATGGAATCGCGGTAGTAATTCTAACCTGGTTAGGTCAGTCAATGTATTTGTGGCAGCACAATTTTCCCCCATTTAGAATTGGGATTTGGTTAGCATTAGGTTCAATGTCTGGATTGTACATCGGTGGGATAATGGCATTCAACATATTCTAAAATCTTCTATTAATATATCCTTCAATTACTATCCCGGTTATGATAAATGCAGGGAAACTGACTAAAAATCCAGTCAAAATTAATTCATCATCAACATAATTCGAAACAATTCGTACTTCTCCTAACGAATCCTCCTTAAGATTCTCTGAATTAGATAATCTAACTAACACAATATTGACATCAAACAAACCATCAGGGGTAATTGTAAATGTTAACGAACTATTTACTTCAACTATCGAAAGATTTCCTTTTGATACGAATTGGTCCCAATGGAAAATTCCTTTTTCAGTATATTCTTCTACAAAATCTCTCTGTATTAATAGGACTTCGACATCATTATCTCCAACATTAAAAACATCTATAATTACGGGGTCCCAAAGACTGTGAACTTCGATAGTATCTAAATTGACATCATCAATTCCAAATCTCATATTAGCCTCATCTTCATTTGTTCCTGAGCCGTCGATTACACCAACTGCTAACCATGTGGAACAAATTAATAAAACTAAGACTGAGGATAATGCTTGACTTCGGTCTGGAAGTAATGATATCCACCCATTTTCAGTTCTTGCACGCACTACCGGTTGTACTGCATGAACAAATGAAGATGTAATTATAGCTAGGATAATTCCAGGAATTATATCTACAAACCAATGGATGCCAAGATATTGTATAGAAAATAAATAAATTATCACATTGAATTGAACAAAATAATCAAACTCTTTGTGGCGCCAATCTTTGAAATCTATACCTAGTTTTCGGCAATGTAACCTATTGATTATTAGCAAGCTTATTGGCAACCCTACATGTAAACTTGGTATTGCATTATCCATAGGATCATTATCGGTGAAAAACGCCAAAGTAAATGAATCATGATACAGAAGTGCATCCATATCAGAGATATAGCTAGATGTCACTTCAACATTGAAAAATAAGTATAATGGTACACTTAAAAGATAAATCACAAAATAATTCAAAGCCGCTTTATCAGCCATTATTTCATCACGGCATAAAATGTAATACATTGGAGAAAACCAAATCATGAATAGGTACATGAATAGATAATGACCAGATAAGAGATTTGTTAAAGTGTCATTAAGAAAAAACTCCTGAATATGGTTTGTCCAATCTCCCTCGATTGCATATATCCAGTGGGTAAATCCTCCAACTCTAGCCTTCATTGGTTCGTTATGATAATCAATCATTGCTTTATAGAAAAACATTACCAAGTATAGAAGAATATGCCACCAATAGCCTTTTTCTTTGATTTCTTTTGGTAAATCTGCTAATGAAACACGTCTATCTTTCTCATCTCTTGTCAACAAAAAATGTATCGGCAGTGTGAATAGCAATAATGCCCCCATGGAAGTTCCATAAGGTCCAATAGGCCAATTCATCAGACACACTGCGAACGACAATGATTCATCAATAATGCGGAAGTGCGAACAACTTTTATCCTAATCCTTTCATGAATAAATATGGATGGGCATGAGATATGGATGGAGGAATGTGCTAAAATCAATTTTGAAGCTAAACCGAGACGATATAAAGAAGGAACAAGAACATCCGAAGACGCTGCAAGACAACTGCAATGTGATGTTTCTAATATCGCAAAATCAATTGTTTTTGAAGGTCAAGATGTAGCGATAATTGTGATTACATCGGGCTCCAATAGAGTAGATAGAAAGAAAAAACTAAAGAAAATTTTAGGATATAAACCAGGTCAGGCTTCACCCGAATATGTTCTAGAAAGTACAGGTTATGCTATAGGAGGAGTCCCGCCTTTTGGACACCTTAAAGAAACAATAAAGATCATTGATGAAGACTTATTCAAGTATGATTTGATTTGGGGAGCAGGAGGGACCGCCGATACCGTTTTTCCAATCACTCCGGAAGATCTTAAAAAAATATGTAAAGCTGAAATAAGGGATGTAAAACAGTAGTGATAAAATGATTATAGATAAACTAATTAAAGCAGCTGAGAAGCTTAGAGATGGAGTCGACCCGTTGGGAGATATGCTTGTAAAACAGGGTTTAGTAGATTATTCTTACAATCCTTTGGTTTATGCTTGGGAACCGCATAAAGCATTTATTGAATTAGGAGGAGGGAAAGGAGCAAATACGCTCCTATTAGGTATGAACCCTGGACCTCATGGCATGGGACAGATGGGAATTCCGTTCTCAGCAACAAGTGTTGTAAGGGACCTATTAGGGATTAAGGATCTGGAAGTCAATCAACCAAGAAAAATCCATCCAAAAAGACCTATCTCAGGATTAGATTGGCATAAAGAAGAAGTTTCAGGGACCAGAATATGGAATGTACTGGAAGAATATTATGGTAATATCGACGAAATATTTTCAAATGTTTTCATCGTAAATCATTGTCCATTAATGCTTTTTAATGGAAACAGAGGGACAAATATTACTCCAGATAGGATATCTGGAAAAACTGTGAATAAATTACTTGAAATATGCGATGAACATTTGCTCCAAGTAGTTGAGATAATGGACATAAAAAGAGTCGTTGGAGTTGGGAAATATGCTGAAAAGAGAGCTTTGAACGCATTAAAACATCTAGATGTTGAAATAACTAGTTGTTGGCATCCCTCCCCTGCATCACCTCTGGCTAACAGAAACAGAGGAAACGATTGGAAAGAAAATATCAAAAATGTTCTACCCAAAAATAAACATTCTTAGTGTAATAAAACATACTAAGTTCCAATTACTACACTAGTAAACAATTAAGTCAAGATATCCACTGTCAAGTCTCATGTCTGCTATGACAACCCCCGAATACCTGATGGCAAATGCAAAGAATCATGGAAACGATACAGCGATCACTGCTAAAGGTTCTAATGGCAATTGGAACGATATTAGTTGGTCAGAATTTCATGACCAAACTGCTTCTGTAGCAAAATCTCTTATTGCCATGGGATTCAATGAAGGCGATAAATTGAGTATTTACTCTTACAATCGAGTGGAGTGGTATACCTCTTATCATGCTGCAAATATGTGTAATGGCGCCGCAGTTGGAGTTTACCATACCTGCTCTCCTGAAGAAGTCGAATGGGTTGTAGGAAATTCAGATTCAAAAGTTGTATTTGTCGGAGATAATCCTATGGATGGTGGCAACAAAGAGAAAATGTGTGCTTACAGATTACATGAAATAATGGATAAATTAGACAAGGTAGAAACTGTAGTGGTAATGGATGGAGTAGATATGCCTGAACATCCTAAGTGTATATCATGGTCGGATTTTATCCAGAAAGGAGCAGATGTGGATTACTCTGATATCGAAAAAAGAGTATCAAATATTACTCCTGATGACACATTTTCATTGATCTATACATCAGGTACAACTGGTAATCCAAAAGGAGTGGAATTGAGTCATGATAATATTGATTTCGAACTTGCGGAAGTTTGGAAGTTACAAGAATTCGAAAGAGGATGGGGCTATGTTTCTTGGTTGCCATGTGCTCACGTTTTCGGCCAACTCGTAGATTGTCATGCACACATCAGATGGGGTCTTCATATGACTGTTGTAGATGCCCCATTGAATGTTATTGATGTTGCCAAAGAAGTCCAGCCTCATCTATTCATTGGAGTCCCTAGAATTTATGAAAAGGTATACAGTAATCTAGTTGCAAAACTTGGAGGGAAAATAAAATTAGCTAAGGTTCCAATTCTAGGTGGAATTATCAAGAAGAAAGCGAAGGAAGCGATTGGAATGTCTAACTGCGTATATGCTATAACAGGCGCTGCTCCAATAAATCCTGATATTCTGAAACTATTCCATACACTCGATATACCATTATATGAAGGATATGGAATGACAGAAACCACAGCAGGTGCAAGTTTAGGTTACAAGAAAAATCACAAATTTGGTACTGTTGGCAAACCATTCAGTGGTACAGAACTAATGATTTCCGATAGTGGAGAGATTCTATTTAGAGGAAGACACGTAATGAAAGGATATTACAAAAATCCTGAGGCCACTGCTGATACAATTGATTCGGACGGGTGGTTGCATTCCGGAGATAAAGGTGAAATTGACTCAGATGGATATGTAAAAATCACTGGAAGGATAAAAGAATTGTATGTGAGTTCTGGTGGAAAAAATATCGCACCTCTCGTAATAGAAGAAACCATGAAGTCTATTCCAATGGTATCCCAATGTATGTTAATTGGAGATGGAAGAAAATACTGTAGTGCTCTATTCACATTAGATGTAGGAGCAATTCTAAGAGATAAACACGGTATGGATCCAGCGAAAATACCGAAAGACCCTACAGTTCAAATCTCGACTCTAGAAAACTTTGGAAAGACTCTAGCAGATTATACAGATAGTGAGGAGATTCATGCAGAGATGCAAGCACATGTAACTGAACTAAATGGACAATTCAGTAACCCAGAACAAATAAAGAAATTTAAGATTCTACCAAGAGATCTTAATGTTGACTTTGGCGAATTAACTCCTACTCTAAAAATCAGAAGAATTCAGATTAGAGAAAATTGGGCATCTGAAATAGAAGCAATGTATGAAGGCGCTTAAGACTCAGTGATAAAATGACACCAGAGGCCTGGATTGCTCTTGCGACTGTTTTTTGCTTGGGAGCAATGAGTCCGGGTCCATCTCTAGCCGTTGTTCTAAGAAATACTCTATCTGGAGGAAGAAGACAAGGGGTAATGACTGGAGTTGGTCATGGAATAGGATTCGGGATATACGCATTTCTTGCAGCAGGGGCCTTTGCAACAGCAATTTCAATTCATGAGACCGCAGAAGCGGGATTGAAATGGGCAGGAGTTTTTATCTTAATTTGGCTAGGATATATTTTTCTAAGTCATGCTAGGAAAGGTCCGGCAGTTGGAAATAACTCAGATTCTCATAATAATAACGACAAACAAGGTTTCATTCAAGGTTTTTCAATAGCATTACTGAATCCGAAAATTTTAGCTTGGATGCTAGCTTTGTATACTCCATTTATAGAAAATAACGTGGGCTTTGAAACTCTTCTAGGAATGGGAGTATTGGGGATGATTATTGATGGGACTTGGTACGTAACAGTGGCACTTGTATTAACTACTGGTCAGCGTGTAGAGAAACTAAAATCAATTTCACATATTATTGATGGAGCGATGGGAATACTCATGTTTATTTTTGCAGGGTTAATGATTGGTGGAGTTATTTAGTAATCACAAATCCCAGAAGAAGAAACTAAGGAATATCATTGAGAAGCAGAATGAGAAAGGAGCCACGAAAATACCCCCTAATAGCCCGAAACCAAGTGATTTTTTCTTAGATACAAAACTCCAAACAAGTATTCCAAAATAAGCAACAGGAATTATAAATGGCAGTAAGTCGAGTAAAATTCTAGACACATCAGAATCTTCATCACCTTCAACATAGACGCCATCGATTTGAGATTGATAGTCTGTAGCATAGGTTATAGATTGACCATCCTTAAGGAAATAGAAATTATAGTCTTCAAGAACACCATAACATTCCATTGGGTACCATCTTCTGTTATCTTCAGATTCAACAAATGTGTTCAGACGGTTGTATCCAACATCAAAGTAACAGTCACCATAATCATCCCAATCGTCACCATAAACAGAAACTCCAGTATAGAAATAGTAATCATTATCATCAATTTCATACAAATCAGTATTTGGGATATTAAAATCTACAGTTAATGTGTTGTAATCTTCATCATTAATTTCTACTGAATCATCAAAAATTGGTTGATAGTTGCTATCATAATACCAATTATCTTGACCTCCAGGATCTATTACAAGTACTAGCAGAGACATTAAAAAACCTGCAATTAAAGGGACTAGGAATAATCCAATAAGAAATTGAGAAATTAGAAATTGATTAGGATCTTTCATTTGAGTAACATTAACTGCTTGGGGGGTAGAAAAACTACTGACATCACCAGAAAAAACATTCTTTGGCGTATCGGAAGAAGTTCGAGATGATTGTTCTTGTTTATCTGGCCCCCACCATGGACTATCATTATCTACCATATCAGAAAACCTCCCAGTTATAACAAAACGAACGGAAGATGGAAAAGTAAGTCAAAAACAACTGCGAGAGATCTTGCCTCTGAATTGGAATTTACTTGACCATTATCAATAGGTGGTGATAATCTCTGTAATTCTCCTGAATCAAGCCAAAATGATGAACACTCAGTGCATCCATCAATCTCAATTAATTCAGTTAAAGAACCATCAATTTTCCTGAATGCAAAGTCTCGAACTTTCATGCCACTCTCACAAAATGGACAACAAAGGTCTATTGCTGTCCCTTCGTCTTTGAATCCATCATGCATTGATTCTAATTTTTCACTACACATTTTCGAAGATGCTGCCTCAGAATTAATAGCTAAACCTGCACAAGTAGGACAATGAAAAATTCCATTACGAGAGAATACTGATTTCCCACTTTCAACAGGTGATATCAGTACAGTTCCATCTCTAGGACACAACATAACACCTTATCTCCAATTACGCGAATAAATAATACCTATTGAATACTTACCCGGATTGAATAAGAAAAGGCCTTATAACAACAGAAATTAATGAAACACACAATTATTATTTATTGTAATTGCCATAATCTTCAATCGGCGCATTAAATGGGGTAAGTAGTATCCCGAGTACATGCAAAAGTCTGCTGAGGCAGGTGGAACACCGCTAAGAATCATTACCGCAGCGGCTATTTTTGATGGCCATGATGCCGCAATAGGAATCTTCAGAAGAATATTCCAATCTATGGGATGTGAAGTCATCCACTTAGGTCATGACAGAGGTGCAGATGAAGTTGCTAGAGCAGCGATACAAGAAGATGCGCATTGTGTAGCTATTACATCATATCAGGGCGGAGCAGTGGAAATGTTTACTCATACTAAACAGATTCTAGAAAAATCTGATTTTGGCCACGTTAGTCTAGTTGGAGGAGGGGGAGGGACTATTCTTCCTAATGAAATTCAACATTTACTTGATTCGAATATTGCAAAAATATACTCTCCAGAAGATGGGAGGAAATTAGGACTCACCGGAATGGTCTCTGATGCCATAGAAAGGGCATCAAAGAATAACTTACTTGATCCTAGAAGATTTGAATCATTGAAAGAACCTATCACTGCAAACAATCATCCTTCAGTTTCTAAATTATTGACATTAGCAGAAAATGCTGATGAAGAAATTTTTAATGAAATATTAAGAAAAGTCAGATCAAACGATGGTTCAACATGTCCAGTAGTGGGTCTAACGGGTACTGGCGGCGCTGGAAAGTCAAGTCTTACTGATGAACTGATGTTGAGGATACAAAGAGATAATCCTGGAACCAAAATCGCTTTACTTGCGACTGATCCAACTCGTAAAAGAACGGGGGGGGCTTTACTTGGAGATAGAATTAGAATGAACTCATTATCAGATGAGAATCTATTCATGCGCTCATTCGCTAGTAGAGATAGTGGAAGAGAGATTGCAGATTGTATAGGTCGTTCGATTGAAGCTTGTAAAGCAGTAGGGTTCGACTTAGTAATTGTAGAAACTAGTGGTATTGGCCAAGGGAACGATGCAATTACAGAAGTGGCTGATCTTTCATTATACGTCACTACAAGAGAATATGGTGCACCTAGTCAATTAGAAAAGTTAGAGATGTTAGATTCAGCAGATATTGTAGTTCTGAATAAGTTCGATAGGCCAGGAGCAGAAGATGCGCTCGCTGAAATCAGGAAGCAGTTCAAGAGAAATAGAGAGATGTGGGATGCAGAAAACTCTGACCTACCAGTTGTACCAACTATTGCTAGTCAGTTCGCAGATGCGGGAGTTGACCAATTATGGCAGAAACTTTGTAATTTACTAAATGAAAAATACTCACAAACATTTTCTGCATCGGAGCCAAGATTAGGAACAGATGGCCTACCACATAGATCTTCGCCAATACCTCCAGAAAGACAAGGATATTTAGCTGAAGTTTCAAGCACTATCAGAAATTATCATTCTAGAACTGGAGAGCTCTCTTCGAAGATAAGGCTAGTTCAGCAATTAGAAGCAGCAGCAGAACAAATGAAATCAAAGAAGAATAAAGCTTCGGCTGAAGGACTCAAAGAAGAAGCAGATAATATTCGTTCAGAGATACCTGAGGGTGCTTGGGAGAGCTTAGACAATTTCAAAGCAAAGGCAAAGGAATATCGTTCTGGGGCAACTAGTTACACAGTAAGAAACAAAAATATTCCCGTTAAAACAACCAAAACTACGCTTTCGGGATTAGATATGCCGAGAGTTGCATTACCTGATTACAGTGACTGGGGAGATACTCTACAATGGATTAGGAAAGAAAACATGCCTGGTTCATTCCCTTACACAGGAGGTGTTTTCCCGTTCAAGAGACAAGATGAGTTACCTGTCAGAATGTTTGCTGGAGAAGGTAGTGCAGAGAGAACAAACAAAAGATATCATTTCCTTTCCAAAGATCAAGACTTCAACAGACTATCAGTTGCTTTTGATTCTCCTAGTTTGTATGGAAACGACCCTCAAGAAAGACTAGACATATTTGGGAAAGTCTGTGAAAGTGGAGTTTCTATAAGTACCGTTGATGAAATGGAGAAATTATTCGAAGGATTTGATTTGTGTGCTCCTAATACTTCAGTATCAAAAACAATCAATGGAAATTATTGGTGGCACCTTGCTGCTTTCTTTAATGTAGCAATAAGACAACAAGTAAAGAAGTTTGAAGAAGAAAATGGCCGTAAATCTGATGAAAAAGAATATGCTGAAATTAAGGCTAGAACTCTAAGCACAGTTAGAGGAACTGTCCAAGCAGATCAACTGAAAGAGTCAATGGGTCAGAATACATTGGTATTCAATTTGGACACTGCACTGAGAATGATGGGAGATGTTGCTGAGTTTTATGTTGATAATGAAGTAAGAAACCATTACTTCGTTTCAATTTCAGGATATCATATTGCAGAAGCAGGAGCAAATCCAATATCTCAAGCGGCTCTAACTCTATCTAATGGTTTGACATATGTGGAGTTATTTAATTCTAGAGGATTAGATGCAAATAAATTCCTGAGAAACTTCAGTTGGTTTTTCTCGAATGGTATGGATCCTGAATATGCAGTTATTGGTAGAGTTTGTAGAAGAATATGGGCTATTGCTATGAGGGATATGTATGGGGTTGATGAGCGAGGCCAGAAACTTAAGTACCACATACAAAGTAGTGGTAGATCATTACACGCTCAGGAATATACATGGAATGATTATAGAACTACATTACAAGCACTTTATGCACTAGCTGATAATGCTAATTCACTTCATACTAATTCTCGCGATGAGGCATTTGGAACACCTACAGAAGATACTGTAAGAGATGCTGTTGCAATACAACTTATTCTTTCGAAAGAATACGGTTGGCTACAAAATGAAAACCCATTACAAGGATCTCATGTGGCAGATTGGTTGACCGATTCTGTTGAAGAAGAGATTCTGAAGATATTCGAAGAAATGCACAGACGTGGAGGGGTTCTAGGTGCTCTTGAAGTTAATTATCAAAGGAATAGAATACAAGATGAATCAATGATCTATGAACATAGAAAACACTCTGGAGAACTACCAATTATTGGAGTCAATACTTTTGAGGAAGGAGTTGATAATTCACTATCAGTGGAAGAGTTTGATATTGAAGTTACACGTTCAGATAAAGAAGAAAGAATGATGGTAATTGATAGAAATAAAGCATTCAAAGAAACTCATGCCAAAGAGGCTGAAGAAGGTCTAACAAGACTCAAACAAGTGGCTAGAGAAGGAGGAAATCTGTTTGAAGTTATGATGGATATTGTAGAACACTGCACTGTTGGACAAGTTACACAAGCACTGTTCGAGACTGGTGGGAAGTTCCGTAGAAATATGTAGGGATAAAGTTTCTAGATAACTATTTCATTGGGTCGACTTGTACACATATGTTGCTAAAACAGCTCCAACAAACTGTGGTACAAAGTGCATCCATGAATCTGCAATAGTCAATTTACCTGAAACTATCAATGCACTAGTTACTGCAGGATTGAATGAAGCAAGAGAAATACTTCCAACAGTTATAGCTCCTGCAAGAACTACAAGAGCGATTGCAGCGCCATAGTAACCGTTTCCAGATGTCGATTCAGTTGTTGCAACATTAAGAATCACATATGCCAATGCGAATGTAAAGAGAAGTTCAGCAACTACTGCATCAGTACCTAATTCTGCGGCTACTGGAGATAAAGAATCAGGGAACAAAAGATTCTCAACAACTATCGCAGCAGAAACTGCTGCTACAACTTGTGAAGCAATGTATGGTAGAACCTCATCTTTGTCACATGCGCCTCTAAGGTAAATCGAAACTGTGACCGCAGGATTATAATGAGCCCCTGATATGTGGCCACCAGCATAAATCATCACCATTAGAGTTGAGGCGATACCGAAAGGAGCATAATCTCCTGCAGAACCATAAACTGCTGCTGTACAAATTGTTAGAGAAAGAAAGAAAGTACCTATGAATTCTGTAGTTAGCTTTTGTTCCATGCTGTACGTCATAAATTATATTGGGAAATAGAATATACATCAATGTTGTTCTTTTAAAACTCATCAAAGAAGCTATATGGTCTATCAGGAGGTGGTGGGAGACGTAGATATTCAATCGGTTTGGGACAACTAATCTCTATTTCAGAAAAATCATGCAATGTCTTTTGTTCATTTATATCTCCATATAGAATTTTATCTTCAGCTAGTACCCATGCCAACGTTTTGTCATCAAGAGAACTTATCTTAACCCATAATTGACTTGGCATAAACTCAGACCATGGATTCGTGCCTAATTCAAATGTATCGAAGCCATCAAATATCGAAAAAATCGCTCTTTGTGAATGGTCACAATGATGAGATTTGGGTTTAACTGAAATTATCTGCTCAAATCTGCACCATTCTCTAAGAGATTTTTTTTTCATAGAAATTTCTATAAAAAAGCCTGTCTCAAGTGCAATTTTATCTAATTTTTTCCTTCGTAATAAATTTACTATTCCTGTTGGTAAACGACACTTTGGAAATTCTTTGACCTCAGTATAATTTCTACCGAATGCGAATAGAGCATCTTCTAATTCATTATTTTTTGTATAACCTCCTGACCTCACCAATGTCAAACTCCAGATATCTCTCTTAACTTTTCTAACTATTTTTTCACTTCCTTCATTTGATTGGTAAAATATCTAAATTTAATTTAAATCCTGCAAGCAAAACTATCCCAAATACTAAACTTCCTTGCCGGACTATGAAGGTGGAGTCGACGGTTAATAAAATTATTGAGATTTATAAAATTGAAGAAAAACTTTGAGTTATTGAAACTAAACATCATATCAGATGACCTTTATCGGTCAGATGATGGTAATGGGTGAAAATAGGGAATGTGCTTTGATTACGGGTGCATCGAGTGGCATCGGATTGGAGATTGCAAAGGTTCTAGCTTCACGAAATTATGATCTAATTATTTGTGCTCGCAGGGAAAAAGAGTTGCAAGATTTATCGATAGAAATAATTAATCAATACGAAGTAAATTGCAAGGTTATAGTTGCGGATTTGACAACTGAAGAAGGGGTTGACTTGTTAATCAAAGATTCGGGAGTAGTAGATATTCTTGTCAATAATGCGGGCTTTGGGATAATTGGAGATCATTTCGATATGCAATTAGGAAGACAATTAGAAATGATTGAATTGAATATACATGCATTAACAAGATTATCTCATGTTTTTGGGAATTTAATGATCAAAAAAGGTAAGGGCAGAATCATGAATGTTGCATCAATTGCATCGTACATATCAGGTCCGAGTTTTGCAGTATATTGTGCTACGAAAGCCTATGTCCTATCCTACTCTAGAGCATTACATAAGGAATTGAAAAATAAAGGAGTGACAGTTACTGCATTATGCCCTGGCTATGTCACGACTGGATTTCAAGAAGTTGCAGGAATGGAACTCAGTAAAATGGAAAAATTAACGGCTGTGCCGGTGAAAAAAGTTGCAGAAATTGCTGTGAAATCAATGCACAAAGGAAATAGAGAAGTCATGCCAGGAATTGTGAATAAACCATTACCATTAGTAACAAAAATTACTCCTATGTGGTTACAACTAATTATTGTAAAATGGGTTCTGAAATAACTTATTTCTGACATTTGGGGCAGTAAAATGTTGAACGGCCGGATTGCACTATTCTCAGTATCTTACCCTTACAATTTTCTTTAATACATCCTTCCCCTTCACGGTTGAAAACTCTAAACTGTTGAGCGAAATAACCTAAATCCGAGTCCCCTGAAACACCTCTAAAGTCCGAAATTGTGGAACCACCAACCATTATCGCTTCAGCAATCACTTGATTGGTATTCTCAAAAATTCTTTGTATCTTGGTGTTCACCCTGTTACTCTTACCTGCAACTTCTGCAGCAGTCTTAATTGGAGAAATTTTACTTCGAAATAGAATTTCACTGACATATATGTTACCAAGACCTGAAACAATTCTCTGATCAAGTAAGGCGCTCTTAATCGGGGAGCGTTTACCATGAAGGTTTGATTTCAAGACTTGGGCTGTAAAATCATCTGTAAGAGGTTCTGGCCCTAGACTGGACAACCACTTCTGTTCAGACTCATTTGAAGTCTCGAAAATATCCATAAATCCAAATCTTCTATGATCTGTGTATACGGCAGTTTTCATACCATCGTCAAATTCGAAATATACATGATCGTGCTTACCTTTTCCTTCTGAACCAACAGTCCAAACTCCTGTCATGCCCAAATGACTCATCCAAGTGTATCCGTTAGATAAGCGGAATAATAGATACTTCGACCTTCTATCAATTCTCTCAATTTTTGCACCAACTAATATTTCTTCGAAATTATCAGGGAATGGAAATCTAAGATTTGGTCTACGTAAATCAACAAAACTTACCACACTACCTGAAAGGTGAGGGGCTAAACCTCTACGAACCGTTTCAACCTCTGGCATCTCAGGCATAAATTAACCAATGAAAGTAATTACATTATATTGTCTACGTAAGAATTTCAATAATACATAAGAGAATATTGAAATAACAAACTGCATTAGATTGTTTATGAGTACTGACGAGGAAGTTCCTTGGTCTAATAATGAAAATGAAGTCCCATGGGCAAATCCTACGAAAAATTCTAGCAGTTCTGTACAAGTTTCAGGAAACTCAGTGATGGGGCAATATACTGAAACAAATGCCGTACTTGCTATGGTTCTTGCAGCAATATCTTATTTCTTGTGTGGAATTTGTAGCGCTATTCCAGCAGTAATAATCGCTAATGGTGCATTACAGATAACCAGTAATCAGCCAGGTCATCCTGACCATGGTTTGGCAAGAGCGGCCCAAATTATGGGTTGGATAGTAATAGGATTAACGATAGCCGCTATTCTGTTTTACATATTATTATTCGTTGTATTAGGTGGGGTTGCAATATTAGCTGATGGCTAAGATTCTGATATTTTTTGAACAACAAATATTCTATGTTGACTCTCGAAATGAGATATGTCAATATTCTCTAGTAGAGTTACACTCTCGCTTAAATTTATCATTTTCTCTGCTTCTTTAAAACGTGAATCATCGCCTCCTTCCATCCACCTTTCACTTGCAGCTTTGAGAGAAAGAAGTCCTATTCCTTTAGGTTTCAGAAAAATCTCCGAAATATTGAGAAATGATTTTGTTTGTTCTGCAACACTAATATCTTGATGTATCCAATCAACCTTATCTCTAAGATATGGCGATATTACTGTAGGTTTTCTGGCATCCCCTAATACAGGGATTAGTCCTGGTCTCAATTCGGATAATTTACTCAAATCTCTCATCATTCGAGGAGAAATTTCTACAGATATTATCTGACCATTATGGTGATTCCCTGAACCACATACATGATCATGAATATGGCTAACAGTGGTTCCTGATGATGCACCTAGATACAAGCAAGTAGAACCTACTTCAGGAATAAGTTCACTAGGGTCTAATTTTGTTTTCAATAAACATGCTGCTACTTTTGATCTCTGTGGCTCCCACTGTCGCCATTCAATTCTACTATCCTTTTTCCTTCTTTCATCTCTAACTGATACACCTTTAACTGCATTTCTTGTCCATAAAGTACGGCCTTCTTTTCGGATACCCCATGCGAGTTGGATGGGTTTTCTTCGGGCCATCAATTCACTTCCTCTTAGGAGGTTTAGGGAACTTCATTTTTATCGACTCTGCTTCTTTATGAATTTCTGAAACTTGTTCTTTGGTTAATTTCTCGCCATCAAAATGATCTATCCTAACTGCGATACTAGCTTTACCTGCTAAATATCTAGCAACTTTACCACGTACCCAACGCGGACTACGACTCACTGCCGGCATAGAAAAGAGTATTGCTCCGTGCTTAGGAGGAGGCGCTCCCTTCCGATGTGCGGACATTGCAGCATTAGCACCTAAAACCTGAAGACTTCCTGAGGGCATTCGAGCTAGACGCTCACGACCACCCGCTAAAACAACTAATTTTGCTGCACTTATAGGCCCCATTAATGCAGATAAACTAGGTAAATAATCAGTAGCAATTGTTCTGATTGTATCCTCAGAGGATGTTATCTGATTTGCTAAATTAACTACTAACTGAGCCTGTGAATTTATTGTATTCCATTCTTCTTCCGAAGGCTGATGTTTTGGTTCGGAAACATTGAACTCTTTGGCCACATCATTTATTGATTTAGATCTAGAAACTATTTCTGGTATTTCCTTTCTTTGTTTATCTAAATCTAAATCAGATAAAAATAATCCAGTCCATTCAATGCATCTTGCTTCTAAAGTGGTCCAAGAAGACCTGATTTCATTATTTGCGGAAACTAACATATCCATTCTTCTATCAATATCTCCTGATGATTCTGCAACTCCTCTTTTTGCAAGTCTTGTAGATGCTTCGATAAATTTCTTTGTTTCTTCATCAGATAATTCCGGCCATTCAGAATATGAAATGGCACCTAGTGAGTCTTTTTCAGCATCCGGGAATCTTTCCATCAATGTTCGTGCCTCTGGAGTGATTCGGCCAGATTGTAAATCTGAAAGCCTATCTACTAAATTTTTTGTAGAAATACGATTCCAAAATAACTCATCAATTATTTGATTTTCTTCATCGACAACCCTGGCCAACCTCCAATCGTAGATGACGCGCACAAACCTCTCGGCGTCGACTTCATGCTTCAATCTCACGATTAATAGCGAAGGCATGAAAACTGATATCTATTGGTCAACTCATGGATGGGAGGCTGGTTCTATTAGTTGGCCTAGGTGGTGCAATAGGTTCAATCCTGAGATTTTTGGTTACTGAAGTAATTCCTTCTAATCAAATGCCATTAGGAACAATTACAGTAAACCTACTAGGTTCAATGATACTAGGGATAATGTTTGGAGCAATTGCTGCTGATGCAGTAATTAATCAAGAATATGCTTTGTTATTTGGAACTGGTTTGTTAGGTGCTTTTACTACTATGTCTGCATTTGCCATGGATACTATAACTCTTTCAGAAGATGAATTTTCTACAACTTTTATTTATGTTGTTATAACCATTTCTGGTAGCTTAGGTTTAGCTTGGTCAGGATACAAAATCGGGTTTTCATTATTCTCTTGAAATTATTAATTTAGTGTTCAATTATTAGTAATGTTCAATAAGATAATGATTTACCACTATTCGGTTGGTTACACAATCAACAGTTGGTGTGAGTCATGTTTTGTCCAGAATGCGGTACTTTAGGTTTTATGGAAAGTAATGGAAATATTAGATGTACAAATTATACTTGCGGGTATGAAGGCCCTCTAGCAGGGAAAGATGGTAAAGGTGCAGAGTTTACCGACCCAATGACTGGAGAAACTATTGATTTATCTAAAGCAGCAACGTCTAGTGAAACTTCATCTCTGAGGCATCTGAATGAAGTTGTTCCAGAAACAGTCGCCCAAGGTACACTTTGGGTCGGCGACTACCTATGTCCAAAATGTGACGCGGATAGAATATTTGTGGTACTAATGCAGACTAGATCTTCTGATGAACCAGAAACAAAAATCTGTACTTGCGAAAGTTGCGGACATAAGTTCAGAGAGTATCAATAATATACAAATTTACAAACTTTTTGAGTAATAATACCTAATCGCTGAAACATAAGCATGAATAACCCGCAGTCAAGGGTAGGTTAAGAAAGGGGTGGCATGATGTTGAGAGTCACAGCAAATACGCAATTAATGAAAGAAATAGTAGACCTACTTTCTGTGTTAACAGAAGAAGCAAAATTAGTATGGAAAGAAAATGGATTGCAAATAAATGTAGTTGATGGGTCGCATGTTGCTTTACTGTCTGCAACTATAGGTGATGCATGTTTTGAGACATATGAAGTTGAACCAGTAGAAATTGGACTTGAGCTTGTAAAATTGAGAGATCTGTTGAGCCTTGCAGGACCATCAGATTTAGTTGAATTAGATTATGATGAGGCAATAGGTGCTATTAATGTCAGAGTTGGTGCAGTACACCGTATACTTAGAGGGTTAGATACATCGACAATGAATGAGCCGAAAATGCCACAACTGTCATTCGATAGCAGAGCGACAATAGACGCTTCCAAGCTCTCGAACGCTCTCAGAGCAGCAAAGTTTGTTGGAGAATTAGTTGACCTAAGTCTAGATTCAAATCAGATGAGTGTTTCAGTAACTGTGGAAGCCGGAGAATCAGTAAACGTTAGATTCGATGCAGGAGAACTTAGTGAGTTAGTGGCGCCAAACCCTACGCAATCAACATACTCATTACAGTTCTTAGATCCTCTAACAAGAAAATTAGCTAGTGGATTAACTGATTCAATTACTTTAGAATTTCAAGATAAATACCCCTTAAGACTTACATGGAATAGTAATGAAGGAGGAGCTAGTTGGGTATATTTCCTAGCTCCAAGAGTTACTAATGACCCATGATTAATCATCGATGTTATTGAAAGTGTAGGCGCTTACGGTTAGCCGTGAGTGAACCTTCAGTTACTGTCATTATTCCTAGTGTTAGGAATCATGAGGAGTTAGATATTGTGCTTAAAGGTCTGAAAAAACAGACTTACAGTGGACGAATCGAAACAGTAGTTGTTGGTCCGACAAATGATCCTGGAAAGGATGTCAGTCTAGAGAATAATATTCGATTCATTGATGACGAAGGTTCGAGAACTAGAGCTGATGCATGTAACATAGCAATAAAATCTACAAGTTCTGAACTGATACTATTCACTGATGATGATGTTATTGTTCCAAAAGATTGGGTTAAGAAATTAGTTTCATGGTTTGAAGATGAGGATGTGAGTGGAGTTGGAGGGCCTAATTTTGCTCCAGTTGATGAATCCACAATGTGGCAGCAAGTAATTGATGTTGCATTCTGTAGTACAATTTTTACTGCTGGAACTAATTATGGTAAAGTAGGTAAGAAAGACCTGGATGAAGTCAATCAACTTCCTGGAGTTAATTGTGCTTACAGGCGCTCTGTTCTAGAAGAAGTAAATGGATTCGATGAAGGCGCTATTGGAGCGGAAGATGTTATGCTTGATCATAGGATAAGAATGACTGGAAAGAAATTATGGACCGATAGAACTGCTATAATGTGGCATAGAAGAAGGGACCTTTCAAGAGTTAAGAAACAAATTAGGAACTATGGACTTGTTAGAACTTTGGCTAGTCACGAATACCCCGAACTTAGAGCACCAACACATACAGCAGTTGCATTTTTTCCTCCAATAGTAATAGCAGCATTTGGGTTCTTTTTTTGGGGTCTAGTAAATGGAGGATTGGCATGGCCTGATTTCTGGGATATTCGATTATCTAGAGTTCCTATGGGGCTACCTAGATTAGGAGTTCATACATTACCAACACTAATTCTATTGTACAATCTATTAGCATGGTATGGGTCTTGGAAAGGCAACTCCCCCAGTAAATCAAAGAAGACCATCTTTCTTTCATCAATAGCAACTTACACTTTACATTGGAATTATGGAATGGGAGTAATAACCGGTTGGATTAGAATCTTAAGAGGGAAATCTGGTCTTCAGATAGATGATAGATCACGTTAAATTATTTTCATCTTATTACAATTATTTCCTACTCTCCAAGATTTAGTTCTTGGTCTCCAGAATATAACAGTAAATACACCAATAAATAATCCACCGAATACTAAATTTAGCCAACCCTCTGAAATATACCCCGTACTGGCATTGAAGTATGCCCAGATAAAAGAAGGAATTATTCCAATTATTAATGAAATAAGCAATTCCTCAAACAATAAATTAGATTTATCTGAGGACTCGGGTAATTTGGGAGCCGAAGAATCATGACTCCAAACCTTTGTTCTTTTAACCAAACGCAAATATTTACATCCTTCACCTTTAGGAATGGAAGTGATTGAAGGAGTTCCGTCACTCCAGGTTCGTGAAACTTTCATTAACCAATTTTCCTCAATAAATGGTCTCCCATCACAATATTTAGACCAATAAGAACCACGAATTCTATCCGATAATTCTTCAACTTCGTTTTCTCCAGAAATTAGTTTCTTGTGCATTGCAAGAGACCATTCAGATTCAGAAGCGACAAAACAATTTTCATTTTGTAAAGCAAGTTCTGCAATTTCATAATTTACAGGATAATAGGATATTTCGAAACTATAGTTAGTTTTTATCTCATGCCGAGGCCCGATTCCTCCAAAGAGAACTGAACGATTATCTGAACCTATGAATACTTTTCCTGGATCGACAGTTACCCATTGAATTTCCAATTATATTCCACCTAGGGTTCAATTTCTCCAGTTTGTATTGACCATTGAGAAGCATAAACACTTTCATTCATGAGTAGGTCTTCATGCTTACCTCTTTCAACAATTGCTCCATCAACCATTGAAATTATTTCATCGGCATTTCTGATGGTAGCAAGTCTATGAGCCACTGCTATTGTAAGTCGGTTCTTCTTACCATTTGAACCACCGAAAAGTGACTGTTGTATCCTCTTCTCTGTTTCAGCATCAAGTGCAGCACTAGCTTCATCTAAAATTAGAAGGTCTGGGTCATTCAATAAAGCCCTGGCGAGGCTAATTCTTGCTCTTTGGCCTCCAGATAACATCACTCCTCTATCGCCCACCATCGATTCTAGTCCCTCAGGTAATTGAGAAATAAATTCTGATGCACCTGCCATATCTAGCGCATTAAATATTTCCTCATCCGTAGCATCTCTTGCATAGGAAACATTTTGCTTGATAGTCCCGTAAAAAAGAAATGGATCTTGAGAAACAAATCCAATTTTAGATCTTACAGATTTTATGGAATAATTATTGATATCTTTTCCATTAATGAGCACTTTACCATGTTGTGGTTCATAGAATCTCTCAATTAACTTCAGTATTGTACTCTTACCTGCTCCTGTATGGCCCATTACTCCCAAGAATTCTCCAGAAGAAACCTTCAAATCTATTTTGTTAAGTACATTTGATTCAGAAGAAGGATATGAAAAGGATACATCCTCAAAGGAAATACTTTCAATTGGATCTTCAAGTGTTAGTGCATCATCCTTGTCATAAATCGAAGGTTCAAGATCAACAACTGCGAAAACTCTGCGTGAAGCAGCCTCTCCTTTCTGTAATTGATTTAGTAACATCCCTAGAATCCATAAAGGCATAGTCATTCTAGTAGATATCAGTAAGAATGTTACAAACTCGCCCACACTTATTTGACTGGAACTCATTAGCCATCCTCCAGCTGAAACTAATAGTCCGAATGAGATACCTGCTACAATATGAAACCCAGGAATAAAACGATTTCTGATGAAAGCTGCTTCTATGGCTTGGTCACGATAATTACCACTTTGTCCCTCAATTCTAACTCTTTCAAAATCACTGGCATTATATGCTTGAACCACAGTAATTCCAGATAATACGTTTTCTAATATTGCTACTATTCCACCTGTACTTTCTCTTTGCTGACGATACTTTCTCTGGACTCTGGTAGAAAACCAAATAACCATAGGGACAATCATGAATAATGGGCCAAAGAGGATCATGCAAAGTGTTGGAGACATCCAGAAAAGAATAACAAATGCGGTACTAAGGGTTGTTATTATCCTGATTATACTAGTGGTTGAATCTGAAATAATATCTTCCAACTGTGCTACATCAGCAGATAGTACAGACATCAAGTTACCTGTCTGTCTGGTTTCAAAATATGATGCCTCCATATCCATCAAAGATTTTGTAGCATCCATCCTAATATCATGCTGGGCTTTGTAAGCTATTGACTGCCAAAGTTGATTGCTTAGACCTTGGAAAATTGCAAGAAAAACGAATGATGAAAATATAAGTAAACCAAAACCAAGCTCTGTCGACTCGATTGGTCCTAGATTAGGTATTGAATCAAGTGTAACAATTTTTTCAATCCTTGAATTAGTAAATTGAGAGTTATCTGGATTATAATAATCAGCTGCCATACCTATTGCAATGAAGGGGACAAGATCAAAAATTCTAGCGCCAATATTTGCTAAAAGACCGCCTAGGGCTCTCTCCCAATATCTAGTCACATAAGGCAAAATTCTCCAAATTTTGCGACCCACGATTTGCTTCTCTTCAACAAGGTCAGAAGCATCTTTACTGATTGACGATACTATTACCTCCTTAGCTGGATCTTGGCCATTGGCTTTCGACATGTTTCGCGGGAGAACAAGTAGCGTTTGAATGCTTCACTATACAAGTTTGTTTTGGTGCGCCCGCCGGGATTTGAACCCGGGACATGAGGTTGGAAACCTCAGGTGATAACCCCTTCACTACAGGCGCGTTATCTATCCGAGGATATGACCTTTCTAAACTAGTTCGGTTACATCCGTTCAAATGTCATTACCATATCCGAGGTTTATGCTTGTGCGCCAAAGAGTTGGAATTCTGTTGATGATTCTATTTTTACCCATAAATGGGCCATTACTAAGAATCGGCATTCAAGAAATAATGGATGAGCCAGTTCCAATTGGAGAATTCTATTTCTTTACTCTATGCGTAATTTTATTCTTATTAGGTGGAGTAATGACTTTCACACCTAAATTAAAATCTCCTTTTTAGGAATAGAGAATTTTGGGCCAATTAGAATGGATGTTTTCTACAATTTCATAGATCTTATCTTCAGAATATCCCGATTCACTCAATTTTTCAATCAACTGATTAGTTCTTTTTGGTATCGTTTTCGGGCCAAGAACGGCTCCTGGACGATTTTTATCATCTAGAAAGTCTGTTTCCATTCCCCAGTATGAATTACAATTAGGTAAACTTTCTATAATCTTAGAAATACTATCTTTACCTACACTAACAGTTACACTCAAACCATGAGTAAAATGTGTACTAATATTAGCGGGAGCATAATGTCTGATTGCTAGATGTCGGGGTAAACTGGCCTTATCGCATAATTTTGCTAAATCAGAATATGTTTTCTCGCCATCATCTTCCACGTGAAGTTGAATACTGATTTTGGCTTCTGCAGCTAATTTCATAATATCTAATAATAAATTATTGGCTTCATCCCATATTTCCAAACTCACCGGATAATGCGGCCGTCCGACTTCCCCTAGACAAACGGCTTCTCCTGTGGAAATATATTTTATAGCTAATTTAACTGCTTGTAAGTGTAAAGAAGTAGATTCTTGCAAACCAATTGTATGTATTTGTTTCTCCCAAGATACAGGATGTGGACCGAGAATTACTGAGACTTTAATTCCAAACTTTTCTCTAATTTCTCTTGCCATTTCAATAGTATCTTCATATGCAGATTGATAATCAGATATTGTCGAAGGTAAATTCGAAAAATTCGGTTTATGTACTAAATTAATTCCTGTACCTCCAGAATTAATAAACTCAGAAACTGCATCAAGATATCTATTATTACGGTCTAAATGCATATGTTGGTCTATTATTGGCCCTTCCCAACGGCCGTGATTAAACATATTCTCACGCCAAAGCGCCCTCATCATCTAATTGTGATGACCAATGTCTAATGGCCATCTCTGCAATCCTTTTCGAAGTCTGTTTCAAGACAATACCATGACCATTATTGAATAATAAAATACTGCATTTATGCCTATCTGCATTAATTCTAAGAGCACCAATCCTAGAATCAAGACTAATCTCTGTAAAACGATCTGCGGCTAAATCCATTAATACTGCCCTACCTATGGAAAAGCGAATAATCATCTCACCTGACTCAACTAATAACCATTCATCTGACATTCCAAGAGTTAGTAATAATTCTTGTACCGCTAAGCGTGCTACTTCGCTTCTTGAAATACCATGAACTAATACAGAACCCTCCGGTTCAATTACTAAAGTTGCATGAGGATTTTCATGAATAATTACAACGAATTCTCCTGACTTAACGCCTCTTCCTATGCTAACCGCTTCTTCATGGACAATTGGTTCAGAGGGGGTAAAACGAAAGGTCTGTGTTTCGACATCAAGATTAATTTTAGTTTCATCCATAATCATTCCTCCGGAGTTATCTCCTCAACATTCGTACATGAACTAATCGCTTTTCTTATTGAAGGTAACCACGCTTGGTGAATAGGTACCATCAAAGTTAATGCATCAGATTTAGGGTCGCTAATATCGCGATTTCTAAGATTTGCTAAAGCACCTCTAATTCTAGAAACAAATCTCTCATCTCTAAGATTTTGTAATTCCTCAGAAATACCTCGCTGCTCTTCTATCCACCAAGTCAAACAGGAAGCAGAGGCAGCACCTAAGTCTGCATTCACTAACTTGGAGCTTGTGACTGATTTTATTGCGTCCTTTCTAATTTTTTTCCATCTCCTACCAGTTGTCAATGTCAGAATTAAATTTGAATAAGTGACTTGTTGATCAGCACTTTTTATCTGCCAATCAACCCAATTTTCATCTTCAAGATTGGGTTCAATTGCATAAATTGGCAGTCCCCCTCTTGTATTCTTAGCATGTAAAAGTAACCGTAATTGTTCTGGATCAGGGATGACGGGACCGTCTAATTCCAATTCATTCAGATCAGTCATCAAACGACCTAACACGGTACCTGATGCAATGGCAGAATCTCTGTGTACTCCTGGACTCTCTTTCTCTTGTTTATCTTCCATTATCCATGATTGAAGGTCTATTGAGGATGTTAAAAATGCTACACCATGAAAATTAGAATGAGAACGTAACTTAACCGGCATTCGAATACAAGGGATATGAGGCCAAAAAATGATTTTTCCACCATCTGGGTCATCAAAATGAAACTCCTCCCAAACTAAGGCTGGCATATTCATAACCCCTCCGAAACGGCACCTAGGATTGAATACAACGGTCTGAAAATGTCTCAAATAATACAAAATAATATGATGGGTTCAAGTTCGATGAGGATTTGAGAGGGACGATAGACATGAACGAGGCCTATTCAACAGACCCTGTAATTCAACTAAATGAAGTGTTCCCAGGAGACACAAATGCGCTAGATACATTATTCGGAGGAAGATTGATGTCAATCATGGATACTGCTGCTGGAATGGCAGCGTCTAAATTTGCTCATAGAAACTTTGTTACTATCTCTGTTGATGCATTGAAATTTAGAAGACCTGCTTATCAGGGAGATGTGATTAGAACTACTGCAAGAGTTGTTTGGACATCACCTAGAACTGCTGGAATACATGTAATATCATGTAGGTTATCTAGATCTGAATGGGTGGGGGAAGAAATATGTTCAGGGTTCTTCTTTATGGTTGCAATAGATAGAGACATGAAAGCAATAAATATACCACAATTTGAACCGAAAACTGATGAAGAGAAAGAAATGTGGAACTCTGCACAAAAAGCTAGAGATGCTATGAGTTAATCAATTTGCTAATTCGATTCACCGTTCCTTTCAACAAGGGAAGACTCTTCGGATAATTATGCCTGTACTCAATGTTGCCTTCGTTGGTTCAGAATCCTTAGCAAGAAAAATTGCTAAAAAAGGAGATGTTAGAGATATTGAGTCTTATGTTTTCAAGGAAGAAAAAAATGGTGAAATGAGAATTATTTCATTACTAAGACCTCTGAAACATCCTGAAAAAATTAGGCCGTTACTTTCAGTCTTAAATGTTGCAAAAATAGGAATTATTGAAATATCAAAGGTGGATGCAGCATTAGGAGAAATTTGTGTATCATTTGGATGTGCTAATATCAATGAAGGATTAGTGATAATTAATCCTCAAGATGGAGAATGGGTAGACCCTGATCAGGTAAGAATTATTCTAGAACAATCTGGATTGAAGAACTGGCAATTATTCGAGCAGTTGCCTGATGAACATAATATTCGCGAGAAGTTATTTTCTTTCATGGACAATATTGAAAATCAAAAATCATCTCTAATTCTACCTGTTGATCAATTTTTTAATGTAAAGGGAGTAGGGTTAGTGGCAATAGGTTACGTGCAATCCGGCTCTGTATCAAAACATGATTCAATTCAAGTACTTCCTGCAGATGAAAATGGAATTGTTCGCAGTTTGCAAGTCATGGATGATGATGTTGACATTGCCGTTTCTGGAGATAGAGTTGGTTTAGCAATAAGAAATCTAAGAGAGGAAGCGCTTCATAGAGGCTGTATGATTATCCATGCTGATTCAGATGTATTGAATAAAAATATATCATCTACATTTACACTTAAAAAAGCACCATTTCAAAAAAGAGTTCTTCAGATTGGTGACGTGATACATGCTGCAGTAGACATGCAATTTATTGTAGGTAGAATAAAGAATATTGAAGATTCGAAACTAATTGTTGATTGGGAAATCCCCCTCTGGACAAGGAAAAATTTCAGTCCTCCAATAATAATTACTCAACTGGATGCAGGCCCGATGAGAATTATCGGAACCACTGTCTTACAATAAAACGGCATCTCAAAAAAACCTCAATAAGTAACATGAATTTATGCTCAACAAACCGAGTTATTATATCGTTAATGAGTAACTCACGGGCTGGATGCACACGTTCGGGCGTAATGCCCGACCGGATGAGGGAGAGTCGGCAACGTTCGGCAACCTCTCTTTGGTTGGGGTAAGGGGTAAGTTCAGGATTGAAATAACCCAGCGTCAGCTAATACTTTCTAACGATGTAAGAAAAGGAATAAAATTAGATTTATCATCTATCTCAAGAACAAGGAGCATCGATATTCCAACAATCCCTAGCGGTGTAATAGTCTGGGGTTCGGCGGCTTGCTATCTAGGTGCTACAATACTAATCCCGCCTTTGGGATATGCTGTTTCTATATTAGGTGGACTTTCTGTTCTATCCCATTTTATCTTCAAAACTCCAGCACTAGTGATAGAAACTAATATCGGAGATAGGCATATCATCCAATCAAGATTAAACGATCAAGAAGTATTGTTAAAAGTTCACATGATGATTGAAAAAGTTAGTAATGGTCAATCTGTTAGAGAAGCAAAAAATAGTATGGAAAGGGAGTTTAGTTACCAAAATAATGAGAATGTAATTCCTAAAGCACTTTTGAACGCCCCTATAATCAATGAGTTAGTACCTGAAGTTAGAGAGGAAATACAAGCAGTTGAAAGTTTTGGTGATATAAGAGAAAATGTTTTACAAAATAATTTCGAAAGAGTTGATATGCAGTTCTTTGATAATCAAGAAGCAATTATTGAGAGCCAATTTAGTACATCAATACCTGTGATGAAGAATAATGAAGTAGAAGGAGTATCTTCTGCTTATGAGCAAACTTGGGGCAGGAATGAACCACATTGGTATAATGAGAAGAAAACTATTAGTCGCTTAGAATCTTCTTTGGAAGATGCTACAGAAACAATGGAGACAGATCTATTCGGATTTAATTTTGGAGAAGGGGGGCTATTTGATTCAGAACCTGCTAAATCATCATCCAATGAACCAGTAAACTATTCATCTCCAGAGAAAAATACCATACCTGAACAATATACTAAGAATTATCAGCGAAATAGTGAAGATGTAGAATCGATATTTGGTTCAGAATACCCTATGGAGGAAATGAATTCAAGAAGAAGTATGTCAAGTGCTGAGATGATCAGAGTTGCCAACGGAATGAACCGTAGCCCTGTAAGTAGTTTTTCAAATTCAATGCCCTTACCAGAACCTACTGATGAAGCTGTTAGAATTGAATGTAAACCAGGTTTAGTAAAGAGGGCTAAAGCACAACAATCATTACATAGAAAAGCTGAGATTATTGCATCCTTACCAGCACCCACGGATTTAGGAGAATTTCCAGGATTATCTAGAATGGCTAGTTCTTATGAGGAAGGAAGACTCTCAGTAAGGAAACTGCCAGTTAAGAGAAAAAGAGTCGGATTGATTGAAAGGTTACTAGTCCCAAGATATCGCAGTTATGAAAGAAAGTCTTTAGATTATTCGTCTGAATATGGAGATCCCGATGGAGTTGAAGTAAGTTCAGGAGCTAGATTTCAGTCTAAGCAACATCTTAGAATTAGAAGTGACCAAGAACACCAAGCAGATATTAATAATAGAATCAAGAGAACAAATTCTACAGAGCCGTCAACAGCAAAGGATGCACTGGATAGAGTAGTAAATAGAGTTTCGAGAGGAGAAGAACATAGTCCGACTGAATTAGGAAGTGAACAGACACTTCTAAGATTTAATCAAATGCGCAGAACTTCAAACAATAATGAAAAAGGCCACCTTAAGGGTATTAAAAGATTGAATTAGGTTAATCCTACTATTCTTCTATATCTATCTACTCGTGCATGATATTGTCCACGTTCTAACTTCGAAATATTGGAACAACCCAATCCGCCTAAAGTAAATGAAGCGGTTACCGTAGCATGAACTAGTGCATTTCGGATGACCTCTATATCATTTAGTGCACCATCTCTTCCTGAGATATTTGCCAAAAATGCTCCTGCAAATGAATCACCACATCCAGTTGGATCAACTACATTGCTTATCGGATATGCAGGTAAAGAAATTAGTCCGAAAGGAAATTTACCAATTACACCCCCACTTCCTCTTTTTACAATTATACATCTAGGTCCTAGACCTGCATGCTCTCCACCAAATAATGCTGCTCCTGACTGGATTGAACTAATAGCTCGAGGTAGTACTTCGTCATCAGCAATTGCACAAACTTCTTCTTCGTTTAATATTGCTATATCCACTTTACGAAGTGCTTCAGACAATTTGACCTTTTCAGTATTAATCCATAACATGAAACTGTCTAAAGCAGTAATTACTGCACTAGGGCATTGGTCAAGAACTGACACTTGGGTTGCAGGATGCGTATTAGCACAGAACAAAATCTCTGGTGTTGTCCAAGAGTTCGGAACTTCAGGGTCGAAATTCTCTAAAACATTAACGTCGGTAGAAATTGTTTCAGCATCTTCCATCGAACCTAAATATCTACCTGACCAACGGAATGTATCTCCTTCTCTCATTTCAACACCAGCTAAATTTAGACCAACTGATTCTAATCTTAGTTGATCAGAGGGGGAAAAATCATTACCGACAGCGCTGACTATTCCTATATTTGGATTATTGGAAATATCATCAGACCTATGGAAAGCAGCAGAAAAACCGGCATAAGTCGCTGCGCCTCCTAGAAGATCTGAGCCTTCGGCTTCAGGAGTAGAAATATCATCGTAACCTATGCTACCAACAATCACTATATCCAAAATCTAGCCCCCCGAAAGTAGGTCTGGGTGATTTTCGAGATAATGAATAGTTATATCTCTTTTACGGAAATCATTTTCAGATAGAATAGCTTGATGTAAGGGTATCAAAGTATCAACGCCCAATAACTTAATTTCACGTAAAGCAGCATTTAATTTCGAAATGGACTCCTCTCTTGTTGGAGCCCAAACAATCAATTTTGCAAGAAGACTATCAAATGATGCAGGCATATCATACCCTGTATGGGCATGAGTATCAATTCTTACACCTGGGCCTCCGGGCCAGTGACACTCCCATAATTTACCAGGAGAGGGAGACAAAGTAACAGGATTCTCTGCATTCAAACGTACTTGAATGGCATGTCCTCTAATTAGAATATCATCTTGAAGTAACTTTATTGGCTCACCAGATGCAACTCTTATTCCCATCGATACTAAATCAGTCCCTGTTATCATTTCAGTTACTGTATGCTCTACTTGGACTCTAGGATTGACTTCTAAGAAATAGAAATCACCTTTAGAGTCTCTTAGGAACTCAAAAGTTGCTAGGCCACAATAACCCACTGCTTTAGCTCCGGCAACAACCTTCTCTCCAATTTCATTCCTTATTTCTTCGGATAACCAAGGACCTTCTTCGAGTATTTTTTGATGTCTTCTTTGTATTGAACAAAACCTCTCACCAAAATGTATGGCATCTTTACCATCACCAAGTACTTGAAATTCAATATGCTGGGCTCCTTGAATAAATTTTTCAAGAAATACTCTATCATCTCCAAAAGCAGATAACGCTCGACCCTGACACAATTTCATTGCTGATTCAAATTCATGTGCTGACTCCACTACTTGCATTCCTATTCCTCCACCTCCTGCGGCTGCCTTGATAATTACTGGGAAACCAATATCTGTAGCAATCAAGGATGCTTCTTCAGGATTAGAAATAGGACCGGGTGAACCTTTCGCTACAGGTAGACCTGCCTTGACCATAGCTTCTCTAGCAGTAATCTTATCACCTAATAATTTTAGTACATCTGAACTTGGACCGATAAAAACAATCCCTTCTTCCGATAATCTTCTTGCGAAAGTTGGATTTTCTGCGAGGAAACCATATCCAGGATGTACTGCGTCCGCTCCAACATCCTTGGCAGCAGTAACTATTGCTTCGATATCTAAATATGATGCTAGAGGATCATCACGAGGAATGAAAACCGACTCATCTGCTAATCTTACAGGTGTAGAAATACGGTCTTCACGACCATAAATCATAACTGCTTCAATACCTAATGAATGTAATGAACGGATAATTCTCAGGGCTATTTCACCACGATTCGCAATGAGGACCCTCCTAAACATTATATTATGGCAAACAAAGACACACTATGATTGCATCGGAAAAAGAACATTAATTTTGCAGATTAGTATACATCTCTCAAATATCGTTTTTCTTTTTTCATCATCCCATCTTCAACAAATGATTTTGCATCTTCAGGGCTCATTTCACCATGCTTGGAACAAATATCAATCAATGTTTGATGGACGTCCTTTGCCATACGTGATTTATCTCCACAAACGTAGAAGTATCCTCCACCCTCAATCCAATTCCAGATTTCAGCACCATTCTTTTTCATTAAATGTTGGACATAAACTTTCTCAGAACCGTCGCGAGACCACGCAAGGTCGTGCTTGTCTAGTATTCCACGCTCTTTCCAATCATCCATTTCCTCTTTGTAGTAATTTTCTCCTGATTCGGTCCAATCACCAAAAAATAACCAATTTCTTCCACTGTCTCCATTGATATCTCTTTGCTGTAAAAAGGCTCTAAATGGCGCTATCCCAGTCCCCGGTCCGACCATTATGCAATCTGTATCTCCATTTTCAGGAAGAATAAATGACCTTGTAGGTGACATAAAAACTCCTATTGGAGTTTCACCAACTTCACACCTGTCAGATAAATAGCCAGTTGTTAGGCCAGCTTTATTCCTATCATGGTAACTATACCTTACTATTCCAACAGTTAAATGTACAGTACCAGGTTCATGATCTGGACTGCTAGCTATTGAGTATAGTCTTGGCTTGAGCCTGTCCATTCCATCTATAAATTCCTGCGCAGTAAATGCAATATTACTAAAGTCTCTGAGAGTATCGATATAATCTCTAGTCCAAATGTAGTCTTCCATTGCTTTAGGATCAGAAGTTAATTCATTCCAAAGTTCTTCTGAAGGATCGTTTGGAGACATTATCTGAGAATAATCCGATGGGATATCATTGATTTCTCCAGAGCCTTCCCAACTAATAACAGAACTACCATCAGATGTTGAAACTCTTTCACGACCAACAATTTTAATCTCAATTGAACCGTTATCAGTTATCACTTTCGAGCCTAAATTCTCAATCCATTTTTTTGAAACTCGATGAACCTCATATCTGTTAGAGAGAGCTTCGCGTAAACTACAAACTCCGAGATTTGTTTCAACTTCTTCATCTCCCGAGAAACCTCCCAGAGCGAGAAGATCAGAAACAATTTCTGGTGGGCAAATTGGGATTACTCCCAATGCATCTCCTGCTTTATATTCGAGACCAGAATCTCCCAAGTCGAAAACAATATGTCGAGTTTCTTTACCTGAACCCTCGCCATTAAGAACATAGTTTTCTGATAAAAAAGACGTATATGGATTTTTAGCACTCCATTGAGAATTAGTTGTAGACATCATAAAACCCCGGATTGATTATACTATCCGAGTTGAAACATGTTTATGAATAGATGCTGAAGAAGAGTTGAAGTTCAATCATCTACGAAGCGATTAAGTCAAGTCTTAGATACATAGTCGAGAGCCATGATTCGCATCGACTTCTTGGGTACTGGCAATGCTTTTACACCTTCTGGAAGGCTACATGCATTAACTCTAATAGATGGGAAAATTTTGATTGATACACCTCCAACACTAATTACTCAACTTCGAAGAAAAGGCTTGAAAACATCTGAAATTGAAAATATATTATTTACTCATTGGCATGCAGATCATACATTTGGATTTCCGTTCTTTATGTTGGAAAGAAAATATATCTCCGATCCAACACGAGAAAAGGACCTGAAAATTTATCTAAGACCAGGGGGAAAAGAAAAGATTTCAAATTTATGCAATATAGGTTTCCCAGGAAGCTTAGAAGATGTTGAAAAAATGGCCCATTGGCATGAGGAGGAAATGTGTGAATTAGCTGGTACTAATTGGAGTTTTGAAAGATTTCCTGTTTGCCATACGCCAGAAACCGACCCTCATGGCTACGAACTGACTCATAATACTGGAATCAAAGTATTGCATTGTGGAGATTCTGGCCCTTGTGAAGAGATTGAAAGTAGAGCAGAATCAGCAGATGTTGTGATACTCGAAATGGGAATGCCAGATATAGGGAAATTTCCTTATCATTATACACCGAGTGATGTAATTAATTTCTCAAATAAATTTCCTAAAAGCCTGATTTTAGTTACACATAATTTTGCTAGTTCAAAGAATATTTCAGAAGGATTTAGAGTTCCTGAATTACCAAAAGAAGTTTATCAGTTAGAAGACGGAGATGCAATCGAAATTAATGAGAATGGTGAAATTAAAATAATTAATAATAGTTGATTAAATGTTAATTTCTAAATAAATTGAAAACCAAGAGTGAATTCATTTAATAGTGACTTTGAAGATGAAATCTAACCCTAACCTCATTTTAGTTTGGAATCACTTATTACCTCTAAGCTTCTCGTCTAGAATCCCCATTGTCAAGCGACCTCTCAGAGTGTGTCAATAGTACATTGGAGAATGTGCAGAGCAGTGGTGAGTAGAAATGGACGGGAATATTTTCGAAAAAATACTCGGACAAGATTCTTTATTTATAGATCGAAAAGCGTTTGAACATGCTTTTGAACCAAGCAATCTCCCACACAGAGAACAAGAAGTCGATGCTCTAGTACGGAATTTAGTTGATGCCTTAAATGGCCATATTCCATCAAATATGCTACTTTATGGAGTACCTGGTTCTGGAAAAACAGTAGTTACAAGATTCGTACTCGGTCAATTACTTGAGAAAGGAAAAGAAATGGGCCATCCAGTTCAAACCTATGAGATAAATTGTAGAAATGTTGATACAAAATATAGAGTGGTGCAAACACTAGCTAGCCAATTAAAACAGAGAGGAGACTACCCTATTCCATTTACTGGTTGGCCAACTGATAGAGTTCTTGAAACCTTAATTGAAAGGATGGATAGAGCAGGAGGAGTACATATTTTAGTTTTGGATGAGATTGATAACTTGGTAGCAAAAGCCGGTTCAGATCTACTGTACAGTTTAACAAATATGAATACATTATTGAAACATGCTAGGTGCTGCATTATTGGGATCAGTAATGACCTCAACTTCACACAAGAACTTGACCCTAGGGTGAGTTCGAGATTGAGTCAAGAAGATGTTGTTTTCCACCCTTATGGTGCTGAAGAAATACAAGATATCCTTCAAGAAAGAGTAAAGATGGGATTGAAAAATAATTCACTGGAAGTAGGAGTAATTCCTCTATGTTCTGCTTTAGCCGCACAAGAACATGGTGATGCGAGGAGAGCATTGGACTTGTTGAGAATATCAGTACAGAAAGCGGAACAAAGATCCCAAGGTAAAGTTGATCCAAAGCATGTACGTTTAGCACAGTCACAACTTGAACACGACCAAGTTACTCCAGTCTTACGAACCCTACCCTTACATCAAAAATTAGTATTATTCTGCATAATAATTAATGAAGAAAATGGCTTAAGAAATATTTCAACGGGAGAGATTTTCAGAACCTATTCAGAAGCCTGTATGAAAATTAACATTGAAGGATTAACTCCTAGAAGAATTTCTACATTATTAAATGAATTAGACACACTGGGATTAATTATGGCAAGAAATGTAAGTAAGGGAAGAGGTGGAAGAAGTAAACAAGTAAATTCCGCTATACCAAAAGGCATTGATTCAATTAAGACTTTGAGTAAAAATGAACCTCTTATCGAAGAAGCATCTCAAGGAAAGTACATGTTACAAGGAAGACTGTAAGTTCAGTCCATAAATGAAAGCGTTAAACCAAAAGGGTAAGTCGCCGGTTGTGATAAACATGGTACAGACTGACTGGAAAGAGGCCCTAACAAAGCCAAGTAATATGATATCAACTGCTGCATTAATGCTAGGTTTGTGGATTATTTTATTATCTCTAGTGAATATTTTTGGAGGTGGTGCAGGTCAAGCAGGAAATAAAGTTGCATGGATTGGATTTATTGGAATTGGGGGAGAGGCTTTTGTCCCCTATGACGATGGATTTATCCTAGATGATGCGATTTTTGCAATTTTAGGAATCATAATGATTGCTACTGGAATGAGGAATCAGGATGTTTTTAATTGGATTTCAAATTTACAAAATAGTGATTTTACGAACAACCTAATCAAAGGAAATAATGGGAAAGAGATTGCTTCAAGTTGGCTCACAGTAATTGGTATTGCATTCTACATAGTTTGGAGTATCCAAAATGACACCTGGGTAGATCCCGGTGTTTACTCAGTAATGATTGCAATGGTAGCATTTGGTATTGCATTAAATATTAATTCAAAAGTAGAGAATTAATTATTTCTCTTATCACAAAGTGATAATATTTTTTGACATCTTATTTTTGAGTCTAATTCTGTAATTCTTAATACGACTCCCTTATTTGGTTGACCGTATATTATTGCTGATTTTATCGGTGCTAAAATATGTAAAAATAACGGTGCTAAATCTTCTTCACCATCAACAAGAATAAGCGTATTCTGTCTTCTCTCTAGCCAATTATTCATTGCTTCTTTACAAGAATCAAACAAAGACTTTGTTAACATACCTGGTGGATTACTACATTGGATAATATTATCATATAGGGATTGATTGATTTCTCTATAGCCATCCCATTTGGCCCTCTTAGTTTTCTCATCAATTATGCCAATAGATGTTTTAGAACCAATATTTTGTAATGCTCTGACTGTGACATCCCCCACGCCGATAATAGGCGAGTGAAAATCTTCAAGGAAATTTATTACATTGGTAATGGCAATTGAGTGGTCATCTTCTGGACCTTGAAATAATTTACCAAAAGGAACTTTTAACATCGATTCTACCTCCTTTGTCAGATAAAAATTCGAGTTCAAATCTTTATGGTTTATCCAAACCTCGCCATCACTATTTATCTCGCCATTTCTAATTCGTGAGCTAGAGATAATTAATCCATCTTCAGATAATTCATGTGGAACTGAAAATATTGATAATGGTTTTAAACCTCTTTCTAAGCGCTTTTGATTAATAATTTGACAGGTAGAAAGTGTTTCATTAGTACAGAATATCTTAGTTGCATTTTTATGAGACAAAGCAATACCATAATCGTCCAATAGTTCATGAAAAGTTACTCTAGAAGATTGTTCTAAAGATAGATTTTGTTTAATTAAATCGCACCTTTCTTTCCATGAAGAAATCCTAGGATCTTTTCTTTGAGTAATTATATCGGATGAAATCCAGATTTCAAGAATATCGCAATTATTAAGACAAGAATTTATCAATTTCTGGTGACCAATATGGAAAAAATCAAAAGTCCCCCCGACAAGACCGATACTACTCATTGAATAGCCTGAGAAGCACATATGACTTGAGAACTGCGGAAAAAAAGTGTGCCCCAGGGTGTAACGGAACCTTTCACAGTACTTTCGCACTCTGGTTCCTGACCCCACCCTAGGACGTATGTTGGATTATGGGGTAGTCCCTAGAATCATCCCTTTCGGTCAACAGGGGACCTTACATAATCCATACCGCCTGTATTGCGCCAGAGGTCATCCTCAGAGGAATAATCTCTTCAATTATTCACAATTTGTCACTCTGGTCTTCGACAGACGGAGACCCATATCTGTGGTACCGAGTTTCATCCTATCACCTCCGGCTGGGGGTTTTGTCAACTCGGTGTTGCCAGTTGGGCAGAGATTCTAAGAGATATTCATTCAATAACTCATCGATTCAGAAAAAATAGATTTAATGGGAGAAAAATAATATTATAAATTAATTGAATTGATATTTTCGTGAAAACCGGTCTTCCTAGAAAGTAGTCTTTCGCCTATCATTGGGTCACCCTGAAATATAATTTGAGAAGAAAAATTTGGCCATTTTTCTATAGGTTGAGCTAACCAACCTGAAAGTGAATGAGTTCTTCCAGGTAAGGGTGGAGAACTATTTATTGAAGATTCTATTGCATCTAACAAATCCAATAACGGATCCGCAGAACTTGGTAAAGTATCTCTAACTCTGCGACCTCTAAGTCGACGAACAAGTAGAGGATATATTTCAGGATTAAATCCAGGATGTGATAGGTTTTCTAATCCAGGGGTATTGGATGATTCTCCAATTGGCCTTAGAATTAGAGCAGGCCATGGGAATGATGAAGAAAATAACCAATCATTTAATTCATCATTACTGAGCATTTTCAATAAAATCTCGGATGATATGGGAGCCCACCAATCATAAGGTAATCTTTCTGTAATATAATTTAATTCTTCTTTCGATAGTTCTCTGCCATCAATCGAATAATTAACCAATGATTCCCAAATCTTCAAATCATGATTTTTTGATAGAGTCTGTGCTTTGAATAAAATTTTTTCAAGTGCCCGAGAAAAATCTTCATTTGAGTTACGCCCAGAACTAAATAACCAAAAAACGCCTTGAAGAGCAGGTAGAGATTTCTTTGGAGGTGAAGAAATCCACGCTTCTAGTGACCATTTAATTAAATCATTATGAAGATTATCAGGAATCCATGCGGCATTAGTTAAAAACTGTGCAGCAATCCAAGATGTACCAGATGAAGCTTCTATGAAATCTACAGCTGGACGGGTTCTAATTGCAGTTTGACTATCTTCTCTGATTTTCTGTCCTAACTTTTCTGCAAAATAATTGAGAATCTCTTCGTTTGCCTGATCAGCGAGTTCTGCAAGTCTATTCAGAGGAATATGATCAATGTCAAATAAAACCAACCACTCAATTGACAATCTATCTTTCAGCCGCTGCCATCTTGGCCATCTCGTAGCCTTAGGAGAAGCTATCCACGCTGCTAATGGGTATCTTGCTTCCATCTGATTTGCCCATTCCTCGTTACCATTTGGGAATTGAGAAATCGCAGAATTAATCATTGAAAGGTACCCTGGATCTAATTCTTCTGATTCAAAATTATGAGACTTATTCAGACCAATTAACTTCCAAGGATTAATTTCTAAGGAGGAAGGAATATCATCATTTACAACAATTCTAGGTAAACTGTCAATCAATTTTAGAGAGATAATTTCATCATTAGAAGTTTTCAGCCTTAGCCAAGGTAGTGGCCTTAGAATATCATTATACAGAAGATTTGAAGATTTTGTTGTAGTACATATTTTTTCCTTAATCAAAATTCTTAATTTAGGATGAATAATTATAGATGATTTGATTGATTGTGAAATGTTTTCACTAATTTCTAAAATAAGTGATGGGCGATTTTCGTCAGAAATTACCCAACTCATTAATGATTCAACAGCAGAATCACCTAAGTTTCTCGTATCTAAATTTCTTATATTCGACTCATCAATTGTGAAAGATTTTGCCCCCCAATCTCTTCTAAATTTTCTCCAAGTAGAATCATCAGTTCTAACCTTCCTAGTAGACATTATTCTATCCTTCAAAGATTGTACTCTTCTTTTCAATTCGTTATCTGGAAGTCTAGGATGTGCCTTATGAATCCATATATCTAGAGATGATAGAGGGTAAGAATCACTGATTATATCTAAACCTGCTAAATTTGCTATCACCAAAGAATTTATTCGAGTAGTTCTGATTAGCATAGTTCTGGAAAGACTGTCAGGAAGTATAGCCACTATTGGAACTTTAGGCCTTATTTCTTGACTTAGTTTATGACATTCACCTAGAATCCAATCGCCTCGATGGAAAGTATTCTCGTTAAGGGGTGGGTTTTGTCTTGACTTAGGCATATCATACCAAGTCCCAAAAGTCATTGCTAATTGACTCATCTCATTAATCAAATTGGCCCTAATAATCCCTATAACAGAAGATTGCCCAGAATATGTGTCAATTATACCAAGATCTGTAGAAATAGGAGGTTCCTGAGTGACTTTCAAACTTTGTAAATCAAACCACCTGGGGTCTTTTTCTTTGAAAACAGCCCAATTCCAACGAACCCCTTCATTTCCTATGGAATCATCAATATTGTTTTCTGAATTAGGAGGCCTGTCAGGAATTAGAATCATTGGTGATTTAGGTATTGAAGATAATCCCATTAGAATATTACTACCATCTTTATCCAATACACAAAATTTACCTGGCAAAGAAGGGAGAGGGAGGGCTTCTAAAGCTCTAGACCTCTCATCCGATCTAATTCTATTCCAACCTAATTCAGTTAGATGTAGGTATGCTCCTCTGCTACCCGCAACAAGATCACTAGAGACCAGCCCCTCATTCCTTAGCTTTCTTAACTCCGCAGAAGCATGAGGAATCTGGAGGCCTATATCCCTGGCTAGCGTTGTAACAGTCGCACCACCTTCAGATAGTCTATTGAGCAATCTACGACGATATCTGCTGCGGATTTTTGTAGGTGTAGAAATAAAACTGGGAATTGCCTCCAATTCAGAACCTTCCGACACCATTGACTGCCTCCGTAATCAGCCACTTACAAAGTATGTATTAAATTACCTATTATAGTTACATTTTGTTACATATTTCTACTGGAAAAATAACTAGTTCCATTTTAACACTGAATAATGACTTAGAAAAGGTCATGATTAGTGCAACAATATGTAACTAAATTGAATAATAAGTTGCAGAAGCGTTATATTACCCCCCGCCGCCCTACCTATATCGAACCGGCAGTCGAAGCCGATAGAATGAGAGATGAGATTAATGAATGCGGAAACAATTCGTGATTTAGTTAAAAAACACCTTTCAGAAAAACCTAGGAATACAGTTGAAATTAAAGATTGGCTATCTAATAGAATCCTACTAGAAGATAATTATGATATTGCAGCTATCTTAGAATCAGATCCTACGATAATTAGAATTGGGAGGATTATGAAAAGTGGAGTTATTGGGGAAGAGTACCCTTTATCGGAATGGGCTACCGATGAATGGGTATTACATCATGAAAGAAAACAGCCTAGAAGTAACGGAGATAAGTAAATATGAGAACTACTAGATTAAGACAGAAAATTAAAAAATTCCTTGATACAAAGGGCGAGGCAAACACTACTGAAATATTAGAACATGTTAACTCAACCATGAGACATGGTACAACACCTCAACAGTTAGGTAACGTATTATCTAAAGATAAAGACATTATGAAAATTGCAACTACAAAGCGTGGCGGAGCTCTTTCTGGACGTTATGAAATATGCGTATGGCAATTACGCCCTGGTACGCAAGAAAGACAAGAATAAATAGAAAATTACTATTTATTCTCTAGTTCTGAACTCCAATCTCCGGTTCTAGCTAGACTATTCATTTTTGAACGGTGTAAAAATACTGATCGGCTTCCTTCATTATCTCCAGTTGCCCACGTTTTCAATGCATTAGCCAGTAATGCTCTACCAAATGAATACGATAGTTGCCAAGGATGATTAATAGCCATAGAATTCATCAAATTTAAATGTGCTGTCGCATCTTCATCAGATTGGCCACCAGAAAGGAATACAATACCTGGAAGATCATTCGGGACTTGTTCGGTTAAACAATCTATAGTCATCTGAGCAACTTTTTCACGAGAGATTTGTTTAGAGCAAGAACTCCCAGCAATTATCATATTTGGCTTGAGTAAAGCACCAGGAATATGTACACCCTGGATTCGGCACTGTTCAAAAGTAGCCTGTAAAATAGATGAGGTGACTTCATAGCAAGTCTCAGCATCATGAATTCCGGCCATCAATACCTCAGGTTCAATAATTGGGACCAAACCTTGCTCTTGACAAATTGATGCGTATCTGGCCAATGCATGAGCATTGGTTGAAATACATGCGTCAGAAGGTTTTCCATCACCTATTTCGATAACTGCACGCCACTTAGCAAATCTAGCACCCATTGAAAAATACTCTTCACACCTTTCTCTTAATCCATCAAGTCCTTCGGTGATTTTTTCACCTTCATGGTTGGCTAAATTTTTTGCCCCAGTATCTACCTTAATTCCAGGATATACACCTAAGGAAGTTAAAGCATCTGGAATAGACCTGCCGTCCGGCATCTTTTGCCTTATTGTTTCATCAAATAATATCACACCACTAATGAATTTTTCATAACCATTAGCCGAGAAAAGGTTAGCCCTGTAAGCATTTCTTGTTTCGGAAGATGCTGAAACACCTACTGCTTCGAGTCGATTTGACATAGTACCGTTACTTTCATCCGCAGCGAGAATTCCTTTACCTGCTGCGACTAGTTCGCTTGCTGTTTTTTCAAGTAGTTGAGTATCCATAAACTAACCTCATGCTAACGTGAAGGCTATAGGAAATGAAGGCATCGCTTTGACAGTCCGGAATCAACTATCATGAGAACCACGAACAAATTTATGAATACCACTCGATACATCAATCACTTCGGATTCAACCAAATATTTACCATTTTCAAAAGTGACTCCTTTTGTACGCCCTGAACAAACTCCAGTTCCAATAAACAATGCATCATCAGATGAGCATAAATCGTCACGCTCCCATAACCTCTCAATATCACCATCGATCATTTCCTCTGCTCTAGATCTATGCCCTTCATTTTTGAAGATTAAACGACCTTGGAAAGGTGCATTTAACCCCCTCAGAGCTGCAGCAGTAATTACTCCTTCGGGAGCCGCTCCAATACCCATCAATAAATCAATTTCAGACCTTGGATCTGCTGCATTCAAAGCTGCCGCGATATCTCCATCTCCTATCAAAACTACATTTACCGATAAATCGTTCAATTCTTTGATTAATTTTCTATGCCGAGGACGGTCCATAACTACAACATTTAATGATTCAATAGATTTGTCCAAAGCATTTGAAGTCGCCTCAATGTTATATGAAGTTGAGGCATCTAGGGATATTTCCCCCATCAACTCTGCGGAACCTGAAATTTTATTCATGTAGCAGTCTGGTGCATGTAACAGAGTTCCTCGTGGTGCGGCGGCAAGGACGGCCATTGCATTTGGCAAGTTATAGGCTACATGATTAGTGCATTCTAGAGGATCTACTGCAATATCAATTGCGGGAGAATTTACATCTCCTTGTAATGAACCCAAGGGTTCGCCAATCCATAACATTGGTGCATCATCCCTTTCTCCCTCTCCGATAGCAACACGTCCATCGAATGGGACGGTATCAAAAACTGCCCTCATTGCTTCAACCGCGGCACCATCGGCAGCTTTGCCATCACCTTTACCAATCCATTTTGACGCAGCAATTGCTGCAGATTCTGTGGCCTGAAGGAAATATTTCTCTAAATCAACGGTTGCCATATTACTTCGGAGTGGTAATCAGCATTCAATTATGTTGGTCTCCTTTGCTCTTTTTCAGAACGTGAACATTATTGATTCTAGAATCAGGATATTGCCCCTCCGAATCTTTTTCAAGAGACTTCAGCATATCCCATGCACACAATAACCCAGCGTTAACTCCACACAATGCTTCCATCTCTACCCCTGTTCGCCAGTGTGTTCTAACAGTAACAGTACATCTAAGATTACAATCTTCAATTTGCCATTCTACAGAGCACCCCTCAATTGGTATCGTGTGACAATGAGGGAGAATTCTCGGAGTTTCTTTGACTGCTTGTATTGAAGCAATAGTTGAAATTTCTCGTACATCACCTTTCTTCGAACGCCCCCTGACTGCATCAATACCGGATGATGATAGTTGCAAAACTCCTGTCGCTATTGCTTCGCGAAAGACTACATCTTTACCCCCTACATCTACAATAGCAGACCATGAATTTTTTAATTCATCAACACTCATGGAATCTCGGAGATGGTACTCATTATTCAGATAAACGGAAGTTTAATCTTGATTCCATATTTATCCGAGACCTTGTTTCCAGATTTCACCATCCGATCTAACTTCTTTTTTCCATAATGGCGCTTGTAATTTAAGCTCATCAATTAACCATGAACAGGCTTTGAATCCCGCCGCCCGATGTTTCGAACCAACATGAATACAAACTATAGGTTGTGAAGGCTCTACAATTCCAGTCCTATGCGCAATTAGAACTGATTTGACATCAAATTTTTCGACAGAAATTCTCGCAATGTCTGTAAGAACTTCGTGTAATTTATTTTCCCAAGCATCAAATTCTAGTCTCTTTACCTTGATTGTGTTGTCTTCACCCCTCGTTAAACCAACAAAAGAAACCACACTTCCGCATCCATCAACATCTATCACAGAACGAAGTTTTTCTGGATCGAGATTTTCTTTTTCTACAAGGATAATAATCTTGTCTTTTTCCATCTCAGTAACCCGCTTATGAACTGTTCGAAGGCAAATTATCGGATGAACTCTTTGATTGTAAATGACCAAACCATTCAAACTATATACCTCATACGCAAATGCATGAAGGAGAGGATTGACATCCTTGGAGCGGGGCTATCGGGACTTGCTGCAGCGACAATCCTTGCTAAAGCTGGCAAAGAAGTTCATGTTCACGAGATACGTAAAGATAGTGGAGCGAGATTTGATGGAGATTTCCAAGGAATTGAGAATTGGACAAGCGAAAATGATTTTTTTGATGAAATGAGGGAATGGGGTTTAGAACCAGAAGAATTTAAGTCAAATGCATTTGAAATAATTGATTTAATTCATCCAGATGATGTAATCACAAATCCAAAATCAAACGGCACTGCTTTCAGAGTTGTAGAGAGGGGGACTGACGAACATTGTATAGATCAGGGATTCAAAAGAATGGCAATATCTGCCGGTGCTAATATACACTATGATGCTAGGGTCAAACCAGAGGACTGCGATATCATTGCAGCGGGTCCAAAAGATTCTAGCGCGATTGCTTTTGGAGAAATTTTCCATACCGATCACCCCAACCATGTGGCATTCCAACTGAATGATAAATTGGCTCCTGGCGCATATTCATACCTAATTATAATTGATGGAGTGGGACTAATTTGCACATGTTTATGGAGGAAACAAAAGAAATCAGGCAGATATCTTAATGAAACCATCGCTTGGTATGAATCTTACTATAAATTGAATAGAATTCCTATCAAGAGAGTCGGTGGTAAGGGAGACTTTAGTTTACCAAAAAAATATGTTCATGAAAATAAAATATATGTTGGAGAAGCCGGAGGTTTACAGGATTTTATGTGGGGTTTTGGGATGAGATACGCAATCACAAGCGGAGTTTTAGCAGCACAATCAATCCTCAAAGAATGCGATTATGAGGCCGAAGTAAAAAAGAAACTTGTTCCTTTGATTAAAACAAGTGCAATTAATAGATTTTTAATGAACAGAGTAGGCGATAAAGGGTTTAAATTTGTAGCAAAATACTGGATGAGAGACCAAGAAAAGAAAGGAGAGGGGTTGAGTTTTATGAGATGGGTGTACCAACCAGGTATTTTTAGAAAATCTCTCTGGCCGCTTGTCAAACTATCAATGCTGAGGAAAAAGATGTTACAAGACGGCCGTCTGGTCCATAGGATGCCATTTAGAGGGCCTTTGAAGAGAGATATATGGGAACCTAGTGTCAAAGCTAACGAAATAGGTGAACAATGGAATATAGTTAGGAAAAGTGGTGCAAAACTATCATTCAGCGACTCAGATAGTTAATAATAGAGCATTACTTTGATTCCGTTTCTTTCATTAACAGATTGTCTCTGCGATGGACATGACTTCATGGCCTGACCTTGAGCCTATGCCGAACAAACTAGTGAATTATGGCGTTACTGATAACGGCATAGCCGTTATAGAACTAATATCAGACACAGATGGGAAACCACTTGAAGAAGGTAGAACATCCGTCAACACATATACTCGAGAAATGTGGGAAGATATAGATCAGGCAATTCTTAATGCTAGATTTGATGGGAATGTTTCTGTAATATTGCTAACTGGACACGGTGAGAAGTTCTTCTCAGCGGGAGCAAGTATAAATTATCTCAATACATTATCTCCAAGATACAAATACTTCTTTTGTTTACATGCTAATGAGACTCTTTCTAGACTTGAACAAACTCCAAAATTAGTGATTGCTGCACTCAACGGTCATACAGTTGGTGGTGGACTCGAGATTGCAATGGCAGCTGATATCCGAATTGCACACAAAGGTAATTTCCAAATTGGTCTACCAGAAGTTTCTCTTGGTGTCCTAGCAGGAACTGGTGGTACCGCAAGATTATCACGCCTAGTTGGAAAAGCAAGGGCAATGGAGATAATGGTTACTGGAAGAAAATTTTCATTCGAAGAAGCTAGAGATATGAGTTTAGTTCACGACATATATGACAGTATCAGTTTAGAAGAATTTAGAATGGATGTAATAGATTATGCAGGACAATTTACCTTGCCATTGGCTGCGGCTAAAGCAATTGGAAATATCAAACGCAGTGTTCAAAGTGGAATTGAAATACCTCTTGAATATCATCTGGCTCTGGAAAGAGAACTACAATCTGATTTATTCCAATCTGAAGATGCTAAGGAAGGAATTGCATCATATGTCGAACGAAGAACACCTAGATTCACAGGGAAATAAAATTCTGTGCTAAATGTACATTTATTCATATACTAACATCTCTCCGGCAAATATATGTCAGGTAGCGAAATAGTAGAAGGATATACCCCCAACTTTGAGGCTTGGATTAGAGACTTCAATGAGTGGCAAACAAGAATTGGATTTGACCCCTCTTGGTTGGGAGATTACAGATTTGATATTAAATTCGACTGGGACACTGCTGGAAACTCCATCGAGTTTGGAGATTTCAAAGGTATGCCAAAGTGGGAACGAAGGATGCAAATACCACAACAGAACATCAGAGATGCAATAATTAGTATGGTAAGTGTACAAGGAGATACAGAATTTGCAAGCGTAGAACAACAAAATCATCTTCTAGCCACAGCACCTACTGAATATGACAAAAAATCTGCTCTCAGAATTATGTGTGAAGAGCAAAGACATGGATGGCAAATGGCCTACTTATTGTGCACTTACTTTGGTGAGCAGGGTGTCAGGGAAGCTGCGAAACTCTTGGAAAGAAACGCTCAGGATGGAACAAGAATTTTAGGTTCATTCAATGCACCTATAGATCATTGGCTCGACTTTTTCTGTTTCACTCATTTCATAGATAGAGATGGGAAATACCAGTTGAAAATGCTTAGTACATCTTCATTCAAACCACTTGCAGCGTCTATGGGACCAATGCTAAAAGAAGAATCATTCCACCTAGGAACAGGTGCAAATGGACTCAGAAGGATTGTCAAACAAGGAGTCATCCCTTGTGAACTATTACAGAAATATCTCAATAAGTGGATTAGTACAGGTCTAGATTTGTTTGGAACTGATGACTCCACAAGTGCACAGTGGGCCTATGTCTATGGTGTAAAAGGAAGATATGACGAAAGAGAAAGTGATATCGAAGCAGATAGAGAACACCTAAATGAAGCGAGTAGAGAATTATATTTCCAAGAACTTCGTGAAGAAATGAGAAGAATTAGTGCTGCAAGAAAGGAAGGAGAGCCGGAACTTTTTATTCCTTCTGACAAATTTAATCGAGGCATTGGGAACTATTCCGGAAAGAAATATACAATCAGAGGAGAAAAATTTGAGGGGACTGATGAAGAATATGAAGCATATTTAATCAGTGTTTTACCTACCGAAGAAGATGAATACAAACTAATGAATGATTATATGAAACAAGATTGGATTCAGTACCGCGAATGGAAAGGTAATTGATTTTTGGTTGGTGAATATATGCAACATGTAGCGTTATTAGCCTTCGATAAAGAAAAGTGCAAACCCTTCTTTGATAGATTAACTGAATTATTCTATGAACATCATCATTCAGAAATGCAAGATTCTGAAGAATATGAAAAATTACTTTATATGGTTAAGAAACCATATGACAACAATATGTTAGATATGATTGACAAATGGATGGGATTAGAAAAAAGAGAATGGAGAGAAGAAACAACTAGAGAAGTGAAATTAGCGTTGTATGCGATTAGATATCCAGATACACTTCTACTAGATAGTTTCACAGAGAATCCAAGATCAGATATCAAAAGACTTTCGGCATATTTACATTTCACTCATCATACATACGCAATTTGGGATGAAGATACAAGAAAAGGATTAGAGAAAATTGGAATTTATATACCTGAAACAAAGGTTGCTGACCCTTTCATCTATGGAGCTTATGTAAGTGCTATTGAATTATTGAAAGATGTCGCTCCATTTACATGCTTCCTTGAACATGATGTTCCGAGGCAGAGATTATTCCAGTCAGCTCTTGCAGCATATGGAAGAGAAGAATGAGCAATACCTATTGGCTATGACCATTACGTATGTGTATGCAAGTACGTACTGTGGCAGTCATAGGAGCAGGAACAATGGGTTCAGGTATCGCTCAAGTTTGTGCCCAAAGTGGCTGGCAAACAAGAATCTTTGATGTTTTTCCTGGAAGTTTAGACAGGGGAGTTGAGAAAATATTCTCATTCTGGGACAAGGGAATAGAAAAAGGAAAGACGACAGTTAATGAAAAAGAAAAATGGAGTCTGAACCTAAAGGCTTGTTATGAAATTTCAGAGGCTTTGGAAAATGTTGATTTAGTAATTGAAGCAGTTCCAGAAATTATGCATCTCAAAAAAGAGATTTTTTTGAAAATCGAAGATTTAGTGCCGAAACATGCTATACTAGCAACTAATACCTCAAGTCTGCCAATTTCAGAGATTGCGAATATTACAAATTGCCCTGAAAGAGTTATTGGAATGCACTTTTTTAATCCTGTTCCAATAATGAAACTTCTCGAACTTGTTAAGCATGAAAAATGTTCTAAAGAAACTATTGAATTAGCTCAATCTGTGGGCCGAGAAATGGGTAAGGAGACTATCTTAGTTAATGATGTACCAGGATTTGCAACCAGTAGGCTCGGAGTTGTACTTGGAAATGAAGCAATCAAGATGCTATCTCAAGGAGTGGCTTCAGCTAGCGATATAGATATTGCTATGAAACTTGGATATAAACACCCTATGGGTCCTTTGGAACTTTCCGACTTAGTAGGTTTAGACGTGAGGAGAGATATTTTGAATAGTCTGGCTGAGTCTTTTGATGATGAGTCGTATAGACCTCATCCTTTGTTGAACAACTTAGTTTCAGAAGGGAGTTTAGGACGGAAAACAAAGAAGGGAATCTATGTTTGGGATGAAAATGGTAAGAAAGAAAGGGATGACTTACCAATATAGGTGTCAGTATGTCAGATATTCTTGTTGAATTATTAGGAATTATTGCTGGGACTCTCGGTGTGATTGCATGGGTCCCTCAATTAAATGAAGTTTGGAAACAGAAAAAACATGAAGGAATTTCATTACCCACATTATACTTAATCTGTACAGCATTATTATTGTGGCTGGTTTATGGATTTATCATTGGATCGATCGCAATAATCATCTCAAACCTTGCTGCATTATATTGCATTCTGATTATAATTTTCGGAGTAAATAAGTTGAGAGAAACTGATGGTTATTTATTCTTCACCAAAATTTGGGTTTCTCTTATTCAAAAATGAAGATACACCTTCCACAAAATCAGGAGTTAAAGAGGAATTAGTGATTAATAACTTCTCAAATTCTAGTTGAGTTTCCATGAAAGTTGAGGTTGACGCATCAATTAATTGCTTGGTAGATCTACGACTTGATTCAGCCCAACTACCCCATTTTTCTGCTACTTTAATGGCACTTTCAATAAGTTCTTCAGATTCCACTAATTCATCAACCGCACCATATTCTAGTGCTTTATTACCATCCCATACTTCATTATTGAAAAAGAATTTTTTTGCTTTTTGGTTCCCAACAAGTCTGGGGAGTAACCACGTAGTGCCGCCATCTGGAGATAAGCCTAGAGAAAAGAATGCTGCAGCTAACTTTGCTTCTGGGACACATACTCTATAATCGGCACATAAGGCCAGACCTAACCCTCCACCGGCAGCAGAACCATTTATTGCAGCAATAAAGATTTTCTCAGATGCACGAATTTTCAGTTGTATAGGATGGAGAAGTGAGGTCAGACCACCTACTAAATCGGCAATATTACCTTTATCAATTGCCGAAGCAAATGAATCAATATCGGCTCCAGAACAAAAGAATTTTCCGCTCCCCGTCATTATTATTGATTTAATTGATGAATCTTCCAATAAGTCGTTGATAATATCTGACATTGATTTCATTGATTCCATATTCAATCCGTTTCTTGATGTTTCTACAGATAAAGTCACCAAAGATACTCCTTTAGATAGATGTTCAACTGTAATAGACATAAATATCCGAGTAGGTACTCACTATTAGAATGCGTGAATATCTAAAGTGAGAACTCCTCGCATTGTCCATGCATACACGAGATCAATTGTATATCGATGGAAAATGGGTTCAACCAATAGGGACTGGGAGTATAGATGTAATTAATCCTGCAACAGAAGAAATAATAGGGAAAATTCCAGTTGGTTCGAAAGAAGATATTGATATTGCGGTCTCTGCTGCAAGAATTGCATTTGATTCTTGGTCAAAAAGTAGTATAGAGACAAGAATAGATATTCTAAATGCTCTCTCAGATGCATTGAAGGAAAGAGGAGAAGATATCGCTCAAACCATTACTGCTGAAGTTGGAACACCAATTGGATATTCTAGAGTAGCAATGGTAGGAACACCCAGGGTTGTTTCTAGAAGTTATGCAAAAATTCTAGAAAATTTTGATTGGGAAGAGAAAGTGAGAAACTCAATTATTTGTAAAGAGCCAATAGGTGTTTGTGCATTCATCACGCCTTGGAACTTCCCTCTGCATCAAATTATAGGAAAAGTTGCTCCCGCTATTGCTGCAGGCTGTACTATGATATTAAAACCATCAAAAGAAGCACCTTTAAGTGCATTTATCCTGGCAGATATATTACATGAAATTGGATTACCATCTGGCGTTTTTAACTTAGTTTCGGGGCATGGATCTGAAATTGGTAATTATATGTCGAGTCATCCAGAAGTCGATATGGTCTCGTTCACTGGATCAACAGGAGCAGGGATTTCAGTAAGTGAAGCAGCTGCAACTACCGTAAAGAGAGTTACATTAGAGCTAGGAGGTAAAAGTGCAAATGTGGCTCTAGAAGATGCTGATCCAACTTTGGTAGCAAAGAAAGCCATAGGAGCTTGCCATCAAAATAGTGGACAAACATGTTCTGCACTAACGAGACTCATTATTCCTGAATCTATGAGCGATAAAGTTTACCAAATCATAGCAGAAAAGAATAATTCCTACACAGTAGGTGACCCTCTGGAAGAAAACACAAGATGCGGTCCTATGGTAAGTTTAAGACAACAAAAAAGTGTTAGTAAATATATTGAATCTGGAATAAATGAGGGTGCTAGCTTGATTTCAGGGGGACTTGGTATGCCTGAAGGTATTTCCAAGGGGTACTATGTGAAACCAACTATATTTGCAAATGTTTCTCCAGATATGAAAATCTGGAAAGAGGAAATATTCGGTCCTGTTTTAGTGATTACGACTTACAAATCAGAAGAAGAAGCTCTTGAATTAGCAAATGATTCAATATATGGTCTATCTGGAGGAGTATGGTCTAAAGATCAGGAAAGAGCAATAGAATTTGCTAAAGACATGAGGACGGGTCAGGTTAGCGTAAATGGTGGAGCATTCAATGTTAGTGCACCTTTTGGCGGTTACAAACTTTCAGGGAATGGAAGAGAACTTGGGGCCCATGGGCTTAATGAGTTTCTAGAGATAAAATCTATACAACTTTAGACAACAATCTTCTCTATTTTCCAAGCCATTTAGGTGATTCTCGATTTAAGAAAGCATTAACCCCTATTTCCTTATCTTCGGTATCAAATAAGGCCACAAATTCTGATCTCTCCATCCGTACACCTTCGCTAAATGGAAGATCTAGTGAGGCTCGGACTGCACGTTTTGCAACTTTCGTAGTATAGGGGGATTTCCTCGCAATACTTTCTGCTAATTGCATAGTAGTTTGTTTAAGCTGTTCAGGAGTAGTTACTGAATTTACTAAGCCATAAGAAAGCGCTTGTTCAGAATCAATCATATCTCCTGTAAGCACCATTTCCAACGCTTTACCGTATCCAATTAGTCTACATAATCTCTGAGTACCTCCACCTCCTGGAATTAATCCTAGATTTATTTCAGGCGTCCCAAATTTCGACCTATTAGAGGCTATTCTAATATCGCAAGAAAGCGCTAATTCAGTACCTCCACCCAAAGCAAAACCATCAATCATAGCTATTGTTGGTTTAGACAGATTCCATACCCTTTCCCAAGCATTATCTTCAAAGAAAGGCCTAACATCATCTGAATTTTTACCTACAAATTCAGAAATATCTGCGCCTGCTGCAAATGAAAAAGGTTTTGATTTACGGCCTTCAAGAGGAGTATTTGGAGGAGCACCAGAAATTACTATTACTCTAATTAAATCGTTAGATTCAGCCATTTCACATGCTTCTTTCAAGGATTTATGAGAATCAGAATTTAACGAATTTAGTTTATCTGGGCGATTTAACGTCCAGATCGATATCAGCCCCCCCTCTGGAAATGTATCTTCAACTGGAATATTTTCGATTAGTAGGATATCATCGCTCATGTATTGTCGAAGAGGAATGAATGTTTGAAAGTACGGTTAGCCCAATTTCATTCTTTTTCTAGATGAAGCGGCGGGATAGGGGGAAGACCAGGTGGAGGAGGCATAGGAGGAAGACCAGGTGGTGGAGGCATAGGAGGAAGACCCTGAGGGAATTGAATATCAGTATCTACAACCAATGAATCCGTTTTTGTTTGCCCTGTTTCTTTTTTCTTATTTTCAACTACTAAAGGGATGGTTAGTTTTAGAATTCTATTATTATCAATCCGAACATAAGATACTCCAAGAGGTTTACTATCATCATATTCTTCAGATTCTTCTAATATTGTAAGTCCATGATTTGGATCATTCAATAAAGTGGCGAGATCTTCACCATCTTCTACTTCAGTCCATAAACGAGCTTTTGCTGCCCTTCTTTCTGCTAAGGCCATTCTTCTCTTCCTTTCTAATGTTGAACGAATTTCTGCTTGTCTAGATCTACGTTGATCAACAAAATTTTCTATTTCCGATTCCATTTCAGATTGAGCATCGGATGTGATGACCAATTTTTTAGCAAGTTTAGTACCTTCAACCGCTCCAACATTAACACCACTAAAATTAGGTAGAGGAGGTGATATTTCGGTCGCCTCTTCATTCATAGAGGTTGCATCCGGTAGAGGCAAATGTGGCAAAGGTGGTGGGACAATAGATGATTTTTTACGACTTCTTTGGAGTTTCTCTTCGTTTAGGGAATTAACTGGTTCCTGTCTTTTTTCTGAATATGATTCAACTTGCGGAATTATTATGTTTTCGGATTCAGACTCAGTAATGATTTTAGGGGGAGAAGATAGCAATTTTCGATTACCAGTAAACATCAATATAGCTAATATAGATAATAATACTACACCACCCGCAATTTGAGAAATAAAATCCAGTCTCCCTTGGAAAATAAGAAACAAGCAAGATCCAAATATGAATGAGAACCAACCAATTATTCTCAACAAGGAAGGCATAATATCATCTCTGGGAGTGGGGGTCCTATCTTCACTTTGACGGAAGGCTGAGTTTATCATAAAGAATCCTCAGAGACTCTCCACGATGAGATTTAGATTCCTTTTCATAATCCTGCATCTCTCCAAAAGTACGACCGTCACCAGAATCTGGAATGAATATGGGGTCATAACCAAAGCCATTTGAGCCTTTTATTTCAGTTGATATACTGCCCAGACATTTCCCCAATGCACGGAAATATACGCCATCTCTGTACAAAATCGAACAAGCACGATATTCTGCATTACGATTCGATTCATTCTCAAGAAGTTTTAGTATTCCTTGATTACCCACAGTTCTAAAAAAATAAGAGGAATAAACACCAGGGAAATCATTCAGAGATTGTATAAATAAACCAGAATCTTCTACTAGTAAAGCATGATTCTCAAAATTAGTACCTGAAATTAATTCCAAAGCCTGCTGAATTTTAAATTCAGATACAACTTCTATTTCTGAGGACTGGGGTTCAATAATTTTTGGGGCTAAGCCATTGATAAGAAACTGTTCAATTTCATAACCTAACTCGGATAAAGTCTGATTCGCCTCAATAACTTTATTTTCATTACTGGTCAGAAATAGTACTTTCATAATAATCACTAACTTATCTAGGCATGGTACCTTACTCGCCCTCTAATTGAATTAAATCTTTCAATAACATCCGGCCCTGATGGAGCAGTATCATCAGAAGAATTGGACAGATAGCCATCAATCATTGATTCTATCGCGCCATTTTCTTCATAATGGCTTGCATTAAGGCATTCATGTAAGACTTGTAGATCGAGACCTAAATGTTCTATTTCAGGTGAAATTTTAGAAAGCCCGAAATCAATTAAAGTCAATTCTCCTTCGTCATTTATCATGACATTGTGAGTAGTCAAATCTCCATGAGATATTCCCAATTCATGTAATTGGCGTATTAAGCCACCGAATTTCTCAATCTGTTCAATATTAGATTCACCATTCAACAAAGATTCATACAAAGTTACACCTTCTACTTCCGATAAAATAATCCAACCTTCATCTATATCTACGTCAAATAGTGAGGGAGATGAAACTGTAGTTGAATGCAATTTTCTTAATACCCTGACTTCTACCGAAATTCTTTGACGTGTTAATCGCCTATCTAAATCAGGGTGACGATATGAGCGATGATTGCGTTTTTTGAAAATAGCTTTCTCCCCCATCCAATACCCTGAAAATACTGTTGCTTCGGCACCTTGATGAATCATTTGGGAAGGTTTCCACAATGGCACCGACTCATCACCCATGTGTACCGGAGATGACATACCTTGAAAGAGGTTAAACCTGACCAGTAAGTGAAATCACATGTCTATGGACCTACCGGCAGCACCTAAAACTCAGGGGAAAGTGATTCCTAAGATATATTCTCCAGAGAAAATTGATGAAGAAGCAGAGAGGCTAATCAACACAATAAAGCAGCCTGAGAGATGGACACTTGAACACTGTAAGACAATAGCCGCATATACTTTAGAGATTAATGAATTAAAAAAAGAAAAAGATGTTTATCTTATTGCTCATTCATATCAAACACCAGACATCATCTATGGAGTAGCCGACGAAGTTTCAGATAGTTATTCACTTTCTAAATCTGCTAGGGACGCTGAACAACAGATTATTCTTTTTTCTAGTGTTAGATTTATGGCTGAAACTGCGAAAATACTCAGTCCGAATAAATTAGTTATACATCCCTCTCCAGAAGCAGGGTGCTCATTATCGGAAAGTATTACTGCAAAAGATGTGAGGAAATTAAAGGAAAAATACCCTGGAGTTCCGGTGGCTTGCTATATCAATACCACAGCAGAAGTAAAGGCTGAAGTAGATGTATGTGTTACAAGTAGTAATTATCTAAAAATATGTGAAAATTTACCAGGGGAAAAATTAATTTTTGTTCCAGATAAATTTATGGGTGAGCACTTACAAAAGTCATTAGTTGGAAAGAAAGATGTCATCATTTATGATGGAGTATGTGAAGTTCATGCATTATTTACCGGTGAAAAAATTCTATCGTGGAGAGAAAGAGCGAATGATGCAGGGATTGATCTTCAGGTACTAAGTCATCCTGAATGTTCAGCAGATGTTCTAGAAGAGAGTGATTTCATAGGTAGTAGTGAAGTACTGATAAAAGAATCTATTAAATTAGGGAAAGAAGGGAAAAATAATATTATGTTAATTACTGAATGTGGGACTGCTGATAGAGTGTTAGCGGAAACTAATGATGAGATGAATATTATTGGAGCCTGCGTAATGTGCAGACATATGAAGACCACGCTTTTGGAAGATATACTACAGTCATTGAGAGACCCAAGAGAGGACCAAATAATTAATTTAGAACAAGAAGTTATTGAAAAGGCAAGATTCTCTCTAGAAGAGATGTTTAGATATGCTGAAATTTAATTAGTAATTCTTTTCTCAATAGCAGACTGATGAGATAGTAGCAGCAATAACGGAATTAACATCAATATTGCTGATTGTAACACAACAGATGAATACTCTTCGAAAGTTTTCTCTAATGAATAAATAACTAATTTTGAATTGCCATTTTCATCAATTTCAATCCATGTTACACCATTATCAAGCACATGAGGATTTTCTCGATCATATAATTCATCGAAGGTTATTTTGACACGTTCATTATTATCTTCAACATTCCAAATGAATACATCTCTATTGATATCTTCAGGTTCAAAATTGATGGTAGGGGAAGTGATTGGTCGCTGTAGAAAAGCGATATAATTGCCTTCGATACTAGGGGATTCTGATGGCCATAAAGGATTTGAAATCATCTCTTGATTACCGGTCAAAGCATCTACTAGTATTAAGCGATTGAGTGGGCCAACATCAACTAAAACAACTACTAAATTACCTTCCATTTCGATATCTATAATTGTTGAGTTATTATAATCAACAGGTATTTCATAGAATTGAGCGAGGTATTCGTCATTCAATTCATTTGAGAAGTTTTCAATCAATATATTAATCTCAATTCCTTGATTAAATGGTGTTGTGACATTAATCATAGGGCCGTTCATAGTATTAAATGCTGAAGCGAACAATTGGCCTGCCCCTTCTATTGCGGTTAAACCTTCGACATAATTTGAGGAAATCAATTGACTATTAATCGTATTATAAATCTCCATTGTATTGTTCTTAATTATAACTAAACAAGGCTGTCCCAGCTCATTCTCAATGATAGAAACTCTGTCCATTTTATCATCATTGATTAGACTAAATATAGGCTCAAAAACTTCAATTGAAGAATTATTTAATTGGAAAAAATCTAATTTTAAATCGTCGAAAAGTACGAGATTATTATTTGATAATTCAATTTGAGGCGGAGAAAACCAATTATTTCCTTCAATAATCGCTTCCTTCTGAGTACTTACATTCCATAATTTGATTGTTATTTCATCATCTATATCTTCAACTCCAACCACCCAACCTTCTGAACCCGCAGCATCGGTAGGATTAACTCCTTCAATTGGAAAATCTTGATGGGTTGCGTCCCATAATAATACACCACTAGTCAAGATTAATACTACAGCGATAAACGCTTTTGTCTGGCTGGAACTTGGCTGTTGGATAGGATGAAAGAACTTCCTGATAATTATCCAAGACTCAGAAAACCATTTCTTAGGGTCATCAATTGCACGAGCTAATCTTCTTGAAAATAATCTTTCATCTGCGAATTGCCAAATTGGCGTATGTGTTTTGGCTGTAATCTCTACTGCAATCATTGCGACAATAATCCCGCCAATTATATCAGTGACCCAATGAATACCAAGATAAAGGATTGTGAATGCTGTTATTACAATAAATACCAGTAGAAATCTCCTATATTTTAACCATCTTTCATCTGAGTCCCATCTTTCCATAGTTAACCATATAGCAAAAGGCAAGCCGATATGTAAACTTGGCATACCATTTGTGAATGGATCAATCTGTATGAACCAATTATGAATTTCGGGAGTTAAATCATAAGCTATTGTTTCCATTTGAGGGATATAGTTTCCAGTTACTCTAACATTAAAAAATAGATAGAACGGAATAGCTAGGATATATACCCAAAACATCGATAATGAAACTCTATCTGCCATATATCTATCATCAAAGAAAATTGGGTATATGAAAGAAGAGAATGTCACAGCCATGAACCCCATGACATAAAAGTGAGTTAAACCAAAAGATAGTAAAGAATTACTTAATGAATCTTGTATCCACCAGACAATATCGCCCTCTATCGCATAAATGTAAGGAGTCATGTCAAGTTGAGTGTTGGCCATTAGAATCCTATCTAATTGATCTAGTATATCCTTCCACAAATAAACTGAAAAAACAACTATCATATGAGCCCAATATCTTCTGAACATATCGATAAAACTGGAGATACGAATTTTAGCATAATCTGGCTTGAAAAATGGCATTAAAGAAATACTAATTATGATTGCTCCAGTAATCCAAGTAAGGTAAATACCACTCGCCACTGCCATATTACCAATATCACTCGGGAAGACTATACGTCAAGAAACTGACCCTTCTATGAAATGATGATTTATGATATTCGAACCGTAGGACTACTTGGAAGTTCCAATGTTTCAACCACTTTTTCAACGATTTTATCAAAGGCCTCCGCAGTTGCACCATCAGGTTCTGCTAATATGCGATGAACTCCGTCATCTCCACCTCTGACAATACCTGGATCGAAGGGAAGAGAACCGAGGAATGGAACAGAAAGATTTTCTGCGGCATCTGAGCCTCCTCCACTCTTGAATACATCTAGTGTAATTGACCAGTTTCCTTCGGAATCAGAGACTGTTTCAATCATATTACCACTTGGCCCCTTTATTGATACCTTAGTGTCTGAATCAGTGATACCATTAATTGTGTATCCACTCATGTTTTCTACAACTCCAATTACAGGAATAGAAATAGTTTTAGCGAAATTGATTGATTTTCTACTATCTAATAATGCAACTTCTTGTGGCGTCGTTACGATGACCACTCCGTCAATTGTTGGTAGGCTTTGTGAAACAGTCAGCGGCTCATCACTCGTTCCTGGAGGGAAATCGATTATCAAAGCATCAAGTTCACCCCACTCTACATCGCCAATAAATTGATTTATCGCACCTAATTTTATAGGACCCCGCCAAATAACAGGTTTATCAGGATCTTCAATTAAAAATGCCATAGAAATCACCTTAATTCCATGGGAACCGATGGCCGGATGAATACGTCCATTCTCAACATGTAAATCTGAACCTTCTAAACCTAACATCTTTGGAACATTGGGGCCAGTAATATCAATGTCCATTATTCCGACTTTCTTACCCATACGAGCTAGAGAAAGTGCCAATCCAGTAGCCACTGTTGATTTACCAACACCTCCTTTACCGGACAAAACCATAATCTTATGTTTAATATCCTGGTCTATTTTATTGATTCGTAACTTCCTTTGCATCTGTTGGTAAGCTTGTTCCATCTGAGCTTTCTGTTCAGTTGATGCTTCGGGTTTTTCTGTTTTCTGTTCTGATTTGCCATGATGATGACTAATCGGAGGTTCTGACATAATTAATGCGCAGGGTAAACAATACTTCAACCCTAGTGAAGATTAATTTTACATTTAATATCAAGATACTACAGGCGTATATTTGATTACAGATAATCTCCAGGATGTTATATGAATCTATTATTTGTCTGTGTTGGAAATACTTGTAGAAGCCAAATGGCTGAAGCTTTGGCAAAAAATATGGGATTTAAAGCACAATCAGCAGGAACAAATCCCGGAGAAAAAATAGCAGAAAATGCAGTAAAAGTGATTAATGAACTTGGAATTGAAATGAAAAATCAATTTCCTAAATCTATCAATACAATAGAATCTAAAGGCTATGATGAAATAATCAGTATGGGATGTGGAGTTGAATGCCCCAATCTTCCAATTTCAAATGATTGGGGGTTAGATGACCCAGTAGGCCATGATATCAATTTTTACAGAAATACTAGAGATAAAATTCAATCTCTTCTAGAAAAATTGTCTCAAACTCAGACCGACGCTTAGAAAAGTGACTCGGGTTTCCCAAAGTTCACACGAGTGTAGTGTAGTGGTTATCACCGGGCGTTGCCAACGCCTGAACCCGGGTTCAAATCCCGGCACTCGTACCATGACTAATCAAAATCGGAATTACGTAATACTATTAAAATACCAGTAAATGATAAGCATAATACAATTAGTAAACCAATTATGATCAATGCTGGTCTATTTTCTAGTATCCAGTTATCTGAAATAGATTGATCAGTTTTATCTAGTTTAATTATCAAACTTTGATCAGCTGAATCTGTTGTAGAAAGGAAGATATCAGTCCCTCTCACAAAAATTTCTATCTCGCCGTTAGGCAAACTTGAACGGGCAAGAATCTCTAAAGAATATACTCCATCATTAGCATTTTTATCAACACCAAGTCCATCATCATTCATTAAAATCCAGTTATTTGACTCACCTATGGGTGCTAATCTACCCATTTTAACTTGAACAGAAGATAAACCATCGGGATCAATCATTACAATTTCCAGTATTTGAGAAATTGGATCACCGGATTGAGGTACTGATACAGTATCAGTAACATCATTTCCTCTAACAATTGAATAATTAACAAAAGCAGGAGCCTCATTCTCTATAATCAAAATAGAGCTTATTTCCACCCCATTTACAAAGGAATTAGTTATCAATCTAGAAGAATCATTACCATCTGTCAATCTAATAGGGATCAACCTTTCGCCGGGAGCGATACTCGATGGAACCTGGAATTGACCAACCCAGTTTGAGTCGATCAATGACAGAGGTACTGATTCTCCACCGGCACTGGTTAACTCTATTGAAACAGAGTTTACTCCATGGCCATCATTTGCTGAAATTGACACATCCACCATATCTCCTCTTTTCACAACATTAGGTACAAAACTAACCGATGACATTACTGGAGCAGGATTAAGGATATTAATTTCTGAAGAAAATAACACATTTCCCCAATAATCAATAATTTCTATTTCAACAGTTTTATTGCCAAAATCGAGACTATTTGCGATAATTAGTGAAGTCCAAACATCATCATGAATAACACTGTCTCCAAATAATCCTCTATCCGATAATTCAACCTTACCCAATCCAAAATCTGACATATCAACAGATACGGAGATTATATCATTATCTACATCTTCAACAAAGATTTCGAGATGAGATTGACCACCTTCGGCATATAAAAATCCCTCTCTAAACTGAATTTTTTCTATTGACGGAGGAGTATTTTCTTCAGCAACAATTATTGAAGGTGAACGAATTTTTTCTAAAACTTGAGTCTCATTAAAGTTAACTTGGCTTTCCAATAGAGGTAAAATTATTGAACGATTAACTTGATGGAATAATCCTGCCAATAAGCCTTCATTAATTACACTACCAGATGCTTCTGTATTTTCTCCGTAATCCCCTATCCAGTCGATTACATCAACATTATGCCCATCAATATTTACTTCCCTAGTTTCTTGAACTACAATAGATAAAACAAGTTCTAAATTTCTAGATAAGATTATTTCATCTCCTGAAATCAAAATCTCGGGAATCACGCCTGTTTCTTTCGTAATAGGTGATGATTCAAATGAACTGGCAGCTGGCCTTTCAGGCTCTACTTGTATTGGAGACTGTTCTGGGAAATAATCTGATTTCGAACCATTATCTTCAATATATTCATATCTAATCACAGGATTTTCCCAATAAGATTGAGGTACTACATATTCATACGTCAGATTATGCTCAGCATTTATTTCTTCATCTACAATCATGAAAACTGAAGAAACATTCAGCCAATTCTCATTTCTAATTTTATTAACCTCAAAGTCATTACCTGTATAATTCTTCTGAATAACTTTATCATCGATAAATCGAATTATTCCAAATGAACCGGAAACATCTCCATCATATGTCCCATCTACTCTTAATGTGTCATGAAGAATAAATCCATTTCTATCTTCAAAATGTAATTTTTCGACGGTCCCGTTAGTATAGATATATGGTGCCTCATCAGAAATTAGGGCGTTAAATTCTGCATTACCGAGATACTTCAAAAGGTGCTCTTCTTGAACTCCATTTATCCACAAATCTTTGTATCTGAACTCTTCTAACTCAAGATCAATGTTTCCATCTGCAAAATCAATAAAACTTGTAGCATCGGCTTCTAAATTTATATTATGGTATTCGCGAATGCCATCTGAATCAAATGATTCAAAAAAGAATGATGAAATATCACCTGTTATGAACATGGAATCATTGTCAGAATTTTCTAACAATTGTAATACGCCATATCCATCAATTAGCAAATGTTCAGTGTAGCTATCTTGTGATAATGTGCGGTTATACATTGCTTCCGTTACATTGACTGATATATCCAATCCGTCCTGAAAAGTAGATAAATTACCTTTACCGCTCATTTCAAACTCCTGCCCAACTAATTCTTCATCGTAATATGTCTGATTAAGCCAAACCTTATCTAAATCTAGTTCAATATCCATATTTTCAAAATTGGAAAGTTCAAAACTTCCAGATCCTAATTCATTTGATACGAGGTTTGGGCCTATTCTTTGCTGCCACCCTCTACCCTCAAAGAATAATTTAGAACTGGTTTCTGATGTACCCAACACATTGTTTTGCCATGTCCTATTACTAGTTATTTCATGATCTGCTATTGGCTGATTCCAATTTGTTACTCTGATAAATCTACTGCAAGATGCTTCTAAAGTTTCAACTGAAATTTCAATTTCATCTTTGAAAATAGGCTCTTCAGGTAAAATAATATCAATTTCTCCTCCTGCCACAACTATATTCGAATTAAATTTATCACCGATTGTTTGATTATCACGTAGATGGTTTATCGATGTTTCAACTAGATGAGGAGTGGATCCATTTCCAAAAGAAGGATAGAAGGTTACTACATATCGATGTGTTATCATCGAATCATATGTTGAAAAATTACCATCAGTATCCACATTTTCAATATATGTTACTCCCCAATCTGTAAGAATCTCGCATTCAATAGATTCATTTTCTTCTGCTGAAACTAATGATGTAAAACTACTAAAAAATAAAATTAAAAAAATCATAAAAGATTTTTGTACTTTGTACATAATAAACTGTAGAGGAAATCGTATTTCAAACTTTGTGGTTAATGGTTATTAGAAAATATCTAATCAAGAGTTTAGAATAATGGTTCTTCCCAATCATCTTCCTCACCTGATCTCTCTTTCCAAAGGTTTGCCGGCATATCATCATATATTCCAGCATAAGGATCATCATCTACGACTTTTTTAGCTCGCATCTCCATTGCAGCGAGCGCGAATGCCTCCGCTGTAGATTTAAATTTCCAATAATGTATTCTCCATTCTCTCCCATCCCATAAGGTGGTCTCTTCAGATTCAGTGGTCAACAAATCATAGTCTTGTAATTGATAAAAAAGATTACGATCATTAGGCTCTAATGCATTATCTATTATTCGATTTGAAAAACCAAAGAAACCGAGAGCATGTTCTGCAATACCCTCTGCTACAACTGTTTCCATATCTTCATCAACTTTACGACGAATGGCTTGAGTTAATTGTGCAATTGTCAAACCCATATATCCGACTCCAATAATCATCTCATGGATGGGTGTGACTTATCAACCATACTTTATACTGATTTCAAATTTTATTTCAATCCCGAAGCCATTAATCGAGAGGCACTAGTCGTAATCATCATGGAAGAGCCAAGCAAGATGACTTTCTTAGGCTTAGAAGAGGATGAAAATGGCCCTCATGATATCGTAATATTACCAATTCCTTACGAAATGACAACAAGTTACAGAGAAGGAACTGAATTTGGACCGAAAGCATGTATTGATGCAAGTTTGCAGGTAGAATTATTTGATGAATTATTAGATCAAGAATTGCCCTGTGGCTACAAAATTTTTACCTCAGATCCTTGGAATAATGAAGTTAATAGTCTTGCAGAAGCTCTAGAAAGTATTGAAAAATTTTCCTTGAAATGGGTTAATGGGAAGCAATTTCCTATATTTTTAGGAGGAGAACATGGGATGTTGTTACCAATAATCAGGTCTTTGAGAAAACATCCAGAAATTGAGGGGAAACTTGAACAATTAACAATCTTACAAATAGATGCTCATGCGGATTTAAGAAATGAATTAAATGGAGAAAAATATTCTCATGGAACTGTGATTAGAAGAGCTTTGGATGAAGGAGTAGGTGAAATAATTCAGGTAGGAATAAGGACTTACTGTTCGGAAGAAAAAAAAATAATTGATAGTGATGAAAGAGTAAAAACCTGGTTTGCGAGAGATTTAATTCGAATGGATTCCGAAAAATCAAATTGGAACGAATTGATAAAACAAATTAAGAATTTATCTGGCCCAGTATGGCTCAGTTTTGATATAGATGGATTAGATGGTTTTCTAGTTCCTGCAACCGGAACGCCAGTGCCGGGAGGGTTATCTTTTTGGGGAGCAAATGAAATAATAATGGAATTATTTAGTGCTAAAAAGGCAAAAGTAATCGGTGCAGATGTAAATGAAATTTCTACATCTCCAAATACAAATTTGACAGAATTCTCCGCGGCATTAATAACTACGAAAATTGTTGTTGGCCATATTATCAGTCAAAAAAGAGATTAAATGGTAAACAATTATTTAATCAAAAAAATATTTTAATTAATTGTCAAACCTAACTAGAATTGAAACTTTAGGAAACAATTCTTTGTATAATTAGATGTAATCACAAAGTCATGATTACGACAGTGAGTGGTTTCATAGAGACAGGAAATATAATGATAATTCCACTTTTTCAAGATACCCTAAAGGCGCCTAATAATACAACAACAGGTTTGAGCAGAAGTGCGAGTATTACGGTGAAATCTGCTATTTCTAGCGATAGTTTTGAGGGGAAAGAAGGAGAAATAATATCAATATGGACAAAAGAATGTCAAATAATACTCTTAGGAATGGGAGTGACTGACAAACTAAATACTAAAAAATCAAGAGATATTGGTGCGAAATGTTTCAGTAATCTACCTGATAATTTAGGAAGAAAAATTGTTGTTAGGTTTACTACTGGATGGAATACTGAAAATATGGCATCTTTTGCTGAAGGAATTATCCTAAGGAATTATAAATTTGATAAATATCAAGAAAAAATTGACGATGAGAAGCAGCATAAAGAATGGTCAATGGTTTGCCAGACTACGAAAAGAAATAGAGAAAATCTAGATTTAGAAATTGAGAGGCTTTCTGCAATAGCTACGGGTGTGCATCTCGCTAGAGATTTAGGGAACGAACCAGCGAATCGACTTTATCCAGAAGAATTTGGAAGGAGAGCGAAGAATTGGGCCAAAGGAAAGAAGAATGTTGAAGTTGAAGTTTGGGATTTCTCTAGACTCAAAGAAGAAGGAATGCATGGACTAATCGAGGTTGGGAAGGGAAGTATACACAAACCATGTATGGTATTCTTTCGTCTGAATCCAAATTTAGATACTGAGATGCAAGTCCCTTGTATAGTAGGTAAAGGTATTACTTTCGATTCGGGAGGAATTTCAATCAAAGGAAGTGCAGGCATGGATGAAATGAAATTAGATATGCATGGCTCTGCTACAGTTTTTGGACTTTTTCAAGCTCTTTATGCTACAGGTTATCAAGGTCGAGTTAATGGTATAACATGTATGGCTGAAAATATGCCTAGTGCTGAAGCTTATAGGCCTGGAGATGTGATAGAAACATATTCTGGAAAAACAATCGAAGTTCTAAACACAGACGCAGAAGGGCGGAATGTACTGGCAGATGGCCTATGGAAGGCGAGTGAATTGAATCCTTCTTACATCATTGATTTGGCCACACTAACTGGTTCCATTGTAGTCGCTCTAGGTCATGAAGCAACGGGATTGTTTGCAAATAATGATTTGTTATCTGAAAGAATAAAGATGGTCGGAGATGAAGTAGATGAAATTTGCTGGCCTATGCCGCTGTTACCTGCATTTGAAAAACAAATGACTTCTTCAAAAATTGCCGATGTAAGAAATCAAGGAAAAGGAAGATGGGGAGGAGCTATTCAAGCGGCAGGATTTCTAAAACAGTTCGTACAAGAAAGAAAAGACAATAATGGAGAGAAAAATCAGATTCCATGGGCACATTTAGATATCGCAGGAACTGCAGGAATTTGGGGTGGAGAATCAAATTCTACAGTTGGTCATGGGGCCACAGGAATCCTAGTCCGTACTCTACATCTGTTGATCACTAAGTACTGAGAAGATTACTCCTGAGGCGATATTAAAAATATAGCTATATAGACAAATGCTAAAGTTCCACCAGTTAGTAATGTAAGCAAAGAGAATATTACTCTAGATGCTGTAGAAGTTATCCTTAATTTTCTTGCAAGGCCGGAACATACACCTAGGATTATCCGATCATTACGAGGTCTGAAAAAGGGTTTAGCACCAAATTTAACCTTCTTTAGGGTATACTCTTCATCCATTTAATCACTCATCGGTATCTTCATCATCAGAATCCAATACTTCAAAATCCGCTTCTACTACATCTCCATCATCATCTGATTCGTTTTCTTCTTCAGATACTTCTGCAGATGCTGCTTCATATAATTTAGATGACAAACTGTGCATTAATTCTTCTAACTCTTGTATTCTTGATTGGATACTCGTTTCATCAAGATCTTCATCTGAAACCGGTTTTTCATCATTGACTATTAAAGACTCCAATTCTTTCAATTTTTCTAGCACTGGATTGACAACTTCTTCCGACAATTTCTCTTTTGTCTCATCAATTGTTCTTCGAGTTTGATAAACTATACTATCTGCAGTATTTCTTAGTTCCACTCTAACTTTCTTACGCTTATCTTCTTCAGCAAATTCTTCTGCGTCACTTATTTTTTGCTTAATTTCTTCTTCTGATAATGATGTCTGACTCTCTATTTTTATAGATTGTTCAGTACCTGTGCCAAGATCTTTAGCTGAAACATTTACGATACCATTAGCATCAATATCGAAAGTTACCTCTATCTGAGGTACTCCTCGAGGCGCTGGTGGTATACCCATTAAGTGGAATCTGCCAAGAGTTATGTTATCTTTTGCAAACTCTCTTTCTCCTTGTAACACGTGAACTTCTACTGCTGGCTGGCTATCCGCTGCAGTAGAGAAAGTCTCTGAACGCCTAGACGGGATTGTTGTATTTCTTTCAATCATTGTAGTCATAATTCCACCTAATGTTTCTATCCCTAAAGTCAGAGGAGTTACATCTAGAAGAAGGACATCAGTAACTCCTTCGTCACCAACAATAATTCCTGCTTGTAGTGCCGCACCTAATGCAACTGCTTCATCAGGATTAATTCCTTTGAATGGAGATTTACCTACTTCTGATTCGATAGCTTCTTGAACAGCAGGAACTCGAGTAGAACCACCAACAAGAATTACCTTGTCTACATCGCCTTTGCCAATTCCAGCATCCTTCATTGCTCTTCTTGTTGGAGACATTGTGCGCTCAACTAAGTCTGAAATTAAATCTTCGAACTTTGCTCTAGAAAGTGATAGGTCTAGATGTTCGGGTTGACCATCTTTCATAGTGATAAATGGTAAGTTTATCTGAGACATGGAAGTACCTGATAATTCAATTTTAGCCTTTTCTGCAGCCTCTCTTAGACGACTCATTGCTTGCATGTCTTTTGTCAAATCGATTCCGGAAGATTTCAGGTATTCACTTGTAATCCATTCAACTATTACATGGTCAAAATCGTCACCGCCAAGTCTGTTATCTCCACTTGTAGCCTTAACTTCTATTTGTGGTTGGCCATCAACCTGATAGATTTCTAAAACTGATACATCGAATGTACCTCCACCTAAATCGTACACCAGGATAGTTTGATCTTCGTCCTTATCTACCCCATAGGCTAGAGCTGCAGCAGTAGGTTCATTGATTATTCTAAGTACTTCTAATCCTGCAATTCTACCAGCATCTTGTGTGGCTTTTCTTTGAGCATCAGTGAAATAAGCAGGACAGGTTATCACTGCCTGAGTAACTTCACGTCCTAAGTATGATTCTGCATCAGCCTTTAACTTCTGTAAAATAAAGGCCGATACTTCTTGAGGAGTGTATTCATTATCATCAATGTTCTGAACCCAATCAGTACCCATTTCTCTTTTCACTGAAAGAATTGTTCGTTGTGAATTTGTCACAGCCTGTCTTTTTGCAGTGACACCTACCAGCCTTTCACCATCTTTACTAAAAGCAACAACAGAAGGAGTCGTTCGAGACCCTTCTGAATTAGCTATTACTACTGCTTGTCCACCCTCAAGAGTTGCCACACAGCTATTTGTCGTTCCAAGATCTATTCCAATTACAGGTCCACTCATTTTATTCACTTCCTATTTCAATTATTATTTTTAATATCGAATGTAACATCTAGTATGCCATTATTTAGGCTCCAATCAACAATCTGACTTACAGAATTTGGTAAATCAAATTTCTTAAAAGGCCTTAATTGAGCCGTTTTCATCAACTGGAAAGATTTTCCTGAATCAATTAAATTAATCTCCAATTCAGACTCAACAATATCTAATTCGTGGGAGAGATCTACGGTTGCAAAAATTCTGTCCTCATGAGAATAAATATCAACTTGAAGTTCTTGTTCTTCATTTTCTTTCTGATTTAACTCCGCATCAACTATTGGAGTTGGATTATTAACTTGTACGTTAACTCCCATATTTCTGAATAAGTCGGAAAAACCATTCGAGCCATTCAACATCGATTCCATAGTTTTTCTAAATTCATCTGAATCTCCATTGATATCAATTTTCATGTCCTGATTTGATAATTTCTCTGGATCTATTCCCATTTTCTGGAATTGATCGCGAACCTGAGAAAGCATATTTCTAAGTATCTCAATATCCATTGGCATACCCATGTCAGAGAACATTTTAGCCATTTCTTTGAGCATTTGCTCTTCCCAATCATCTCTACTATTTTCGTCCATAATTGCCACTACTTAACTTGAGGTTGTATAGTGGGGAGGCACTACCCTTTATCAACCTCTCGATTTGAAATCTTAATTCAGAAAGAATCAATCGGAAATGTTAGAGCCACAGGAGCGGTTTCAAATCTGTTAAGTTAGTCGCGAGGGTATATGTCAGATGCTGAACATGAAGTTGCCTTGGAGGATACTGACCGTATTCATGGTAGGACAGCTTTAGTTCGTAATGTCGCTGCCGCTGTTTCTTTATCGAATGCCGTTAGGTCAACATTGGGGCCTAGGGGGTTGGATAAAATGCTCGTAGATCAAGAAGGTAATGCAAGTGTCACTAACGATGGAGTTACCGTTTTAGAAACTGCTAGAGTTGAACATCCGACTGCAAATTTACTAATTGCATCCTCGAGTTCACAAGATCGTTCAGCTAGGGACGGAACAACTACGACAGTAATTTTGATGGCTGAAATGCTACAAAATGCCTTGGAGCTAGTTAGGTCAGGCATTCATCCTTCTATAATCATTAATGGATACAGAATTTCTAACAAAAAAGCATTAGAGGAAATCAAGAAAATTTCACGTGAGGCAGATAATAGAAACTTGAAAGCATCTGTTATTAAAACCTCATTACAAGGAAAAATAGATTCTTTATTAGCTGAACATCTGACTGAAATCTCCTTAATTGCAGCAGAAGCACTGGTTGATGAAGAAGGAGGTAAAGACTTAGAACGATTACGGATAAAAAGGATACAAATTTCAGGAGGTAGGGCATTAGATAGTGAATTACTACCTGCATTACTCCTAGCAAAAACAAAACTTATTGGAAATACTTCAACTTTTTCTAAAGGAGGTAAGGTTGCAATAATTGACGGAGGGATTGAAGAAAGAAAATTAAGTTTGGATGCCCAGATTGAAATTAATGAATTAGGGGTACTAAAGGACTTTCAAACTCGTAACGAGAAATATCTTAAAGAAATTATCGATCGTCTTGAAAATTTAAATGTAGATTTACTAATAGTTAGAGATGGGATAGCAGATGAAGCAATTCCAATACTCTCAGAAGCTGGAATTACAGCCTACAGAAGATTCGAAAGGGAAGACCTTGAAAGGTTATCAAGGTTAACAAAAACAAATATGGTTAGAGATATTAGAAAAATTACGGAAGATGATATTGGAAAATATTCATCACGTTCCGAAGAAAATATCGGCGGGATAAATTATACAAGGATAGAGGGAGAATTTGGCGGTGCGATGACTGCAGTCATTAGAGGTTCTACTCCCGAAATTAGAGATGAAGTAAGTAGAGCTTTTGACGATGCTTTGGGAGTTAGCCATAGATTAACCAAAGAAAGCAATATCCTACCAGGTGGAGGAGCAACACATATCCACTTGGCTAGACAACTAAGAGAATACGCAACTACACAATCGGGTAGAGAACAGATGGCCATTGAAGGATATGCTGCTGCTCTTGAGATAGTACCTCGTACTCTAGCAGAAAATGCAGGCTATGACCCGATAGATATTGTTTTGTCACTCTCAGCTGCCCAAGCAAAAAAGGAAGATAGTGGGCCTTGGATTGGCCTCAATGGAAACTCGGGGGAAATTATGGATATGTTTGAAGAAGAGATATTTGATCCAATATTTGTTGCAGAGCATGCCATTTCAGGAGCTACAGAAGCCGCAATTAGCATCTTAAGGATTGACGATGTACTATGGGCAAAGAAGGGGCCTGAAACTCCAGATTGGAGTAACCAAATTGAAGATAATTGAAATTATTTTAAGTTGGTAAGCATCTCATTTACTATAGATTCTAGATTAAATTTTGATTTCCAGTTCCAATCATTTCTTGATATCTGATCATCTATAGAATCAGGCCAAGAATCAGCATAATTTTGGCGTATATCTGGTTTATATCTACAAACAAAGTTTGGTAATTTCTTATTAATTTCTGATACTAATTCCTCAGGGGTGAATGAAACTCCAGAAATATTGTACCCGCAACGTGCTGAACTTAGAGAATCAATCGGTTCATTCATCAATGATATTGTAGCCCTTATTGCATCATCCATATACATCATCGGAAGACGTGTTTGGGCACTGAGAAAACAGTCATACGTGGAATCTTCTGAAAGTGCAGCATGAAAAATATCAACGGCATAATCAGTAGTTCCACCACTAACGGGTGACTTCCAAGATATTAGTCCAGGATATCTGATCCCTCTAATATCAACTCCATATGTCTCATGATATATCATCCCTAATATTTCACAGTCGACTTTAGTCATCCCATATTTAGTTGTAGGATTTAATGGAGTTATTTGAGGTGCATTTTTGGGTGCATCGGGACCGAATACAGCAATAGAAGAGGGAGCAAAAATACGTAAATCGAATTCTCTCGCTGCCTCGAAAATATTTCTCGTTCCTTCTACATTAATTAATTCACATAAATCTGGATTCTCCTGTCCTTTAGCGGAAAGTATGGCAGCCAAATGATAGATGATTTTAATTTCCTTTTCGATTATTAGTTGGAAAATTCCATCTTTATCTAAAACATTTAGATTGGTATATGGACCGTTTTGAATACACGGGTGGTCTTTTTTTTCTTTAATATCACTGGCGATAACATGGTCAGAACCATAAATATCCCTTAATGATTGTACTAAGTCAGTACCAATTTGACCAAGGGCTCCTGTAACTAATATTCGGCCGCCCTCATGTACAACCATAGTCGACCGGAGTGATGGAGATACTTAGACTTAGCAAAGATAGTTTTTGGAGTAAGTCTAAGGAATGTTGATAGGCAAGGTATGTTGGCTTCAAACCCCGTTGATTGAATGAAGTATGTTGTTGTCACGGGAGGCGTCCTATCAGGACTTGGAAAAGGTATAACCGCGAGTAGTATCGGAGTATTGCTAAAATCCGCAGGACTGAGCGTCACTTCTGTAAAGATTGACCCGTATCTCAATTGCGATGCAGGGACTATGTCACCATTCGAACATGGTGAAGTTTATGTTTTAGATGATGGCGGCGAAGTTGACTTGGATTTAGGAAACTATGAAAGGTTTCTAGACATCTCTCTCACTAAAGATCATAATATCACCACTGGAAAGGTCTACAAATCTGTAATTGAGAGAGAAAGGAAGGGAGACTATTTAGGAAAAACAGTTCAAGTAATTCCACACATAACAAATGAAATTCAAGAATGGATTGAAAGAGTATCAAACACACCAAGTGATGGGACAAACAATATTCCTGACGCTTGCGTAATTGAGTTAGGAGGAACTGTCGGAGATATTGAAAGTGCACCATTCATAGAGGCATTAAGACAATTTCAATTTAGAGTTGGGGAAAGCAATATCTGCTTTGTGCATGTAAGTTTAGTCCCTGTGATGGGTCCAGTAGGAGAACAGAAAACTAAGCCTACTCAACATACTGTAAAAGAGCTAAGAGGACTTGGAATTATTCCCGATATTCTAGTTTGTAGATCCGAAAATCCATTAGATGATGAAACAAGAGAAAAGTTAGCGGCTTTTTGTCACGTTTCTCCTGGTGCAGTTGTTTCGGCTCATGATGTATCAAACATATATCGGATCCCAATTTTATTAGATGAGCAAGGAGTTAGTAATGTACTTTCAAAGCAAATAAGTTTTGATTTACCCGACTCAAGACCTCTGCTAGATGATTGGATAAAAATGGCTGAAACTGTAGATAATCTCAACGAAGTTGTGCAAATCGCAATGGTCGGGAAATATACTGGACTTTCTGATTCGTATCTTAGCGTCATCAAAGCACTACAACATTCATCATTTGAAGTAAATCGTAAGCTTCAGATTAATTGGATTGAGGCAGAAAATTTAGATGAAAAAATAAAGCAAGAAAATCCTGAGAAATACAAAGAAGCATGGGATAATCTAAAAATATCTGATGGAATACTAGTCCCAGGAGGCTTTGGCATTAGAGGAATAGAAGGGAAAATAAAGGCTGCAGAATATGCTAGAGTGAATAAAATACCTTACCTAGGAGTATGTTTAGGATTACAAATAGCCACAATTGAGTTCTGTAGAAATGTATTAGGTATGAAAAATGCTAACTCTACAGAATTTGACGAGAATACCCCACAGCCTGCGGTAGTATTCATGCCAGAGATATCAAAGACACATATGGGCGGCACAATGAGATTGGGTACAAAACCAACGCCATTTTTAGTAGAGGACTGTAAAATAAAAAGACTTTATGGAAATAAATCTTATGTCGATGAAAGGCATAGACATAGATATGAAGTGAATCCAGAATTAATTTCAAAAATTGAAAAGGCGGGATTAATCTATGTAGGTAAAGATGAAACTGGCCAGAGATGTGAAATTATGGAATTAGAAGATCATCCATATTACGTTGGAACACAATATCATCCAGAATTTAAATCTAGGCCTGGAAGGCCTAGCCCTCCTTTTTTGGGGCTCTTGAAAGCCTCAATAGGCAAAAAAATTTAAATCAATCGACTATTATCGGTAAAACTCTAGTAGTTCTGTAACCTTGTAGTACTTTCATATATTTTTTATCAGAAAATTTCTCATCTAATTTTTTGTCCCCAGTTTCTATTCGCAAACGACGAACAGAAATTAATTTGGCAGGAGTGACTACACCTAAAATTTGATCAATCGATATTTTTCTTAGAACTCTAGGAGATAGTTGTAGGTTACCTCTGCCAATAAGGAAACCTTGGCCCCCCATAGGAGATAGAAGCAAAGTCACTTGACCTTTATGTGAAGAAAGAATTTCAATTAGCTGCTCTTCGTTGAGATCGGTTCCTATCTGCTTATCCCCTAATGTAGCATCGATTCCCAAAACTGTACCTTCAAATCCTACCATATTAGAAATTGTTCTTAATGTCCCACCTGAGCCCCAAATAATGAGTCTCTGATCGTCTATCAATAACTCTTGAACATGGTCAGCAAGTCCTTCTATAATCTCTTCTTCACCAGTCGCCTCCACTCGCATTTTTGCACCTTGCATCCACCTTGGGGATGCCGGTGTTTTAGCCTCAGCATACAATCTAACTACCCATTCGCCATTACGATACTTGTCTTCATCTAAATCAAGAACTTCTGTGCTAGATAGTAATAATTCTCCATTCATCCATGATGAAAGTACTTCGGCCCCTGCTTTAGGAGATGAAGCAAAACATCCAGAATGCATCTTTACGCCACATGGAATACCAATAACAGGTAAGATTGATTTATTGTTAGAATCTAAACTAGATACTATGTCTCTCGTCGTTCCATCACCTCCGGCATATAGTATCAAATCTACATTAGAGTCGATTAATAGGGATACCAACTCGAATGTATCTGATGGATTTGTAATTCCCGAAGAATCGTGAATTAAATTAAAATTACCTATTGATATTCCATCGGGTATCCATTCACTACCCATTCTACCTTTACTTGTGAACCATTCAACCTCTTGTTTATCATCATAAATTTTACTAAAATAATTTAATGCATCTCTTACCCTTGGACCCGCCCTATCTTTTGCACCCATTGAACGTGCATATTTTGCTTGACCATCGGAGCCTTTGAGCCCTAATCTGCCACCTAAACCTGCATCTGGATTAACAACTAGTCCGATACGCACCATATCACCCGCAAAGGGCGTGTCTTAATATCAATACAGCCTATGGGTTCACTGTAATGCGCATCGTAATTGCACTTGGTGGGAATGCTCTTCTTCGTAGAGGAGAAGAGATGACAGCGGATAATCAAAGAGAAAATATAAGAATTGCAGCAAAAACCTTAGCACCAATTATTGAGGAACATGAAGTAGTAATTAGTCATGGAAATGGTCCCCAAGTAGGACTACTCTCATTACAGTCCGCGGCTTACAAAGAAGTTGAAGAGTATCCACTTGATATTTTAGGGGCACAAACCCAAGGTATGATTGGTTATATGATTGAGCAAGAATTGGGGAACTTATTACCAATTGAAAAACCTATAGCTTCTATTCTAACAATGGTGGAAATAGATCCGGAAGACCCAGCCTTTTCAAATCCTACAAAACCTATTGGGCCTGTATATTCTGAGAAAGATGCTAAACAATTAGCAAAAAATAAAGGCTGGGATATTAAGCGAGATGGAGAATATTGGAGAAGAGTTGTTCCTTCACCCGAACCTCATAGAATTTTTGAGTTGAGACCTATACATTGGTTATTAGAAAAGGGAACTGTAGTAATATGTGCTGGCGGAGGAGGCATCCCCACATCTTATGTAGAAAACGGTAAATTAGAAGGTGTTGAGGTAGTAATTGATAAAGATAAAGCAAGTTCTTTACTAGCTTTTGAATTGGATGCTGATTTACTAATCATGGCTACCGATACTGACGGAGTATACATTGATTGGGGTGGTGATTCACAAGAAATTATTTCAAAAACCACGCCTGAAAAAATAAGCCAGTATACATTTGATAGTGGTTCAATGGGACCGAAAGTTGAGGCAGCTTGCACGTTTGTTGAACGAACAGGGCAGAGAGCAGTAATTGGTTCTCTTAATGATATAAAGAAAATGGTAAATAGTTTAGCGGGAACACAATTTACACTGAAATAACATTTTGATTTGTAAATTAATCAGCAAGGTATTCATATTATCGTTGTGTCAGGAGTAATTACGGAGACCAGTGTATGTCGATGATTGAAGTACAAGTCAATAATGAAGAAACTCATGAATATGCCTCCGGAATTACTGCCGGAGACATCTTGTTGAATGTATATGGGAAAAGAAGCGGGGCTGTCGCTGCAAATATTGATGGTGAACAACGAGATATGTCATTTATCGTCAATAAGAAATGTAAAATTGAACCTATTTTGGGTGATTCAGATGAAGGATTGTACATTCTCAGGCATTCTTGCGCACATTTACTTGCACAGGCTGTTGTTGAGATGTTTCCTGAAGCTAAACCTACGATAGGTCCACCAATTGAACATGGATTCTACTATGACTTTCATATGAATCCAATCGGAGACAATGATCTTAAAAATATAGAGAAAAGAATGAATCAAATTATAAAAGAAAATATTAGTATTAGGAGAGAAGAGTATGATAATAATGAACTAAGAGAATTGTTCAAAGAAAATAAATTTAAGATAGAAATTATGGATGAAAAAGTTGGAAATGAAGTTGGTTCAACCGCTTACAGACAGGGTGATTTTGTGGATCTTTGCAGAGGGCCTCATGTACCATCTACATCCCACCTTAGATGGTTCAAATTAACAAGTACAAGCCAAGCTTACTGGCGCGCGGATAGGAATAGAGAACCACTGACTCGTATTTATGGCATGTGTTATGCTAGTAAAGAAGGATTGAAAGAGAGACAAAGACAAATTGAGGAAGCGGGTAAAAGAGATCATAAAAAGATTGGAAAAGAAATGGAACTTTACATGATAGATGAAATGATTGGGAAAGGATTGCCTGTATGGCTGCCAAATGGTGAAATTCTAAAATCAGAAATAGAAAAATATGCTTTACAGACTGAGGATAAATATGGTTATGATAGAGTTACAACTCCAGTTCTAGCGAAGAAAGAACTATTCGAGTGCAGTGGACACCTTCCACATTATGCGGAAGGCATGTATCCGCCTATGGAAATGGATGATGGAACATATTATCTGAAAGCTATGAATTGTCCAATGCATCATTTAGTGTTTAGTAACAAAAAGAGATCATATAGAGAACTTCCATTGAGAATTGCAGAATATGGAACAGTTTACAGGAACGAAATGTCAGGAACTTTAGCCGGCCTACTGAGAGTTAGGATGCTATCGATGAATGATGCCCACATCTACTGTACTCTTGACCAAGTTGGACAAGAAGTTGCAAGTAATATCAAAATGGTTCAAGACTACTATTCATCATTTGGTTTCGAGAATTATCACTTCCGATTATCTCTTTGGGATCCTGAAAATACTGACAAATACATCGAGCAAACCGAAAACTGGAATTCAACACAAGACCATCTAAGAAAAATTTTGAATGAATTGGAAGTACCCTATGTTGAAGCTATTGGTGAAGCCGCATTCTACGGACCTAAAATTGATATTCAATTTACAACAGCGTTAGGAAGAGAAGAATCAATGTCAACAATACAACTTGATTTTGCTGCCAAAGAGCGGTTTCAATTAACATATAAAGATGAAAAAGGGGAAGAAAATGGTGAAGTTTTTGTAATTCATAGGGCACCACTATCAACTCATGAGAGATTTGTCGCATTCTTAACAGAACATTGGGCGGGGAACTTTCCGACTTGGCTGTCTCCAAAGCAAATCCAAATAATTACTATCTCAGAAAAACAAAAAAAATATGCAAGGGAAGTTGAGAAATCTTTAGCAGACATTGGAGTTAGAGTATCTGTGGATGATTCAGACGCAACTATTGGGAAAAAAATCCGTATACATAGAAAAATGCGCCCCGCATATATGTTAATTCTTGGAGAAGATGAACAAAAACAAAGAACTGTTTCAATCAGAATAGATCGAAAAGGGGAACCAAGAAGTGGTGAACAATGCAAAGATGTACCCCTAAATGAATTCTTAGAAAATTTATCTGAAGAAATTTCTTCGAAAAGTAAGGATTTATCATTGGTAAAATAATACTGAGGGTTCGCAATGGAAAATAGAGAAATTGTGAATATTGCAGGGTATCGATTTGTGGATTTGGATGACAGAGATGAACTAAGGCAGCCATTCAGATTTATTTGTGAAAAGCTCAATCTTAAGGGTACTATTTTACTAAGCAAAAATGGTATTAATTTTTTTCTTGCTGGAAAAAAGGAAGCCATTGATTCGTATATTGAATTCCTTGAATCTGATAAAAGATTTGTAGATATTCCCTTAAAAATGAGTTATACTAATTACCAACCATTTCGAAGAATGCTCGTAAGGCTAAAGAAAGAAATTATTGCATTAGGATTAGATGAGGTCAGGCCATCTGAATTCACTGCTCCAAATATAACCCCTGAAGAATTCAAGAATATGCTAGATAAGAATGAAGATGTAGTTATTTTAGATACAAGAAATGATTATGAAACCAGAGTCGGAATATTTGATAATGCAATAGATTTAAATTTATCTACATTTAGAGATTTTCCAAATGCTATTTCTGATCTACCTGAAGAATATAAAACAAAACAAATAGTAATGTATTGTACGGGAGGAATTAGGTGTGAAAAGGCATCAGTAGTGATGATGAATGCTGGTTTTGAGAATATAAAACAACTAGAAGGAGGAATTTTAGGATACTTTGAACAAACAGACGGTTCTTATTGGAAAGGTGATTGCTTTGTTTTCGATCAAAGAGTAGCAGTCGATACCGAATTAAATGAAACAGAATATTCAATGTGCTTTGCCTGTAGAGAACCACTTACAAAAAAAGAGAGGAGATCTGAAAATTATAAATTAGACCATTATTGCCCATATTGTGCAGAGAAAAATAAATCTTAGATTCTTCTTCTAAGATTTTCCATAATTTCATCGGTTTTCCCTAATGAAGAAAGTGTAGAATCTATATCACCCTCTTCTAATAACTTCTTGGATTCTGAAAGTTTACTCTCCGCATTCATACGCATAGAGTCATTAACCTTGATATTGGAAGAATCAAGTTTTTTCCTTAGATCAATCCACTCACTTTCTACAAATGAATATAATTCCAGAGCTTCTGACCTTGATTTTTCATATTGTTGAAGATTTTGTGTGAGTAATTCTAGAAGATCAGATGCTTCAACCCATTGTTCTGAGTTCACTTTAGTTTCAATATCTTCCAATTGATTTCTCCATTGATCACCGGATTTACCTGAAGGAAAAACTGCAGTTAGTTTTTTCTTCTGCCTAAGACCTCGTTGTACATTTTGCATTGATTCAGACATCTTATTGATGTCTCGGAGAATACTTGTTGCTAATCCCTTAGCAAGAGAAGAATTGCCCGATTCTAATGCAACCTTTGACTCTACAAGCCTTTCTTTGGTATTTACTGAGAAGGTACCTTCAACCTCTTGAATTGCTTTTTCAGCTTCAATAATTGCTTCTTTAGCCTCTGTAGTCGTGGATTCCAAACTTTCAAGATGGCCCGGAACTGAAGAGGCTATTTTTATTGCTTCTACTGGATTTTCTGATTCGAGTGCCTCCTTAGCAGAATCAATTATACTATTTATTGAGTCTAATGTGATACCCTTTACAAAAGAAATTAATCCTTCTGCGCTTGCTATTTCATCAATTGCATTTTGCCAATGTTGGATTATTATCTCTGATCTCTTTTTTGAAAGTCGGAAAAGAATTTCTGCTTCTCTTAATGAACCGAAATCGGATTCTTTTTGTCCAGATTCAAATGCTTTCCTTGGACCATGAACTCCGGGAGCGATTGATTCTGCTTTCTTCATGAAAAGATGTGTTTCTTGTTTAATATCATCTAGATCATTGGCCAAAGCTTTGACTCTTTCAATTTCTTCTTCAGCGAGCAAAATTACTGTGAGACCCTTCTCGGGTTCATTCCAACAATCTTCTCTCGCTTTCTTCAATATCGATGAGGCTTGCTCAAGAGAAATTCCTTGGCTTCGCAATAATAGGACTTGTTCCTCAACTAAATCGAGTTTCTTGATAAAATCTTTTCTGGATTTATGATTTTCATCCTTAGATAACAAATCGGGAATCATGGTGATTAGAATACATGTAAAAACGATCAGATAAATTTGTATTTCTGATGAAATAGAATACATAACTGATGCTGAGAATGCAAGACCAAGAATGCTTGTTAACCCCCTCCATCTCCTAGATGAATGAGTGATTGAGAGGTTTTTCTTAGCAAGAAACCATAGGAAAATAGCCATTAAGAAATATATGGAACCAGAAATTAAGACATCATTAAATTTAAGATTAGAGATAGACAATGCTAACAAAGTAGGATAACAAATATTAGCAATAACGCCTATCCTAGATTTCTCAATTAATCCATAGTCAATTAAATCTATTACAACTAATGATGAAATAAATATTAACGATATTGGACCTAATCGAGATAAAAGTTCAGGAGAACCAAATAAACCTGAAAACAACCACCATGATGCAGAAAATATCAGTAAAAAAGTAACTGATAATGCGATTCTTTCAACTCGTACTCTATGCTCGCGAATCACACGATCAGGGTAGTCGGGTAGTAGAATCACAGCATTTCACCATATGGCATGGCTCATGAGTTCTGCGGATAACTGCCTCAAATTATGGTCTTTGAGAATCTATCCCCCAGAGGCGATTAACGGTAAAAACAAATACAGATAATAGGGCGAAAACCAGTATAACTGTTTGTAGGGGCTTCTGCCAGTATGGTTCAATTGAAACTTCAGAGTTAACAATTATTTGACCACCATCATCCGAATCTTCAATTTGCCACTTGAAGTATGTACTAACTGGAGTTGAACTGCTTAACTCAAGACTCAATTCCACATCAAAGTACCCTGGACCATTAGAATTAGCGGCAGGAACTGAAACAAACGGCCCACACTGGCTGTCTACACAAAACTGCCCAGAACCTGACGATGCTCTATTATTTTGCATTGATGCAGAAAATAAGGCCGTGTTTCCTTCTACCAATTTACCCTTAATTTCAGTAGAAATTAATTCGATATCCATACCAAAATTTGGAGAAATCGCTAAACCAAAAGCAAGATTTTGATGATTCAAAGAAGAATCATATGCATCAATACTAAAAATATGAGTTCCAGAAGTAAATGGTCCGAGAATCATTTTATCTATTTCATTCATACTTACATTATTGACAATCTGCTCGTCATCAATTGATAGGGACCAAAAAGTTTCATTTATGGAATCTAAATCATCGAAAGATTGTTGCAAAGAAATCGTAATTAAATCACCATCTCTAGCGAGATTACTAGATGAAATCGATTGATTATTAATTATTAAATCAGGGATAATTGTTGGCCCTGTACCATCCAATACAATTACGTCCCACTCGCTAAAAATAGTGTTTCCAGCATCATCAGAAATTGTTAGATTAACTGACCATGATGTAGGTGATTTAGCTTTATGACGTTCAGATAGATTGAGATGAAGACCATTTGAATCGCTATTCTGATAAAATACATCCGAGAAAATAAGTTTGTCATCGTTTCTATGAATATAATTAGGAGTCTTATTTGAGATGATTTTAATATTCACAGGCAATTCAGAATTAGGATCATTTGCTGAAATATTAAATGAAATACTTGTATCTGATTTCACGGTAATTGATTGATTGTTATCTAAAATTATCCTTTCATTTTCTTCGTTAATATAAGAAATTACGGATTCCCAAACAGGAAATATAGAATCAATTACTACATTATCATACCACGTACTTGTAACATTAAACCAATCTTTACAATGCATTACTATACTAGCAACATCTCCTTCTTGAAAACCATAGTCCTGAGAAATAAAACTTATTTCGTCACCAAAATGTGTCAACACAATAATTCCATTGTTGGATAATGTCCACCATTGTTGATTATTATCTAGGCTGCTATCTTCACAATCACCGTGGTACACAGTGTTAGAACTTAGAGTAATCATTGCAGCAGTTGAAGTTCTGTAACCTAAAGCGTTAGGTATTTGATTATTTGAAATTGTTACTCGGATATTGCTGGCCACATTTGCTTCGGAACGATTCACGACAAACTCACCTGGTTTCCCCGAAAATATTTCTCCCATAGCACTATACTTGTATTCCCAATCATTTGGGAGAAAGACCATTAAAGGAACTTCTTCAATAAATGCACCTACTCTTGGAAAGTCAATAATTCTGGTGAAACGACTATCTGTTTGGCCTATCAAATCGGTTGATTCTTCCCAACCCCATGATGTATTTTCTAAATTTATTGGGCCCACTATCACTTTAGATGTAATCAAATTAATACCTTGATTCGAATATAGAGGATTATAGTCGAAAATACAACAACCACCACTTTCGGAATTAGTCCAGTTCCTTTCAATACGAAATAATTGATCAAATAATTCTGATTCATTAGAGTCGACAAAACCATCTGAATTTCCTAAATGAATATCAATTTGAGCCCTTAAACCTAATTCTGAGTTCTGTAGAAGATCAGATCCAATCTGATCTGAGAGATTTATAGAAGACTCCCAAGATGCATTGAATTGTGAATTAACTTTTATATCGTCTTCTATTACCAACTTAGAATACCCGATTATTGAAGAGTGGAATATTCCATCATCTATATTTCGATCATTTGTAGCGCTAACAGAAACATTGCCCAAACTGAAAATGATTAGGGAAAAAAGTAGAAATGGCAATACATTTTTGTTCATTATTTCACACTCTTGAATCATTAAAAATAATTGATGAACCGTCATAATCAATATTCAAAGGCAAAATTCTATGTTCGGAAGAGAACTCAGATTGTAGTTTTTCACGAACTTCAGGATCACCATGAACAAGGAAAAAACCTCCTCCACCCGCACCTAATAATTTAGCACCATTAGCACCATTATACATGATACGGCTATACATTTCATCAAGGAAATGGTTACTGACATTTGGAGAGATTCCTTTTTTCATCAACCATGCTTCATTAAGAAGATTACCAAGATTTGAAAAATCACCTGATGAAAGATATTCTCTAGCTTCGTCTGCCTGTTCTCTAATTCGAATAAGATTTTCAATAGCTGATTTACCCTCTTCTTCAGAATTTGACAAAACAGCAGAGGCTGAGCGGCTATGACCCGTATAGATAAGACTGAACTCTTCGGATAATCTTGATTTTAATTGGTCCGAAATATTTATTCGATCTACAATAACATTACCATCTGAACAGAATTGAATTGAATTTATTCCGCCAAAGGATGCGGCATATTGATCTTGCCTACCTATAGGTTGGCCAAGAATTTTAATCTCAATTTCACAAGCCTCAGATGCTAATTGAGATGCAGGAACATCCCTACCAGCGAAACAATGTAATGCATTAAGTAGACCTACTGTAACTGCAGAAGAAGAACCTAAACCAGTCCCTCTAGATGGAATGTCTGCTATTGTAGTAATTTCTACGCCTGAAGTAACACCGGTCATTCTCATTGATTCTCGCACTAGTTCATGTTCAAGATCTTCGAAATCATCTACAATTTCTAATTTTGAGTAAGACAGTCTAATTCTTTCATCAAAACGCCTGTTCACTGTTACGTGAATGTATCTATCAATAGCTATAGATGTAACCATTCCACCTTTTTCAGAAGAAAGTGAGAACCAATCTAAGTCGGTTCCACCACCACAAAATGAGACTCGAACAGGTGTCCGACTGATTATCATCAGGATGAGGGGGGTAATTCATTACTCATCAAGACAGCGGAATACGGTCATCAAAGGTTATGCTTAGAGGGCAATGCATATGACCCACTTCTAACGCGGTTGATTAAGGGAATGAGTATGGGCGACCTTATTACGATGGACGATCTAACAAATGAAGAGATTTTGCAGGTCCTTGACAATGCAAGAAGTTTATTGCCAGTTGCCAAAGGAGATGTGTACTTACCTTTACTTCAAGGTAAAGTTTTAGGGAATCTTTTCTTTGAAAATTCAACACGCACTCGTATGTCATTTGAAACTGCAATGAAAAGATTAGGAGGAGAGGTTCTGAATCTAAGTTCTATTGGATCTTCTGTGGCTAAAGGTGAAACCTTGTATGATACCATGCAGATGGTAGATGGATATGCAGATATTGCCGTCATCAGGCATCCGAACCAAGGAGCCGCGCAATATAGTGCAGATGCAGTTGATATACCAATCCTGAATGGAGGAGATGGTGCCGGAAATCATCCAACACAAACAATGCTAGATTTATTTACAATCCAAGAAGCACACGGCAGTCTTGAGGGGTTGAATGTGATGATGGTAGGAGATCTTAGATATGGAAGAACAACGCATAGTTTGTCTCATGCATTAGTTAGATTTGGAGCTAAAATTACACTTGTTTCCCCAGAATCACTGAGGATGCCTGATGAAATTGTTTCAGATTTGATAAGTCATGGCGGAGAAATAAATGAAACAGAAGAAATGTCATTATCTATTGATTCTGCTGATGTAATTTATATGACGAGAATACAGAAAGAAAGATTTCCTGACGAAGATGAATACATCAAAGTAGCAGGAATTTATAAGTTAACTGAAGATGATTTATCGGGCGCGAAGGCTGGAATGATAGTCATGCATCCACTACCGAGAGTAAATGAATTAGATGCCAGTGTTGACTCAACAAAACATGCTAGATATTTCCAACAGGCGTTCAATGGTGTCCCTACTAGAATGGCTTTATTGTGCAGAAGCCTAGGGATAAAAATTCCAAAGAAGGTGAACAAATGAGTGAAATGAGGCGCGTTACTGCAATTTGTAATGGTACAGCAATAGATCACATCCCCTCAGGGCATGCATTACAAGTGCTGAAGATGTTGAGATTAGATGTCGGAAGATCTAACCCAATTTCCATGGTAATGAACGTACCTAGTGGGAAAATGGGGAGAAAAGATGTTTTGAAAATTGAAGACCGAGAGTTAAATCAGGAAGAATTAGACCGCTTGGCTCTGATCGCTCCTAAAGCATCTGTCGCAATTATTCGAAATTACCATGTAGCAGAAAAAAGAACTATTGAACTAGGCACAGAATTGATAAATATCGTAAGATGCTCTTTTTCAAATTGTATTACACAAAGTCCTCGCGAGCCTTTGCCACATAAACTAAAAATTATCTCAGCAGAACCTATGAAGATAAGATGCTTTTATTGTGGAAAGAATCAAAACATAGATGAAATTGTAGATTATATAATTTAATTTTCTTCCAACCATCGTTTCATTGTACAAGCCTGACATATTTCTCTACTAGTAATTTCGCCACATTTCTTACAATTCTTTATTTCTGATTTAACAGGATTAACTTCTTTGTATAATTTACGAATCTGATCTAATGAATGTAATAATCCATGCCTTGAACCTGGCGTCATTGTTTCCATATCAGCAATAATTCTACGACTTAATTGCCTCATTGCACCTGGTGCATGTGGGCAATCTCCATGGTGAATAGGTAATTTAGAAAAAATAGCATGGGCATGAATTTCTTGTTCTGGAATCCAACGTAAAGGAACTACTCTAGGAGCAAGTCCTTCAATTGGGTCATCAGTATGAGGGGCTAATCTTACTGACCTCTCAATATTTCCTTTCTGAAAATTCATTACTATTGATTGAGCCATATCGTCTAGATTATGCCCTAAAGCCATAATATCTGCTCCAACTTTCTCTGCTAAAGCATTAATTCCTTGTCTTCTAAAAACACCACAGTAAGAACATGGCATCATACCCTTAGCATCAGGATTGTTTTCTCCAATTATGTCCATCTTCTTTACCACATTATCCATTCTATCATAGCCAATTTCCTCATAAGATAATGTTTCAAATTTGATATCCAGAGATTTGGCAAGTTCTCTTGCCAATTCAAGTGATGGAGAGCGATAACCATCTATTCCTTCATCGATACAGCCAGAGATAATTTCTACATCTCTTCTTTGACCTATAATATCAACAAGCATACTGAGTAACACTGCTGAGTCTTTACCACCTGAAATCGCTACAAAGATTCTGAAGGGTGTACCATCTGCATGTCGAGCATCTTTAGGTAAATCTATTTGTAAGCGTATTTCTTTAGCCACTCGTTTCCTTATTGACAATGCTAGATGTTTGCCACACAAATGTTGTCCACTATACTCTTGAAAAAGAATGGACGGTTCTCTACATTGACTACAAGATTGTATTGAGAGCCCGCCGTTCATGATGTGTCGTCAAGTATTCTGCGCTTGAACCCAACGAGTCAAAGATAGTGATTAATCGATGGATTGATGACCTAGGTGCTCCTGATAGGGGCATGAATGGGTCCCTGCCTCTACCCAATCAAAAAGAAAATATAACGAGTAAATTTGGGCCATGGTTACATCGTTTCTTAATTCTTAGTACGATTATTATGACTATCTTTTTCCAAGAACAGATAATAGAATTATTAGGATTAGTTGGCATCGCGAATAATTTCATCTTAGTAATTGTTCAATTGATTGTGATTATTATTTTCTGGGGTACTTTCCACAAAATTTTACGACTGAGTTAATTCCTTATTCTTGAAAGACCTGTTTCGATCACTCCGGTGATTCTTTGCCAAGGGATTACAAATCGCCCCCCTGCAACAACAATCATGAATAATGACGCTGAAATTACTTTACCATAGGTTAATTGTAATTCCAATGATTCTTTTACTTGGCCTGACCACTGAGAACCTTCTAGGATGCCAACAAATGAAATCAAGAAATCATCGAATTCAAGAGCGATTGCAGTAGTGAAACTTACAACAATCATTATGCCGAACAAATGGATTAAATGCCCGTTAATGATGTTATTAAATTGATTGATATACTCTGAATCCTTCTTTGAAACTTCAGGAAGTACTGAGGTATATTCTAGGTTTGTTATTACTGCTAATCCTGATTCTAAGAATACCAATATTAGTATGGCCACGGTAAGTAAATCAAATCCTAATGGGGATATTAAACCTCCAAATAATGTTGCTTCACCAATCTGAGCAGATAGAGGTTTCAAACCAACATCTACTGCTGAAGTTACTCCTTCAAATGTTAACATTGCATGGATGCCAATTATCATCAAAAAGTAGCCAGTGGCCCAAGTAATCATTCTTTTCGACAAACCCCAAATGCCCATTAAGCCTACAAGAATAGGAGCGAAAACTATTCCAAAGAATACTAATTCAAAGAAAAATTCAAAAGGTACCAGTACTAAATTAATATGATTATATTGGTCATCGGCATTTCCTATTGGTAGGTAGGCACCATTTGAGACCATCCCTATCAACCAAGAAATAAGAAATGGAAGAAGGAACCAAGATGCCATTATTGCACTAAATATTCTTTTGATAATTAGCTGTAATCTTTCACCACGTGTTAGGACAAATACCCATAATATGGTCAAAACAAAACAAAGAAGTAAAGGCATAGTAAATGCATCAAAACCAGTTTCATTGATTCCAGTAATAAAATCAGGGAGAATTGTATTACCATTGGAATCCATCCATCTCAATCCTCTGGTATGTTCATATGCAGGGCACCACCCTTCAGTTCCAGAATTTGCCACAAACTTCTCAGAACATTCGCCGTACAACTCACTCATTTTACGCATTAATAATAATAGTGAAATTGTAGATAAAGTTTGTAATAGTAGCACTTGCCATCTAAAACGTAATTTTGTAATATGGAGAGTTTTTGATTCGGGTACTGCATCCATTGCCATTTTAATCACCCCTAGACTGTCCTGATTTGTAATAATGCTTGAGACAATTCAACACTGGGCGTCCAGTCTATTACTTTAGCACCGTAGCCTGAAATCGCTGTTAATCGATTCTGTCTTTCAAGTTTTAATACCTCATAGGCCATTCTTGGAATCCTACTTACAAGCCTTTCAAGATCAATACTACTAGGTGATAAAACAATTACTTCATGACCCTTACCTGAAAGATTTCTAATTGCCGACAAAGTAGTACCGTCTCCTTCAAGGCTGCTAATGATAAATACTGGAGAACCTCGAGAGATTCGTGGAGATAGAGCATTAGTCACTGCTTGCAAAGGCATACTACCTTTTGATTCGACCGCGGCTAATTGACTTAGAACTTTATAATGCTGCTTATCTCCAGTTTCAGGAGGAAGAAAATCCATTCTTTCACCATAGGTAACCAAGGATACAGAATCTCTTCTCTTTATAAAATAGTTAGCAATTGAAGCTGCGGCTACAGTACCCATTTCTAACGGATTCTTTAGGACTGTTCCAATTCTTGCTACATCACGAGTGTCAAGAATAATGAAAACATCGGTTACTGCGTCTCTGGTTTTCTCATTTACCATTAATTCCCCTGTTCTAGCAAAAGCTTTCCAATTAATTGAACGGAAAGAGTCGCCAGGAAAATATTCTCTCAAAGCATAAAATTCCATACCTTGACCAGGTGTTTTTAGGGTTGTAGCTCCCGTATACATTTTCGGCACATCTGACCGAATCAAAGCTTCTTCTACATCTCTTACTTGAGGGAATACAGTAATATCAGATCTATCGCCAACGCTAGTTTCAGAAACAAATAAATTGAATGTATTTCTGTACCTGATAGACGTTGGCCCTATTGTGTAGTGGCCTCTTAATGGACAACGGACTGTGTAGCGGATTGTTGCAGTCTGCCCAGGACCTAGATTCATTCTCATTAAATTTATTCCTTTTCTCATTTTCATCTCATGAGGTACATTATCGAAAACCTCTAACTGCTGTGTACGACGATATGACTTATTTGTAAGCGTTAATACAACATTAATGTCGTCTCCTTTGTAAACATTAACTGCTGAAACATCTCTTTTAATTTCTAAATCTGAATGGCCCTCAACCCATCCATTAATTGCTAAAAATGATATGAAAGTCAAACCCACAATCATCAGTTGGAAGTTTGAAATCATCATACCTATCAAAATTAAGCTTATTCCACTTGTGAGAAGGATAGCCGCTTTACGAGTCCACATATTCGACCTCCTCCTCAGAACTGGTTGAGCCCCACTCTTTGATTCTCTTAACTATACCAACCAATTCATCTGGTTTGTACCTGCGATCTTCAAATATGAATTTAGTTAATACTTGATCATCAATCATTCTTTGTAACTCTGCTGCAGGAAGTGCATCAAATTCTTCTCTTGAGAGTGTATTTAAATTTCTAATTCTTGTCAATAAAACCTGCCTTATTTTTTCTGGCTTCTGATAATACTCGTACCTTCTAGCATCACCAAAACCATAGTATATTATTCTAAATACATGGCGCCAATTCTCAGGGTCCTCCTTACGGATTAGAACCGCTTCTAAAGTAATGAATAAACCAAGGAAAAGTAACAACATAGCCATCCAGTCATTAGTAAAGTAAATTAAAAGATAATACATTAAATTGTATGTATCGCCAAACAATGTAGGCTGTTGATGTCTAGATTCATCAAAAATAACAATTGCATTTGAAGAACTTTTAGCACTAGAATTCCCAATCAATAAAGATTCAGCAATTACATCTAATGCCCACTTTCTATTATCATTTGAAGGGACAACATCATCGACCCCTGAGTAGAATGAATCATCGTATAATGAGTTAGTTAATATTGAACCATCAGCAACAAAGTGTACCCTTCCTGAATCCGCACCGACACACAAACGATCTGCACAGTAACGGACATAAACTGCAAATGGACCTACTTCATCTCCATCAATACCAAAAGCGGAAGAACCAATCGTAAGATTGCCATCATCATTAGTATCTAAGTATGAATCAAGTGTAGATTTGCCAATGTCATATCTATTTTCAACTGGGTTGTAAGAACCTGCATTAAATGCAGATGGCTGGTTTGTTAATAAATTATAATTTTCTGAAAAATCCCATTGTGTTTCTGAAATCCATCTGTGCGAACATAGTCCGGCATCTTCTCTGGTAATTCCTGCAGGAAATGTAGTAATATCATAAGGGTCAGTATCTAATAAATCAATAAAACCATCTGTATCAGTATCTCTGAGACATGGATGAATACTAGATAAAGAACCAGAATTAGTGGTGAAATTGAATGCAGAAGTCGTATTCACCCATATGAAATTATAATCTAACTCTGTAGCATATGCTTCTCCATCATACAATGTATGTCCAGAAAACTCTAATCCAAACTGTTCTGCTAAAGTTGAAGAATATCCTTTATCATCCATCAATAGTACTGTACCACCTGCTTCGACAAATTCATCGATGGCAAGTATCTCTGAAGTTGTGTATCCTGAACCTTCTGAGAGTTCTATCACATTTTCGTCACCAGTAAATCTAGGTAGTGAAATAGTATCCTTCTCAACACCTGAAATTATGAAAATAGCTTCTTCGGGATGGTCTATTTCACTCAATAAAAGAGGACTTGATACCAATGCAGTAGTATCAACTCCCATTCTGTTTATTTCTTCTCTAAATAGGCCAAGGTCATTCCAGTCATCGCCATAAGCAGATTGTTGGGTTTGACCGTCGGTAACATATGTTGCTGCGATAGTAGAAATTAGGAGTATTAGTAAAATCCAAAAGGCACCCACTAACATATTTCGGCGCGCTTTTAGGGTCGTTAATCTTCGAGTATAGTCGCGAAAATTAGCCATCCTATACCCCACCTAGTCAATACGACAAATATCGAGCCTGAACTTCGACTTAAGACGGTTGTGAACGAATGAACGGTTGTGCATCATACTATTCTGACAGTTTGATTACCTTACCAACACTGTCTACCTCTTCAACTGGAACCGATAAAAGCCCATTTATTGTGGGCCATGGAAGAAGTTGAGGATTTATGTCTGGTTCAATCATGACTAGAATATCAGTTATATGGCCACTTTCAATATCGATAGTAAAATCTGTAACGATTCCTAATCTATCATCTGCACTATCATGAACTTCACGATTAATTATTTCTCGACCGAATGTTAATGGCATTTATTTCCCTCAAGCTGACTCAATTCCTGAATGGACCTCAGAATTACGTCTTACTGACTCAAGTCCACTAGTTAATCTTCCTTCCATCCTATTGTAGTAATCCATCATTTCATCAGTAATAGTAGGACGGACTCTATTAATTGCTTCTTCAAAGTGCTTTTTAGATACACTTTTCTTCTCTGCCCGCATTGAAATCAAAGCGGCTTCTCTACAAATAGCTTCAATATCTGCACCAGTATAATTAATCAACTGTGGAGCTAAATCTTCAATTTTGAATTTGCCAAGAGGCATTGGTTCAGAATGAATCTTAAGAATTGCTTTAATTGAATCGACATCTGGAGGAGGGATATGAAGTACTCTTTCGAATCTTCCACTTCTTAATAATGCAGGATCTATCATTTCTGGACGATTAGTTGCTGCAACAACTATTACACCTTCCATAGATTCTACACCATCCATTGAACTTAGTAATTGATTGACTACTCTATTCATCACATCGGAACCCTCACCTGTATTACTTCTTCTAACTCCTGCAATACTTTCAAACTCGTCTAAGAAAATTATTGAAGGACTTGACTGTTTCGCTTTTTTGAATAATTCTCTGACTGCTTTCTCAGAATCACCAACCCATTTGGAAATCAATTCAGGTCCTTTTATTGTGATAAAATTAGCCTTTGCCTCATTGGCAATCGCCTTTGCGATTAGCGTCTTACCTGTCCCAGGCGCTCCGAAAAGAACTATTCCTCTTGGAGGATTAATACCAAAATGTTCAAACATTTCTGGCTTAGTTAGAGGCCATTCGATACTTTCCTTCAATCTCTCTTTAACTTCTTTTAATCCACCAACTTGGTCCCAACTAACTTCAGGAACTTCAAGGAAAATTTCTCTTAAGGCACTGGGCTCAATTTCCTTAATCGCTAATTTGAAATCTGACATTCTAACTTCCATCTTCTCAAGTACTTCAGCAGGTATCTGTTCTTCATCTAAGTCGATTTCTGGCAAATATCTTCGAAGAGCTTTCATCGCAGCCTCTCTAACGAGAGCCGAAATATCTGCTCCAACGAAACCATGAGTATTGTCTAATAACCAATCAATCTCAAAGTCGTCACTGATTGGCATCCCACGGGTATGAATACCAATTATTTCGGCGCGTCCATTCTTATCTGGTACGCCTATCTCTAATTCACGATCAAATCTTCCTCCACGACGAAGAGCAGGGTCGATTGCATCGGGGCGATTGGTTGCACCAATTACGATGACATTGTCTCTGCCTTGCATTCCGTCTAGCAAAGTCAACAATTGTGCTACAACTCTTCTCTCGACTTCTCCGCTAACATCTTCTCTTTTAGGAGCAATTGAGTCTAACTCATCGATAAAAATTATCGCTGGAGAGTTAGCGGCTGCTTCGTCAAATATTTCACGTAATTGTTTCTCGCTCTCGCCATAATATTTCGAAATTATCTCTGGACCATTTATTGACGTGAAGTTAGCTTTAGTTTCAGACGCAACGGCCTTTGCAATGAGCGTTTTTCCGGTACCTGGTGGACCATGAAGGAGAACTCCTCGAGGTGGATCAATTCCTAATCTGCGGAAAAGAATTGGATGCTTCAATGGAAGTTCTATCATTTCTCTAACTTTTTGTAGTTGTTCCCCTATACCTCCTATATCCTCATATGAAATAGTTGAAATCGGTTGTCCAGATTCATCTTCCTCATCAACCGGTTCTTCTTTAATGATTATTTCGGTATCTGGAAGAACCTGAACAATGCCCTTAGGAGTAGTTTGAACTATTTGGAAAGGTAAAGCCTCTGCAAAAAGAGTCATCCCTGGAATAAAAATTCTATCTCCGGAAACAACTGGTCTTTTATTCAGACCTCTACGTGCAAAACCTTCAATTCCTGGGCCAAAACGCACTTTCTGTTGTTTTGCCATTACGGGACTCAAAATTAATTTTTGGCAAGGCTGTGTCTCTACCTTACGGATTGAAACTTTATCTCCAAGGGAAACACCTGCATTTTTTCTAATAATCCCATCCACTCTAATAATACCAAGGTTTGCATCTTCTGGACGACAACGCCAAACAATCGCAGCAGTTTTTTGTTCGCCCGTTATCTCAACAATATCTCCAGGTTTCAAATTCAAATCATTATCGAAAGGTACTCTGGCACGACCATGTCCTACATCGCTCGGTATCGCCTTTGCTACTCTAAGTTGTAAGTCATCTACTTCCTCGTTTGACATTCCACATCCCTCTGAACAATCCTCTGTAGTAAAAGGGGGTAGTTAAACCTGTGAACTTGAAGATGTCAAATGAATAATAGATTAAATCATCATAATCTTCCTTGAGAAGGTTTCTTGATAGAGTTATATTTCGCAGGCACATGACCAATGTACTTGAAACAGGATTTGAATTCATGGAAGCCAATAATCCCAACGGTAGCCCGAAGATTAAGGGATACAATATAATTAATGGACAATTGAAATTATCTAGTGACGGAGAAACTTTTGAAAGCCTCAATCCGGCATTACTTTCAGATAGTCTGGGAGAATTCCCTCTTTCAACTAAAGAAGATGTACATGAGGCTCTAGCTGCAGCTAGAAATGCATTTCCTTCATGGGCTGCAACACCAGCACCAACGAGAGGTCAGATTATTGGAAATATGGGTAGATTGCTGATGCAGTACAAAGACGATATTGTAAGAGTTGAGACTAGAGAGATTGGTAAGACATTAAAAGAAAGTGGAGGAGAAGTTCAGGAAGCAATTGATACCTGTCTATTTTTCCAATCTGAAGGCCGAAGATTGTACGGGCAAACGGTTAATTCTGAATTACCTGACAAGGAACTCTTCACTTACAGGAGACCTTTGGGGGTTTGTGGGATAATCAATGCCTGTAATTTCCCTTCTGCAGTTCCTTTTTGGAAAATGATTCCTGCGATTATGTGCGGTAATACTTGCGTATGGAAAAGCCCTCAAGATTCTCCACTATTGTCATTCATGTTAACTAGAATTATGCATGAAGCGGGACTACCTAATGGAGTTATCAATCTGATTCATGGTAAAGGGAGTGGAGCAGGTCAACATCTTGTCGATGCTGTTGATGAAGGATTGATCAATAAAATTAGTTTCACGGGATCTACCTCAGTAGGAAAAATGATTGGAGAAGTTTGTGGTAGAAACTTAGTATCTGCCAGTCTAGAATTAGGAGGTAAAAATCCGTTAGTAATAATGCCAAGTGCAAATATGGAGAACGCAGTTGAAGGAGCATATTGGGCAGGTTTCGGTACAGCTGGTCAACGATGTACCAGTCTTGGAAATCTAATAATTCATGAAGAAATTTATGATGATTTCATTGAAAAATTGATGGAAAAAGTTAGAACTACTACAATAGGAGATTCAATGGTTCATGAAAATGTATTGTATGGCCCTATGTTGTCTGAGAAGTATGCCAATGATTTCATTCGAGATTTACAACTGTGTGAAAAAAGTGGCGCTAGAAAACTTTGGGGCAATGGAAGAATAACTTCCAATAATAAGCCCGAAAATTTCCTTGGTGACCCAGAGCAAGGAGTTTACATGTGGCCACATGTTTATGCAGATGTTACTGAGGAAATGGAATGCTTCCATGAAGAAATATTTGGACCAGCAATCACAATCGTAAAGGCTAAAGATTTCGAACACGCACTACATCTTGCCAATGCTTCACCATATGGATTATCAAGTGCAATTTATACGAATGATAGATTAGAAGCATATAGGTACAAATCAGGAATTAAAGCAGGGATGACAGGAATCAATAATTCAACCACTGGTGCTGAAGCCCATCTTCCTTTTGGTGGAGTCAAAGGTAGTGGAAATGGCACCCGAGAATCAGGAATATGGGTAATAGAAGCATACTCGTATTGGCATGCAGTAAATGATGAATTATCGGGTAAATTACAACTTGCTCAGATGGATGTAGAAGAAATTGAGCTAATTGAAGAAGAAGTAGATTATTCTACATTAGCTTAAATCATCATTTCTCCGCACTCAGGACATGGAAGTGTAGGGAGCCAAACTCCAGGCATATGTCCGCAATTCGGACAAATTGACGATGATATATCACTGAAACCATCCATTTTACTCAAACGTACGATAAAACATAAGAACTTGAATATTCCGATAACAAAGAAGCGATTGAGTAGGTAAAAAGCAATCACTTATTGGTATCCTTTCATTCGTGGGCCTTACTGGTGACTGCGCCAGTTGGTGAGTTCTTTGTCTGACGCTGTTAAACTTCCTCTGAAAAAAGGATTTGGAAAAACAGATAGAATTGACAAGTGGTGGACAAAACCATTTTGGATGGGGTTTGGATTAACTCTAGCTCTTGTATACACAGCATTGCGAGTTGTAGTCTGGGATGGAGCTATTCACTACGATGAACACAGAGTAACATCGCCAATCTTTTCACCCGATGTGATACACTTATTTGATCTTAAAACTCCCAATTGGATGAATTCCGCTTTACTGATATTATGGATACCATTTGGATTTAGAGGAACCTGTTACTATATGAGGAAAGTATACCATAGAGTATTTTTCCAAAACCCTACAGCATGCGTGGTTGCAAAACCAGAAGTTAATTATCGAATAGGATACAAAGGAGAAACCGGACTATTTGTGCTAAATAATATCCATAGGTACATGTTGTATCTAGCAATAATTATTCTATCAATGAAAGTTTATGACGTATACCACACAATGTGGTTCAATGGCGGTACAGAATTCGGAATATCAATAGGGACATTAGTATTAGCTACTGAATCAATACTTCTTTTCATGTATGTCGCTTCTTGTCATGCATTCAGGCATCTCTTTGGAGGAGGTATGAATCAGTGGAGAGGTGGTATATCGGGAATTATGGGTAAATTATATATCAAAATTAGTAATTTGAATGTTGAACATGCGTTCTGGTTTTGGACTAGTTTAGTAATGGTATTTCTTGGAGACTTATTTGTTTTGGCAGTTGCAGAAGGAATTCTTACAGATATTCGAATAATGTGAGGTGAAATAATGAGTGAAAAATACATTGTTCATGAACACGATGTCGTGATAATTGGAGCAGGAGGTGCTGGTCTAAGAGCAGCAATAGAAGCTAGTAATTCAGGAGTCAGTGTTGCCATGATATGCAAATCAATGCTAGGAAAGGCGCATACTGTAATGGCTGAAGGAGGTGCTGCAGCGGCACTAGGGAACAAAGATCCTCGCGATAATTGGCAAACACACTTTCGAGATACAATGAAAGGTGGAAAGTACCTAAATGACTGGAGAATGGCAAAAATTCATGCTCAACAAGCACCAGACAGAATTAGAGAGTTAGAAACTTGGGGAGCAGTATTCGATAGAACTCCTAAAGGCCTAACAAATCAACGGAACTTTGGAGGACACACTTACCCTCGATTAGCGCATATTGGAGATGCCACTGGTTTAGAATTAATCAGGACCCTTCAAGAGAAAGGGGTTCATATGGGTATGGATATATTCATGGAATTCACAGTACGAAAATTGTTCAAGACAGATGGAAAAATATCGGGATGCTTTGCCTATGATAGGAATGATGGGTCATTACATGTTTTCAAAGCAAAAACAATTGTTATGGCAACAGGAGGAGCCACAAGGTGTTGGGCTGTTTGCTCCGGTTCATGGGAATACACCGGAGAGGGGTACGCATTGGCCTATTGGGCCGGTGCAGAGATGGGAGATATGGAATTTATCCAGTTCCACCCTACAGGAATGATTTGGCCCCCCTCTGTAAAAGGAATTTTAGTCACAGAGGGAGTACGAGGAGAAGGAGGTATGCTGACCAATTCTGAAGGTAAGAGATTCATGTTCGACTATGTGCCTGAAATGTATAAAGATGAATTTGCTGATACAGAAGAAGAAGCATTGGAATGGGTTTCAGAGATTGTAGATGGAAAACTTGCAACTGTTCGTAGACCTCCCGAACTCTTGACTAGAGATGTTGTTGCTAAAGCAATTAATTCCGAAAGAGATGCAGGTAGAGCTAGTGCACATGGAGGAGCATATCTGGATATTTCCTGGAGAGAACCGGACCAAGTAAGGAAAAAGCTCCCCGGAATGTATCACCAATTCAAAGAATTAGCAGCGGTTGATATCACCACTGAAAAAATGGAAGTTGGCCCTACTGCACACTATGTTATGGGAGGAATAAAAGTTCATCCGGAAACACAAGAGACTACAGTTGCTAGAATGTTTGCTGCTGGAGAAGCCGCCACAGGACTGCATGGAGCTAATAGACTGGGAGGAAATTCACTTTCAGACCTTATTGTCTTTGGAAAGATTGCTGGAGAGAATGCTGCATTGTTGGCTAAAGATGTCAAAGAGTTCCTGCCTATAGACTCTAACGAGATTGAAAATGCAATTGAAGAAACGTTGTCTCCATTGAGTAGGACTAATGGGGAGAATCCGGCGAAAGTCGTAGAAGATTTAAGAGAAATGATGCAATATAAAGTGGGTATAATAAGAACTGAAAAATTGTTAAAAGAAGCACTAAAAGATCTAGATGATTTAGAAGAACGTGCTCAAAATACTTCTGCAGGTACTAGCCGTATTTACAACCCAGGTTGGCACCAGGCGCTTGAAATAGATGCTATGATAGATGTAAGTAGAATGTGTACACTAGCAGCACTGCATAGAGAAGAATCTAGAGGAGGGCATACGAGAGATGATTTTCCTACACCTGATTATAGATATTGGGGCAAAATAAATAGTGTAATAACAAAGAAAGATGGGATGGAAATTGAGCATAGAAGATACCCTCCTATAGATGAAGAGTTGAAAAAATTACTAGATATTGAAGATTTACATGAGGAGGAATGAAATGAGCGAAGATGTAACATTCAAAATTTTCAGAGGAGAACCTGATGAAGATGGAGATCCGTTCGGAGAAATGGTAGATTATACAGTTGAAATGGATGAAGGAATGGTAGTTCTTGATGTAATTCATAGAATTCAAGCAGAACACGCTCCAGATCTTTCTTGCAGGTGGAATTGTAAAGCAGGAAAGTGTGGCTCATGTTCTGCTGAAGTTAACGGTAAACCACGTCTAATGTGCATGACAAGAATGGAAGAAGTGATGAAGGAAACACCCGATGGTGAGCCAGTCCTCGTAAAACCAATGCAAGCATTCCCGTTGACTAAGGACTTAGTTACCGATACATCATGGGCATATGAAATGAATAAAAAAATGGTTCCCGTGAATGGACCTGATGAATTAGATTGGAAATTTAATCAAAAAGAGGCTAATAGAATACAAGAGTTCAGAGGTTGTATTGAATGTATGTTGTGTGTAAACACATGTCATGTACTTCGAGAACATGAAAAATTCGATGAGTTTGCTGGACCAAGGTTCTTTGTACGACTGGCTGGATTAGAAATGCACCCCCTTGATACTGAAAATAGAATTCCTGAAATCAAAGATGATTTTGGTATAGGTTATTGTAATATCACTCGGTGTTGCACTGAAGTATGTCCAGCCGGAATTAATATTACAGATAACGCAATAATCCCTCTGAAGGAAAGAGTAGTGACAGAATACTATGATCCAATCGCAATTATTGGAAAAAAATTAGGGTTGAGATGATTTTAACCCTCTCCGAGTAGACCCGGAGAGGGGTTTTGTAATTCTGGAAAAAAAATACTCATAATCGAGTAATTCCAATTTTCTTTACATTGGCCTTATTGATTTTAGGTGGTAACCAATCTGGTCCATTAGCCGGCTTGTCAACAACCTCTATCCAACCTTCAAAATTGTGAACGCGGTTTGTTCCACGCTCACGCAGTTGGATAGGATTGGGCACCTCACGAGAAGCTGCTTTCAGGGCTGCTCCTCGAGGCTGCTTGCTTACAAACACTTGACTAGTGTCCTTACCATTCGCCATCAATACGAAATATTTTTTGTCTGACATAAAGTAATCCTCCATCAGTTCGCCTGTTAAAATAGGATATGAAGGTATTGTATGAAAAACGCGATACTGCACCACAATTAGAGTTAATCAATAAAATCCAACTAGCAAAAAAATAATTTACATTTCGGCGCAAGCAAGAGTTTTGGTGTTCAAAACTCCAGGGATTGCACGTATTGACTCTACTACTAGCCTAGCTATATCTCCCATGTTATCTGCCTCTAATTTAACTATCAAATCATGGTCTCCAAAAAGAAGATTTGCATCAGTAACAAAAGATAATGAGGAGGCTGCATCAAACACGTTTACTTCTGAACCGGGTTCTACATTTACTAGTACATAACCTACTGACATGTACAAGCCGAAGACGTCCTTACGAATCAATTGTTCGCTCTGATATTCAGAATGAAGAGAAGAAGCATACATATTGGATGCCCTAGTCTCGGGATAATATGGCAGAGGTCATCATAGTCCGGGAATGTAAGTATGGACAGGTGAGAGTATGCTTCGGTAATGTCGCCAGAGAAGAAGGAGACATAATGGTCTTACCAGCAAATAATAGGCTGGCTGGAAGAGAAGGGCTGGATGAAGTTATGCAACTCGCCGCAGGTCCTGAATTGAGAGCTGCCTGTACAGAAATAGCAAAAGAAAAACGTAAAACAAATTCTCAACCTTGTGGCGTAGGAGAAGCAGTCACTACTTCTGCGTACAACTTACCGGCTGAGCATCTTATACATGTTGTAGGGCCAGACTGTAGAAGACCTACACAGGATCAATATCGAAGGGAGTTGTTAAAAAAATCCTATGAATCACTATTTGCAGAAGTTGAGAATCTAGAACCTCGTGAAACCTTAGTTCTACCCCCCTTGGGAATGGATGTATTCTCTTACCCACATAGAGAAGGCGCTAGAATGACTATGGAAATAGTCTTGGCTTGGATGGATGAGGGAGAGGACCCTGGTGTCGATATGGTATTGATTGTAACAAATGAACAAAGTTTTCTGAAGAATATGAAAACCGTATATCGTGAAAGTGAGGATCAATTCCCTGGAGTAGATAGAACCAGAGAATACAGGAAAGGAAAATTCCAATGATTTGCTAATTGTCACTCAATTCAAAACATCAATAATTGGTTAAAATAGTGTGAATCATGCGATGTCCTCAATAACCTTGAGATTACGATAGTAGCATGGGAATAGGAGGAGCATACGAGCGTGAGTTGCGCTCAGTACTTGCAGGAGAAGAAAAAGGAGTTCGTGCAATAACGAGGTCTTGTAATGAAAATGAACGCGCTCAAGCCATGCAAATTTGTCGACGTCCATTTTTAGTTGTTAGAGCACCCGGAAGTGGATCCGAAGGTACAGGGGATCTTTTAGCATTAAGAGGAGATATGTGCTTTCCTATTGAAGTAAAATCTTCCAAAAAGCCAAAATTATACCTTTCTGGTAGAACTGTTTTACAATATCAGGCATTGGAAGAAATAGGTATCAGATGTTCAATTCAACCATTCTATGCTTATAGATTAAAGGGAGTTAGAGGAGATAGTTGGAGAATTTTTAGAGTTAAGACGGAGGGGCTTACTGGAAAACTAAGATTACTTGCTCGAACAGTCCCTGAATTACCTTTAACAAGAAATGGAACACCATATTTAGATTGGGAAAAGGGACTTCCATTACATAAATTTCTTTCATTAATCTCTAAATCTGAAAATGCCAATAATATTCAGCCAAGTCCTTCTCTAAAAAAAACTAATTTCTCAGTAAATGACACAAATATACATCAATATGAATCATCTTCTGAGAGAACCGCATCAAGTCTATCGAACTCTTGAATTAGATTTTTCACTTCTTGAGTAAGATTTGACAGCCTGGCTTGATTTAACAAACGATGAATACTATCTCTTTCCCTACGAATAGTATCAAGTTGACGTTTTTCACTCTTAATATCCTCTGAATCAGGTCCAACCATGTAAATCGGAGAGGCCAATCTTTGAAATCATTTTTGGAATAAAGAACACAAGTTGAAGAATGGGAGTGTTGGCCACCTAACATGCAAGATGAGGAGGGGTCACTCATGAATCATCTATTACCAATGATTTCAATCTACTTTTTTTATCTTCTAGGGCTACCAATTTGGGGTGCCGTAATTATGATAATTTGGTACTCTGCACTGATAACTCTAGAAAATAATGGCACACTTGATAATTGGGATGCAACAAGAGTTTTGGGTTTCATTTTGATGATTAGAACAAAAAAAGGGAGAGTTATTCTTGAAAGAGTTTCAAAATATAGGAAATTTTGGAGAGGATTTGGAGAATTTTCAATATGGTTATGTTTTATTGTAATGTTTGGGGTAATGTTTCTTCTAATTTTCAGCGCCATACTATCAGCTTTTTCACCACCAGAAGATCCCATTCCTGCTAAAGATCTTTTATTAATTCCTGGAGTAACGAGTTTTGTACCATTCTGGTGGCCTGTGATTACACTAATTATAGCAATAGTAATTCACGAATATGGGCATGCAATACAAGCAAGAGTTCATGGTATGAGAGCAAAAAGTTTCGGATTATTACTGTTAGGACCTTTACCAATGGGGGCCTTTTTCGAACCTGAAATTCAAGAAATGACCAGAGCACCTAGAAGAGAAAGACTACGAATTTATGCCGCTGCACCATCCATAAATATAGTTGCAACATATTTCGTAATACTCTTACTATCATGTACAGCATCAGGATTTGTAGCTTCTGATCCGGGATTACATGCAAAAGGAATAATCGTAGATAGTGGGGCTGAAGAAGCGGGATTGGAACCTTATGAAATAATTACTCATCTTGATGGAATACATGTTCCAGATTATGATTCTTTCACAGATATAATGAATTCTAAATCTGCAGGAGATGAAATTAATTTATCAGTTTTGTCTAGAAAAAATGACATTGGGGATAGAGAATCAAGAGAAATTATTGTCACGTTAACTGATCAATTGGATTACTATCTTTCTCAGGGAATCCCTAATTGGTTTGAAGAACAAAATTGTGAGAATGAAGAACAGTGTATAGATATTTATATTAATTACTTAAATGAGAATAATATAGAGCAGGGAAACGCTTTTCTTGGAGTTAGTGGGATTTCCTCAGGTACTAGCGCAGTAGATGGGTATAAGATATCATCTACCGATGATTTGAACCCCTTATTGAGGACCGTTATTTTCATTTTTAAGCCATTAGAATTATTGGGTGAACCAATAAGACTAGAGGGGCATTCTATGCCACTAGAAGAGAGAGATCTACTTGAATCAGGGGATGGAATCATTGCTTCCATTATAGGGACTGCAGGTATGTTAGCTATTTTTGATTTCTTATTCTGGTTTGCATGGATAAATTTCATACTTGGTTTTGCTAATCTGATACCCATGGTACCATTTGATGGAGGGCAAATCACTAGAGATTCTACTCACTCAATAATAAAATTCTTTGGGAAAAATATGAATCCTTTAAGAGTTGAAAAAATAGCTAACAGAGTTAGTGGTTTGAGTAGTATAATTATACTTCTGATTGTATTATTCCCAATATTATTAGCTAATATGTTAAACTAAAACTTTATTCTTCTTCATCGTTTTTACTAGGAATAAAGATATCATAAACCATAGGAATAATTACAACTGCAGCAATTAATGTAAACAAATTGTTCCAAGTTTGTGCCGATACAAATGAAGACGTTCCAGAGAAAAAGAGTTTGATTGCTCCGACCCACGGAATCTCAGATGATGCGACTCCCACTACCCAAGTGTCCCTTACCGCAGTTACAGGATTACCAAATTCATCCTTTAAACCACGACTCTTGATATATGAATCGTCGGCTGTTGAACTGGTTGCTCTTAGCTGATCGATTGTACACCCATTTGTCATCCTGTTATCTCCAGTTGTTAGGTATCCTTCGTGTCTAGGAACCCACTTATCGATTGTTAAATTTCCATGAGGTGCACAAGAATAATCTAATGTTAAAGAAATATTACTCACATTTACTAGATTGGTTCCAGGAACATCCCATGTCAAAATACATATGTATTCTAACTCATCGAACACGCCTTCAGAACAGGAATCATCAATTGGAAATTCTGTTAAATTTGTTTGTGCTTTGAGTAAGACTCGATGAATAACAGGAGTATCAGAACCACCATTTTTTTGATATATTATAACATCTCCAAACATACCATGCATTTCATATCCAAAGTTCTTATTTTCCTCATTAGAAGCTTCTACATAGGTGACTATGTCTACTCTGTCAGGATTCATAATTAATACTAAATCACCCGGGTCAATCGCTCCTATGGAACCTTCTTCACTATGCTTCATAGAGCCGGATTCAACAACAACCATCGGAGGAAACATACCAGTGGCTAACCACATTGAACCAAGTAATAAGAAAACTAACCCTACAGCAAGTAATGCCTCTCTAAGATAGAGTTTGAAATCATTTGACATACTAATTACCCTTGGAGTTATACGACCTAGTAGAATATAATATGAAAGAGACAAATAATATCAGAATAATGCTAACAGGATCAACATGAGGGGAAGGATGATGGAAAGAGGTTAACCCACTAATTCTCTCTGTGAGATCAATAGTATAACTTCTACTACCATCCCTAGATGCAAGTCCGAAAATAGTGTTCCATAACAGTGAAATTAAACTTATTGAGGTGATGAAAATTAACATTCTATGGACGAGTAACTCCCTAAGTAGGCCTAATCCGGGAAGTTGTCGAGAAATGACTGAATCAGGATTATTCCACCATTTTTCTTCAATTGAGATATCATTTTGAGTACTAACTTTTGGAGAATTAATCAGGTTCTTCCCAACAGGAATTTCATGTACTTCAAGTAATTCACGCATTTGACCCATATATCTCACTCCTAGCATTATTGCTGCTTCTTCACCTTCTTTTCGGCGCCTTAAAACTTCAGCACGTGAATCCAATAATAAGATATCATCTAGAGTTTGTTTCATCCCTAAATAAAAGAAGAACTCCGGGCCAACATAAAATGTGCCAATTGCACCGATTAACATGCCTATCCAACTTAATGCGACAATATTTTCTTTAGATGGATCAGTGGGTCCTGAAAGACCGAAAAGGAAAACTATCCCCCAAACTAATAGTGCAAGTGAAAGAATTGAAACATTAGTGATTATTTGGAAATGTCTGCCGCTTTGGCTATCCCATAATCGACCAAAAAAACTTAGCTTTCTATCATCTCGACGAGCCATTATATCATTCACGGGTAAGGCTTCGTGGCTTAGTGTCTTACGCTATCAAGTTCACATGAAGAAATATAATTTTACCAATTAATTGATTTGCTTTACTGTTAATCGGATACTATGAGAAAGCAATGGCTAGTGGTATTGACTGTTATTGGATTTATTCTTTCTGGCTGTATCGGAGATGAATTTCTAGATATGGATAATGATGGCATAGAAGATAATGAAGATTTAGATAGAGATGGAGATGGCTGGATGAACATAATAGAGATTGATTGTAACAGTGACCCAGATAATATTGAAGAAAAACCTAACGACCTTGATAATGATACAATCTGTGATACTTTAGATGAAGATATTGATGGTGATGAATTACCAAATGACTGGGAAGTCGAAAGAGGCCTTGATCCAATGGATAATAATGACACTATTATTTGTCACGGTTTGTCAAAATACTGTTTAAGAAATTATGATGATTTTACATTTCCTGAAACACATAATGCTTTCGCAACATCAGAAGATGGAGTAATTCTTGGCACTAATCACTACACAGGTCTCCAAGCTCAATGGGATGGAGGAGTGAGGGCATTTATGGTTGATGTTCATCATCTAAGTGATGAAGAAACTGAAGCCGAAGATGTGAGATTTTGTCATGGTTCCCCTGGACAGTTCCCCCACCCCTGCATGTACTCCGAGGTAGACCCTTTTGAGTGGTTATCACTTCTAAATTCAATGATGAATCTAACTGATGAAAATTGTTCATTCAAATGTGGAGAGGTTGTATCTATACTTGTTGAAAACTATGTTCCTGCTGAACATTTGGAGTTTTTATTTAATCGAACTGGGATTATTGAAAGAGTATTTATCCATCAATTAGGAGACCCATGGCCTTCAATTGGAGATATGATTCTACAAGGAAAGGATGTTGTCATATATGTACAATCTGAGTATAATGAAAATTATTCATATTTCCATCCAGCTTGGAAGCATAGTTGGGACACCCCATATGGTCAGCAAGATAAAGAAGAAATGACATGTGAATTAGGAAGAGGGAATTCGAGTCAGTCGGTTTGGCATCTGAGTAACTGGTTAAGTAGTATCTTTGGCACAGCAGATCCTTACAAAGCACATGAAGTAAATGAGTATGAATTTTTACTAAACAGAACTATCGAATGTTGGGAAATTATGGATAAAAGACCTACATTTGTAGCTGTCGATTATTGGGAAGATGGTGAAATAACAAATGTAACAATCACATTAAACAAAATGGAAAATTGGGATGATGAAATACCCGCCCGCCCATAAATTGGGTTCTTGAAGTTAAACTATAATTCGTTGGGTTTTCTAAATAGAACCTTGTCGATACAGACATGGAAGGGGCAGCAATGCAAGTTCTGCACCCTAAAGTTAGAAATTTAATTAATGATTTAGGTTGGAATCTAACTCCAATACAAGAAGAAGCGACTATTGATTTATGTGCAGGAAAAAATAGACTTTTAGTTGCTCCAACCGGAAGTGGAAAAACTGAAGCAGCGATATTACCTGTAATTTCTAGAGCAATTAATGAGAATTGGGAGGGGTTGTCAATTCTATATATTACGCCATTAAGAGCATTGAACAGAGATATTGATAGAAGATTATCTACGATGTTAAAACCTCTTGGATTGACTGTTGGACTAAGACATGGAGATACTACCCAAAAAGATAGAACCAAACAATCAAAAAATCCTCCAAATTTATTGGTTACAACACCAGAAACTACACAAATAATGATGTTAGGAAGTAGATTAAGAAAACATCTTTCAGGTGTTAAAGTTATTATTTTAGATGAAATTCATGACTTAGCAGGAAGTGAAAGAGGGTCTCAATTAATGGTTGGTCTAGAACGTATTGCAGATATTAATCCAAATAATATACAACGAATAGGCCTCTCAGCAACTGTTGGAAACCCAGATGAAGTTGCTAATTATATGGCAAAAAATGCGCGACCTATAATAGGTCCCGCTCCTAGATTTACAGATGTTTTGGTGCATAAAGAAATACCTTCTCCGGAAGATGAAATTTTATCGGTAAAATGGTCAGTTTCACCTAATTCAATTGCTGCCTTTCGAAGACTGGCTAACTCGTTGATAGAAGATTACCCATCATTAGTATTCGTTAATTCAAGATCTGCTGCTGAAACTGTTTCTCAAAGATTGGCAGCTATATCGCCGGAAATTAAAATTGGTGTGCACCATGGAAGTCTTGCTTCCGACACTAGGAAAGAAATGGAAGATAAACTAAGAAATGGTGATTTGCATGGAATTATTTGTACTAGTAGTTTAGAATTAGGAATTGATATTGGATCGATTAAGAAAGTCCATCAACTACAATCTCCAAGAGCTGTGGATAGATTGTTGCAAAGAATGGGAAGAGCTGAGCATCATCTAGGAGGAACCGGGAGAGGAGAAATTCTAGCATGGGAACTGGATGAAATTTCTGAATGTGCTGTGATTTCAAGAAGAGCCATGGCATCGGAACTTGAGGGAGTAGAATGGCAAACAGAACCAGGAATTGTTGCTGCAAATCAATTCATTCAATTGAGTATAGAAAGAGGGTTAGTTCCACTTCAGAAAGCTAATGACATTATAGAGAATTGTTCACTATTCAGGGAATGGAGTTATGAAAAAACTCTGAATATATTGAGAGTATTAAATGATCGTTGGTTAATCAGACTTGTGGAAAATCCAGAGGATTCAGATGTAACTAAATGGCCAGCAAGACTTTGGGAGGAGTTAGCAAAGAAAAGTAATCAAAATATTCCTGAGAAAAGGCCTCCATGGGATGAAGAACAAAAAGAATCTGATAAAATTAGATGGAGGAAGGCAATGATAAAACATCTCCCAAAGAGTCTAGAAAAAGGCTGGTTTTCTCCATCCGGAAAGGCCGCTAAATCTAGGACTGAGCATATCTCCATGATTCCAGATGAAATTTCCTACAGAGTTCGAGATGCAGTAAGTAGATCTGTTCTTGGTTCTGTTGACGAAGCATTTGTTTTATCACTGAATAATGATGCAAGTGATGATTCGCTTGGGAGAGCGAGAAGATTTGTGATGGCGGGAAGAACTTGGCAAATTATTGATGCAGACCCAGAGCAGGAAGAACTTCTAGTAGCTCCAATAAAAGAAACAGGAGAAGCCCCTGTATGGTCGGGAGAATTACCTCCAGTACCAAAGGAAGTTGCAAGAGAGGTAGGTAAATTGAGAAGGTCTGTTGCCATATCAATAGGAGCAATTGAAGATGATAATTCTGTAATCTCCTTTGAAGAATATCCATTATCACCCAGTGCAAGAGATGTTCTAATTAGAACAGTTGGAGAACATATTGAGGCTACAGGATATTTACCCGATGAAAAAACTATTACTATAGAAGAAAGACAAAATACAATTATTCTAAACACATGTGCTGGTTCTAAAATCAATGAAACTTTAGCTTATCTAATTCAAGCATTTGGTTCATTAAAAGAAGGGAAAATGGGAAGAACTTTAATCGACCCTTATAGAATATCTATTCAAATTCCAGGAACAAATACTTCGGATATAGTTGGATGGTTACAAGATACTCCTCCTGTTGCATTACCTTCTCTAATGCGTATGACAATTCCAAATGGCAGAGCAGTGAGATGGAGAGTCGTCCAGGTAGCTAGAAGAATGGGCGTTTTACGAAAAGGAGTAGATCCGCGTAAAGTAAATCTTCAGGGTTTAATGAGAAGATGGAAGGGAACACCAGTAATAGAAGAGGCACTGAGTAAATTATTTCATGAAAGAATGGATATTGATGCAACTGTAGACTTATTGAAAGAGATACAAAATGGACAAATAAAATTATTAGTTACTCCACCAGGACCTCTTGGTCAATCAAAAAAGAGCGAAAAAGATCTATTACTTCCATCATGGTCTGATAAAGAATTGAGAGATCACTTAGAAGTTAGATTAGTCAATGAAAGAGCGGTATTGATTTGTCTAAATTGCAAAAATAAGACAAGGAAGAGAGTTGCTAGATTTGCAGAAAGAATTGAACCATGTTCAACATGCTCGGGAACTATGCAAGCGTGTTCTCCGGAAAGAATGGAGTCGATGTTATCTGATTGGGTTGAGAGTAAAGATCCTAAAATCTCTGGAAAGATGACTAAGAATGCGGAATTGATTCGTACGCATGGTAAAGACGCAATCATTTGTATGATGGGGAGGGGGATTGCAGAAGAAACTGCAACTAAAATACTCAGAGGACACATTATTGGAGAAAGGGTAAGATTACTTCGTTCTATACATAATGCTGAATTAAAATATGCTTCAACTAGAAGATATTGGGGATAAGAAAAGGCAATCACTATTTCCATCCTTTCACTGGGTACTGACATGCTCATCGGTTTGACTGGGAGAAATGCGTCTGGAAAGTCAACAATTGTTAATTGGTTTTCAAATAAGGGATTGAAGACTTCATCTTGTTCCGATTCTATCAGAGCATGGCTTGCAGAACAAGATATTGATCCCACCAGAGATGCTTTAATTGAAGGAGGAAGAGAACTTAGGAGAAAAGGAGGTGCAGGCGTGTTAGCAGAAATGCTACTAGAAATCCTTGATGGAGAGGATGCAGTTGTTGATTCAATTAGAACTCCTGGTGAAGTTGAGGCTTTAAGAAAAAGGGATGATTTTATTCTAATCGAAGTTAGAGCAAACACAGAAACAAGATGGGAACGATTGCAAAGCCGCGCAAGACCAGGAGATCCTTTAGATAAAGATACTTTTATCGAGCAAGAAAATGCAGAAGCAGTGGCAAAAGATGCTGCTGGTCAAGCCTTAAATGCTACTGCTGAATTGGCAGATTTAGTTATTCTGAATGATGGAACAGAACAAGAATTATTATCTGACTTAGAAGAATTATACATGAAATTCAAATAATTATTACTGCTTCCGGAAGATTTCTAATCCATGATTATCAAGCTGTTCTGACAATAATCCCTGCTTCATTCATCATACCTGAAGCAATGTCGAAATCTTTCTGCCATCTTTCCGGGATATCCAAATCTTTAGGAAAAATTACTTCAGTAACTCCTGCTTGAATAAGAGATCTAGTACATCTTGAACAAGGCGGCCAAGTTACATATGCCGTAGTACCTTTCAATGATATACCAATTCTTGCAGCATGCATTATAGCATTCTCTTCAGCATGACAAATCATAGGATACTTCTGTTCACGATCTTCAAGTCTCTCAATTTTATCTTCAATTCCTCGAGGAAATCCATTGAAACCCGTAGATCTAATCTCACGATCTTCACCTACAACAATACAACCCACTTTCGTAGACGGATCTTTAGACCAGTCGGAAATATGCTTCGCTAACTCTAGAAATCTTTTATCCCATTTGTCACTCATATAAACATCTCCAAAATATCTATCATAAGTCATTATCCCTATTCGCTTCTGTACGATTAGGATCGTAACCATCTAAGGTAGTAGGGTTTGCATAACAATCAGGATCTTCTCTATCGGCCTTACCGCCATTGTCATTATCTAATCCATCGCCACAATTCCCGATAGTGTCATCATTTGATGAAAGAAAACTTTCTGCACCACCGCCGGCTAAAATAGCAAATAACAAGCCAGAAAGGACAAGGATAAGGGCGACTAAGATATATTTCGAAGTACTGTCTTGTTGTTCTAAGACTACTTTAATTTCAGTTTTCTCATTCGGCTTATTAGTCATCTACGAGCCATCCACTAGGGTCATCCTTTTTGATTATCGGTGAACGCGTAGTTCTTCCCAAAAATTCAGATTATCTCTAGAAATGATATAATTTAGAATATCCCCTACCAGATACACACTGCCAATAATTACTAATTCTACATCATCTATTTCACAAATCTTAGAAGCTTCTTCAATCGCATTAATTGGATTTTTAATTATGTCACGAGGTGTTTCTCTATGACGGCAGATTATATTTTCTAATTCTTCTGCATTGACTGAATCGTTCCTTCCGGAAAGAGGTTCGGTAAATATCAAATGATGAAAAATTGATTGATGAAGATTCTCTTTAAGAAATGGAGAAAGGGTATCTTTGATATCGGCTTTCTCAGTGATCCCGATAATAAACACACTGGGTTTCTCGATTGAATTTAGTTCGGACTCAAAACCTTCTTTATTATGTGCAGCACAAACTTTCACAGGAAAGTCATACCAAGAAGAACCATATTCTGGAGAGCGACCCGGCCATTTACATTTTATTTCAGAATCTTTCCATTTCATAAATTTTGCAATTTTTCTAGTCAACATACTCCATTTCTGCCAATTAGGCAATTCTTCATTTGTTTTAATTATCCAAAGATCTTCTCCGACTTTATCTGAAATTACTTTCAATACAGAAGGAGATAAACTATCACTTTTTGACAAAAGTAATGGGACTCCTGGGCGATGAATACCTGCCTTTTCGAAAGCAATTTCTTCTAAGGTTTCTCCCAGAAATTCAGTATGATCTTTAGAAATTGTAGTTATTACACAAAGATCAGCATCTACTAACCTAGTAGAGTCTAACCTACCTCCTAAACCTGTCTCAATAATGGCCCTGTCAATATTATTCTCACTGAAAACTACCATAGCAAGTAAAAATGTAACTTCAAAAAAAGTTGGTTTACAAACTGGAGAAATTGATGCTGCTTCTTTTATTTTATTGAGAGAAATATCAAAATCTTTAGGAGATACAGGGACCCCATTCACCCTAATTCTTTCTTCAATCGTAATTAAATGTGGAGAAGTAAAGAGTCCGACTTTGAGATTATTTTCTTTCGCCGCAGCGGAGAGTTGAACGCATAGAGAACCCTTACCATTTGTCCCTGCAACATGAATTGAAGGGAAGTCAAGATGAGGATTTCCTAATCTTTCCAATAAGATATTGCAATTTTCAAATCCTAATTTAACTCCAGAATCTTTCGTATTTTCTAGCCATTTTCTAACGTTCAAAAAATAATCACCCACTAGTTCTACTACGCACTTGTATTAGTCAAAGTGATATGGTCTTTGAACTTCGTGGGGGTTGGGGAGTGAAAGTGAACGAGACTATCGAGGCTATGCGAGACCAATGGAAGTCAATGACTAGTATGGCTGGAATGTTTGTGGCAACTATCTTTTTGGGTATTACAATTCAACCGGTTTGGGACATTCCAGAAGCCAGAGCTTTTGGGGAAGAAGGCACTACACAAAGCGGTTATATTTTATTAGAATTAGTATTGATAGGAATTTTTACTTTCATAATAATATGGCTTGCAAGAAGAAATATGGATTTGCTTATTAAAGGATTTATTATGTTCTCACTTTATTTTTCATTGTACTATGTAGTGGCACCATATATTGCTTTAATCATGGAAATAATCTTGGGAACTCAACAAAACGTAATTGCAATTGCACTTTTATTAAATTTATTATTGATGATTACTTTATGGAAATTTCCTGAATGGTATATTGTGAATTTAGTTGGGATTTTAGTAGGTTCAGGTGTGATAACAATGATTGGAATAAGTTTTGTACCTACTCTGATTATTATATTCATGATTTGTGCTGCAATATATGACCATTGGGCTGTAAACGGGAGCAAACATATGTTGGAACTAGCGGATACAATGATAGATTTGAAGTTACCAATATTATTAGTAGCGCCAAAAGAAAAAGGATATTCTTTCTTGGACGAACAGGAAGGAGTCATGGAAGAAAAGATTCAAAAACCATCACAAAAAGATTGGGATAACCCTGATGTTGGAGTAGTTAAAGTCGAAAAAACTGGTAGAGACGCTTTATTTATGGGTCTTGGAGATGTTATTTTTCCAGGTATGTTGGTTATTTCGACTATCACATTCTTACCTGAAACAGGAGCAGTTGTAGGTTCTTTACCTCTAACGCCGTTCTTTGGATGGATTCACCTAGACCCATTAGCGGTTGGATTAGGTACTTTATTAGGAGGATTGATAGGTTACTTAGGATTAATGACTCAGGTGGCAAAAGGAAAACCGCAAGCAGGCTTACCTTTACTTAATGGAGGAGCAATATTAGGTTATTTCATTACAGGATTAATAGTATATGGCCCATCAGATTTAATTCAACAAATTAGCCTCTTCTGAACCTAAAAGCCCGATTCATTGAAAGAAGATTGAGCAGTCCTAGAGTTGATAGTTATGCTAGACATGAGTATATTTCGTGAAAAATCTGAGATTTTACGGAAAGATCATGATAAAAGAAAAATTCCTCATGATAACATTGACGAAGTAATCAGAATCGATAATGAATGGAAGCAAGCTAGATTTGATGTTGATCAACTTCGTAAATCAAGAAATGAGGCTGCAAGAACTATAGCAGCAGCGAAAAAAGCTGGAGACTCTGATGCTGTAAACAAAATATTGAGTGATGTATCGAGTATAGGAAATAAAATTGAAGAATTGTCAAAAATGGCAGATGATTTACTACAAAATAGAGATTCAATAAGGATGAGAATACCAAATATCCTTCATGAGAGTGTACCTGAAGGAGAAGATGACCAAAAGAATACTTTGCACAGTTTACATGGCGAAAAAATTAGTTTAGGATTTAATGCAATAAATCATAATGAAATTATTGAAAAGAATGGTTGGGTAGACTTAGCTAGAGCCGCAAAGATAACTGGAAGTAGATTTTATTTCATGCAAGGAGATTTGGCAAGATTAGATATGGCTCTACAAAATTATACTTCAAACTTCCTCATCAACAAAAATTACACTCTTGTTCAACCGCCTTTAATGATGAATAAAGAAGCTTACGAAGGAGTTACAGATCTTGGTGATTTTGAAACTGTAATGTATGGAATTGAGCCGGATAAATTCTATCTCATTGCTACAAGTGAACACCCACTAACTGCTATGAGGATGGATGAAATTATCGAACCATCAGAACTTCCAATAAAACTTGTTGGAGTTTCACAATGTTTCCGTAGAGAAGTTGGTGCACACGGACTCTCGGATAGAGGGATATGGAGAGTACATCAGTTTACTAAAATAGAACAAATTATAATTTGTAAACCTGAAGACTCATGGTCTCATCATGAGGATTTATTGAATAATGCAACGGAATTATGGGATAGCCTAGGCTTACACTATCGTGTAGTGAATATTTGCACAGGAGATATGGGGACCGTCGCTTCAAAGAAATATGATCTTGAAGCATGGCTACCAGGTGTTGGAGAATACAAAGAAGTAGTTTCTTGTTCAAATTGTACGGACTATCAGGCAAATCGACTTCGTATGAGATACAGAACATCGGAAGGGAACTCTGCTGTCCATACATTGAATTCAACTGCGGTTGCTACTACAAGAGCATTGGTAGCAATTCTAGAACAATATCAAACAGAAGATGGTAAAATTATGATACCTGAGGTTTTAAGACCATATATGAATAATCAAGAGTTTTTAAGTCCCTTGAGTTGATTTTTCTGCTGTAATCTTAATTGATTGTCGTATCAATAAAGCAACTAATATAACTGCAAAAATTGCAGCAATTAAAGGTGCTATTAATGCTGCAATTGTAAGAATAACACTTGCTATATTCTCGCCAGATGCAACAAATGAATTACCAAATCCCATAGTTAGAGTAGATGATAGCCCACGAATTGCAACTGTAGTGACTTGAATAATTCCTGCTGAACCACCTCCTGCAATAATTGCAAATGACCACTGAATTATAGGATCGCTACCCACTAAAGCCATTGAAGTCATACTAACTCCTGAAACTACTGCTGCAGGGGTCGCTATAGTATCCAATAAATTGTCTAACCAAGGGACATAATATGCTCCAAATTCTGCTAAGCATGCTATTCCAAGAACTATAACTGCTGCATTACTGTCAAATGCAGCAAACTCAGTTCCTGATAGATCTAAATTAACAAAAGTATCAGTTCTGACTGCTAATGATAAAATAAATGGAGGTAAGAAAACTCTGAATCCCGAGGCTGACGCAAGGCTGAGCCCCATCAAAGCAGCAAGTATTGTCGTTTCTACTCCCATGATAATCCCAAGACATTAGATGTAATTAATCCACTCCCTGCATGATTATTTGTAAAAGTAGGTTAAAACTATTCTAATCGCCGATTTCAACTAAATTTGCGCCCATATCGACTCTGTCTCCTTTGTGAAAGTAAACTGAAGTAACTTCACCTGCTCTAGGGGCCTGGATTCTATGCTCCATCTTCATGGCTTCCATTACCAATAACGTCTGCCCCTCCCTTACTCTCTGCCCAGTCTTCACCATTACATCAAGAATTGTTCCAGGCATTGGGGCACTTAGACTACCTTCTGATAGTGATGAGTCTGGACTTCCGGGTTCATGCATATTAATCACATAAATGCGACCTTGAAAATGTATCCACCATTCATCATCACATCGAGAAACATGAGCGAAACTTCTTTTTCCATCTAAATATACAAGAATTCTACCTGCTTGTTGATCTCTACTCATTGAAATATCATCAAAGTTAATTTCTTTATCTTCAGAAATTAATTTTGTAAGAGAAAGTAATTCCTCTTTTTCAGAGAAATTTACCTTATATCTAGAACCAGAATTACCTACACTCCATTCCATAATATCACCTAAGGGTAAGACCTCGTTAATGTTTTGAATGGATCTCCGGAATGTCCACTATATTCGTCTAATATTTCTGAACTAGAAGAAAGTTGATTGCGATCTAAACCAAAACGACTTGCACCTGCAGCAATTGATACTAATATTGAATCACTAATCCTCGGTTCTTCAAATTCGTCTAAAGACACATTGTCGAGATAATCTGTTGTTACAAGACCATTCGAAAATGCCTCACTCTTGGATACCTCACGTAAAAATCCAACATTAGTAGTTACACCCAAAACAACAAATTCTGATAATGCAGTATCTAGTTTTCTCAATGCGGCCTCACGTGTTGGAGCATGAACAATTAATTTAGCTAACATCGGATCGAAATCAATGGTGACCTCGTCTCCCTCTCTAAATCCTGAGTCCATTCTAACACCCGGTGTTGAAGGTGGTCTCCACATTGATAGTTTACCGATAGCAGGAAGAAAGCCTTTGGTTACGTCTTCGGCATAGATTCTAGCCTCAATAGAATGACCGGTAATTCCTATTTCATCTTGCGATATATTCAATGGTATACCTGCCGCAACTTCAAATTGCTTCTGAACTAAATCAATTCCTGTAATTAATTCAGTAACTGGATGTTCAACTTGAAGACGAGTATTCATTTCGAGAAAGAAAAATTCACCTCTAGAAGTTAGAAGGAATTCGACTGTTCCTGCACCTTCATAATTTACCGATTCAGCGGCTCTTATTGCAGCTTGTCCCATATTCCTGCGAATCTCAGGAGTAACTGCTGGAGACGGGGCTTCTTCGATTACTTTCTGATGTCTTCTTTGTAAAGAGCAATCTCTTTCATTCAAATGAACAGAGTTACCATATTGGTCACAAAGTACTTGAATTTCAACATGTCTCGAACCAGTCAATAGCCTTTCAACGTAAACGGTACCATCTCCGAAGGCAGCCGAAGCTTCCCGTGCTGCTGCTTCATATTCGGTTCTGAGCATCTTAGGTTCGTGTACTGCTCTCATTCCCTTACCACCACCTCCAGCACTAGCCTTTACCAATAATGGATATCCTACTCTAGCAGCTGAAGTTGCTAAAACACTAAGAGGGTTTGACCCTGATTCAATTACTAATTCTTCACCTGGAATAATAGGAACATCAAATTCTATCATTCTTCTACGAGCAGAAATTTTGTCTCCCATAGTTTCTATTGCTTCTGATGACGGACCTATCCAAATTAATCCGGAATCCTTGACTAATTTAGCAAAATTAGCTCTTTCAGATAAGAATCCATAACCCGGATGTATTGCTTGAGCCCCTGATTCCTTTGCTGCAGAAATTATTAATTCCATATTTAGATACGTTTCAGAGAGATTTTTCCCGGGTAAATGAACAGATTCATCGGCCACTTCAACATGTAGCGAATCCTTATCAGGATCAGAGTAAATAGCAATTCCTTTGAGCCCTGATTCTCTTGCTGCTTTGAGTATTCTAACCGCGATTTCACCACGATTAGCAACCAAAACTGAGCTAAAGGGTGTTGGAGCATTAATCATCCAATCAGGAAACATTTCTAACACCATTTTATTCAGATGACCAATTAGGTTTACGACGCTCTAAGAAAGAAGAAAGACCTTCTTGACCTTCTTCCGAACCACGCATTTGACTGGTTTTATCCAGAGTCCAATTACGAAGTTCTTCATCACTTCCATCCCATCTGTCAAAAACTAGAGTTAGATTCTTGGCTTCTGTGACAGCCATAGGACCAGTGGTAAGAACTTCTTGAGAAATAATATTTGACCTGTCATCAAAATCACTGGATGATTCTACAACAAAATCAATTAAACCTATTCTCATAGCCTCAACAGAATCAATTTTACTAGCCATCATCGATAATCTACGGAAGTTAGAGCTACCTATTTTACGATAAACATAAGGTCCAATTACTGCTGGTAATATACCTAATTTAGCCTCAGAAAGAGCAATTCTTGTTCTTGGTTCAGCAATCACATAATCAAAGCAAGAAACTAGCCCCGCACCTCCACCCAATGCTACACCTTGTATACAACCAATAGTGAAACATGGATGGGCCCAGAGTCCGTGAAACAAACTATCCAGTCTTTCAGAATCTAAACGATTCTCTTCAACAGAACGTGCCCCCGCATCCCTCATCATATTGATATCTGCACCTGCGCAAAAGTGCTTACCTGAACCTGTAAAAATTATAACTCTGAGAAATCTTTCACCCTCTGAATCTTCTAAAGATGAATTTCTTGAAACACTTCTATCAGATGTCCACTTAATTACAGAAATTAACTCACTAATTAATTCAGTATTAAGGGCATTAAATACATCACTTCTGTTTAGATTAACTCTAGCAATGTTTCCTTCAATTACAAGTTGACATAGTTTATTTTTTGGAAGAATATCACTCATTTTCATTTTAGTCACCATTACATCCTGAATACGCCATAATTTTGGTCGGGCATGGGAGCATTGAGACTAGCTGAAATACATAATCCTAGAATATCTCGAGTATCTCGTGGATCTATTATTCCATCGTCCCATAATCTGGCTGTAGAATAGTAAGGAGACCCTTCTGTATCATATTTTTCTAAAATTGGCCTTCTTAGATTTTCTAGTTCATAATCACTCATTTGAGGAAGGTTCTCTCTAGACATCTGATCTTGTTTTACTGTAGCTAAAACGTCTGCAGCCTGTGGACCCCCCATTACAGATATTCGAGAATTAGGCCACATGAAAACAAATCTTGGATCATATGCTCTTCCACACATACCATAATTTCCTGCTCCATGAGAACCTCCAATAATTACTGTAAATTTAGGCACGGGTACGCAAGATACTGCAGTAACTAACTTAGCACCATCCTTGGCAATACCACCTGATTCGGCATCTCTACCGACCATAAATCCAGTAATATTCTGTAAGAATACCAAGGGGATACCACGTTGTCCGCATAACTCTACAAAATGAGCCCCCTTCAAGGATGATTCGGAAAATAAAATACCATTATTTGCGACTATTCCGACTGGATAGCCGTGTATTCTAGCGAAACCACAAACCAATGTATTGCCATATCTCTTTTTAAATTCATGAAAACGACTGCCGTCTACAATTCTAGATATTACCTCTCTCACATCATACGGTGTTCGATTATCATCAGGAATTATTCCCATTAATTCCTCCACATCATGTTTGGGTTCTTCAACAACTTCAACATCTAATCTTTGTTTAGGGTTGATATTGAGGTTTTCAATAACATTGCGGACCATTCGAAGTGCTTCTGGTTCATCTTCCGCATAATGATCTGCCACACCGGACTCACGTGTGTGTAAATCTGCGCCACCGAGATTTTCAGCAGTAACTTCTTCGCCTGTTGCAGATTTAACTAACGGAGGGCCTGCTAAAAATATCGTACCATTGCCTTTGACGATTATGGATTCATCCGACATTGCTGGGATATAGGCTCCACCTGCTGTGCAACTACCCAATACGGCTGCAACTTGAGAAACTCCTTTACTGGAAAGAATGGCTTGATTCCTGAATATTCTTCCGAAGTGACCCTTGTCTGGAAAAACTTCATCTTGCATTGGTAAAAAAGCACCACCACTATCTACAAGATAAATACAAGTCAGATTATTTTCATCGGCAATTTCTTGAGCCCTAATATGCTTTTTAACAGTCATAGGATAATACGAACCGCCTTTGACAGTTGCATCGTTTGCTACAAATAAACACTCTTTTCCATGAACAACTCCTATTCCAGTTATAATTCCGGCGGAATGTGCTCGAGAATCATAAAGCCCATTTGCTGCCAAAGATGAAAATTCAAGAAAAGGAGTTCCTGAATCACAAATTTCGTTTATCCTTTCTCTGGCAAGTAATTTACCTCGACTACGGTGACGGTCGACGTATTTTTTACCTCCACCTTCTTTAACTTGGTTGATTTTTTGTTTTAATTCGTCAACAAGTTGAATATTAAAATCTCTTCTACGATTGAAATCTTCACTATTCCGGTCGATACGAGTCGGTAGCCTATCCATATCTCTCAACTCTCCAGAGGGCATTCGAACTTTCAATTGAATGGGTTAGTAATCATGATTTGACCTAATCAAACACCAATTACTGCACGACCAACGTCTCTCAATCCAGGCGCCATTCCAACAACCATCATTGCTAATCCAACTAACAAACGAAGATGTCGTTGTCTATGCTCAAAATTTGCTATTGTGAAAAAGTATAGTATAATTCCGGCTAAAGCAATTTTAATAAATGTAAAACCGAAAGCATTTCCAAAAAGTTGTATCACTTTATCAGAAAGAACATGTTTCTCGGAATAGCCGAGATACTCTAAACCAATAGCTGTTGCAATGCCATCAAGAATCTGTCCTGCGACAGCAAGGAATACGACTGGTGATGCAAATATTGCAGTTTTACGATGTTTTTCCATCAAATCCTTTTCAGGACTTGTTGAATCAAGATATTCTGCCTCAGTAATTCCTACGGGCAGTACTCCAGATAACATCCCATAACTATCTAGAATCTCAGCAGATTCTTTCCCATAATTATACATCTGCCAACAAATAACTATTGGTAAACCGATTACAAATATTAATGGCCAAAGTACAATATCAGAAGAATCGATACTAAGCGAATATGAAAATATTGCTCCGAAAAATATCAACGTACCTCCGAATCCAGTGAGATAAACAGACCTTTGAATTGTTGAGAAATTATCTAGAGATTCGCTCAAATATTGAGGAGAAAATATGGCAACTAAACCAAAAATAAACAATATTTCTAATCCAATATCACTCTGAGGACCAATTGAAATAGAATGAGTATACAAAATAAACTGAATAAGAATTAATATACTTGCTAATGAATTAATGATATCTGATTCATTTTCTTTCGATATTTTAGAATTATTGGTTACTGAATAACCCAGAGCACCTGAAATCACTACCCATCCAGCGGTTTGGAAATGAACTCCAGGACTGACAAAGAGTGACGACAGACGGCTATCAAACATCTCAGCATCTTCTACTACTTCTCCTGTGGCCGCCCATAATACAAAAGGGAAAAGTGCAATAATAGTATTATCGCCACCATCTATCCCAATTTTACGCAACCATGCAGATAATGATAGAACGAATGCGCCTAAAACAATCGCATACGTAATTGTATTCACATTATTGTAACCAGAATCTCCCGTTGCTTCACCAGAAATTGGGTCTAGATAATATTCATAGATTGAATTTGTCAAAAAATTATCTATATTCATTTGATCTAAAGCCAGCCCTGTGAATAATAGAGTGCCTACAAGATAAAGGAAATATGTAGCCCAAAGTTCGTAGTCTTCCATCTCCTCAAGTGGATTTTCCATAACGATCGCAGACAGGCATCTCGCTTAGGTATAACGCATTTGACATTAGAAATTATTCTTCTTCAAAAACTATTTTTTCATCATCCGCTAATTTCATCATTTCTGATATTGCATCTTGATCTAAAGGATCTATCTGGGAATTTGTGAACTTTCTTTCTCTTCGTCGGCGGGCATCAGCTAAACTAGGAACTAATGCTTCAAATGTTGAAGTATCCTCAACAACTTTCTCTTCATATGTTTCAAGACTGTAAGAGCGAATCCGTTGTCTCTTTCTATCCTGCTCTAAGCCGAAAAGAACTGTCCCATGCTCAGATCCTTGGAGAATACCTTCGATTGCAGGAGTTGCTAACGCCAAGGATTCTTGATCACCAATTACCAAGACTGTTGAACCGTAAATTGCCATTTCTGTACCTGTTAATTCTTCAATTAAACTTCTAATACGGCCATTAGTTCCAATTAATCTACTTCTCATTCTTCTAGTTTGATTTGGTTGCCTGCCTACCCACTCTCTAATATCATACATTCTCAAGAAAACATCATCTTCTAAAAGTTGAATTGCTCTTTTAGGAGCTAGTCCTCTTCCAATAGCAAAAATAACATCGGGGAGCTTCATTTTTATCACTGGATCCGAACCTTCTTCAGGCCACAAAACACTAACATCACCTGAATTTGATTCGATATGCAATGATGCTTTACATGCTTTCTCAATCATTTTCCTTGTGGAGCCACGTTTACCAATAAGCACAGCAATACGATTTTTAGGAATCCGTGCTAAATGCTCCATATGTTAGGGGAGTGGCCGTTCTGTTTTAACTTCCTGTTTTAATTTCCATCGGAGAGAGAAGGTAATGTGGGAACTGGATCTTCTAACACTCGAAGTAAACTTTCACCAATATCTTCGTTATATCCTTGACGATTTATCCACTGAACTAATCTAGTCACATCTCTAACGAGAAATTCTTCTGAGTGTGGATGTTGCTTAGTCACACTTTGTCCTACATCAATTACCCATGGTTCTCCATCTTTCCATAATATATTATATTCTGAAAAATCAGCATGTACAAGTTCAGCGGTTTGCCAATTAATTGCGACGAACTCTAGTAAATCTTCGAATACCTCATATGGTTCATCGATAATTACATCTTTTAGCCGTGGACTGACGCCTTCACCTTCACCTAAATATTCCATAATAAGGACATTTTTCAAATTAGACAGAGGTTTAGGGACTCTTAGTCCATACTTTCTCATTCTTTTTAAATTTCTAAACTCTTTTCGAACCCAGATATTCACTAATTCTCTGTGTCTACGTGAAAGACCTCCAAATCTTGGATCTCCATCAATATATTTTGCTAAACCTTTGAATACAGCATTTGTTGTATGAAATATTTTCACAGCTACTGGTCCATGATTAGAAGTTCCATGGAAAACATGTGCCTCCTTTCCTCTTGCAATGGGGTAGTCAAGTGTTTCAATTTCTCCTTTCTCCATTAACTTATGTAATGACATTAATGTAGATTTATCAAATACTGCATCGAAGACTCTTCGATCTACCCAGTCATAAGTTCCCTTCCCTAGAACTCCCTGAAGACCGTCCTCAATTTCAGAGAACATTTTTACAAATCTAGGTTCAGATAGCCATTGATGCTTTTTCTCGCCTCGCATTAGGGCGTCGAGGTCGGGTAAATCCCAATCCTCTGAATCCGACATAATTTCACCCAAAGAAAGAATCAATATCATCATCAACAGAAGATTTTTCTTTTACAACTGGTTGCTGAATCTCTAATTCTGATTCTTCTTCTACTACAACTTCATCTTCTGTAGATTCTATTTCTTCAATTTCATGAGTTGCTTCTGAAATATCCTCTGACATACCAAATAAATCTACAATATCAGGTAGTACTCCTTTTCTTGACAAATATAATGACTGTGTTTTTGTATATCTCATAACTACATTAGCCTTTTCATCCTGAAAATCCCATGGTTGAACAACTACCAAATCTCCTTCTCGGACCCATTGTCTGCGTCGCATTTTCCCAGGTATCCGAGCTAGACGACTGTCTCCGTCTTCACAGACAGCCCTTACTCTTCTACCACCTAAAATCTGATCTGCAATAGCGAACATTTCATTGACTTTACGATTTGGTAGAGGGACTCTAATTTTGTCACCGCTACCAGATTCTAACCTTGCTAAAAGCTCAGCGTCAACCTTCTCCTCTCTACGAGCCATGACTATCCGTCTAGCGTCACCTATGTGAAGTTGAGCCTTGGCACTCAGTTAGAAACAAAGGAATTTATAGCCTCAACAACCATTTCTAATAACGAGTCACTTAATGGACCGATTCCAACAATTACAGTTAGAATTGCACAAACTACAATTGCCAACCTTAGGCTAAAGGCATATTTTAAAGTTCTACTATCCTCTGGTTCTTCAAAGAACATAACTAATCCAATTCTTAGATAATAAAACATTGATAGAGCGGAATTTATAACAATTGCAAAGGCCAACCAAAATACTGGTTCAACACTAGTTAACCAATCGATAACTGATGTTGCATCTGATGCGCCTGTGCCAGCAGAGATATTCACTATTCCATTAATCATCAAAAACTTCGATAAAAATCCTGACAACGGTGGAACACCTGCTAATGACAACATGAATAAGAACATAGAACCAGCAACTAATGGGTCTCTACGAGCAAGCCCATGTAGATCTTCCAATCTATGACTTCTTCCCTCTGTTTCGAGAAGAGATAATACTAAGAATGCTCCAAACTTGAAAATTACTAGTACAGCAAGATGGAATACTATAGCTGTTAATACAAGTTCAATTGCTTCTTCGGAACCTAGTCCACTACCAATAGCTGCAAGACCTGCTAACATGTATCCTGCATGTGAAACACTGGAGTAAGCCAACATTCTCTTTGGATTACTACTAGTTAGAGCAGCTAAGTTACCCCAGGTCATAGTGACAACTGCAATTACAGCAATCGCGGTGTACCAGAACGCTTCGCCTTCAATAGGCATTGTAACCGATACCAAGATTCTCATTAGAGCAACGAATCCCATAGCTTTCGAAGCTGTGGCTAGTAAACCTGCAACAGGTGAAGAGGCCCCAGAATAAGCATCAGGAGCCGCAAGATGGAAAGGCGCTGCCCCTACTTTGAATCCGAATGCAACCAACATCAAACCAACTGCAATGCCGGCGAGAGGATCGACTGATTCTGATTCAGACCACTTAATTGCTAAAGCATCTAATGAGAGATCACCACTCCATAGATAGAGAAGAGACATCCCATAAATTCCGACTGCTGAAGCAACTGAACCTACGATAAAATACTTCATTCCTGCTTCGCCACCTATCTTACTTTCCTTATGGAAAGCAACAAGGATATACGAGGATAAAGATGCCAATTCAATACAAACGAATAGCATAAATAGATGTGTAGCCATTGACATTAGACTCATACCAAGACCGACCATAATCAGAATAATATGGAAATCGACTTGGCGACGATTATCGATTAAAGCATCTATTTTCTTAATAGAAATATTCTCGCTATCGCTATCGTTAGGTGGCTTTACGTTAACTTTAGCGGGGAGTCTATGTGTAGTTGCAATCGTAGAAAGAAGCAGTGCAGCTATAAAAATCAAAGAAAATAAACGACTGAATTGTGTAACCTCTAGTGTTTCTCCTATAGCGCCATAAGAATTCTGAATAAGTCCAAAGAATAAAGCAGATATGAAGATGATTAATGATATCTGATTTGGTAATTTAGGATTATTAGTGCTCTTGAAACGACTTCCTCCAATGAAAACTGGAACATGAATTCTTGTTAGTGGTATTCGGAAACTTGCTTTACCTAAATTAGGAATTAGAATAATTGCAACTAAACCGAATAACATGATTAATTCAGGAATTATAAGTTCCGCTTCAGTAGAATTTATTGGGAGATTCATGGTTTCACCCCCTGCTCAATCAGATGATTAAGTAACACTTCTCGAACAAACTCCGTTGACCAATCAGACATCATATCAAAAAATATGAATGGGAATATTCCAAAGGCAATGGTGAGAATTCCTAGTATAAACATACTAGTATTTTCATTCCAAGTAATATCTCTGGGCTCTTCACCATGTAGTGACTCTGGAAGTATACCATGATGCCTATCATTTGACTCGAAAATAGTTTTCTGCATAGATGTTAGATAATATACAGCAGTAATAATTAACGTCAATGCAGGTAGAAGAACTAGCCAGCCAAAGCTCATCCAGAAAGCAATCAGTATAGCTACTTCAGCGACGAAACCTGCTAGTAATGGGAGCCCTAAACTCCCCATCCAACCAAGCATCATATGAGCGGCTAAATATGGCGAATGATGTGCAATTCCTCTCATTGATCCTATTTCTAAAGTATGATAATGATGTTTGAAAGCACCCGCAACAGCGAACAACAGAGGGCTAATAATACCATGAGCAAACATCATGAATAGAGCTCCAGCAATACCTAAAGGTTGCATCGTAGCGATACCTAAGAATATTAATCCCATATGAGAAACTGATGAATAAGCAACCATTCTTTTCAAATTGGTTTGTCCCATGCACACCCAAGCGCCATAGACTAAACTTGCCATACCAAGGAAGATTAGAATTGGCGTGAAAACAACTGTTGACTCAGGGAATAATGATACTGCAACTCTCAAGAAACCATATGCTCCCATTTTTAGCATTACACCTGCCAATAACATAGAGCCTGCAGTCGGAGCCTGAACGTGAGCGTCAGGAAGCCAAGTATGAACTGGTACACTAGGCATTTTTGTTGCAAATCCGATTAATAATAAAATCCAAACCAAATGTCTGAGGCCCTCAGATTGAATCATTTCTGTGTTCATCTCTACTAAACTAAAGTGATGACCCGTTAATGTTCCAGATACTCCAGATACATCTCCAGTATGGAAATACATTATTAAAATTCCAACCAGCATTATTACGCTAGCAGTGAACGTGTAGATGAAGAACTTCATAGAAGCATATTTTCTATCTTCACCGCCCCAAACTAGTATCAAAAAGAACATCGGTATCAGTGTCATTTCCCAGAATATATAGAATACAAACAAATCTAAAACTACGAATACACCTAGTAGAGCACCTTCCATAACAAGTATCAATGGATGGAAAATATGACCTTCTTTAGCATCCCATTCTACCAACATAGATAGAGGGATTAATAGAGCTGTTAGCCAAACCATTGGGAGTGAAAGTGCATCAACACCAACAATCCAAGATACACCAATTGATGAGATTAGAGTAACTGGTTCGTCATTCATTAACTCGTATTCACCCATATTGATGCCAAGCCAGTCGATACCGCCAAAAGTAGTGAATGAAAGATACGTTGCAAATGCAAATAATGCCATTGAAACACCAAAACTAACGTTACGAGAAAATTTACGTATTGATGAAGCTAAGTTTCCAGGCAATAACTGAGGTAAAATAAGTAATAACAAACCAACTCCAATTGGAGTTAATGTTAGAATTGTTAAAGGATCACTCAAGAACTCACCCCCATTAACAATACGAATATACAGAGAGCACCTACGGTTGCCATTAAGATATAATCACGAGCACTTCCAGTGGTAAACTTACGTATCTCGAATGAACCAAGAACTGATTTTGATTCTATTTGTTTGACAATACCATCAATTACATTTCTATCGAACCATGCAGTAAAATCTGCAAATGGAATCACTGTTCGTGCTAATACACCTTCATACAAATCATCGAAATAAAGTCTTTTATCCAAAGCCTCGGACAATTGTGATTCCGCTAACCATGAAACATCCTGTTTACCAAACTTACTCGAGAGATTTACTAACCATCCAACAAGGAAATTAGCTTTCTCACCTTCTTTGAGTCTACCTCCGTGTACTCTTGAAGCCATGATAGGACCGACAATGAAAGAAAGGAATATTGTTACCCAACCTACAAGACGAAGTTTCATATCTTCTGGTAAAAATGCATGCTCTAATTCATAGATTATCTGATCGAGCAATGTATGACCATGTAAAGAAAGATTATCCGACTTGTTTGAAAGGAAGTCAACTACTCCCAGAACTGCTAATGCAAAGCCGCCAATAGCAGTGATAAATGTAAGGATAATTAATGGTTCCTTAATCCAAGGAGTTGATTCATGTACGTGGTCAACAACTTCACTCTTAGGCTCACCAGCAAAAGTCATGAACCACATTCTAGACATGTAGAACCCGGTCATTCCAGCGGTTGCAAGGATTAGTAAAGCAGGACCAAGCATCAAAGTTTCACCATGGAAATATGCAGACCATGTTTTGGCAATTATTCCCTCTTTAGACCAGAAACCACCAATCAGAGGTATCCCAATAATTGACATAGAGCCGAACATCATAGCAGTAGCGGTAATAGGCAATTTAGATGCTAGTCCACCCATATTTCTCATATCTTGAGGATCAAAATCATGATCTCCATGGTCTGAGCCATGATGCAGATGATCATGAGCATGATGAACTTCATGAATTACAGAACCGCTTGCCATGAACAGCATCCCTTTGGCCATTGCATGATTGAAAAGATGGAAAAGAGAAGCTCCAAGAACAAAATATCCTGCATAATATTCATCTATATTTAAGAAATAAAGTGCTGAACCTAAACCAGTAAATATGTACGCCAATTGAGACATTGTAGAGTATGCTAATACCTTCTTGATATCATTCTGAACAAAAGCAATCGATGCGGCCATAAATGCCGTAATGCCTCCAATCCAGGCTACTATCAATCCAAAGTCTTCTAATCCAGAAACACCATGATGATGAACATCAACAAATGGCATTAATCTTGCAACCAAATATAATCCAGCGTTTACCATTGTAGCCGCGTGAATTAATGCAGATACAGGGGTTGGGCCCTCCATTGCATCAGGTAACCACACATGTAATGGGAACTGAGCACTTTTACCAACTGCTCCAATAAATAACATCAATAAAGCCCAAAATAATTCTCCAGAATCTACTACTGCACCACCAATACCTGTTGAAGGATCATCAAAAACAACTGCAAAATCCAGAGAACCATAAATATCGTACAGGATAAATAATCCTATCATTAGGAAAACATCGCCAACTCTTGTAGTCAAAAATGCCTTTTTAGCAGCATAAGCCGCACTTTCTTTCCAATAATAGAACCCTATCAAAAGATACGAACATAACCCCATAACCTCCCAGAAAATAAACAGCCAAAGGAAGTTATCAGCAAGCACCATACCAAACATTCCCAGACTGAACAGAACGAACTCAGCAAAGAAACGATGATTACTATCCTCATTTATTGGATCTGTGGTCATGTAGCCGATAGCAAACCAACAAATCAAGAAGCACAAGAATGTCGCTACAAATAGGAGCATCAATGTCAAAGAGTCGACCCAAACACCCACACCAAGTACTCGATTCTGTGCAATCGTGTAATCTGATTGAAGAATATCAAAAGATATCCACTCTAACCAACTTGTAACATCATTATTTTGAATATCTGCGCTACCTAATAGATAATCATAGATAATCCAAATAGTAGTAGATAAAGATACTAGAAGCGCTGCTAATCCTAAAATTCCCCCTTCCTTAAATGTATTTTTCCAGGTTTCATTTTTATTATACACTTGCCCGGTAATGAGAATAATCGGGAAAGCGATAAATGGGGCCACTACTATCATCCAAGCAAAATCCGTAGAAGTATTTTCACCTTGTAAAGCCAAGTAAGGAACTATGGCTAAAAACGGTAATAGAGGTAGAAGAAGACGATACTCATTTTTTGTTTCACCCATCAAAATCACCTCAGTTCCTCAAAATATTAGCTTCATCAAGAGAGATTGTCTCCTGCGTACTGTATAAGGAAAGTAAAATCGCTAAACCAATTGCAACTTCTGCTGCTGCAATTGCTATTGCTATAGCAGTGAAAACCCAGCCATCAACGTCTCCATAATGTGACGCTCCGGCTACAAAGTTTAGGTTTGCAGCATTCAACATTACTTCAATGCACATCAAGACGATAATCGCATTTTTCCTAGTAAAAGCACCTAAAAGACCTATTCCAAAGAGGATCACTCCAAGTCCAGAAATCCAGCTTGGGTCTATCATGACTCTTCGCCCCCCATATCCCAAATCAGATTGATTAGTCTTTCATCACGAACAAGGTAAGATGCCCCTACCATTGCCATGGCTAACAAAGCACCCAAAATCACGGTTGCAATAGCCCACTCTTCACCGTATAGTGAAAGTGCGAAATCAATTGTTGTAGGTGGAGTAGATGACGATACCCCCCACATTGAATGTGACATTACTTCATTTAGCATTACTAAAATAAAGGAAAATAACCCTATTTTTGTTAACGCTGAAAGTGCTTTCATTGAATATCACCCTCTTGAATTTGACGACGAGTAAGCATTACACCGAATTGAACTACAAGCATTACAGAACCAAGATAAACTAAAATTTGTATTGCTGCTAGCATTTCTGCAGATGCCATTACCATAACTCCAGCAACTGCCAAAAATGTAAGCATAAGTGAGAGAAGTGAATGAGCTACTCTTCTAGCATAAACACAACCAAGAGCCCCAATAATTGCAGCAGCGGAAAGAATTACAAAAACAATTGCTTCAAAATCTATTGCCATAAAAATCATGCCTCCGATTTAGCAGCTGCAGCTGCTTTAGCTGCTTTCTTCTCACGCTTAGCTTTCTCTTTCTGAGCCCTCTTAGCTAATTCCATATCTACTCTTTCTTGGTGTACAACCGGAAGTAATCTAGTTCGATCCGCGTCAAACCAAAGATCTTCTCTAGTATATCCTGACATCCCATCATATTCATTTGACATAAAGAATGACTCGAAAGGACATGCTTCTGCACACAAACCACAGAACATACATCTTCCAATATCGATTCGCCCTGAAACAATATCCACTTCCGCTGGCTTAAGAGAGGACATTTCAACAGACTCAATACCAGAACCATCTTGCCATCGGACTGTTGCTTTGTCACCACTGATATCAATGACCTCTGCGAAATCATATTGTTGTGGAGGTGCAGTATGTTCATGCATTAAATCAAAGCCCTCGATTTCATCAAAGGTTTCTTTTCTTCGAGCAGCTAAACCACCAGATTCTAATTCACTACCAAGTCCATGCCATTCATCGCCTTCATCGGTTGTATCAAGGACATTGACCCTGGTTTCTGAAGTCATGTGGAGACAATCATTAGGGCAAGCTTTCACACATGCCTTACATGCAGTACAAGTTTCCCAAACAATTCCTATCCTTCCATTGTAGTTTCCTGGAACGAAAAGCCAAGGCTCCATATCCTCAAGTCTTTCATATGGGTACATGATTGTGACCGGTCTTTCTAAGAAAGGAAGAGCCGGCGATGATTCTCTATCCGCAGCATATATTTGTCCGGAAGAAGGATGGTTATCACCAATTCTTTCCAAAGTAAATTCATCGGTCAGATTTGCTCTCTGTCCATGATAATTATTTTTCAGGAATTTTGCTTTACCTATATATGGGACTGTCCTGAGGGCTGTCTTCAAAGTAATCCACATGGGTTTGATTACTAAATTTCTAAAATTTGGTGTTGCGTGAGGGTGTCCTGTATTGTAATCCATTTTTTCACCTCCTAATCTCTTCTACTTCCTGGATATGCTTTATCCAATGTTTGAGTACTGTATGGCCTTCTTGAATACTCTAATGCATCTTTGTCTTCATCTATTGCATAAACTACAAACAGAATGATTCCTAGAACTGTAATCACTGGAGGGACCCAAATTGGCCAACTTGTACCGGTCCAGACTTCTAAACGCAAATACATTGCAATTGCGAGATTTAAGATAGATAGAGGGAGTAAGTATCTCCAGCCAAATTCCAAAATCTGGTCAGTTCTAATTCGGTGTAAAGATGCACGGACCCAAACAAAGAAGGCGAAGAGCAGCCATGCTTTGAGTAAGACAACTACTAAACCAGGAATTAAATTAACGATAGTGCCAATCACTGGTATGCCAGAAAGTGTATCTTGAAATGGGAATTCCCATCCGCCAAGGAAAAACATAGCAAATAGAATACAAGCAGCATAAGCCCTCATCATTTCTACAGCGAACATCAGTCCCCAACGAATTCCTCCATACTCTGTCCACCATCCTTCTACAAGCTCTGCTTCTGCTTCTGGCATATCGAATGGAATTCTTTCAACCTCTGCAATCATTGTAATCAAAAAGAGCGCAGCACCCAATGGAAGCATAAATAGATTCCAAGTATCAGAAGTTTCAATTTGGAAGTCTACAATTTCAAGGATATTGAAAGAACCACTAATTACCGCAATCGAAAGCACTGTTATCAGTAGAGGTATTTCATAAGCAGTCAATTGTGCTGCAGAACGCATTCCACCAATTAATGTATATTTGTTATTTGATGCCCAACCAGCGAAGAATACTCCAAGAGGTGCAACTCCAAATATAGCCATCAGGAATAGTAGGGAAAGGTCTGGATTAGCTGCCCAAATATGCGGACCAAATGGAATGAAGGCATAACACATTATTGTTGTTGCTATAATAATTACAGGAGCAACTTCAAAGACTAATTTATCTGCTTTTTCTGGTATTAAATGCTCCTTTGTAGCGAACTTCATGAAATCTGCCAATGCTTGGAAGAAACCTGGAAATAGGAACCATATTCCATGATATCCTCGATTTCCCACTCTATCAATTGTTTCTAAGTGATGACTATTACCGAATGCAGAATTCAAACTCTTATTCAGCATACCTATAGGGACTCCAATGCCCATTGGTAATTTATTCCACCAATCTCCCGCAGTAGAAGGACCCTCTCCGATCCACAAACTTCTCAATGAAGTAGTAGCACCAATTCTATCCATTAAACGACCTATGAACTTTCTCTCGATGTAAGGGACGACCATCAAGGTCAACATCATTGTAGTAAAAACTACTGTGCACATAATCGTCGAAACAAAAAATGCTTCTAAGGAGGGTTGTATGTCCGCGAAACCAGACTGAAGATTAATCTCAGAACCGATCACGATCGGTTCATCGAGGAACCATCTTGGCCTTGTAATAGAAAATTCTAGATCTATATCGCTTGAAGGAAGAACATCATGAGTTTTGTCCATTGACCAACCTACTAATGACTCTGTCCAACCACGAACATCTAACCAGTCACTGCTTGCCATATATCTCACCTATCTGTCTCACCGATACAGGGGTCGAATGAACCCATGATTGCTGGAATATCTGCTACCTTGTATCCAATCATACACTTGGAAGCATATGGAATCGTAATGAACATTGGAGATCGAATTGATACACGATAAGGCATTTTACCGCGACCCTCTCCTCCACCGGCAATGTAGAACATTGATTCACCCCTACTATCTTCAAAGTGGTGAGAACCTGATGTTCCTTCAGGAGCACGAGTTGGTGCCTTACCGATTATCTTAGGATCTCCTGGCTCATGATATGTTTCAGCGCCTCCTGGAATCTTGTCTAATGCTTGCAATACTAGATTCGCACTTTGACGCATTTCTTCAACCCTAATCCTATACCTATCATAACAATCTGCGCCCTTTATCGAAGAACGCTCTACCGCTGGCTCCCAATCTAACTCAGAGTAAACTGAATACGGATGTGATGTACGTATGTCGTGGTTAACTCCTGCCGCACGAATGTTAGGCCCTGAAACTCCATGATTAATCATTTCTTCAGGTTTAGCATAACCTACTCCCTGACTACGAATTAGGAATACTGTCGACTCATCGAAAAGTGCCTCATATTCTTGTATCCTATCTAAAAATAGCTTCAGTTTATGCCTAGCTCTGAGAGCAAAACCATGAGGTAAATCTCTTTTGACCCCCCCTATACGAGGGAAATTATAATGCATTCTAGAGCCACCTAACTCCTGTAATAAATCCATCATCATCTCTCTTTCTCTAAGACACCAAACTAATACACTTAGGTTTCCAATATCAGGACCATAAGCGCCGAGCCACATTAGATGACTTGCAATCCTTTGAATTTCCACTGCTACTAAACGAATATATTCAGCCCTCTCTGGAACTTCAACTCCGAGTAGGTCTTCTGCAGCATAGATGTAAGCATGAGACCATGTATTTGCTGATGCATAACATAGTCTGTCGCAATAAGTAGTAATTTGTGTGAAGTCACGTGATTCACATATTTTTTCAACACCTCTATGAATATAACCAAGATCTGGTTCAGTATCAACGACAGTTTCTCCATCAACTTTAATTTTCAAAGTCCAAAGACCATGAGTCATTGGATGCTGAGGCCCCATTGAAATCCACATTTCTGCCATTTTTTCACCTACTTTACCCTACTAGAATCAACTGGTTTACGCATGAAACCTTGAGCATCATCATACATTTCTTCAAAGCCATGATAACGTAATTTATGTTGTTTCTGGAGTGGATGGAAACCTACAGGAGATTCATGTGGATTTAGTACTCTCCGCATCCCGTCATGCCCTTCAAAATCAATCCCTACTAAATCCCAGGTTTCTTTTTCGTTCCAATCTGCTCCGACCCAAAGATCTTGTACGCTGGCAACTGAAGGAGTTCGAGTATCTCCAATTTTAATACTAATTTGAATTTCTAAAGGTACATTTTTTCCTTTAACTTTAGAAAAATCCACAATATTTGGAATTACTAAACCTTCCTCAACAAGTGGGTTCTTAATTCCGGTTCTCAAAAAATGATAGACGACTTCCCAAGTCTTATCAGAAGATTCTGGCCAATGAATACCTGTAATCATTGAACAGTGATCGACTGAATGTTTTTCCTTCAAGTGTTCAGCAACCATCCTCCAACTTTCAGGAGAAACTGTTGCGTTAACAATAGGTCTATTCTGAGTCCCACTTGTACGAATATCTACAGATGATTCTACTCCGTCCATCTTATCCAAAGAGGATGCTAACTTCTCAGCCGCCTCTTGCTGTGATTTTTCTGAAACTCTCCTCATAGTAATCCCTCATGCATCTCCTATGATTACTGGAGCCTCACTTTCTAATCTTGAATGACTTGGCATGGCTCCAATTCGAATTATTTTCTCTCTTAATTTACCAAAACCATCGATTAGAGCCTCTGGCCGTGGAGGGCAACCAGGTATGTATACATCAACAGGAATGATTGTATCCACTCCTTCAAGAATGTTGTAGGACTGGAAATATGGGCCTCCCGAAATAGCACATTCACCCATCGCTATACACCATTTCGGCTCAGGCATTTGCTCCCATAGGCGTACTATTGGGTCAGCAAATTTCTTACTAATAGGCCCATTTACAAGTAATACATCGCATTGCCTAGGACTAGAACGGAAGAAAACTCCAAAACGCTCTGCATCAAAACGACTAGCTCCTGCTGCAGCCATTTCCAGTGCGCAACATTTGATCCCTAGATGTAATGGGAAAAGAGATTTTCTTTGGCCCCAATTAAAAATACGTCCTGCTAAAACCCCGATCACATCTTTCAGTCTACTTGCCTTCAATGCTTCATCAGTAACATCTCCAACTGTTTCAACTAATAGTCTACTACTAAACATAGAATAATTTTGTGTATCGTCTGCCATTACAATCACCTCAAATGTAAATTCTTCCTCTCTTTCTAAATACGTGCCAAACACCTAGGCCCATAAGTAAAATGAATATTGACATGGTTGTCAAAGCACCCATGATTTCAGCCTTGGATGTGACATCAACATCTTGTATGGATATAATTCCACCAAATGCTAGGAACATGAATGCGATGTCGAAAACCAAGAATATAATCGCATACCAATAATACTGAAAGTGGAAATTAATATGCGCCTCACCAATGGGTGTTGAACCACACTCATACGTACTTTCACGACGTACATACAAAGATTGATCCACCTCATAACCCGGAAGTAGCCATGAACGTGTTCTGGTAGGGTTATTTGGATCGACAACAGGCCTTAGAAGCCTAGAGGCGATGAAACTTCCTACAGGAAATCCTATGCCGACCAGAGTCATTACTGCTAGTGCAAGATAGGCTTCAGAGACTGATGTCATAGGGCTCACAACCCGGTCCCTAAGGGACCGTTAGTGCCGGCCACTAAAATTAGGGCAATAAGTGTAACCTAACAGTGAGTTTCAAGTTAGCAGTTAGCGTTCAGATTCAAGTTCAAGGGCTTTGATAATTCTTTGACTATCTTTTCTTGATCTAATGAAAAGAATAATGACGAGCAGTCCACCGATTAATATCCCTCCCCAACCCATAATCTGAACTATGTCATCGGAAAGGAAAGAAATTCCTATTGGAATCTCAGCAGTTACAGATAGGTCTAGAGGTTGCCCCGCTACAGGAAGCCCTTTTGGCATTACAATAATTGTAAAATCATAAGTATCGTCTTGGAATAAATCATTAGGAGGAGTTACTCGAACTTCTACTTCTTTTGTTTCACCTGGTGCTAATTTAAATTCATCGTCAACAGCATTCACTGACCAGAATCTCAGTGCTTCTGATGACTCTATCACAACTGTTTCTTCCACATTGCCGTAATTAGTAACAAACATTGTGAAAATTGCCTTTTCGGGATATTTTACAGTCTTCGAAGTTTCGTCTTCAATAGTGAATTGGAGATTATGAATGGTGATCACATCAACTAATAAATCGACATGAGTACTTTCTATTGCATTGAGTTCTGAAGACGCTGAAACTTTGATCATTCCCGAAGCCCCACTTTGGACGCCTTCTAACACTTCGAAGTCTAGTGTTATCATCACACGATTCTCAGGACCTACATCAACGTGGAATGGCTCGTCAGTAGTTACACCACTTACCTTCAAAGTTCGTAAAACAGTTGATTCCATCCCTGTAACTGCAATAACTGCATTATCACCGTTTGGGAAATCGCCAATGTTTTCAACCCAAAAAGATACAGAATCCATACCACCTGGAGGGAGCTGTACCTGTAATTCATCAGGATTTTCTCCTGGATTAACAGGAGTTATACTCATGCCATAGTTAAAGTTTGAAACAGAAATTGTAAATTCATGAGATGAAGACTTTTCAGTTCCGAAAATAGTAATCACCGCGGAAACTGATGCCCTATCTCCATTTTCTTCACCCTCAATAGTAACATCGAGATAAACAGTTTTTGTAACTCCTGACCCTATATTTATCTGAGTGATGGTAGAACCTTGAGAGTTAGAAAATGACGACTCCCATAATGGATCATTGCATCCAGTTACATCATTAGGATCACATGCTTGTAACTTGAAATTGTCATCAACATTTCCAGTGTTTGTGATTTCAATTGGGAAACTTATTATTTGTTGAGATTTACCTTTCTGTGAATCTGAAATAATTGAGGAAGTCAAGTCATGAACTTGTGCTACAGAAACAGTTAGAGTTTTCGAATCGTAAGGAGTAGAACTTCCTCCACGCCCTATATTGAAAGTAACACTATCTGAACCTGCATCAGCACCCTCTGGTACTGAGACATCAATTGTCAAACTTCCTTGATTACCACTCGCAAGAGTCACAGATGATTGTGAGAAGGAAACTTGCCATCCAGTAGGCACATTTGCAGCATTAACTTGGATAGTGTCGACACCATTACCATCATTAGTAATTGTCATAGTAACTGATCTAGAAGTGCCGGGCTCAACATTGGAAATAGAAGATTGGCTCAGAGACGCCGAAGCATCATATGATTGCCCCACATTTAATGTCATTATCTTCTCACAACCAATCTCAGTCCCTGACCTTCCTTGTATTTTTATTGGTACTTGGGTGCTTGCTTCCACAGAGTCATCAGGTGTAACCTGAAACTCGAATGTATGTCTATCATCGGCAGTATTTTTCTCACCGAGTAAGGCATTCGAAGGCAGTGAGAAATCAACCCAGTCAGAAACATCAAAATTATCAGCTACTGCTTTGGCAGATACTGTCCATTCAGTATTTCCAATATTTTCAACAGTAAATCTATTATTTCCTGTTTCACCAGGATTAAGACTCATAGAAGTGAATTGTAATGAGGGGTCACATTCTTTTACTTCTGGAATATTTGCAGTTAGCGTCAAATTATCCTCTGCAGGATCAGCGGCATTTGGGTCATTTGTGACAGTTGCTTTGATGATAAAACAATGAATACCTGCCTCCGTAGATGGACCGTCAGGAAGATCTACGGTTACATCTACTGTAGTAGAATCGCCCGAATCTAGTTGAACTGTGGTCGGACTTACGGATGCATCTAAGTCATCTGATTCACAGTCGTTATCTGAAGTCATCTCGAGTTGAATGTTTTCTTGTTGCTCGCCGGTATTCTCGACATCAACTTCCCAAACTATCTCATCGTCTTCACCGTCATAAGTTACGGTTTGGTCATCTACTGACAGAGTAACTGAATATAATCCTCCATCACCTGCAGTTGTAGTGACTTCTACATCATCTGTTTTTGGTTGACCCGGAGTAGTGCCTGATGCGGAAACTGTAACTGTAGTTTCGCATTCGCCGCTTGCCTGTTCAGTCACAGACACTGTGAGCATCACTGTTTCACTAGAACCAGATTCGATAGTTCCACTAACTTGCTCTACGTTAGAAGTGAAACCATTACAATCAGCAGCCTGAGATGTGGTTAGAGTGACAGTAATGTCATCATCACCTGTATTTGATACAGTTATATCGTATTCTGCAGGATTATCTGGATCTGCTTCTAGAGAACTTGGAGACGCAGATATTGACACTTCGACTGCAGCAGTGACTACAGGTGGAATCAAAGAAAGTAACAATAAAATTAGAACCAAACGAGTTGAAACGGCTCTCTTCATGATTGACCCGGAGTAATCTTCCCTCTAAGGGCTTCGTGCTTGTCGTGTACTAAAATATATGATTCTCACACTTCTGTTAATTGATCTACATCTGCATCACAGTGTAGACAATTCCCTCTTTCTATGATACTACAACCCTGTACCTGTCCATCCATGTGATACCTGGCACCGCATTCTAAACATGCCCAGGCCTTGCCCAGAACAACATCTGCACTACAAATCCAACAAGGAACTCCACTGGAAACTTGTTCTTCCTCCTCTGGATTTAAAATTTTAGCCACTTTATCAGGAATTAAGGATTGAATTTCTCCACCTCTCCGCATAAACATAGCTAGGCCTGTACCTCCAGATAATAGAATAAGTATCAGAATTATCAAAAGAATATTAGTTATATTAATCTCATCTGAACTACCATTTGATAAAACATCAATCTGAACCTCTATTGTTGAACCTTCAATCTCATCTGGATTTGATAGAGAAACTGTAATTACTCCATCTGAACTCTTTGAAGGATTATAACCTATTTCAACAGACCTAGTTTCTCCGGGCCTTAAATTGACAAATAGATTATCTAAAATCAATTCATTCCAACCTGAAGGAGCATCTACTTGTAATATCTCGGAGATATCAGAATTACCTATATTCTGTAGTTCCAAAGAGAGACGGTTATCAAAACCTTGAGGAGAATCAAATTGTTGAGATATTGTCCAACTAACTTTAGAAATACTTTCAACTTTAAGCGAAATAGTGTTTTCTGATACAATACCACCGCCGTCTAAAATCAGTGATATCGATGGTTCAGAACCTGCTTCAGCAGATAGAGGTATGACAATATTACAAATCACTGTAACAGTTGAATCAACCATTACTGTAGGATCACTGGAACATGAATGTTGCCAATCTTCATCAGGTAAATCCATTGAAACGGTTGGTCTCCAAGTCATAGTACCATAGTTAGAAACCTGCCATAATAAGTCAAATCCTATTCCACCTACAGGGTGGGCATCAACACCTAATGGTGTGCTTGCAGAAGTTCCATCAGGCAAAGCAACTTGGAAGAAATTAATACTAGGTACTGCTCCCGAAATTACATCTATTGTTCTATTCCAATCAATTATAAAACCATCATCTGTAACAAACCTAATCTCTAAATCACCACTCTTAGCAAGGCCGTTGCCGTTAAGCGATAAAGGTAAGTTAAATTCCTGTCCAGCTACTACAGTAAATGAATTCTGCGTACCAGTCAATGACCAACCATTTGGAGTAGAAAGTACATATGGAGTCAATTCTAAATCTCGATTTCCTTGATTATTGAAATTAACATCCCATTCTAACGTATCATCAGCATTGACATCGCGTTCTACTCCATCAGAAGTCGGAGTTAGAGTAACAACATCTACATTTTCGACTACCATAGTTATATCTTCAAACCAAGAATCTGAGCTAACTCTAGAATGTACAGAAATTGAGCCAGAAAATAAGGTCCCTGCAGGAATCATTGCGCCTGGTGGATTTATTGAAATATCAATAACTCTAGTATCTCCTTTATCCAAAGAACCTGTTGAACCATGAGATGAACCCGCAAAGGATCCTATTGAATCTAAACCAAGACTCCAGCCGGATGGAGAAATTAATTCCACATCATATGTCTGAGGTCCATTTCCTTCATTCTTAACTTGTATCTGTAATGGAGTTGAAACTAAAGGATTTACTTTAACCTGCCCCGGGGCAATAAATATGTCTGCACTAGAAAGTAGAGGGACTTCTAGATATATCTCGAATTCAGATTGTATTTGATTTTCAGTGTCAGTCCCTGTCACAATCATTCGATAAAGCCCCGGCTCAGGTGGAGCGGGATGAACTACTGACAAATCTACTTGGGCTGATTCTGCCGGCATTAAATTAAAGGTATTATCAGAAAATGATGAAAACCAATCAAACTCCACACCATCTTGCATCCTTACTGGTTCTGAAACTACGATACTAGCATTAGTTTCAAAAAGTGCTGTATTGGATAATTCAAGAGACCAAGTGGTCGAGCTATCTGTAGTACCTTCAATCAACATCGTAGGATTTTCACTAGTCACCCTAACTCCTGGGACACTGACAATTACCGTTTCTATATACTGATTATTAGATTCAGATACTTCTTCAATTTCATCATTTGGATCGATATAAAATGAAATAATATTCTCTCCATCTTGATTAGGGGTCCAATTCCAAGTTAATTCAGCATATTCACCGGGTGAAAGACTGAGTGTTTTCGTGTCAATTGTTACACTATTTACTGCAGCTAAAACAGAAAGTTCTGGAACACTTCCTGCGCCTTGATTAATCAATGAAATTGAAAATTCTACTTCTTCGTTTACTTGAGGAATTGGCACTGATAAATCAAATGAATTTGATACGAAAGTAGGATCAGGATCTAAGTCATTAACATTGACTCCCCTAACTGCAAGAGAATATGACTGATAGAAATTACTTCCGCCGTGAGATGAGTCTTTCACCTTCACACTCCATGTACCAATCATTGCATTATCCACTAGTACTACTTCGACATTATTTTTCGAATCTTTTTGACCATTAGTAACAGATTGCCCATTAGTGAAAACATTGCCTTTGTATAGGAGTCCGTTTGGATTAGTTATTTCTAAATCTAAATCATTCCTTAATTGTGTCGAAGAAGAAGATGAACCCGGATAATCAGACCATGAAAGTACCACTTTCAGAGGTTCTCCTGCCCTTGTAATTTCAAACGAATAATCACTTATCTGGCCAGATGAAAGTCTAGAACGATCATCAACAAAAATTCCTACGTCACTATCAGGAACTAGGGTATTTACAAGATTTACACGACCCCATCCTTCATCATTATTTGGGATATTTCTGGTACCCATATCTTCCGCTCCTAGTATTAATAGTGCTTTAATCAAAGCAGCTTGAGGCGCAGGTCTTGAAGCAACTTCCATCAAATATTCTCTGACTAGAACTGCGGCCCCAGCTGTAGCAGGAGTAGCCATAGAGGTGCCACTATACTCAAGATACCAATTATTACTCCAAGATCCTGAAGCGCTACTTGCCTCTTGAGATTTACAAGAACGAACATAATCTCCGGGAGCAACTAGATCTGGCTTGATTCGCCCGTCATCAGTAGGGCCTCGGCTGCTCCAATAATACATATCATCAGGCGCGCCATTATATCTATTCACATGACCACCAATTGTAATGACATTTTTAGCAGTCCCAGGTGAAGAAATGCCATCATTTCTTTCATTACCTGCTGCAAATAATACAGTCATTCCTTGATACTGCCAATATTGATCCCAGGTTGAGACGCGGTCATCAGCGTCTTCAGAGGATGTAGTATAATCACCACCTGTTGGAGAACCCCAACTATTAGTATGTAGTCGAGCACCAGCATTGTATGCTTCATTCAACATACTATTGATACCAATTGAATATAATGAGCCAGTATCATCATCTTCCATTGCTTGGAAATAAAGATCTGCTTCAGGAGCAATTCCCTGGTAAGTTCCACCACTCCTCATTCCAGAACCGAGGACAGTACATGCTACATGTGTTCCGTGACCATCGGATGGGTCTGCGGTTGAAGAATCCCCGGGAGTAACAGAATCGAGTCCTGCAATTCTACCTGCAAAATCCCCATGATCATCGTCTAAACCTGAATCACCAACTGCTATTTTTTGACCAGATCCGTTCAAACCAGTAATGAAGAAATTTTCTACAGTGTCAATCCCCATATGTCCTCTGGCCTCATTATTCATTAATTCAAGAACTGGAACGGGAGCAATGTATGATACAGATGGATTCTTGATAATTTCTGAAATATCATTTGTATTTATTTCGCCCCAAAAAATACCTGAATCGGGAGACCAATCGTCTGACAACCATGATTCTGCAACATCTTGTAAATTATCGTCTAAAACATCTAATTGACGTATAAGATCTGAATTCTTCCATCCTGTTATTTCAACAACTAGATTTTGATCCGCAGGAGCATCATAAAGAGAAGAGTGGACCATTAAACCAGCCGGTACATGGTGTATAGACTCAATAGATTGAATATTTTTCAGTTCATTTAGTTGTTCTTCTGTTCCCTGGACTAAATATCCTGAGGGGGGAATAGTAGAACGAATTTCTAAGCCGTTTATTTCCATTAATTCCATCCTAGCATCCCATAAGCCAGTATTTCCATCAATTATTACTAAGGCAAGATCTGCTCTAGTGGTTGCAAGATCTTCAGAGAAATATATGCTAGGAATTAGTCCTGAATGAGTAAACACTCCAATACTAGATTCTGCATTTTCAGAACGTGATGATTCAGAACTGTCTGTAATAATGGGAGCACCTAAATCAGTAATGCTATTTGGATTAGGAGAGATTTCTATTCTTTCTATTTTATCATCCATATATTTTCCAGATGATTCTTCTGATTCTTCAAAGAAGTCAGTAGCGGGTATGTATGAAAGAAGGAAGAGCCCTAAAATTAAGCATACTGTACGCTTGGACATATCCTTTCCCCCACGAAAGATAGTTTTGAGTATATGGGTTAGTTGAACCCTTAGGGGTTCATACATTGGATTCTAACGTGTTAGAAAAAATCAATACCTGTTCCATGACTAAATTGTTCCATTTTCCATTCACCTACTTGGTACTCCAATTCAATCTTCGAGTTATCTTTGTTATTCTTAGTATATTCTAAATCAATATCTATAGTGTAATTTTCCCAAACTGAAGGACCTATGACAATCAATTCTAAACTATCTCCAGAAACCGAACTATGAGCAGGAAGAGACGACTTGTTGAAAGAAGTTCTATCAATCTCAATATTATTTGAATCAAGGAATCGAATTACTAAAGCTAAATCTGAAACTGACCTACTACCATCGTTATCTATCTCTGTTAGAATAACGTGACCAGCACTACTCTGAATGTAAACAACATCAACTGTAACCTTATCGTAAGGGACTATCCATGTCATGGCGACAATTGTTGAAGCGATAATCATGAGAGCGACTGCAGAAACAATTACTACTCTGAACGGTGATATATGGCTCATAGTATCTTCTAATTTTACTAAAACATCGTGAGCATATTCCTCTTCAGGAGTTTCTTCAACATTCAGTTTCTTAGATTTCTCAAGTAACCCCATCTAATCACCTCCATCAGATAATGTTGCAATTACGGTAAGTATTGCGGAAGTGAATGGCTCAGGTACTAACACATGATGTGTTGAACCGCCTAAACCAGGAACTAAATTCAGTATAGAAAGATCCGAAGATAAGCCATTAACTCCGAGGGTAGTGCCTGTAGGGACACCACCTGTAGTTTGTGCATCGATTAGAACGCCTCTAACTTGAATTTTTTGACCTGCGAACTCAGTACTTGCCTTGGCTGAAACAATTATTTTACCACCGTCTACATCATCCACTTCAATTACGCTGTAAGGACCAACTAATTCTCTGATATGCAGAGTAGCACTTCGAAGATTTTCTCCCATTGCTTCCATTTCCTCAAGATAAACTGGCGGGGTGCCGACTTGGCTAGTTCCTGTAGGAACATCATTAACTCTAACATATATCCTTTCGACTCCATTTCCGCCAGATCGTATTTCTAATCCAAAATTATCTGTTGGTTTAATGATCATCTTATCTGTCATTCCTTCAGCAAGAAGAATAATATCTCCGCGAGAGTTTATTGCTCTTCCAAATGCCTCGATGTACAATGACATTCCATCATCTGATGATGTGAAATCAAGATTAGGTAATCCTTGAAATGCTAGATTTTTTGTAATATCGTAGTTCATTTCTGGAGCGGTTGTAAGATTGATATAACCAGGTATATCTTTCAAAAATACAGTTGCTGGCCACCAAAATCCATCCATCCATTGCATTTGTTGCAACATCAAAGAACCTACAGCAGATCCTTCAATTCTTTCTTGCTCTGGTACGCTCATATCAATAGATATCGCAGTTCCAAGGCTAGCCTGTAAAGAAATAGACTTAGGAATTTCATTAATTAACATTTCAGTACGACTCTGAGAGTCTCTATTAATCAACATCATATGTATCCAATCTAACCTTTCAGATATACCAAATTGTGTCCCAGTAGAAACTTCAGCGATGCCTCCTGAATCTCTAATTTCAAAGATTGAATCGATGAATAAACTGGTAGATTCTCCAGGATTTAACCCTTGCATTGTCAACAACAAATCTTGTCCATTGACACCATATGCGTGAATCATAAACTCTTCACGAGCTGGCTGCCATCCATCCATTGAAACTTGAATATACCAGTCTTCGCCATTTGTAAGAGTATCTCTGGCAATTTTCATGTCGATTAATGGAGGTAAACCAGGTAGCCATGTTTTGATATGGAATCCACTCGATAAGCCCTCAGGAGCAGATTGGAAAGAAATTCCGTGGACCCATGGAGGTTCTGAAGATACATCTTTTCCATATGTTGCTTCTAAAGTAAGATCAAATGCAGAATCTGATTCTAATTGTAAAGCATAAGAAAATGATTCATCTACCTCTTCAGTACCGGTTGAGATATCGCTAGTTAGACCTGCTAAGACCGAATTAATTGATCTACCGAAGTCAGAAAAACCACCTATGAAAAAGGCGACTCCTGAGAGCCCCTGAGTGGAATTAAAGTCAGGCAATACTAAATCAGAATTGGAAGATTCACCAGTTGGGACTTCAACAGTAAGATAGGATGGCAAAGGTTCAATCAAGGCTAGTGCAGATAATCCAGAAGAATCCGCTGTTGGCGCATTATCTACATTAATACTCATCGGCCTATCTCCTACAGACTTTAGGAATGCAGTGCCACGACCTGCCTCACCTAGAGCACCCTCCTCTACAGGAGGTACCCAACCTAGTTCTTGAATTCCAGTCAATCGAGTGGAAATAGTAGAAGTCTCATCATTAGAATCGTGGTGGAATAGGAAATGATCTCCAATCATGGTGACTGGGTCCGAAGAATTACTAATCTGAACTTCAACTGTAGAAATTGGAGTTTCTGCAATGAAACTAGTCTGTTCACCGAATTCGAACATGAAATTTGCAGGCATATCGTGAATGTTTGCTGCCTGTCTCTGGTCACCATCTAAACCAACATAGGAAATCAATTCTATTCCTTCATTGGCAGAATAAATCAAAGATTCATCATCTAATACAATTGAAATATTATTTGGTATATCAGAGAGAGAAAGACTTTGGAATGAAAAATTTTCTAAAGTATTTCTATCATGTTCAATAAAACAAAATCTAAATGATTCATCCGAATTAGTTTTGATCCCTATGGACTGAATATTCGTAACATTATCATCGCCAAATGTGAATTCAGATAAACCACTAAATCTAATGCTTGAGGCTACTGGGACAATAGGTTCTCTAACTCCAAATTCTCCAACCACTTGATCTAAATCTCTATCCTTAGAAATTATAATATGGTCATCTTGAGCAATGGGGTGCGGACTTGATCCAATTTGTAGAGAAAGTAAACTAATATCCATGCTTACTCTAGTTGATAATAAATTATCTGTCATCAATAAATTAACTTCTCTACCTGCAAATGAGTTTATTCCCCCTCCACCAACATCACCAGTAAGTACTGAAATAGCTTCACCTGGAACTGAATTTATTATATCTCCTACATCTAAGAATAAGTTCACCAAGTTAAGAATTACAGAATCTAGTATCTTAGATGCGAAATCTAAGTTAGCACCTGTGTCGAGACTCGTATCGGATGATTCAGTACTGCCCAATTCAAATGAACCAAATACTACTATTGAAGTTGGTAAATCTTTCAATTCGAGGCTAAGTTTACTATGATCTGTAGCAATGTCTCCTCTTTTATGCCATGAATCATATTCTATTGATTGAATGCTTTCAACTGAACGAATCAGAGCCAAGGTCTTAGGAGGATAAGCGGGATTAATTGGAAGAGTGGGATCATCGACATTTTGTGTTGTATCTCTTGAAAAATTCTTTATTGCAATAATCATACCTAATTTTTCAGGTTGTCCGCCAGGCAATTCCGGTGAGGATTTAGATCCAAGCATTGTGAAAACTCGATCGATTTCGTCAGAGGATAAGCTACCTGCGGGCATACCTCTTAGCCACCCTAAAGTATCGGTGGAGTTACCTCCTGGTTCTGAATCAGAAGTTGGTTGACCTGCTTTATTTTCATGGAAATGAATGTGTAAATCAGATTTTCTATCAGCATAGTATTCAATTGTATCAAGAGCATTTTCACCAGCTCCACCCGCACCTTCAGACAATGTTGAATCGGTTCTAATAACCAAATTTACTTCTGAGGGAAGTCTTGTAGAGACTCCATTTGGATGTACAGTGGCCTCGATATAAGCGACTTCCCAAACATCCCTATCTTCGTTAGTGTCTTGAGGAGAAAAATGAACATATCCAAATCCAGCAACAACTCCACAAGATATTTCTGAAGAAGGTAAAGTGGACAATTCTATTGGAGAGTATCTATCAGGACAATTCGTTTGTCCATTATTATTAATCAGGATTGAATATGGTGCAGAAAGCGAGGAAAGAACAATATCTGACTGATCACCACCTGGTAAAGGAATTCCTATACTAATGAATGCAAGAAGACTAGAAACTAAACTTGACGCTGCATCTGAAATATCAAAATATATTCTCTCTATACCAACATCCAAAGAAAAGTCAATTGGTGGAGTTGTAAAGGATGAATCGATAACCCAAACATAACTTTCTCCACCTGTTAGAATACCTTCAGAATAAGCGAATGCTTTCAATAGTGAAACTTGAAGATTTTGTAAATCATCCCAAACGACATCTCCTTCACTAGATTCTAATGCAACTACTGTGAAAGAAATTGTCGGCTTTACCCAAAGAGTATCTCCTTCAATACCAAATTCATTACCCAAATCAAACGCTATCTGAAGCCCCACTTGAATATCATTTTGACCATCATCATCAACATCAATTGCATGTAGGAATGCATCAGTCTCAGGATCAATTAAAGAAAACAACGATGCTGTAAAGGTGACTACTTCGAACTTTTCTACTTGGTTGCCGTCTAAATCAGTATACTTTGTCCAAATTAAATAATCTGTCAAATTGAAAATTGTTTGCCAGACAGTATTAACGGCCCCAGGAGGAGAGTTTTCAGGATTTATTAGAAGATCATAGGGTCCTGGATGAATTACTTCGGGAGGAGTAGTATCCACAATAGTTGAGTCTGAAAATAAATCATTTATTCCATAAAGAGGGTCATCCTGATTTGTTGGAGTTACAGAATTTGTTACTCCTTCAAGTGAAGGAGCCGCGATATTTTTCACAAATTCAGAAGAAATTACATCTTCTCTTTGTGAAAGAACATCTGTCATTTCATCAAGAATTTTGAAGTCGTCAGCACTGATTCTTGTATCCGCAGAAACAGCAGTAATCGGTGAATACATTGGCATCAGAAAAATCAACACTAGAAGAATTGTCTGAGAGTGATTGATTGCGGGGGCCCTGCGTATGATACGTACAGCACCTCCTTGCATGAACTGACCTCTCATAGATATGGTAAAGGTTATTCCCCTACCTGATACAATAAAAAATAGTTTTTATCTAATTTTAACTGATATGGAAGTTTCAATCTGATGAACTAGATAATTTAGAAGAATACTTCGCTATAGTCAGACAAATTATAATTAATACCGCTTGAATGATTGCCCTCATAATATGCCAATTTGTTCCAAATTTAGAACCGCCAATGGCAATATCATTTATCCACATATTGAAATTAGCCCAATAAAGAGCCACTAACATCAAAGCTATACCATATGCAGAAAATTGACGACTACGCGAGAACATCAATCCAGCTCCTAAAGCAATTTCAAAAACACCACTAACATATACCCAAAACGTTGGGAAACCCAATATCTCTGGCACTATTGGTTCATACCAAGATGGATCAATAAAATGATCAATTCCAATAATTACAAATGGTAAACCAAAAATTATTGATCCTATGTTAAGGATCCAATTTCTATACATAAAATTCACTCAAAACGAATTGTTTCAATCGAACCACAGTGCGGACATGCCGTTCTAGCAATATCTACGCCTATTGGCATATCTACTTCAAACAATTTTCCACAACTTGAACATGACTTCCTGACAGCACGGTTTTGTGATGGCGGTTCTGCTTCCATTTCTAGCTCAGATTCCAGCTCAGGTTCTAATCCAAAATCAGGTGCTTCAACAATATCAGATTCTGGAACGGATATTCCTGCAAGTGGATCTTCTGAAGGCTTCCAAACATTTTCAGGTTCTGCTGAAGATTCAAAATCATGTTGGATATCCTCTCTAGATACTGCATCATCTTCTTCAAAAGCGGCAAGTAAATCATTAGCAGGACTGCTAATTGGAGCAGATGTTTGTGGAGGTGAGGTACCGAGTAATTCAGATAATTCGGGGTCCATCTCTATTGAAGAAGTAGGACTTCCAGATGGAGGAGGAGTTGGTAAACCTGACATTCCTGACGAGTAGCCACCATATTGAGTATCTGTATTTGGTTGTGAAAGGGGAGTCACTTGGTTGATTCCAGCACCACCCCACATTGCTTTCTGCTCTTCTAAAGATGGTGGGGCCACGGTTTCCTGAACTTCTTTTTCGGCTTGTTCTGCCAGCATTGTGGCGATTTTTCTATTTTCCAGAACTCTCATGGTTACTAATCCAATCAATGAAATTACTACCAATAATGAAACTAATATCACAACTATATTTAGCCAATCAATCCCATCAGAACCAGGGTCCGCTGATATTACAGTAACGAGTATTTCGGCTTCTGTAGTCAGTCCTTCATCGTTCTGAATAGTACAAATTACCCAATAAATACCAGGTTCAGAAAAAGGATGGACTACGGTTGGGCCTACTCCTTCATTATCGTTAGAAGATATTCCATCTCCATCCGAATCAAAATCTCTATCAAAATCCCATTTATAGATTAGATTTGTTGACTCTGGGTCGGTTACTGGAACTGAAAAAGGATATGCTTGGTTGACTACAATCTGTAAATCGGAAACAAACGATGAATCAACACTGGGGGGAGTAAAGTCATACAAATTTATATTTGCAACATCTTCAGTGACCAATCCTGCTTTGTCTGTAACTCTAAGTGTGATTGTGTGAAGGCCAGAAATATAAGATGAGTCAAAATTATGACTGAAAGAGGTCGCTGAAGAATCAGTGCCAGAATAAGACTCAACAACTAGATCATCTACTAACCACTCTACAGCTGAAACCTCCCAATTATCTGAGAATTGACCACTTAGAACAATATTTTCACCATATCCACGAGTAATATCTGAGCTAATATCAATACTTGCAGAGGGGTTGGAAATATCTCTAACCTCGATGTCTTTGAAAATAGTAGAACTTCGTGAATCACTGGACACTGCTGTAACCTTTAGAGTGAAATTTGTTGGAACTGCCCAAGAAACCTCAATTGTGCTACCAGAGTAGTCATCAAATCCGTCACCATCAGTATCCCAGTTAATACTAGAGATTTGGTTAGAAAGATTTGGTGTATTACTAGCATCGAGTGTTATGCTTTTACCTACATCAACTACAGTTAACGATTCGGAATCGGTCAATGTAACTTGGACAATTGGCGTCAGAAAAGCTACCACAGTTGTCGCCACTTCGCTTGTACCTGCGCCACCAGCGCCTGCACGATTATCTACGATTAAGTATAGAGGGATTTCAGAATACAAAGAAGAGGCAGACCAAACTGTGCTACCAGAACTGGTTACTGCAAGTAAATCTGCTTGATTAATTCTAGATGCTGCAACAGTACCGTTTGCCGCTGCAGATTCATATGAATTCTTTTGTTCCTCGGTCATCAAGAAAATATCAGGAGCACCTTCCATAGAAGTTACATCAACGGAAAGTTGACTTCCTTCATCTAAAGAGAAAGGACCTGCTATAATTTCATGGTCATTTGTGTCCAAACGAACTATAGTATCTATCAAAGAAAATGCCGTAGAAACTACCTGTTCAACATTCATTGCAACATTAGCTATACTTCCACCTTGAGCACCCTGGCCATTATCTTGAGGATGGGCTAAATTATCAATTACCATGTACCAACGAGTTGACTGCCCTTCATCAGGAACTGTCCAATGCCAAGAACCCTGTCCAGAAAAGGATTCGAAGACAGAATCTTCTTCCCAAATCAAGTCCGTTCTGTAGTTTTGTTCATTCTGATAAGTTGTCCTTGCATTTGATGTAAACAGTAAAATATCAATATCTTCGTCAGAGTCTATTTCAAATGAGAATGTAGTACCAGGGGTCAATACTTCTTGAAAATCTATAGTTACACACGATTGATCTGATATCGCCCAACTAGCAGGCATCATGTCTAAATCTGCACTTGTACAACCAATTATTCCCTTCGAATCAGCTGAAACTAAAGGGCTTGCTAGAGATAGAATAAGAACAATCAAAATGGCTGACGAGACTCTACGCATTACCTTAGCGTGAACTTTCCCCTTTTGAATCGTATTGTAATTACGTGCAGAGTTGCGTCACCAATAATTAGGGTTTTTTAGGTATTGGAGTCTTTGGGAACCAACGTAAAACAACAACATCTCCGATAGATTTAACCCAGTTCCAAGGAATTGCCACGTGGATTCTACCTTCGACTAAACTGGCTGGTGGATCTGAAACAAATAAGTGAGTGCAAGACCATGATTCAGATTCTGCAGAAATTACGGTATCATGTACTGTCCCTAAGACTCTTCCATCTGGAATAATCACAGGAAGACCGCGAACAGAACTCATGTCTAACTCGACCATTAAATGCAAGCCGCAGGCTCAAGTGAAATCAACCTTCGGCTAAAACTTACTTATTTGCCGCGGTTTTTGTTAGCATTTAGGCTAGGACGGAGTTTCTCAGCACCCTTACCCTTGTTGTACAAACCACGACCACGTTTTCCAGCACTTGTCATACCGCGCATAGCACGGCCTTTCTGATGATTTTCAGTAATCCAGGACCATTGGCTATCTGCCATTACAACTGGATGATTTGGATCTAGAAGAATAACTTCGAAGAACTTATTCTTTCCATCTTCTCCAACCCAGTATGAGTTTAGTACTCTTAGATTTGGATATCTGCGAGAAACACGCTCTTCTGCGATTCTCTGGATTGACTTAGCCATAGTAATTTTTGTCACACCAGATTTTGATGGTTTACGCTTCATGTTTACTACACCTTTGCGAAGTCCACCACGGCGAACACGAGTTCTACAAATTACAACACCTTGCTTAGCACGGTATCCTACACGTCGAGCTGCATCAATGCGAGTAGGTTTGTCGATTCTTTGGAAGACTGGTTGGTGGCGCCATTCTGCCATTCTACCCGTCCTATGACGAGGTTCCATGCTTTGCTTTGGATTCTTCCAAGCCGAACGTACGTACTTTGTTACTCCCATATTCATCCCTCGTAGCGAGTCGCCGACTTGCCATCCCTTTATGAGTCTATATCCAAGACCTTGAACATGAAAATACATCAAAATCTATCAATTATACCAATCCTTTTGTTCGAAAACACATTTATTCCGTTTGATTTGTATCATTTAGAACCCATTCAAAAAATGTCTCTAAACTAGGAAGAAGAGATGTACCGGAATCAGTCAATTTGTACACAACTGTAGGAGGAACGGTCTCATAATCAATTCTTTGTACTAGATTATGATCCTCTAATTCGCCCAATCTTCTTGTTAGTGTGGTAGAGGAAGTATCAACTCTATTTTTTAATTCTGTAAATCGAATTGGATTGTCTTCTGAATGCAATGCATGAATAATTTGAACCATTTTTGATCTAGAAAGAAGTGTCAATAATTCATCTGCTTCAACATCTTGTTTCATTAATACTGAATCTAGTCGTGTCTTCGGAGATCTTACTGCAGCCGTACCGACTAGAACTAATACCATAGTGAACAATATCAAGGCCCCAAAGATTGCACTGCTTTGACCTAAAATAACTGAAGGACCACTGCCATCAACATTGGAGCTATCATCCTGTAAAGGCGTATCTTCGACGGGAGATTCTATGATTATATCTACAGGTTCTTCCACTGGCTCCTCTACAGGTTCTTCCACTGGCTCCTCTACAGGTTCCTCCACTGGCTCCTCTACAGGTTCCTCCACTGGCTCCTCTACAGGTTCTTCCACTGGCTCCTCTACAGGTTCTTCCACTGGCTCCTCTACAGGTTCTTCCACTGGCTCCTCTACAGGTTCTTCTTCTGTTGGCATCAGTATTTTATCGATAACATAAATCACACCATTTTCTACTTCTTGGGAATAAAGAATCTTTGCTTCATTAACGAAAATATCACCTTCACAGTCATTTGTAATGGTTATCGGAAACGAATCCGTGGTTTCCATATCAAACTCTGCAGGTATGCATTCATCGGGTAACGATAGTACCCAATCGAATGATATGTGATTGAGAATGATTTCAGACAATCCTTCGAGTTTCTGGAGACTATCATAATCGTCAATATCTATTCCAGCTGCAGCAAATGCTTCATCTGTTGGAGCAAATATTGTCATCCCCATCTGAGGACTATTCTCTACATTAATATCGTCCATCAACATGGTCATTCCCAAAGCATCCATTAAATCTCCAAATTCTCCATCATTCTCTAGGTTGGATGGGATATCAAATCTAGGATTGAACCTTGGCTCATCATTATTCGGTGGTGTGAAATTAAAACTCGAAGGAATTAGAACGCTATCTATGACTTGAATCATGCCGTTATCTGTAGCAGAAGAAAAAGAAGGCCAATCGGTAGTCTCGGAGAATCCATAAACTCGATTATCTGTATCAATGACATTAGCCTGATTAACTGTAATATTTCCTTGACAATCATTTGAAATTATGACGGTCTCTGTCCAAGAGCTGTAGTTAAATGGATCTGCATATTCTCCATTTTGCATTGGCGTCCCGTCTGTAGTATAAGGCTGACAATAAGGTTCGTATTCGCCACTCGAAATGTTGTATGCTATTCCCATGTCCAATCCATATGGACCTGCAAAAGTTACATGATAGAGTAAGACTTCTGTCAATACCTCGATCCCCTCTGGAGAATCAAAATCATCTAGGTAAATGCCAGTGGCATTGAAAGCATCGTTGGTAGGAGCAAATACAGTATATCCCATCTGAGGAGTGTTTTCTGGGCTAAGAACTTCTGTTAGATTAGTCATCTCTAAGGCTTGTAATAGGGTGCTAAAGTAGGGAGAATTTTGAAATGCCCACAGAACAGTATCGTGCTCACTGATTCCATATTCATCTATCTCTAATTTACTCTGATCTTCATTTAACTCAAACCAATGTTCCCACGAGTCTTCAGGGTATACAAAAGTATAGTCAAGGCAGTAATTTGCGTCCAAATCTGCTTCCAACCAGTCACCTCCTACTTCTGTAGCGTAGAATGCATGCATTATGCAAATCTCTTCTGAGCCGCCTAGGTAAGACCATGAAGTGAGATCTTCATTTGTTCCAGCCGGAATGTATGATGTACCTTCTCCTTGGAAATATCCTAGAATGTTGCATCCCGAAGAATGAGCCATGCCTATGTTGTTTGCTGTAGAAACGGAAAAGCTAGCATCTTCTGCAGCACCTCCAAATCCATAATCACATAGCATTGATTGTACCGATATATCGAAAGCGGTTACGTCTACAGATGTATCAATGGTCAGTACCATAGTTTCATTAGTTACATCACCGAAACCGATGATCACTTCTGAGTTTGAATCCGATCCATCCACTACTTCTGAGTTCGCATATGGGTTTTCTACCTCAGATTCGCTTTCACCATCGTCAAGTTCATACCATAAATCATACGGCCATTCACTTTCATACATAGTATAACTCAGACAATCATTGGGATCAAAATCTGCTTGTCGAGTTTCGAACTCCCCATCAGCTAACATGACTGTATAGGTCGCATTCCCGATGCATACCTCTGGGCTATTAGATTGATACCAGATTGATGTGAGAGTATCATTACTACCTGAGGGGATCCAGTAATTCCCCTGAGCACCGTAATAATATCCTGTTGTCAAACACCCAGCATACATGACGCTGACGTACAAGTTATATTCTTCAGCGAGCCCACCGGATCCTGAGATGGCACAGTAAACGGCACCTGTCTCCCAAGCCAATGTTACTTGGAATAAATGCACATCTACTGAGGTATCCATAGTGAATTCCATAGTATCATTAGTGACATTACCAAAACCAATAGCGACTTCAGAAGTGGGGTTGTTTGAAGATGAACTTTCACCATCAGCACTCACTAGAGACGCAGGTACGGTAATCATCATCAGGCAAATCAATAGTACTCTTAATCGAGACATATGCTATCTAATCTACTTACCACATATAAACGACCGTTTTCATAGTTACACAGTCGTTACTAACCAAGTTACACAGGTGTAACCTTCAAAATTTTACATTTAAATCATATTTTAGAGAACTATTACGATTTCAAGAAATTATTATTCGCTTATTTAATACAATGATTCAACAGAATTATCTGCTCTATTCAGTACCCATTCAAACATCGATTCAAGACTGGGCTGAAGTGAAATCGCATCTTCGGTGAGCGTATATTCGACAGTAGCTGGGACGGTTGCATAAGCAGTACGGGTGACTAAACCCTTGTCTTCAAGTTCTGCCAATCGTCTTGCAACTGTTGTTGAAGATGAGTCAACCCTCTTCTTGATTTCAGAGAAACGCATCGGAGTTGGATCACAATTCATAACGTAGAGAATGCTTAGCATTTTCGATTTTGATAGTAAAACCAGTAGATCATCAACATGGCTTCGAGCCGATTCACACATTGATTGCATACGTTGCGATTGTTCCTGTGACATAATGTGCCTAAGTATAACTTTGTTATTAGGATACAGGTTACAACATTGTTACAAAAGTGCAGCGTTGTCACTTTTTTACTTATGTATAGGCTTACGCTGCCATCATTATGAAGGTACATCCAAGTGGCAAAACAATGAACATAATCGGTTTCTCAAAATATGGTAAACCTTCCCAATTGAAGAAAACAAGTGTGGCTTACCCTCATGGTTTTGATGCCTCGAATAATATCGTAATCAAAGTTCGCGCATCTTCCATCAATCCTGTTGACAAAGCACTGCTCTCGGGCGATTTGAAAATGGTTAGACCCGTTGCATCTTTCCCTCACGTCATTTGTTACGATGTTGCAGGTGTTGTTGAAGAAGCAGACCTTGAAGGAAAATTCTCTGTTGGTCAACCTGTATTTGCTCGTCTTTTTGGAAACGAAAATGATGGAAAGAAAACACCATGGTACAGAGGTGCAATGGCAGAGTACTGTGTTGCAGATACAGCCAATGTTGTGATGAAGCCAGATAATCTAACATTTGAGGAGGCTGCATCGATCCCTCTCGTTGGCATGACTGCGTTCCAGGCCCTCAAATCATCTGGACTCAAAGAAGGTGACCGAATCTTCATATCAGGTGGAGCCGGAGGAGTTGGTACAATTGCCATTCAATTAGCAAAGAACGTGTTTAAAGCAGGTCTTATTGTTACAACCGCATCAAAGGGAGAGAAAGAAAATCTGTGTAAAAGTCTCGGAGCAGATGTAGTAATTGACGCATCTGGAGTGTCTGATTACAAAAATACTCGATTCGATGAAGTCTATGGAGGTATCAATGATGAAAAATTTGATGTATGTTTTGATACAACAGCCGAAAGTCATGAGATGTCTAAGATTATCAAAGAAGGTGGAAAAATCGTTACCATTGCGGGTATGCCAACCCTTGAAGAAATACGTCGAATAGGTGGGACTGCTTGGATACTCAAACTTTTTTTGAAGGGAAAAGAAAAGAGAAAGGAGTTCAGATCTGCTAAGTCTGTAGGTGCAAACTGGGACTATCTTTTCCTTTCACCAAGTCATGAAGACCTCTCGATACTTGCAGGTCATCTAGAAAATGGAGATATTAAGCCGGTGCTCGACGGTATTTGGAGTTTCAATTCAGAAGATGCCGAAGATGGTTGGCAAGGGGCATTCAATCGCTCTTTTTCTGGTCGTTCAAAAGGCAAATGTGTAGTGCAATTTTCATCTTAAGTGACCTGATTTGATGATATTATGGTCCGCGCTCCCGGACTTGAACCGAAGTCCGGTATCGGATGAGGCGTTTGCTCTATTGAGGGAGTTGTCACGACAATGCATGGAGGATATTCGCAGGGGCAGGACTGCGCCTGCTAGGCAACTGCTCTCCATGCTTGCGGGGGTTGAGGAATGATCTCTAATTTGGCAAGGAATATCTTGGCAAAAGCAACACTCTCGTGGATAACAAGGTCAACCATGCATGGTTACCATGGTTTTCTCGCATCCCAAGGTTGCCTGGTTCCGAACAACCATGGTTTCCGAAAAGAGGTGACCGGATGATTCGCTTCAACAGAGATACTGAGAGGAAGTTGAAGGAAGACTTGGCAAGTATTGGCAAACCGATCCAGGGCTACAACATCTATGCCACCGTCAAAGGTTCAGCCAATCATCGAAGGATAGGAACCTTGGACTCCCGGAGAACGGCGATAACCTTCGATGGTACGAACAACCTTGCACCCATCATCAAGAAGGCGGAGTTGGAAGAGGGTGCTGTTGTTGGGGATGTTGCACTGGTCCCAATTCCGGTGGAGACTATCCAATCCGCCGCAGGAAGGTTGAGCGAGACTAGGCGTGGCAAGGCAAGGAGTAACCTACTATCATCCATCAAGTCCCTAATCCAAAGAGGCGTGAAGACGAATCCGACCAAGGACCCACTCAGGGTGATTGAGGAGAAGGACAGGGAGATCAATCATCTGAGGAGGGTCATCAACGCCAACAACGGGTTGTATGCAGACCAAATCGCTAGGGGGATGATGATTCCAAGCGTGGATGACTACCCATTCGATCCGAAGAGGCTCGTTCGCCTTGCAGATGGGTTCGATGGAGTGGCAGTCGAGATGGAGAGACACAAGCTGAAGATATACTTCGTAGAGGGGAACCATGCCGGAGATTCAGGCATTCCCTCCATGACGGGCAGGCAAAGGGAGATGCGCAGGGCCATCAATCGTGGATGGGTGGAGGTCAGGCTATGCCATCTGATATTGCATTCTGATGGTAGCCATGAATGGGAGATGATTGAGGCTTGAATTCGGAAATCAGAGGGTACCCTTCCAACAGCTGGGTATTGCAAGGGGAGCCCATGCAATGAAAAGCGGAATCTGATTTCTATGAATTGGATATTTTACGCTAAGTTGGTTAACAGAATGATGCAGGAGTCTGTTCGCTTACTCTTGCATCCCATTCATCTTCATTGATGGGTTCGGGTGATAGCGAAAGGCACTCATCATCAGTGACAGCTTTCAGCCACAACCAATCTCCTTCAACAGAATAATTGAATTCATTATCCTCATTGATCTCAATTGAAGTCGTGATGACACCGTTGTTCGTGCTCCAGGTGCCAGAA